>VFQP010000028.1_pt1 | contig 493550 bp, 440 predicted proteins | sample 3512351 | NCBI WGS metagenome assembly VFQP01 (sample SAMN10412372, study PRJNA504923) | tailings metagenome | isolation source: Relicate 1 Philex TSF1 revegetated site | place: Philippines: Tuba, Benguet | collected 2017-08-29
TCTAAAATCTAAAATCTAAAATCTAAAATCTAAAATCTAAAATCTAAAATCTAAAATCTACCCCAGTTTCAGCTCCATTACATAGTCATTCATAAAATACCCGTTACCAATATCAATATCCTCCTCCCGGATCACTTCAAACCCCATCTTCTCATAAAAGCTCCTGGCCGGGTTATGCCGGTTCACATTCAGTTGCAGGTAAGCAGTGCCGTTTTTCTTTAATGCATGTATGATCTGTTGTAAGGTTAGTTTGCCAAAACCCTTGCCCTGCATGCGGGGCAGGAAATAAATTTTATGGAGTTTTGCTGTGTCCTGTGATATCCGGCCAAAAGCAGCAAAGCCAACGGGTACATTATCATCATAAACCAGGATAAAATGGTTCTGTTGCATATCTTTTTCCAGTGTAGCACTGCTGTACAGGTTGCTCAGCATATACTCTATCTGTTCGGTGCTTAAAATGCTGCCATAGGTGGCAGGCCAGCTGTCATAGGCCAGTTGCTGGATAACAGGAATATCGCGTACAGCGGCTTTCCTGATCTTTAATAACTCGGTAGGGTGATGTGTCATCTGCGACAAACGGCGGTGCACTTTAATATGTTTTAAACTTAAACGGATACCGATGATAAAAGAAACAATGGCCCCTATGAACAAAGCCCCGTCAGAAATATAATCTTTTACATCGGGGTGCCCCTGCAGGAACAAAAAGAAATCGTATATGCCGTGCATAAAAGTGGCCCAGAATATGCCGGTGATAATCAGTTTGGTTTTGTTCACCGTAGCAAATTTTGCCAGGCCTACATAATAACCCATTAAGATACCGAAAGTAGCATGTGCCGGCACGGATAAAAACATACGCATCAGCGCTACCTGGTAACCCATGCCCATTTCGGCATAACGGGTAACATACAGGATGTTTTCGATGGTGGCAAAGCCCATACTGGCCACTACACCATATACAATGCCGTCCAGGGGTTCATCAAAACTTTTTTTGGGGTAACTGTACCAGCGTAATACGGCAAACTTGCAAAGCTCTTCGGTGAGGGCCACCACCAGGAAAGCCTTTACAGCCACCATGGCTATACTACCGGTTTCGGTATTAAAGGCAAACTCGATAATTACGGCCGGTACTGCAGTTAAAATGCCAAGGAGGAAAGTGAGAATGAGATTTAATAAAGGCTCCTTATTATACCGGTCACGGTAAAATATAAACAGGCAAATGGCAATGCCCGGTGCTGCGGCTAAAGCAATTAAATTCATAGGCTACGAATGTAACAGAAATTGTTCATAATTTATTGACCGGGCAGTGGTATCATTTTATCTTTATACTAAATACTATCTACTGTTTACTATTGAATATTTCTATACTTTTGCCGGCTATTATCATTGAATAAATCACAAAATGTTTGCATGAAATGAGCATAAAAATTTTCGGGCAAATTCATGCCTAAAGCAATGAAAATTTGTATGCAAAATGCCATGTGACAAAAAGAAGTAACAAAAATATACACATGAAAAAGTACGCCATTATTGTAGCGGGGGGATCGGGGTTAAGAATGGGCGCAGCCTTACCCAAACAATTTCTGTTGCTGAATAATAAACCCTTACTGTATTATACCATCAATACCTTTTTAGCCGCTTACGATGACCTGCAGATCATACTGGTATTACCAGTGGATTATACTGATATGGGCCAGGAAGTAATTGATGCTTATTTCGATAAAAGCCGTATCCAGATAACAGCCGGTGGCGATTCGCGTTTCCAGTCGGTAAAAAACGGGTTGCAGCTGGTGGAGGATGAGTCCATTATTTTTGTACACGACGGTGTACGCTGCCTGTTAACTACCGATCTTATTCATCGTTGTTACCGGCAGGCGGTGGAAACCGGTACGGCTGTGCCTGCTATCTGCAGTCACGACAGTGTGCGTTTACTGACTGAAGACGGTAACGAAGTAGCCGACCGTAACCAGGTGATGCTGGTACAAACACCACAGACCTTTCACAGTAAAATACTCTTGCCCGCCTTCCAGATAGATTATAAAGATAAATTCACCGATGAGGCGACAGTAGTGGAAGCTTTCGGAATGAAAATATCACTGGTGGAAGGGGAGGTCAATAATATTAAAATTACAAGACCCATTGACCTGGTGGTGGCCGCACAACTATTACAGGAAGCAGAGCAGGGAGACCAGTAAGGGCAATTTATTTCTTCAGCCATTTCAGGTAAAAAGGCAGGCGGTTAATACGCAGGGCAGGGTAATACTCAATGCCTGCACCAAAGCCGTTATAAAAAAAAGCCAGGCTGCGGATATCCGATCCCTCAAAGTCAAGTGTAAGATGGGTTCCGGCATGTTCCTGGATAAAACTGTCGACCAGGTAATGCGAAGCCCCGATCGTTTTACCCAACGGGTTATTTCCTACCAGGATATAGTAAGCCCGCTGATGTGAAAAGAAAAAGACACAGCTTGCCATTAGTTGCTGTTTATTGTCATACACACCATAACTATCCGTTTTGCCAGTGGTTAAAAGATGCTGGTATAGCTTTTTCAATCTTTCATAATCCTCGTCCATCGGTGGCAGCAAGTGCTGCAAAGAGTCTTTACTCAGGCCAATGATATCATCTATAGCGATACCCTTTTGTAAAGTGCATCCGTATTGAATAGCTTTTTGAATATTTCTCTTATGATTATCGCGGTAGCGTTTCCTGATCACCGTATAATCTTCCTGTAAGGGCAAAATATAATTTACCCTGTTCACACTATCCGGCAGCTCATGGCCGGGTAACAGGTTCCCTGCATTCAGTGATATTTCGACCAGTTTAAACTTTTTGGGAATGGCCCGTATAAATGCGTTTATTATTTCATTATTCAGCTGATTGCCATATACACCTGTGGAGGCGGTAAATGCGGGCTGGTACAAATAATAAAAACCGTATTTCTTATTCCAGGTCAGGGGCATCACTGTTTGATAATCACCTAATACCAGGGCGTCCCAGTTTTTAGCCATCGCATCCAGGTACCAGGAATAACCATAAATATTACCATTGACAGCCCCGTAAATACAGTGATCCCATTTAGCAATATCAATCTGCCGGCGGGTAAGGTATTGTATGGAATAAGTTGTTGCCAATACGTTGATTAAAATAGGAGATTCCGGTTGATTTTGCGTAAGCTGAAATTAGACACATCAATAGAGAACGACACTGTTTTGAGGAACCGCGTCAGTTTACTGGTCGTATTGCTGGTCGATAAAATATAATCCTTATATACACTGCTGTACAATAAGGGGAAATAAATATTGATGGTCTCTTTGAGGAATGATAACTGCAGGCCGGCATTATACAGGAACTTATCCGTTTCTGCTTCCTTCTTCCAGCCACCGGAATAAGTACCGATATCGGCAAATAACCTTACAGGTATCCATTGGCTTTTAAACAGGGTAGAGCTGAAGTTCAGGCTGCTCAGCCAGGCATCACTGCGCCCGATCTTATTGGATAAAAGATCAGTACGTACTTTAAAGCCACCATCCCTTACCATGATCTGCTGCGTTGTCCAGCCCTGGAAATTATTACTTCCGTTCCTCCCGATAAAATAATCACTGTAGGTATAATCCTCGTAACCATTGGCCCCGGTCATATTTAAATGATAACGGTCGGTAGCAGCCTGTTTGGCAAAGGTCTTATCACCTGTATAAAAGAATTTTCCTGCAAACAACCGGGTTCTCAAGCCACCGCCCCAGGGATAGTTAAGAAAATAATTACCGGTCAAAGCCGCTCTTACAAAGTTTTTGCCCTGTTCAATTACCAGGTTGGCCTGGTAGGGATATAACTTGCGGTTGTTCTCAATACCCAGTTTTAATTGTAACAGGGTGGTATTGTTATTTACCTTCCGGTATCTGGTCGAAATGGTTGTGTCGTCATTATTGCTTATAACCGTATCCCTGTAAAAATGCAGATCCTGTTCTCTTATAAAAAATGATTTGAACTGGATGTATTTATAAAAAGGGCTGTTCGCATTCTTTTCTTTTAATACCAGCAAAAGTTCAGGCGCCAGTTTGGTAAAGCCCATAATGGTTTTCCGGTTATCCGCATCTATATAATCATCCATACTGAAGGAGGCAGCATTCAGTCTTACCCTTATTTTGTAGAATGTTTTTTCAGGGTATAAACTGTATTGCGCATAACCAATGCCGGTGAAGCGTTTGCTGCCTGTTGCATACATAGGCGCGGCAAAAAACTCAAAGGGGTTGGGTGGCAGGAAAGCATTGGTAACCGCGGCCCCGATCATGAATTTATCGTAACTGTTAATACCGATGGCCGGTAAAAGGGTAATGGTTGTTTTGGCCCTGGTACCGTCAGCACGTGTAAGTTTGTTTTTACTGAAAGGCGTAATAAAAACTAACCCTTTCCTTTTTTGTTGTTGGGGTAACAATCCTTTTTTATCCAGGAGATCAAATGTAGAAAGGATCGTATCGGGCGCAAAACGTTGAATACTGTTCCTGAAATCTTCCGGTTGCGGGTGTTTAAATTGCCAGTCCTTAAAGTACTGTTGTATGGCTTTGTTAAACGCTGTTGTTCCCATTACTGTTTCCACTTCCTTTAACCAGCTTGCAGTTTTTTCATAGGCGATCAGGGAATAGTTCACACCCGAAAAATCTTCCGACGCCGTATGAATCGGCTGATCCGTTTTGGTTACGGCCTTGGTTTCCACAATAGCATTATACAGGTCGGCTTCAGCCTTATTACCGGGATAATAGTATTGCATATAGGCTTTTTCATAATAACTGTTCACCCCTTCATCCAGCCAGGGATAGGCTCTTTCATTACTGCCTAAAATACCATAGAACCAGTTATGACCCACTTCATGTGCAATGACCCTGTCCAGTTGCGACCCATAAAACTGCGGGGTAATTAAAGTAATGGTAGGGTATTCCATTCCACCACCAAAGCCCATCGGCCCCTGTACCACCGACACCTGGTCATAAGGATATTCGCCCACGGCATCAGAGTAAAAGCGTACCGCATTCTTGGTGTATTGTAAAGCAGGTGCCCATTTGTTTTCATATTCCGGTAAATAGTATACCGCTGTTTCTATTACTCTTCCCGAAGCTAACCGGCAACTGTCCATTGCCACCCTGAAACGTTTATCAGCAAACCAGGCAAAGTCGTGTACATTATCCTGTGTGTATCGCAATGTTTTGTATGCGGGAGAAGAAGCAGGATATAATTGTTTGATGGTTTTTACCTGTCCGTACCTGTTTTTTTCTTTTGTTGTTACCGGCTTCCAGGTATACTGACGGCGCCCTTTCAGCCATTCTTTTTCATTAGCCTGTTGCAGGTTACCGGTCGCAGCTACCACATAATTGGCCGGCACTTCTATGGTAACATCAAATTTGCCGAACTCACTGTAAAACTCACCCTGGTCAACATAGGGCATGGTATGCCAGCCATCCTTATCATATACCGCCGGTTTAGGATACCATTGTGTAACCTGGTAACTATTGCCCTCATGACCGCTGCGGGAAAAGTTGGCCGGTAGTTTTACATGAAAGGGGGTGCTGATCTGTATGGTTTTACCCGGAGCCAGCGGGGTATTCAATACCAGCTTCAGTATATCTATATGCTGCGGATGATCGGTGGTAGCAGCCGGCTCCCCGTCTACTTTAAAATCCAGTTGATTGATATAACCTTTTTCTTCATCGCCGGAAAAATAAAAACGGGTATTATCATTTTGTAACTGCTGATCACTGAAAGCCGTTTTATCATTTTTATAGGCATTGGGCCATATATGGAACCAGATATAATGCAGGGTATCAGGGGAGTGATTGGTATAATCCATACTGATATTCCCTTTCAGACTATGTTTGGTATCATCCAGCTTTACCCGGATGGTGTAGTTAACCTCCTGTTGCCAGTAGTTATGTTGTGCAGCCAGTTGAATAACATAAACAAGTAAAGCCGGTATTGTCAGGATGAATCGTTTCAATGGTTCGTTTTATGTAGTACGAATATCGTTAATGAAAGACAATAATTTTAACTTGGTAATGAGGTAATTTGGAAATTTGGTAAGGAGCCGGCATAAAACACATGACTTCATCCCTTCATCAGATCCTGTGAGAAGCTGATGTTTTCCTCGATGACAATCCCCGTCAGGGTTGAACTTGCTGTAATATTGTCGGGCTGAAGTACTATGGCTTATGTCGCCCTGCCAATACTTTTATCACGTCCTGCAAAGTATAACCCTTGGCCTGTAATAATATAAGATAGTGAAATAAGAGGTCGGCCGATTCGCCCAGGAATTTTTCTTCATCATTATCCTTGCTTTCGATCACCACTTCCACGGCTTCTTCACCAACTTTCTGTGCTACTTTATTGATTCCTTTTTTAAAGAGGGAGCTGGTATAGGAACCGTCCGAAGGGTTATTCTTCCTGTCGGTGATGATCTGCTCCAGCTGTGCCAGTGTAAAACCGGGGTTGGTTTCGTTAAAACAGGTATCTGCTCCTGTATGACATACCGGGCCAACCGGTGTGGCTTTGATCAGTAAAGTATCCTGGTCACAATCCAGCAAAATATCTTTTACCAGTAAAAAATTACCCGATGTTTCGCCTTTCGTCCACAACTGCTGGCGGCTGCGGCTGAAGAAAGTAACTTTCTGCGATATCTTGGTCTGGTGATAAGCTTCATTGTTCATAAAGCCCAGCATCAGTACTTTATCCGTTGCTGCATCCTGTATAATGGCCGGCATCAGGCCGTCCTGGTATTTTGAAAAATTGAGTATCATATATTATAACCTTACTGGTATGTTTTGTTGTTGTAAATATGCTTTAAGTTCCGGTATGCCTATCTCTTTAAAATGAAAGATACTGGCAGCAAGGGCGGCATCGGCCAGGCCTTCTTTAAATACATCATTAAAATGCTCCATCGTACCGGCACCGCCGCTGGCTATAACGGGTATGGATAGCTCTGTTGCCAGCATCCTGGTAATATCCAGCGCAAAACCGTTTTTGGTGCCGTCATTATTCATAGAGGTCAGCAGTATTTCGCCTGCTCCCAATGCAGCAGCTTCGCGGGCCCAGTCAATACAACGGGTATTGGTTTTGGTACGGCCACCGTGCAGGTATACATACCATTCGCCGTCTTCTTCTTTTTTGGTATCAATGGCCAGTACCACGCACTGGCTGCCAAATTCAAGCGCAATATCCTTGATTAATGCCGGGTTGTTAAAAGCTGCCGTATTCACCGATACTTTATCTGCACCGCTTTTTAATAACAAGCCCACATCTCCCACTGATTTAATACCACCACCTACGGTAAAGGGTATATTGATCTGCCTGGCTATCTTTAATACCAGTTCACGTAAGGTATCACGACGTTCAACCGTAGCCGTAATATCCAAAAACACCAGTTCATCCGCTCCCTGCTGCGCATATAATGCACCCAGTTCAACCGGGTCGCCGGCATCACGCAGGTTCACAAAATTGGTTCCTTTAACCGTACGGCCATCTTTTATATCCAGGCAGGGAATAATTCTTTTCGTAAGCATACTATTAATTGTTATAAGCCTGCAGCTCCTGTAAACTGATCCGGTTTTCGTAAATAGCTTTACCAATGATCACACCGCCGCAACCTATCTCCGCCAGGTCTGCCACATCTTTACTGTTACTTACACCGCCGCTGGCAATAATGGCCGGGGCAGGGTGGGCGGCCAGTATTTTTTTATACAGGTCAATGGCCGGGCCTTCCAGTTTCCCATCCTTGCTCACATCGGTACAGAATATTTGTTGCACACCCTGTTGTAAATAATTACCGATGAAATCAAGAATATTGATATCCGTTGTTTCCAGCCAGCCGCCAATAGTGATCTTTTCGTTGCGTACATCTGCGCCCAGCATAAACTTTGCGGCGCCATATTGCTGCAACCATTGTACAAAAGTTTGCTCGTCTTTCACTGCCAGGCTACCAATGGTGGCCCATTGTGCCCCGGCATTAAATACAATATCCACATCGGCACTGCTTTTAATACCTCCGCCAAAATCAACGGCCAGGCCTGTTTTGCCGGCTACCGCCTCCAGCACCTTCCAGTTACGTACTTTACCTGCTTTGGCGCCGTCAAGGTCAACCACATGCACCCGGGTAAAACCCGCATCTTCAAATGCCCTGGCTACTTCCAGCGGGTTTTCATTGTATATTTTCTGTGTGGCATAATCGCCTTCGGTCAACCGTACACACTTACCATCAATAATATCAATTGCAGGAATAATTTGCATACAATGTTCTCTTTTCTCTGGTTCTTTATTGGTTTTGAAGCTTTTCTTTTTTCAGCCGCCAAAGTTAACCACCCATTGTCACAATACAGGCTATTTGCACCAGTAATGTTCAATTTATTATAAGCCATTATCTTTAACCCGTATGCAGCAAGCTTTTTTAACCCGTAAATTTCAATTTGGTGAGCAGCCCGTAGTACTTGCCTTGCCGGATATGGATATGCTTAAAAGCCAATGGCAGCAAGGGGTACAGCCTGCAGAGGATTTTCCTTTCTGGGCCAAATTATGGCCGGCCGCTTTGGGTGTCTGTACTTTTTTAACCCGTTACCCCGACTATATCAAAAACAAACGGGTGTTAGAGCTGGCAGCAGGGTTGGGCTTGCCATCACTGGTAGCCGCCCGGCAGGCTGCAACCGTTGTAAGCAGTGATTATGCGATGGATTGTTTGCCCTATTTACAGCAATCGGTTTTACTGAATGGGCTGGACAATGTACAGGTTCGTTTAATTGACTGGAATAAATTGCCGGCTGACCTGGTTGTTGATACCGTTATCCTCAGCGACATCAATTACGATCCCTCCGTTTTTCCGCAACTGGAATTATTATTTACTCAACTCTTACAACAGGGTATCACCATTATTTTAAGTACGCCCCAACGCCTGATGGGCAAATCTTTTCTTATGTCGTTTATGCCGTTTTGTGTGTTTACGGAAACAATAACGGCAGACGAACAGGAAATATCGGTATTTGTCTATCAATAAGATCTCAGATCTTGGATCTTAGATCTGAGATCGAAAGAACGATAATGGTATTGAAATTCAATAGGTTGCAATATGTTAAGCTACGCTCAAACATCATTATTTTTCCTTACCTTTGCACGTCCTGAAAACTACCCTTTAAAAGGGCGGGACCTATACAATGAAGCATATCCGCAATTTTTGCATTATCGCACATATTGACCATGGTAAAAGTACCCTGGCTGACCGTTTATTACAGGCTACCAACACCATCAGTGAGCGTGAGATGATGGACCAGGTACTGGATGATATGGACCTGGAACGTGAAAAAGGCATTACCATTAAAAGTAAGGCCATCCAGTTAAACTATAAACATACCGATAACCAGGAATATATTTTAAACCTGATCGACACACCCGGTCACGTTGACTTTAGCTATGAAGTAAGCCGTGCCTTAGCTGCCTGCGAGGGTGCTTTACTATTGGTAGATGCAACCCAGGGTATACAGGCACAAACTATCTCCAACTTGTACCTGGCCATTGAGAACGACCTGGAGATCATTCCCGTGATCAATAAAATTGACATGGACGGGGCTATGATCGATGAGGTGAAGGACCAGATCATTGAGCTGATAGGTTGTAAGGACGAAGATATCTTACTGGCCAGCGGCCGTACCGGTCTGGGTATTGAAGGTGTACTGGGTGCCATTGTAGACCGTATACCTGCGCCGACAGGAGATGCTGAAGCGCCTTTACAGGCTTTGATCTTTGACAGTGTATTTAATAGCTTTCGTGGTATCATTGTTTACTACCGTATTTTAAATGGTACCATTAAAAAAGGCGATAAAGTAAAATTTGTATCTACCGACCAGGAGTACGAAGCGGATGAGATCGGCATTTTAAAGCTTAAAATGACCGAGAAAAAAGAGGTAAAGGCCGGCGACGTAGGTTATATTATTACCGGCATTAAAAATGCCAAAGAGGTAAAAGTAGGTGATACCATTACCCTGGTTAACAATCCCACACCTGAGCAGATCAAAGGCTTTGAAGAAGTAAAGCCCATGGTATTTGCCGGTATCTATCCCGTTAATACCGATGAGTTTGAAGAGCTGCGCGACTGTATGGATAAACTGCAGTTAAATGATGCTTCATTAACTTATGAGCTGGAAACCTCCCAGGCACTGGGTTTTGGTTTTCGTTGCGGTTTCTTAGGAATGCTGCACATGGAAATTATACAGGAACGTCTGGAGCGTGAGTTTAACCAAACCGTGATCACTACGGTGCCCAACGTAAGTTTTGTGGCCCATAAAACCAATGGTGAAACGGTACAGGTAAATAACCCTACCGAATTTCCCGACCCGGTTAAAACAGAAAGCATTGAAGAACCTTTTATCAGGGCGCAGATCATTACCAAGCCCGATTATATTGGTAATATCATGACATTATGCCTGGGTAAAAGGGGTATGCTGATCAACCAGAGTTATTTAACTACCACAAGGGTAGAACTGATCTTTGAACTGCCGCTTACCGAGATCGTATTTGATTTTTACGATAAATTAAAATCGCAGACCCGCGGTTATGCTTCTTTCGATTATCATCCGATTGGTATGCGCCAGGCAGATATAGCCAAGATGGATATTTTATTAAATGGTGATAAAGTGGATGCTTTAAGTGCGTTGATTCACCGTAGCCGTGCACAGGATTTTGGCCGTAAACTCTGCGAAAAATTAAAGGAATTATTACCCCGCCAGCAATTCCAGATAGCTATACAGGCAGCCATTGGCGCTAAAGTAATAGCCCGTGAAAATATTTCGGCCATGCGTAAGGATGTAACCGCCAAATGTTATGGTGGTGATATCAGCCGTAAACGTAAGCTGCTGGAAAAACAGAAAGAAGGTAAAAAACGTATGCGCCAGATCGGTAACGTAGAGGTACCACAGGAGGCATTTTTAGCGGTGTTGAAATTAGATGATTAAAGATTTCAGAGAATAGACATCAGTATTCAGACGTAACTGTACATAAAAAAGCCGGACATAATTGCCCGGCTTTCTTATTTAGCTGAATGCTTAAAGCGAAAAGCTCAATGCCTGAGGTTTTCATTCATAAATCCTAAATCATAATTCCTAATTCCTAATTCATCATTCATAACTCATAATTCCTCATGCTACCTCACCACCTTCCTGATATGATAAGCCACATCCACACCACGGTTGGTATCGTCCAGTTTTAAAACGGAGGATGATTTTGGGGCAATATTTTTAAACTCTACTGTCTTGGTTTTAAATACGCCACCATCTCTTTTTTTGTATTCCACATCTACCACTACTTTTTCCAGCGCTTCGCCTGAACGGTTCTGTACCGTAAGCTGTAAGTTACGAATGCCGCCAAAGGGCACTACTTTATATTCATTGGCAACTACTTTAACATCGCTGTGGCTGTTCATATTGTTTTCGGAGGGAGTATTGTTGCTGACCACCGTTTTTTCTTCCGGGCCTTTATAAAACGGGTTGCTATTTGTTTTTGCCTGGCTGGTATTATTGTTGTTATCATTTATTTTTACAGCAGTTTCATTATCCCGCACTTTACGGCTGCGTTCGCCATTGTTGGCCGTAGTATAGGTTTCGTAGGCAAAAGCATCCCGGGTATCCAGCGTGGTAGCCATGGGTTGTTTATCCAGTATGGCTTTAGCACTGCCGGCACGGGAAAGATCAAGTCCTTTTTTATCATTTACGGGTTTCGATAAATCAGGTTTTTTATCCGATGTTTTAATTACCGGTGCAGGCTCTTTGGGCATTTTTTCTTTTATACTTACCGGGGCCTGTTGTACAACAGGGGGTGGGGCATTGTTCTCTACTACCGGCTGCTCTTCTTCCGGCGGCGTTACAGGCGGTGTATTGCTTTCATTTGTCACCGGCTCAGTATTGTTATCAGGCAAGGTAGTGGCAACACTGTTGTTCGCCAATACATTTGGGTTGGTTTCGGGTTTACCCACATTAAAAGCAAATATTACCCCTATGCCTAACACTATCACCGTAATGGCGGCTATCTTGCCATATTTGATCAGTAAAGCTTTTTTATTCCATCTGTTCTTACGCTGGTGATAGGTCTGTTCATACCGTTCCGTATAACTGGCAATCTTTTCGGCCTGTGTTGCAATATGGCTTTCACCGGCCATCAACTGTTCGTACACCGTTTGGGTAACTACTTTCTTTTCAGCGGCCTGCTGTTGTACATTGGCAGGCATATACGCTTTGTACTCATCATAATCCGGTTGTTCCTGTTTGGCAGCAATGGGTTTCTCTGTTACTTTTTTGGGCATCACCGTTTTTTGCTGCCCCGCCGGCATAGTCACTGCAACAAACCTGGTTTTAACAGCCGGGGTAACAACTGTATTTTGCGGTGCTATGGGTTCGTCGGTTTGTTTGGTAACCGTTGTTTCATTTTCTTTTTTATAAAACCTGTCAAAAGGTTGCTCCTCCACTGCAGGGGCATAGGCTTTTAGTTCCTCTATTTCACTCGGGTAGCGCCAGGCAGCACTTTTACCGGGTACCCATACCAGGTCATAAGGCTTTAAGCCTATATCCAGTAAATCTTCCAGTCGCATCGGACCTTGTTCCCTGTTATCCCGCAGTAAAATATAAGTAAGCATAATTGTTGGGTTTTGTGCTTATCTATAAAACGCTAAATACTATGCCGTAAGTGCAAAAATCATGTTATAATCATTTACCGTCAGTTCTTTACCGGGTCTTTTAACAATTAGTTTGCACAATAGGGGCTGTCATCCCGGTAACTCCGGTCGGCTGCAGTTCCCGCTTTCCGCTATACCTCCGCTTCGCTGCGGTGCCGCTGCAATCGGGCAGCCCTTTGGCCTTACTGCATGCCCCTTCATAATGCCCGGTACTATGCCTGTAAATCAGTATCTTTAGTTAAAGCCTTTAACTGCTTTGCGGGTGGTAAAACATACAGTTTTTTATTGAATATTGTTGTGTCATTTTAAAGCTGTGCAGCGGTTAGGGCCTGGTAAACCTTCAACCATGAAACAATTATTACTTACCTGGGGCATATGCAGCCTGGTATTGTTCGCCTGTGCCCAGCAAACAGGGGGCAGCATTATGCGTACTTCCTTCACCGCTCCGTCCTTACAACACAATAAAGTAGGTGAGCCGGCAGTGAAACATATATCGGTTTACCTGCCACCCGGTTATGAAAAAAGCAAACAGCGTTACCCGGTTATTTATTTTTTGCACGGTTATACAGGTAACGACAGCCTGATGATGAACGTATGGCTACAAACCAAAACCTTATTGGATACTGCTATCCTTACCGGCAAAATGCGTCCCATGATACTGGTTACACCCGATAGTGAAACCAGGCTGGGCGGCAGCTTTTACAGCAATGCATCCATAGCCGGTAACTGGGCCGATTATATAGCCAAAGATGTAGTAGGCTTTATTGATAGCCGTTTCAGGACCCTTGCCGGCAGGAACAGCAGGGGTTTAGCCGGGCATTCCATGGGTGGTAACGGCGCTTTAAAAATAGGGATGATGTATAGCGATGTTTTTGGTGCGGTATATGGCATGAGTCCCGCAGTATTAAACTGGAGTAGTGATTTTTCGCTGACCAATAAGGCCTTCCTCCTTGCATCCCGGGCTACCGATGAAAAAACAATCATGCAGGGGATAACAGGTGTTGAAGGATTTTATACAGCGGTTATAGCTTCCATGGCCAGGGCCTATACGCCTAATGCCGGCAGTAAAAACCTGCAGGCCGATTTTCCCGTACACTTAGTGGGTGACAGCCTGGTAATAAACCAGCCCGTAAAGGAATTATGGGACGCACAGCTGCCCTTTAATATGATTGACCGCTATATTACCCAGCTAAAAACATTAAACGCCTTAAAACTGGATTGGGGACGTAATGAAGAGTTTCCACATATCCCCGTTACGGGCCTGCAGTTCAGCAAAAAACTGGAACAGCTGGGCATTAAACATTTCGCGGAGGAGTACCTGGGCAATCATACCAATATGCAGGACGGGTTTGAAGGACGTTTTTATACCGAAACCCTGCCTTTTTTTGAGAAGTATTTAAAATAAAACCACATCAGGTATACTATCCGGGAAAGTCAATCAGCATATTGCATAAAAACGGGGCCGGAAGGCCCTTATTTGTGCTGGTTACACCGTTTTTATCCCGCTTATAAAACATAAAATTTTCTCTTTGCATATTAATTCACAATGGTGGAAAAAATGGGAGTAAAATGGGGTAAAAAACCGGCTAATTATCAGGTTTTAAGGTGTTAAAAAGTTAAATTTGCAGGCTTCATTTTTTGTAGCTGAACAGGGGGTAAAAAACCGGTGGTGAAAACTACTTTAAAGCCTGCCTGGCAGCGAACGGAACGATGCAGTGTGCGACGCAACAGGTGATGATAACAGTACTGTTGCCGGCCACCTAAAATGCCCCATTAACCGCAAAGCAAAACGAAACAATAAGTAACCAAATTTTAGCATGGAAGAAAACTTGGAACCGCAGGAAACCAATGATATTAACCGGATCATACCGGTGAATATCGAGGAGCAAATGAAAACGGCCTATATCGACTATTCAATGTCAGTAATTGTGGGCCGTGCTTTACCCGATGTAAGAGATGGCTTTAAACCCGTGCACAGGCGTGTATTATTTGCCATGAATGAACTGGGTTTAAATCACAACAAACCCTATAAAAAATCGGCAAGGGTAGTAGGGGAAGTACTGGGTAAATATCACCCCCACGGTGACAGTTCGGTATATCACGCTATGGTGCGCCTGGCACAGGACTGGAACATGCGTTACACACTGGTTGACGGCCAGGGTAACTTTGGTAACCAGGATGGCGATGATCCGGCTGCCATGCGTTATACGGAAGTACGCTTGGCCAAATTAGGCGAGCACATGCTGGATGATATTGAAAAAGATACAGTGGATTTCCAGCTGAACTTTGACGATTCGGAGAAAGAACCTTCCATCCTGCCCACCCGCATTCCCCAGTTACTGGTAAATGGAAGTAGCGGTATTGCGGTAGGTATGGCTACCAACATGATGCCGCATAACCTGACCGAAGTAATTGACGGCTGTGTTGCTTTTATTGACAATAAAGAAATTACGATAGATGAACTGATGGTGTTTGTAAAAGCACCGGATTTCCCAACGGGCGGTATCATTTACGGTATGGAAGGTGTGAAAGCAGGCTTTCATACAGGCCGTGGCCGTGTAGTGGTGCGTGGCCGTATTAACGTGGAAACCAAACCAAGCGGCAGGGAGCAGATCATTATTACCGAAGTACCTTACCAGGTAAACCGTGATGCGCTGACCAACCGTATCGGCGAACTGGTGAATGATAAAACCATTGAAGGTGTTGCCCACGTAAACAACGAGAGTAATAAAAAAGAGGGTACCCGTATTGTTATTGACCTGAAACGTGATGGCGTGGCCAACCTGGTGATTAACCAGTTGTACAAACACACGGAATTGCAAACCTCTTTTGGTATTAACAATGTTGCCATTGTTAAAGGCCGCCCGAGAATATTGAACCTGAAAGACCTGATCAGCGAGTTTGTTGATTTCAGGCACGAGGTAGTAGTACGTCGTACTAAGTTTGAATTACGCGAAGCCGAGAAAAGAGCGCATATCTTAAAAGGTTACCTGATCGCTTTGGATCACCTGGATGAGGTAATTGCCATGATCAGGGCTTCCGCAACGCCTGAGATTGCTAAGGATAACCTGATCAACGCCGGCTGGGGGCTTGATGAGATACAGGCAAAAGCCATCCTGGAAATGCGTTTACAGCGTTTAACCGGCATGGAGCGTGATAAGATCATTGCTGAATACGAAGAGCTGCAGAAATTAATTGCACACTTGCAAAACATTCTTGGCAACGAATCCATGCGTTTTGACATCATTAAAACGGAGTTGCTCGAAATAAGGGAGAAATTTGGTGATACACGTAAGAGCGAGATCACTTACCTGGATAACGAAGTAAGCATTAAGGACCTGGTGAAAGAGGAAGATGTGGTGATCACTATTTCTCACCTGGGGTATATTAAGCGTACACCGGTTGACGAATACAGGGCGCAGAAACGTGGTGGCCGTGGTGCTATTGGCGGAAAAACCCGCGATGAGGATTATATTGAGCACCTGTTTGTGGCCAGTACACACCATACCATGTTGTTCTTTACTGAAAAGGGAAGATGTTACTGGTTAAATGTGTACCAGATACCGGAAGGCGAGAAAACCGGTAAGGGACGTGCCATCCAGAACATGATCCAGATACCACCGGATGATAAGGTAAGAGCGATCATTGATGTGCAGGACCTGAAAGATGAAGAATTTGTAAAATCGCACAATATTGTGTTGTGTACCAAGAAAGGTATTATTAAAAAAACCGAGCTGGCCGACTTCAGCCGTCCGCGTACAACCGGTGTAAATGCCATTACCATTGTAGAAGGTGATGAGCTGCTGGAAGCCAGGATGACCGACGGGCATTCGGAGATTATGATGGCTGTTAAAAGCGGCCGCGCTATCCGTTTTTCTGAGGAAAAAGTAAGGGTAACCGGTCGTGGCGCCATTGGTGTGGCTGGTATTGAAGTGGATGATGCTAATGATGAGGTAGTTGGTATGATTTGTGTTAATCCTGTTGAGGATGTGGCCAAAACGGTATTGGTGGTGAGTGCCAAGGGTTATGGTAAACGTACACCGGTAGATGAGTACCGTTTTACCAACAGGGGCGGAAAAGGTGTGAAAACCATCAACGTTACAGAAAAAACCGGTAGTTTAGTAGGTATGTTAGCCGTACTGGAGTCGCAGGACCTGATGATCACCTGTAAAAGTGGTATTACCATCCGTATGAAGGTAGCCAATGTAAGCGAACAGGGAAGGGCTACCCAGGGTGTAAAACTGATCAGGATTGATGAAGGCGACCAGATAGCTGCTATTACCCAGATAGATGACCAGGAAGAAGAAAAATTACTGGATGCAGTGGAAGGAGCAGAAGGAGAGACAGGGATAGAAGGTGCAGCTGATCAGGCGCCGACAGTAGGAGAAGATACGCAGGCCGGTATCGAAGAGGAAACTAAACCAGAAGAATAAAAATTATTATTATTAATCATTCACTTAAAAAAGAAAAATGAAAAAGATTGTTGCACTGGGCACTATGCTATCACTTGTTGCGGGCAGCGTGTTTGCTCAAAAATATGATACGTATAAGAACTATCTTTTGTTGAACCAGTTTAAAAAAGGTAAAGAGGAGTTTGACAAAAAACAATCGGATGAGAAGTTTATGTCAAAACCCGAAGCGTATATTCTGAAAAATGCTATTTACGTGGGTAATGCACTGGACAGTACACAGGCTGCACAGGCACCTGGTTACATTAACGAAGCATACGCAGCATTTCAAAAGTACCTGAGCATGGAGCCGGGCGCTGCGCTTTTTACAAAGGAAGAAATTTATAAAAACGGTGTTTTAAACCTGAGATGGTTGTTGTTTAATGCCGGTTATAAAGATTACCAGAACAAAGCCTGGGCAGATGGTTTACCAAAATTTGAGAAAGTATATGAAATCTCTAATTTCCTGATTGCACAAAAAGACCTGCCGGGCCCTATTGATACCAATACGGTTATTTTAGCGGGCGTACTTGCCGAGAACAGCAAGAACACGGAAGCTGCCGTAAAGTATTATAAAATACTGGCCGACCTGAAATTAAATGAAGCCTCTTACGAAGATGTTTACCGTTACCTGGTAAGGTACTATATAGGTAAAAAAGACAACGCCAATTTTGAGAAGTACAGGGCTTTAGGTAAAGAACTGTATCCAAAGAGCGAATTCTTCGATTACGATAAAGTTGACTTTGCTGTGGGTTTAGAAGAGACCTGGGCTGCTAAAATTGCATCTTTGGAAGGTGTTCTTGCTACCGATCCAGGTAACTATAAAGCAAATGCTATCATAGGCGAGTTAATTTATGATACCCTGAACTCCCGTAAAGATGGTGCTGTAAGGCCTGATAACTTCGAGGAGTTAGAAACCAAAATGGTAGCGGCATTGAATAAAGCGGCCGAAGTAAATCCTGAAAAAGCGGCTCAAAACTTTATTTACCTGGGTGACCACTATATGAACAAAGCCGAAACCCAGTCCGAAAAGATCCGTGAGTTAAAAAGAAAAGCAAAACCAGGTACTAAACCTACTGCTGAAGATGCGCAGAAACTGAAAGACCTGCAGGTGACTTACGATAAGGATTATGACCTGATGAAAGACAATTATGAAAAAGCGGCCATCATTTTCGGAAAAAAATCTCAGCTGGACCGTACAGAACAGCGTCAGTACAAAATTATTGTTGGCAACCTGGCCCAATATTTTTCTACAAAACGTGAGGGCGCCAAAGGTGCTGACCTGACAAAATATATTGCAGAGGAGAAAAAATGGAATGACCTGGATGAGAAACTGAAATAATTCTTTTCTTATACTATAGTATAAAGGCCCTGACCACTGTCAGGGCTTTTATTATGCGGTATACCGTGGTTTGCAGGAACTGGTCTATGTCACACCCCTGATCGTCAATTTTACCTTTTTACTAACAGCAATGCTCGTAACATTGCATTTTAAAATACACGGGTACATGATGCCTAAAAAAAATATACTGGTATTGTTGTGTTTATTTTGCCTGGGCCTGGCGGTTCATGCACAATACCAGCTTGACCAGATCAAGAAATACACTGAGCTGGTGGCACCTGCAAAAAAAGATTCATTGCAGATGAATCTTACCAACCGCATCGGTAACGATATTCATTATTTATATCCGATATACCAGGCTATTGCCTGGGAAAAACGGTTTAAAAAACTGTTGGGTGACAATGCCTACAACGATTATTTTGCCGGGTTTTTAGCTATGGCGGGTGATTATCAATCGGCTTTAAACTATGCCCAGAAAAAATACCAGCCCTTAAGCGCAGCACAAAAAAGAGATATAAAGAACTATGTGGATGAGCTGGATGGTTTGCAATCCATCAACGCAAAATCCTTTATCATCGGTTCTTCTATGAATGCAAAAGTGATCATGATCAATGAACTGTTTTACCAGCCCATGCACCGGGCTTTTGTGTACAGTTTGTTGCAGGATCTATACAATAACGGTTTCCGATACCTGGCCATGGAAACCCTTACCAATAAAACAGGGTATGTAATTGATGAGGTAAATATTTTCAGTGGCGAGCATACGGCTGAACCGGTTGGCGGTGAGCTGGTGCGTAAGGCGTTAACACTGGGTTTTACGCTGGTGCCCTATGCGGATACTGCAGCCGGTAAACATACACCCAATGTAAGAGATTCTATAGAAGCTGTAAACCTTTATAATGCCATTAAAAAAGACAGTGCCGCCAAAATGCTGGTGTTAACGGGTTTTGGCCGTAATAATAATGAAGCATTGGTGGAAGGACAGCGAACCATGGCCATGGTATTTAAAAATATCAGCAATATTAACCCTGTCACCATCGATCAGGTAGCTGTAAGCGAGGGCAGTTATTATGAAAGCGGTGCGGCATTCTATACCGCTTTTACCAAAAAGTTTGTAATTACAGAACCTTCCGTTATGTTATTGGATAAAAAGCCTGCCAATCTGTTAGGCTTGCCGGGTATTGGTATCGCTGTGGTGCACCCGCCGGCTAACTATGTCAATAACCGGCCAGGCTGGCTTGCCTTAGAGGGAGAACGTAAGGAAACGCCCATACAACCCAGCGAAAAAGGATTGTTTATGGTGCAGGCCTATCATGAGGAAGAGTACCGGGAAGATATCCTGGGACAAATTATACCGGCCGATCAAACCTATATTGCGGCTAATAACGGGTACTATAGCCTGTACCTAAAGCCTGGTAAGTATAAAGTAGTTTTCAGGGATATCAGTTACCGTCGCCTGTCCGTGAAAGAAGTTACCGTGGAGTAATAACGATACTGCTTAACTAACGGTTTCTTCAAACAAAATGCCTTCCTTACCCAGGGCTTCTAACACTGGTTTGTAAATCTCTTTAATAGTAGGTATATGTAAACCGGTTAACTGTATGGTGCCGTTCAGTATATACTTAGTGGCAATGGCAAGGGGAAGCCCTACCGTTTTGGCCATCGCAGTGTGCAGGCTGTTATCTCCTTTAACAATCAGGGAACTATTAATATGTTTTGCCGCTCCGGTATTGTCTGTATAATCTATTTCATGCAGCATAACGATCATATCCTTATCGCCGGGTGACAGTGCCAGTTTGGTTTCCAGGATCAGTTGCAGAAAATCGGCCCTGGTGTAATTACCGGCAGGTAAAACCGTATCGGAATCGTGATAACCAAAATGTTCCAGTTGCTGTAAAAATAACGGCGACGCATGGGCAATAACAGCAGCGGGAATTAATTGCTGCCATATTGCTGCCAGGGTTTTATTACTGGTATCGATTTTCTCCGCTTCATCTGTTAATCCAAGATCAACGATCTTACGCCAGCCATCAATAAAATCAACATAGCGTAAAGTGGTTCTTACAAAAGTATGGGCCGTTTCCAGGCCATACAGGGTTGCATAGCTCAGCGAGTCCCTGTTGGCATACCAGCCCAGTTTGCCCAATCCGGCAACGGATACGGTATTGCCGGTATTAAATAACTGGTCATAGGGAAGCCGTATTTCTTTTCCACCCTCCAGGTAATGAGCGCCGGCTTTACCGGCCAGCACCACGTTGCGTGGATTCCAGCTGATCTTATAATGCCAGGGGTTATTATCGCTTTCCGGTGCCACCAATCCCCCGCAATGCGATTTAAAGGATTGTACCACACCACCGGCTGCATGAATATCGTCAATCAGCTGCATGGCGCTCATATGGTCAATGCCCGGGTCTAAGCCCATTTCACATAAAAATAATATACCGTTTTCCTTTAATGTATTCTCCTGCTCTTTGATGGCGTCGTCCACATAAGAGGCCGTCAATAAATGTTTTTTATATTTAATGCAGCTGGTAGCCACCTGGTAATGTAAGGCGGCCGGCAGCATAGATACTACAATATCAGCCTCTGATACTACCTTATTACGGGCTTCAGTATCAGTAATATCAAAACTCAATGCACGCCCATGCGGGGAGCCGCCTATTTTGGCTAAAGCCAGTTCCTGGCTTGCATCTACAATGGTCAGCATCCAGTTTTCTTTGGCAGCATTATTGATTATATACGTGATAAATACGGTAGCCGATTTGCCTGCGCCGAACAGTAGAATTTGCTTCATGGATCGTGATATATACGTGATTAACAATTCCTTGATCAGGAATTACCTATTTTTGCAAACTAAACTATTTTTTTATGAAAAAAGCGCTTTTAATTGCTTTATTTGCCTTTTGTTTAAAGTCCGCAACGGCACAGGTTTCTTTAGGGTTAAAGGGTGGTGCTAATATTACCAACTTTACCGGTGGTGATTTTAAAGACCTTGATAAAAAAGCATTGGTTGGTTTTCATGCCGGTGCATTTTTAAACTTCAGATTAGGTGCTATTTCTTTGCAACCTGAGTTATTGGTTTCTACCGGGGGCGCTAAATTTAAAGACATTAATAATAACGATTCCAGTTTCAGACTGACATATGTAACCTTACCGGTAATGGTTAAGGTAAGAACTCCCGGCGGTTTTTATATTGAAGGAGGTCCGCAGGTTGGTATGAAAGTGGGTGAAAACGTATCCGGTACAGAAGTAGGCGACCTGGCTAAAAACCTTGATCTTGCTTTAGGACTGGGTATTGGTTACCAGGCAAACGGTGGTTTTGGTATTGGTGCCCGTTATTTAGCCGGTATGTCAAAAGTAGGTGATAACACTACCGAATTACGTGATCCCGATTTTAAAAACAGTACCATCCAGGTGGGTATCTCTTTCCTGATCCTGGGTAAAAGATAATCATTGAAAGCATAATACTGTTACCGGCTGTGGTAACATGCTGCATCGTCCCTTGCGTCGCACACTTGTGCTGCATATCATTGTTCAGCAGTAAGCTATTGATTCCATAAATAATTAAGGCCGGCATTATGCCGGCCTTAATTATTTAATCACTGCAACATGTTTAAATATCAAACTTAATACCTTGTGCCAGGGGCAGGTTAGTACTGTAATTGATCGTATTGGTCTGCCTGCGCATATAGGCTTTCCAGGCATCGCTGCCGCTTTCACGGCCACCGCCGGTTTCTTTTTCACCCCCAAACGCGCCACCTATCTCTGCACCGCTGGTACCAATATTTACATTGGCAATACCACAGTCGCTGCCGGCATAAGATAAAAACTGTTCTGCTTCACGCAAATTCAGGGTCATGATAGCAGAAGATAAGCCCTGGGGCACATTGTTCTGAATAGCAATTGCCTCATCCAGGGTTTTATATTTTAACAGGTATAAAATAGGTGCAAATGTTTCATGCTGCACAATCTTATATTCCGGTTGGGCTTCGGCAATACAGGGTTTTACATAACAACCGCTCTCATAGCCTTTACCTTCCAGCACTCCGCCTTCTACTACAAACCGGCCACCTTCGGCTTTACATTTTTCAATAGAATCCAGGTACATTTTCACCGCATCGGTATCGATCAATGGCCCTACATGGTTTTTCTCGTTCAGCGGGTCGCCAATTGATAACTGCCCGTATGCTTTTACCAGCTTATCTTTTACGGTATCGTACACATCTTCCTGGATAATTAAACGGCGGGTAGTAGTACAACGTTGACCCGCTGTACCAACCGCTCCGAATAAAGCGCCTAAAATGGCAATATCCATATCGGCGTCTTTCGTAATGATGATGGCATTATTACCACCCAGTTCTAATAATGATTTTCCTAAACGCTGTGCTACGGCAGCAGCAACCGCTTTACCCATACGGGTAGATCCGGTGGCCGATACCAATGGTACACGGGTATCGGTACTTAACCATTCGCCTACTTCACGGTTACCGATAATTAAACCGCTTACACCTTCGGGCACATTGTTCTTTGCAAATACTTCGCTTACGATCAGCTGGCAGGCAACGGCGCATAAAGGCGTTTTTTCAGATGGTTTCCATACGCAGGTATTACCGCAAACCCAGGCCAGCATGGTATTCCAGCTCCACACAGCTACCGGGAAGTTAAAGGCTGATATAATACCCACCACACCTAAAGGGTGGTATTGCTCATACATACGGTGGCTGGCTCTTTCACTGTGCATGGTAAGGCCATGTAGCTGGCGGGAGAGGCCTACGGCAAAATCGCAGATATCGATCATCTCCTGTACCTCGCCATAACCTTCCTGCAGGCTTTTTCCCATTTCGTATGATACCAGTTTACCCAGCGGCTCCTTATAAGTACGTAAGGCTTCACCTATCTGGCGTACAATTTCACCCCGTTTGGGTGCAGGCCATTTACGCCATTCCACAAAAGCATCCTGGGCCTGCTGTACTACATGGTCATAGGCATTCCGGTCAGCTGTATTAACGGTACCGATCACGGAGCCGTCAACAGGTGTATAAGAGGTTATGGTTTCGCCGGTTGTTGGTATCCATTTAAGACCGGTACTAACGCCATTATTTTTTTCAGCAATATTCAAAACATGTAAAAAATCCATATGGTAAATTTAAGGTGCAAAGGTAGTTATAATGTGGCAAACAAACAGGTGTTAGGGAGGGTAAAAGGTATAGGGTAGAGGATATAGGATATAGGATATAAGATATAGGGTAGAGGGTATGGGGTGTTAACAATAAAATAATAAAAAGGGGCCGAAAGAAATCGGCCCCGGTTAAAACAACACAACTATAAAAATTAAAATAGACAAAAGTTACAGGCTTAACCCGGCCAGCTCTAAACTTTTCTTTTTCAGGTTTCTCGTTTCAATCTCTTCAATAATGGGTTCGGCGCTCAGTATCAGTGATACATTGTCCTGTTTCCACCAGTCATTATTTTTTAATTCGCTAAAGGCTATTACACCGGATAAGTATTTTCTTTCTTCCTGCGAATGCCATTCCTCGATCCACTCAAATTTATCTTTGGGGATGCTGTTAATATCATTAAAACTTACATATACCCTCAAGTAAATGTCAGTTGATAATTCATGCGGCTGGTGGTGGTATAGCTTTTTATACTCGTATTTGTATTGGTAACGCAGGGCCGATATATCGCTTAATACGGCCGATGCGGTAGGCAAACTGCCCGCACCTTTTCCATAAAAAAACTGTTTGTCAGCAAAGCCACTTTCTATTACCACGCCATTGTATTCGTTTTTAACAAAAGCCAGGTGATCGGTCTGTTTTACAAACTGCGGCAGCACAAAGGCAGCCACTTTACCGTTATTCAGTTTTTTGGCCTGGGCTACCAGTTTTATTTCCTGTTTCTTTTCTTTGGCCACCTGCGCATCGCTGGCATGAATGTTCTGTATGCCATTGAATAATATTTTATCGGTGGTGGTCACAATGCCGTAAGCGTGTGTCAATAAAAAGCTCCATTTGTTTACCGCATCATAACCTTCTACATCTAATGTAGGGTTGCTTTCGGCAAAGCCTAATTGCTGGGCCAGGGTAAGCGCCTGTTTAAAATCAAGCCCGTCCTCGAATATCTTGGTCAGGATAAAGTTGGTTGAGCCGTTTACAATGGCTTTAATGGAGTGTAACAAATCGTTATCATAATACTCTTCCAGGTTACGAATAACCGGTATGGAGGCGCAGGCTGCTGATTCGTACAATAATGATTTACCGGTTTGCTGTTGCAGTTCCAGTAATGCAGGCAGGTTTTCAGCAATCATCTTTTTACTGGCGCTTACCACATCCTTATTGTTTTTTAAAGCGGTGGAAACAATATCAAAAGCTGCAACGGCATCGTCAATTACTTCTACAATTACATTTATTTCTTCGTCGTTTAATAATTCATTTTTATCAGTAGTAAACAATTCGGCCGGCGCCTCCCTTTTTTTACCGGGATTTTTAATGCACACTTTTTTTAACCGGGCATTTAAAGAGGGGGTTTGTGCCAATACCTTGTATAAACCTTCACCTACTACGCCAAAGCCGAATAAGCCGATCACTAACTGTTTATGTGTTTCCATTTTTTATTTGTTGTTTTGTTTTGCTAAAGTTGTTTTAATAAATTATGAGTTATGAATTTTTATTAGCCAATCATCAGTTCATAATTCTGCATTCATAATTCTTTATTGGTTCACTATTTTTAAGTAATTCTTCTGTTTATGTGTAATAAAGTTCTTCAGGGCTACTTCAATTTTTTCATACTCCAGTAAAAAACCATCATGCCCAAAATCGCTGGCAATAATAAATAACTGGGAGTGGGGGATATGTTCCTTTAAAAACTCCTGCTCCGTCAATGGGTATAAGAGGTCTGTTTTAATGCCAATGATCAAAGTCTGGGCCTTTATTTGTTTTAAGGCATCTACTACGCCATTACGGTTACGGCCCACATCATGGCTGTCCATAGTTTGGGTTAAGCGGTAATAGGAAATAACATTAAAACGGCTTACCAGTTTTAAACCCTGGTAACGCTGGTAATTATCGGCCGCAAAAACCACGTTATTGGCCAGGGGAACAAAGGCTTTGTCCCTGGGTTGGGTTACATCATAACCTTTGTATTGACGATAGGAGATGAGGGCGATAGAACGGGCAGCCGCCAGTCCTTTTTGACCCGCATCGGCACGTTTTTCTAACCAGCTGCCGTCTGCCTCAATAGCCATACGCTGGCTGGCATTAAAGGCAATGCCCCAAGGCGATAAAACGGCGTTTGTTACAATAGGAACGATATGTTCAAAGAAATCAGGTTCATCAATAGCCCATTCCAGTAACTGCATACCACCGGTACTACCGCCCAGTCCTACATGTACCTGGGTAATTCCCAAATGATCGCGGAGGTTTTTGTAGGTATTGATAATATCCCTTACTGTAAACACGGGGAAATCGTGGTAATAAGGCTGGTTGGTCTGCGGGTTGGTACTTAAGGGCGAAATACTGCCATAAGGACTTCCGGGTTTGTTCACGCAAATGATAAAATACTTTGCGGGATCAAAAAACTTGCCTTCGCCTACCAGGCCGGGCCACCATTCTGCGGCATTGCTGTTGGCGGTAAGCGCATGGAATATCCATACTACATTGTCCTTGTTTTCATTGAGGGTACCATATGTAGTATAAGCCAAATGGTAGCCGGGCAGGGTTACGCCCGACTCCAATTGAAAAAGATGGTTATACTTAAATGTCTGCGTCATGTTATGCTACTAATGCTTCTTTGGCTGAAAAAACTTTATTGAATGCCTGTTGTATATCTGCTTTAATATCTTCTATATGTTCAATGCCTACGCTGATACGGATTAAGTTAGGTAATACACCCGCTTTTTGTTGTTCTGCTTCACTTAACTGCTGGTGTGTGGTAGAGGCTGAATGAATAACCAGCGTTTTGGCATCACCTACATTGGCCAGGTGACTGATCAGTTGCAGGGAATCAACGAATTTTTTACCATTCTCCAATCCGCCTTTAATACCGAATTGTAATACACCGCCAAAGCCATTGGTCAGGTATTCTTTGGCTAACGTATTGTAAGGGCTGCTGGCAAGACCAGGGTACCATACAAATTCCACCTGCTCATGATTTTCCAGCCAGGTTGCCAGGGCCAGTGCATTATCAACATGGCGTTGTACCCGCAGGGATAAGGTCTCTAATCCTTGCAATAATAAAAAGGAGTTGAAGGGGCTTAAGGCCGGGCCAAAGTCACGTAAACCTTCTACACGGGCACGGATGGCAAATGCAATATTGGGTAAGCCCAAAGGATTGCCTTCACCGAATACATCCCAGAATTTTAACCCGTGATAGCCTTCGGATGGCTCGGTGAACTGCGGAAATTTGCCATTACCCCAGTTATAATTACCACCATCTACAATAATTCCACCAATGCTGTTGCCATGGCCGCCGATCCATTTGGTTGCCGACTCTACTACCACATTAGCGCCATGTTCCAATGGTTTAAACAGGTAACCACCGGCACCAAATGTATTGTCAACTATAAGGGGCAGGTCATACTCTTTAGCGAGGGCTACAAATTTTTTAAAATCGGGTACATTTAAACGGGGGTTGCCAATGGTTTCCAGGTAAATGGCTTTTGTATTCTTATCAATCAGGGGAACAAAGTTTTCAATGTTATCACCCTCTGCAAAACGTACTTCAACACCTAAGCGTTTAAAGGCAACTTTAAACTGGTTATAAGTGCCACCATAAATAAAGGAAGTGGAAATAAAATTATCACCGGCCTGCAGAATATTGTTCAGTGCTAAAAACTGTGCGGCCTGTCCCGATGAAGTAGCCACGGCTGCCACACCACCTTCTAACGCAGCAATGCGTTGTTCAAATACATCGGTGGTAGGGTTCATGATACGGGTGTATATATTGCCAAACTCTTTTAAGCCGAATAAATTTGCGGCATGATCGGAGTTATTGAATTGATACGAAGTGGTCTGGTATAAAGGAACTGCTCTTGCGTTTGTTGATGGATCAGCTTTTTGTCCGGCATGTAACTGCAATGTGTCAAAATGTAACTTGCTCATAAGTTTTTTACTTTAAGTTTAATCAGGTAAATAAAATCGGGGAATTATGTAGGGGTTGTTGTAGTACAACAAAGTAGAGTAATGTATGCTTAGCGCATACAACAAATACAACACACACAGCAGGCTGCTGTTTTAAAGAAAGTATATGTTGTACTGTTTTGCATAATTATTCCACTAAGTTAGTAGACAATTGCCTACAATTCCAAATTTTTATTTGTTAAAATTTTGTTTGTATGTGTTTTTTGTATGAAAACAAACACACATTCGTTGCATACCATGGTTGTTTTGTGTAGTCATTGTTAAACAGTTTTGTTCTTGTTTGTATAAAACAAGAGGTGAATAATTTTGATGAACAGGCACTGTTAACAAGAGAAGGAGAGGTTTACCGGACCGCATTGTATTACCTGGTGTACAGGCAAAAAAAATGCTCATCCGATAAATCAGATGAGCAATAATATAGTTGTAATATAAAATACCAAAGCTTGAAATCTGACTTATCTGCCTCCGTTTTACCGGAGATGGAGTTGGCACCTTTTCAAAATAAAATATTTTGAGAGGTTGCCAAGGCGTCTGTGGGCCATTACCCTCAGCCTTTCTTGATAAGTGATGCTAAAGAACTGATGCAAAGGTAAGGAGGAAACTTAAACCACAAAATTTTTTTAGCAATTTTATGCTAACGATTGTTCTGGAATGGACTACAATAAGCGTTGGGTAAGGCATTACGGTGGTTTTAATCATTGTTACTATTAACTGCAATGATATTTCAACACAACTATATTTTAATAAACAGCTTGTTATCCGGTAGCCTGGGTATATTTTTTTGATAGGTATCCATGAAATTTTATTGTTGAAAAACCGGATTTTTTTTGCGCTGCATTTAGTTTTTAACATTGCCAAATTGTCAAAGTTTTGACATGGATAATTGTTGTTTTTTACCCTACATTTGCCGCCCCCTAAATGGAAAAATATACATATGGAAATTAAATATTTACAGCATATTTCCGGCTTACTGAATCTCCCGATAAAAGGCATTACAAATATTGTGGAGCTGGTAAATGACGGTTCTACCATTCCTTTTATAGCCCGTTACCGTAAGGAAGCAACCGGTAATATGGATGAGGTAGCGATCGGGAATGTGGTGGAACAGGTGAAGTATTTTGAAGAACTGGAAAAACGTAAGGAAACTGTTTTAAAAACCATTGACGAGGCAGGCAAGCTTACCCCTGAGCTTAAAAAAAGAATAGAAGATTGTATCGTTGCCACTGAACTGGAAGATATTTATTTACCCTTTAAACCCAAACGTAAAACCAAAGCCTCGATTGCTATTGAGAAAGGGTTGGAACCACTGGCTAAGATCATATTTGAACAAACAGAAAAAATAAATCCCGAAACAGAGGCCGCTAAATTTATTACCGAACAGGTTGCCGATCAGGCTGCAGCCTTACAGGGCGCCCGGGATATAATTGCTGAATGGGTGGCTGAAGATGAACAGGCACGTAACATTATCCGTAAGATGTTTACCAATGAGGCCAAAGTGACCTCAAAAGTATTAACCAGTAAAAAGGACGAAGAAGAAGCACAGAAATACCGTGATTATTTCGAGTTCAGTGAATTCCTGGCAGATAGCCCCTCACATCGTATACTGGCCATTCGCCGTGGTGAGAAAGAAGGATTTTTATTAATGGACATCGCGGTCGATAAAGAGATCGCGGCTAACCAGTTAAAATCTCATTTTGTAAAACACCTCGATGCTACCGGACAACAGGTAGCTACTGCTATTGATGACAGTTACAGCCGTTTATTAAAACCATCTATTGAAACAGAGTTCAGGCTAAATAGTAAAAACAAGGCCGACGAAGAAGCCATCGCGGTATTCGCCGATAACCTGCGCCAGTTATTACTGGCATCACCCCTGGGCAGCAAACGTGTATTGGCACTGGACCCGGGATTCAGAACAGGCTGTAAGCTGGTTTGCCTGGATGAGAGTGGTACCTTTTTACACTATACCACCATATTTCCACATGCGCCGCAGAACGAATGGGATAAAGCCGTACATACGATTAAAGAACTGGTAGCCAAGTACGATATCCAGGCCATCGGTTATGGTAATGGTACTGCCAGTAAAGAAACGGATCAACTGGTAAGAAGTATCCAGTTTGACCGGCCGGTATCTGTTTTCCTGGTAAATGAAAGCGGGGCCTCTATTTATTCTGCCAGCGAAGTAGCCCGTGAAGAGTTTCCCGACCAGGATGTAACGGTACGTGGTGCCATCAGTATTGGTCGTCGTTTACTGGATCCGTTGAGTGAACTGGTAAAGATTGATGCCAAGAGCATTGGTGTTGGACAATACCAGCATGATGTTAACCAGAATAAATTAAAAGATACACTGGACCAGGTAGTAGAAAGCTGCGTGAACTATGTAGGTGTAGATGTAAATACAGCCAGTAAACACCTGTTAACCTATGTTTCAGGTTTAAGTGCTACCGTGGCCCGTAATATTGTTGATTACCGTACTAAAAACGGGGGCTTTAAAAACAGGGAAGAGCTTAAAAAAGTATCTATGCTGGGGCCAAAAGCTTTTGAACAGTCAGCCGGCTTTTTAAGGATACCGAATGCTGAAAACCCTTTGGATAACTCGGCCGTACACCCGGAATCCTATCATATTGTAGAGGCGATGGCTGCCAAAGCCGATAGTACTGTTGCTGCTTTGATACAACAGGCAGAGATCAGGAAGAAACTGAATGTAAAAGATTTTGTAAAGGAAGGAGTAGGGGAGTTTACCGTGGAGGATATTTTAAAAGAACTGGAAAAACCTGGCCGTGACCCCCGTTCACCTATCGAAGAGTTCCGTTTTGCTGAGGGAGTACATGCCATCAGCGATCTGCAGGTAGGCATGAAGATCCCGGGTATCGTAACCAATGTTACAAATTTCGGCGCTTTTGTGGATGTAGGTGTTAAGCAGGACGGCCTGGTACATATTTCCCATTTGGCCAACCGTTATGTCAGTGATCCGAAAGAAGTGGTTAAGCTGAATCAAAAGGTAATGGTTACCGTGGTGGAAGTGGACGTAATGCGGAAAAGGATTGCCTTAAGTATGAAGGACGGCAGTAATACCACCGGCCATACGGATACAAAAGCAGCACCCCGGAATAAAGCGCCTCAACCTAAAAAGGAAGAGAAGCTTAACCCTTTCCAGGCCAAGCTGGCTATGCTGAAGAAAAAATTTGACGATTAAAATATAAGTAACAATGATAAAAGGGATGCCGGTCTATAATGAGGCCGGCATCTCTTTTTGTATATAGTATTTCCTGCTGTAACGGATGAAGACCAGCGTGATGGTAACGGGGGGAGGTTTTTTCCTGTATAAAATAGGGGTTTTTCCTGTATTCCATATATGTACAAACGCCTTACTTTGTGTCTACACACATGAGGGGAACTAATTTGGCCATTAACCATTAAACGCTTTAACCAATCCCTGATGTTAACTTATTCGATAAAACACCGTTTTTTCTTTACTTCTGTTTACATTTATAGCTGAACAAGCCCGTGTTTTACAGCATATAATGCAAGACCTACCCGGCTTTTTATATTCAGCTTTTCAAACAAGGCATTCCTGTAACCATCGATTGTTTTTGGGCTTAAAGACATTTTTACAGCAATATCATTATAGGTAAGTTCGCTGCACACCAGCTTCAGAAATTCCCTTTCCCTGTCATTAAAGGAGGCCGATGTAAGTCCGCCGCTATACCCCTCACCGTCCTGCTGAATAGAGTATAATAATTTGCCGGTGATGAAATCAGTATAGTAAAACCCTTTGTTATATACGGAGTGCAGGGCTTCGGATAATTCCTTGGGTTCAACGTCCTTACACAGGTAGCCTTTTATACCTAGTTTGAGCATATTTACCACGGTCTCCTCCTTTTCAATCATGCTTACTACCAAAGTTTTAATAAGCGGGTAGTGCACATTCAGCCATTTTACCGTACTGAAGCCGTCCATTTCGGGCATATTGATATCGAGTAAAAGTATATCGGGGGCGTTCTCCGGTGTGAGTTTGGTTTGAAGGTCCTTGCCGTTGTCCGCTTCAAATATAACGGTGTATTGAGGTCCTAACATGTCTATGAGACTTTTCAGGCCTCTTCTGAAAAGTTTATGATCGTCAACTAAAGCTAACTTTATTGTCTGGTTCTGGTGCAACATGATTAAGAGGGAGTATAATGCTAATAGTGGTTCCTTTATCGGGTGTACTTGCAATGGTCAGGTTTGACTTTATTAGTTGTGCCCGGTTACGTAAGTTATCTAACCCCGAACCGTTGCCTTCCAGTAAAGCGGGATCAAACCCTATACCATCGTCATGAACTACTAAAGTAAGTAAATTATTTGACACAGTGAGTAAAACATGAATATGCTTCGCCTTGCTGTGCTTTATAATATTATTACATATTTCCTGGAACATACGGTAGAGGATGATCGCTTTGTCGGCATTCAGGCCGCTTACTTCTTCCACTCCCGAGTAGGAGATCGTGAATTGTTCCAGTTTTTTTAAGCGTTGTATCTCCAGTCTTAATGCTTTGGCCAATCCAATTTGCTGTATTTTGTTTGTTCCCAGGCTAAGCGACAGGGATTTAATATCAAAGATCAGCTGCCTTACCAGCTCTTTGGTATCATCTATTTTTTCAGCTGCTTTTGCTGTGTCATGTAATTGTAAGGTGTTCAGGTGTATTTTTATGAGGCTCGCTACCTGGCCCAGATTATCGTGTAATTCCTGGCTGATATGTTGCAGGGTTTCCTCCTTTATTTCAAGTTGCGATTGTAACAGGGTTTCGGAGAACTGGGATTTTAATGATTTTTCTTTATTTAAAAAGTTGTTTTGTTTTTCCTTGATCCGGTACAGAAAATAAATAAACAACGAAAAAAAAAGAACAAACAGGAGACTAGCCCCAATTAAGTACCACTCCGCTTCTGAGATATATTTGAACATAAGAAGCTGATTATAATAAGCGAATAATAGATCAGGTTGCCAATAGTATTGAGTATCTGGTAGATGATTTTACCCGTTTCCCCCTTCAGAAAAGCTTTGTTATGCGTAGCGTTCAGGAAAGAGAAAAAGAAGAAAAACACAATGATACTTCCCACCGAATACCAGAAAATGGCATCCGTTTTCAACTGGTGATATTCTTCTTTTTTATAAACCTGGTAAAGGTATATACTCGCTCCAGTCATGATCTGTACCGAAACAACAGATAAATAAAAAGGATTGAATATCCGTATACCATTGAAGTACAGAAATACCAGCGCCAATATACTGCTTAATCCGTAGAATATGGTGTACATTTTTCTACGTTTCAGGGATAAACAGTTAAAGAAAATAATAAAGGTAACAATACTATGTACTACAAAAAAGCTATTATAGAGTACCTGCTTATTAATATCATATAGCTTAGGACCGTTATTAAAAATAAAGATTTCATTGGCAGTTGACAGGAGTAAAACGATAATAAAAATTCGATATACCGGAGGTTTGATTTTATTAAAGAAAAATACTCCCGTCAACAGGGCAAAGGATTGTAAAATAATACTTAGTAATAGCATAATGGTTATTCAGCATGTATGTTTATGGAACGACATCTCCCCAGTTCAGGTAACCAATTCCTCCCGTAGTTGTATCACCATCATTCTGAAGTCTTTTAAACCGGAAAGGGTAGGTGGCCGTTTCATTGGGATTCTTTTCCCACTCTTCACGTGTAACTTTTTTAGGTAAGCCAAAAATAACAGTACCAAAACCATCTTTATTCAGGGCTGTTGTTTTGCTGTAAATTCCAAAGGCGGCTCTTACCTTAGGAATTTTATTGTCCAGCATATACTTAATCATAAAAGCAAGCGACTCCTGGTCAAAATCTACACCTGCTGAAGGCCTGGGTGGGAGAGCGGAGGCATGTTTATAATTGAGGATATACTGATCAGCACTGGTCGTATCAATAATCTCATTTTCATTATCAACGGCTGACTTTTTCCTGGCTATTAATTCCTCTGCCAGTTGCGTAACCTCTTCCCATTTACCCGCAGCTGTTTTTAATGAGTCATACTGCTTCCTATCAACTTTTACAATGTTGGCCCCATCATTACAGCTTACCAGCCCGGCTGTAATGCATACGAATACAAGAATAATAAGGAAATTTTTATTTTTCATGATATTTAAAATTATATCCTAAATAAATCAATTCTTTTAATTGGACGATAAGGAAAAACCCCTATTTAATAGGGGTGTTTTTCCGGTATTTCTTTGATTTTTGTCAGTTTTTAAGCAAAATGTATTTAATTATTGTTCAAACAGGCAGAAACTACCGCCTACCCATTCTTTATCTTTATTATAACGTACCCCTATCATCTTGCCTTTGCTTAATCTTGCGAGGTTATTGGCAGGCACAGGCCGGGCTTCCCCCTTTTTCCAGAAATAAAATATACGTATCTCCGCTTTGGCTGGCCCGTCCGGTGTTTCAATCACATCGGCGTATTTAACCTTGCGTTGCAGTATCCAGTTCTCCGGGTCTTTAGTGGCGGTAATATCTTCAGGCCTTACATCTATTACTACACCCTGGCCGGCAAAGGAGAATAATGGTTTTAGTACATAGTTTTCCAGGTCGGCAGGTATTTCTTTCAATTCATGCAGGAAAACTGTCGGTGGCACATAAGGGTTATCAATAAAAGGTAAAGTGTATTTACTGATGCGGTAAAACCAGGCCGGGTGAGGCATCCACTCCACATCAAGCGTTTCAAAAAGTAATTTACCCTTTTCCTGTACCTCGGGACTTTGCTGCTGCAGGTCGTCAAAAATAATACGGTTGTATATACGCTTAACGGCAGTCTTGACACCGTTATCCAGGTAAAACAATTTATCCCCTTCTTTAATTAACTCCGTTAAACATACCGGCTTCACCTGCAGGTAGTCCTGGGTACAATAAAAATCTATCCTTGTCTTTTGCTGGTGGGGAAACAGTTCCAATAAAATAACCTCTTGCGGCCGGTGGTCACCTAGGATCACCTCCTTTAATAATTGCAGGTAACTTTCTCTGTCATAACCTCCGATATAACTACTGTATCCTCTTGGTGCGGAGAAATGCCGGGCAAAAACATCATCCAGCAAAACCTCGTAAGCAAAAAGGGTAGGAAAGCCCTGCATCTCTATCAGCTGCGGTTCCAGTTCGCCCTTTTCATTTTCGCATATGCCAAAATCAAATGCAATACAGTCCGTGTGTTCATTCTCACCCGGAACTGCCAGCCCCTCCGGTATAGCCCGGGCGGTTAGTTCCTTAAAATCCGGACGGGTAATAATATCAACAATCCTTTCGCAGGCGTTTATCAGTTTGTCAGTAAAACTTTTTGGAATAAAAACAGGTGTTTCGGCCACCCTGAATTCTATTGCGCCGGGATGGGCGTTGTCGAGGTCCTTTAAAAAATCAGCATAGGCTTCGGGGGTAAAAGCCTTATTATAAGCTGCGCGGATGGATGGTACCATAGGTAATGTATAATTTGTTGATCAGATAATGTGGTAATGCCGCATGGTAGTTTAATAATGTGCACCGGAAGCTATTTTGTTTCCTGCTCCCATACCTGTGCAAGCTGTACCAGTACATGCACCGCTTTCTGCATATCCTGTATACTTACATATTCATGTTTGCCATGAAAAGCCATTTCCCCTGTAAAAATATCAGGGCAGGGAAGTCCCATGAATGACAGGCGGCTTCCGTCTGTACCACCGCGGGCACTTTCTTTTTTAAAAGGAACCTGTGCCTGCTCCATGGCCTTTTGTACATACTCGCTCATTTGTGGGTGTAATGCCACCACTTCCTTCATATTGCGGTACTGTTCTTTTACCTCAAACTCGTAGGATGAGCCGGGGTAACGGCCTACGGCCTGTTTCACAAACTCTTCCAGGCGGGCTTCATGTTTTTTTAATTTCTCCGTATCAAAATCACGTATGATAAACTGTACACTCACTTTTTCTGCAATCCCTTCCACATGAACAGGATGTACAAAACCATCACGGCCATCAGTGGTCTCTGGCGAAAAATGATCCTTGGGCAACAGGTCTAAAAACAAACCGGCTACTTTTAATGCATTCACTAATTTATCTTTTGCATAACCCGGGTGTGCCGTAACACCATGAAAGGTAACGGTTACACCATCGGCGCTGAATGTTTCATCGGTAAATGAACCTAGAGGGCCGCCGTCCAGTGTATACCCAAAATCAGCACCCAGTTTTTTCATATCTACATGGTTCACTCCGCGGCCAATTTCTTCATCAGGTGTAAACAAAATCCTGATAGCGCCATGTTTCACTTCGGGGTGTTGTACCAGGTAATTGGCCAGGTCCATAATAATGGCCACGCCAGCTTTATTATCAGCCCCCAGCAGGGTAGTGCCCGATGCGGTAATAATATCATCACCGATCTTCTCCCGCAGGTAAGGGTGTGCCTTGGTGGTGATCACCTGGGTATTATCATCAGGCAATACAATATCTTTTCCATCGTAATTTTTGTGTACAATAGGTTTCACATTTTTACCGGTACAGTCCGGGGCAGTATCCATATGACTGCAAAAACAAATGACCGGTACTTTTTTATCAGTGTTGGCGGGGATGGTGGCATACACATAACCCCATTCGTCTAAATGCGCATCTGTTAAACCTATCTCCAGTAATTCTTCTACTAAAATTTTTCCCAGGTCTTTTTGTTTTGCGGTTGATGGAAAACTGTCCGACTGGGGGTCACTTTGTGTATCAACCTGTACATATTTTATAAATCTATCGGCAACGGTGTAGGTGTATTGCAAACTCATATCAAAATCACTTAGCAGTTAAATAAAAATAAAAAGGTTTGCAATAAAGATATTGCAAACCAGTTAAACAATGTAAGTAAGTTTTATGGCATAATGATCAGGGGACTGCCACCTGATATCTCTACCAGTTCTAAATCAAATGTGAGGTCTTTGCCGGCTAACGGGTGGTTAGCGTCCAGCAAAATGCTGTCTTCTTTAATTTCAGTAACGGTTACCTGGAACTGCTGACCATTCTGATCACTCATCACCAAAGGCATACCAATTGCCAGTTCCATTTCCGGGGGAAAACGGTCTTTAGGCATATCCACCACCATATCCGGGTTAACAGGGCCATAGGCTTCTGCAAAAGGAATAGTGATCGTTTTTTTCTCACCAACTGTCATACCGGTAACACCTTCGTCAAAACCGGGTATTACCATACCGCTGCCCACTTCAAATTCCAGGGGCTCACGGCCTTCGGAACTGTCAAACGTTTCACCGTTACTTAATTTACCGTGGTAGTGTACTTTTATTTTATCACCTTTTTTTACCATAACAAATTTTTGAAGTCATTAATTTTCCAGACCGTGGCAAGGTAGGGTAAAATCCCTGTATCCTGCTTTATTTTACCAAACATTTAATAACATTTTCCTGAAAAAATGTTTATAATTGAGCCGGTCATATTTTTTTTAAAAATCTGCAATTTTATGTTTAAAAATTTTGTTGGTCAGCTGCATTACTACTATCGGCGCCTGTTGTGTCACTCCCTTCAGCTGCAGCAAGTCTATGGAGCAGGTAATGATCGGCAAACAAGGACTGCATCATCTCCTGCCGTGGTAAATGTTTATCCGGGCAAGCATAGGGTTATTGCTTTTCTTTTGCTGGTAACAGCCTGTTTTTTTCAGTTCAGTTGTGCGGCAGGCAATACCCGTAAAAACAATCCTGTTCCGGGCAATGAAGGTGTAAAAGTAAACGCCGATTCTATGCCTTTGCAAAATATCCATACCGGTGCCGGTAAAATTATTCCCGCTGCTGAACGCCTGCCCGTTTACCTGCCCCTGTTAAAAGGTAAAAGAGTGGGACTTTTTGCCAACCAGACCACCACCTGTGGTAATACCCACCTGGTAGATACTTTGCAAAAACTCGGGGTGACCATTAAAGTGATCTTCGGCCCCGAACATGGTTTCAGGGGTACGGCTGATGCCGGTGAAAAAATTGGTAACTACACCGATGCAAAAACCGGTATTCCCGTTGTTTCATTGTATGGCACCAAACGCCGCCCCTCTGCCGATGATGTAAAAGATGTAGATATTTTGGTGTTCGATATACAGGATGTGGGTACCCGTTTTTACACCTATATATCTTCGCTGGAAGAATTTATGGAAGCGGCTTTTGAACTGAAAAAACCAATGTTGTTACTGGATCGTCCCAATCCAAACGGGCATTATGTGGATGGCCCGGTACTGGACAGAAAATATACTTCCTTTGTTGGCCGCCAGCCTGTACCGGTGGTATATGGTATGACCATGGGCGAGTATGCACTAATGATAACGGGCGAAAAATGGCTGAGCGATAAAGGCAATAAAACCTATGCATACTATCAATCGGTAACTACCCATCATCCCGATACGGCATTTCATTTCCTCATTATTAAAAACGAAAACTATACCCATAAAAGTAAGTATGTGCTGCCGGTAAAACCGTCTCCCAATCTCCCCAATATTCAATCCATTTATCTCTATCCCTCCACCTGTTTTTTTGAAGGTACAGTGCTGAGTGAAGGCCGTGGTACGGATAAACCCTTCCAGGTTTTCGGGCATCCTTCCTTACCTAAAAACCTGTATGCTTTTACACCTAATCCCAATGAAGGGGCTAAAAGTTCCAAACTTTACGGACAAAAATGTTATGGCTGGGATCTAAGTGGCACGGTTGATGAAGTAGTAAAAGAAGTGGATGATAAGATCCAGTTGAAATGGCTGATCAATGCGTATAAACTTTTCCCGGAAAAAGATAAATTCTTTATCCTGCCTAAATCGGGGGGTATGGAACAGTCATTCTTTAACAAGCTGGCCGGTAATAACGAATTATGGCAGCAGATCAAAGCCGGTAAGCGTGAAGCTGAGATCCGTGCAAGCTGGCAGGCCGACCTGGATAAGTTTAAACAAATACGTAAAAAATATTTACTGTATCCCGATTTTGAATAAAAGCAGTTGTATAACTGATCTTACTCATATAGCCGGTGTACAGAAAAGAATAGTTTCGTTTTTTCTTTAATTAAAATAAACAGTTATGAAGTTTCGTATCGAATCGCCTGGTCACAAGTTAAGTCCGTCATTAAAAACTTATATCAGTTCCAAACTGGGATCGCTGGATAAATTTTATAAAGACATACAGGAGATAGAAGTAACCGTGTTAAATGAAGCGAGAAAGAATAAGGAAGTGGTGGTATGTACCCTGAATATACGTGTTCCGGGAAAAGATGAGTACCTCAAAAGTAGTTCGGAAATATTTGAAGATGCTATCTTAAAGGTTGCCGATGCCGCTAAAAGAAGGTTGCGGATCAGGAAAACTCAATTGGCTAAAGCAAACAAGTTAAAAACCCCTAACCGGAAAGTAGCAGCTAAAAAAGCTGTTCCTGTTAAAACAAAATAAACAAAAACGGGCTGCCTGGTAATTAAGCAGCCCATTTTTATATACACGCAGTGCGGTTATTTTAATATAAGTTCAATTACAGGTATTTCAATATTGGGTTTGGTAACAGGCAGCTCAAGGATCAGGTCATTTTCGCCGGCAGTTGCGGCCGTATGTTCCGAGTCCTTCGCTTTCGGACTCTCCCTGAATTTTATTTCCGAATTATCATGCAGGAACTGCGCATACTTTACCAGGCCTTTATAATTAGGTAAATAGAGTGTTTTAAAAGGGTATTGCAGCAGGTGTATGTACAGCCTGTTTGTTTCTTTGTTATAGGTTAGAAATGTATTCTGCGGCATCTGGTATTTTTCCGGTGCGGCCGTACAACCGTAAATAGACCTGCTGTTATAGGTCATCCAGGTACCGATCTGCTGCAGCCTGTCAACTGCCCTGTAATCAAAATTGCCTCTTGCGGTTGGCCCCACATTCAATAACAGGTTGCCACCTTTACTTACCGTTTCAATTAACATGGCAATAAGCTGGTTGGCGCTCTTCCAGGTATTTTCATCCCGGTGATAGCCCCAGGAGCCTGAAAAAGTCTGGCAGGTTTCCCATGGCACTTTTACGCCATTATATTCCGGCCATGCATTCGGCATAAACTGTTCCGGTGTTTTATAATCCCAACCCCATCTATCTTGCATCAGGTCTAAACGGTCATTCATAATAATATCAGGCTGTAAGCTCCTGGCCAGTTTGGCGAGCCCTTCACTGTCCCAGTCATCCTTTCCCTTACCATCTTTGCCCGGGTAAGAAAAATCCCAGAACAGCAGGTCTATCTTACCGTAATTGGTCAGTAATTCGCGTACCTGGTTTTTTATATAAGTTCTGTACTTTGCCATGTCGCGGTCTTTATTACCATCCCTGGCGCCGGGTTTATTTCTTAACGGATGCACCTGGTCAATGGTAAAGTTTTTATCATGCCAGTCGATCAGTGAATAATAAAACCCGATCTTTAAGCCCTCCTTCCTGCAGGCTTCTACAAAGGGTTTCAGCAGGTCTTTTTTATAAGGTGTTTTAGCCGCATTAAAGTCACTGAACTTTGTATCCCATAAACTAAAGCCTTCATGGTGTTTGGTAGTCAGCACTGCGTATTTCATACCGGCATTCTTCGCCATGCGTGCCCAGTCCTGCGGATTATACAGGTCGGGATTAAATAAATTAAAATACCTTTCTTCATACACATCGGGTGCAATGCTTTCCATATTCTGCACCCACTCGTGCCGCGCGGGCAATGCATAAAGTCCCCAGTGGATAAACATGCCAAAACGGTCTTCCGTCCACCATTTTAATCTTTCCTGTTGTTTATCAACGGCTGCTTTCTTCCAGGCGTCCTGCTGGGCAAAAATGTTTTGTACCAGTATAAGCAATACAGTGAAAAGTAAGAGGGTCTTTTCTTTTTTCATGTGGCAATAGGTTGTTTTGTTAGATGATGTTTTTTAAGATGGTCGTTGACGAATATAGAGCAATTCCGGTCTTAAAATTTGCTCAAACGATTGTGTGAGTTTTGTCAATTGTATTGGGATGATACGATTATAGTCCTATTGAATAATAATAAATTTATATATGTATAGGGTGAGTTTCATGAATGTTGTATATTAGTTCACCCCAAAACAACACTTATGTATCGGTTTATTACAGTCAGCAACAGCACAAAATATAGGCTTACCCTTGTGCTGTTCTTTAGTTTTTTAACCTTCATGACGTTGCCTGTGCAGGCACAATCCACTGCTTTTGTAAAAGTAAATGCCCACCAGTTCGTGATCAATAAAAAGCCTTATTACTTCATGGGTACCAACTATTGGTACGGCGCTATATTGGGTATGGATAAGAGCCATGGTGGCGACCGGGCAAGACTCATAAAGGAACTGGATTTTTTACAAAAAAACGGGGTGACCAATTTACGGGTGATGGCCGCTGTTGAAGGTTCGGGTTATGTGAATGGAGTAAACCGGGTACAACCTGCTTTACAACAGGCGCCAGGTGTGTTTGATGAAAAACTACTGGAAGGGCTTGATTTTTTATTGGCAGAGATGGGAAAACGTAATATGAAAGCAGTGTTATTTCTCAGTAATAACTGGGAATGGAGTGGTGGCTTTTTACAGTATGTTAACTGGTATGGTTTAGTGGCGGATAGTGTGGTACAACGTAAACTGAACTGGGATGAACAGCGGGATATTACAGCCCGTTTTTATAGTTGTGTTTCTTGCAAGGAAGCCTACCTGGAGCAGGTGAAATATATTGTTGGCCGTAAAAATAAGATCACCCGTAAGTTATACAGCAATGATCCGACCATCATGGCCTGGGAACTGGCCAATGAACCAAGACCCATGCGTGCCGCAGTCAATACTGATTATGCCGAATGGATAACTGAAGCCGCGGCTTACATAAAAAGCCTGGATAAAAATCACCTGGTGACCATTGGTCACGAAGGCTATATGGCCACTGATGGTGATATGGAATTATTTGAAAAGATCCATACCGATAAAAATATTGATTATCTCGCCATTCATATCTGGGCCAAGAACTGGGGGTGGTTTAAGGGCAATGATTTTTCCGGGATGATCGATACGTTGCAGCAAAGAGCGCTGGACTATATTACTGTACATGAAAAAGTAGCCGCAAAAATTAAAAAGCCGCTGGTGATAGAAGAGTTTGGATTGCCACGCGATGAGCATGGGTTTACCACGGATGTTTCCACCCGTTTAAGGGATCAGTATTTTGCTGCTATATTCGGTGCATTTTATAGTAGTAAAACAAAAAAGGGAGTTATTGGTGGTGTTAACTTCTGGGCATTTGGTGGTACTGCCCGGCCAGTTAAAGGCCAGGTATACTGGAAAGAAGGGGATGACCTGAGTGGTGATCCGCCCATGGAGGAGCAGGGATTGAATTCCGTATTTGACAATGATCATACTACCTGGGAGCTGATCAGGAAGTATGCGAAATAACGGTAAGCTTAGTATTATTCATTATATAGTTTGAACTCATTATTGATTAATGCAATACTTTTGCGTCCGTAATTATACAAACAATATATGGGTTCGGGTTTCTTTGCGATTTTAGATGATATAGCCGCTTTAATGGATGATGTAGCAGTAGCCAGTAAGATAGCCACACGTAAAACGGCCGGCATCCTGGGTGATGACCTGGCGGTAAACGCCGAAAAAGCTACCGGCTTCCTTTCTTCCCGTGAATTACCGGTGTTGTGGGCCATTACCAAGGGCTCATTTTTAAACAAATTGATTATTATTCCTGTTGCCTTATCACTTAACTACTTTTTTCCTGTTGCTATACAGGTCATTCTCATAGCCGGTGGCATGTTCCTGGCTTATGAAGGCGTGGAGAAAATTGTGGAGTATCTTTTTCATCGTACTAAAAAGGGTAAGGAAGTTATCCAGGATAATAAAGAGAACAACAGCGAGCTGGAAAAGACCAAGATAAAATCGGCTATTACTACCGATTTTATTCTCTCTGTAGAGATCGTGATCATTGCCCTGGGTACGGTGCTGGATAAAAGCCTGGCCATACAAGTATTAACGGTTTGTGTAGTGGCTTTACTGGCAACCGTTGGGGTATATGGCATTGTGGCTTTAATTGTACGGATGGATGATGCCGGTTATAAACTGATTAAAAGATCGAATGATAAAGGCTTCGTAGCGTCATTAGGACACCTGTTGGTGAAATCGCTTCCCATTGTAATTAAATTACTGGCGGTAGTAGGCACCATTGCCTTGATACTTGTTTCCGGTGGCATTTTTGTACACAATATTGCTTATTTCCATCATTTCATGCCGCAGTTACCTTCTATGGTGAAAGAAATAATATTAGGCCTGGTGGCGGGTTTACTGGTAGTGGGTGTGGTAACCCTGGTTAAGAAAATAACAGGAAAAAAAACTGCCCACTGAGAATGCTGGCGAACAATTAAGGTGATCAGTCAATATTCACGGTTGTAAAAACGATCTGTTTATAATTGTCTTTTTCATACAATACGCCCAGTTTCTTTTTATGCAATAAAACAAGGTCGGAATAGGCAGCATAACTCCCCTTGTATTCCCCGGCTGATCTGGCAATGACTTGGGTAAAATACCAGCTTTTGCCTTTATCCTTTGACAAACGTAAGGTGAGGTTGTCCCGGTTTTTTGTATCAGCCGCATTGCATACTGCGAGTATAAATTGTTTTTTATCTAACCAAGATAAAGTGCTTCCCTGGTTAACAGGGTCGGGCAGGTTGCTGTCATAAAAAGTGGTATCCCAGCTCTGACCTCCGTTGGTGGAGTAACTGATGATCCGGTTACGCACATTGCCTTGCTGGTTCCTGGTATTCATGTATAACTCGTTGGCAGCAACCTGGGCAGCCATGGATTCGTTACCGCCTTCAAAAGGGATGGTAGTGCTAAGCGAAAATGTTTTGCCATGATCATCCGTATAAAAACCATGGGCGAAATAATCCTTACCGGCTTTTTGTGGCGGCCCCTGTGAATGATTGGCCGCTACATACATCCGGCCTTTGTATTTACCCGTAACAAACTGCATGGCATGGCCGGGGGTGTTGGCATAAGTGCGCCAGTCATTAGCTATGGCAGTATCTGTAGCTGATTTTTTTATTTTATGTACCTGGGCGGTTATATTAACAGGGGCTGACCATGTTCTGGCATTATCAGTTGAGGTGATATACCAAACTTCCCGGGAGCCTTTACCGGCCCTCACTTCACTTTCATGATTATTGCCGGTGTTGTAAAATAAAAAAATACGCCCATCGGGATAAGCCTTGTCGTATAAATCAACAACCGGGGCTGCATTGCCGGCCTGTAGATTCCCCGCATCTACGGCAACCTGTACAGGTCCCCAGCTTTTACCATTATCTGCACTTATTTTATATACAATATCTACGTTGCCATAATCACCGGCATGATCTACCCGGCCTTCAGCAAAGGCAATCAACCGGCCTTGCTTGTCCTTTATAATAGCGGGAATACGGTAACTGGAATAACCATCCTGACCGGATTGGAAAACGGGGATGTCCTGGCTATAAACCGAACGGGAATAAATGATAGTGAGAACGAAAAAGGCAAACAGTTTAGTCATAGCAACAGCTTTAGAGGGGTAGCGCTTAGTGTTTGCAACAGGTTGGCAAGGGAAGCAAGAAAATATACCTATGCTTCTGCTTCAGCAGGTAAAGCTGCTCTTTCCAGTATATCCTTTAAAAACTGGGTGGAACGGCTTTCATCTTTAACAAGGTCGTCAAGTGTTACCTTACTTAATAACTGGTCAACCGTAAACTGTATCATCTGCCAGAGGGAGCGGGCAGAACAATCAATGGAGTGGGTACAGAGTTTTAAAGTGCCTGCGTGCATCACGCAAAAGTCTTTGCTGTACAGGGCGCCGCCAAGGGCTTCCAGTACGGGTTTTAATATAATTTCATGCGCAGGGCGGGCCAATACATATCCGCCTTTATGACCAGGTGTACTGTTAATGAAACCGGCCATACGTAATACACGGGTAAGTTTGGCAATATAATGACTGGTAAGGCCTTCAGCCTCGCTCAGTTCACGTATGGTCATGCCTGCTTTGTCGGTACAACCGGCAATGCGGATCAACAGCCTCAGACCGTATTCTTCCTGCGATGTTATTTTCATTTGTCGGTTACTTGATTAAAAATTACATAAAACCCAATTCTAACTGGGCTGCTTCAGACATCATGCTTTTGTTCCAGGCCGGAGACCAGGTAACGCTCACAAATACATCTTTCACTCCTTCGATCTCGCGTATCTTATTATCTACCTCTACCGGCAGGGATTGGGCAGCCGGGCAACCCGGTGCGGTCAGCGTCATCACAATATTCACTACATTGTCATCACTGATATTTATTTCATAGATCAGCCCCAGTTCAAAAATACTTACCGGCAATTCAGGGTCATAAATTGTTTGCAAACAATCTTCCACCTTCTGCCGCAACGTTTCTTTATCCATGTGGTTAATTGATTTGATTTTTTATTTTATAGGCCAGCGCATAGTTCTTCATCTGTTTGACCATCGACAACAATCCGTTGGAACGGGTTTGCGCCAGGTGCGTTGTCATGCCTATTTCGTTAATAAAGTTGAGCGGCGCATTAATGATCTCATCAGGTGTATGTCCCGATAAAACCCTGATCAGCATACTGATCAATCCTTTTACGATCACGGCATCACTCTCCGCGGTAAAATATACCTTGCCATCTTTATAATCGGCCACCAGCCATACGGTGGATTGACAACCTCTTACCTTGTTCTCATCCGTTTTAAACTGATCGGGCAGGGGAGCCAGCTTTTTACCCAGGTCAATAAGGTACTCGTACTTATCATCCCAGGAATCAAACAGTGCAAATTCTTCTACTATTTCTTTTTCTATTTCTAGTATGGTCATTTCAACTTCCCCCAGGTTGGTATATTTATAATTAAACGAACGGGCATTTTATCTCAATAACTTTACCGCATGCTGTAAGCCTGCCAGTAAAGCATCCACTTCCTCAAGTGTATTATACACCGCAAAAGAAGCCCTGATGGTTCCGGGTATTTTAAACCTTGCCATTAAAGGTTGTGCACAATGGTGACCGGTACGTACCGCAATGCCACGGTTATCTAATAAAATGCCTACATCCTGCGGGTGGATGCCGTCTATAACAAATGAAATAAGACTTGTTTTTTCTTTTGCCCGCCCGATAATAGTCAGGCCATCAATAGTTAATAACCGGCTGGTAGCATATTGCAATAACTCATCTTCATGTGCCCGGATATTGGCTTTGCCAATTTCCTGTACATAGTTCAATGCTGCAGCCGTAGCTACCGTATCGGCTATATTGGGTGTACCCGCTTCATATTTATAAGGGAGGTCGGCATAAGTGGTTTGTTCAAAACTCACTTCTTTTATCATTTCGCCACCACCTAAGAATACAGGCATTTCGGCCAGTAATTCCTTTTTTCCATATAAGATGCCTACGCCTGTAGGGCCATATAATTTATGTACGGAACAGGCAAAGAAATCACAATCCAGTTCCTGTACATCAATATCCAGGTGTACGGCAGACTGTGCTCCGTCAATAAATACTTTAGCACCCGCATTATGCGCCGCGGAGATGATATCTTTTACAGGGTTAACCGTACCCAACGCGTTGGATACATGCACCACCGATACCAGTTTTGTACGGGGGGTAAGTAATTTATAATATTCCTCCAGTACCAGTTCACCGTTATCATCAACAGGAATTACTTTTAAGCTGGCCTGCTTCTCGGCACAAATGATCTGCCAGGGTACAATATTGGAGTGGTGCTCCATACCACTGATGATCACTTCATCACCGGCCTGTAACTGCTGCCTGGCCCAGGTATACGCTACCAGGTTAATACTTTCGGTAGTGCCCTTGGTAATGATAATTTCCTCCCGGTGACGGGCATTCACAAATTGCCGGAAAGCATCGCGGGTGGCCTCAAAGCCGGCGGTAGCTTCCTCTGCAAGAGTATGGATGCCGCGGTGAATATTGGCGTTGTAATGCGAATAATAGTTAACCAGCGCGTCAATTACCACCTGTGGTTTTTGTGCAGTGGCCGCATTATCAAAATATACCAGCGGCTTGCCCTTTACTTCACGGTGGAGAATAGGGAACTGGCTGCGGATGGCAGCTATATCAAGGGCCGGTTGTATAACGCTTGTACTAGTCATTAATCTGCTGTGTATTCTAAGCGCTGCGCAATTAATGTTTCCACATAACTGCGGATAGCGGGTATGTTAATTTTATCAATAATGTCGCTGGCAAAACCCTGTAATAACATGGCTTTGGCTATTTTTTCAGGCACACCGCGGGATTGCAGGTAAAATAAACCTTCCTCATCCAGGCGGCCGATGGTACAGCCATGCGAACACTTTACATCATCGGCAAATATTTCCAGCTGCGGCTTGGTATTAACCGAGGCATCGCCTGATAACAGCACATTTTTGTTGGACTGGAAGGCGTTGGTTTTTTGTGCCGGCTGGCGTACAAATATTTTACCATTGAACACACCGGTACTGTTATCGTCCAGCATGCCTTTGTATAATTCGTTACTGAAACAGTTAGGGCTTACATTATCTACTACCGTATGGTTGTCGATATGACTATTGCCCTGCTGGAAATACAGGCCATATAAATGCGCTTCGCAGTAAGGTTTTTCCAGTACAATGTTCAGGTTGTTACGCACCATACCCCCGTTCAGGGAAATGGTAACGCCATGGGAATAACTTTTACCGATATGCCTTACATGTGTGGTGCTTACAATATTGGCCTGGTTGGTATCGTTCTGAATGATATAATATTCCAAACGGGCATCTTCCTCCACCACCAGTTCCATGATCTGGTTGGTAAAGCTGTCCTGCGTACCAATGGTGATAAAAGTTTCAGCAATTTGTATCTGTGCGTTCACCCCTATATGAAAAAGGCTGCGGGGGAGCGATAAAGTATTTTCGGTACGGCCGTCGGTAATATTATAGATATATACCGGGTGTTCTACCTCGGCACTTTTGGGTACGCTGATCAGTACAGCATCTCTTACCAAAGCGGTATTCAAAGCATTGATACCATCACGCAGGTAAACCCCGCTATGTCCGAAATGAGTTAATACAAAATCCTTTCTTTCGTCCTGCAGTGCTTCCTCCAGTGCCGAAACCTGTAAAGAAGGGGAGATGATCTTGGACAGATCGGCATTGTACCGTCCGTTCACAAAGAAAAGCTCATTCGCTTTTTCATGACCGGGCAGGCGATGTGTTACCACATCGGCCAATACCAGTTGGGTAGTTTGCTGAAATTGAAAGCCGTTATTGAACAGGGGCGCAATACGGGTATAACGCCATTCTTCGTTACGGGCAGTAGGCACGCCTAACTGGTTAAAAGTGTCAAATGCTTTACTCCGAACAGCCTGTAAACCCGATCCGGCCTCAGCGCTTTGTAACTGGTCAAACTGCTCTTTAAAATATGTAATGTGATCCATTATTAATTTGCTGCAATTACGGTAAACCGGGGTTTACGCTTGTTCTTCAATATTAATTTCGTTCTTGATAAAATCGTAACCTTTTTCCTCCAGCTCATAAGCCAGTTCTTTGGTGCCCGATTTTACAATACGACCTTTGTATAATACGTGTACAAAGTCGGGGATGATATAATCCAGTAAACGCTGGTAGTGGGTAATGGCCAATACCGCATTATCGTTGCTGCGTAATTTATTTACACCGTTAGCTACAATACGGATAGCATCAATATCCAGACCGGAGTCAGTTTCGTCCAAAATAGCCAGTTTGGGTTCCAGCATAGCCATCTGGAAAATTTCGTTACGTTTTTTCTCACCGCCCGAAAAACCTTCGTTCAGGGAACGGCTCAGTAAAACCTGGTCCATATTCATCAGGGCCATTTTTTCTTTCATCAGTTTCAGGAAAGAAACAGCATCCAGCGCTTCCTGGCCACGGTATTTACGTACTTCGTTAACAGCAGTTTTAATAAAGTTGGTGGTGCTCAATCCCGGAATTTCAACAGGGTACTGAAAACTCAGGAATAAACCCTCACCGGCTCTTTCTTCCGGGGCCAGATCCAACAGGTCCTTACCCTGGAAGGTTACACTACCTTCAGTGATCTCATAGTCTTCACGGCCAGCCAGTACAGAAGCCAGTGTACTTTTTCCGGCGCCATTAGGCCCCATGATGGCATGAACTTCACCCGGTTTAATATCCAGGTTAATACCTCTTAATATTTCCTTCCCGTCAATGCTGGCGTGTAAATTTTGAATACTTAACATTATAATTAGATAATTAGACAATAAGATAATTTGATAATTTGATAATTTGCTGGTGTGCTAATTAGTTGATTATCTAAATTTTATGGTTGTTACTTAATATTTTTAATTTATACTTTAAATTGTAAATCCACAATCTTAAATGTGGTTTACCCTACGCTTCCTTCCAGGCTGATGGCCAGTAGTTTCTGTGCTTCTACGGCAAATTCCATCGGTAACTGGTTCATTACTTCTTTTGCAAATCCATTGATTATCAAAGCAACAGCAGTTTCTGTATCAATTCCTCTTTGATTGCAATAGAATAACTGGTCCTCACCGATCTTGGAAGTAGTTGCTTCATGTTCTACCTGGGCACTATTGTTTTTTACCTCGATATAGGGGAAGGTATGAGCGCCGCATTTATCGCCCAGTAACATAGAGTCACACTGCGAGAAGTTACGGGCATTGCTGGCCTGTTTGGCCACATGCACCAGTCCGCGGTAGCTGTTCTGGCTAAAGCCGGCAGAAATACCTTTTGAAACAATACGGCTTTTTGTGTTCTTACCAATATGCATCATTTTGGTACCGGTATCGGCCTGCTGCATATTATTGGTAACGGCAACTGAGTAAAACTCACCTACCGAATTGTCACCTTTTAAAATAACACTGGGATATTTCCAGGTAATGGCCGAGCCGGTCTCCACCTGGGTCCAGGAGATTTTGGAGTTTACTCCTTTACAAATACCACGTTTGGTTACAAAGTTGTAAATACCGCCTTTACCGTCCTTATCACCGGGGTACCAGTTTTGTACGGTAGAGTATTTAACCTCTGCATTATCTAAAGCAACAATTTCAACAACCGCTGCATGTAATTGATTTTCATCACGTATTGGTGCTGTACAACCTTCCAGGTAACTTACATAACTGCCTTCATCGGCAACAATTAAGGTACGTTCGAACTGGCCGGTATTTTCAGCATTGATACGGAAATAAGTAGATAATTCCATGGGGCAGCGAACGCCTTTGGGAATATAACAGAAGGACCCATCGGTAAACACGGCCGAGTTTAAAGCGGCAAAGTAGTTATCGGTAACCGGTACCACCGAGCTGATGTACTGGCGAACCAGCTCCGGGTGCTCCTGGATGGCTTCGCTCATGGAGCAGAAGATAATGCCCTGTTCGGCCAGTTCCTTTTTAAAGGTAGTGGCAATGGAAACGCTGTCCACCACGGCATCTACCGCTACACCGGAAAGACGTTTCTGTTCGTCCAGGGAAATACCCAGCTTTTCAAATGTGCGGCGTAATTCCGGGTCAATATCGTCCAGGCTGTTCACCGTAACTTTTTGTTTGGGAGCCGAATAGTAGATAATATCCTGGTAATTGATGGCCGGGTACTGGAGGTTGCCCCAGTTAGGCTCTTTCATTTTTAACCACTGATGGTAGGCTTTTAAGCGCCATTCCAACATCCATTCCGGCTCGTTCTTTTTAGCGGAAATAAAGCGAATAATGTCTTCGTTAAGACCCATCGGGGCCTCGTCCGCATCAATATTGGTCGTAAAACCGTACTTATATTCACCCGATACCACTTCTTCCAAACTGGGATCAAGTTCTACCTGGCTGGCAGAGGGGTTTATTTCTAATTCTGTTTTCATCGCTGCAAAGGTAAGTATCTATTTATACTTAAAAGTATAAATAGCATTTTAATAGTATAACATTTTCACTTTTCTAAAGTTTGCCGCTTGTTTGCGAAATGAGGAATATTTGACGGAGAGCACCGTTTCTTACTGTTTTCCAGGGCCCTGGCAGGCCGGTCAAGCCCGTATTTAGCAAAATGGCATTTTGACATAATTAAATAAACTGTAATTTTAGGTATAACCGTTTAAATGATGAAAAAGTTATTGATCCCGGGCCTGCTTGCCGTTTCCCTTTTCACGGCTCAATATGTTGGTGCGCAAAATGAAAAAAAATACAGGCTGGAAGTGCCGGAACAATTGCAAAAGAAACCTATACTGGACGCTATTGAAGAGAATATTTCCTATACGGTACCCAAACTCCGGGATAGTAAGTCCTGCCAGGATTGTAAAACAAATTATACGGTAAAATACCAGACCACCGCAGCAGAGTTCGGAACGGATAAAGCCGGTAAAAAGCTTTTTGTTTTTAAAGGCTCGTTGGTAGTATACGATTCAACCGGTAAGGGGATTAACAGGGTAGTGTTGATAAACCCTGAAACGGATGAGCAGGTGTTTTATGATGTTACCGATAATGGCAAGCCTGTTAACCCGGCCCCGTTGTTGATTACCTCCAGGCAGGCACATGTAGAAGATGTGGACGGCTTAAAAAAGTATTTCAGGAATAATAACCAGGACCCGCAAGCTTATAACGAAGAATCTTTTTTAAGAGCAGCCAAGGAAAAAATACTGGATATGCGGGAGAATGTACGGAAGCTGGAAAAACAAAGGGGCCGCAATCTTTAACCGCTTCTGAACTTTACAAGTAATAAAAAAAGGTATTGCAGTTGCAATACCTTTTTGTTTAATTATCTTCTCTGCATAAAGGTCCGGCCCCTTTTGCCGCCCCGGCTGGCTCCGAATGAACCATAAGCGGGTGTGGCGGTAACAGGTTTGGGTATATTATGCATTAACGGCACATCAAACGGGTGATCTTTTACAACCGGCACCGCTTTTTTGATCAGCTTTTCAATATCCTTCAGGTAGATCTTTTCTTCGTAGTCGCAGAAGGAAATGGCTTTGCCGTCGGCACCCGCACGACCGGTACGGCCTATACGGTGTACATAGGTTTCGGGTACATTGGGCAGGTCAAAGTTGATCACATGCGTCAGGTCATCAATATCAATACCACGGGCAGCAATATCAGTAGCTACCAGGATACGGGTACGGCGTGTTTTAAAATTGCTTAAAGCACTCTGCCTGGCGTTCTGCGATTTGTTACCATGAATGGCTTCTGTACGTATGCCTGCTTTTGACAGGTCGCGGGCAATACGGTCGGCGCCATGTTTGGTACGGGCAAAAACCAATGCGGTCTTAATACTTTCATCCTTTAAAATATGGGTAAGCAAAGCTCTTTTGTTTTGCTTTTCCACGTAATAAATGGCCTGGTCAATGGTTTCTGCTGTAGAGGAAACCGGGGTTACTTCTACTTTTACCGGGTTATGTAATAACATATCGGCCAGTTGCTTAATCTCCGGGGGCATCGTGGCCGAAAAGAACAGGGTTTGTTTACGTTCAGGCAGGCGGGCAATTATGCGACGCACATCCTGTACAAAACCCATATCCAACATACGGTCGGCTTCGTCCAGTACAAAGTACTTGATGTCTTTTAACGACACATGGTTCTGTTGCATCAGGTCGAGTAACCTACCGGGGGTCGCCACCAGAATATCAACACCCTGGCGTAAACGGTTCACCTGGTTGTACTGGCTTACACCACCAAATATCACGGTATGTTTTACATCTGTAAAGCGGCCATAAGCCTGTATACTTTCTTCAATCTGTATAGCCAGCTCACGGGTAGGCGTTAATATCAGCGTAGATAATTTGCGGCGTTGTCCTTCGGTGTTGTTATTGTCATTCATTAATAACTGTAACAAGGGTAAGGAAAAGGCGGCAGTTTTACCGGTACCGGTCTGGGCACAACCCAGCAGGTCTTTTTTATTTAACACATGCGGGATCGCTTGTTCCTGGATAGGGGTAGGTTGTGTATAACCTTCTTCGTTCAAAGCACGTAATAACGGCTCTGAAAGCTGTAATTCACTAAATAACACAATTAAAAAATTTAATTAAAATAATTTGGTAAGGCTATCACAACAAGCGTTGGATACTTTACCTGCCTTACGTTAAGCCTTCACTCGGCATTTATTTTAAAACATCAGGTGAGCAATAACGGATAAGAGATGCAAATATACAATTTTTTTTGGAATTGTAATAATTATGATTTATGGCAACAATTTAACAATGGAGAATTGAAAGCTGACAAATGATAATTGAGAAAAACTAATAGGCAATTAGCAATGGGCAATGAGTAAGAGGAGATAATGGATGAGTAGTTTAGAAAAGTTTAGGGGGTAGTATAGCCTTACGACTTAAAAGCCGTAAAAAATAAGGCGGGAGGGATGTGGTTTTAGTTTACCACCTTGTTGGCACAGCTGCTGCTGGCGAAGGCTTCAGGCTTGGCTTTAAAGGCAAAGCCCATACCGAGTATATAACCCATCGCTTCTTTTAAAGCATCATTGCTTTTGAATTGCGGGTTAGTATTAATGTCGGCATGTACTTCCATATCAACATCATACTGTGTAAACAAATGACATAACTGGTAGGCTATATCAATACTTTTGGCTACCTCGGTTAACATCCTTTCTTTGATAGAAAACCTGTGCTGGGTCTTGTCATTATGAATGAACATAAACCCGCCATGGCCTTCCCTTAAAAAAACAATGACTGTAGCAAATTCCGTGTCTCTTCCTTTCACCTGCGAATCTGTTCCGATGCAAACTTTTAGTCTGAAGCCTGCGTTGGTTTCGCGTTTGATCACATTTTCGACAGCGTTGATAATAGGAAGATTGATAAGATCACCATTAAACTTTCTCCAATGCATATAAAAAGAGGTTTTCCTAAGTTATAGAAAAACCTCTTAATGACAAAATAGGGAACGGATTATGCTTCTGTTAAGTTTTTAACAGCGCTAGGGTATAAGTAGTTTGTCGGTCGATTGTTGTCCGTTAGTGTATTGATACTGAATGATATACATTCCTTTGGCCGCATGTTTCACCTGCAGGGCATTTACACCGGCTACCAGGTTGCCTTGCTGTATTTGTTTGCCTTCGGCATTAAACAGGCGGTATTGCATTTTATCAGGCGATAGTACCTGGAACTGTCCGTTGGCCTGTATATTACCAGCTACTTTAGGACCAGTAATAGCATGCGGCTGTAACGTAAGGGCATTGGAGTAGTAATAACGTCCGTTATCAAACTCTACGAACAGGCGGTAACGTAATAACTGTTTGCTAAGCGGCTGGTAACTGTAAGAACGGGCATTGTTTTCAACCTGCTGTAAGGGAATGAATGTTCTGCCGTCAGTTGATACTTCTATCCTTAAATTAACTACCTGTTCATCGGCATCAATTACCCAGTTTAACAGGTGTTTATTACCTTCCAGTTTACCATTCAGGTTGAGTGCACGTACCGGCAAAGGCGTTAGGCCATTTGTCTTTGCCTGTAAAGCGTAGGAACCAAGACTGGCATAGTTGGGAGCATACTGGTTACCACGGCCTTCTACCTTTAAATAATAAGTGCCGCCTTCCAGTACTGTATCAATAATAGAGTTAAGTAAGTTACCCGGATTATAAACGTTTAACAGGGTGTGCGAACTATGGTATAATGAAACCTGCATATCTAAATTTGAACCTGCATTGCCGGTACCAACATTATAAGGAATGGCATCCAGTTCAAACCTTGAGGTGGCCGGAATATTAAAACTGAAAAAGTCATTATCGTTGTTCTGCATAATAACGCCCTTAACCTCAAATGCGTTATTATTAAAACTGGCAGGTGTACTGGTGGCAAAGCTGCTGCCATGATCATCTACCCGGAAACCAAAGCCGTTACGTCCGTCAGTTATTACTTCCAGGTCGTTTTGCTGACTGTTACAGCCCAGGGAATTGGAACCATTATGCCATAAAGTAAAGTTCTGGTAATAACCTACGCCCATAATAGGCGCCCAACCTATCTGGCCTGTGCCTTCACCACGATTATAATCGGTGATTTTGTTACAGGTAGCGGCATCATATTGTGCCTGGTGAAATAAACCCAAAGTATGGCCCGCTTCATGCGAGATAGCTTCGGCTACGTTTTTTACATTATTACCTAATAATTGAGAAAACACAAATGCAGGTGTATCATCGCCCCAGGTAAAAGAACCGTTAAAGGCTACGCCGCCCGCACTGCCATACCAGCTGGAGCTAACGGTTACAATAACACGCATTCTCCTGTTTAAAGGGGCATTCAGAAATTTTACCGAGTCGGTGGTGATGTTTACATTGAATGGGCGATAATCCTCGGCTACCCGGTTAAAAATGGTTTCAATATCAGTACCTGAAAGGGTAGAAGCGCCACAGTCAATAGGCCCCATGTAATTCCAGCTGGTGCCTTGCACCAAATGGCCATCAAAATCCAGGAAAATGGTAGCGGCGGCCGAAGGGTAACTGCTCAGCTTGGGCACTTGTGCAAATATTTTACAGGTATGCAGACATACAATAGTAAAAAGGGTGAGTAAAAGTTTTTTCATAACAAAGGGATTTTAAATAGAACAGGATATCAGGTCATCAGGAGCAGTTTATTTTATTCATGAACAAAAAGATTGAAATCCTTTTTCACGAACTGGTATTCATTATTTACCTGCTGCAGTTCATACACATCACCGTGTTTCATACTGATGATACGGCCTGTATAGGTTTTATTACCTTCTTTATCGGTGAGTGTAGATAAAGTGAGGGTTGCGCCTTCGTAGTCGGTGAGCCTGATAATGGTTGTTTCAATTGCCCCGTCGTATTTGGAGGTAGTAGATACCACTGTGCCGTTAAAGGTTACCGGCATTTTTTTGCCCGCAACGAGTTGTACAGGAGCATCTTTGGCTTTACGGCCTGTAGTGGCAGCATTAAAGTTGTTGATTGAAACCGGGATCTGGCTGGGCAGGGAGCTAAACAGTTTGGGCATGTTAGCATCAGGCTCATTAACCGGAATAAATGTTTTATTATCCTGGGCGTTGGAAGTAATACCAACGCAGCATAGTGCCAGCACTATGAAAGTGGCTTTTAAGTAAGACATGGATTCAGTTTTTGGTTTATCAAATAGTTTGGTCCAGCAAAAAAAACTGTAGTTTCCAATAGAGTACCTGCAAGTTCATGGAAATTGTACTACCAATTGATTTTTCTCAACCGGTTTTACATAAAATGGAGGGGTAATACTTTGATGGCAATCGTAGAATTCCGTAACCGGTCACCGGTTTAATACGCTTAATATTGGTTTGTACTTAGCATTACCAGGGTACATGCCTCAAGAGGCTGAATGCCGTTATCGACGGCTAATTCCTGTAATTCGGCATTTTCCGTACCGGGGTTAAAAATTATTCTACGTGGCTTCAGGGAGAGTATATAGTTATAGTACGCGGGCTGTAACCGGGGATTTATATATAAAGTTACCGTATCAATATCATCAACCGGTTCCATTTCTGTAGTAATATCTACACCGGCAACAGTTCCTTTTTTGTTTCCAATGGCCACTACTTCATGCTGGTGCTGCCTTAATTTATTAATGGCCAGAAAACTGTACCTGGACGGATTGTCAGAAGCACCAATGACCAATGTTTTTTTTAAAGCTTTCATCAATTATTCAGTTTTACGGGTTTTCCTGCCCGGGATCAATAGTAAATCATTGCCTGGGACTTCAGGTTCTTTAAGTATAAAAGGGCAAATACAATGCCGTATACAGCCTTTACTTAATTATCTTGGTCAGGGCACTGATAAACCAGCTTTCTTCCGCTTTAATAATAGTGTCCAGCATTTTGTCGGCATGCTTTCCTGTTTTTTTTATATTGGACACGGTATCAATAAATGCTTTTACGTGTTTATCTTTTTTATCACCTTCCACCGCTTCCAGTTCATCCATCAGTTTTAGCATGGGTTCCATTTCGCGTTTCTTACGTTCCTTTACTATTTGGGTAACCACACGCCAGATATCTTTTTCTGCCGAAAAAAACTCCTTCCTTTCACCAGGCATAATGACCCTTTGCACCAGGCCCCAGTTAATAAGTTCCCGGATATTCATATTCACATTACCGCGGCTTACATTCAATTCCTCCATGATATCGTCCTGGGTTAAGGGAGTAGGACTGATCAGTAATAACGCATGTATCTGCGCCATGGTGCGGTTAATGCCCCAGTTAGATCCATAAGCTCCCCAACTGCTGATAAATTGATGTTTTGCTTCACTCAGTTTCATACTACGAAACTACTTTATAAATTTTGTACTTTCAAAACATTTTGAAAATACGGTTGTTATGATACTATTATCTTATATAAATAAGGTGCAACAACTTTTATAAACAATTAATTTTGTACAAAATTCCAGGTATGCGACTACTTTTATCTTTCCTGTCCGTTGTAATATTACTTTCGGCCTGCCAGTCTTCTCAAAAAATATCATCAAAACGTACAGCCATGTCCTTTGCCAAGAATAAGGTAATTGCCCACCGGGGAGCATTTAAGAAAAACAACCTGCCCGAAAATTCCATAGCGGCTTTACAACATGCCATCCTGCTGGGCTGCGCCGGCGCTGAGTTTGATGTACATCGTACCGCTGATGATTCGCTGGTGATCAACCACGACCATACTTTTTTCGGAAAAGATATTGAACGCAGTTCCTATGCCGACCTTGTGACCAAATTATTACCCAATGGTGAAAAGCTGCCCACTTTAAGGGAGTACCTGGAAAAAGGCATGCAACAAAAACATACCAGGCTGGTACTGGAGATCAAGCCCTCCAATGTAAGCAAGGAAAGGGCCGTGGTAACGGCAGAGAAAGTGGTGGCCTTGGTGAAGGAGTTAAAAGCAGAGCAATGGATAACGTATATCAGTTTTGATTTTGATGTGTTACTGACCATTAAAAAACTGGAAAAAGACGCACCCACGCAATACCTCAATGGTGAGAAATCGCCTAAAGAGCTGAAGGATGCCGGTATTGAAGGCGCTGATTACCATTATAGTGTATTTAAGAAAAATCCTGACTGGATCAAAGAAGCAAAGACCCTGGGTATTGTGTTAAATGCCTGGACGGTGAATGCCATTGCCGATATGGACTGGCTGTTAAGTGAAGGGTTTGATATGATCACTACCAATGAACCGGAATTATTATTTGAGCGGGAAAAACTATTTCAACTGAAAAAATAACTGTCCGGCTGCTCCGTATATGGTGGAACAATATGCGGAGCAGCTTAACGGTATATCACCGTACCTACTTCTTTGGTAAGGGCTACTTCTTCATTTTTTAAATAGGAGTGTGTGCTGGTCAATATCAGCAGTTCCTCTTCGGTATGCGGCTTTTCCATATCAGCCTGGTTCTCGCTTAACATACGTTTTAATTTTCTTAAGCGCAGGTATTTAATGGCCGAAATAACGGCTTCGCTGGTCCTGTCCTCATCAATTTTTGAAAAACGTTGTAAGGATTCTTCATTACCCTTACTCATTACCCGCATAAAATCTTCGTAGGATTGTGTAAATAATGATTGCTGGTAACCGGTTGATTCGGCAGCTGTTTTGCGCCAGTGCTCACTTTCCTCGTAAGGAAAATTAAGTAAGGAAACGGCCAGTGTACTGACACCGGTATTTTCGTTATAAATGAAAAAGTTTTTATCCGGCAAGCTGGTATCCCGGGCATAGGCTTCTTTAAACAGTTTGATCATGTTTAATACTTCCATATTATCCATCAGACTGTCTTCTACCATCTCATCAAAAATATATTCGGCTACCAAACGGTTCTCGTCAAATGATTTTAAACCATGTTCCAGTAAAATACGGGCTATTTCCCTTTCCTGCAGGTCATCTTTAAACAACAGGTTATAGGTAGCGTCATGAAATTCGGTCTCTTCGCCCTTCCTGGCATTTTCAGACCTTTCCTCTTCGGTAACACCGGCCTGACGTTTTTCCATGGCGGCCAGCTTATCCCTGATAAACTGGTTTACCAGGGCGGTCAACCCGGCTTCATCGATCTTCAGTATTTCCGATATCTGCCGGATATAATCCTGTTGTTTGGTAAAATCCTCGGCCTTGTTGATCTTGGATATGGTTTCGGCCATACGGTTTACCAGGCCCGATTTCTTGGCAGCATCATTACCGGCATCTTTTAACGCCACTTCCAGCTGAAACAGGATCACATCCTTTTTCTCGGCTTTTACAAAATCCTGGAAGGCGGCGGCGCCTATTTTATTAACATAACTATCCGGGTCTTCATTATCAGGTATCAGTACCAGCTTTACATTCAGGCCTTCTTCCAGGGCCATATCCAGCCCGCGCATGGCCGCTTTTACACCGGCGCCGTCACCATCATAAATGATCGTGAGGTTATTGGTATACTTACGGATCAGCCTTAACTGGTCAATGGTGAGCGAAGTACCTCCGGATGCTACTACATTTTCAATACCCGCCTGGTGCAGGGATACCACATCGGTATAACCTTCTACCAGTAAACATTCATCAGCTTTATCAATGGCCGTACGGGCAAAATAAGAGCCATAAAGTATTTTACTCTTGATGTATATCTCGTTCTCGGGGGTATTGATATACTTGGGCGCCCTGTCATTGGTTTTTAATATACGGGCGCCAAAGCCGGTTATTTTACCGCTGGTGTTATGAATGGGAAATATAACCCGGCCACGGTAGTTATCCAGCAGTTGCTGGTTACGGTTTACCACCAGGCCGCTTTTTAATAAAAGGTCGGCGTTATACTGTTTGGCAATAGCTTCTTTGGCAAAAGCATCTGCCTTTTCGGGTGAATAACCTAACTGGAATTTTTTAATGATCTCTTCCCTGAATCCCCTTTCCTTAAAATAGCTTAAGGCAATATCCTGGCCTTCTTCGGTATCCCATAAGGAGCTGGCAAAAAACTGCTGTGCAAACTGGTTAATGATGTATAAACTATCGGCCGTCTGGTATTGCTGTCTTTGCTCATCGCTGACATAGGTTTCTTCAATTTCAATATTGTATTTCTTGGCCAGCCATTTTAACGCATCAATATAACTGTACTTTTCATGCTCCATCACAAAACTGATGGTATTGCCGCTTTTACCACAGCCGAAACATTTATATATTTCTTTGGTGGGTGATACGGTAAACGAAGGGGTTTTTTCGTTGTGAAAGGGACAGTTGCCAATATAATTGGTGCCGCGTTTTTTTAGTTTTACAAAATCACCGACAACATCTATAATGTCCAGGCGGTCAAGTATTTGTTGTATGGTATTCTGGGTGATCATATTGGGGCGAATGGCAAAGATACCAAGACTTGGTATAAATAACAGGGAAAACAACTGTTATTGTTTTCTTTTAGCATGTTTCTTTTTTTAACTGGCAGGTATGGTTCTTCCAAAACGGGGACGTAAGGGCACAGGTGTTTCTGACCTGTTGTTCCGGTTACGGATACGGAATACCAGGTACAATCCGATTTCCTGGCTTTTATCATCTATATCCCACAATATGCCAAGAGGCGCCACGCCATGCATTAATAAAAACATATTGTAACCACCGCCGACAATTTCCTTTTTTTTGTTCTTTGTTTCGGTTTTTGTGGCTTCAGAAAAATATGGTTTTGCTTTTTTAAAAATACGCCGTACTATTTTTTTGACTTTTTTCCGGTTGGTAGCCGTGTTAGGATAATAAGCCGAGAGTATATAATTGACCAGCGTGTCTCTGATGGATAAACTTTTATTTAACAATACACTTTCTTCCCACAGCGTAACCTGCACTTTTGAGGATTTTAACGGAAAAGGCTGGTGGGTGGTGTAAAAAGCACTGAATGAATACAGGGTGCTGTCTGTTTTTTTTATCTGTTCCTTATCTTTTAAAGTAGGATCATTGACCAGGTGATGTAAAAAGCTGTTAAAGGAGCCTTTGTAGGGATTAGAACGGCAGTACTTGCCGGCTATATACCGCATATCATTTTGTACCGCATTGTTATAGTTAACCACCACAAAGCTATTTTCAATTTGCCCCATGGTTATGGTTATACCTACAATCGTATAGCTGATAGTAAGGAATAGTTTTTTTATCATAATAATATATTATGGTAAAGAGATACTATACTTCGGACTTCGGGCAGGGTTAAAAGCTTTTGAACAGTGGCAGTGGTGTTTCGGATACATTGGTACTGTTACTGATGCGGAATAAAAGATGCAAACCTATCTCATCTTTCTTCTCAGTAATTTGCCAGGCTATTGACATTGGTGCAATACCATGCATTAGCAGGAACATATTATAACCACCGCCGTTTACCTGGCCCTGCCTGTTTTTTAATTCAAGCTGACTGGACTGTGCAAAAAAACGTTTGTTGCGGTTATAAATATGGGCTACTTCTTTTTTTACTATTTTTTCGTTAGCAGCGGTATTGGGTAAATAAGCGGAGAGTAAATAATTCACTACGGTATCTCTCAGTGATAAAGTATCACTGAGTAACATACTTTCTTCCCATAGCGATACCTGCACCTGGGTGGCTTTAAAGGCAAAGGGCTGGTGTTTGGTATAAAAACCGGTAAATGAGTATAAAGTGCTGTCCGTTTTTTTGGTCTCTTCCTTGTTTTTAAGGGTGGGGTCGTTAACCAGGTGTTGTAAAAAAGTACTGAAGTTGCCCAGGTAGGGATTACTGCGGCAGTATTTGCTGGCAACGTAGACCATGTTATTTTGCCCGTTGCTTATGTTAACACCAAGAATAATACAGCTGAAAGTAAGGAGTAGATTTTTGATCATGGCGGCATTATTTTATATAAACATAAGCAACGGGGGCTGACCCGGGAAAAAAAATCCGGTAATTATTTCTTAAAATATTCTTTATAATAAGCAATTGCATCATTAATGATGGTATGTGCAGTTGCCTTATCCTGGAAATTATCAATCTCCACTTTTTTCTGCTCTAATACTTTATACTGTTCAAAGAAGTTACGCAGCTCCAGTAAAAAGTGCTGGGGCAGCTCATCAATATCGTTGTAATGGTTTACCGAAGGGTCTTTGGCCGCTACGGCTATGATCTTATCATCCAGCTCACCATTGTCGATCATCTGCATATTGCCGATCACTTTGGCTTCTACCAAACAAAGTGACTGAATGGATTGGGAACATAATACCAGAATATCCAGGGGGTCGCCGTCATGACCTAAGGTCTGGGGAATAAAGCCATAATTGGCAGGGTAGTGGAAGGAGGAATAAATAACCCGGTCCAGTTTCAGCAAACCGGTTTCCTTATCTACTTCATATTTTGAACGTGAGCCTTGCGGAATTTCAATTAAGCCGGTTACTACTACAGGTGCTTCTTCACCAAAATGTGCCCCGTGCCAGGGGTGATTTACATTTAACATATTCTATTTATTGAGTGATTTTATATCCCGAAAATGTGAGTAAAATACCAATGACCACGCTTAACGCAATGTAAGCAATGGCCCATAGCCATTTATCGCTTTTTATTAATTGAAAGGTTTCTATGGAAAAGGCAGAGAAGGTGGTAAAACCACCACAAAAGCCCGTTACAGCAAACAGCTTTATATACTCCGGCGCCTGGCTGTTCCTGCTAAACCAGCCTATGAGCAGGCCGATCAAAAAACAGCCGGCCAGGTTTACCAGGAGGGTGTTCCAGGGAAAGCCTGTACCGTTTATTCCAGGTAAAAAACGCTGGCATACATAACGCAGTATACTGCCCAGTGCACCGCCAATGCCTACAATTAATAATGGCTTGATCATTTTATCACCGTATCAATACCCGGCTTTTTAGGGGCATTAATGGTATCATTATCATGGTTGAATAAATACTTCAGGTCCACCAGCCATTCGCCGGTTGGTTGTTTAAGAATTTTAAGCGTATCCTTATCATTCTTAAAAGTGTTGGAATAAATGATAATAGTGGTAGAGTCATTTACTACCTGCCTGTTATGAATATTTACCGAAGCATCATACAGTCCCTGTTTGGTATGCGAATCCATGGTCTGGTGTTCAGCTATCGACATCCACTGGTCGTTAATAGAGTCCTTTAGCATAAACTTTTTTGCTTCCGTATAATTGCCTTTCAGGGCGGCCTGTATAAAACTCCTGGCGGCGCCTATATCCTCCTGTTTACCTTCGGCTTCGGCATCCCGGGTAGGGTTATTACAGGCTACTGTTATTGCCGCAACGGTTAGTATTGCTATAAATTTATTTTTCATTGTTCTGTTTGCTAAGAATTAGTTATTCTCTTTATACTTTTCTAATAATGCTTTCCCTTCTTTCTGGTACTCTTCCAGTTTTTTAGGATCCATGTTTTTCAGGATGCTGTCGGCCACATCATTGGCTCTTTTCAGGGTTTCTTCATCAAACTGGTCAATTAAAGTATCCGCGTCGCTCCTTCTTCCTTCGGCGCCACGGCCATTCATTCCCATCTTCATTAAGGCTTCCAGGGAAAAATCCACCTTCCAGCTACCACCTTCTTTTTTCAGGATAAAATCAACGGTTTTTTGTTCTTTTTTCGACGTAAGGGTTACTGTGGCCTTGTCACCGTCTATTTTAGGTTCACCCAGGCTTACATCTTTAAATTCGTCCGCAAAGTCTTTCTTTTCTGCTGCTTTACCATCCTGCGCCATATTTATAGCCATTTTCATTAAACCTAAAGTGGTCTGGCTGCTTTCTGTAGCAAGGGCCATAGCTCCATCCACATCTTTTTTGGAAAGCTTATCAAAAAATGCCTGCAGTACTGATTTAGGATCTGATTTATCAACGGATGAACAACTTGAAACGCCAACTGACAATAACAGGATAAACAAAAAAGCGGATAAACACTGTTTAAGCATATAAATGTTTTAAAACGCAAAAATACGTGATTGCAAACGTATACAATTTGATTTTACATTTTTATTGTCCGGTTTGTAAAAGAATGGTTTTTAATAGTTTAATAACATTTTTTTTAGAAATTAAATTTTTGGCAAGCCGTTTGCAAATGTTAAGCAGGTTTAGCATAAAACGTTTTGATAATTACTGTATGCGCATATGGATAATAGAACATAACGTTGGGTAACACCAGAGTTTATATTTATAACACAATCCCTAATTAAAAAAAAATCAACAATTATGAAAAAGCTACATTTTGCTTTTATGGCATTGGTATGTATATTGGCAGTACAGGTTGCACAGGCACAAAAATCTTCTGTAATTTTAAAAGGTGGTGTTAATCTGGCTAATATTTCCAACTCGGAGAACGGTGATGTAAGCGATGCACGTATGTTAACCTCCTGGCATGCAGGTGGTGTGATAGACCTGGCCATATTAGATGTCCTTTCAATCCAGCCCGGTTTATTATATACCTCAAAAGGTATTAAAACAGAACGAAACCTGCCTTTGTTAGGTACAACTACTACCACATTTAATCCCCAGTATATTGAGTTACCGCTGAACCTGGTATTTAAAGCCCCGATATCCGAAACCTCCAGGTTTTTTGCAGGTGCGGGTCCTTATGCAGCCATGGGTGTGGCCGGTAAGTATAAAGTAAAATCTGACCTGGGTAGCCGTGAATACGATATTGAATTTAACGACGACGATCCGCTGACACAGGAACAGGAAGATGCCGGCGCCTATAAAGTAAGAAAGTTTGACTACGGTGTAAATATATTAGCCGGACTGGAACTTGACAGGTTTGTAATATCTGCCAACTATGGTCTGGGCCTGGCAAAAATTTATGCGGCCGATGATAATAATGATAACGACAAAAACAAACACAGGGTATTCAGTGTAAGCGTTGGTATTAAATTTTAGTCGCAACTGCTATATACATTTCATACAAGCGGGGATTTTCCCCGCTTTTTTATTGTATAAAAATTTATCTTGCGCCCCTAAATAATTATCATGTCCTGGAAAAAAATATTGAGTATCGTGTCGGTGATAGGAGTTGTTGCTGCCTGTTTTTTACCCTGGGCCAGCATCAACAGTTTACAGGTAACCATCAACGGTATACGAACTGAAGGCACGGGCTTTGGTAAACCGGGGTATTTGCATCTCAGTTTTGTTATCCTGTTTGTCATTACTTTCCTCATCCGGTCAGTAGGTGCCAAACGTATCGGGTTAATATTTGTGGGCTTAAACTTTGCCTGGGCTATACGCAACTTTATTGTTATTGGTAGTTGTGAGGCAGGAGAGTGCCCTGAAAAACTTTCCGGTTTATATATGTTACTGGTGTTCTCTGTTACCTTACTGATCAGTGGACTCTTTCCTGATATTACCTTAAAAGAGGAAAAAAAATAATTATTTTTTTTGTATGTAAAATTTGTTGCGTATATTGTTGCATAATCTGTCGATCACGCTTTCCTGCCCCTATTTTAATCTGCTTTATAATCCATTATTTATAGTATTTTTTATTGTTATTGTATGACAAATGTCATATGTTATCATATTTTGTGTGTGATGTAGAAAAAACCGTCTCGCTGTCTGGCGAGGCGGTTTTGTTTTTTTTACCATTACCTCTTATCCTGTTACCATAACCGGTATCAACCTGGTAAACCCCTGAACATTCTGCCCTTACTATTGTTCTTTTTTTTATCATCTTTGTACTATGAATATTGTATTTATTGGTTCGGGAAATGTTACCGCTATATTAGGACGCAAGTTTGTTGCAGCAGGACATAAAATTATGCAGATATACAGCCGTAATGCGAGTGCTGCCAGCGAACTGGCTTATGAATGGGACACCGAGTCTACCAATTATATCAGTATGATCACAAAGGATGCGGATGTATATATCATATCCGTTTCCGATAACTCCATTGAACCGCTGGCAAAAGAATTACACCTTCCGGGGAAAGTAGTAGCTCATACGGCAGGCGCTGTTTCCAAAGATGTATTGCAGGCTGTTACCCCGCATTACGGGGTATTTTATCCTTTACAGACTTTACGCAAGGAAAGTCCGCATTTACCTGACACACCCATTTTTGTTGATGCGGCCACCGAACAGGCACAACTGGTGCTGGACAACCTGGCCGCCACCATATCGCATAACCACGAAGTACATCATGTAACGGAACTGCAACGCGAAAAATTACATGTTACCGCTGTTGTAGTGAACAACCTGGTGAATCACCTGTATACACTGGTAGAAGCTTTTTGTAAAGCGGAAGGAGTAGACTTTAAACAACTATTACCCCTGATACAGGAAACAACGGAAAGGGTGAATAACAGCTCACCGGCCCTGGTACAAACCGGCCCGGCGATAAGACATGATGAAGTTACATTGAACAAACACCTGGAGCTGTTAAGTAATTATCCTCAGTTGAAAAAAATATATAAAACCATTTCAGATAGTATTGAAGGGAAGGCTTTGTAATGGACAAGCAAATGATAAAACCTTATTTTTGCATGGTTTGCTAAAATAGCGTACCATTATTTCCAAAATAAATAAAGGCTTAATATTACCCTACATGAACCTGCAGGAACAGTTTAAAAAAATTACCACTTTTATTTTTGATGTAGATGGCGTATTAACCGACGGTACCATACTGGTACTGGAAGACGGGCTGCAGGCGAGGCGGATGAATGTAAAAGATGGTTATGCGCTGCAGCTGGCTATTAAAAAAGGGTATAAGATATTAGTATTATCGGGTGCGGCTGTTTCGCCTGTTGTGGACCGTTTAAACAAGCTTGGTATAACCGAAGTGCATATGGCCATAAAAGATAAGCGGGATTACATCGAAAAATACAAAATATCGAATGGCCTGGATACCGAAGCAGTACTCTTTATGGGCGATGATCTGCCGGATCTGGGTGCCATGTCGGTAGCAGGCATCAGTGCCTGCCCTGCTGATGCGGTGGGTGAGATAAGAGAAATCGTACAATATATATCACCTTATAACGGCGGATGGGGCTGTGTAAGGGATGTAATAGAAAAAGTAATGCGGGAACATCAGCAATGGGGACCCGAAGACCAGATTGTTTCGCAATAACCAGGTATTTAAAAATTAAACGAGATTAAATGAGATTATTAGTTGCCTTTTTTAAAATGATACGGCTACCTAATCTTATTTTTATTGCCCTCACGCAAATATTATTTCATTACGCAATTTATTATCCGCTTTTTAACGAGGAGATAGCCCTTACCGGTACGCTCGAGTTTTTCTCCCTGGTACTGGCTTCGGTGCTTATTGCTGCAGCCGGCTACATTATTAACGATTATTTTGATATAAATATAGACGAGGTAAACAAGCCCGATAAAATGGTGGTGAATAAGGTGATCAACCGTCGCTGGGCTTTATTATGGCACCTGTTACTAAGTGCACTGGGCCTGCTTTTTACGGCATTGGCCATTAATGTAATGCAGCAATGGTACCTGATCATTGCCAATATAGGCTGTGTAATATTGCTGTGGTTTTACTCCACAACTTTCAAAAGAAAATTACTGATCGGTAATATATTAATATCCTTACTTACTTCATGGACCATACTGGTGGTGTTTTTCTCCAAATTTTCTTTTGCAGATGCTTTTACCTACGATGGCGATAACCAGGTAAAACTATTCCGTTTTGCTATTTTATACGCAGCTTTTGCTTTTTTATGTACCATTATCAGGGAAGCCGTAAAAGATGTGGAAGATATGCATGGTGATGCCCGGTATGGCTGTACTACCATGCCTATTGTATGGGGGGTAACGGTATCAAAAGTATATACCGCCGTCTGGCTGGTCATACTGATCGGGCTTTTACTGGTGGTGCAGGTATATGTATTACAGTTTGGCTGGTGGCTGCCGGTTATTTATTGTATTATATTTATATTATTCCCTTTGGTTGTGTTTTTTCAACGTTTGCATAAAGCTACCGATACAAAAGATTTCAGCCGTTTAAGCAATACCATTAAACTGGTAATGCTGACCGGTATTTTATCCATGGCCCTGTTTTACTTCTATTTATAACTCCTGTAAACCCTGTGTATCATGTTACCTGCAATATATTTAGCTTCCCAGTCGCCAAGACGTAAACAGCTGTTAGAATGGGCAGAGATTGACTTTAAGGTATTGGTGGAGCCTACAGATGAATCTTTCCCCGAAGGTTTATCCCCGGCCGAAGCTGTTGTACATATTGCACAACAAAAAGCACTTGCGGTAAAAAATAAGCTCCCCGATGATGTGATCATTATTGCGGCCGATACCGTGGTGGTATTAAATGATATTATTATTGGTAAACCTAAGGACAGGGATGATGCCATTACCATACTCAGCGCTTTATCGGGTACCAGTCATTATGTAATTACGGGGGTAGTGATGATGCGGGGCGAACAGCAGGTTACTTTTTATGATACCACTACCGTGGAGTTTCACATACTCACGCCCCAGCAAATAGAATTTTACGTAGATAAGTACGGACCTTATGATAAAGCAGGCGCTTATGCCATACAGGAGTGGATCGGTGTGGTAGGCATTAAATCGATTAACGGCGATTTTTATAACGTAATGGGTTTGCCGGTAAGCAGGGTGGTGCCGGCCATCATATCGCTGATGTAAGTTTTCTTGCTGTAATGCAAAAACTTGTTGAACTTTAGTGTACCTAACCACCACACTATGAACGAACGCCTTTTGCAATACATCTGGCAGTTTCAGTATTTTAATAAACACCAGTTGCAGACCACTGACCAGAAAACACTGACCATATTTTCTCCCGGCCTGTTAAATACCCACCAGGGGCCGGATTTTTCGCAAGCTAAAATACAGATAGGCAATACCACCTGGGTAGGATCAGTTGAAGTGCATATCAAAACATCGGACTGGCTGAAACATGGCCACGATGGTGATCTGCATTACGACCAGGTAATATTGCATGTGGTATGGCAGGATGACAGACCTGGTAACAAACCGGGTAATCATCCTGTGTTAGTACTATGCAACCTGGTACCTAAAGTATTACTAAGCCGCTATGAACAGTTATTACAGCAGCAGGGATTTATTCCCTGCGAAAACAGCATTACCGGGGTAAAGGATATTGTGTGGCAGGGCTGGAAGGAACGTTTACTGGTAGAAAGACTAAGCCGTAAAGCTGCCATGGTACTGGAGCATTTTGATAATAACCGGCACTCATGGGAAGATGTTTTCTGGTGGCAATTAGCCGCTAATTTTGGATTAAAAGTAAACCGCGATGCTTTTGAAGCCGTTGCCCGGTCTTTGCCGGTACAGTTACTGGCCCGGCACCGCAACCAGGTGCAGCAATTGGAGGCCCTGCTGCTGGGGCAGGCCGGTTTGTTAGCCGGGGAGAGCGAGGACCAGTATGTAGTGCTGTTACAAAAAGAGTACAGCTTTTTACAAAAGAAATACCGGTTACCGGTAGTGCATTCGCCTGTTTATTTTTTAAGAATGCGTCCTGCCAATTTTCCTACCATAAGGTTGGCTCAACTGGCTATGCTGGTACATCAGTCACTGCACTTATTTTCCACTATCGTGGAAACAAAGGACCTGGCAACCATTGCCCGGCTATTTGCCATAAAGCCCAATGATTACTGGTTATACCATTACCGGCTGAACCAGCCCGCGGCCTACAGGGAAAAACAACTGGGCGCAACCATGTTTGACAGTATTGTTATCAACACCATTTGCCCGGTATTATTTGCCTACGGCCTTTATCACCAGCAGGAGCCGGTAAAAAATAAAGCCGTTAACTGGTTGCTGGCCACCAGGGCCGAACAGAACGGCATTACGGACGATTTTAAACAAATTGGTATACGTTGTAAACATGCCGGCGACAGCCAGGCTTTGCTGGAATTAAAGACCCAATATTGCCGGGAAAAGCGATGCCTGGACTGTGCTGTGGGCAACAGCATTTTAAAAACCACGATGAACCCAAAGTAAGCGGGGACCTTGCCGGTAAAACCGTTTAATTATCAGACCAGGCTCCCCAGTCAATATTGATCTCGATATCGGGGTGTAAACTTTTAGCTACGGGACAGGTATGGCCCGTGTGTTTTAAAATTGTGATAGTTTTAGCATCAATGCCGGCCAGGGCCTCGGGGATATGAAAAACCAGGTCGATACCACCTACCCGGCGGGGCTCGGCTTTCATGTTCTTCAGTACTTCCACTTTTACATTTTCCAGGTCAAAGCCCATGGTACGGGCTTTGATGCCCATTACAGTAACCATGCAGGCAGCCAAACTGGTAGCCAGCAGATCGGTGGGGGAGAACCTTTCGCCTTTTCCGTTGTTATCTGTGGGTGCATCTGTTTCAAAGTGGGAACCGCTTTTCAGGTGGGTGCAGGTAGTTCTTAAGTCTTTATTATAAATTACGTTAGCCGTCATGTCAATTTTTGGCCTAAATTTACGTTATTACCGGTAGATGATATAAACAATATGTATAAATGTGCTTAATTAATAGGCATTTATAACGTGGAGCGGACTGCCGGGCCCTGTTATATTGACGAAGGGCTGCCCGATGGAAGCGGCACCCCGTACGCAGTACCGGGGTATAGCGGACAGCGGGAAATGCAGCTGAGTAGGTAACAGGAAGCTGACAGCCCCCACACTATTATTACCCCGGTAAAGTAGTGTGTATTGGTTTATATTTGCAGCATGGTAATCTTGTATTAACCTAACAAATAATTTAGTGAAGAAGATTTTTCTTTTTTTAATGTTTGCCTTTAGCGGCAGCTTAGTTGTAACGGCACAGGACAGTACGATTGATCGTCAACCTACCCGGGCTGAACGGAGAGAAGCAAAACGCCAGAAGGTGGCGGAGCTGATCCGCCAGGCTGAAGAAGGGGTGCTGGTGTTCAGGAAGCACAATATGTTTGGTATACAGCTGCGCACCAATGGCTATGGCGCTTTTTATGAACATGGCCGTATGGTAAGCACCCGCAAAACAAATATTTTCAGGATCGATATCCAGGAGGTGAAACATGCAAAAGAAGAAAAACTGATCAATACCAGCGTATTTTTTGGTAACCCCTTTGTATATGGTAAGCTGAATTATTTTTACCCGATAAGCCTGGGTTATGGACAACAGTATATTTTTGGACAAAAGGGTAATAAGAACGGCGTATCGGTATCGGGGGTATATAATGCGGGGGTAACCGTTGGTTTATTAAGGCCTTATTATATTGATATAAACCAAAGCGGTGTTGAACGCCGGATAAAATACACCCAGGAGGATAGTGCGGCCTTTTTAGGAGGCGATGGTACTATTTTAGGCGGTACCGGATTTTTTGGTAAAGGCTGGGGCGAAATGAAAGTGAAGCCCGGTGTATTTGGTAAAGCGGCCCTGCGTTTCGACTATGGCCGTTTTAATGAACGTGTATCGGCACTGGAAGTGGGCATGAGCCTGGATTATTATTTTTCAAAAGTTCCCATCATGTTTGCCAACAAGGAAAGACAAATGTTTTTCCAGGGCTACTTAGCCATTGTGTTTGGCAACCGTAAATAGTGCCTATTGTTTTAGGAATAAAAATTACATCTGTATTGATGTATCTTTGCAGTTATGACCGAGTTACCCGTAGTATCGAATATTGACAATACGAAAACCAAGATAAAAAAACCCGATTGGTTAAGGGTTAAGTTACCTATTGGTGAAAACTACAAGCACGTTCGCGGCCTGGTAGATAATCATAAATTACATACGATTTGTGAAAGTGGTAATTGCCCCAATATGGGCGAGTGCTGGGGTGCCGGCACGGCTACTTTTATGATATTGGGCAATGTATGTACCCGCAGTTGCGGCTTTTGCGCGGTGGCCACCGGCCGCCCGGATGCTGTGGATTGGGATGAACCGCAACGTGTGGCCGAAGCCATATTTTTAATGAAGGTAAAACATGCGGTTATTACCTCTGTTGACCGTGATGAGCTGAAAGATGGCGGCTCCATTATCTGGCATAATACCATTAAGGCCGTTAAAGCCTTAAATAACGATACTACCCTGGAAACCCTGATACCCGACTTTAAAGGCAAACAGGAGGATATACAACGTGTGATTGATGCGGCGCCTGAAGTAGTGAGTCATAACATTGAAACCGTAGAGCGCCTGACCAAAAAAGTACGTATACAGGCCAAATACTGGCGCAGTATGGAAGTGATACGTATTTTAAAAGAAGGCGGCATGCGTACCAAAAGCGGTATTATGCTGGGCCTGGGCGAGGAGAAGGAAGAAGTATTACAAACCTTACAGGACTTAAAAGATAATGGTTGCGATGTAGTGACCATTGGACAATATTTACAGCCTACACAAAAACATTTACCCGTACAACGTTTTGTACACCCTGATGAATTTGCGTTTTACAAAAATGCAGGTTACGAAATGGGCCTGGATTATGTAGAGAGCGGACCCCTGGTTCGTTCATCCTACCATAGCGAACGCCATGTATTTGCCGGTCTTGGCCGCAAAGAGTGGGAGATGAGCAAGTCGGGTTTGGTAATGCCCTAAGCAGGAATTTTTATTTTTATGTTACCAACTGCAGTACCCTGGCCGGGCTTTGGTTGCGTCGCACTCTTGTACACCTGTAATGCTATGCAGCATTATATGGCTGGCATACAGTAAGCCTTGTATTATCAAATTTCCAAATCAACTAATTTCCAAATTGTTTTAGTACACTTGTGGTATGATACGATCATGCTTTAGTTTATGCCTGTTGTTAACAGCCCAGTGGGCAATGGCACAATTGCATTGGACCAATATGACCACTTCCTTTGGCCATCTTCCCGCATCGGTACAGGTATTTAAAACAACCGATACTTTATCGGACGGTAAACCTAATATAAGCTGGTACCTCGTGGCCGACCTGAAGGATAAGAACCTGTTATTTACGGTAGATACCAGCCTGAACAGGAGACTGACCCCACAGCAATATTATGACCGCAATAAACAACCGCTGGCGGTAATGAACACTACTTTTTTTTCTTTTGCCACACACCAGAACCTCAATACGGTTATTAAAGAAGGTAAGCTGGTAGGCTATAATATTCACGCTTTAGCCGGGAAGGGTAAGGATACTTTAACCTACCGTCACCCTTTTACCGGCGCCCTGGGCATTACCAAAAAACGTAAGGCCGATATAGCCTGGATATATACTGACAGCAGCCAACGTTATGCTTATGCCAGCCAGCGTGCTGTTCCTGCTTTTAAAGATTCATCCTCATCGCTTGCGGCCAGGTTTAATAAGTCAAAAAAATCAACGGGGCATCATTTTGCAAAATGGAAGATGCAAACGGCAGTAGGTGGCGGACCGGTACTGGTACAAAACGGGAAAGTGCAGATCAGTAATAACGAAGAACTAAAATTTGCCGGTAAGGCCATTGATGATAAACATCCACGAACTGCCATGGGTTATACTGCTGATGGTAGACTGGTTTTACTGGTAGTGGAAGGCCGTAACCCGGGTATTGCTGAAGGTGCTTCCTTATCACAGCTGGCACTTATGTTACAAGCGATAGGGTGTACGGAAGCCCTGAATGTAGACGGGGGTGGCAGCAGTTGTTTATTAGTGAATGGCAAAGAAACAATTGCCCCGTCCGATAAACAACAAAGGGCTGTGCCGGCCGTATTTATTATACAACAAAAATGAGTTGGGATAGACAATGATACATTCCCTTGCTTATAACGTACTACTTGGAACTTACCCTACCTTTGCGGTATGATTGAATTTACTTTAAAGCATAAACAACCTCAGGCTATAAGTTTTATGTCGGGACTGGTTACACAACGTATTGTTTTTATGGGTACACCTGAGTTTGCAGTGGCATCGCTGGATGCGCTGGTAAAAGCCGGTTGTAATATTGTAGGTGTGGTAACAGCGCCTGATAAACCGGCGGGGAGAGGCATGCAGTTAACACAGAGCGCCGTGAAACAATACGCGGTTGAACATAATTTAAAAGTATTACAACCGGTAAAACTTAAAGATCCTGATTTTATAAATGAACTTGCTTCCTTACAGGCCGACCTGCAGGTAGTGGTGGCGTTCAGAATGTTACCGGAGATTGTATGGAATATGCCCTCAAAGGGCACCATTAATTTACATGGCTCGCTGTTGCCCCAATACCGTGGCGCTGCGCCTATTAACTGGGCGGTGATTAATGGTGAAAAAGAAACAGGGGTAACCACTTTTAAATTACAGCATGCCATAGATACCGGTGATATTATGATGCAGGAAAGTTTTGCCATTGGCGAAAATGAAACTGCCGGTGAAGTACATGACAGGATGAAACTGATAGGGGCCGGCTTACTGGTAAAAACGGTACAGGCTATTGAGAATGGCACCGTTACGGAAATACCACAACCCGTGCAAACCGGTGATTTAAAACATGCACCCAAAATATTTACCGAAACCTGCCAGATCAATTTTAATGATACGGTGGCAGCGGTGCATAACCTGGTAAGAGGTCTGGCACCTTTTCCCGCGGCCTTTACTACATTAAATAATAAAAAGCTGAAGGTATTTGCCGTAACCAAAGAATTAACAGCCCATCAGCAGGTGAACGGCAGTTATGAGACCGATGGTAAAAGCTTTTTAAAATTTGCCTGTGCAGACGGGTATGTGCATGTACAGGATATACAACTGGAGGGTAAAAAGCGAATGGATATCCGCAGTTTCTTAGCGGGTTATCACTTTTAATAGTTCAGGTTTACAATAAACTTATCGTTTTCGGCAATGCCCAGGGCAGCGGCAGCGGCATTGCTGATACGTATGTTTAAGCCCTGGTTTTGCTTAATGCTGCTCATTTCGCCCAGCACTTTTGCGTAGATGGTTTTGTTGTTATCGGGGTTGGTAATACGTACAATTTTACCGGCCTGTACTTTATCCATCAACAGGTAATATTTGGCATCCTGCCATCCGCTGGATGTTTTAAATATACCGGAGGTAACCGTTTCGTTATTATCAGCTGCTGTTTGTTTGGTTTGCGCTGCAAAGGAAGCAGCAAAATAACCATCACCGCTTACCGGTGTATTGGTAACAGTTGCCGGTTGTTTTACCGCAGGTGTTTCTTTTACCACTACAGGTTTTACTTCTTCTGTTTTGGGGGCTTCTTTAACAACCGTTGGCAGCGGTTTTGCCGGTTCATCAATAATGGTTGCTTTTACCGTTTCTACGGGGTGAGTATCGTCTTTAGGTTTTACAGCCTCGGGTTTTGTTACCGGTAATGTTTGTGTAGGTGTTACTTTGGCCAGTTCGGCTGATTGTAAAAAGCCCACCACCAGGTTCTGGCCTACTGATAAGTTATCAGAGCTTAACTGGTTCCAGTCCCTTATTTTTTGCAGGGTTAATTTATTGGCAAAATTGCTCACCTTCATTAAACCATCTTTTTCGCCCACTACATAATAAACAGGCACCCCTGTTGTATTGGTTTGAGAGAAGTTGGCGGCCTCCAACGGCACTTTAATCACTTCGCCAATATTCAGTCCTTTGTTGATATCAATTTTATTAAAACCGGCAATGCTTTTCGGGTGCACATTATACAGGCGGCCGATAGCGTAAATACCTTCTTTAGGTTTTACGGTATGGTCAATATATAATCCTGCATCATTCTTTTTAGCCACCAGGGGTTGGTTCTGGGCCTGTACAAAAAATGATACCGAAACAAATAAGGCTGTAATTATCAATTTTAAAAAACTCATATCCACATAGGTTTTAACAGTACACAAAGATGCGGTTTTTTTAGCAAAAAACCGGCCATTTGTTCCTGTTCTCCATCGTTTACGAATAGTCAACGGTTACGGTTTTTAAAAGGTAAAACTGTTGTTTATTCCCTTTTGTTGCAGTTTTAAAGGACCATATTGTTATAAAATAGTTGCAGGCGTTTTGTGTAAAATGAAAAGTTTTAACATCTCACTGTAAAATGACTATATGAAAAAACTATTATTATTAATACCTGTTCTATGCCTGGTGCTGGCATTTTTGAAACAGGAGCCGATAACTGTTACCGGCCAGGTAAAAGCTGCTGACGGAACTGTTATTGTAAATGCAACGATAAAAGAAAAAGGTAAAACAGCAACTGCTGTAACGGATGACCAGGGCAATTTTTCTATTACGGTATCGCATGGCAATGCAACGCTTGTTATTACTGCCATGGGCTATCAATCACAGGAACTGGTATTGAAGAGTAAAAAGAAACTAAGCATTATCCTGGCGGAACAGGAGAATGAACTGGAGGATGTAGTGGTCATGGGCTACAATAAACAATTGTCTTCGAAGTCGAAACGGATGTATGCGGAGAGCGCTGCGCCGGTGATGGATAAGAATTTTTATGCTCCTCCGGTTATTGTTGCCGATGAAAAAGTGATAGGCGGTGATAAAGACTATGATGACTTTGACACTGAGGGCTACGATCATATACAGGATAATAAATTTTTACGGGTTACTGATAACCCTTTAAGCACTTTTTCCATTGATGTAGATGCCGCGTCATACGGCAATGTAAGAAGGTTTTTGAATAATGGTTCTTTACCACCGGCCGGCGCTGTACGCATTGAAGAGATGATCAATTACTTTCATTATAATTACCCGCAACCTGCAGCAGACAAGCCTTTTACCATCAATACAGAAATGACCCAGGCGCCCTGGAATAAGGATCATAAACTGGTAATGATAGGTATGCAGGGCAAACGAATAGCTACAGATAAATTACCGGCCAGCAACCTTACTTTTTTAATTGATGTTTCAGGCTCTATGGAAGATGAGAATAAATTACCGCTGGTAAAAGCATCCATGAAAATGCTGACCGACCAGTTAAGGGAAAATGATAAAGTATCGATTGTTGTATATGCAGGTGCAGCAGGCCTCGTGTTAAAACCTACCAGCGGTGCCAATAAAATAAAAATAAAAGAGGCTATCGATAACCTGGAAGCCGGCGGCTCTACAGCAGGTGGCGAAGGGATCAGGCTGGCTTATAAAACGGCTAAACAAAACTTTATTGCAGGCGGCAATAACCGGGTAATACTTTGTTCGGACGGCGATTTTAACGTGGGCGAAAGCAGCGATGATGCCATGGAACGTTTAATTGAAGCAGAAAGAAAAGGTGGAGTTTACCTTACTGTATTAGGTTATGGTATGGGCAATTATAAAGACAGTAAAATGCAGAAACTGGCACAAAAAGGAAATGGTAACCATGCTTATATAGATGATATCAGCGAGGCTAAAAAAGTATTGGTGAACGAGTTTGGCGGTACCATGTTTACCATAGCCAAAGATGTAAAATTACAGGTAGAGTTTAACCCGGCCCTGGTACAGGGTTATCGCCTGATAGGTTATGAAAACCGCATGCTGGCCAAGGAGGATTTTAATGATGATAAAAAAGATGCGGGTGAACTGGGTAGCGGGCATACCGTAACGGCCATTTACGAAATTATCCCGGCCGGAATAAAAGATACCCTGCTGGGATCGGTTGATGCCTTAAAATACCAGCAACCTGTGAAAGCAGGCAAGTACAACGGAACCGAAATGATGACCGTAAAAGCCAGGTATAAACCTGTTAACAGCGAAACCAGTCTTTTACTGGAGTACCCCATCAGTAACAGTATTACCGGTATTGAGTCTGCATCGGAGAATTTACGTTTCTCTGCCTCGGTAGCGGCTTTCGGCATGTTGTTGCGTAACTCTGATTTTAAAGGCGTAGCATCCTACGATATGGTACTGCAACTGGCAAAAAAAGCAAAAGGCGTGGATGAAGAAGGGTATAGGGCTGAGTTTGTTAAACTGGTAGAGAAGGCAAAATACTTATCGGCTAAGGATAAGCCGGTAACAGAGGTTGATTATACTTCGGGACGGTAACATATAGACACAAAAACGGCTGTTCACCTGAACAGCCGTTTTTTATTGCAAGAGCTTTTATTATTCTGTAGTGTTTTTATTGCCCAGGTTTTTATATAACCAGTTCGTCATTTTGCTCCACAGGTGATAACTGGTGTTATCGGTAGTTCCGCCAATGCCATGGTTTTTATTGGGGTAGTAAGCGCTTTCAAAGTCAATATTACTTTTAACCAATGCGGTTACCATTTGGGTAGCATTCTGAAAATGTACATTATCATCACCCGTACCATGTATGATCAGGTATTTTCCTTTGATCAGGTTAGTAAAATTGATAGGGGAGTTATTGTCATAACCTGCTGCGTTTTCTTTTGGTGTACGCATATACCTTTCGGTATAAATATTATCATAATAGCGCCAGTTGGTAACCGGTGCTACGGCAATAGCAGCAGAAAACACATCAGCACCTTTGGTAATAGCCAGGGAGCTCATAAAGCCACCATAACTCCAGCCCCAGTGACCGATTTTAGTTTTATCAACATAGGGCAAGGCACCAAACCATTTTGCCGCGTCTATCTGGTCTTCAATTTCATATTTACCCAGTTGCAGGTAGGTTTTTTTCTTAAAAGCTTCTCCACGGTATCCGGTGCCGGTATTATCCACACAGGCAATGATAAAACCACGCTCTGCCAGTAACTGGTGCCAGAAAGATACGGCACCAAAGCGGTTGGCTACATTCTGCGACCCGGGGCCACCATAGTTACAGAATAAAACAGGGTACTGTTTGGAAGGGTCAAAATTGGTAGGTTTTAAGATCCAGCCGTTCAAAGTATCACCTTTACTGTTGGGTATTCTCAGGAACTCAGCTTTGCTTAATGCATATTGTTCCATTACACTTTTTAGTTTTTCACTGCTGCCCACCACTTTCTCTACGGTTGTGCTGATAACATTCTTTTTATTTACCACAATATTGTTCAGGGTTACCTCCTGGGGAGTATTGATGTCCGATTTAAAATCATAGAACTGGGTAAAATCCTTATTCAGGGTAACCCGGTGTGTGAACTCACCGGTGGTTAAAGGGGTTACTTTCTTGCCGCCGAAATCAGCAACAAAAAAGTTCCTGTCCATCGGGCGGGGGTATGCCGCTATATAATAAATACGTTTGTTTTTTTCATCCACGGCGGTGATAGAGGCTACATCATAGTTATCTTTTGTGATCTTGGTCTTTACTTTGCCGTCAAAGCTGTTCAGGTAAATTTGTGTATAGCCTTCTTTTTCGCTGGTATAGATAAAGTGTTTACCATCTTCCAAAAACTGCCAGTCATCATTAATATCCACATAGTACTGGTTGGTTTCTTCATACACCGGGCTGCTTTTACCACTGGCCGCATCGGTCAGTAAAAGTTTTAAATTGTTCTGGTGCCTGTTTAACCAGAATACCACCAGCTTGCTGTCGTCCTTAGTCCATTTTATGCGGGGAATATAAATATCGCCCTGCTCATATTGTGCTTTAGCTTTTGTACCGGCTTTTACATCGTATATATAAATATCTACGGTTGAATTGGCATCACCGGCTTTTGGATATTTAAACCTATAATCTTCATTATGCTCATTATTGTAAATGGTCATATTGTATTCCTTTACCGCCGACTCATCAAAGCGGTAATAAGCCAGGTAGTTACCTTTTTCACTCCATTGGTAGGCCTGGGTAAAACCAAACTCCTCTTCATATACCCAATCGCAGTTACCATTGATCACGAAATTCCATTTCCCATCGTTGGTAACGGCTGTTTTTTTTGCAGCAGGTATATCATATACCACGAGGTTATTGTTTTCCACGAAAGCAACTTTGCTGCCATCGGGCGACAGGGTGGGGTGCAGTACTTTCTCTGTTGAAAGACTTGTAACCGCTTTGGTGCTGAGGTTATAAAGATATAAATTGCCTTTGGTCGAATGACGGTAAATGCTTTCCGTATTATAGGTCAGTAAGGCCACCGACGGATTACTTTCGGAAGTGATGGTTCTGTCCGGGCGGCTGATGTCTTTCCCCGAAGCATCTTTTAATCCTTTGGTTTCCACCTGAATAGTCTGGGCCGGGGTTTCAAATCTGGCACTTACTGCATCTGCCCTGAAAGTGCCGCGTTTATAAATATCGTCCAGCGTTATTTGTTTTTTTTGTGCAAATAATACCGCAGGAGCGATCGTTAAAATAAGAAAAAGCTTACGCATCAGTTTATATATTTAATAACTGCTAAAATAAGCGGAAATCAGTAATTGGGTCATAAAATTTAAGTTGAACCGTTTTTTGTTACTTACCTGGATAAATACCTGTGGTGTGCCCATCTTTTCATTTTCCTGATGGCTTATGATATGTCAGCAACTGTGGAGTGTATTTGTGTTTTCTAATCTGTATTAAATTTTTTTTAATTTTTTTTAACATTTTTTTTAATGCTTAGTTATTGATTTTTAATATTCTGTATTTTTTTTATCTATTAGTCTACTAATTTTATAGACTAATTTTTTGTTTTTCTTTAACATATCGTCTATATTTGTTTTGAGCAATTAAAGAACGACATTTTTTTATTGCATAACTAAAAACAGGTTGGTTATTTAAAAACGCTTCTGTGTGTTTGTTTGATGAAACCTAATACCAGCCTGTATTCTACCCGATTGTTTCCTGCTGAATTTGGATATCGGCAATAAATATTTTTTGTATTTATAGTTGATTGATGTTAAGGTGTATCTGATTTTTTTTGATGAACGCTTGGTAAAAGACTATTAAACCAAAACTAACTTTTTATTTTTTGCGTTCATCAATGCCTCTTTTTCTATGTTGCTGTTACCGGCTTACATAGACGCATTAACCTGTACCGAACTGTTGTTATCCGGAAAATTCTTGAAGATTCAAATGGTGCGTAAGCATGGCCAGACTATGCTTACAGGACTTTTATTGCTATAATAATTTATGGTGAACTGAAAATAATTGACATGTACACTGGTAACAGGGTGCGTGAACGATAGCGTATTTTTTAAACCCAAACACACAAAACACATGAGAAAACTGCTAGTAGCACTAGTAGCGATCCTGTTTGCGCATGCCGCTGCGTGGGCACAAAAAGCAATAACGGGACGTGTTACTAACGAAGCTGGAGAACCTGTCTCCAGTGCATCGGTACTTGTAAAAGGATCTACAACCGGTGCCACCACAAAAGATGACGGAACTTTTTCTTTGGTACTTCCCCCCGGTGCAAAAATTTTAGAGATAAGTGCACTGGATTTTGTATCACAAACCATTTCACTCAGCAACATCAGCAATTATTACATTAAACTGAAAGGCAGCGAAAGCCAGTTAAGTGAAGTAGTAGTAACGGCAGGTGGTTTAACCATTAAGAAAAGAGAACTGGGTACTGCTGCCACCACCATTAATTCTACACAGATCACACAGGGTAAGTCCTCCAACTTAGCAGCTTCCTTATCCGGTAAAGTAGCCGGTTTACAGGTAAATGCGGTGAATGGTGGTCTGAACCCTAACTATCGTTTGGTACTGCGCGGGCAACGCTCTCTTACCGGCGATAACCAGGCTTTATTGGTACTGGATAACCTGATTGTTCCCAGTTCTTTATTAGGCAATTTAAATCCTGAAGATATTGAAGATATACAGGTACTGAATGGTGCTACAGCTGCTGCAGCTTATGGTTCCGATGCATCGAATGGTGCCATTGTGATCACTACTAAAAAAGGTAAAGTAGGTAAAGCGGAAATAAAACTTTCCAACACTACGACCATTGAGCAGGTAAACTATTTTCCCAAAATACAAAACCGTTTTGGTTCCGGTACTACGCCTGATGCCGTGAAAACCTATACGCCGTACGAGAACCAGCAGTACGGACCGGAGTTTGACGGCTCCCTGGTTAAAATTGGTAAACCATTGGAAGACGGCTCTATTCAAACTGTGGCGTATTCACCTACCAATGCTAAAAAAGATTTCTGGCAAACCGGTTTTCAAAACCAGGTTGACCTGGTGTTAACCGCCGGTGATGAAAAATCAAAATACTATGTATCCGGCCAGTACTTTAAACAACGTTCTACCTTACCGGATGATGAATACACCAGGATATCAGTAAGGGCTAACGGCAGCCGTAAGATCTACAAGAACTTCTCCATGGAGTATAACACCAACTATATCAGTAACTCTTACGATATGACAAGTGCTCCGGGTAGTGTGTACAACGAGATACTGCAAACCCCTGCACATGTTGATCTTACCAAATACAGTGACTGGAGAAACGATCCTTTTGCCAACCCGAACGGTTATTTCAACGAGTATTACGATAACCCTTATTTTACCATTGGTAACTGGAGACAAAATACGAAGAACGAATACTTCCAGGGTAATGTACAGTTAGTGTATAACCCCTTTAAACCGGTTACGGTAACCTACCGTGTGGGTATCAGTTCATCCAATGCCCAGAACAAATCAACTGCCGGCAAGTTTGTATTTACTGACTATACCAAAAGTATTTCCGGTAGCTCTAAGACCGACGTTGGCGGTAGTGTAAGTGATAGCAGAAGCGGATCCATTCAACTGGTATCCGAGTTAATTGCAGAATACAAAAAGAAACTGGGTAAGGATTTTACGTTCAGTGTAATGGGAGCCGGCTATATGCGTGAGAACAGCAGTAAGAGCGTAGGAGTAAGCGCATCCAACCTGGTTATTGAAGGGTTATACAATGTAACCAATACCCAGAATAACCCCGGAGCCAGTGAATCAAACTCCAAAACCAGGCAATATGCTTTACGGGCTGAATCAAGGCTTTCATTCAGGGATTATATCTTCCTGCACGTAACTGCCCGTAATGACTGGATGTCGGTATTGGAGAAAGAGAACCGTTCTTTCTTCTATCCTTCGGTAGATGCGTCTTTTGTAGCAACAGAAGCCATCTCGGCATTAAAAAATATTTCCTGGCTAACGGAGTTAAAGATCCGTGGTGCTTATGCCTATGTGGGTAATGTAAACTTAGGTGCCTATGCTTTAAATACTACTTTCCCCGTAGCAGCAGGCTATCCTTATGGTGGTAGTGCCGCTTATACAGTAGGCGGTGGCCTGGTGGCAAAAGGTCTGAAACCCGAGATAACCAAAGGTCCGGAAGTAGGCTTTGATTATGGATTATTTAAAAACAGGGTAACAGGTGGGTTTACTTATTATAAAACCAATACTTATAACCAGACCTTATCTGTACAGATAGCGCCTTCCAGCGGTTATACCAGTTTACGTACCAATATTGGTGAAGTAGAGAACCAGGGTGTGGAAGTATCTATCAGTGCTACGCCTTTTGAAACCAAAACTGGTTTAACGGTAACAGCCGGTTTACGCTATTCCTATAACAAAAACAAAGTGTTGTCATTAACCGACGAGTCCAGCGTTATCAATCTCTCATCCGGTAGTGGTAGCCTGGTAGTTGCTGAAGTAGGGCAGCCTTTCCCTTTATTAAAAACCACCAGGTATAACCGCGATGACCAGGGAAGGATTATTGTTAACAAAAATTCCGGTTTCCCTGCTACAAACGGTTCTTATACCGTTGTGGGAGCTACCAACCCTCCTCATATCCTGGGTACCGATATTGAGATCCGTTTTAAAGGATTTCGTTTTACCTCTTTGTTTGAATACCGCACCGGTCATTACATTACCAACAGTGTTACTACCGGTTTTGACTTTACCGGTTCGGGTATCCGTACCACCTGGTATAACAGGGAGCGTTTTGTTATACCTAATTCATCTTACTATGATGATACCAAAGGTGAATATGTTGCCAATACCAATATTACCACACGTTCGGGCGGTGCCGATTTCTGGACCGATGCGACAAGAAATACCGGTATAGGGGAGAACTATACGCATTCAGCTGCTTTCTGGAAATGGAGAGAAGCGGTACTGTCTTATGAGCTGCCTGCAAAATGGTTAAAGGGTGTAGTGCAAAGAGCTACTGTTAGCGTACAGGGACGTAACCTGTTTATCTGGGTTCCCAAAACAAATCTTTATACCGATCCTGAGTACAGTGCCAATGGTGCTTCCAGTAACGCTATCGGTATTACCAGTCTTGCTCAATCACCACCTGCCAGGTATTATGGCGGTACTGTAACTATCACTTTTTAATTCGTTTACAAATGACAAAGAAGATTATAAATAAATTTTTACTGCTGGGCCTGGTATTATTCAGCGCCTGTAGTAAACAGCTTGATATTAATGATAACCCCAATGCGGCAACGGCAGTACAACCGGAGCTTATTTTACCGGGTGCTATTGTACGTTCGGCCTCTTTAACCGTTAGTTATAATACATATGGTGCTTCATTAGGTGGTTATATTGCCAATGCCGGCGGGTTTTCCGGATTTGGTGCCTTACTGAATTATAATTTTACACCGGGTTACCTCTCCAGCTGGGGTACGGCCTTTGATAACCTCAATGATTACCGGTATGTAATTAATGAAACTGAAGGCAAAAACGATCTGGCATTGTTCAATGCTTATGCCAGGATCATGTCGGTATTGGAATTTCACAGGGTAGTTGACCAGCATGGCGATATACCTTATTCAGAAGCCGTATTAGGCGCACTGAATACGAGCCCTAAGTATGATCCGGCAATTGATGTATATAAATCATTGATCGGTGACCTGGACAAAGCTTTGTCCATTATTGACAATGCCAACCTGCCCAGGCAGTTGAATGCCTCTTCCGATCCGATGTTCGCTGGCAATGTGACCAACTGGAAAAAATTTGCCAATACCTTAAAGCTGAGATTACTGATCCGTATTTCAGGTGTTTCTTCTTTAAGCAGTTTTGTAAATGATGGATTTGCTTCTATCAATACAAGCGTTGGGTTTATTACGGAAGATGTGATTGTTAATCCGGCTTATGTAAAAGACCGGCCTAATCCAACATGGGCCTCCTGGGGTTATGCCGTTAACGGTAATGTGGCAAATGCAGCCCGTGTGCCTACTTATTATATCTACGGTTTTTATGATGGTACCAAACTGGCCGATCCGGGAAGAGGAGCCGTGATCTATAATGATTTTGGTAATGTTTCAAGACCTACACCTTTAAACCAGCTGGGTGTTGAGTCTGGTAACCCCGCTATACGTGCCAATTACTCTCCCTGGTATACCGGTATACGCAATACGGCTACAGATATCACCAATGCACTGGGCGTAGTAAAAGGTCCTACACAGGGACAACCGATCATGTTGCTGGCCGAAGCACATTTCTTACAGGCTGAAGCGATCTTACTGGGTAAACTAACCGGTACTGTTAAAACCAGTTTTGAGAACGGGGTAAAAGCATCTTTCAGGTATTTGTACAAAGATGTTACCAATGTGGTAGCGGCAGGTAAAAATGTAGAGACTGACTTTGCTACTTATAAAACAAACAATAGTTCCAGTCACCTGGTAAACTTTGACCTGGCCACAACAGATGCACAAAAACTGGAAGCGATCATTACCCAGAAATATATTGCTGTTAACATGATCAACGGTGATGAAGGCTGGAATGATTACAGGCGTACCGGCTTTCCTGTTACGGTGCCAAGAGGCGGAAGATACTATGATATTGCGTCAACTACTTCCAATGCTACAAGACCAGACAGGCTGCCTACGATTTTAAAATATCCGCAGGCGGAGTATGACTATAATTCAAAAAATGTAAAAGACCTAAACCAATTTACTGACCTGCTTTTCTGGGCTAAACCCTAACATTCTTATTATGAAAAATAAATTTTTATTTCTTACATTATTATGCGCAGGATTGCTTACTTCCTGTCTGAAAGATGATAAATACGCATTGGATCCTTCGGGCGGAACGAATGTAGTTGAGTTTTACAATATTGTGGCTCCTACATCTGATTACAATGCTCCCTGCCTGGTATATACCAAAGCATTTGAAGCCGAGGCTGAGTCCATACTAACGGCCGGGGTAAACTATGCAGGCCCCGAAAACTTAGCGCCAAAGGATATTGTGTTACAATTGGCGGTGGATCCTTCTATCATTACGACCTACAACACGTATGATGCGTCTAAACATTATGTGCAACTTGATCCATCCCTGTATAGTTTTCCCACTACGGTAACAATCCCAAAAGGCAAGAAAACTGCGTTTTTCGAGATCAAATTAAAAACAGCACAGTTTGATTTTAATAAAGTAAATGCGCTGGCTATACAAATTACCAATACATCACATGCTGTTGTCAGCGGTAATGGGGGAGGCGCCATTTTTGCCGTACCGGTAAAGAATGTAATGGATGGTATTTATAAAATAGAATCGGGCTTTGTACAGCGTTACAGTGCTCCCGGTGTGCCTACCGTTAATGATGCTTTAAACGGCAACCTGGCGGGCAATCCCGATCTTACCCTGAGTACGATCAATGCCACTACAGTGGAAATCACTAACCTCAGATGGGCCGGTGGCACATCCAGCGTTAGCGGTATCAATAATTTACGGGCAACATTAAACCCTGCAACCAACCAGATAACTATGTCAGCGGCAGGTAATGCCACGCTAAAAAACAGGACAGGTTTTGAAAACAGTTATAACCCTGCCACCAAAACACTGACATTAAATTTTGACTGGAACCAGACCACTACACCAAGGGAGGTAGGCCTGGTTATTAAATGGTCAAAAGTGAGATAATAACAGGATGAGAAAAATAGAAATTTTGCATAGCTTTTTAATATAAGCGAATAAATATCATTTATTAAACTCGCGTTTTCTCAGAATCTCAAGAGTCGTGGCTGCTTCAATTCTTTGAAGCGGCCACTTTTGTTTACAGTAATAATGGGATATTTTTGCAGAATAAATAAAAGTTTAATAGATGAATGAATAACCTGATTATACAGTGGGAGGTAATTTTTTTTATTTTTTTTAATACCCTTAGCTACTGATTAGTAGTGAAATAAGTTTGATGATTTGTATAGTCTACCAGTATTGTAGACTATATTTTTTGTTTTTTCTAACCAGATAATATATATTTGTTCAGAGACGATTAAAGTTAATTAGTATGATCGTTTTTTTGCCAACGGCTGAAATATGAGATTCAACTGCTTTTGTTTCAGTTTGATGAAACCCAGGTGTATCCTGGATTCTACACGATTGTCTTTCCATTAAATTTTTTGATTGCCGCATGTGGGTATACTTATATCTATACGCCGGCTGGTGTTAAGGAGTTTCTGATTTTTTTGATGTGCGTATTGTAAATTATTGGTTAGACCAAGACCAATATTCGTTTTTCACATTCGTCATTGCATATTTTCTATGTCGCTTTTACCGGCTTACATAGATACATCTTTATATAACTAACTGTTGTTATCCGGAAATTTTGACCATGTATGTGTCATTAGGCAGGAGTGTATAGCTGCTTAACGAACACCTATTGTTATAAGTCTTATAACAATCACAATGATTGACGTGTACCATAACGATATGATACATGAAGGATAAACTATTTTCTAAACCAAAACAAACAAAACATGAGAAAACTTTGTTCGACTGTTTTTATGTTGTGTCTTTTATTAATGACAGCAAGTGCACAGCAAAAAAACATTACCGGTAAAATACTTGATGCTGAATCGAGGCCGGTAACAGATGCTTCCATTACCGTAAAAGGGACGTCAGGTGGTACCACTTCTGATAAAGATGGTGCCTTTTCTATTCCAGTAAATAATGGCGCCAGGCTAGTTATTTCAGCTATCGGTTATACCTCACAGGAGGTAATTATTACTAATCAAACCACACTGTCCATTGTATTGGTATCTGACAGTAAAGAACTGGAAGATGTAGTAGTAACAGGTGTTGCTCAGGCCACTAGTCGGAAAAATCTTGCTTTTGCTGTTACAAAAGTTAATGAAGCCCTTATTAATACTGTACCTGCTTTAGATTTGTCACAAACCTTGCGTGGTAAAGTAGCCGGTATAACCATTTATCAAACGGAGGGTGACGGAGCTGCAAACGTATTTTTGCGAGGGGCTAAATCATTGTTTGGCAATATCAGTCCCCTGATTGTAATTGATGGTTATGTAAGTAGCCTGGGGTTGGGCGATTTAAACCCTCAGGATGTTGAATCAATGGAAGTGATCAAAGGTGCTGCGGCCGCCGCATTATATGGTACCCGCGCCGAAGGCGGGGTAATACAGGTAATTACCAAAAAGGGTAAAAATTCAAAAGATAAATTGACAATTACAATTGATAACGAATATGGTATCAATAACGTTCAGCGTACACCTAAACTGGCAACTCAGCATCGTTGGAAAACCGATCCTAATGATGAGTTTGGTTTTGCTTATCAACCTGATCCTGTTACTGGTAATCCAACTGTACAAAGAATTGCCAATTACGAAAGCAATGGTTTTTCTTCCATCTTAAGTCCGTATAAAACCTATTATGATAATGTTGATGCCTTAATGGGCGACAGGAACTTTTATACCAATTTTGTTTCCCTGGCAAATTCAGGGGATAAATACAATGTGTATCTGTCATTTCAAAATCAAACGAACGCCGGCGTATTGGAACCTATTAAGTCAAATATCAGGAGAACAGCAAAACTGAACCTGCAATTGAGGCCTACCAAAAAGTGGGAACTGGAAACAAACCTGCATTATTTTTATAACTCCCGGCCTTCGGATATTGCCAGTGGTGGCGGTCAGCAAACCTTCTTCGCAAATATTTTACAGCAGGAGCCATTTATTAACCTGAACGAAAAAGATGCCAATGGCAACTATGTAGCTGTTCCCCGCGGGCATAATATCCAGGGATCTAACCTGAACTTTAACCCTTTATACCAATATAGCCAGATTAAATACAAAAACTATAGCAATGAGATTTTAGCAGGTGGTAAAGCTAAATATTATGTATTGCAAAACCTGTCAGTAGAAGTATTGGGGTCTATTAACCAGACTTTCTCCAACGGATCTACCTTATACCCCAAAGGTTACCAGACAGCAGTTACCAGCGAAACATTAAATAATGGTAACCTGGCGATATCATCGAGCAGAAGTCAGTTCATTAACGGACAGGCGCAGATCAACTATTCAGAGAAATTTGGTGATTTTAATTTTTCGGCAAGCGCAAAATCTGTTTATGAGTATTATTATAACCAGGGTTTTTCAGCCAGCGGCTTTAATTTTACTGTTCCCCTGTACATCTTAAGCAATACACAGGCTGCCAACAGGACAATTTCAGGATCTGATGAAAAAACAGGCAAGACGGTTAACTACGGCTACTTCTTAAACCTGAGAACCTCTTATCAAGATAAACTATTTCTGGATGTATTAGGTCGTTTAGACCAGAGCTCCCGATATGGGCGTGATGAACAAACTGCTTTCTTCCCAAGGGTATCTGGTGCCTATCGTATTACAAAAGACTTTGATTTAGGTAAGAATGTAAATGAATTAAAAGTACGTGCTTCATGGGGGCAGGCAGGCAGGGTTCCCGGTTTTAATGCTAAAGAAAGCCTGGCCAGTGTAAGCAATACCGGTATCAGCATTTCGCAGAATGAAAATACAGATTTAAAACGTTCCTCTACTTCAGAGCTTGAGGTGGGTTTTGATGCTACCTTCTTTAAAAAGTTGGACGTAACTTTTAACTATGCCAATGCTAACAGTAAAAACGATTTCGTAAGACCGCCTGTGTTTATTCCAAGTTTGGGTACTACACCGGCATACAAAAATTTCGGATTGATCAATTCATACTCAATTGAGTTGGAAACAAGAGCAAACGCGGTAGTGGATAAAAGAAATGTGGTACTGGATCTTGGTTTAACATTTGCCCGCACACGCAGCAAGATAAAAGACCTGGGTGTTGGTCTTCCTCCTTTTATTGACGGATTGTACTACAAAGATGTTAACCTGAGTCCCTATGCGTTTTACGGGCATAAAATCCTGACCAGTTTATCTGAATTAACTGTAAATGAAGACAAGTTTGTTACCAATGCTGCAGGTGGTGTGGCCGGTACAACCAGGTATACCATTGATGACTTTGTGGTAAACCGTCATGGCCATGTTGTTCTAAAAAGTGCTTTGGGTACAGCCAGTGAGGTTCCGTTAGTATTACAGGAAAACGGTGCCAGTAAAAGTGTTGTTATCGGTGATGGTCAGCCTGATTTTGTTGTTGGCTTTAACACCACCCTTACCTTATTTAAAAAGCTGCAGTTATATGCTACCCTTGACTGGCAGCAGGGTGGTAACAAATACAGTCAAACTACCCAGTATTTAACGTTTGATGACAGGACAATGATCTGGCAACAATATACGCAGGCCGGTTTGCCACAAGGTTATATTTCAGCTTTATACAACGGAAACTCTTATACAAGTGTTTGGCTGGAAGATAACTCCTACCTGTCTTTAAGAGAAATTGCGTTAAGTTATACGCTACCCAAAATAAAGGGCTTCCAGGCTTTAAGCAATGCAAGGATCGCTTTAGTGGGACGTAATTTATATACCTGGTCTAAATTCAGCGGAAGTAACCCTGAGGGGTATTATGAGTATTTCCCTTACCCTGTTTTCCGCAACTACACAGTTAAACTTACCCTGAACTTTTAATCATTGATAGCGTACAAATTAAATGACTATTCAAAAAGCACATAATGAAAAAAGTATATTATAAATTATTATTAGCAGCGGCAATTGGCTTTGCGGGCTGTGAAAAAATGCAGTTTGATGATCCGGTAACTTTTACTTTACAGGAAGCCCTGGACATAACTCCGGACTATTATTTTAAAGTGGCTGCCAGCTCTTTTTCTTCGGCCTTATTCTATTCAAATGACGGTCCATATTCATCAACAGGTTTGGGCTCCCTGGCAGATCAAATCACTTCCACCAACCGTAACCTGGAGTGGTGGGACTTTTCAAAAGAACCCAGGATAGCTTTAAACCCAAGCGAATCCTATGGTGGCAGAGATGTGATTTATGCTCCTTACTATTATTTTTATCAGGCCAACCTGAATGCTACAAAAGCCCTGGAAGGTTTATATGCAGGCAATATAGGGGTTGATGCCAATGGTAATAACCGTACCAACGAAGTGTATGCAGTAGCACACCTGGTAAAAGGTTTAGCACAGGGATATTTAGGTGCTACCTATGACAGGGGGCTTATTGTAGATAAAGATTTAGGCGCTGCCATTCCGCAGGACTATCCTAATTCTTACAAGGAGCTGATTGAAAATGCAACCAAACATTTTGATTCAGCCATTTATTACGCTAATAATGCCGCCACCATAACATTGGGTGATTTTTATACCAATGTGGTGGCTAACAAAGCGACTTTTATCAGGTATGCCAATTCACTGGCGGCCAGGTTACTGGCAACTACTGCCAGGGATAAAGCCGAAGCAGAGGCGTTGGGCAGTACATTCTGGAATAAAGTGTTAAGTTATGCACAGGCTGGATTAACCGAGGACTTTACAACAGTGCCTTATGTAGGCTCGGGAAACTACTACAACTATGCTACTTATTATATGGCTAATGTGATCAGTGGTCCGGCTGCTTATTTACCGGTAGATATTAAGCTGGCGCATTTTGCCGACAGAACCGGTAATTATCCTGATTCTTACCCAACTGATAATACCGTATTAGGCCCGGTAGAAACCGATGATGCCCGTTTTCACCAGTATTTTAAATATTATCCTGCATTCGGATTCTTGCTGGCTGAAAGGGGAAGAAACCTGTTCAGCAATTATGCCCGCATTCGCTGGGGAGCCACATCCAGTGCAGCTGTGTATAACAACCGGCAGGTGGTTTTTCTGGCAGAAGAAACACGTTTATTACGTGCAGAAGCCAAATTCTGGCTGAACGATTTAGCCGGAGCTGCTGCCGAATTAAATGCTGCAACAGCCGATAGAAAAGCAAAAGGTGGTTTACGTGATGTACCCGCAACTGAAGCTGCGTTAAGGTATGTTTTACATTATGAATATGCAATAAGCATAGATGTGGCGGGTGGTAATGTTGGTCCTTTTGCATTTATGAGAAGGCACAATTTATTACAACCCGGAACGCCTACGCAATATCCAATTACCGAAAACCAGTTAAAACTAACGTCTAATGCATTGTATACATTTGGTGGCGCCTCTAATTATGGTCAAAAAGGTAAATGGGGCGAAACTGGTACTGCAGGAGCTGATTGGGGGTGGAAAGGAACGAAAGTGAATTATTGATATATTTTCCAACTCGCGTTTTCTCAGAATCTCAAGAGTCGTGGCTGCTTCAATTCTTTGAAGCGGCCACTTTTGTTTGTTGTAATAATGGGTAATAAAAAAAGCTATCTCAACAGGAGATAGCTTTTCGTTTTTATGTTAAAGTCTTTTATTTTACTTCTGCCATATCAGGTATCGCTTCTACCTTGTAAGCACCTGCATCCAGGCGTTCTTTGGTTACTGAGAAGGCTTCCAGGGTTTGCTGGATATCTTCATCGGTATGCGCCGCAGTAGGTATTAAACGGTAAATAATATGTCCTTTAGGTATTACGGGGTACACTACAATAGAACAGAAAATTTTAAAATTCTCTCTCAGGTCCATTACCATGGCAGTGGCTTCTTCCACACCGCCTTTCATGTAAATAGGCGTTACCACCGAATCAGTTTTGCCAATATCAAAACCACGCTCTTTTAAACCGTTTTGCAGTTTAAGCGCATTCTCCCATAATTTGGCTTTTAATGCAGGCTGGGTTTTTAATAATTCAAGACGCTTCAGGTTACCAATTACCAGCGGCATAGGCAAACTTTTTGCAAATATCTGGCTGCGTACATTGTAACGGATATAATCAATGATCTTCCTGTCACCGGCAATAAAGGCACCGATAGAGGCCATTGATTTTGCAAAAGTGGAAAAGTACAGGTCAATAGCATCCTGCACCCCTTGTTCTTCACCGGCACCGGCACCGGTAGCGCCTAAAGTACCAAAACCATGGGCGTCATCTACCAGTAAACGGAACTCGTATTTGTTTTTCAGGTCAGCAATCTCTTTTAATTTACCCTGGTCGCCGGCCATGCCAAACACACCTTCAGTAATTAATAATATACCACCTGCTTTTTGTTTATCAATCAATGCAGTAGCACGTTGTAATTGTTTTTCCAGGTCTTCAATATCGTTGTGTTTAAAAACATAACGGTGACCGGGGTGCAGACGAAGCCCGTCAATGATACAGGCATGGCTTTCGGCATCGTATACAATAATATCGTGACGGCCGCACAGCACATCAATTAAACTTACCATTCCCTGGTAACCAAAGTTCAGTAAAATCGCGTCTTCCTTACCTTCAAAAGCAGCTAATTCTGCTTCCAGTTGTTCATGGTAATTGGTATTACCACTCATCATACGGGCACCCATTGGCGAAGCCAAGCCAAACTGCGAGGCGCCTTCCGCATCAGCCTTCCTGATCTCCGGGTGATTGGCTAACCCCAGGTAGTTATTTAAACTCCATACAATTACGTCCTGGCCACGGAATTTCATCCTGCTGCCGATCTCGCCTTCCAGTTTGGGAAATGCAAAATAACCGTGTGCTCTTTCACGGTGTTGTCCGATAGGGCCGTAGTTTTTTAACAGCCTTTCAAAAATATCAGCCATAAAAAATATGCAGATTTTTAGTGAGTCCTGTCGTTATCCTTCAGGATTAAAACGGTGCAAAAGTAAGTAATTTGCAAAATAAGCGGGCTGACTAATTTATTTACCTCCTTTTTTAGCATTTATTTGGGGCTGTCAGCTGCAGGTCCGCTGCTCAGCAACATTTCCCCGCCCGGCTGCAATCTGCCGGCTATAAGGCCGCCAGTATTTCCGCCTAAGCGGGGCAGCCCTTCAGCAGTACCTGGTAAACCGGCATAAAAAAACTCCCGGACCATGCCGGGAGTTTTGCTATAAGATGTTAACCAGGCTTATTCTTTTTTACCGAATACCTTTTTAAAGAAGCCTTTTTTCTTTTTGGGCTCCGCAGCATCGCTACCTATTGGTTTGCTGTTTGGGTCCTTGGAGGGGCTTTTTTTTTGCGCCGTATCCTTTGATGCCGGTTTAGTACCAGTAGGGGCATCAGGGTCAATATAAGGCTTGGAATCTGTTTCAAAGTCATTATACATATAGTCTGCACCGGTACCCACACCCTGGTCTTCACTTTCAGCACCCGGGGTAGCATCATAATCACTTACCAATGCATCAGCACTGCTCATTTCATTTTCCAGCTCGGCCGGTTTAATAAATTTTTCATCCCGGTTAATGCCTAAGGTCTTATCGGCATACACTTTCTTAAAGAAATATTCCCAGATAGGCCTGGAGGCTGCACCACCAAAACCACCGTTACCTTCATTGCGGATAAAACGGTCATCACAACCTACCCATACACCACCCAGCAATTGAGGCGTATAACCTATATACCAGGCATCGGAGTTGTCATTGGTAGTACCTGTTTTACCGGCCATCTCTGCGGCGCCTAAACGTCCTTTCAAGCCTGCCGCTGTGCCTTTTGTTACGGCACCCTCCATCATCCTGGCCATTTTATAGGCGGTGATCTCGCTGATAGCCTCTTTACGGTTTGCACTGTAATCAAAACGTTTGATCACGTTACCGTTACGGTCTTCAATACGGCTGATAAAATAAGGTTTGGTTGTAAAGCCGCGGCCTGCGAACATGGTATACCCCCATAACATTTCAAATAAGGAAAGCTCACAGGAACCCAGCGCAATAGAAGGGAAGGGCTCCACCTTGGTCGGAATATTGATACGGGATAAGAACTCTGCAAATTCCTTAGGGCCAACCTGCTTCATAATATAAGCGGTAGCACAGTTTTTTGACCAGGCCAAAGCATTGGCCATGGTAATGCTGCCACCGGGACAGGCTTTGCCCGCCGGTACCCAGCCGCTGCCAGGGAAATATTGAGCCGAGTTTTCACACATGGTTTCCGCTTCAAAACCTCTTTCTTCCATTGCCTGTGTATACAGTAAAGGCTTGATGGTAGAACCTACCTGCCTTTTGGTACGCATATTAACGTGGTCAAGTTTATAGGTTTTAAAGTTAATACCACCTACCCAGGCTTTTACCTCACCGGTAATGGGGTCCATAACCATAAAGGCCGATTGTACCATGGTACGGTGATATTTAATAGAGTCGTACGGTGTCATCACCGTATCTTTTTCATGTGTTTTATTAAAGGCAAAGATCTTCATCGGCGTTTTTACATAAAAACTTGCCTTGATCTCTTTGTCAGATAAACCATCTTCCACGCCGTTCTTCCAGCGGTCACTTTCCTTCATGGCTCTTTCCAGTACATTGTCACGATCTTTCCAGATGCTGCCGTTCTTCACCTTACTCTGGGCTACCAATGCTTTTTGTAAAACAGGCACCTGGGCCGCCATGGCAGCTTCGGCATACTCCTGCATACGCGGATTGATGGTGGTATAAATCTTCAACCCGTCTTCGTAAATATTATAGGAACTGCCATCCGGTTTTTTCAGGTCACCCGATTTCAATAAGGTCTTTACTTCATCCCTTAATACCTCGCGGAAATAAGGGGCATAACCGGTGTTCTCGTCCAGTTTTTTATAGTTTAACTTAATAGGGGCCGCTTTAAACTTAGTGGCTTCTGCTGCTGTGATATTGCCATTCTCCTCCATACGGGTCAACACCAGGTTGCGGCGGTCACGCGAAGCTACCGGGTTACGACGGGGATTATAAATACCCGGGCCATTGATCATACCAACCAGCAAAGCAGCTTCCTCCACCGTTAAACGGTCAGGCTCTTTCTGGAAAAAAGTACGGGAAGCGTTCCTGATACCAAATACGTTTTCGGAAAACGGAACGGCATTCAGGTATAAAGCAATGATCTCTTCCTTTGTAAAGTTTCTTTCAAGTTTAACGGAAATGATCCATTCCTTTAGCTTTTGCATTACACGCAGCGCTTTATTGGTAGCCCGCTGGTTAAACAGCGCCAGCGCCAGCTGCTGGGTAATGGTACTGCCACCGCCCTGGCTGCCCAGGAAAACAATGGCCCTGAAAGTGCCCTTCATATCAATGCCCGCATGATCCTTAAAGCGTTTATCCTCGGTGGCAATAAGAGCGTTCACGACGTGTGGCGAAATGTCACGGTACTTCACAATACTCCTGTTACCATTGGGTAAATAATATTTACCCATCAGGGTGCCATCCTCGGCATATACTTCGGAGGATTGCAGGATAGAGGGGTTTTCCAGCTCTTCAATGGAAGGCATTTTACCAAATACGCCAAAGTTGGCCATCAGTAAAATGGCGATAAATCCTAAAAAGCCAAAAAGAAATACACGCCAGAAAATTTTTACGCTTTTACGTACAATTCCTTGTTGCGGTTGTTTAGCTGTTGCCATATATGCAGATAAAGTATTTTGTTCCGTTTTGTTTAAATAAAGCCGTTCTTTTAATCTTGTGATTCTCCGTTTAAAACTTACTTAAAGTCCCGGTATTGGATTTTGCCATCCAAAATTTTGTTAATAAAAGTTACAGCAAAAACCGGGCTATATTATTACCCGAAATTAATTAAAACCGGGGCAACAATACTATTTTAGCACCTAAATTTTAGCCAAATACGTTATACCGCCCCAGGTACTGTTATAAAAATGTGAAAGCAGGGTTTATAATGCGCTTAATACATCAATTACTTTAAAGCCCGACATATCAAAATATTTTTCATCGGCAGTTTTGGTAAACGATTTCAGGTCGCGTTGCGACACCGGTTCATCTTTTTTGTTGTATAATATCTGGCGAACAATAAAACCTTCTACCATATCCTTGGCCGTATTACTGCTTGCAGGAAATTTATAGCTATCCAGGCGGGCACCCATCATATAATTACCACTCAGGTTAATAGAAATATCCTTACTTAACCAGGCCTCCATAGTAGAGTATTTGGGATTTTTATCATAGGTATAAATATATTTCCTGGCTTTAAAGCCATTAATGGTTTCGTAAACATCGGTTGCTTTCCAGCCGGTCATATTATTGTCGGCCTCTTCCCGTTCCGCTTCTTTTTTTGCCATTTTCTCGGCCATTTTTTTGGCATTGATCAATGGCATTTTCATGGCACTTTTATCTTTGATATTGCAAACATAATTGGCTTTATCAGCGTAATTGTAAATAAACCAGGTTTCGTTTTTATCGCCTTCCTCGTTTACCATGCATTCACCAACCTTCCCAAAGATCACTTTGGATACGGAGGTTTTCTTTACCTCGCCTTTTTTCTTAAAGGTTTTATCTTCAAAAGTAATGGTCGCTTGTACCTTATTGGTGGGGTCCTTATACCGGGTATCGTTCTCATAGGTTATTTTCTCCAGCTCTTCTTTTCCTTTTTGCCGCTGCGGGTCGGCATATTTCTTCTCCATATCATTTTCCACGGCATTTTTTACGGCAGCAGGCGGGCGGCGAACGGGAGGTTTTTTAACCGGTACTTTTTGTGCAAAGAGAAAGTTATCGGCACACAATAATAACAAGGCTGCGAGGCAGCAGGTAGCAAACGTTTTCATGATGAACAGGTTTTAAGGTTTAATTGATGATAAAGTTAGGGAAAAGGGGGGAAGTCGAAAAGTTAGTCAGGAAGGCAGGAAGTCAGCAGTCCGGGAAAGAAAGTTTGTATCAATGATACCTTATCCATTTATAAGGAGAGATGTTTTTGTAAAAACTGGATATATTGTTCTACATCTTTTGTATTCTGTAATAATTTCAGGTTACGTTCCGATATGATATGGAAAGTGTATTTACCGCCTTTTAACCAGGGGATGATGTCGGTGGCTGCCTTGGGTTTTGTATCCTTAACATAGGCAGTTGCTTCGGCCACGTTTTTAAACGGACTGATCAGTAACAATTTATTATCAGCCGTTAAATTGTTCAGCTCGGCCATCATGGTTTTGTTGAAGTACATATCCTTGTTATACCGTGCAAAAGCATTACGGGCTTCGCTTACAAATACCGGGTCTACTTTATTTAATACGATCAGTACATATTGCGGCACTTCCGTATCAAAACTATATTCATTATCACTTACAACGGGTTTTACAGGTATGGCAGGCTGGGTAATTACAGGAGCTTTGGTAATTAATGGTGTATCAATAACCGGTTTATTTATGATACTGTCTTTTTTAGGCTGCAGTTTTACACTGTCCACAATAGGTTTGGTTACCACACTGTCAACTTTTGGCTGAACTTTTACCGAATCAACAGGCGTTTTGGTCAGCGTATCAACAGGCGGAGTTGTTGTTTTTACCGGCTGCATGGTTGGCGCTGCGATATTGATGTTATTGTTGGCTTTATTTTTATCAATTACTGCCACATCCGTCCTCGCTTTGGCACTGTCTGCCACTAACTGACGCTGTTTAGGTGTAACCAGTGCCGGTGCAGCTTCCTGTACACTGTCCTCGGTAATGGCAGGTAATACCAGGTTGGTCAGCTCTTCCTCGATCTGTTTCCTGCGACCCAGTACATCCAGCAGGTTAGCAGCTTTGGCAGCCATAGGTGTGCCGTTAAATTTATTGATCAGGCTATTCAATACCCCTGTTGCAACAGAATCCTCACGTTGTTTGATATAGTAGATAGACTCAATGTATAACAATTGCGGGGTCCAGTAACTGTTACCATAAATACTGTCGGCTAATTTCTTTTGTGCTTTGGCCTGTTCAAAATTACCCTCAATAAACAGGTCATATACATTCTCGTAAGCTTTGGTAGCAGCAGCAGTATCACTTACAGATGGATCTTTGCCGGTATTAACAATGGCTGTGAGATTGCTATCACCAAATTTATTGCTCATTAATTTTTTAATGGCATTGGCTTTATCAGTATAACCCTGCTTATTATAACAGTAATACAGGTTAAATAATATCTCCTCCATTTTAGGATGTTCCGGGAATTTCTCCATCGCATTCTCCAGGGTGGGTACGCCTAAGGCACATTCCTCCATGGATTGGATATAGATCTTACCGATCTCAAACATCGCTTCCTGTATAGAGTCGTTTGATTTTTTTAATAATTCCGGTGTAAGTGGTAAACGGCTGTACAACAGGTCGGAGGTGATCTCCTGGTTAAGGTCAGCAACCATAGTGCCAACATCCTGTGTCAGCGGGTTATTACCGTTTTGCGACAGGTTACGGTTTTTAGATGCCACTGCACTGCTGCGCCGCCAGTTGTCTACATTCGGACGGCCGCCCCATTTGCTTTTAAACTCCGCGTTACCACGCTGTTTCAGGTTATTATTATTAAAATACCATTCGCCTTTATTTTCGGCGAAAAGGGTAGGAGGTGGTGTTTTTGAAGACGATAAAGTAGCATCGCTCCCGGTATTAAAAGAAGCTTCATCTTTTAGTCCCTGCTCTTTACGCAGCTTGCGGGCCAGTTTTTTTACATAAGCCCTTATCTCTTCTTCAGGTAGCTGGGCAATACGCTGTACGCTGTCCTGCCGTTCAATGATCTCAAATCTTTGTGCCAGGTCAGTAGCCAGTTTTTTCCTGATAGCAATATCTTCCGCATCCACTTTATCTTCCGGCGTTACGGTTATACTATCGTAAAAATTAGCAGCATAACGGTAGCGCTGGTTGTCAAAAGACAGGTCGGCCAACTGTAAAAAAATACGGTTACGTTGTAAGGCATTTGCCTGTGTGGTATAACGGGATGCTCTTTCCAGTAAAGCAATGGCGCCCGGTATGTTTTTACGTTCCAGTTCCATCTGGGCCGCGGTATAATACAATATATCCCGGTAGTCGGTATATTTATCACGACGTGCCATTTTTAACAGCGCGTCAATATTCTCCTGAATGTAGTTTTCGCCACCATCCTTGTTTACACGGATAGAAGCCAGGCGGGCATATATCTCCAGTACCGGGTCGGTCGTATGTTTAATCGTCCTGGCATAAAATGCTTCAGCCTGTTCAAAGTTGTTAGCAGCTTCATACATCTGACCGATCAGGTATTCCCAGCGGCCACGTTCATGCTGGTTGGTGGCATTACCCAGGGCCTTTGCTAAATAGGCCGCAGAACTATCCCAGTTTTGTAACTTGTAATGCATATAAGCCTGCACTTCGGCCAGGTCATTTTGTAACCGTTTTGGAAATAAAGGGTCTTCCTTTAAAACAGTGATCAGGCTGTTCGCTTCCGCGTATTCATCCAGTGCCAGGTGATTCCGTATCTGCCATATAAAAGCATCATTACGGCTGGGCGGCTGGGTAAAAGTCTTTTTAATAATATTAGCGGACTCCTTATTGGCCACACTATAGGCCATATTACCATCCAAACGGCTGCCGATGATCTTATTATACCCGTCTTCCTTCTTAGGCGCGAAGGAATAATTGATAAACTGTAACATCAGGTAGGCCGAATCATATTTCTGCTGATAGTGATAGGCTATACCCCAAAGCAGGTACAGGTTATCTATCCAGTCACCACGCAGATCATGGATGGCAATACCGGTTTGTGATTTATAACTAAGCGAGTCCAGCTGAATACTGTCGGCAGCAATAGTCTCCGGGCTGTAATTATAAAAGGGGAGTAAGCTGGCATAATCGTCCCGGTGGGCGGCTTTAGCCCTTTCCAGTATATCGTTCAGCTTATTATTGGCGTTGAAGTAATAATTAAAGCGGGTAATGGTATTCTGGTAAACCCGGCGGGTGAAGGTAAATTTCTTGTCCTGCGACTTTTCTGACTGTAAAACCTTGTTTTCGTACTCTTTAGGCTTGGCAAACTGGTAAGAAATGCCCAACTGTCCCAATGCCGAAAAGGTGAAGGAAGCAGCCAACAGCCAAAATGCCGTAACAATGATATATTTAAAACCGGGTCTCAATCTGCGCAAACTAAGGCCTTATTAACTGAAATTCAAAGATTTTAGTATAAAATTAGGGTATTTTTTTAGGAAAATTTTGCCCATAAAGCTATCAGGCTATGGTCCATAGTATTACTGCAGTTGAACGGAGCGTCGCAACCATGGCCCCATCAGGGTACAGCAGCCGGTAACATTCAATGATTCACTTCCCTGGTGTTTCAGGATACAATTTTATAAATGGTTTGATGATGGTAGGTTTCACCCGGCTCTAAAATGGTGTTGGGGAAAGCCGGGCGGTTCACCGCATTGGGATGCACCTGGGTTTCAAAACAAAGGCCGGAATAAGGGCCGTATTGGGCACCGTTTTTACCCGTTAAATTGGGTATCCAGCGGCCGGTATAAAAATGTACAGTGGGTTGGTTGGTGTACACCTGCAATTGCACCTCATCTTTATGTACATAGGTAGCGGCAGCAAGGGTGTGTATGTCCTGTTTTATTACCGCAAATGTCTGGTCATAACCATCAGCCGGGTTCCATTCCGCGTCCACCTGTTTAAAAGCGGTGAAATCATGGGCGGTGCCTTTTACCGGTAACAGTTCTCCGGTAGTTACAAAATCGCTGTCCTGCTCCAGGATATGATTGGCGTTAATAAATACCTGGTGATTGCCAATAGGGCTGGCATCGGGGTTCAGGTTAAAATAACTATGGTGTGTAATATTTACAGCCGTTGTTTTATCGGTAGTAGCTGTAATGGTATAGGTCAGTTCATTGTCATCCGATAAAGTAAACTCAATATTGGTGGTCAGGTTACCGGGGTAGCCTTCATCACCATCGGGTGATACATGTTGTAATACCAGCCTGGGAACGGGAGCCGTTTCGTATACCAAAGGCTTCCATACTTTTTTATCAAAGCCATTGTAGCCGCCGTGTAACTGGTGCGGATCAAAATTGGGCGATACCTTTATGGTATTACCATGAATTGGAAAACGGGCATGACCAATGCGGTTGCCATAACGGCCAATAACAGCACCCAGGTAGGGATAGTCCTTACTGTAATAATCACTGTCCATATAACGGTTTACGTCGTCAAAGCCCAGCACAATATCCTGTAAACCGCCTTCCTTATTTTGAATAACAAATGATTGTATGATGGCGCCGTAATTGGTAATGGCCACCTGTGTATTTTTAGAGTTGGTCAGTTTAAATAAATAAATATCTTCACCGTTAGTATGGGTAGCAACCCGTTCATTATTAAATTGTAGCATAATATAAAAATAGTTATTATTCCATGACGATCGATGCTTTACAAAAAGAATTTGAGAACCGCTATAAACAACCTGCCACCGGCAGCTTTTTTTGTCCCGGACGTGTTAATTTAATTGGCGAACATATTGATTATAACGGGGGCCAGGTAATGCCTTTTGCCATCTCCCTTGGTACCTACCTGCTGGTTGCACCTAACAATGATAATGTCTTCCGTTTCCAGTGTGTCAACTTCCCCGAAACAGCCGAGTTTAATGTGGGCGATAAATACAGGAAAAGCGGCAAAGAATGGTTTTACTATCCCCTGGGCGTAATTGATTATTTTACCCAAAAGCAACAGCACCTGGGCGGACTGGACCTGTTTTTTTATGGTAACCTGCCTATTGGTTCAGGCTTATCTTCTTCGGCCTCTATTGAAGTATTGATGGCTTATGCTTTAAGCCAGGTATTTAATATCGGCATCAGTAAAAAAGATATTGCCCTGCTTTGTAAAGAAGTAGAGAATAAATTTATTGGCGTTAACTCCGGCATTATGGACCAGTTTGCCGTAGCCATGGGTAAACAAAACCATGTTATTTTATTGAACTGCGATACGGTGGAGCATATTTATATTCCGTTTAATGCATCCCCCTATAAGGTAATGGTGATCAACAGTAACAAACAGCGTTCCCTGGCCGAATCAAAGTACAATGAACGTTATGCTGAATGTATGGAAGCCTTGTCACAGCTAAAGCAGGAATTATCCATTCACCAGTTATGTGATATTGACACCGGTACTTTCCAGAAGCATGCCCACCTTATCACTAATCCGGTGGTGGGTAAAAGAGCTTATCATGTGGTAACCGAAAACGACCGGGTAAAAGCGGCGACAGAAGCGCTGCAGAACGGTGATATGGAAGCCCTGGGCCAGATACTGTATGCATCACATGAGTCTTTAAAAAACATGTACGAAGTATCGGGGCGTGAGCTGGATGCTATTATTGATTTCTGTAAAACTTATAACGGTTGTATTGGTGCCCGTATGACGGGTGCAGGCTTTGGCGGCTGTGCCATTGCACTGGTACACGAAGAGCATGCGAATGCATTTGCAGAGAGCCTTACCCAATATTATAACGGTGTAGTGGGGTATCCCTGCGAAGTGTTTACATCGGCCATCAGTGAAGGTGTAAGTTTATTGGAAGCTTAATATAAACCGGGGCTGTCGGCTATATAACCAATATCAGCTGTAGTTCACCGCCCGTCTGCAATCTGCCGGCTATAAGGCCGCCAGTATTTTCGCCTAAGCGGTGCAGCCCTTCAGCTACAATACAACATTCATCAAAAGCAGCAGGATCATTCCTGCTGCTTTTGTTTTATAAACGTTAATTGAATTTTTATTAACAGCGTAAGGAAAAAACAAGATGTAGTTTAACACAAATATTTATGTATGACTAAACTACTACACATTTTTTTACTCTGCGGTTGTTCCTTCATCATAACAGATATTGATGCCCAGAAATGGACGATCGGTTTATACTCCCAGGCACACTTCCCGCAAACGGACTACAAAGAAATCTATCCCAAAACCGGTGTGGGTATGGGCCTTGATGCCCTGTATACTCCCGGGGAAGAGGGGTTGATCAGTATAGGTGGTGAAGCAGGCATGTTGTTTTTGCGCAATGCCCGCCGCCGGGTAGACCTATATAATTTAGGATGGGGTAATACCCATATGATGATCGCCTCCAATAATATTGTGACCCTGGGCGCCAAGGCCCGTTTAAATATCATCCGGGACCCGGAAAAGGCAGTACGCCTGTATATTGAAGGAAAGGTTGGAACCAATGCTTTTGCCCGCAGCGTGGAGTTACAGCAATTGGTAAGCGGCGAAACGGATGCGAGTGTGTCCCGTACCCGATGGGGAATGTATGCCGGCCCCGGTGCCGGTATTTCGGTAGCGTTGGGCGAGAACCGGAAAGTGCTGCTATTTGCACAGGCGGCCTATTTGTGGGGATCAAAAACCACTTATTATTCCCATCCGCGGATAAATGAAGAAAATAAGCCGGTATTTACCGTTAACCGTTCTATAACCGATATGATATTGGCGCAGCTGGGTTTCAGGTTTAACCTGGAAGATAACGCAATGAATTAAAAAAGGGCAACATCATTGTTGCCCTTTTATGTTACAAATATCTTTCCTGCACAATATTAATATGGTGGGTGGCATGCCCCAATAAAATATAAGCCCAGCCCAGTACATAGTTGCCACTGCCCGAGGCGGTACCCCTGGCATCTAACTGCTCCGCATCAAAATCGCTGAACATCAGCACCGAGGATAACCTTACAGCTTTACATTCCTCCACCAATGCGCTCCAGGACCGGTTTTCTGTTTTCGCATTATCCGCAAATAAATTTTCATCAAAACCAGGTAATGGCGTTTCATCCTTACGGGCAAAACGTAAAGCACGGTAAGCAAATACCCGCTCGGCATCAATAATATGTTGTACCACCTGCTTAATGGTCCATTTACCAGGACCATATGTATGATCATACTTTTCAGGTGGAATACTATTCAAAAAAGTTTCCAGTTTGAAACTATGATTTTTAAATGCTTCTGCCAGGGTTTCTTCCGGTACCAGGGCTATATAGCCATGATACCAGGAGCCTACTAAAGAAAGATCGGGACGCATGATAATTTTGTTTATAGGTAAAGGTATTAATGCATTACCGGTAATAACACATGACTGCTGTTTTTAGCATCATGGTGAATACGGATGGTTGATTTTTGAAAATCGCTTTCATTCATCTCGGAAATGGTACCAAATTTTTGCGGGTTACGGTCTACCAGCGGGAACCAGCTGCTTTGTACCTGTATCATAATGCGGTGGCCTTTTTTAAAGGTATGGGCTACCTCATTCAAATGCATGGTCACTTTCTCTATTTTATCTTTGGTAAATGGTTCGGGTTTACTGAAGCTGTTCCTGAATTTACCGCGGAATACTTCTGCCCGCACCATCTGCTGGTAACCGCTCATATTTACCGGGCGCTGGTTGGCCTGGGTAGCAGGTACGCTGCTGTTCTCCGGCCATACATCAATGAGTTTTACAATAAAATCGGCATCTGATCCGGTCATGGATACAAAGAGGTTGGCAATGATCTCACCGGTTAAAGTAACATCAGTTGCCAGGCTATCGGTTTTGAATACCAGTACATCCGGGCGCTGTGCGGCAAAACGCTGGTCCTCTACCATATACTCATTATTGCGCCGGGCATAAATACCCGCAGTGTAAGGAACCGGTTTGTTTGGATCGCTTACATATTCCGTAACACCATTGGTAGTGGGTTGGGTAACCGTTAACTGCCCGTTGTTCTGAAAATAATAAGGCGTTTGTTTACTGTTTGCAGGCGGCCATACTCCATAGTTTTTCCACTGGTTGCTGCCGGTTTCATAAATAGTAGCTTCTCCTAAATTAAAACTGCCCTTATCTTTTAAATAGAAATTGAAAAACTTGGTCTCAATTTCTTCCTGGTAGTATTTGTTCAGGTTTTCGCCAAAATGGTATTGCCCGAATGATGTCCAGTTGGGTGAGGCCCAGCCGCCATGTGTCCAGGGGCCCATTACCAAACGGGTATTATTGTTGGGCGATTGTTTTTCAATAGCCCCATAGGTTTTTAATGCACCAAACAGGTCCTCTGCATCAAACCATCCACCCACTACCAACACAGCAGGTTTAATATCTTTTAAATGCTGGCGTATATTTCTCGATTGCCAGAATTCATTATACGTATCGTTCTTAACCGTCTGCCGCCAGATGCTGTTGGGATCGCGGAAAAATTGTTCATTGTTCACATTTTTTAATGGTCCCATATCCAGGAAATACTGGTAAGCATCGGAATAACGGGCCCGGAAAAAAGGCGCATAACTTTCTCCGTTCTCCGCTTTGGGGCCGTCAAAACCACTGTAAAAGCCAAAGTTATCCATCAGGAAAAAGGCACCGTTGTGGTAACAGTCGTCACCAATAAACTCGTCTGACATCGGCGCCTGTGGCGATACCGCTTTCAGGGCCGGGTGTACATCGGGCAGGGAAGCGGTAGAATAAAAACCGGGGAAGGAAATACCATACTGCCCTACACGGCCATTGTTATTACTGTTTTTTAACAGCCATTCAATGGTATCATAAGTGTCGCTGGATTCGTCCACATCCTTATTAGTTTTTTTATTGGCAATAAACGGAGTCATTTCCCTGAAACTGCCTTCGCTTTTATACCGGCCTCTTACATCCTGGTAAACAAAAATATATTTGTCTTCCATCAGCATGGTATTAGGGCCAAGGCGCAGTCTTAACTGGTTTTCGCCATAAGGCCTGGAGGAGTAGGGGCTCCGTTGCATGAGTATGGGATATTTCTGTGACAGGTCCTTGGGCGAATAAATAGCGGTAAATAATTTCACCCCGTCACGCATGGTGATATACACTTCCTGTTTACTGTAATTATTGGCTACCCAGGCACTATCCGGTGTAAACTGCTGCGATTTACCTGTAACCGTTATCAACAGGCTGCTGCATAGCAATACAAAAAAATACTTCATATTTATAACATTAAAATCTAGGGATCAGAGGCTTTCAAATATAGACAATATAATAATTTGTTTACCCGATAATATGACCAGTGGCGCCGGTATTTGTTAAGATAACTGTTAACAGGTTATATTTGTTTGTAAAGTTTATATATGAAACAGGTGAACTGGGGTATAATAGGTTGTGGCGATGTTACGGAGGTAAAAAGCGGGCCGGCATTTAATAAAGTACCGCAATCGGCACTGGTAGCAGTAATGCGAAGAGATGCGGAAAAAGTAAAAGACTATGCGGCCAGGCATGGTGTACCTAAGTATTACACCGATGCGCAGGCATTGATCAATGATCCGGATATCAATGCCATTTATATTGCTACACCACCGGATTCTCACGAAGTTTACACTTTAGCCGCCATTGCAGCGGGCAAGCCGGTGTACGTTGAAAAACCGATGACCATCCATACAGCATCTGCCATAAAAATGGTAAAGGCTGCTCATGAACATAATGTAAAACTGACGGTGGCGCATTACCGTCGGGAGCAGCCTTTATATAAAGCGTTAAAAGAAATAGTGGACAGTAATGTGATTGGGACTGTACGGCTGGTGAAACTATCCATGATCAAAAAAAGATTAACCCCTGAACAGTTGCAGGTTGATAAAACCTCCTGGCGGGTAAACACCGCTATTGCCGGCGGAGGTTTATTTCATGACCTGGCGCCGCATCAGCTGGATATTTTATATTACCTGTTTGGTAAAGCAAAAGAAGTACAGGGTATTGCAACCAATCAATCAAAACTTTATGATGCTGATGATGTTGTGGCCGGTACCATATTATTTGAAAACGGTATTTTATTCCAGGGTAACTGGTGTTTTAGTATTGCACAGGTAAGGGAGGAAGATACCTGTGAGATAACAGGAGAGGAGGGGAGTATCCGTTTTAGTTTTTTTAACACCGCACCCATGATTGTTCAGACAAAAGATACACAACAAACTTATGAATTTCCGGCCCTGCAACATGTACAACAACCCATGATAGAAAAAGTAGTACAATACTTTTTAGACAATAGTACTAACCCTTGTAGCGGTGAGGAGGGTGTTATGATTATGGAATGGCTGGATGCTATGAGTAAATAAGTTACTTTATATGAACCAACTTATTCATTATTGACGGGTACTCCGGTTGATGATTTCACTGAAGCCAGGCAGTTCCCTTTTTCCCGGTTATTATATTCAATAACCATAATGTCCTCAGCGGGAATAACAAGGTTTTGAGAAAAATAGACAGAGGGTTGAAAGGCAACCGGCACAATTACATACCTGTTTTTATGGTGGTTTAATGCATGGCTGATCGCAAACTGACCGGTACGTTCTTTATCCCAGATCATCAGCCCGATCTCCCTGGGTTTTACCGTAAAATAAGTGTAATAATCCAGCGCCAGCATGGAATTTACAACCGGGTCATCACTATGGTTTTCATCAATAAAAGCTTTTAACACTGCAAAAACGTCATTGATATTATACCGGTGCAGGCTGTGTTTTTGGGCAAATAGTTTACCCAGGCCCAACAGGAAATCAAATATGCTGTAATTGCCCGTTATATAACGAAGTGTATGACAGGCCCTTTTTTTGTTCCAGTATACTTCCAGCGCATGCTCTAATAAAGTAACGGCATGTAGTTCTTCTACGCTTAGAAAATTACTTTTAATGATCTGGTAAGGCGGCATGGGATCAAATACATAACCATATTGCTCATATTTTTCGCGTACGGGGGTACCTTTTAAAAATTTTAAAAAACCCAGTTGCAGCTCCGGCGGAAAGAGTTTAAATACACTTTCAAAACTGAATTTAAGGTCATTCCAATATTCCAGCGGCAAACCTACGATCAGGTCCAGGTGCATTTCAATTCTATCGTCCAGCGCTTTGATCACCTTACTGGTTTTTTCAAAGTTTTGCTTACGGCTAACCTCCAGGTTACTTTGCTGGTTAACAGTTTGAATGCCTATTTCAAAACGGAAAAGCCCCGTTGGCACTTTTTCATTGATGAAAGCGATGATATCAGGGTGTACAATATCTGCCGTTATTTCAAACTGGAACACATTACCGGGTCGATGGTTATCAAGAATGAACTGGAAGAGCTCCAGTGTAAAATCTTTTTTGATATTAAAAGTACGGTCTAAGAACTTGATCACACGGCCATGTTGCATTAAGTAGAACAGGTTGTCTTTAATGGTCTGCATGGGCAGGTAACGCACTTTATTATCCAGGCTGGCCAGGCAAAAGGAACATTTATACGGACAGCCCCGGCTGGTTTCAATATAACTTACTTTATGCGCCAGTGTAGCCGGATCATCGTATTGATAGGGGTTCCTGTTCTCAAACGCCGCTACATCAAAACTTATATCCTGTTTGTTATAGTGAATATGGCCATCCGTATCGCCATTTTCATAAGTTTTGTAAATAAGGTTGGGTACATTATTTACCAGAGGATAGTTGTGCACAAATTCCGTGAAAGGAATTTCACCTTCGCCTACAATAATATAGTCAATACAGGGTTGTGCAATCACCTGTTCCCATTCGTAACTTACTTCGGGGCCGCCCAGTAAAATTTTAATATGCGGGTGTTTTGCTTTAATGGCTTCCGCCGCTTTAAGGGTTGGCGTAATATTCCAGATATAACAGCTGAAACAAATAACATCGAAGCCGGCACAATGATCTACGATCTCCTCCACGGGCGATTTTATCGTAAACTCGTGCCAGCTAAGTCCTTCCCGGCCCTTGTTCAGGTCGTATAAAATACGGATGGCCAGGTTCAGGTGAATGTATTTGGCATTTAAAGTGCTCAGTAATATCTTGGACATGCCGCAAAGTTAACCTGCAAAACTATTTCAGGGTTTTAATTTTAAGGCTTCTGAAGGAAACATTATCTCCATGATCCTGTAACAGGATATGCCCTTCCTTTGCCATACCAAAGTTTGGCCAGTCCTTATATTTACTGATAGCCACCAGGTCGTTGAATTGTTTTGATCCCCTGGTATAACTGGTTACCAGGTACCCGTTTAACCAATGCTCCACGCGGTTATCAGGGTACACCCTTAAAATACCCTGGTTCCATTCCCCGATTTTTTTGCGGGCTTTATCATTTTTATCGGAGGTAATTAAATCATATAAGGAGGCGAGGGTACGGTTGCCGTCACGACCCATCTTGGCATCAGGATGTTCGGCATCGTCCAGTAGCTGGTATTCCAGGCCAATGGCCGAGCCTTTATTGCCTTCGCTTTCGGTAACAAAGTATTTTACGCCGCTGTTGGCACCCTTGCTCAGTTTAAACTCAAACTGCAGTTCAAAGGCGCTGTATTTTTTTACGGTAACAATATCACCACCGTTGGTTGATTCTCCGCCATCGGCTTTCTGTACACTCAATTCACCATCGGCAATTTTCCAGCCTTTTTCAGGAAATGCGGTTTTATAGGCACCGCGCCAGCCGTTGGTGGTTTTACCGTCCCATAACAGGCTGAAACCATTTTTTTGTTCCTGTGCAGAAACAGTATTAGGGATCAGGTTTACTACAAAAATTTTATCGTAAGGCTGGTGTGTGAATTTACCGGTTTTAATACGGATATTTTTCCAGCGGATCTGTTTGCCTGCTACATCTTTATCGCTGATAGAGTGTACCTGCAGGGCAATAAAACCTTCTTTGGTCATATCGTCTATTACATGTGATACCGGTATATTATTGATCCAGGTACGTAAGGTATTGCCGATACATTCAATACGGGCTTTGTTCCATACATTGTTTTTAAAGGCTTTTTTTGCCGGTGTGTTTACTTCGGTAGTATATAACCAGCCCCGGCGGGCCTCGTCGTAAATACCACCCGACCAGCCTCTTGAGGAAGGGTCAATTTCAAACTGGTAGCCATGTACGCGGCCTTTCTGGTAGTCTTCGGTGCTCAGGCTCCTGAACTGCACGCCGGAATTAATGGTACTGTCAACAAAAAACTCGAACTCCAAAACAAAATCACCGTAAGTTTTTTCCGTGGCCAGAAATGAGTTGGGTTGCTTGTGTACCGTAGTGCCCACAATTTCCCCGTTCTTTACTTCAAACGGCGCTTTACCATTCACGGGTTTCCAGCCGGTAAGGTCTTTACCGTTAAAAAGATTTTGCCAGCCATTATTTTGTGCGTGTAACAAGATGGTTGTTGTTATGGCCATTAACAGAAAACATATTTTTTTCATGAACTTTTTTATTTGTCGTTGCTTTTTTAGAAACATTATTGTTAGTATAATCTTTGTTGTTAAAATCCCCGCTAAACAGGTGATTTCATTTTCAAATCACCAAATTATCTCATTACCCAATTGTACTTACACTTTATAGTATTGTTCCCAGCCTTTACGTGGGGCAGGGCCGGCTAATAAAGCATTAGCTGTTTTATTATTGGTGATCTTAAATGCTTTGGTATCAAAAGCCAGCGGCTCGTTTAACTGCTGGGCCAATACACCTAAATTAAATACCTGGCATAAGGGAACAGCTATACTGAACGGCGACCTGGTTTTTTCCTTGCCCATACAGGCCAGTAAAAAGTTTTTAAAATGGTTAGAGGGTGAAGCCGGTACCTGCGGCAGGCTTGATTTCATAGCTTTGGCTTTAGCTTCCGGAATAATGCTGAGCGGGCTGCCATGTGAACCGCCTTTAAAAGTGAGCTCCTTACTGTAAATAATTTTACCCGGGTTTAGTTTGGCCGGTTGTAAAGCCCCTGTACTTGGTGGCGGAATACTGGGATCAAGACCTGATACACCATACCCTTCGGGAATAGGTGGCAGGTTGTTTACGCCATCATACCATTTTACCTCTACAGCCGGCATGTTTTTACGGGCCGCAAATTTAAAGGAAAGGGTGGAGGACATGGGAAAGAAGAATTTGTTATGTCCGTCCAGTTTTACCGGTGTTATTTGGTAAGGTAGTCCTAATTCCAGGAACTCATGAGCTGTATCCAGTATATGTGCGCCCCAGTCGCCCAGTGCGCCCATGCCAAAGTCGTACCAGCAGCGCCACTGGCCATTAATGTAGTCCTTATTGTACTGATGTTCCGCAACAGCCGATAACCATTCGTTCCAGTCCAGTGTATCGGGTATGGGTTGGGCCGGGGGCAGTGATTTCATGTTCACATCCCAGCCATGCCAGCGGCGGGCCAGGTTCATATGGGCAGTAATGGCCGTTACATCTTTAATAATACCGGCTTCTTTCCAGGCTTTGAACTGAAAATAGTTTTCTTCCGAGTGGCCCTGGTTGCCCATCTGGGTCACTACATTATTATATTTATTGGCTGCTTTTAGCAGTAATTCACATTCCTGGAAAGTACGCCCCAATGGTTTTTCTACATAAACATGTTTGCCTAATGACATGGCCATCATAGTGGCCGGAAAGTGGGCATGATCCGGCGTGGCAATAGAAACAGCCTCGATGTTAGCGCCCATTTTATCGAACATGGTCCTGAAATCCTTAAAACGCGGCACATTGGGAAATTGTTCCAGTATTTTTTGGGTATGCGGTGCATTCATATCTACATCACATAACGCTACAATATTAGCCAGGCCGGTATTGTATAACTCTTTAATAATATCGGCGCCACGGTTGCCAATACCGATACAGGCCAGGTTTACTTTGTCGGCCCTGCCGGCAGCAGATAGAATGTTAGGAGCTACGAAAGCTGCAGTTGAAAGAAGCGCCACCTGTTTTACAAAGGAACGGCGGGATGTTTTGTTTGTAGACATGATTAAAAGCAATCAATTTTAAATGAACAGATACATGGGTTTTAAAGATAGTGAAGTTTTTACCATACTATAATGAATAAATGCCTCAATATTCATGCAAACGGTTGATGGGCTGCCCGATTGCAGTGGAAAGCCCGCTGAAGGTTTGCGGGTGGCTTTGCGGCGGACTTGAAACGGAAAGCGGGAACTGCAGCTGACCGGAGTTATTGTTGCTGAGTGCCCCAATTATGACGAGCCGGCTAAATTGTATACCGGTGATAGTACAATAGTTTTTGTTGCTTACCTTTGTACACTATGTCAACAACAGCGAATAAGGAAGAAAGAAGTCTGAATTTTTTAGAGGAAATTATTGAGGCAGACCTGGCATCGGGCAAGTATAAAACCATTATGACCCGTTTTCCGCCGGAGCCTAACGGCTACCTGCATATGGGGCATGCTACCAGCATTTGCCTGAATTTTGGCTTAACCAAAAAATATGGTGGCAGTACCAACCTGCGTTTTGACGATACCAACCCGGTTACCGAGGATACGGAGTATGTGGAAAGTATTAAAAACGATATTAAATGGCTGGGCTTTGAATGGGCCAACGAGTTATATGCATCCGATTATTTTGAGCAGTTGTATAATATGGCTGTTACCTTAATTAAAAAAGGACTGGCTTATGTAGATGACAGCAGCAGTGAAGCCATTGCCGAACAAAAAGGTACGCCAACACAGGCCGGGCGCAGGAATGAGTACGCTGAGCGCAGCATTGAAGAGAACCTGCAATTGTTTGCGGATATGCGTGCCGGTAAGTATAAGGACGGCGAGAAAGTATTACGTGCGAAAGTAGATATGGCATCGCCCAATATGTTAATGCGTGACCCTTTGTTATACCGTATTAAACATGCCCATCATCATCGTACCGGAGATACATGGTGTATTTACCCTATGTATGATTTTGCACACGGGCAAAGCGATTCTATTGAAAAAATTACCCATAGCATCTGTACGCTGGAATTTGTTCCGCACCGTGAATTGTATGACTGGTTAATTGAGAAACTGGAGATCTATCCATCGCACCAGTATGAGTTTGCCAGGCGTAACCTTACCTACACGGTAATGAGTAAACGTAAGCTTTTACAGTTGGTAAATGAAAAACATGTGGCCGGCTGGGATGACCCGCGTATGCCTACCATCAGCGGTATGCGCAGGCGTGGTTATACACCGGAGAGCATCCGTGAATTTTGTGACCGTATTGGTATTGCCAAACGTGATAACGTGGTAGACATCAGCCTGCTGGAGTTTTTTGTACGGGAAGACCTGAATAAAAGGGCCCAGCGCCGTATGGTAGTATTTGACCCGGTGAAAGTGGTGATCACCAATTATGCCGATCCTGATGGGGAAGAGCTGTTAACCAGTGAAAACAACCCGGAAGATCCAAATGGCGGTACCAGGGAAGTACCATTCAGCAATGAAATTTATATTGAACGGGAAGATTTTATGGAGAATCCGCCTAAGAAATATTTCAGGCTGGCCCCGGGACAGATGGTACGCTTAAAGAGCGCTTATATTATTAAATGCGAAGAGGTTATTAAAGATGAGAATGGTACGGTGACCGAGTTGCGTTGTACCTATATACCGGAGAGTAAAAGCGGTAGTGATACATCTGGCATACAGGTAAAAGGCACTTTGCACTGGGTAAGTGTAAAGCATGCTATTACCGCTGAAATACGGGAGTATGACCGCTTGTTTAAAGTAGAAGATCCTTCATCGGAAGAAGGGGACTTTAAAGAATATATCAACCCGAATTCATTAAAGGTTATCCGGGCTGCCTATGCCGAACCGGCTTTAAAGAATGCACATTATGATGAGCGTTTCCAGTTTGTGCGTAAAGGATATTTTGTATTGGACAAGGATAGTAGTACCAGTGGTATGGTGTTTAATAAAACCGTTGGATTAAAAGACGGATGGAAGGCCGGAAAATAAGATAAAGGCTGTATATTTTTCCGGCGGTACTATTTCATACATTACCTGTTGATTTATATTAATAAAGGTTATAAGGTATTTAAAAGTGTTTCACATTGTGTGAAACACTTTTTTTTGCAACTTTTTGATAGCGACATGTATAAATATGGGGTATTAATAAATACGTGAGAAAAATAAAAAAAACACGTAGGGTGGTGTAATTTGGGTGTAAATAATGTTTTATGGATGCTAAAATAACGCTGTCCTTTAACAAAGAGGTCGCAGAAAACGCCAAAAAATTTGCCGAAGAAAACAATATCAGTTTATCACGCCTGGTTGAGTTTTTATTACAAAAAGCCACTTCATCGGCGCTTCATTCCTTCGATGCATTTCCTGTTGCCAATTGGGTTAATATGGTTGCCGAAGGTGAGGCAGTTTATATCAGTAAGCCCCAGCATCGCAAAAATGCCCGTAAACAGTTTTATAAGTCAAAAAAATAAAACATGCGGATATTTTTAGATGCCAATATATTGATAGCTATTATTAATAAAGAATATCCTTTGTACGATTATGCTTCGCGTATATTAAGCCTGGTAAATTACCCCGGATATATGGTGTACACCTCGCCGTTATGCCTGGCCATTACCTTTTATTTTGCCGAAAAGAAATGCAGGCGTACTGCAAAAGAAAAATTATGTGTGCTGGCACAGAATATTTCAATAACAGATATTAACGATAATATTATACAAAAGGCATTACTTGATCATGCGGTGTATGACTTTGAAGATGGGATAGAATATTATGCTGCCCAACATGCCGGCTGCCGCATTATTGTTACCGAAAACGTAAAAGATTTTTACTTCTCTGAACTGGAGGTAGTGAACTGCCGGACTTTTTTTGAAACCTATATGGCAGCCAGGCACTGATATGTATTACAGGTTGTTACTGTTTATACAGGCAGCTCCTTTATGGGTAAGCTCCTGTATGGTTTGGTGCTTCCGGTGTAATACATCGTCGCCTGTTGCAATGGCATCCGCGATAATAATAACTTTATAGCCTTTTGCTAATGCATCCAATGCAGTTTGTTTTACGCAATATTCTGCCAGAAAGCCTGCTAACAGTAAAGTAGTTATATTATTTGCTTCCAGGTATTCTGTAAATGCCACTGATGAAAAGCAGCTGTACTCAGTTTTTGTAAAGAAGTTCATTGAATCGTCAAAAGCCAGATCGGCGTCCAGCGCATGCCCGGCTGTACCAGGTATACAAATATTTAAACCGTGTTTGAACTGGCCGGGTTGATAACGAGAGCTGACAATGCCTATATTGCTATGACCTATCAACTTTATCAGCTTATTGATCCTGTTTTTTGCTGCCGCAATTTCCCCGATACCTGTATGCCTTTGGGCATAACTACCCTCCGGGCTGGTAAAGTCGTTTTGCGGATCAATAACAATCAATAAACGTTTTTCCATTATTTATATTCTCCAAAAACCTCCCGCAGTGTATCGGCAATTTCGCCCAGAGTACATTTGTTTTCAACAGCTTCTACAACGGCGGGCATTATGTTTTCACCACTGGTTGCTTTATCGTTCAGGTATTGTAAACACTGGTCAACTTTGGCCGGGTTACGATTGGTCTTTAGCTGTTGCAGTTTGTTGGTTTGAATGGTGCGTATGGAATCGTCAATTTTAAAAACGGGTATGGGATCTTCCTGCTGTACCTGGAATTTGTTTATCCCAACAATTATTTTTTCACCGGTCTCAATTTGTTTCTGGTATTCGTAAGCGCTGCGGGCAATTTCATCCTGTATAAATCCTTCTTCAATGGCAGATACGCTACCGCCCATGGCGTCAATTTTTTCGATCAGCTGCCAGGCTGCGTTTTCCACCTCCTGCGTTAAGGCTTCTACAAAATAAGAGCCGGCAAGGGGATCAACGGTATCCGGTGCCCCGCTTTCAAAAGCTACGATCTGCTGGGTACGTAAGGCTATCCTGGCGGCTTCTTCCGTGGGAAGGCTTAATGCTTCGTCGTAACCGTTGGTATGCAGGGATTGTGTACCCCCCAATACGGCGGACAAGGTTTGTATGGTTACCCTGGAAATATTGTTAAGCGGCTGTTGTGCTGTTAAGGTACTTCCTCCTGTTTGGGTATGAAAACGCAACATCATGGCTTTTGGATCGGTAGCGCCCAGGTCTTTCATGATCTGTGCCCACATTTTACGGGCAGCCCGGAATTTTGCCACTTCTTCAAACAGGTTATTATGCGCATTAAAGAAGAAAGAAAGACGTTTACCAAATACATTGATGTCAAGGCCTTTGGCAATAGCGGCTTTTACATAGGCTTTACCATTACTCAGGGTAAAAGCTATTTCCTGTACGGCCGTACTGCCTGCTTCGCGGATATGATAACCACTGATGGAGATGGTATTCCATTTAGGTACTTCGTTGCCGCACCATTCAAATATATCGGTAATGATGCGCATGGAGGGTTTGGGCGGATAAATGTAAGTGCCCCTGGCTGCATATTCTTTTAAAATATCGTTTTGAATAGTGCCTGATATTTTTTTTAAGTCGGCGCCCTGTTGTTTGGCCAGGGCAACATAAAATGACAATAAGATAAAGCCTGTGGCATTAATGGTCATGGAAGTAGATACCTCTTCCAGTTTAATACCATTGAAAAGGGTCTGCATATCCTCTATACTGTCTATAGCCACACCCACTTTACCTACTTCTCCTTCGGATAAAGCGTGATCACTATCATAACCTATCTGGGTGGGCAGATCAAAAGCTACACTTAAGCCGCTAACGCCCTGGCTGAGTAAATAATGATACCGTTTGTTACTTTCTTCGGCTGTTGAAAAGCCGGCATACTGGCGCATGGTCCATAAACGTCCCCGGTACATATCGGGTTGTACACCACGGGTAAAAGGAAAACTACCAGGAGCCGATGCTTCTGTTTTTAGCTGGTCTTTGCTATCGTACAGTTCTTTTATTTCTATGCCGCTATCGGTAAATTTTTTTGTCATATATGGCGCTCTTCGTTTTAATAGTAAATGGTCACCGGCCCCGGCAGGTGAGGGAAGATATCGTATTTAGTGTTATGCAGGATTTGGAACCCCGTTATTTCATCAGGCGTTTTGCTTCAAAATTCAGGGCTTCCAGCACCATATTATGAACATCTGACAGGTTTTGTGTTACCAGTGCTTCCAGGATCTTTTTATTCAGATCATAACCCGATGCTTCCGGTGGTAAAGTTCCGGCAATCCGGTTGATCAGGGTAATATTCTGATCTTTAAAATTACGTACCGCTTCCCAGGCCTGCTGGCTAACATAAATCTGTTGCGAGCTGTTGTATTCGTATTCCTGTTTGGTATTTTCAATTAATAAGGCACGCATTTCAGCCGCACTGATACCGGATAAGTTTAACCGGTTAATTAAATGCGGGATAGCAATTCTTTCAGTAAGCATTACCAGTCTTTCATAGGCCTGCAGTTGCAGGGGGCTCGATGTAAATTGATTGCCTGCTGCGGGCACAGGCTCTGCCTGTTTTTTTACAGCCGCCTGTTTGTTTTGCATGACCAGTATAATGGCAATAACAGCAATTACTAAAGCCAGCAGAGCAACAATAAGTGAAACGGTGACCAGGTCCATATTGATTTTTTTTCAAAAATAAGGAAATATGCGTGTCCGGAATAATGGTAACCCATTAGCCATACAACTGGTTTATTTTTTTTGACAGTTTAGCACAAAACTTGCTTGTGGTACATGCCGGTATTTTTTACTAAACGGATCAAGAACCAGGAAAAATCAGCACACTATTTTTAATTCACCAAAACAAATAAAATTCCCGGTAAACTAAAAGTATTTTTCAGGAAATAACGTATGGGTATTGTTGTTATGAACAATGATGGATCAATAAAAATAAGTGCTTTCTCTTAGCTTGATTTATGGTCAATTCCTTAAAGAAAAAAATTGTTTTCATTTATTTTCTTTCTAAGCTTTTGATTATATAGTTTTAGTAAAGATTCGTTTTTTTTATAGTTGATACATTAGTTGTTAACTGTTTAAAATACCTGTCGTATCTCCTATTAACTTAATGAAAACTTCCTCTTATGAAACAAAATCTACACGCTTTTAAAAGCTGTTTAAACACCGCTATTCTTTTTCTTTTACTTTTTTTCTCCCAATCCACCTTAACAGCGCAGAATATTAACGAAAATCTACTTGGCTGTAATACGGTAACACCTTACGTTAACAATGGTACTTTAACCGCTTCTGTAGTTACCGGTAGTATCAGTACGCTGAATCCCTGGACAGGAACGTTTGGGCTGGTGGTAGGATCGGTTAACAACGCCTCCAATGTAGTTGATAATAACCCGGCTACTGTAGGTACCATGTCCTATACTGTAGCTGCTGCAGGTGGTATGCGTACTACCATACAACTGGGTAATGGTATCATACCTGCCGGTTATAAGGCCGGTGTGATGATCCGGAATACGAGTTTATTATCATTATCCGTTTTTGAGGCGTTTACGGTTAAAACCTACCTGGGTGCGACAGAGCAGGAGTCTGCCAGTGTGGGAAATGGCCTTTTATCCGTCGGGCTCATCAATACAAACGGTTTAAACAGTATTTCCTTACTTACTACCAAGCCTTTCGATCGTATTATGATTGAACAGAACACCGGCCTGTCTGTAACCCTTGCCACAACGGAGATACATCATGTGTTTGTTGAAAAATTTTGTGCCGAAAGTGTATTACCGGCCAGCTTACCCTGTAACGAACTGATACGCTGGCAGGCGCCTGCTTACCCGGTATTTATTGACCAGGCAAATTCTGGTGTAAATGTTTCAGGAGCCTGTGTGAATTGCGGCATTACGGATGCCGATAACCTGATTGATAATGATGCGAATAATTATGCTTCCATCAATATTCTTGCTTCGCTAAGCGCTACAGCATCCCTGGCGGTTAAGAATGCGAAAACCGTTTACCCCGCAGGCATGTTTGCCGGTTTTGAAATTGACCTGCAACGTACCGTAAGTGTTACTGTTGGAACTTATTATACCATTACTACCTATTTAGCCGGGGTACAACAGGACCAGGTGATATACAATGCAGCACTCGTAAGCGGTGGTGTATTTGCAACAGGAGGTAAATTTGTAAGCGGTTTTAAAACCACTAAAAATTTTGATGAAATAAGATTTACTTTAAATAATGCTGTGGCGGCAGGTACCAACCCGGTACTGGTGTATGGCGCTGTGGTAAAAAGGTTCTGTGAGGGTGATGCACTTACCTGTAATACGCCGGTATCACTAACGAAAGACCGGTATCCTGTATATGTAGACGGAAGACATACAGGTATTAATGCTGTTGCCTGTGTAAACTGTAATATAATCGGCGCAGAAAATGCTATTGATAATAACCCCGCTAATTATACCGAGGTAGTACTGCCTGTAGGCGCTGCATCAACCGCTGCCTATGCTGTAAGTAACGGTACTACTGTTTACAATACCAACCCGGCCACACCGGTATTTGCAGGCTTTGATATTGAAAGTCCGAGTCTGGTGGGCGTAAATGCCTTAAACGGTCTATCCATAGTAACCCTGCTGAATGGGGTAGTGCAACAAACAGCTACCGCTTCAACCGGACTCATATCGGCTCAAACAAGCCTGTTAAACGGTTTTGGCCGGCAAACAGTAGGCTTTATACCCACCATGCCTTTTGACGGCGTGAAGATATTGTTTGACGGGACCGTGAATGTTAACCTGGGAACAACCAGGATCTATGGTATGATACTGAAAGAATTCTGTGCGGCTGAACCTCCGTGCAATGAACTGAAACCTTTCCAGAACCCTGACCTGCCTGTTTATGTAAACGGATTAAGAACAGGATTTGGAGGCATAGCCTGTGTGGGCTGCCAGATAAATAATGCAGAAAACATTATTAGCGGCAGTACTACCCAACCTGCTACGGTTGTAATTGCTGCGGCTGTGGGGTCGAAGGCCAGTATTTCGGTAGCCGATGCTATCGGCAGTTATCCTGCAGGTTCATTTGCTGGTTTTGATATTGAATCTGCCGCTTTATTATCGGCCGATGTAGCAGGAAGGATAACCATTGACCTGTATAATAACGGAACGCTGGTACATTCCGGTGCGGCAAGCTCTTTACTGGTGGGTGCCGGCACTTCATTACTTACCGGCGGACCCAACCGGCAGATCGTAGGTATTGTGAGTCCTGTTATTTTTGATGAGATTCAGTTAAATATTGAAAACCTTATTGGTGCTAACCTGGGTAATATTTTAGTATATAAAGCACATGTGCAAAGAACCTGTGCAAGAGTTGTGGATTGTAATACGAACGGCCTGTTAAACAGTACGGCCCATGGCGCTGTTATCAATGCAGTGGAAACCGGTGTACGTGGCGGCGTATGTGCGGCATGTACCGTACAGGGTCCATGGGATGCCGTATCTCCGGCTACTAATGATTATGCCAGGTTATATAATACCGTTACCGGTATTGCCACTAATTCCCTTTCCGTTGCGGTACCAGCCTATACATTCCCGGCGGGTACATTTGCCGGCTTCCAGATAAGGAAAAATAATTTCATTATTGCGGCCGGTTTATTCCCTTACCTCACCATTTCAACCTTTAATAACGGTGTGTTGCAGGAATCAAGAAGCGGAAGCGGCCTGTTAGACCTGGCGGTACTGGTACAGATACTGGGAACCGGTAACAGCACTTATATTCCGGGTTTCTATACCACACTTCCTTTTGATGAAGTAAAAATAAGTGTAGGGTCCCTGGTAACGGCATTGGATCAGTATGTAGATGTATACGGGGCTTACGTGGATGTACGTACTTATACTGCAGACGGTTCATTTACCTGTAATATCAGCCAGCCTGATATCAATGTGGGCTTACTAAACTATCCTGTATCCGGCAACGTATCCACTAATGATAAAATAGAGGCGGGCAGTACTTATGGTACAACTGTTAGCGTACCGGCCGGTGTTACCAACCCTGCCGCTACTTTACCGGTTGTTCAGGCCGATGGTACATATACATTTACCGGTACGGTGCCGGGCGTTTACCAGTTTTATATTCCGGTTTGTCCGCCTGCCACTACCGATAACTGTAAATTAGAATTACTGACGATTACGGTACAGGATACTTCCTTAACTACTACAAATTCTCTCGTTGTAAATACCGATATCGCTGTTACCAGCTACAACACACAGGTAACCATTGCGTCGTTGGCAAATGACTGGCCAGGTAACAATGGTTACCTTTTACAACCATCGGGTATGCAGATAACAGATCTTAACGGAGCAACAACCGGCAATACATCGGCCGGGGGTGTTGCAGTAATTAATACAGCAACCGGTAATATTACATATACACCACCCACCAACTTTGTTGGGGTAGATACCATCCGTTACACGGTTTGCAATAACGCGCCTGTTCCGGAATGTGGCTGGGCATACCAGGTAATACGCGTATTACCACCGGCCGCCTCACCGGTGATATCGGCCGCCGATGATTTTACTGTTATTAATGTAAATGAACACCTGCAAAAAAATACCGCTAACGGGGTGTTACAAAATGATACACATTCCGGCGGTGGTACGATGCAGGTTCAGGCCTTAGATACTACCATTACGGGGGTAGGACATTTGGTATTATCAACCGATGGCAGTTACCGTTTTGTACCGGTACCGGGTTATGTTGGTACCGTAACCGTACCTTATCATGTATCAGATGTTAACACGCCAGCTATAAATACTTCGGCCACCTTGTATATAATGGTAAGATATGCACCATTACAAGCGTTACCGGATGTAAATATTACCGCTATTAACAGGCCTGTTAATGGTAATGTAAGTACCAATGATACCGGTGAAGGAAACTTCACTTACGGAACCCCGCAGGGCGCCCCGGGTAACCCTGCTGGTGCCAGTATTACAGTGGCAGCCGACGGAACCTATACCTTTACCGCCGGTGTGCCGGGCATTTACCAGTATTATGTACCGGTATGCACCAATGGTCAGACAACGGACTGTCCCACAGAGATGCTGACGATCACCGTAAACGATTTTACACCAGGTGTTTCCAATAACCCGATGGCTTATACCGATGTGGCGGCTACAAAAACCGGTAACCCTGTTACCATTAACGTACTGGCAAATGACAGGGTGGGTACGCCTGGTTTCACGCTGGTAAGATCGGGTGTAACCATTGTTGACTTAAACAGTACACAGGCAGGCAATACTACTTACGGTGGTACCGCTACGGTTGATCCTGTTACAGGTAACGTAACTTATACGCCGGCTGCAGGCTTTACCGGCCGCGATACATTACAATACAGTGTATGCGATAACCAGCCTACACCTAAATGTGTAACCGCTTTTGCGATAGTTGATGTATACCCGGCTAATATGTATAATACGGCAATTGCTGCTGATGACCTTGCCAGTATTGGTAAGGGGGTTAAACTAACGGTTACTGCTGCCAATGGTCTTTTGATAAATGATATAGACCCTGAAGGCAATACACTGACAGTAACCGTATTGGATACCGTAATCACCGGTAAAGGCCGTGTTCAGATAGCCGCCAACGGTTCTTATATCTTTACACCACAGGCAGGCTTTGTGGGTACCCTGGCCATTCCCTATACCTTACAGGATAACGGTTCGCCGGTAGCCACTGCGCACGCTACTTTATACATACTGGTTCGGGAAGTACCGGATATTACGCCGATACTTACATTAACGCCAAATGAGATCAGGGGTACAACCAACCTGAATGTAAGGATACAGGTTAATGAAATAAATAATGTAAGTACCAATGGTTTAATCACTTTGTACTTATCCAAGCATCAGAACATTGTACTGAATTTTAACCAGGCCGATATATTGGTGGATGGCGTTCCGGTACAAAATGCAAACTGGACATTTAATTCTACCTCACACCCCGGTTATTATATTTTACAAACAACAGAAACCATTGCCGGTAATGGCAGTCTTACCGTTGGGTTAACAGGCGTGTTTACACCAGGCCAAACCAATGGACGCATTAATATTACTACCACCATTATCGCCGGCAGTGGTAAAGAAGAAAACAGTTCAAATAACTCAATGGCTCTCCCTATTATTTATACTCACAATTAAAATCACTAGCTATGAAATATTTTTTAACCATCTTTTCTGCATTCTTATTTTGGACAGCATCATTATCAGCGCAAACGGACCAGGACCCCGGGGTGGAAGATTCTTATATTCATGCCTCTGATTTACCATTAGTAGGGGTAGGGCATCCTTTCAGGCTCATTTACTCTGTGGGAAATAACGGTAATGACCCGATAACCGGTGTCGCTCCTGATAATATTGTCTTTACCATTCAATTACATAAAGCTTCCCCGGCAGTAGGAGGGGTGGCAACCGTTAATGGGTTGGCTGCCTTATCCGGTACTTTACTGGACTATTTTGATTTTGTGTACAATGATGCACAAAAGTTGTATACCGCTACACAAAAACCTGCCGTTGTTTTTCCTGACATTACTTCCTTTGTATTGCCCGCCGGTTTACAGATCAATGCCGTTGTTACCGGTTTAAGCACGAGTGGCAGCGATTTTAGTATCGGGGCCACATTAACCCTCACACCTCCTGCCGGCTCAACAGGCAATAACACAGCCAATGATATTGGAGAAATATTTGCTAATACATTAAGTATTCTCCCCGTAACACTGTCTGAATTTAGCGGTGTTGTAAACAACTGTAATGTAGCGCTTACATGGACCACTACACTGGAAAACAAATTCTCCCATTTTGACCTGGAATACAGTGAGAACGGAATTGATTTTATTACTGTTAAGACCATTCCGTCCAAACAATCCGCTACCGGCAGCAACTACCAGTTAACCTATCCGCAAACGGCAGCAACAGGTTATTACCGGTTAAAAATGGTGGATATTGACGGCACATACAGCTACAGTAATAAGGTGTTACAATTCAGAACAAGTTGTAATGATAACCGCATTACCTTATTCCCGAACCCGGTTGTAAATGACAGAACAACCATTACCGGGTTGCCTGCAGGCAGCATTATCCAGATACACCATGTAGATGGCAAGCTGGTTAATACCCTGAAACCTGCACAGTCTGTTTACCAGATCAATATGGAAAGGTATGCCAGAGGAACCTATATCATTACGGTTATCAGTGAAAACAAAGCTTTCAAAAACTTTAAAGTTGTGAAACAATAAAACATATTAAATAAACTAACACTGGGTGGTTTGGTCAATTTCAAGCAGGGCTATACGCAATAGCCTTGCTTTTTTTTTGTTATAGTTCTTTGTTATATTTGAACAGGTATAATACCATTAAACCTGCTGTTGCTGTAAATCCCGGACAGAAACTATGTTAAAGCACCTCTCGATATGCTGTGTTTTTATTTTTGCTGCTAACCTGTTTAGTCGTGCACAATTTGCCGGTATATTGCTCAGCGATACGGGTCTACACTCCTCAAATATTGCAGTAGAAAAATACCTGGTCAGGTACCAGGCCGGTGATGACCTGCGTTGGGCTGATCCCTTATTCAATGATAGTTTATGGAAACCCGTATCCATAAAATTTGGTAGTACCGATACACCTCCCGGCTGGCGTGGGTATGGCTGGTTTCGCATCCTGATAAAAAAAGACAAACATACCACCCTCAGTACCTGGGGTATGCGTATTAACCAGGATGGGGCTTCGGAGATATTCTGGGATGGGAGAAAAATAGATGCCATCGGTACATTTGCCACCAACGCTGCGGATATTAAAGTTAAACGAACGCCTTATACTATATTACCCTTAGCCATCAGCGATACTTTGCCTCATCTGCTGGCCATCCGGTATGCCAATCTTAAGCCTGCTTTCAATGATTTTGCCGGTATGCAGTTATGGCTGGGTGATATGCATGTATTGAACAGTCACAGCAAAAGTGATCAGCGTTTTTTTGATCTCTTACTCACTGCAACATCTGTCCAGTTCATGCTGGTACTCTTACATTTCCTGTTATTTATTTTTTACCCCAGGCAAAGAGTTAATTTATATTATAGCCTGTTTGTATTGGTAACGGCCATCACAGGGCTGGCCAGGTATCTTACTATTGCCACTACTGATCCTTACTGGCAATTCAACAGTTATATGTTGTTCATTTACATGATGACCTTTATTCCTTTTACCGGGGCTTTATTATTTTATTACGTAAGCTTTAATCGTATTCCCCAAAACAGACTCTTCATCATTAGTATACTCACTTTAGCCATGCTGGTCTTTCTGTTATTGAAAGGGCAGCCCAATTTTGTCAATACCGGGGAGGCTATCTTTCCTACACTGATCAATATTCTCACCACACTGGTATTTATTGATGGTACTATTGTTATTGGCCGGGCCATACGCCGTGGTAATAAACTGCTCTGGCTTATTGCTATTGCCATGTGTATTTGTTTAATTACCAGTGTAATTGCGGGCAGTAATTTATTTGCTTGGTTTACTTTCCGGGAGGTAATGGCCACTATGAGCATTGTAAGTTTATTGTTACCCGTTATGTTCTCCGTATACCTGGCTATCAATGTAGCCCGTACCAACCGTAACCTGGAAACACAGTTAAAGGAGAACAAACGACTGGCCGAAGAAAACCTGTTACAGGAACAGGAAAAAACAAAACTTATCGCCGGGCAGGCTGAAGAGCTGGAAAGAACTGTAATGGAACGTACGGCGGAAGTAAGACGCCAGGCCGATAAACTCCGTGAAATGGATGAGGCCAAATCCCGTTTCTTTGTAAACCTTACCCACGAATTTAAAACGCCGCTTACACTGATCATTAACCCGGCTAAGGAACTATTACACCAAAGCGATGAACCCGCCGCACAACGATATGCACAATTCATCCTGCAAAACAGCGAGAGACTGTTACAACTCATTAACCAATTGCTCGATCTGAGCAAACTGGAAAGCGGACAGCTAACCGTGGAAACGCAGCCATTGGAAATTGTACAGTGGTTACGTATGTATATACAGCAATACGATTCCCTGGCCGATAAAAAGAGTATCACTATCCGGTTTAATAACCAGCTCTCCCAACTATGGGTGATGGTTGATATGGATAAGTTGGAAAAAATGGTACAAAACCTTTTAACCAACGCCATCAAATTCTCAAATCAACAGGGTACCATCCTTATTTCGCTCGACAAAACAGAAGATTTTTTTACCATTCGTGTAGCGGATAATGGTATAGGTATTCCTACACATAAGTTACCTTATATTTTCGATCGCTTTTACCAGGCCGATGCTTCCGACACCCGTGCCGGCGAAGGAGTAGGTATTGGTTTGGCCCTCACAAAGGAACTGGCCGAACTGTCGGGCGGGCATATTACCGTTTCCAGTGAGGTTAATAAAGGCAGTGAATTTATATTGCAACTGCCTTTTATACCCGCCAAGCCAGACCCGCTCCATACCCCAAACGTTACTTTAAAGAATGAAATATCCATCAGCGATCCCCTGATAAATACCGATACCAGCTTGCCACTTATATTACTCGTAGAGGATAATGCCGATCTGCGGGAATTTATGTTACAGTCTTTTGCCACCCATTATACCATTATAACCGCACAAAACGGGGCTGAGGGTATTGAGCAGGCATTGGAGAAAATACCTGTACTGATTATAACCGACTTAATGATGCCTCAGAAAGATGGTTACCAGTTATGCGCTGCTTTAAAAACGGATAACCGTACCAGTCATATCCCTATTATCATGCTTACGGCCAAAACCGACCAGGACAGCCGTATACAGGGTATAGAAACCGGCGCCGATGCCTACCTGTCAAAACCTTTTGATAAAAAAGAACTGCTGGCCGTTACCGGCAACCTGATTCGTATCCGCCAGCAATTAAGAGACAAATATGGAAAGGACAATATATGGCTGACCGGGGTGGAGGAGCTTCCTTCCATCGAACAGCAGTTCCTGGGTAAGATCCGCGAAGCCATCGAAACCCATCTCGATGATGCCGGATATGGCGCCGATCAACTGGCCGGCGATATGAGCCTGAGCCGTACCCAATTGCATCGTAAACTCAAGCAGCTTATTGACCAGAGTCCGGGTGAGTTGATACGTACTATCCGTATGCAAAGAGCACATGAACTGCTGCAAAACAATATCGCTACAGTGGCCGAAGTTTGTTACAGTGTGGGGTACGCCAATCCCGCTAACTTCTCTACCAGTTTCTCCAAACATTTTGGATACGCTCCCAGCCAGGTCACCCGGAAACAACAGTAAACATTTCATTATCAAACAAATATGTTACAAAATCAAAGGTATTTGCAACAACAGCAAATGCCTTTTTTTATATCCGGCCATAGCTTTGAACCAGTAAAAAAAGCATATGAAACAAATAACCGGTCTTCTTGCGCTTAGCTGCCTCCTGTATAGTTGTGCCGAAAATAAAACGGAACCTAACCGGTCGCTGTTAGGCAAATGGGCTTATAACCATAGTCACGACGACAAAACTTACCACGATTTTATTGCCTACTTTAAAAATGATGGTACTTATGATGGTATTGAAGATGGTAAAGTAACTATTGCGGGAGGTCATTATGAACAAAGAGGTGATACCATGTTCCTGAACGACGTTTCCTGTAACCCGCATCCGGAAGCCTATTATAAAATTGAAATGTGGGCAAAAGATTCCATGAAGCTGGTGCCCATCGTTGACAGTTGCGACGACCGCAGGGAAGGTACCCGTCGTTTTATGTTTAAACGTATATAAAACCAGGGGCTGTCAGCAGCAGTACTACTATCAGCTTCCTACCCGCTGTACGCTGCTACTCCGGCACCAGCCAGGCACAGGGCTTCACCGGGGTAGCAGCTTCCATCGGGCAGCCCTTCGGCTATAAAACAATAATGAACAAAATACAGGGCCCTCATTAACCATTAAACCTTATCCATTTTGTAACTCAACTTAAACCTCAAACAATGAAATCACATTTATTTTGTTTTATTCTGATGGCAGCAACATATGGCTGTAACGAAAAAAAGGCAGCCGACCCGGGCATTGTAGGCCGGTGGAATACCAGTTTTAAAAACGGTTCAAAAGTATTAGCTGTCTACCGGGCAGATGGTACCCACGATTACTTTATTGACGGCAAATTATTCTCAAATGGCAGGTATACATTTAACAACGGCACACTCAGCGAAGCAGATCCTATCTGCAATCCTGATTATTATGCCACTTATACAGTAAGTTTTCCTTCGCTCGGCGAAATGCAGTTTAAGGTAATACACGATACCTGCCAGCCACGTGTACATGATCTGGATGGTATTAAAATGATAAGGGAAAAATGATAAAGTAAATAGCCCGCTGATAATTGCAGAACAAATCAGCGTCAATCTGCGGAACCATCTCCGAAAATCTGCGGGAAAAATAAAATCAAAAGCTTAAAGAAAATAACCCGCTGATAATCGCAGAATAAATTCACCGCGGATCTGCGCAGAACAAATCAGCGCCAATCTGCGGAGCCATCTCTGAAAATCTGCGGGAAAACAAATCAAAAGCTTAAAGAAAATAACCCGCTGATAATCGCAGAATAAATTCACCACGGATTTACACAGAACCAATCAGCGTCAATCTGCGGAACCATCTCCGAAAATCTGCGGGAAAACAAATCACAACCCGTTCACTTTCCTGAATATCGAATGCGTAATATTATCAGTATTAAAATTTACTAATAAACCCAGCTTAAGCCCGGATAATTTTAAATAAGTAATAACCTGTTTATGATGAACATCCAATAAATTTTCTACCGATTTAATTTCGATAATTACTTTGTTGTCCACTAACAGGTCAATTCTATATCCAATATCCATACGGACGGTTTCATATTCCATAGGCAGGCCAACCTGTACAGAAAACGGAAGCGATTTTTTAAACAGCTCGTGAGCAAGCGCTGCCTGGTAAGCCGATTCCAATAAACCCGGCCCCAGGTTATTGTACACATTAAAAATACAGCCACGTATGGCATACGACAGCTCATTTTCATTCATAGTGTTAGCATTTGGTACTATAATATACTTAAAAAATCCGGTAATAGATAAAGCCAATAAAACAATTATATGAACGATTATTTGTCAAACTATCATATATAACAGATAAAAACTATAAACCGAAAACAGGCCCGCAGATGATCGCCGATAATAATACATCGCAGATTTACATAGAACAAATCAGCGCTCATCTGCGGAACCATCTCCGGAAACCTGCGGGCAAAAAATAATACCATGAAATGGTCACTAACCATACTATCTCTTCTCATCACCATTACAACAATACTACACTGTTGCAGCTCAACTGCCAGTAAACTACCTGATACGATTGAAGGGTTAGGTGAAAAATTATTCTTTGATACTATTTTATCCGACAATAAAACCATCAGTTGTGCCAGTTGTCATAAACCCGAATTCGCTTTTGCAGATACGCTGGCTTTAAGTCCGGGTATATTCGGAAGGCTGGGGGTACGCAACACACCCAGTGCCATGAACGTAAGCGATCAACCTCATTTCTTTTGGGATGGCCGGGCCTTAACATTGGAAGAGCAGGCATTGATGCCCATTGTTAACCCGGATGAAATGGGACTGACAATAGATTCGGCCATAGCGCGTCTTAAAAATGACGCAGTATACAACCGGTTATTCCTGGGAATATTTAAAGCAGCACCTTCTGCTAAAAACCTTGCCATTGCCCTCGCTGCGTTCCAGCGCAGCCTGGAGACACCAAATGCCCCTTTTGATAACTGGCGTATAAACGATGATGAAAAGGCCGTAAGTGCATCGGTAAAAAGAGGTTTTGCCCTTTTCAATAATAAAGCTAAATGTGTACAGTGTCACTTCGGCACTAATTTTAATAACACGGAGTTCAGGAATATCGGTTTATTTAATGGCAAACAATTTAACGACAGCGGCCGTGCAGGCATAACCCGGTTACCGGAAGACCTGGGTAAATTTAAAATAGGTCCGTTACGTAATATTGCGCTCACTGCACCTTATATGCATAACGGCATGTTTAAAACCCTGCGTGAGGTAATTGATTATTATGATGATCCGGATAAAATAATACCCGATCCTATCAATCGCGATACTTTGCTGGCCCGGCCGCTGCATTTAACCGAGAGGGAAAAAAACGACCTGGAAAATTTCCTGCGCTCTTTAACAGGCAAGCGCCTGACTTCCTGAACAACCTTCACGTTATTACATATAAGTATGATACATAAGTATTTATACTTAAATTTAAAAAAATTAGTACCAGTAAATCTTTTAAAGACAGTATATCGTATATATTTACTGTATTAGAATTTATCGCTATCAATTGACTACTAATCAAACATATTCTGAGCAGGAACTGGCCCGGCTATTAAGGCTGAGGGATCAGTCGGCTTTTACCTATTTATATGATAGCTATTCAGGTGCTTTGTATGGTGTTATCCAACAGGTAGTACCTGATCAGCATATAGCTTCAGATATATTGCAGGATGTATTTGTAAAGATCTGGCGGCAGATAGAAAAATATGATCCGGAAAAAGGCAGGTTGTTTACCTGGATGTATAATATTGCCCGGAATACGGCCATTGATGTATTAAAAAGTAAGGGATGGCAAAATGAAAAGAAGACAGATCAGCTGGATGTAATAGAACTGAGTACTGCTGCAGAAACGGAAAAGACGACAGATGGTGCAGGGATCAGCTATCTTATCCAACACCTGAAAGCAGAGTTTAAGGAAATTGTGGAGTTGTCTTATACCCAGGGTTACACACAGGAAGAAATATCAACTTTGTTAAGCATACCTTTAGGAACCGTAAAAACAAGAATGCGTGCGGCATTACTACAATTAAGAAAAAATTTTAGTATAGAAAAGTGAATATAAGTGAGTACATACAAAGCGGCATCATAGAAACAGTGGTGATGGGACTTGCAGACAGTAAAGATGTAGCGGAGCTGGAACAGCTGCGCCGGCAATACCCGGAAGTAGAAGCCTACGTCCGGGAATGTGAGCTATGGCTGGAGGAAACTGCCATGCAGCAGGCCACAAAGGTTCCGGCCGCAGGCAGGGCCCGGTTTTTACAAACACTCAATACATTGTCGGCAGAACAGGATGATAAAGATAGGGATTCGGGGCAAGCACCTGTTATTCCTGTAACAGCAGCCCAACCAAAAACAATTGGCTCCTTTAAATGGATGGCAGCTGCAGCTATCATTCTGCTGGTGATCAGCGCGGCTACAAATATTTACTTATACCGGCAATATACAAAAGTTAACCAGGCCTATGCCGATCTGAACAACCTGAATACGGAACTGGCCAAACAAAATAAACAACAGGAAACACAACTAACTGCTTATAATAAATCGGCCGAAATATTTGCTTCGCCTGATTATATTAAAGTGCCCATGGCCGGTAAAGAAAATTATACGGCTACTGTATTCTGGAATAAAAAAACAGCAGCGGTTTACCTGGTTGCTAACCGGTTACCGGCCGCACCGAAAGGTAAACAATACCAGTTATGGGCCCTGGTTGATGGTAAACCTGTAGATGCCGGTGTATTACAGGATTGTGGTACTATTTGTACCGCTAAAAATATAAATGAAGCACAGGCCTTTGCAATCACCCTGGAAAATGAAGGCGGAAGCCCAACCCCCAACCTGGAACAATTGTATGTGTTGGGTAAAATAACCGGTTAATAACTATCTCCTATATGTATAAAAGCCGCCCTTTTTCGGGGCGGTTTTTTTATGCCCGAATTTTTTTTAACAAATAAATCCGAACCGCAAACCAACCTCGTATATGAATCATATAAAGCCTCAGTTAATTATTTCGCTTCTAAACATTCGTTCACTTTTAAACTTTTTTTATGGATACAAAACTCGAAAAAACAGCCACAGCAATGGCCTTACAGGTTCCCGATGCAGAAAGGGTAAATCGCAGAAAATTTTTATCCTATGCCGGTATGGCCGCAGCTACTGCAGCAGCCTTATATGCCTGTAAAAAAGATGATAATAAAATGGAGAGCGCTCCTGCAGGCAGTATTGACCTGGGTAAAGGTGATATAGGCATATTGAACTATGCTTATGCGCTGGAACAACTGGAAGCTGCTTTTTACACGGCGGTAATTGCATCTCCTTACAGCGGTATAACAATGGCTGAACAGGCATTGCTGACCGATATAAGAGATCATGAAGTAGCACACCGTAACTTTTTTAAAGCAGCCCTGGGTACAAGTGCCATTGCTAATTTAGAAGTGAACTTTTCCGCGGTTAATTTCGGCAGCCGTGACAGTGTGCTGGCCACCGCAAAAGCATTTGAAGACCTGGGCGTAGCAGCCTATAACGGAGCCGGTAAATTAATAGTGGATGGTAATTACCTGTTACTGGCCGGAAAAATTGTTTCGGTAGAAGCAAGGCATGCGGCTTTGATAAGGGACCTTATCAGTAATGGCAGCTTTGCCGATAACACGGCCATTAATGCTGACGGCCTGGACCTTGCCAAAGCGCCCAGTGAAGTACTGACAGCGGCCAAACCATTCCTTAAATCAGTTTTATGGGGTGGTAACCTGCCTAAACAATAAACCCATTCATTCAATTCAAAATTTACCATTATGAACATGCAACATATTATCAATGAAATTGAAAAAGTTGATCCTGAGCTATACGAACGGGTAGATACCCGCCGCAGCATTATGCAGCGTTTTACCAGTGCAGGCGGTAAAATTGCACTGGCTGCTTTACCACTGGCCCTTGGCAGCCTGTTTAAAAAATCATATGGCCAGTCTACCGGTAGCGGAATAGTAGCCGTATTGAATTATGCCTTAACTCTCGAATACCTCGAATCTGAATTTTACATAAAAGGTGTTGACTCCGGTGTTGTTCCGGCAGGCACACCGGCTGAAGGGGCTATTAAAACGATCCGTGATCATGAAGTTGCCCACGTGGCTTTTTTAAAGAAAGTGATCATGTCCATGGGCGGTACGGCAGTAGCTAAACCCACTTTCGACTTTACCGCCGGTGGCGCTTTCAGTAATGTTTTTACCAACTACGATACTTTCCTGGCCGTTGCACAAACTTTTGAAGACACAGGTGTAAGAGCCTATAAAGGCCGTGCCGGTGAGTTAATGAGCAATAACGATGTATTAACAGCTGCCTTACAGATCCATGCATCTGAAGCCCGACATGCGGCGCATATACGTTACATGCGCAAGGCAAGAGGCGCCAATGTTAAACCCTGGATCACGGGTAAGGACTCGGGCATAGGTTCGGCTGTACAGGCCAGTTACGATGGCGAAGAGCTGACCACCCAGGCAGGTGTAAATATTGCCGGCTTTGTAAGTGTATCGGCCGCCAGCGAAAGTTTTGATGAGCCTTTGACCGCTGCCCAGGTATTAGCCATTGTTGATCCCTTTATCAACTAAACACATTTCCTCAACAATTAATCAACATTTTAAATATAGTAATATGAAAAAGACAATCATTGCAGTAAGCCTGTTTGCTTTCGGATTAGTAACCGTAGCGCCGGCGATGGCCGCTAATGAGCCGGTTACAGTGAAAACCAATAACCTGGTTGAATGGAAAAAATCGAAAACCGGGACATGGGCCGGTAAAAAAGACAACAAAACCTATTGGTACAAGCTGGATAAGGATGCCAAATTATGGTGGAGTGCCGATGGAAAAAAATGGGCCGCAGTAGATAATGGCATGTGGGCCGATAAAGATGGCAAATGGCTTAAAATTCATAACGGTAAACTGGTTTGGACAACGGACGGTAACAACTGGTCGGAAGTACCCGACTGGAAATGGGAAGGCTCTGACGGGAAATGGTACAAATTTGATGATAAATGGACCTTGTGGGTAAATGCCTAAAAATTTGTTCCATTAGTAGCCGGATAGTGATCCTCTAATACGTACTCTATCCATAAGGCCGCCTTAATCCTAAGGTGGCCTTATTATTTACAGGCATTGGCTATAATAAACAGGCAAGTGAAATAACCGGTGTATATTAGCATTGGTACAGGTTGCTAAATTCTTTGCTAATACCCTTATATGAAAATTGTTGTTATACTTATCAGTACTTTCTTTTTACCGCTAATCCTGTTTTGCCAGGACAGAGAATTTGTTATTCATAATACGGTATTCACCATAACTGCTGACAGTGTAAAGAATGAATGGAATACTTACGATAAAATAAACAAGCTGTACAGGAAGGAAAACGGTAAATTAAATTATTTACTTACGTATTATACGTACAGGGATGAAGGAGGAGATTGCAATAACTCCTTTTGGCATGAGGAAACCCTGGAAATAAAAAATGACAGCCTGGTATTTTTAACCCACTATTACCAGCACACGGGCCTTGACCCTATACCCGAATGGCGTAAACAAATATATAAAGTGAACGGGCAGGGCAGGTTAAACCGGGTATACGATAAAGAGAAATATTACGGCCGGAAGAAATGGATACAGACCGGCTCTGCGGCTGCTGCGGGAAATTAAAGCCTGCCTTGATAACAAAAATTACCAGCATTTAACAGCCTGATCAGGGAACTGCAGTTGAACGGAGCGTCGCAAGTAAGATTGATCAGGGAACTGTAGTTTGTAAACAAAATATTGGTTTACAATTATTTATAAATATTTCCTATTATTTTATTACTCTCAAAATATTGTCCCCAAATGTGCATTACTGCTGTGCATTAATAAGCTTGCGCATTACACTTGATATTCAGTTAGTTTACCTTAAATTCGCCGCCTGACAAAAAGTGAATTAACGTGAGATTAAAGAGCTTAGAAATTAAAGGCTTCAAAAGTTTTGCCGATAAAACCATTGTAAATTTTGACGACAACATTACGGGCATTGTAGGCCCCAATGGCTGTGGCAAAAGTAATATTGTGGACAGTATCCGCTGGGTAATCGGTGAACAAAAGATCAGCCAGTTACGTAGCGAAAACCTGGACAGTCTGGTGTTTAACGGATCCAAAACCCGTTCTGCCAGCGGCCTGGCCGAGGTGAGCTTAACCTTTGAAAACACAAAGAACCTGTTACCCACAGAGTTCAGTACCGTAACCATTACCCGTAAGTTTTATAAAAGCGGCGAAAGCGAATACCGGTTAAACGATGTGCAATGCCGTTTAAAGGATATTCAAAACCTGTTTATGGATACCGGTGTAAGCACCGACTCCTATGCCATTATTGAGCTGGGCATGGTGGATGACCTGATCAAGGACAAGGACAACAGCCGTCGCCGGATGCTGGAACAGGCCGCAGGTATATCCATTTACAAAACCCGTAAAAAGGAAGCCAAACAAAAACTGGATGCTACCGAGCAGGACCTGAACAGGATTGAAGACCTGTTGTTTGAAATTAACAACCAGTTAAAATCGCTGGAGAATCAAGCCAAGAAAGCCGAGAAGTACCACGAGATAAAAAAAGATTACCGCGAAATAAGTATAGAGCTGGCCAAAGCCGCTTTGGAAGGATTTAACCTGACGTACAAAGAGCTGAATGAACAGCAGGATGCCGAAACCGATAAACGTATTCGTTTAGAAGCGGAGATAGCCAACGAAGAAGCTGACCTGGAGAAAGAGAAAATTGGCTTTGTAGAAAAAGAGCGTGCCTTGCAAAGCATGCAGTATGCCTTTAACGAACTGGTACAACAGGTACGTACCAAAGAGAATGAAAAGAACTTAGCAGCCCAGAAATTAGAATACCTGACCGAACGCCAGACCAGCTTACAGGACTTCCTGGAAAAAGCAGGCGGCCAGTTAAAAGGTCTGGAAGAAGGTATTGCCTTTACCGGCAAACAGGTACAGGAAGAAGAAAAGAACCTGGAGAGTATCAGCGGCCAGTTAAGTGGCTTTCGCGAACAGGTGGATGCCAGCCGTAAGGTACTGGATGAAAAAAGGGTAGCGGTGGATGAACTGCGGGGCGAATACCAGCAGGTGCAACGTAGCCAGTTTGATGCGGAGAAGAAAGTAGCCGTAGCCGACACCTCCCTGCAAAACCTGCAGCGTACCATTACCCAGATAGAGGACGAAAGGGCACAAAGGGAAGAACAACGTATTACACTTGACGAAGAACGCATTGCCAGGGAAAAAGAACTGGAAGCCAAAAAGGTAGACCTGGAGCAATTACAGGCCCACCAGGAGCATACCAAAGAGCAGATATTACAGACACAATCCATACTGGAAGGTTTACGTAATGAACTGGCGGAAGAAAGCCGTAAGCTGGATGCCCGTAAGAACGAACATGACTTATTAAAAAGCATGATCGACTCGATGGAAGGCTACCCGGATAGTGTGAAATTCCTGCACAACAATAAAAACTGGAACCATACGGCGCCTATTCTTTCCGATATATTATATGTAAAGGAAGAGTACCGTACGGCTCTGGAGAATGTACTGGAGCCTTACCTGAACTACTATGTGGTAAATGACCTGCAGGAGGGTTTACAGGCCGTTCGTTTGCTGGATGAGAATAAAAAAGGTAAAGCAAACTTCTTCTTATTAGATAAGATCAACGAATCAGTAACAGGTACAACTGCTACAGAAGTGGCCGGCAGTACCGCTGCCTTAAGCGTAGTGGAGGTGGATGAAAAATATGCTAAACTGGCTGCGCATTTATTACAAAATGTAGTGATTGCCGACAATGATGCTATTTTAGAGAACAGCAACGGCTTAGTGGTAATTGAGAAGACCGGTAAATATGTAAAAGGTAAATACTCCTTAACCGGCGGTAGTGTGGGTTTAATTGAAGGTAAAAAAATTGGCCGTGTTAAGAACCTGGAGAAATTACAGGAAGGTATTGCCAAACAGGATGAGATTGTTACCAACCTGAAAGCAACCATACAGGCCCGTCATAATGAAGTAGTGGCTTTTAATGAGGACCTGCGCGAAGCGGCATTAAGAGAAACAGAAAGAATTATACAACAGCTAACCAACCAGGTATTCTCTTTACAGAACAAACTGGAGAACCTGCAGAGCCAGCAAAATACCAGCCTGAGCCGCCTGGAGGATTATACCCAGCAGCAGCAGGCTACACAAAACTCGGTATCGGGTGTACGGGAGGAACTGGCGGAATTGAATGAACAGTTACAACTGTTCCAGTCCCGCTTACAGGAAGCTGCGGAAACATTTAAAACATCGGAGCAAAATTATAACGAAGCCAACCAGCGTTATAACGAGTTCAACTTATCCGTTACCCGCCAGCAAAGTAAGATCACCGCCTTAAAGCAGGAGCTGGAGTTTAAGACCAACCAGTTAAACGACCTGAAAAACCAGGTAGATACCAATACGGCCCAGTTATCGGAAACATCAGAGAATATACAGGTATCATCGCAGCAGCTGAATGATACCCAGGAAGCCCTGGTAGAGATGATGCGTAAGAAAACCGAGGACGAAGCGGTATTGAATGAAGCCGACCAGGCTTATTATGTGGTACGTAACCAGCTGAATGAAAAAGAAAGCGTATTACGCCAGAAGACAAAAGAAAAAGAGCAGATAGAACATTTCCTGGCTGCTATTAAGGATAAACTGAACGAGTTAAAACTACAGTTAGCCGGTACCAAAGAACGCCTGGATGTAGAGTTCAGGATTAAACTGGAAGATATACTGGACCAGCAACGTACCGGTGAGGTAAGCGTGGAAGAATTGCAGGAAAAAGCCGACCGTATGAAAAAACGCCTGGAGAACCTGGGCGAAGTAAACCCTACGGCTATTGAGGCTTTCACTGAAATGAAAAAACGTTACGAGTTCATTGTTGAACAAAAAACCGACCTGGTAACGGCAAAAGATAGTTTATTAAAAACCATCGAAGAGGTGGAAGCTACTGCCAACCAGAAATTCCTGGAAACCTTTAACAGTGTAAAAGAAAACTTCATCAGGGTATTTAAATCCTTATTTACCGAAGATGACCATTGCGACCTGTTACTGGATAACCCGGATAACCTGGCCGAAACCGGTATAGAGGTAATTGCCCGTCCTAAAGGTAAACGCCCCACTTCCTTAACCCAGTTAAGCGGTGGAGAACGTACCTTAACGGCAACAGCATTACTCTTTGCTATTTACCTGATCAAACCGGCGCCGTTCTGTATTCTCGATGAGGTGGACGCCCCGCTGGATGATGCCAACGTAGGTAAATTCACCAATATGATCCGCCAGTTCAGTGATAACTCCCAGTTCATCATTGTTACCCACAATAAAACAACCATGAGTACCGTGGATGTTATATATGGTGTAACCATGCAGGAGCCCGGTGTTAGTAAGCTGGTAAGCGTGGACTTCAGAAGCCTGCAGCAAAATCAGAACTAAATAACTGATGACAATAATAAAAAGCACCAACTGAGTTGGTGCTTTTTTGTTTGATGCTTAGCTGTTCATAGCTGTTATTTAGCGAATAACTGGCCGATATTGTAAAATGCGGACAGTCCGATTACCTGGTTCTTTAAGTTACCACCGCCGACAGCTATCTTATTTATTTTTGATAAACTGAAGGAATACCGCAGGTCCACGCTTAATCCCTTTACCACATCATTAAGGTCGTATCCTACACCAATGGGTACACGGATATCTACCGGTTTGTAATACGGTTTAATATTATTGTTGCCATTGCCATATTTTTCTTTTGAGGCTACCAGGATACCAAACTGGGGACCGGCTTCGGCATATAACCCTTTTACAAATTTATACTGGAATAATAAAGGTATTTGCACATAGGATTTATTGATATTACCCTTAGTACCCGAAGATACCCGCTCTTCCTTGGTTCCTTCCCTGGAAAAGAATGTTTCTACCTGTACCGCCATGGCCTTATTCAGTGCATACTTACCGTACAGGCCAATACTGAAACCCGGCTGGAATTTTGTTTTAAAATCATCGTTGGTAAAGGATATTTTACTCATATTTAACCCGGCCCGGGCGCCATAGCTTAACTGGGCCTGGCTAAAATTATAAGCAGCTAAAAGTGTTACGAGGGTGATGACCAATTTTTTCATGATTGTTATGTTTAGTTTGGATAACAAAAATGAAAACAGCCGCCCTATTATAAAATACTTAGTTTGTAGTAGTGATTATCAATAACTAAGATAAAGCACCGGGATGACCCGGAAATGACAAAAAGGTAGTATATCGTTTGTTTTAACCTATAAATATGACAGTAAATGTGGCGGTTAAAGCACCTGACACGCCAAATATGACATTTTTACATACTTGCCGGTTCGGCATAATGATTGACAATAAAGATTGCCTGCAGATAAGGGGCAAATACATAAAAGGAGAATTTTTATTATGGGAAAAATTATTGGAATAGACTTAGGTACCACAAACAGTTGCGTTGCCGTAATGGAAGGTAACGAACCCGTGGTAATTGCAAATGACGAAGGGCGCAGAACAACCCCGTCAGTAGTTGCATTCTTGAAAAACGGCGAACGTAAGGTGGGTGACCCTGCCAAACGCCAGGCAATTACAAATCCTCAGAACACCATTAACTCGGTAAAACGTTTTATGGGTCGCCAGTTCAACGAGGTAACAGAAGAGATCAGTCACTGGAGTTATAAAGTTGCCAAAGGCGACAATAATACCGTGCGTATTGATATTGACGGCAGGTTATATACCCCCCAGGAAATATCGGCCATGGTATTACAGAAAATGAAAAAAACGGCTGAAGACTATTTAGGCCAGGAAGTAACAGAAGCGGTTATTACCGTACCTGCTTACTTTAATGATGCACAACGCCAGGCTACCAAGGAAGCCGGTGAAATTGCAGGCTTAACCGTACGCCGTATTGTAAACGAACCTACTGCCGCAGCCCTGGCTTATGGCCTGGATAAAGGTAAACACGACCAGAAAATTGCCGTGTTTGACTTAGGTGGTGGTACTTTCGATATCTCGGTACTGGAACTGGGTGATGGCGTATTTGAAGTAAAAAGCACCAATGGTGATACACACTTAGGTGGTGACGACTTTGATAAAGTGATCATGGACTGGTTGGCCGATGAGTTTAAAAACGAAGAAGCTATTGACCTGCGTAAAGACCCGATGGCTTTACAGCGTTTAAAAGAAGCTGCGGAAAAAGCAAAAGTAGAGTTATCATCTTCTTCAGAAACAGAGATCAACCTGCCTTATATTACCGCAGTAGATGGTGTGCCTAAACACCTGGTTAAAAAATTAACCCGTGCTAAATTTGAGCAACTGGCCGACAGCTTATTTGCCCGTTGTTTAAAACCATGCGAAGCGGCTTTAAAAGATGCCGGCATGAGCACTTCTCAAATTGATGAAGTGATACTGGTAGGTGGTAGTACCCGTATTCCTAAAGTACAGGAAATTGTAGAGAAATTCTTTGGCAAAAAACCAAACCGTGGTGTTAACCCCGATGAGGTGGTTGCCGTAGGTGCTGCTATACAAGGTGCGGTATTAACCGGTGAAGTAAAAGATGTACTGTTATTAGACGTTACACCTTTATCACTGGGTATTGAAACCATGGGTGGTGTTATGACCCGTTTGATTGACAGTAACACAACCATCCCGACTAAAAAATCGGAAGTGTTCTCTACTGCCAGCGATAACCAGCCCGGTGTACAAATTCATGTACTGCAAGGCGAGCGTCCTATGTCTAAAGACAATAAGAGCCTGGGTATCTTTAACCTGGATGGCATTCCGCCTGCACCACGTGGTGTACCACAGGTAGAAGTAACCTTTGATATTGATGCGAACGGTATTTTACACGTAACCGCAAAAGACAAAGGAACCGGTAAAGAACAAAAAATTCACATCGAAGCCGGTAGCGGTTTAAGCAAAGATGAGGTAGAAAAAATGAAAGCCGAAGCCCGTGCCAACGAAGCTTCTGATAAAGCGGAACGTGAAAAAGTAGAAAAACTGAACGCCGCTGACAGCCTGATCTTCCAAACCGAAAAACAGGTAAAAGAATACGGTGATAAAATCCCGGCCGATAAAAAAGCGACTATCGAAGAAGCCGCTGAAAAATTAAAAGAAGCGCACAAGGCACAGGACATTGCAGGTATTGATGCCCATATGGCAACCTTAAATGCAGCCTGGACAGCCGCCAGCGAAGATATTTACAAAACGCAGGGAGCCGAGGGTGGCGCACAGCAACCCGGTGCAGATGCAGGCCAGCAAACCTCAGATGCCGGTGGTGATAACGTAACCGACGTTCCTTACGAGGAAGTAAAATAAATAGCAGTTTTACTGCAACCGGGCCCCGCTTTTAAGCGGGGCTTTTTTTATGTCCCCAATCCTTGGAATAGCTTTAAAACTTGAATTTGGATAATTGTTTTTATTTATCATCGTCCCTCCCTTGATTGGGCTTTAGTTGCGTCGCACTCTTGTACGTCCCGTAATGCTATTCAGCACTGTATAAGTATCCTTTTCCCTGTTGTAATCTCAATTATTAATTATTAAATCTTAATGATTAATTTACACACCAGTCTTTCTTTACGTAACTTGCCGTTTATCAATTCTAAAATATCATTTCTACATGAGAAAATTGCTTTGTCTTTTCTTCCTGTTCTCGGGTTTTGTATCCTTTGCCCAGTTACAATCGCCTGAACAATTCTTAGGTTATAAAATTGGTACCCGTTACACCCCGCACTGGCAGGTAGTGAACTACTTTAAACATGTGGCGCAAAACACGCCGGCCAACGTAAAACTGCAGCAGTATGGTGTTACCAACGAACACCGTCCCTTATACCTGGCTTTTATTTCAACAGCCGAAAATATTACCAACCTCGAAAGTATCAGGTTGAATAACCTGCGTTTGGCCAACCTGGCAAAAGACCGGATGGCGCCGCAGGAAAATGCGCCAGCCATTGTATGGTTAAGCTACAATGTGCATGGCAATGAAACCTCCTCGTCAGAAGCAGCTATGCTCACCATCTTTGCATTGGTTGACCCGGCTAACAGCCAGACAAAAGAATGGCTTAAAAATACCGTAGTGATCATGGACCCATGCGTAAACCCTGACGGCAGGGATCGTTATGTAAACTGGTTCAACAGCGTGGTAGGTACGCAATACAACCCGCGTTTAGATGCCCGTGAACACAGGGAGCCATGGCCGGGCGGTCGCAGTAACCACTATAACTTTGACCTTAACCGCGACTGGGCCTGGCAAACACAGGTAGAAAGCCAGCAACGGATTGTACAATACAACCAGTGGATGCCACAGGTACACGTGGACTACCACGAACAAGGCATCAACCAGCCTTACTACTTTGCACCCGCCGCACAACCATACCATGAAGCCATTACCAAATGGCAGCGTGATTTCCAGGTAACTATTGGTAAAAACCATGCAAAATACTTTGACCGTAATGGCTGGTTATATTTTACCAAAGAGATATTTGACCTGTTTTATCCTTCCTACGGTGATACCTATCCTTTATACAATGGTGCTATTGGTATGACCTACGAACAGGGTGGTGGCCCGGCCGGTGGTTTGGGCGCCAATACCGATGAAGGCGATACCCTTACTTTATATGACAGGGCTATTCACCATTTCACTACCGGTTTAAGCACCATTGAGATCGCCTCTCAAAACGCCGGCAATCTTATTAAAGAATTCAGGTCCTTCTTCAATATGGCCGTTAACGGTGGCATTGGCGAGTATAAATCTTATGTTATTAAAAACGGGCCCGCTGATAATGAAAAAGTAAAAGCTTTATTAGAATTGTTAGATAAAAACGGCATCCAGTACGGCTCCGGCTCCGGTAACGGAAAGGGGTATAATTACCATACCGGTAAGGAAGAGGCTTTCAGTGTGGGGAGTAACGATGTGGTTATTTCAGGTTCGCAGCCCCGGGCTACCATGGTGAAGGTTTTATTCGAACCCAACTCCAAACTGGTAGATTCTTTAACCTACGATATCACAGCCTGGTCATTGCCTTATGTATACGGGTTAACCGCTTTTGCCAGCAAAGCTAATATTCCTGTTGGTGCTAAACAGCCTGCAGCAGCCATTACTAATACAGCTACGGATGCTTATGGTTATGTACTGAAATGGGAAGGAGTGTATACTGCCAAAGCAGTTGCGGCATTACTGCAAAAAGGAATAAAGCTGCGTTACAGCGAAACCCCGTTCACCATTAAAGACCAGAACTTTGCCAGTGGCTCGGTTATCATCCTTAAAAAAGGGAATGAAAGCCTGGGTAATAAACTCTGGGATATGGTGAGCCAGGTATGTAACGGGAAAAATGTACAACTGCATGCCGTTAACACGGGTATGGTGGACAAAGGTTTCGACTTTGGAAGTTCCAGGGTACATATGATCAAAGCGCCGAAAGTGGCTTTATTAACCGGCGAAGGCGTATCGTCCAATGCTGCGGGTGAAGTATGGCATTTTATGGAAAAAGAATTAGGCTATCCTGTTACCTTGATCAATGCTACTGATTTTGGAAGAGTCGACTGGAACAATATTGATGTGCTGGTACTGCCCAGTGGTAACTACCGGTTTTTAAATGATAAAAATGCGGCGGAAGAACTGGCCGGCTGGATACGCAAAGGTGGCCGCTTAGTGGCACTGGAAAGCGCCGTATTACAGCTTTCCAGGCAGGACTGGAGCGTGATCAAACAACGCAAGGATGAAGATACCGTTAATAAAAAAGATCCTTACCGCTCCTTATTTGTGTATGAGAACAGGGAGTCTGATGCGATCCCGGGTACTACACCTGGTTCCATCTTTAAAGTAACTGTTGATAACTCTCATCCCTTAATGTTCGGTTATCCTAATTACTACTACACTTTAAAGCAGGATGATATTGTGTATGACTATATTAAAGAAGATGGCTGGAATGTGGGCGTGATCAAAAAATTTGACCAGTTAGCCGGCTTTGTAGGCCATAAACTAAAAGATAAACTGAAAGATGGTCTGGTATTTGGCGTACAGGATATGGGGCGTGGTACAGTGACCTACTTCACTGATAATATACTGTTCCGTAACTTCTGGCAAAATGGTAAACTAATGTTCTGTAATGCCATTTTCTTTGTAGGGCAATAAAGAACTTATATACATTTTTATAAGCGGGTGCATCCAGGTGCACCCGCTTTTTTATTGCCATACGCCAACGGCAATTGCTGCCAACTACATCATTTTAAGTATTTCCCCGGCCTTTCCCGAGTAGTAATCTTGCAATAGCAATCAGGAGTAAGCGAATAATGTTACCGGGTAATTTTTGTTATACGATGACATTTTTCTGCTCCCTTCGATGTATTAACTGAAGCCCGTTTTTTTAATCCCATTCCGCTGAAAACTACTGCTGACCCTGACATCATTGCATTCTCTTAACCGTCAAAAAAATAAAAAATGAGCAGCCAAACACAGATCCTTCTACGCCACATTGATGGCAGTAAAGCAGGACAAGTTGAAAAATTTGTCGTATCAAACGACCTGGAAATTAAAATTGGCCGTGGCCAGGCAAACAATATTGCCTACGACCTGGCAGATGACAGCATCAGCCGCGAGCACTGTCGTATTAAAGTAAACAGTCTTTTGCCCGACACCTATGAAATAACCGACCTGCAAAGCAAAAACGGCACTTTTGTAAATGGTAAAGCCATTACAGAGAAAACCGTGTTGTTTGCCGGCGACATCATCCGCCTGGGTAAAGAAGGTCCTACACTGGAATTTGACCTGGATCCCAAACCCGCCTCACATATCAAAAAAACCAGGGTGATTGATGCACCGGAAATACCTTCCAAAGAAACAAAAGTGCATGCAACGGGCGCTACCAATATGACAGGTATTAAAACCACGCCGGTAAAAGAAACCATTGGTAAACAAACCATGCAGCATATCATACAGGAGTCGGAAAAGAAAGGCAAAAAAAGAATGGCCGTTATTTCCATCGCCTTATTGCTGATACTGGGAACCGGTGCCTGGCTGGTATACGCCAATAAACCGGTTAAAGAGATCATTCACGAAAAAGGTAAAGACTCTGTTGTGGTAATTGGTGATACCTCTAAAAAAATATCACCGGTTCAAATCACCAAAGACAACAGTAAAAATGTTGTGTTCATTGAAATAGGCTGGAACTTAAAAATGACCAATGGGGAGCAACTATACCATGTAAAAGTGCCCGTGAAAGAAGCTGGTGTTATTAACTACTATGCAGCTTATACCACCAATAGTTTGGGTGCAATTGAACCTTTACTATGTGCGAAGGGAGAGGAGCCTGCAGGTGCCATTCTCGATCCTATTGGAGGCTTTGGTACCGGTACCGGCTTCGTGGTTGACCCAAGAGGTTTTATCGTTACCAATCGTCACGTAGCAGCTCCCTGGGAAACAACCTACAACTTCAAACCCGATGATTTCCCCGGTCGTTTATACACATTGAACAGCAAAGGAGGATTCACCCATGTTGCAGGCAGGGTAGTCATGCCGCAGGATGTAGAGACCTGGATACCCGCCAATGCCATGAACTTAAACTTATTAAATGTAGAATCGGGTGTAACGGTGATCAAGGGCGAATCTACTTATATGGATGTAACTTTTGCCAACAACTCTATTCGCATCCCCGCCGGTAAAGTAACGCCTTCCCCTTCACACGATGTGGCCATTTTTAAAATTGAAATAGTGGAAGAACTAAGCGCAGTAAAACTGTTGAACAACTACAACGAAATAGAAACAGGTAGCGAGGTTACGGTAATGGGTTACCCCGGTATGTCACCCGACCAGTATGTAGCCACAGCTTCCAACGACTTCTTTAACCGCAATGCCAAAGTGGTAAAAGTGCCTGTACCCACTGTAAGCACAGGTATCGTAGGCCGCCTGGTAAAAGCCAATGCCGGCACCGAAAAAGTAGCAGGGTACTTCAATGCCATGGGCGATTACTACCAGTTAACCATTAACTCTACCGGTCCCGGTAACAGCGGTGGCCCTATGTTCGACAACCAGGGTAATGTTATCGGCATCTATTCTGCCGGTAATGCAAAAATGTCCTTTGCCATCCCGATCAAATATGCCCTGGAACTAATGGGCAGGGAAGATGTGATCAACTAATATAAACGCCCTAAAAATAGCTCTACTTTTTGACGGGCCTGCTAAACTATCGGCTGCCCTCCGGGGCAGCGGTTTAGCAGTTTATATCCATTCATCTCATCACCACAATAAGTCCACATGAACTTTCTCTGGAAAAAAAAGAAACCGGCTGTTATCACTGCACAGGCAGAACCGGTAATAGCTACTGATGAAAAGTTAGTAAGCCCGGATCAACAGGCTGATGCTTTTTCCTACACCATACAGGCTATATCGGAAACCGGTCCCAACCGCCAGGATAACGAAGACAGTATTACTTATTACTACCCGGCAGCCGGCAAACAGCTTGTATTTGCAATGGTGGCCGATGGCATGGGCGGACACAATGCCGGTGAAGTAGCCAGCAACCTGGCCTGCGAAACAGCAAAAAACTATATCAGCAGGCAATATACCCTGGCCAATACTCCAGCTATGCTGGAAATACTCATGCAGCAGATGCACCAGCATATCCGCACCGCTTCGCAGGAAAACAGCCAGTATGCCGGCATGGGCACTACAGCCGTTGCTATTTTTATTAAAGAACAACAGGTCTTTTTTGCATCGGTGGGTGATAGCCGCATTTACCATTACCATAACCGGCAACTAACACAATTAACAACCGATCAGACACTGGTGAACCAGATGATCAGTGAGGGCAAAATAACAAAAGAAGAGGGGCTGCACCACGAAATGAAACATGTGCTGTTACAGGCATTGGGAACCGTGGTACAGGTTAAACCAGAGATTAGCAGCAGCGGTTTACAGCTGCACGCCGGTGATAAGCTCTTCCTTTGCTCCGATGGTATTTATGATATGTTATCTGACCGGGAACTGGAGCAGCTATTCGGTCTTCCATCTATTAACCTAACCATGGAAACCATAAAAGCGCTATGCATGCAACGTAGAGCAAGAGATAACTTCTCGGCCATACTGCTGGAAGTATTACCCTATAGTGAAAGTGAAAACAATTTGGAAACCAAAGAACAAAACATTTTTGTATGAGTTTCAATCCATCCGATCAATACAATATCATCCAGAAAATTGGTGAAGGCGGAATGGGCACGGTTTACCTGGCCGAGGACAAACTGATACAAAGGCTTGTCGCCATTAAATCACTCAACAAATCGGTGACCAATTCTTCTGAATCAATGGAAGGTCGTTTTCAGCAGGAAGCGCTGGCCCTTGCCAAACTTAACCATCCTAATATTACCCACCTGTATGCGTTCATTCCCCGTAACGAATCGTACTGGATGGTAATGGAATATGTGGAAGGGGATACCCTGGAGAACTGGTTAAAACGAAAAGGTAAAATTTCCTCCTTACTGGCCTGCAGTATTGCAGTGCAGGTACTGGATGGTTTAGATCATGCCCATAAAAAAGGGATCATTCACCGTGATCTGAAACCCGCCAACGTAATGGTATCTGCGGAAGGCGAGGTAAAGATCATGGATTTCGGCATTGCCCGTATCCGTAACTCCCAGCGTTTAACCCAGCATGGAAAATCAGTAGGCACCCTGGAATACATGGCGCCGGAACAGATACAGGGAAAAGAGGGTGATGAACTGACCGATGTATATGCAGTAGGTAATATTTTATATGAACTATTAACCGGCCAGACTCCTTTTTCCTCAGACACCGATTACCAGTTGATGAAACGCAAACTGGAAGAAAAAGCACCCGTTACCACTTCTCTCACCAACGCGGCCACACCTGCTTTACAAAAAGTGGTTACCACCGCCCTGGAAAGAAACCCGCAAAAAAGATATGCCTCTGTCCGTCTGTTCAAGGATGCCTTATTAAAATGTGTGAACTATGCAGTATTCCAGGAACAACAACTGGTACAGGCCTTACAAACAGACAGGCCCGTACACTCAGGCGAACATAAACTGGCCGTAACCGGTGAAATGGAGCCGCCAAAACTAAAACTCTCTTTCAGCGCTATCGGTCACCTGTTCTCAAACTATATGCTGCGCCTGAAATGGCCGGCCAATGTGCGTTTACCCAAATTGGCCAACTGGTTTCAGAACAGGCCCAAATGGCTGCAGGATAAATCGGTACTGGTGCTGGTCATCATAGCATTCATCTGTTTATGCCTTATACTGGGCAATACCTTCATCAATAAAAACAATAAGGAGGAAATTGTTGGCCCCGATACTACACCCACTGAAAAAGAAATGGCCGGAGAAAATGTTCAGCCCGAAAAGAAACCGGTAAAAGACCAGGTAACACCGCAGGAGAACAATGTAATAAACACCAACCTGGTGGTTCCGCCACCGGCCGGCAATAAAGAAAAAAATATACCGGTCAATACCAAACCCAGAGAGAATAAACCAACAAATACCAAGAAGAAAGATGATAATGCCGTTGTTACCCCAAAAGATCCTGAACCACCCAAACCACCGAGAGAAGAAAAAACAGTGGTCAATGACAAACCGGTTAAAGTGCCGGCGGGCAAAACGGTAAAAGTCATACTCGATCAAACCCTGAGTTCCGAAGAACGTTCAAAAGATGGCAGTACGGTACGCCTGCATATAGCCGAAGCGGTTATTGTAGATGGTAAAACGCTTATCCGTGCAGGAGCACCCGTTACCGGTAAAATAGTGGATGTGGTTCCATCCGGCACCCGCAAAAAAGCATTGATCGGCTTTGTCATTCAACAGGTACAGGCAACCGATGGCAGCATGATCCGTTTACACTCCGAACGTTTCCGTTTATTCTCCGTAGGTTTAAATGAACAGGCCACTTATAACAGCGGTACCAGCTTTAGTGTGCAACTGGGCAGGGGCATGGTAAAATAAAAGCGGTATATAAACTATATACCGCTTTATACCTTTATGCAGACACTGTCTTTATTTATACAGTTGCTATATTATTTTTTTAATTCCTCCAGTGCTTTCTGAAAAACAGTATCGTCAGAGTTCAACACCTGTAAAAAGCCGTTGGTACGCCATTTAAAACGCGCCAGCTGGGCTTCCAGCCTGTGCAGCAATGTCTTTTGCTGCTCCGGTGTTAAGGCCGCAGGGTTAATAGAATCCTTGGCGGTATACTGTAAAAAATCCTTCCATATCTGGTTATCGCCTTTATAATTCTGTATATACTCTGCCGGTGTTTTATACTGGTTCAGCTGTTGCTGGTGTGCCAGGTAATACTGGTACACAAAGCTGTCAAAGCTGCCGCTGATAAATAATTTATTAATGAAGGAAGGGTAGGCTGATGTATCCAGCGATACAAATACATCCGGCATAATGGCTCCGCCACCATATAATATTCTGCCTCCGGGGGTCGTGTACTGTTTACCGCCGGTTACTTTATTGGAGTCGGCATAAAAAACCTCGCCGTTATTATAACGTTCCCACAATTCATCCATATACACTTTCTTACCCTTATCGTATGGACGTTGAATACTGCGCCCTAATGGTGTATAATAACGGGATACAGTTAAACGCAGTGCCGATCCGTCACTTAACGGGAACTGTTTCTGCACCAGTCCTTTACCAAAGGTCCGGCGGCCAATGATGGTTGCCCTGTCCCAATCCTGTAAAGCGCCTGCCACTACTTCACTGGCACTTGCCGATAATTCATCAACCAATACCACCAGTTTACCGGTTTCAAAAAGTCCCGGGCGTTTACCACGGTACTCCTCGCGGCGGCTGTTCACCCCCTCAGTATATACGATCAATTTATCATCCGATAAAAACTCATCGATCATCTCTACGGCTTCATTCATATAACCACCGCCGTTTCCGCGCAGGTCAAATATCAACTCTTTCAATCCCTGTTTCTTCAGTTCTTCCAACGCAATCATAAACTCACGGTAACTGTTCTCTGCAAATTTGGTAAGCTTCATATAACCAATACCGGGGCTTACCATATAGGCAGCTTCCAGGGATGGCACCGGTATATTACCCCTGGTTACTGCAACCTTTTGCGGTTTGCCATCTCTTAAGATCGTTAAATTAGCTACCGACCCGCGTTTTCCGCGGATCAGTTCCCTGATACGGGTATAGGTTACTTTACCAACCAGGGTAGAATCATCAACAGCCAATACCTTATCACCAATTTTTAACCCGGCTTTTTCACTGGGTCCGTTCGGAAAAACATAAATAATATTTACCGTATCAGAAAACACATTGTACTGTACACCAATACCATCAAAGCCACCCGATAACTCTTCATTGGCCTGCTTCAGTTCAACCGGTGGAAGGTACACCGAATGCGGGTCCAGTTTATACATCATTTCCTTAATGGCACTGGATTCCAGCGAATCAAGCGATAAAGAATCAACGTATTTTAAGCGGATAATATCCAGTGCTTCCTGTAAAGAAGTATGATTATTTTTTCCAAAAAAACTGTTTTTATTGCCGGTTTTGTTTAACTTATATCCTAAAAACATACCCACTGTTAACACGGCTGATAAAAGCAACGGCAACCAAACCTGAAATTTTTTATTTCCCATCTTTTAACTTTACTGTAATTTGGCGCAAATTATCGAAAAGTTATAAGTAATTATCTATCAGATAATTTTTAACACAGCAAAATTTCTCAGTAAGATCATTTTTAGCTTAGTTTTTGTTAGAAAGGCCAAGCATAAACCAGAATCATTATGACAGCAAGCATTTTAATAGCTGATAGCGGAGCAACAAAGGCCGAATGGAGCCTGGTAACCAATGGAAAAACCAAAACCATCATGACCCAGGGTATCAGTCCGTATTTTTTAAACACACAACAGATCGGGGAGCTATTAAAAAAAGAACTACTGCCCAAAATAAAAAACGCCAATATTTCCGATATCTATTACTACGGTACCGGCTGTGCCAATCCCGAAAATGCCAGATCGGTAAAAAAAGCCATTTCCAGGACATTTAACGGCGCCAGGGTAGCTGTAACACACGACCTCATGGCTGCTGCCCGTGCCTTATGCGGTCACGAAAAGGGCATTGCCTGTATCCTGGGTACCGGCGCCAATTCCTGTTCATACAATGGTAAAAGCATCATTAAAAACAGTCCCGGTTTAGGGTATGTACTGGGCGATGAAGGCAGCGGAGCTTACCTGGGCCGTAAAGTAATTCAATACTACCTGTACAATACGTTTGATGATGAACTGCGTGGACGTTTTGATATTACATACAATACCAACTCCGCAGAGATTTTGAACAATGTCTACAAAATGCCGTTACCTAACAAATATCTGGCCTCTTTTGCCCTCTTCCTTGCAGAAAACCGCGGTCACTATATGATCGAGAACATTATTGAAGATGGTTTGAACGATTTCTTTTTCACACACCTGTGTAAATACCGTGAAAGTTGGAAACACCCTGTTAACTTTGTGGGCAGTGTTGCACATGGTTTCAAAGATGTACTGAACCAGCTCTGTCATAGTTATGAATTTGAACTCGGTACTGTATATAAAAAACCTATGCAGGGTTTGATCAGGTATCATACAGCATAATAATAAAAGTATGTTACCGGCTTTAGTTCCCTGGTTGGGCTGATCTTGCGACGCTCCGTTCAGCTGCACCAATGCTATTGAACAAATAGCGTTGCAAAACTTTGATCCGTTAATGAAAACAACATAGCAATTACCATTAAATAAAATGTATTTCGTTTAATTTCGCGTTTGCATTTTGCCTTAAGATTAAAAATAGATATATGCCTTTTGAAAGAATTACAGAACAAGCAAGTGGATACAGGCATCTGGAAAAAATGTCACTGAACGAGTTGCTTACCAATATCAATAAGGAAGACCAGATCGTTCCGGCCGCCGTACAAAAGGCCATTCCCCAAATTGAAAAGCTATTGGAAGTAGTAAGTGATAAAATGCTCATGGGAGGCAGGTTGTTTTATATTGGTGCCGGCACCAGTGGCCGCCTGGCTGTTGTAGATGCCAGTGAATGTCCGCCAACCTACGGTGTTCCCTACGGATTGGTTATTGCTGTAATTGCAGGTGGCGAAAAAGCCATTACAACGGCTGTAGAATTTGCCGAAGATGATGAAACACAGGGATGGAAAGATCTTGCTGTGCACAATGTAAACGAAAACGATGTAGTTATAGGTATAGCCGCCAGCGGCACCACACCTTATGTAATAGGTGCATTAAATGAATGCAAAAAACATGGTATTGCTACCGGCAGTATCTCCTGTAACCCCGATACACCTTTAAGCGCCGCAGCCGACTATCCCATTGAAGTAGTGGTAGGCCCCGAATTTGTAACGGGCAGTACCCGTATGAAAAGTGGTACGGCACAAAAACTGGTACTGAACATGATCTCTACTTCGGCCATGATACAACTGGGCAGGGTAGAGGATAACAAGATGGTGAACATGCAACTGACCAACGACAAACTCGTGGACAGGGGTACCCGCATGTTAATGGAACGTAACCAGCTTACAGATTATGACCAGGCAAAAGCCTTGCTGTTAAAACATGGCAGTGTTAAAAAAGCAACTGATTTTTTAAAAACATCACCGGTAAACTAACTACCGTAAGTTCATAAAACAGGCGTCCTTACTGCATTTCAGAAAAAAATATTCAAAAAAAAATCGCTGAATATAATTTTGGCCTTATCTTGTACACCTATACAAAAAGTGCTGTACAATAATAACCATATTATTTCCCTGATGCCGGCAAACGCTCCTGTTGCCGCAACAGCCTCTTTTTCCATTATTACCATTACAACAACAATCCGCTAACGCGGATTAACTTGTTTATATCACCCCCTGGGCAACGGCCGCATAAAATAGTAGACTACTATTGGCATTTCACAATCCTTTCAGGCACATTTATAAAATTAACATGATACAGGTTTTAAAATTTGGTGGCACTTCCGTAGCCAATGCAGAAAATATAAATAAGGTAATCAGCATCGTCAATAACAAGCACCTTTCTGCAAATAACGGAACAACTATTGTCGTAGTATCGGCCTTAGGTGGTATAACAGACTTACTATTAACCGCCGCACAACTGGCATCTGCCGGCGATGAAACCTATAAGGAGAAGCTGTCCCTTATCGAACAACGTCATATGGAGGCAGTAAAACAACTGATACCCGTTGTTAGTCAAAGCAGTTTATTAAGCCTGGTAAAAAAGGCCTGCAACGAAATTGAAGACATTTGTAACGGCATCTTTTTACTGAAAGAATTTACTGCCCGTTCCCGCGACCGCGTGGCCAGTTACGGCGAATGGTTATCTTCTAAAATTATCGTAGCGGCTTTTAATAAGGAACAGGAAAAAGCGCTTTGGCAGGATGCTAAAGAACTGCTGGTAACCAATTCCAACTTCACCCAGGCACAGCTGGATGTAGCAGTTACCCATAAAAACATCAGTAACTTTTATAAGGCGCTTCCAGTTCATAGCCTGGTGGTTGTACCCGGCTTTATTGCAGCCAACGCCGAAGGGGTTACCACTACCTTAGGCCGTGGTGGTTCCGACTATACTGCCGCTGTTTTTGCAGCAGCCTTACAGGCCGATACCCTGGAAATATGGACAGATGTAAGCGGTATGATGACCGCAGACCCACGCCTGGCTACCAATGCCCGTATCATCCCGCGTATTTCTTATCATGAAGCCATGGAGCTGTCGCATTTTGGTGCCAAGGTTATCTATCCGCCAACCATACAGCCGGTAATGGCCAAAGGTATTCCCGTATGGATCAAAAATACTTTTGCGCCGGAAGATGAAGGTACCCTGATAGAAGTACATGGTGCGAAAACCGGTGATATTGTGCGGGGCATCTCCAGCATTAACAATATAGCACTGATCAGCCTGGAAGGTAGCGGCATGGTGGGTATTCCCGGTTTCTCCAAACGTTTATTTGAGGCCCTGAGTAATGAACAGATCAATGTGATCCTCATTACCCAGAGTTCATCCGAACACTCCATATCAGTAGCCATTGATGCCAGTATGGCCTATAAAGCCAAACAGGCCGTGGATGCGGCTTTTGCCAACGAGATCGCCTTACAGAAAGTAGAACCCCTGTTCGTTGAAACCGAGCTTTCTATTGCTGCACTGGTAGGCGAGAACATGAAAAGCCACCCGGGTATCAGCGGCCGTATGTTCAGTGCGCTGGGTAAAAACGGGGTCAATATCAGGGCCATTGCACAGGGCTCTTCAGAAAAAAATATATCTACCGTTATCGCTACCAAGGATGTTAAAAAAGCCATCAACGTATTACATGAAGAATTCTTTGGCACCAGCTATAAGCAGGTACACCTCTTTATAGTAGGTACCGGTAATGTAGGCGCTAAACTGCTGGGACAATTACAGCAGCAGGCACAATACCTTAAAGAAAGAATGCATGTGGTGATGAAGGTAATTGGCCTGGCCAACAGCCGTAATATGGTATTCGATGAAAACGGGATTGACCTGCAAAACTGGCAACAGGAATTACAGAATGGCGAAGCATCTGACCTGCAGCACTTCGTATACCAGGTAATTAACCGTAACCTGCGTAACTCCATATTTGTAGATGTAACCGCTAATGATAAAGTAGCAGGTATTTACGACCAGTTGTTACACAAAACCATATCCGTTGTAGCCTGTAATAAGATTGCCGCTGCTTCGGTGTATAGCAACTATAAAAAGCTAAAACAATTATCAGAAGAATTCCATGGCCAGTTCCTGTTTGAAACCAATGTAGGTGCCGCCTTGCCTGTAATCGGTACTTTAAACGATCTTACCCGTAGCGGTGATGCCGTGCATAAAATGCAGGCGGTATTAAGCGGTACACTGAACTTTGTTTTCAATAACTACGATGGCAGCCGTCCTTTTGCCGATGTGGTAAAACAGGCCCAGGACGAAGGTTATACCGAGCCCGACCCGCGCCTAGACCTCAGCGGCACCGATGTGATGCGTAAAATAATGATCCTGGCCCGTGAAGCCGGCGACCAGATGGAAATGGAAGATATCACCAATAATTCCTTCCTGCCCGAATCATGTATGCAGGGGTCGGTGGATGATTTTTACAAAGCCATGGCAGCCGAAGAAGCTCATTTCAATAAACTATACCAGCAAGCAAAAGCCGCCGGCTGTATCTTAAAATTTGTGGCTTCCTATGAAAACGGTAAAGCATCGGTTGGTTTACAACACATCAAACCGGAGCATGATCTCTATCATTTATATGGCAAGGACAATATTGTATTGTTTTATACTGACCGCTACAAAGAACAGCCATTGGTAGTAAAAGGTGCCGGCGCCGGTGCCGAAGTAACTGCCAGCGGGGTTTTTGCCGATATTATCCGTGCCACCAAAGCTTAACACCAGGCTCACAAACTAAAAATATACGAATGAAAAATAACGCTTGTATCGTACACTGTCCCGGAACCGTTGCTAACCTGGTTTGTGGCTTTGATATCTTAGGCCTGGCGCTGGAAGCTCCCTATGATATCATGCATGTTCAACTGATCGATGAACCGGTTGTACGTATTAAGAACCTGGATGATTATAACCTGCCTACCGACCCTGAAAAAAATGTGGCCGGTGTGGTATTACTGGAAGCTATGAAAAAAACGGATGGTACCGTTGGTTTTGAAATAGCTATTGACAAACGCATAAAACCCGGCAGCGGCATTGGTTCCAGTGCTGCCAGTGCTGCCGGCGCTGCGGCCGCTGCTAACTATTTATTAGGTAATATATTTGACAGGGATGAACGCATACAACTGGCCATGCACGGTGAAAAGCTGGCAGCCGGTGTAAAACATGCCGATAATATTGCACCCTGCCTGCTGGGCGGAGTTACATTAATACGCAGTATTCATCCTTTGGATGTATTGTCCATTCCCTCACCAGACCTTTATGTAACCGTAGTACACCCACAGGTAGAAGTTAAAACCTCCGATGCCCGGCAGATCCTGCGTACCCAGGTGCCTTTAAAGGATGCCATTAAACAATGGGGCAATATTGCAGGACTGGTAACCGGTTTTTTCCAGAACGACCTGGAACTGATCGGGCGTTCGCTGGAAGATGTGATTGTAGAGCCCATCCGCAGTATCCTGATACCGGGCTTTGATGAAGTAAAAAAACAAAGCAAAGCCGCCGGCGCACTGGGCGGTGGTATCTCGGGTTCGGGCCCTTCAATCTTTATGCTGAGTGCTGATAAGCTTACAGCCGATAAAGTGGCAGCTGTCATGCAGGAAATTTATGAAGGGATTGGCATTGCCCATCACGTATATGTAACCACCATCGGTAAACAGGGGGTTAAAGTAATACCTGGCGAATTCCCTACTCTGATATAAAATAAAATAATTAGCGAAAATCTGCGCTGCATGATCATCTCCGAAAATCAGCGGGATAAAACTTAAAAACAAAATCTTGAAATATTATAGTACCAATAAACAATCACCCGCGGTTGATTTTAAACAGGCGGCCATTGCCGGCCAGGCGCCGGATAAGGGATTGTATTTTCCGGAAAAGTTACCAGCTGTCAGTCCTCACCTGATCCGGGATATCGAATTATTAAGCAATGAATCCATTGCATGTGAGGTCATCAAACCTTATGTGGGAGATGTTATTCCGGCTGATATATTACAACAGATCGTAGCAGACACCATAAACTTTCCTTTACCCCTGGTGCCGGTAACCAATACCATCTCTTCGCTGGAATTATTCCACGGCCCTACATTAGCTTTTAAAGATATCGGCGCCCGTTTTATGAGCCGTTGCCTGGGTTATTTTTTAAAGGATGAAACCAAAAAAGTAACCGTGCTGGTAGCTACCAGTGGTGATACCGGTGGCGCCGTGGCCAATGGCTTTTACGGTGTAGAAGGAGTGGAGGTCGTCATCCTCTATCCATCGGGCAAAGTAAGCCCGGTGCAGGAAAAACAGTTGACCGGCTTAGGCGGCAATATACATGCGTTGGAAGTGAATGGCAGTTTCGATGATTGCCAGCAACTGGTAAAAGAAGCTTTTGCCGATGAAGACCTGCGCAGCAAAGTATTCCTCACTTCGGCCAACTCCATTAATGTTGCCCGCTGGCTACCCCAGCAGTTTTATTATTTCCTTGCCTGGAAGCAGTGGGCTGATAAAAGCAATCCGCCTGTAGTAGCCGTACCCAGCGGCAATTTCGGGAATATCTGTGCGGGTATCCTGGCCAGGCAAACCGGCTTACCCATAAAGCATTTTATCGCTGCCTGTAATATAAACGACGTGGTAAGTCCTTACCTGCAAACGGGTAACTGGCAAACCAAAAAGGCCGTTGCAACCTTAAGTAATGCCATGGATGTGGCCAACCCCAGTAATTTCGTGCGTATCCTGGAAATATTTAACCGGGAGTTCAGTACATTGAGCAACTCCTTATCATCGGCTACGGTAACCGATGCGGAAACAGAAGCTACCATTAAAACCGTGTATCAACAAACAGGCTATTTACTCGATCCGCACGGAGCAGTAGGTTACCTGGCATTGGAACAATACCTGGCACAACACGGAGGTAAGGGCATATTCCTCGAAACTGCCCACCCGGTTAAATTCCCCGAAGCAGTGGAAAGAATTACCGGTAAGCCAGTTGCTATCCCCGAAGCGGTACAAACAATCATGGATGCACCTAAGAAAAGCGAGTTGATGGAAGTAGCTTACGAAAAGTTAAGGGCTTTCCTGTTGCAATAAAGGCAATCCCGCAGATTTTCGGAGATGATAATACCCGCAGATCAACGCTGATAAGTGAATATTAATAATGTACTATAGTTAATAGTTGTATACTAACACAAAAATCAGCGTTGATCAGCGAATTCATCTCCGAAAATCTGTGGAAAAAAATAAAAAAGCCGCTCCAAACGAAGCGGCTTTCCATTATGATCTGTTACCCCATTAAAAGGCTTTCTTCTTCGGCTCATCAGTGATCTGCACCTCTGTAACCTTACCATATTTCTCTGCGATCTTTTTTATATCGGCAGCTTTGCCTACCAATACAAACTGCAGTTTGTCTTTAGGGAAGTATTTTTGAATGATCTCTTTGGCTTTATCCACTGTCAGGTCATCCACATTTTTCTGGAAATTATTGATATACGACTCGTTGAAATTATACCAGAACATGCTGGTCAGTAAACCCGCCAGTTGCCCGCTGGTCTCATATTTGGGAGGGAACTGTCCTTTTACATAATTCTTCGCCGAGGTCAGCATTTGTTCGTCTACGCCGTTTTTATGTAATTTATCCAGTACTTCCAGGGCTTTGTCAATAGCCGCTTCGGTTGTAGCACCGGCTGTAAAAGTAGAGATGGCAAAGGTACCACTGTTCTTCAAAGCACTGAAGCTACTGCCTGCACCATAGGTAAGGCCTGAATTAACCCTCAGTTCATCATTCAGCATCGAAGTAAAACGGCCGCCGAATAAGGTATTGATCACATCAATGGCTACAAAGTCAGGATTATTCCGGCTTACACCTTTGGCGCCGATCATAAATGTGGTCTCTTTGGCATCATTCTTATTCACCAGCAATACATTGGCTTTATCAGCTGTAGCAACCGGGGCCGATGCCAGGTTAGCCGACTGGCTGTTGCCTTTTTTCCAGTTGCTGAACAATTTGGTGATCTCCGCCTTCATGTCCTTACTGTTAAAATCACCTACTACGGCAATGGCCGATCCGTTAGGAACATAATTGTCGGCATGAAATTTTTTCAGGTCACCTGCTTCCAGTGCAGTAACACTACTTACGGTTCCACCGGTGATATTACCATATACATGATCGCCATAAATTAATTTATCAAACTGGTAACCGATCACGGAACGGGGGCTTTCTTTTGCCTGTGCCAGCCTGGTAAGACTGCGTTGTTTTTCTTTACCAAACTCGGTGGCATCAAAAGTAGGGTTGGTCAGCAGCTCATAAATAATATCAAACACCTGCTGTTTATCCTTTGCTGCAAAACGGGCCGACAAACCGGCAGATTCTTTGGAAGCATAGGTGTTCACGCTGGCGCCCATAAAATCCAGTGTTTCGTCCATCTTGGCTTTAGGGTATTTCCCCGTGCCATGTTTTAAAGCGGTGGCGGTAAAAGCAGCCAGGCCGGCTTTATCGCCATCATAAATAGCGCCGGCAGGTAATACTACCGATACATTGATCATGGGCACTTCATGCTGTTCCATCAGGTAAACCGTTAACCCGTTCTTTAAAGTGAACTTCTGGTAAGCCGGTAATTTATAATCCTGCGCCATGGTTGCGGTAGCCACCAATAACAGGCAATAACAAATGATATATTGTAAACCTTTCATACTATTCAGGTATTATTTTGTTAGAGATAAAAATGATTAATCTTTGGTATTGGCTTTTAGTACGCCAACACTGCGGGTCTGTTTATTGAAATACTTATTGGCCACGCGTTTAATATCTTCCACCGTTACTTTATTATAATCGGCAGGAGCGTCAAACATTTTTTTATAATCACCAAAGAATATTTCATAAGTACCCAGGTTATCGGATTTACCATTAATGGTTTCTACCTGGCCGTAAAAACCTACCAGCTTGGCATTTTTTACTTTCTCCAGCTCTGCAGCGGTGATACCATCCTTTTTGATCTTTTCTATCTCCGCGTAAATAGCTTTCTCCAGGTTAGCCACATCCACACCACGGGCAGTTACACCGGCAATACCAAAAGTAGTAGGATCAAGGCTTTCGCTGTAATTGGCAAACACGGTGGTTGCTAATTGCTGTTCATCTACCAGCGCTTTATACAGGCGTGAAGAACGGCCGCTGCTCAGTATATCACTTAATAAGGTCAGGGCATAATAGTCTGCATCCAGGGCATTGGGTGCCTTCCAGGCTATATACAGGTAAGGCGTGGTTACATCCTTCTCCATTTCTATCCTGCGTTCGCCGGTCTGCTCGGGCTCAACCTGGTGAACGGGTGGGGGAGCCGGCTGTGCCGGTATAGGCTCCAGGTATTTTTCTGCCAGGCGTTTTACATCGGCAAACTTCAGGGCGCCCGATACTACCACCACGCAGTTATTAGGTGCATAATAGGTTTTAAAATAACGTTCCAGGTCGGCCTGTTTCCAGTTCTTCATATCGTCCAGGTAACCGATCACAGGCCAGTGATAAGGATGTTCCTGGAAAGCCAATCCACTTACGCCTTCCATGAGCATTCTCCAGGGTGAGTTTTCCAGGCCCGTACTTCTTTCCGAAATAACCACGCCTCTCTCACTCTCTACCATCTTGGGATCAATGCTCAGGCTGGCAATACGGTCACTCTCCAGGTCAAACATCACTTCTGCAGCAGATGCCGGGAACCAGTCGGTATAAGCTGTAATATCCTCACGGGTATAGGCATTATTGGCGCCCCCGTTTAATTCCATCACCCGGTCAAACTCTTTAGGGCCGTACTTCTTAGCGCCATTGAACATCATGTGTTCAAAAAAATGGGATAAGCCGGTAATACCCTGGTATTCGTTGCGGGAACCAACTTTATAAAACAGGTACATATTGGCATTGGGAATGGAAAAATCTTCCACTACCAAAAATTTCATGCCGTTCTTCAAGGTAAAGCTTTGTACATCGGACACTTTCAGTTGGGCCTGGGTCAGGCCGCTTACCAAAACGGCCAGCGATAAAAGTATTTTTTTCATATAAACGATAAAATTTAGGAAAACATAAAACTAACCATAAATCGCAGAACAATTTTTCCGTTCACATAATAATCATGACGGTGGTGTATCGGGGAATGATAAATATCAATGGTAATGGGAAAAAAATAATATGAACTTATATAGGCCTTATACTAACTGAAGGGAAGCCGCAAACTTAATCATCAAAATAAACCCGCACGGTTTCGTATAAGAGCCGGTTTTGCAGCATCCCCGGCTTATCGGAAAAACCTTTTAAGCCAAACAGCCCGGCCGCATTGCCTTTGTTAATGGCTATTTCCAGGTAACCGGCACTGTTGAACAGGGCCAGTTTTTCCCCCTGGTGCACATCGGCATAGGACTCACTGATACGGTCAATTACCTCATCCCTGCGGAAGACAATACGGAAACGGCGGCCCTTGCGCTGTTCTTCAAATTGTTCGTGGGTAATATTGACAATTACATTTTCAAAATTGTCTATAAAAATGATCTGGCCTTCAATAAACTGTTTATCCAATACGGGCCGTATAGGATTTTTTTCCAGGTAACTTACATCCGGCTCGCCGATATTTTGTATTGAATCGCCCTGCACCAGCTGGTCAATGATCTTTCCCATCATACCGGTACAATACATGGTATTACGGTTGGCTTTTTTATCCAGGGGAATACCGATCACCAGTTCCGGCTTCTCCTCCAGTATCATTTGTAAAATACCGTTATCGGCACATAAATAATACTGTTCTTTATGGTAGGCCAGCAACAATTTCTCCGGCTTGCTTTCAAACAGGTTGATCAGGATAATATGATAACTGTAGGGCGGAAAATGCCGGATGGCGCTGCGGCACACATAAGCTGCCTGCGAGTAATTAAACGGCGCAATATGATGGGAAATATCAATTAACTGGAACTCCCGGTTCACCTGCAGCAACTGCGCCTTAATTGCACTTACCAGGTAATCCTGCTGACCTATATCGGAAGTAAGTGTAATTAGTGGCATAATTGATCGAACAAATTAATAGGGTGGTCAGCATGCGTGAAAAGGTACTTATTTGACCAGTTCACCGTTCTTTAAATAAAATTTTTGAACCATCTTGTCTGCCCATTTGGGAAACAGCCGGTTTAACCAGACGATCCGTTTGCCCTCAAAGGTAAGTAACAAGGTCCGTTTCTTTTTTTCTATAGCCGTTAAAATATGCGTAGCACAATCGGCGGCACTCATCATCTCATCATCATTCAATGGTTCCACACCGTGCGGCTTGCCTTCACTGGTAATAGCATTGTACCGGATCTTTGAAACGGTAAAGCCGGGACAAACCCACATCACATGCACATCCTCGTGCAGCAGTTCAGTTTTTAACGACTCCAGCCAGCCCTGCATGGCAAATTTGGAAGCGGCATAACCACTACGCCCGGGCAGACCACGGTATCCCGCTACAGACGATACACCCACAATGGTGCCCTTACGGCTGATGATAGAATCCAATGCATACTTGGTACAATACACGGCTCCCCAGAAATTAACGTCCATTATCTTTTTTACCAGGTCAACGGAACTGTCTTTCATCAGGGCCCACATGGAAATGCCGGCATTGTTGATCAGTACATCAATACCTCCGAAATACTTGATCGTGGTCTCTATAAAACGGCGGCAGTCATTTTCATTACTGATATCGGCCACCATCGTGTGTAAAGGTGAGGAAGGGAAAGCAGATTGTAAGGCATACAACCTGTCATGATCACGGGCACAGGTTGCTACCATGGCGCCCTGGGACAATAACTGTTCTACCAGCGCCCTGCCAATACCTTCGGTACCACCTGTTACTACGACTACTTTATTTTTATAATTTGCCGACATACTATGAATATTTACAAACCTACATAAAGCACTGCAAACCAGCAAAAAGCTAGATTTTTTTACCGGCTATTGTTTTGCCTGCAATACATCCTTTATTGAAGGAAAAGTATTACCGGTGTATTCACCCAACGCTGATACAGGAACCCAAACTATTTGCTGAATGTCTTCTTCTGTTTGCGGAGCGGTGGCTTGTGTACCGGGAGCAAGCATATCATACCAGTGCGACTCCTTTAAAACAAATTTTGTGCCTTCGTGATAAGTATGATAGGTTATTAATAAAGGTTTTACAATTTCAACCTGCTGTAAACCTGTTTCTTCCTGTACTTCCCGCACAGCACATTCCTCTATCGTTTCTCCTTCGTCTAACTTTCCCTTGGGCAGGTCCCATTTACCACGGCGGTGTATAAGTAAGTACTCTTTGTTATCATTACTTACCAATCCGCCACCGGCCTGTATAATGGTGAACTTTTTAAAAAATGCTTTCTTCAGTTCGTCCAGGTCTTCATGTAAAAAAACACCGGCATGTACTTTGTCCACCTGCATTTCATGGATCATGGACTTTACGGTATGGGCATCCAGTTCATCAATAAACACGGCATCATCGTGGTGCAGGAAAGGCTCGATGGCCGGTTCAATGGCATCACATAAAAACAGTGGTTTATTATTGAAATATATTTTAATATACATGCACTTTATTTAGACTGCAAGGTAGCAAATACGGCAGAGTTGTACCAGTATCGGCCATGTATTTTTAGCGCTTATTCATTACGGTACACAAAAAAGCCCGGTTACTACACCGGGCCTTTATATAGAACATTCAGGAGAAAATTAATCGCAGTATTCTTCAAAAGCCGCCACTAAATTCTGGGCGATCATTTGTGCCGAACGGCCTTCAATATGATGCCTTTCGATGAAATGTACCAGCTCGCCGTTTTTAAATAAGGCAATAGCGGGTGAGGATGGGGGGTAAGGCGCTAATTTAACACGCAGCTGTTTTACCGCATCCACATCAAAACCGGCGAAAGTGGTGGTCAGGAAACTGGGTTTTTTATTGGCGTTGGCCACAGCCATCAACACACCGGGGCGTGCCGAACCTGCCGAGCAACCGCAAACCGAATTCACCATTACCAGGGTAGTACCTTCTTTGCCTAACTGGTTGTCTACATCTTCAGGGGTTAATAATTCGCTGAAACCGTTGTCGGTTAATTCTTCCTTCATCGGAAGTACTATCTGTGCTGGATACATTGTTTTAAAAATTTAAGGTATAGTGATATAACACAAAACTACATAAAAAGTTCAGGCAATTACTATTAAAAACTAACCCCGAAGAAGATTCTACGGGGTTAAAAGTATAGCCATGAAAAACAAACTTCTGGCAAGGCCAAAAGCCGTCGCACAATATATGATTATTATGCTTTTTTCGCGTATTTCTTTTTGAATTTATCGATACGGCCTGCAGTATCCACCAATACATTTTTACCGGTGAAGAAAGGGTGTGAAGTGTTAGAGATCTCCAGTTTAATTACAGGATATTCATTACCATCTTCCCATTTTTCAGTTTCTTTAGAATTTGCAGTAGAACGACTTAAAAACATGGTGTTGTTACTCATGTCTTTAAAAATAACTAACCGGTAGCTGTCCGGATGGAGACCCTTTTTCATAATTGAATGATTTTTAAGGTAATACGGATTTGGCCGTATTGTTAATTTATAATTTGGGTGGCAAAGGTACGGTTAAATGACAAAACGGCAAAGTTTTAGTTGACATTATAAGACAAACCTAAAAAAGCAAAATTATTAATTTCCTGTGATTTAAGCCGCAAAACCGGGTTATTAACCAGCAGGGGATGCCTTTCAGGTTTTATAGCGTTTATTTATAAACCGTTTGATAATACGTTTTAAATTCTATGTTATTCATTGTTCTTTCCACACTAACAACAACCCCGCCTGCAAGTTTATAGCCTTTTAACTTGTTTAATTTTGAGACAAGGCCGGGTATGCTGTTCGACTCAATAACCAGATAATCTGAATAAGAATTAATATTATTCGTTTTTTTTAGGTTGGAGGAATCCGGCTGTGCAAAGAGAACGGTGCAAACTACCAGTGCTGATACAGCGACTGTCATAGCAAGATACTGTGCTTTTTTCATGATCAGACTTTTGATGATTAAATAAAATGAGGGAGAAGAAGCATTTTGGTGTTTAATAACAAATTCCCAGCTTAAAACTTTTTATACAGGGAAGTTAGTTTGGCAAATCTTATCATTTAGTTAAATACAATAAAATAACATCATTTTAAATCTGCAAAATTTATAACGTAGCCTAAATAGTTAAAAACAAAAAAACTGTTTCCAGGCCAATGAAAAAGATAAATAACCATACCGATATCTGAACTTTTTAATAGATCGTATTACTATTGGTGTAGTTTTATCATATAAATATATCCCTGTGATACGCAAACAAGAAAACCTGAAAAGCTTCAACCTGTTCCATTATCTGAAGGAGCAGGAACAGCATAATATGGCTGTACCGTATTTCCTGGCCAATGATACCACCTATAAAAATGCAGGGGTAAGCTTTCCGCTACGCAACTTTGCCTATGGCATTGGCATTACTTATACCGGCAAGCCCGGCACTGTAAAAATCGGCAGTGCGGATTATGTATTACAGCCGGGTAGCCTTACCACCATCGGCCCGGGTATTGTATCGCAATGGGAACCCTACCATGAGGCAAAACATGAAACCCTGTATTTTACCGAAAGCGTTTTTACCCATATTATCAAAAGCACTTTCCTGGACAGTTTACCGTTTTTTCAGCCGGGCGGGCACCATGTACTGCAAACAACGGAGGAACAAACAGGGCAGATAAAATCCATCTTCGCCCTGCTTACCCGGTTCAGTCACCAACCGGCCATCATGCCGGGCCTCATCTATAGCCTGCTGAAACTGGCTGAAAGTTTTCACCAATCTGCAGTTGCCCTTCCCCATGTTTCATCCCGGCAGGAACTGATCACCGCTGATTTCCGGAAACTTTTAACCCGGCATGCATTTGAACAGAAAGAAGTAGGTTTTTATGCGGCACAACTGAATATTACACCCAAATACCTGAGTGAGGTTTTATTGGAACAAACCGGTAAAACAGCCAAAAAATGGATCGATGATCACCTGGCCATGGAAGCCAAAAGCCTATTAAAGCAAACGGCCATGACCGTACAGGAGATCTCGTTCTGGCTGGGATTTGAGGATATTTCCTACTTCACCAAAACCTTTAAAAAATGGGAGGGCATGACGCCTGTCGCCTTCAGAAAACTATAAATAGGCGACTGCCATTTATTTACCGAAAAAACTACCATTTTTCCCGCCTTATAGCCTATATGGCCGCCTCCTTCAGCAAGTATTTTTGTGTTGTCAATCATCGATACCAGTAACCCATACAACATACAACATGAAAAAGCTGATCCTGCTGCTAACCATTTGCCAGACAATCATGGCCACTCAAAACATATTTTCCCAAAAACCAAATGCAAATATTATGAAACCCTTTAGCGTAAACATTCCTGAAACTGTTATTACCGATCTTAAAAACCGTATTCAAAACACCCGCTGGCCCGGTGAACCTGATGGTTCCGGCTGGCAGTTTGGTACCAGCGAAAAATACCTGAAAGAGCTGGCAGCTTACTGGGTAAATAACTATGACTGGAAAAAACAGGAAGCGCAACTGAATCAATATCCCCAATACATGACCGAAATAGATGGTTTTCCCATTCATTTTCAGCTGATAAAGGGTAAGGGCAGCAACCCAAAACCTTTAATATTAACCCATGGCTGGCCCGATAGTTATTATCGTTTTCACAAGATCATTCCCTTACTGACCGAAGGCGAACAAAGCTTTGACCTGGTGATCCCATCCATTCCCGGCTTTGGCTTTTCAGGCAAAACATCCACCAATAGCGAAGGGGTAGCCGGGCTATGGAAAAAACTAATGACCGAAATACTGGGCTATAAAAAGTTTTATGCCGCAGGCGGCGATGTGGGAATGGGTGTTACAAAGGCCCTGGCGTCCAAATACCCCGATGTGGTGGAAGCGGTTCATTTTACGGACCTGGGTTATCCCATGGGGCAGGAAGATCCGAATACCATGAGCGATGAAGAAAAACAATTTGCCGGTTTTGTACAGCAATGGTGGTATAGTGAAGGCGCTTATGCTATGGTACATGCTACCAAGCCCCAGTCACTGGCTTATGGCTTAAATGATTCGCCTGTAGCATTGGCCGCCTGGATCTTAAGTTTCGGCAATGCCGGCGCACCTCCTGAATTAATTGAAGCAGCCTTTGGTGGCAGAGATGCCCTGCTTACCAATATCATGATCTATTGGGTAACAGAGACCATCGCCTCATCCACCAGGATGTACAAAGCAGATGCCATTGCACAATGGGGCGGGGCACAGCCTTTACAAAAAACACAGGTACCTGCAGGGGTTGCCGTATTTCCCAGAGAAGCACAATTTCCCCGCGAATGGGCCGAACGTTTTGTGAATGTGGTACACTATAAAAAAATGGATGCCGGCGGACATTTTGCCGCACTGGAAGTACCCGAGGCTTTTGCCGGTGAACTCAGATCATTTTTCTACAGTATCAAATAAAATACATTTCCGATACCATAAAATAAACGATCCCGGTAATGATTACCGGGATCGTTTGTAACAGGGAAATACTAAAAATAAAATCATGAAACCGGATATCCGTCATCTTACCCAAACAAAAAATATCGGCCCTTCGGTGGCCAGGAGATTACAGGAGATCGGGATTTATACCTTAACTGATCTTGCTGTTATTACCCCGGCCAGAGCCTATATAACATTAACCAGGAAATTCCCGGGCATTCAACTGCCGGTAAATTTATACCTGTATGCTTTGCAGGGCGCATTAATGGATATTCACTGGAGTAAACTGCCAAAAAGGCTACAAAAAGAGTTAGTGGATAAGGTAAATAAAGAAATTAAATAACATTTTACTGTTTATACGCTATTACAACGTTTACAGGCATAAAAAAAGAGTCGCATACATGCAACTCTTTTCTTTTTGTGACCGCGTCAGGATTCAAACCTGAAACCTTCTGATCCGTAGTCAGATGCTCTATTCAGTTGAGCTACGCAGCCATCCCGTGATTGGGCGGCAAAAATAGGACTTTTTTGTTTTCGCACAAAATGATTTTGAATTGTTTGTAATTTTTTTTTGATTTTTTTTCATTCGCCCTTTTTCCGCATCAAAATCCGGGTTACCTGTTTTATTAACGCTTAACTTTTAACCGATAACAATGAACAATGATCCATCCCTCATAATTACTTATCTTACCAGCATGAAAGCATTACTCACAGGAACCGCTTTATTATTGGTAACGGTACTAACGGCGCAAAATACCGGCAAGCTGCACCGGAAAGCCGTACTGGTTGACGGGCATAATGATGTATTGTCCGCCTCCGTATTGGGTAAACAGGATATTTCGCACCGGCTAACAAAAGGCCATAGCGACCTGGACCGCTGGCAGGAAGGCGGGGTGGATGTGCAGTTTTTTTCGGTATTCACCGGCCCCAAAGCCCGGAACGCCGAAGGCGTATATAAAGATGCCATGGAAGAGATTGACTCGCTGGAACAGATAGCAGCCCGTAACCCCGACCGCATGATACTAGCAAAGAATTACGCCGATGTAAAAAGAGCGATCAAACAAAAAAAGCTGGCCGCATTGATAGGCGTGGAGGGCGGGCACATGATAGAAGACGATTTAAATAAACTGGATGCATTACACCAACGCGGTATGCGTTACCTTACCCTTACCTGGAATAACAGCAACAGCTGGGCTACCAGTGCCATGGATGAAACACAGAAAGGCGATAGTTTAACGCATAAAGGATTAACAGATTTCGGTGTACAGGTAGTAAAACGCCTGAACGAACTGGGCATACTGGTTGACCTTTCCCATACCGGTGAACAGACTTTTTATGATGCCATCGCGGCCAGCAGCAAGCCCGTGATATTGTCACATAGTTCGGTATGGGCACTCTGCCCGGTTTTCCGGAACGTAAAGGATGAACAGATCAAAGCCGTAGCGAAAAACGGGGGTGTGATCTGCATTAATTTTTATTCGGGTTTTATCAGCAAGGCCTACGATGAAAGACTGGCACAGTTAAATAAAGTTGAACGGCCAATAGTACAGGATTCTTTATGGCAGGTGTATAAGGACAGTGCCCGGGTGCAACAGGAATGGCGGCAGTATTTTCGTAACCAGGTAGCCGATGTGCAACCCACTATCAATGACCTGGTAGACCATATAGATTATATTGTAAAACTGGTAGGAGATGATTATGTAGGCATTGGATCCGACTATGATGGGATCAGCGCCTTACCAAAAGGGCTGGAAGATGTAACCACCTATCCCAAAATAACAGAAGCATTGTTGGAAAGGGGTTATTCCAAAAAATCGATCCGGAAGATTTTGGGTGGCAATGTATTAAGGGTAATGAAGGCCGGTTTTAAATAAACCAATAGTATATCCGCGAAAATCTGCGGAGTCATTTGTGGTATCTGCGGGAAACCTAGTTCGCCACTAGCGGAAATTTTTTCTATAGGTTTCTTCGCCTTCTTTATACATAGTAATACCCGTTAAACGTTGCCGGGCATCATACTGTTTCCACTCCTTCGTTTTTTTACCATGTTTATACATACCCGTATTAATGGTTTGTGTAACCGCATCACGTTCCAGCCAGAGTCCGTCACGCAGGCCATCTTTATAATAACCGGAGTCGGTCACTACACCATTCTCGTTTAAATTCATATACAGGCCATGATACAGGCATTCATTATACACCGATGCATAACCGGCATCCGCTGTTACATTGTATAAAGCTTTAACCTTGTAATCTTTACTTTTAATGGCCGTTTCTTTGGTTTGTAAATGTTGCCAGGCCGCATTCTTATTTTGTTTGGCCATACGTGACAGGGTATAGGTAGGATGTTTGGTCTGCTTGGTTATTTCATCTGTTACCCTGTGGTATTTGGTGGTTGAAAAAGTACGTACCATGCGCAGGTTGCCGGCTTTATCCCAGTGTTTCCATTCACCCTCGGGAATACCATGTTTAAAATAACCCGAATCACATTTTACCCCATTGGCGTACTGGCTGTACCAGCTGTGATGCAGTTTGCCATTTTTAAAATGAGCATTGAATAAAATATGATTATCGGCTTCGTCATGGTGCTCTACTACATTCACCAGGTTATTATTGGCAGCGGTAGTAAGCAATTTTTCAAAACGTTCGGGGTAAGCGGTATAATCCACGGCATCATTTTGCGCAAAAACTACAACAGAAGAAAGAATACCAAGTAAAGCAAGCGTAAAGTTGTATTTCATCACGGGCCATTTTGTGGTTAACAAACATCGTTGGAGCCACAAAATTACAACTTATAAACATTCAAATAACCAGGCTATTTATGCAATACGTTCAGTGCAAACGATTTACACATATAGTAAATATATTAATATGTTTATTTTAGTCTTATAAGAGTTAAAAACCGGGCAGGTGTGCTTACTAACGCTCATTTTTTTACCATCCAACCTTCATAAAACAATAAATGCTCCCGGATGGGAGCATTTATACAATGAAAAATATTTATTAAAAGGAGTAAACTGCAGCAAATAAAAAGTTAGCAGCCGTTTTAGTGGCGGTGCCATCGCTTTTTACAAACAGGTAATCCTTGCTGGCATTATCAACCCGGAATTCGGGAATAAAGGTCAGTCCTCCTACTTTAAAGTTAGCCGACAGGGTAGTGGCGAAAATAGTACCGCCATCTGTACCACTATACACTTTTAAGCCGTTCTCATCATTAAAGTATTCGCCACGTAAGGTAAGACCAAACCAGGGTTTAGGATCCACGTTCAGGTATAAGGCCGAACCCCACCAGGTTTTGGAAGATGTTTTCTTGGCGCCATCCCAGCCGTTTACACCGGTAACCGTACCGTTATAACCAATACTGAATTTGTCGCTGATCTTAGCCGTTACCACCGCATCTACCTGGTGACTGATGGTTGTATCCGGCGCTTTACCGCCAACATAATTTACATACAGCGATATATTATCATTGGCCTGCAGGCTATACTGTGCCAAAGCAAATTTGCGGTTAATGGCATCGTCGGGCACCACACGGTAATCGGTGGCATTGGCAATACCCAGCATAAAGCCATGTTTACCTTTTGTAATATTGGCTTTTACACCGGTATGTCCGAAAGGACCATTACTGAACATATAAGATGTGCTGTAGTTACGGTTGGCCTGCGGGTCAAGTACTTCATAACCCACGTGTGTACCCCAGGTGCCTACCGAAAAACTGATCCAGTCGGCTGGTGCATAAGAGATATAGGCCTGCTTGATAGCCTGTGTAATACCATCATCGGTATAGGCAAAATCTTTTGCACGCGGGCCAAAACCAAGGTCCAGTACAGCATTTACTTTGCCCATGGTATAATCGAATTTTACACTGGCCATACCCAATGCAAACGTATTGTGTGTTGGCGTAAAGCTGGTATAGTTATTCGCTTTTGTTTTTGCAAAATCGTACCGATAATAAGCGTCGGCAGAACCGCTGATACTGAGGGGAGAAGTTTTTTCTTCGGTTGTTGTAGAATCCTGTGCAAAAGCAGGTAGAATAAGCAGGTGCAAAGCACATGCTAACAGATTTTTTCTTAACATTGTAAAACTTTTTTTCTTTTAAAAGTGAGGTACAGTGCGGTCTTGTTCCAGAAGACCGGGAACACTGTACCTTTTTTGTTTGTGTGTGTCCGTGAGCAAACAGTTGTTGCAAAAAAGATGGTCGGAATATCCCGGTAAGGGTATGTTGTTCCAGAACATACGGGTCCCGTTCGGGCCGGCAGGCAAAGCGTAACAACTACCGGGGTATGTATTACACTTTGCCAGGCCCGCGAATATTTCCGCAATAATGATGGATAGGTAAGTACTATACTTCTTCCAGTACTTCGGCTTCTTTCTGTAACAATTCCGGTGGAATAGTGCCGTTTACCAGTAAAGTACCCTGTACATATTTTTCGTTATGCTGTGATGCATCCAGTCCGGCAGCTTCTTCCTCGCTGCTAACACGCATAGGTAATATGAAGTTGATAATTTTAAATAAGATGAACGATACAGTGAAACTATATGCTACGGCCACCAGCATACCTACCAACTGGATAGGGAACTGGGTTTTGAACAGTGCTGTTTCACCTGGTGTAACCATGCTGAACACACCTGTTAACAACATACCGGTAATACCGCCCAAGCCGTGACAGGCAAATACATCCAGGGGATCATCCAGCTTGGTTTTATGTTTTAAGAACTCAGCAACATAGTTGGAAATGATAGCAGCTGCAAAGCCAATAAAGATGGCCTGTGGTACGCCTACAAAACCGGCAGCCGGTGTAATGGCTACCAGGCCAACTACTGCACCGATACAGAAACCCAGTACAGAAGGTTTTTTACCCCTGATCACATCAAAGAACATCCAGGCCAGGCCTGCCGCACCGGCAGCTGTATTGGTAGTGGCAAATGCATATACGGCCAGCGGTGTGGCACCTACTGCGCTACCCGCATTAAAACCGAACCAGCCAAACCAGAGTAAGCCGGTACCAATTAATACATAAGGGATATTGGCGGGAGCAGTAACCGTGCTTTTGCGTGCTTTTAAAACAATAGCACCGGCCAAAGCGGCCATACCTGCAGAAATATGCACAACAGTACCGCCGGCAAAATCCTGAACACCCCATTTAAACATCAGTCCTTCCGGGTGCCAGGCCATATGCGCCAATGGAGCATATACCAGTACGCCAAATAATACAATGAATAAAGTGTAAGAGCTGAAACGGATACGCTCGGCTACCGCACCTACTACCAGTCCGGGCGTAATGATAGCGAACATTAATTGGAAGAAAGCAAACAGAGGCAGCGGCACAGTTGATGCCGCACTCCAGGGAGCGCCGTTCATTACATCTTTAAAGAAGAAGAAGGTGGAGGGATTACCAATAAAACCACCGATTGACTCACCAAAACAAAGACTAAACAAAACCACTATCCACAGTACACTGATAATACCGGCGGATACCGTGCTCTTGATCATGGTAGAAAGAACGTTCTTACGACCCACCATACCGCCGTAAAAAAAGGCCAGGGCAGGGGTCATTAAAAATACAAAGGCACATGAAGCAAGCATCCAGGCAATATCGCCGCTGTTGTAGGTATAAACCGGGGTACCATCGGCGTTGGTTACAGTAGAAGGGTCGAAAGCACTACCCGGTGTAACGAACAGTGCAAAAATGGCCACTGCCGTTAAAACCAGGAAAGGCGCCACTTGTTTAGCAGTTAGTTTTGCCATAGTTCAATAAATAGTTTAAATAAATAAATAATATTTTGATAACACATTAAAACTATATTAAAAATCAAATAACACGTGTTAGTTTATAGAATTATTTAAATTTTAATAGCAAAATTGTATCTATTTTGCTACTATTATTAACATTATTAATTTGTATAATGTATAATAAATTGATAAATTAATATCAACCGATTGTTATTTCAACTTTTGGGTGGTTTAGGGTGTTGATAATTTTTAAAATAGGGTTTAGAGGTGATGATGATGCAGCTTTTTGCAGACATAAGTAGATAATTAAAAGAGTAGTTACAGTGTTAGTTGGAGTTGTTGTTCGTCGCTGTTTGGGCCATCGCATTCAATTTTGCCCTGGCACAACACATTAAGGTGGTAAAAATATGCGACCCCTCCGGGGTCGAAAAATCGTTTGGCTTCTCCGGTTATGAATATGTGATGCCGCTGGCATCAGTTGCGTTTTATTAATAGCTGTGGTAAGAGAGTTGATCGCAGCTTTGTAATTTATTACCCTGTGAACCTCTGTGTAAACCCTCCGTGTAACTCAGTGGTAATAAATCCCCCTTAATAAACCACAGAGGTAAAGGAGTTGGTCACAGAGTTACACGGAGATTTTGTTAATCGCCCTTTTGGTTATCGCATTCTGATTTGCCTTGACGTAACTCAGTAATAATAAATAGCCCCCTTATAAACCACAGAGGTAAAGGAGTTGGTCACAGAGTTACACGGAGCTTTTGTTAATCGAGGTTTTAGTTATCGCATTCTGTTCTGCATTAGCGCAAACCTGTATTGGGGTAAAAACATGCGACCCCGGCGGGGTCGAAAGATCGTTTCGCTTCTCCGGTTATGAATATGTGATGCCGCTGGCATCAGTTGTATTTTACTAATAGCTGTGGCAAAAGAGTTGATCGCAGCGTTGTAATTTAATACCCTGTGAACCTCTGTGTAATCACTCTGTGTAACTCAGTGGTAATAAATAAACACCCTTCATAAACCACAGAGGTAAAGGAGTTGGTCACAGAGTTACACGGAGCTTTTGTTAATCGAGGTTTTGGTATCGCATTCTGTTCTGCATTAGCGCAAACCTGTATTGGGGTAAAAATATGCGACCCACTCCGGGGTCGAAAAGTTGTTTTAGTTCTCTTGTTATAAATAGGTGGTGCCGCTGGCATCAGGTGCGCTTTATAAATAACTGTGGCAAAAGAGTTGATCGCAGCGTTGTAATTTAATACCCTGTGAACCTCTGTGTAATCACTCTGTGTAACTCAGTGGTAATAAATAAACACCCTTCATAAACCACAGAGGTAAAGGAGTTGGTCACAGAGTTACACGGAGCTTTTGTTAATCGAGGTTTTGGTATCGCATTCTGTTCTGCATTAGCGCAAACCTGTATTGGGGTAAAAATATGCGACCCACTCCGGGGTCGAAAAGTTGTTTTAGTTCTCTTGTTATAAATAGGTGGTGCCGCTGGCATCAGGTGCGCTTTATAAAAAGCTGCGGCAAAGAAGTGATCACAATGTTTTGTTTTATTACCCTGTGAACCTCTGTGTAGTCCCTCCGTGAAACTCAGTGGTAATAAATAAACACCCTTAATAAACCACATCGTTAAAGGAGTTGGTCACGGCGTTTCACAGAGGTTTTTGCTTTTTAACGCTGTGGCCCACTGGTAACGCTATAATAGAAAATAATCCATTCGTATGATTATCCCGTAGGGATAACAGGTTAATAGCGCTGATCCGCCACAAGGTACATCGACCCCAGCGGGGTCGCATATAAAAATTATTGGTTCTTGTCAAGTAATAATCCTATCACAGCCTATTCTCCATTCAATAAAACCAAAACAGTTGCAGTTTGCACCAAAGCCCAAAGGCTGCCCCGCTTAGGCGGAAATACTGGCGGCCTTATAGCCGGCAGATTGCAGCCGGGCGGGGAACTACTGCTGAATAAAGTACCTGCAGCCGACAGCCCCAAAAACACTATATCATTATGTAACGATAGCTACAGTTTGCTAAAAAATTAATTGTATTAGCCCTTACCTTTGCGTCATGAATGATGCAACCATAGTAGCCGGTAAATTATTAGATGTACAGGCCGTTAAATTAAGTCCCAATGCGCCCTTTACCTGGGCCAGCGGCTGGAAAAGTCCTATTTATTGCGATAACCGTAAAGTATTATCCTTTCCTTATGTAAGGGATTATGTAAAATCGGAACTGTGCAACGTGATCTTTGAAAAATTCCCCGAAGCCGACGTATTGGCCGGTGTGGCCACAGCTGGCATTGCCTGGGGCGCTATGGCTGCCGACCAGTTGAAATTGCCTTATGTATATGTACGTCCCAAACCAAAGGAGCACGGACTGGGCAACCAGATAGAGGGGGCCCTGCAGCCCGGTCAAAAGGTGATCGTGGTGGAAGACCTGATATCTACCGGAAAGAGCAGCCTGCAGGTGGTGGATGTTTTAAAGAATGCCGGTGTGGAAGTAGTGGGCATGGTATCTATATTTACCTACCAGTTTCCACAGGCGGCTGAGGCTTTTGAAAAAGCCGGTGTGCCTTACCACAGCCTGACCGATTACCCTACATTAATCAGCCTGGCGCTGGAGCGTAATATAGTATCGGCAGGTGACGAAGCCGAATTGCTAAAATGGCGTGAAAACCCGGCAGCCTGGAAGGCAGAATAATTTTTAATGATTATCTTACCCTCATTATGCGTAATTTATTATTTACCCTGATGGCCGTTATCGGCATCTGCTTTACCGCCGGCGCCCAGACCAAGGCGCAGCTGACAGCTAATATCAGCACCCCCGATGTGGCCTGTGCCGCCTGCGAAACCCGTATTACCAGTATGCTGAAAAGGTATGATGGCGTATTAGCCGTAAAAGTGTATTACAAACGTGGCATTACCCAGGTTAAATATTTAACCGACCGGGTAAATATTGAGACCATTAAAACTGCCATAGCCAATGCCGGTTATGATGCGGATAATGTGACCAAAAATGAGGATGCCTATAAACGCTTACCCAAAACCTGTAAAAAGTTTGAGGACGGAGGCGGTCATCCCAAACCCAGGCCCAAAGCTGAAACGCCTGTGGCCGATTCGGTAACGGTAAATTAAAAAGTAAAAGATTGTTGAATAAAAGCCTGGACCTAGTTCAGGCTTTCTGCTATCAGTTCGGCAATGTCCAGCACTTTAACCGAGTCTTCTTTTTCGGCAAGTTTAACCCCATCGGTCATCATGGTATTGCAGAACGGGCAGGCCGATGCAATAACGGCAGCCTGGGTACCGATGGCTTCGCGGCTGCGGTCAATATTCACACGCACATCGCCTTTTTCTTCTTCCTTGAACATTTGTGCCCCGCCGGCGCCACAACATAAACCCTTGCTGCGGCAGCGTTTCATTTCTACCAGCTCAGCATCCAGGGCTTCCAGCACTTTACGCGGCGCTTCATAAATATCATTGGCACGGCCTAAATAACAGCTATCGTGGAAGGTAATCTTTTTACCTTTAAACGCACCACCGTCTTTCAGCTGAACCTTGCCGTTATCAATTAACTGCTGTAAAAAAGTAGCATGATGAATAACTTCGTAAGTACCGCCCAGCTCGGGATATTCGTTCTTAAATGTGTTGAAGCAATGGGGGCAGGTGGTTACAATTTTCTTTACCCCGTAGTTGTTTAATACCTGTATGTTCTGGTAGGCCATCATCTGGAACATGAACTCGTTACCGGCACGGCGTACAGGGTCGCCGGTGCACATTTCTTCCTTTCCTAAAATGGCATAATTTACACCTACCTTATTTAAAATGGTGACAAAAGCTTTGGTGATCTTCTGGGCCCGCTGGTCAAAACTTCCTGCACATCCCACCCAAAAAAGTACATCCGGATTTTCGCCTGCCGCAAATTTTTCTGCCATTATAGGTACCTGCATAAAAGAAATTTGCTCAAAACTAAACTAAAATGATTTATTCCTGCACAAGTGCATAGCCTTTCCTTTATTTTTGTTGCTTGTGTAATGGTATAAAGTGTAGGATACCAGCTGCAGATCCCCGTGGCATCGTTCCTTGCGACGCTCCGTTCAACTGTATATCGCTGGGCATCTTACCGGTTACCGTACCTGGTTATAAACGTTAGGCGTTTATATTTTTATTTTACAACAGCAGCATGGCAATAAAAAAGTTTTTTCAACGACTGTTTAACTGGGAACTGTGGAATTTTTATGTGTTGTATGCACCCATTGCGCCGGTATGGCTATGGTATTGCCTGCGCAGCCGGTCCTTATGGTTCTTTACTCCCTCTAACCCCACTATTACCTTTGGCGGCTTTGAGGGCGAGGGCAAAAAAGAAATGTACGACCAGTTACCCCCAAGCCTTGTTCCCCGCACTATTTATATATTGAACACTTTATCCTTTACGCAAGTACTGGAAAAAATAAAAGCGGCCGGCTTTACTTATCCCTTTATTGTAAAACCCGATGTAGGCATGAAGGGTATCCTGTTCCGCAAAATTGACAGCGAAGAACAACTGGCCAAATACCATGAGCGTATACCGGTGGAGTATATTGTGCAGGACCTTATTGAACTGCCGGTGGAAGTGAGTGTATTTTACTACCGTTATCCCTGGGAACAAAAAGGAACGGTAAGCGGTTTTATTCACAAGGAATTATTACATGTGACCGGTGACGGCCATTCCACTTTACAGGAACTGGTAGCAAACCATAGCCGGGCCAGGTTCAGGATGGAGGAAATGCAGCACCGCCATGGTCACCGTTTTGACAGGGTGATCCCGAAGGGAGAGGTATTTTACTTGTCCTATGCCGGCAACCATAACCGCGGGGCCCAGTTCACCAACCTGCACAACGAGATCAATGCCCGCATGCATGAAGTGTTTGATGCATTGAGTCATCATACCACTTTTTATTATGGCCGCTATGATATCAAGACAGGCTCCATAGAGGAACTGAAAGATGGTAAGAACTTCCAGATCATTGAATTTAACGGCTGCGGCGCCGAGCCTAACCATATTTACGATTGCGGCATGAGCATCTGGAAAGCCTATGGCACTATTTTACAGCACTGGAAAGCCCTGTATAAAATAAGCAGGTATAATAACGATCATGGTACGCCATACTGGTCGTATAAAAAAGGCAAGAACTTTTTAAAAGAAGCCCGCAGGCATTTTAAAGTGCTGGAACAGTATGATTAATAATTAGCTAATTTGATAATTTGGTGATGTGCAGGTGTAAGATTACTATTAACCATGAACTATTAACTTTTAACGAAGAAAGGAGTAATGAATAAACTGATCAGGATATTTTTCGTAGGCATGCTGGTGAGCTTTGTGGGATCCTTGCCATTGGGTACCCTGAATATACTGGCCATGAAAATATCGGTTTACCAGGGTATTATGGCAGCCATGTTATTCTCCTTTGGCTCTTTATTGGTTGAGATAGTGTATGTACGTATTTCGCTGGTAGCTATGGACTGGGTACGTAAACAGGAAAAGATCTTAAAGGCCCTGGAGTGGGTGACCCTGGCCATTGTACTGGCACTGGCCATTGCCAGTTTTTATGCGGCCATGCACCCCACAGTGGGCGGGGAGGACAGGAGCGGCCTGCCCAATATGCATCCTTTTTTATTCGGGGCTATGATGTGTGCCATTAACCCGGTACAGATCCCGTTCTGGTTTGGCTGGAGCACGGTGTTGTTCACTAAAAAAGTGCTGTTGCCGCAAAACAGTCATTACAACTCCTATATCATTGGCATTGGCATTGGTACTTTCATTGGTAACTGTGTATTTATATTCGGAGGCATGCTCATAGCCGATAAGATCAATAATAACCAGCACATTTTAAACTATATTATCGGGAGCATTTTTGCCATTACGGCGCTTATACAGGCCTGGCGTATTTATAAACGTAAAGATGCGATCCAGAAAATGATGGATGATGCGGAAGAGGGGAAGAAATGATGAGTTATGAATTATGAATGTTGAATGATAAATACTGGCAAGAATGGCAAAATCATCATGTATTGCGTAATTCATAACTCATAATTCATCATTCATAATTCTTGCCAGATACCCGGCTTTTCGCTTTTTGCTGAGCTTTTAGCTTTTAGTACCAAAATCCCCCTTACTTTTGCATTTATTATCCAATTATCGGGAATTTCCCCCTTTATCCACCCCCGGAAAAAGGAGCAGATGCTGATAAAAAGTGGTATTAAATTCAGAATAAGCATGAGTAACCCGAAGACAGGTTTTATGTATAAATCGTGGTGGAAAATTACAGCGGTTGTATTATTGGTTTATACTATTGCCGGCGGTTTGTTAATGGATATTCCCCGTCTGCCCGAACTGGAAGAAACAATCAGGAACATGTATTTTCACGTGGCTTTATGGTTTGCCATGATGATACTGTTCACCATCTCGGTTGTTTATGCCATTATGTACCTGAACAAAAAGAACCTCCGGTACGATATCATTTCCAAGCAATTTGCCACTACGGGTATTTTTATCGGCCTGCTGGGTTATGCAACCGGCGCCATCTGGATGAGTTATACCTGGGCCGACCCTAACGCTTCGCTGATGGATTCGTTCAGCACTTTTTCCCGCGAACCCAAACTGATCGGCGCTGCCATTGCCTTACTGGTGTACAGCGCTTACCTGGTATTGCGCCAGTCCATTCCGGATATTGACCGCCGTGCCCGTGTATCTGCCGTGTATAATATTTTTGCTTTCGCACTCTTATATCCTGCCATAAAAATTATTCCCAGTATGGTGGAAAGCCTTCACCCCGTGCTGGATTTTAAAGAAGTGGACAATAAGCTGAGAAGGGTATTTTACCCGGCTGTAATAGGGTGGACCCTGCTGGCAGTATGGATCACCACCATTAAGATCAGGATACAATTTTTGAAGGAAAAAGATATGTTATGAAATTGAAATTAATAGCCCTGTTAGCAGTATTGTTATCTGGTGTAACCATGATAAACGCACAAAACACCGTTCCGCAGGAAACTTTAATGCGTTCCAGCGGCCGTATTTATGTGGTGGTGGCCGTTATGCTGACTATTTTAGCGGGTATCATCATCTACCTTGTCCGCCTGGACAGGAAAATTGGCAAGTTGGAAAAACATTCCTAAGATTTATTAAAAGGCTAACAATTAAATGACTAATAGTTGTTAGTATTGCCATTAATTTTGCTTTGCATATATGAAATAAATTAAACATTAAATTATGTCTGACAATCAGTACAGCTTTTTTGCCGACGTTGCAAAAAGCTTTGACAAGGCCGCTAAGTTTACAAAATGGGATTTAGGGGTACTGGCACAAATAAAAGCATGTAATGCCGTTTACCGCATGCGTTTCCCGGTTAAAAAGGATGACGGCAGTATTGAAGTAATTGAAGCTTACCGTGTACAACACTCTCACCACAAAGCACCCTGTAAAGGTGGTATCCGTTTTGCCGCTGAGGTAAACCAGGATGAAGTAATGGCCCTGGCTGCGCTGATGACCTTTAAATGCGCCATTGTAAACGTGCCTTTTGGTGGTGGTAAAGGTGGTATCAAGATCAACCCGCGTAACTATTCCGCTTATGAACTGGAAAAAATTACCCGCCGTTACACTTCTGAACTGATCAAGAAAAACTTTATTGGCCCGGGTACCGATGTACCGGCGCCTGATTACGGAACCGGTGAAAGGGAAATGGCCTGGATACTGGATACCTACACTACTATGCGTCCCGGTGAAATTGATGCCGCAGGTTGCGTTACCGGTAAACCCGTATCACAAGGTGGGGTACGTGGCCGCAGGGAAGCCACCGGTTTAGGTGTGTTCTTTGGTTTACGTGAAGTATGTAATATTCCCGATGTAATGGAAAAACTGGGTTTACCTGTAGGTGTAGAAGGTAAACGTGTGATTATACAGGGCCTGGGTAACGTGGGTTATCACTCGGCTAAATTCTTCCAGAATGCAGGTGCCAAGATCACTGCCCTGGCAGAATATGAAGGATCTATTCATAACGAAGAAGGCCTGGATATTGATGCGGTATTCAACCACCGTAAAGCAACCGGCTCTATCTTAAACTTCCCCGGTGCTAGGAACCTGGAGAAAAACACCGATGCGCTGGAATTGGATTGCGATATCCTGATCCCTGCAGCTTTGGAAAACGTGATCAATGGTGAAAATGCACCCCGTGTAAAAGCCAAGATCATTGGTGAAGCGGCAAATGGTCCTTTGACCCCTGAAGCGGATGAAGTATTTGCTAAAAAAGGTGTACTGGTAGTACCAGATATGTACCTGAATGCCGGTGGTGTAACCGTATCGTATTTCGAATGGTTAAAAAACCTGAGCCACGTACGTTATGGCCGGATGGAAAAACGTTTTAACGAGAACATGAACTCGCATATCGTTGACCAGATGGAATCTTTAAGCGGTAAAAAAATGACCACTAAGGACAGGGAGTATATCGTGCATGGCGCCGATGAGGTTGACCTGGTATACAGCGGCCTGGAAGAAACCATGGTAACTGCCACCCACGAGATCATGAACGAGTGGAAAAACAACCCCACTATTCCTGATATGCGTACTGCCGCTTATGTGGTTGCTATTAATAAGGTAGCTACGAGTTATGCTGAATTAGGTATTTTCCCATAATATATTTTAATTGACAATGGACAAATGACAGTTGACAATTTTGCTGCTGTTCATTTGTCCATTGTTTTTAAATAATTGTCAATTGTCCATTATCACTTGTCAATTGCTTTAAGTGTTTTTACAATGCTGATCAGCAGCCTGCAAACTTCACGACAATCAGCTTGTATATTTTCGTATTCTTCCTGCGTCAGGTAATGGGTATCTGTAAGCAACTTTAGCCAATATTCCGTTTCATTTGCTTCTTTAAGTGCAATATTGATCTTATTCAAAAAATCGGCCCGGCTTTGAGCATGCTCGGCTTCTTTCAGTAAGGCACCGACAGCAGTTCCGCTACGCAATAATTGTTTGGAAAGAACAAACTCCCTTTTTTGTTCTGTTAGGTATTTATAAAGATTGACCACCCTCACTGCAAAGAGATAACTCTTAGTCAGTACAATATTATCCTTCATAGGTAAGCTTTATCCAAAAATAAAACTTTCCCTTCCTATTTATTCACTTGATAGTTTCTTGTAATTTGTCCATTGTCAGTTGTCAATTGTCCATTGACTACAGTTTTTTCACCTCTATCTCCCTTATATCCTTCAGCCTGAATAACACTTCCTGTAACCTGTTTTTGGAGATGGCAATATCCATGGTACAGAATAATTGAATATCCTGTTTTAAGATGGTGCAGTCAAATTGTTTGATGATGGTCATGAGGGAATTCATTTGGGTATAATCGAACTGCAGGTGGTAGTTCTCCATCACGGGCTTTTGTACGGAAGGGGTTACCTGCAAGGCAAAGGAGGCTGCGGTTTTATAGGCATTGATCAGCCCCGGAACGCCTAATAAGGTACCGCCAAAATACCGCACCACAACGATCAGTACATTGGTTACCTGTTTGCTGTCTATCTGGCCCAATATCGGCTTACCGGCGCTCCCCGATGGTTCGCCATCATCACTCACGCGGAAATTATTACCATCCAATCCCAGGCGGTAAGCAAAACAATGATGTCCCGCTTTGGGATGTTCCTTTTTTATTTGCGCCAGCTGAGCTTTAAACTCATCTACCGTTTTAATGGGTAATGCATAGGCAATGAACTTGCTGTTGCGGTCCTTATACTCAGCCATTCCCGGTTTGTCGATCGTGTTGTAATAATCCTGACTCATAATTTTCGTATCACTCATGCAGTAATGTTTGGACTGGTATATTGCCAGGTACTGATAGAATCGGTCCCTGACAGGATGGTATTGACGAAAGATTGGTTCTGTAATTGGGGAGCTGCCAGTCCATTACCAATGAATAGGGTGGTATTGGTAATTACCCGGGCTTCATCCCATATGCCGGCATCGATAAAGGATTGTAACAACTGGCTGCCGCCCTCCACTATTACACTTATTATTTTTAATTCGTATAATGCTGTAAGCAATTGTTCAACAATCTTTTCGCCAAAAGAAATTTTATAGTATAACAGGTTTTCCTGTTGTTCCTGTTTTTGTGCATTAAATACAACTGTAGCCTGATGCCCGTCCAGTAAATGCAAGCCGGCCGGCAATTTCAGCTCCCTGTCCAGCACCAGCCTTACAGGTGAAGGGCCGGTCCATAAGCGGTTGGTCAGCGACGGATTATCGTATAATGCCGTATGGGTGCCTACCAGTATACCCGCTTCCTCGCTCCGCCATTTATGTACCAGGGTATTCGTTTCGCTATTGCTGATCAATAACCTTTCGGATTTATTTTCCCTTGCAATGAAACCATCGGCTGTCTGCGCCCATTTTAAAATAATAAAAGGACGTTTTTTTGTATGAAAAGTAAAAAAACGTTCATTCAGTTGTAAACAGGCAGCTTCCAATACACCTGTAGTTACCTTAATACCTGCCTGTTGCAGCTTTTCAATACCCTTGCCGTTTACCGCATCAAAGGGGTCGCGACAGCCCACCACCACTTCAGGTATCCGGTGATGAATAATGAGGTCGGCGCAGGGTGGTGTTTTGCCGAAATGCGCACAGGGTTCCAGCGAAACATACATAACAGAAGCGCTGATCAGGTGCCTGTCGGCCTCCTGTACCGAAGCAATACAGTTCACTTCGGCATGTGGTCCTCCATATTGCCGGTGCCATCCTTCACCAATGATCCGGTCATTATGTACCAGCACAGCACCTACCATGGGGTTGGGCGCTACCATACCGGCACCCAGCCGGGCCAGCTGTATACAACGGTCCATATAATATTCTGCTACCTGCATTCGTGGCGCAAATGTAAATGAATTAAGTTTGCCGTATGACGGTATTTGAGGCGATCAGTGATACAGAACAACAATTACAGGGCATTTATGATGCAGCTGAGGCGGCGGCCATTACTGATTGGCTGGCAGAAGCCATGACCCATACCCGCAAAACAGAGCGGCAGCTGAGGCAGGAACTGGAATTGTCTGCTGCACAAGCGGAGCAATGGGAAGCTGCCGTAGCCCGTTTATTACAACACGAACCCCTGCAATATGTATTGAACGAAGCCTGGTTTTACGGGCTGAAGTTTTATGTTGACAAAAATGTATTAATACCCAGGCCCGAGACCGAGGAACTGGTGGACTGGATCATTGAAAACCATAGCCAGTCCGGCCCTTTACACATACTGGACATTGGAACCGGCAGCGGCTGCATACCCATCAGCCTGAAAAAGACCTTACCACAGGCCCAGGTACGGGGTATCGATATCAGTGCAGCAGCATTGGGAATAGCCTCCCGGAATGCTACTGCCTTACATGCTGACGTAGATTTTTCAGTGATTGATTTCCTGGATACCGGCTCAACAGCATCACTGCCGGTATTTGATATCATTGTAAGTAATCCGCCCTATATACCTCAACTGCATGCCCGGGATATGGATGCCAATGTACTCCGGTACGAGCCGGCTACTGCTTTATTTGTACCGGATAATGACCCCATTGTTTTTTACAAAGCCATTGCACATTTCGGGAAAGAACATTTAAACAGTAATGGCAGCATTTATCTGGAATTATATGATGTGTATCATACTGAAGTGAATGATTTTTATACAGCGCTGGGTTACCAGACGTTTATTTTACAGGATATGCAGGGCAAACAGCGTATGCTGAAAGCCAGTTTACCATCTTAATAAAAGCAGCAGGATTTATTTTATTTTTCATTTATTTCGCCGTTCAAAATTTGCATTTCGCATGATCTATTTTACAGAAGCCAGTATTCAACATATATCCATACATAAAGTAGGCAATAAACAAATGGGAGAGGGCCTGGCCTTATCGGAGCAACCCCTGGAAATTGAGGACGAGGTATTGAACGGTTTATTGAAACAATACTTCTTGGCTCCTTTTGAAAAAACAAATGAAGTGTACCGTTTTACCCACGCTACGGAAGAAATAGGCTTGAATGAAATGTACCATTTTGCTGCCAGGATGTTTGAAGCCGAAGCTGATTTTCATGACAATACCCGGCAGGTTGCCAAACAATTGTATGATATTACCAGTCATCCGAATATTAAATCCGGTGAAATGTACGTGGTATACTTTAAACAGCTGCAGATAGAGGGGGAATTACTGGATGCGGTAGGTATTTTTAAGTCAGAATCCAAAGAGCCTTTCCTGGTGGTGTCACAATCGGGTCCTGAGTTTGAAATAGGGTATAAGGAAGAAGCTATTAATATTAAAAAACTGGATAAGGGCTGTTTAATTTTTAACACGGAGAAAGAGGAAGGCTATAAGGTAGCAGTAATTGACCAGACCAATAAAACAGGTGCCGTATACTGGGTGGATGAGTTTTTAAAACTGCGTATCCGTAACGATGATTTTAATAAAACCACGGCCACGCTTAGTTTATGCAAAAGTTTTGTAAATGAACAGCTGGAGGAACATTTCAGCATGACCAAGGCCGACAAAGCTGATCTGCTGAACCGTTCCATACAATACTTTAAACAAAGTGAATCTTTTAATGTAGATGAATTTACCCAGGATGTAATTGGTGTACCCGAAGCCGCCGGCATGTTTAAAAGTTATAAACAACAATATGAGCAGGATTTTGGTACGCCTATCGAGGATTCATTTACCATTTCGTCGGCAGCAGTAAAAAAACAGGCCCGGGTGTTTAAATCGGTCATCAAACTGGACAAAAACTTTCATATCTATATTCATGGTAATAAGGATATGATTGAACAGGGTTATGATGATGCCGTTGGCAGGAAGTATTACAAACTTTACTTTGAAGAAGAATCATAAGCTTTACGGATTACCCTTGCAAATATTCACAACGATGATTATTTTTCGGGAATGAAAGCACGCCATATCATTGTAGTAATAATGATGTTGTTATGCAGCATCCGCCTGCATGCACAAACCTTTTATAAAACCCCGTACGGACAAAAATACCATACGGCAGATTGCCGCTCGGTGAAAAATGTATCACAGGCAATTGATGCAAAAGATATTCCTGCATCGGGATTAGAAGCCTGTAAAATTTGCCGGCCGGTACTTACAGCCACCAAAAGCTATGGCACTAAAAAGCCTGCCGGTGAAGCAAAGAGTACGGTACAATGTAAGGGCATTACGAAGGCCGGTAACAGGTGCAAACATAATACCAGTATAGCCAACGGGTATTGTCACCAGCACCAGCCCTGAAATATTACCGGCCAAACCTGTAGTATTGTCCCAGCTCATTGGGTTTGTTCTGCAGGTGATCTATCAGTATTTTACGGGCCTGCATGGAAAAAGTAATACCATTACCTCCAAAGCCCAGTACAAAATAACCATGTTTATATTCAGGCGACACCCCTACATAAGGCAGGCTGTCCCTGGTAGAGCCAAACACGCCGCCCCAGCTGAAGTCTTCAATAAAACTGATACCAGGTACAAGCCTGGTAACTTTTTTTACCAGTTTTGTAGATTTTTTTTCTTTTACCTCCTGCTCATTGGATTGTTTCAGTTGGTCATTGTCTTCGCCGCCTATTAATAACCGGCCGTCCCCGGTTGTACGCATGTAGATATAGGGGTCGTTGGTATCCCATACTAAAGTATCTTTCAGCTTTTTATTGATTTTAACCCCGGGTTCGCTGATACAGGCATAGGTGTTAAAGAGATGTGCTATTTTTTCTTTTAACAGGTAAGTGCTTTCAAAACCGGTACAAAAAATTATTTTTTTTGCCTGTAATTTATAATTGTCCGTAGTGTATATAGTGGCTCCGTTTTTTTGTTCAGTTATCTTTTTTATACTGGTCTGGTCAAAAACCTGTAACCCTTTACCGGTATTCTGCCAGATGAGTTCGTGCGCCAGTTTATAGGCATCGGCACTTGCTGCCGTATCGGATAAAATACCCCCGCAGGAGAGTATACCATATTGCTTTAATACCTGTTCGGCTGTTAACCAGCGTACACCAAGCCTGTGTTTTTTTCTTAATAAAAATTCTTGATGCAGTTTAACGGAGGCCCGCCTGTTATGCGCTATGTACAGGGATTTTTTTTTGTCAAAATCGCAATCAATATTTTTCTCAGTCACCATTTTTTCCAGTTCTTTAATAGCCGATCTGCCTGCTTTATAACAGAGAGCGGCAGCCTCTTCACCTATCATATCACTGAGGTCAACCAGCATTTTATCAATTTCGTATTGCAGCATACTGGTGGTTGCAGCAGTGCTCCCCTGGCCAATATCGCGGCGATCAATGAGTGTGACCTTATAATTATTTTCAATTAATGCGTCGCTGATCAATGCACCGGTTATACCGCCACCAACTACTATATAATCGGAGGTAATATTTTTTTGCAACAGGGGATAGGTGTATAATAAACCGTTTTTTAATAACCAGAATGATTCGTATGTACGTAAACGCATAATAAAAGTGGTATTTTATTTGTATTTACCTAAGTTAATATAAAAATGATGCCGTTTTATTAACCACTTAATAGTTAGGTATAACTGGTATTATTTGGTATATTGACCGGGAGGATAATTAGCTAATCAGATAATGTGCTGATTAGTTAATGAAAACGACCTACGCAAAACACGATGATGATTAGCGGTATGCAGTTGAACGGAGCGTCGCAAGTAAAGTTCAATCAGGGATATGTAGCTGATAACAAAAAATAAAATAATAACGATTATGGCCGGAATTTTTTCTAAGTTGAAACAAGCATATAAGTTATACCAGCAGGTGGATATGGATAAACTGGCAAAGCTTTCTGCCAAGGTTGACCTGAAAGAAGTGATGGATAAGTTTGCCGGTATGGACGATGCCCAGTTAAAGGGGCTGATGAAGATGATGAGCAGCGGCGGAAAGGCAAAAAAAGAATTACCCGAGATAAACGGAGACTTTTATGAATTGCATATGCGCCTGAGCCCCGAGGACAGGGCCATACAGTTGCGGGTACGTGAGTTTATGGAACGGGAGATACAACCTATTGTCAATAATTTCTGGTTACACGATGAGTTCCCCTACGAGATCATTCCCAAGTTTGCAGAACTGGGCTTATGTGGCGTAACCTACCAGGGTTATGAATGCCCCGGGTTAAGCTTTTTGATGGAAGGCATTATTGCCATGGAGATGGCAAGAGTCGATTCATCTATCGCTACCTTTTTTGGTGTGCAAAGTGGCCTGAGCATGGGCTCCATTTACATGTGCGGCTCCGAAGCCCAGAAACAGGAATGGCTGCCGGCCATGCACCGTTTGGAAAAGATAGGAGCTTTCGGCTTAACAGAACCCGAAGTAGGGTCAGGCGCTGCAGGCGGATTAACCACCACGGTGAAACGGGTAGGGGATACCTGGGTTTTGAACGGACAAAAGAAATGGATAGGCAATGCCACATTTGCCGATGTGATCATTATATGGGCACGTGATGTAGACGATGGTGAAGTAAAAGGATTTATTGTACGGAAAGATACCCCCGGCTTTGAGGTAGAGAAGATAAAAGGCAAGATGGCCCTGCGGATTGTGCAGAACGGCCTGATCACGCTGACCAATTGTGCCGTGCCGGAGTCGGACAGGTTACCTCACGCTAATAGTTTTAAAGATACGGCCCGGGTATTGCAGATGACCCGTGCAGGTGTTGCCTGGATGGCCGTAGGCTGTGCCCGCGGCGCTTATGAAAATGCGCTGGATTATACCCGTAAACGTAAACAGTTTGGCAAGCCCATAGCCTCGTTCCAGTTAATACAAAACCATTTAGTGGAAATGTTATCTAATTTAACGGCCATGCAATCACTGGTATACCGTTTATCCGAATTACAGGACGGTGGTTTGTTAAAGGACGAACATGCTTCGCTGGCAAAAGTATTCTGTTCCCTTCGTACAAGAGATATTGTAAGCAAGGCAAGGGAAGTAATGGGCGGTAATGGTATTTTGTTAGACCATAATGTTGCCCGCTTTGTAGCCGATGCAGAAGCTATATACTCCTACGAAGGCACCAAGGAAATAAATTCACTGATCGTTGGCAGAGCCATTACCGGCTTCAGCGCTTTTGTATAAGGTTAAGCAATTGTCCAGTTAATGGGATCAAGCCCCTTGCTCACCAGGTATTCGTTGGCTTTTGAAAAGTGTTTACAACCAAAGAAGCCGCCATAAGCTGAGAGTGGTGAGGGGTGTACCGATCTTAAGATAAGGTGTTTGCGCTCATCGATCAAGGTACGTTTTTCCTGTGCAAATTTGCCCCATAATAAAAACACGACATGCTGTTTTTGCTCCGATATGGTTTTGATAACCGCATTGGTAAACTCCGCCCAACCGATCTTGGCATGACTCATGGGCTCACCGGCACGTACAGTAAGGGAAGCATTCAATAAAAAAACACCCTGTTCGGCCCAGGAAGTAAGGTCGCCGTGTTTAGGCATCGGCATACCGATATCATCGGATAACTCCTTATAAATATTCATAAGTGAAGGAGGAATAGCTACGCCTTTCTGTACCGAAAAGCTGAGACCATGTGCCTGTTTAGGGCCATGATAGGGGTCCTGGCCAATGATCACCACTTTCACCTTGTCCAGCGGTGTAAGGTTAAACGCATTAAATATCTGTGAGCCGGGAGGGTAGATCAGTTTTTGTTGTTCCTTTTCAATTTTAAGCCTGTCGGCTATATTGGCGAAATAAGCTTTTTTAAATTCATCCTGTAATGCCTGTTTCCAGCTGGCTTCTATTTGTACGTTCATAACTTGATCAGGTTATCCGTTAATCGTTATTGGTTAATTGTAAGTGTTTAAGTAATTATGTTCTCCACATCAAACTTAAAACATTAAACTTTAAACTGCTCCACTTCCTGCTTGCGTAAAAAATACTTTCCAATAACATCAAACTCAATATTTACTTTACTGTTTTCTTTTACCAGGTGAATATTGGTATGCTCAAAAGTATAGGGAATAATGGCCACGGTAAAATGATCAGGGCCAACATTAAAACAGGTAAGGCTGGTACCATTGATACAAACTGAACCTTTTTCAATAATGAGGGAAGCGAACTGCGGGTTGATTATAAATGTGTATTCCCAGCTGCCATCCAGGGTCTTTACCTGTGTGCATACAGCGGTATCATCTACATGTCCCTGGACAAAATGCCCGTCCAGGCGGCCGTTCATTTGTAAACACCTTTCCAGGTTAACAATATGGCCGGTTTGCCATTGATCGAGATTGGTCTTTAACAGGGTTTCTTTAATAGCGGTAACCTGGTAACTGTTATTGGTAATAGCTTCTACGGTAAGGCAAACGCCATCGTGACAAAGGCTCTGGTCAATTTTTAATTCCTGTGCCAGGGGGCTGCTGATCCAGAATGTTTTATTAGTGCCGTTCGTGGTAATTTTTTCAACTATGCCGGTGGTTTCTATAATTCCTGTAAACATGTTACAAAGGTGGCATTTCAAATAAATTTTGCCAAAGTTTTTGTATTTGCGGCTGAAATTGTTTTTTTTACTATATTTGCACCCTAAAAACTACCAAAGGAGGTATATAGACTATGCTAATTATTGATTCAAAAGATTGCGAAAACATTGACAAGGCGCTGAAAAAGTACAAAAAGAAGTTTGAAAAATCTAAAACTTTATTACAACTGCGTGAGCGTCAAAGTTTTACCAAACCATCGGTTAAACGTCGTGGTGAGGTTTTAAAAGCGATTTATAAGCAGCAGATTCATAGTGGAAAAATCGACGCTTAATTAGTTTAGGCGTTTTATAACGATAAACTTTTCTAAAGCCGCAACTGAAGTTGCGGCTTTTTTATTCGTATTTTTAATGTATGCAGGTAAATACCGACCCCGATACCCAGGTGCAGGCCTTTATTAATTTTCTGCAATTCGAGAAACGCTACTCGGCCCATACCATACTGGCTTACAGTAAGGACCTGGAGACCTTTTTTGCTTACCTTGACAAAACATATGGCCCCGTAAAGCCGGCCGGTATTACCCACAGCTTTATCCGCAGCTGGCTGGCTGAGGGAAAACAAAGCCTTAACTGGGACAGCCGTACCATTAACCGCAAAATATCCACTTTAAAATCCTACTTCAAATACCTGCTGATGCAGGGGCATATCCAACAAAGCCCGATGGCTAAAGTAATAGCCCCCAAAACAGCCAAAAAATTGCCCTCCTTTTTAAAAGAAACGGAAGCAGCTCAGTTGCTGCAGCATGTGGATACGGCTACCGAAAGCTGGAAGACATTGAATGCAAAACTGCTGGTAACGCTTTTTTATGCTACGGGCATGCGCTTAAGTGAACTGATCAACCTGCAGGAAAGCCAGGTAGATAATTCCCGCAGCCAGTTAAAGGTATTGGGTAAGGGGAATAAAGAGAGGATCATACCGGTTACCAAAGAGATCATTACCATGCTGGATGAATATTACCGTTTAAAACGTAAGGAATTTGCCCGCTACGATACAACGGTGCTGGTAACAGAAAAAGGTAAAAAGCTCTATCCCAAATATGCTTACCTGATAGTGACCCATTATATAGGCCAGGCGAGCACCCTTGATAAGAAAAGCCCGCACGTTTTACGGCATACTTTTGCCACTCATTTATTGAACAACGGGGCCGAGTTAAATGCCGTTAAAGAGCTATTGGGCCACAGCAGCCTGGCTGCCACACAGGTATATACCCATAACACAATTGATAAGCTGAAAGACGTTTATAAAAAAGCGCATCCCAAGGCGTAGTTGTTGCCGATGCATAGTTTTTCATTATGTTAACCAGCAGCAGTAATACTAATCATCGTCCCTTGCGTCGCACTCTTCAACTGCATATTGCTAATCAACATCGTAATACGCAGCTATCAGGCATCAGATATGAGAAGTTAGACATGGAGTATAAGCTAATCCAAAATCTCAGATCATACTTCTTAGACCTTATATAAAATAAGCCTTCAGACTTCTTCAAAATCCTGAATCGTAAACCTACATAATAAATCAAAAATCAGCCATATACGAGTAGTATTACAGGAAATTTTACAAATAAAAAATTGTCATTTTTTTATTAAAAAATCATGTCTAAATATTTGTTTTCTCAAGCATGGTTTAGTAACTTCATTACAAATGATTGAGGGTTAAAATACTCATTATTAAAGTTCTTTTTTTATTGTTTCATTTTTAAATGTGAAATTATGAACGTAAACATTCAATCAGTACGTTTTGATGCAGATGCAAAGTTGATGGAGTATGTTAACAAAAAATTGCAGAAGTTAGGTACCTTCCACGAACGCATCATTGAAGTAAATGTATTTCTGAAACTAGACAATGTTGTTCACACCATTAAAGACAAAATTGCCGAAATAAGAGTGCATGTTCCGAGACACAATTTTTTTGTTAAATCAACCAGTAAATCCTTTGAAGAGTCTTTTGATACCGCTTTAGACTCGCTGATCAACCAGATAAAAAGAAAGAAAGAAAAGCTCGCCGCATAATATTAAAAAAAGACCTCCACAGAGAGGTCTTTTTTATTTTCAGCCAGTCCAAATTATTTAAAAAGTAAACCTTGCCGATACACCTATAGCCGCCGGCTCAAAAAACACTTCACGTACCAGGTTCAGCTCCGGCTTCCAATCCAGCGATATATTCAGCGGTATGCCCGTAAACTTATAATCAAGCCCTACCACACCCTGTGCGCCTACATTGGGCTCGGTAACATCTTTGTTTTTAGTAGTATGATAATATTTTTCAAAACCCAGGTAAGCGCCACCGCCATAAAACCAGTTCAGTCCTTCTACTGCCAATGGATTATGGATCTGGTACAGGGCACCAAAAGCGATGGGGTCGCCCAATGATACCAGGGCTTCAATAGCCTGGTTCTCCTTAAAAAAATACCGGAATGAAATTGAATTATTAACTACCGCCGGGCTGCTGCTTAAACGTATACCAACAGCCGCCTTATACGGTTTTGCTTCTTTGGGAGGCGGGGCGGGCAGTTCCTCCTGTGCCATTGCCTGCGAGGTAAACATACAGGTGGCCATTACCGTGAGGGCTGACATTATTTTCTTCATAACTGAGTATAATTTTCCCTACAACGTAAACTCCATAAAAAATTGTGATAAAGAAATGCAAAAACTGGAAGGCTTACCTGTTAATGTTTAGCCAAGTAACGCTTTTAAACATAGGTTGTATCTTTACCGCATGGCCAGCTTTATTAACGTACAGGTATTTAAACAGTTCTTCCGATCAGGCTCTGCAAGCGGTATATTGTTAATTACTGCAGTGATCATTTCCTTACTGATCGCCAACACCGGGCTGGCGGAAGGGTTTCAGCATATCCTGGATCATCCGCTGGGTTACCAGAACAACTGGCTGCACCTGGAGTATCCTTTGTTATTATGGATCAACGACGGGTTAATGGCCATATTCTTTTTACTGGTAGGCCTGGAGATAAAAAGAGAACTGGTAGAAGGCGAGTTATCCAATATAAAAAAGGCCAGCCTGCCCATTATTGCCGCATTCGGCGGCGCCATTATCCCGGCTTTAATTTTTATTGCCTTCAATAGTAATACCGTATCAGCAGCAGGATGGGGCATACCCATGGCCACCGATATAGCTTTTGCCTTGGCCATTATTGCTTTACTGGGTAAACGGGTGCCGGCATCCTTAAAAATATTCCTGGCCGCCCTGGCTATTGTGGACGACCTGATAGCCATATTGGTAATAGCTGTTTTTTATACGGCCGAACTTCATTTAATGAACCTTGTTTATGCCGGAGGACTATTGGCGTTATTGATTGTATTTAACAGGACAGGCGTTAAACACCTTGCCTTTTACCTGGTGCCGGGTTTATTTATCTGGTATTTCTTTCATCATTCCGGCATACATGCCACTATTGCCGGTGTGGCGGTTGCTTTTACCTTACCTACCAATGCCGGCAATGATCCTTCGCCCCTGGAAAAACTGGAACATGCCTTATTAAAGCCGGTCAACTTTGTAATTATGCCCTTGTTTGCACTGGCCAATACCAATATCACCATCGAAAGCGGCATGTTTACAGAACTGGGCTCTCCGCTTAGCCTGGGTATTATGGCCGGCCTGTTCATTGGCAAGCCCATTGGCATATTACTCAGCTCCTGGATAGCCGTAAAGGCAGGCATTGCCCGTTTACCCGAAGCGGCAGGCTGGAAACATATTACGGGAGTCGGCATCGTAGGCGGGATCGGCTTTACCATGTCCATCTTTATAGCACTATTATCCTTCCCCGAACAGGTACAACTGCAAAACACAGCCAAGTTTGCCATACTGGTTACTTCGGTAACCGCAGGTGTGGTGGGCTATATATGGTTGAAGAAGACAGGAAAGGGGATTTAAGATCTGAGATCTAAGAAGTCAGATCTTGGATCATACTTCTCAAATCAAACTTCATTACAGTTTGATGCAGGATTTAAGATTTCCGATTGATTAATCAGGATTTAAGAAAGAAGATCTTAGATCATACTTCTCAGATCTGACTTCATTACAGGTTGTACCAGGGATTACGTTTCGTAGATTTAATGTAGTTGCGCATATTACGCCAGAAGGCCAGGATCATGTACAGGATAATAGGCGATCCCATGGTTACCAGGGAAGTGTAAATAAAAAACTGCCTGATACGGCCGGTTGAAACGCCCATACGGTTGCCAATGGCGGTACATACACCAAAAGCATTCCATTCGACAAAGTTTTTAAACTGGTTCATAAGCCAAAGCTAAATATTTATAACAAAATTGTCAAGTAACTGTAATTTACATTATGTTTTTGTAACTTCGCAGCCTTGTTAAGATACCGGTTGTACATTGGCTTTTTGCATGAACAATTTCATACCTAGCTTTGTTATTATCAATGTATTAGCTATTTGTCCTCCGACAAATTAAACGTTTTTCAAATCCACATTATGGCATTCGATTTCGACTTGATCCAGAAACACTATTCCCAACTTCCCGAACGGGTAGCTGCTGCCCGTAAATTACTTGGTAGACCCCTTACGCTTACTGAGAAGATACTGTATTCCCACTTATGGGATGGTAAAGCAACTACTATTTTTGAGCGTGGTAAGAGTTATGTGGATTTTGCGCCGGATCGTGTGGCCATGCAGGACGCAACAGCCCAGATGGCTTTATTACAGTTTATGCAGGCGGGCAGGGCTAAGGTAGCCGTTCCCAGTACTGTACACTGTGATCACCTGATACAGGCCAAGGAAAACAGTACGGTTGACCTGAACCGCGCCGTACAGGAAAGTAAGGAAGTATATGACTTTTTAGCCTCCGTATCTAATAAATATGGCATCGGTTTCTGGAAACCGGGTGCCGGTATCATTCACCAGGTAGTGTTGGAGAATTACGCTTTCCCCGGTGGTATGATGATCGGAACAGATAGCCATACCGTAAATGCAGGCGGTTTAGGCATGGTAGCGATTGGTGTAGGTGGTGCAGATGCCTGTGATGTAATGGCAGGCTTGCCCTGGGAATTGAAATTCCCTAAACTGATCGGTGTAAAACTAACCGGTAAATTAAGCGGCTGGACTGCTCCTAAAGACGTTATTTTAAAAGTTGCCGGTATTTTAACTGTAAAAGGCGGTACCGGTGCTATTGTTGAATATTTTGGTGAAGGTGCCACCAGCATGAGCTGTACCGGTAAAGGCACAATCTGTAACATGGGTGCTGAAATTGGTGCTACCACTTCTACCTTTGGTTACGACGAAAGCATGAGCCGCTATTTAACGGCCACTAACCGTGCCGATATTGCTGCTGCTGCAGACCTGGTAAAAGAGCACCTGACCGGTGATGCCGAAGTATATGCTGAGCCTGAGAAATATTTTGACCAGGTTATTGAAATTAACCTGTCTGAGCTGGAACCACACCTGAATGGTCCTTTCACACCCGATCTGGCTACGCCTATTTCAAAAATGAAAGAGGAAGCTGTTAAAAACGGCTGGCCTTTAAAAGTGGAAGTAGGTCTGATCGGTAGCTGTACCAACTCTTCATATGAAGATATCAGCCGTGCCGAAAGCCTGGCCAAACAGGTAGCTGCTAAAAAATTAAAGACCAAGGCTGAGTTCACCATTACCCCGGGTTCAGAGCTGGTTCGTTATACTATTGAAAAAGATGGCTTCCTGAAAACCTTTGACCAGATCGGTGCCAAGGTATTTGCCAACGCCTGCGGTCCTTGTATTGGTATGTGGGACAGGGTAGGTGCTGATAAACAGGAAAAGAACACCATCGTTCACTCCTTCAACCGCAACTTTGCCAAACGTGCTGATGGTAACCCTAATACCTATGCATTTGTTGGTTCACCCGAAATAGTAACCGCTTTGGCCATTGCCGGTGATTTAGGATTTAATCCTTTGACCGATACCCTGACCAACGAAGATGGCGAACAGGTTAAGTTAGACGCTCCTACAGGTTATGAATTACCTCCAAAAGGTTTTGATGTGGATGATCCGGGTTACCAGGCGCCTGCAGAAGACGGCAGCAGCGTAACCGTGGCAGTTAGTCCTGATTCAAACAGGCTGCAGTTACTGGAACCATTCCCGGCCTGGGAAGGTACCGACCTGAAAGGGTTGAAATTACTGATCAAAGCAAAAGGCAAGTGTACCACTGACCATATTTCTATGGCTGGTCCATGGTTGAAATTCCGTGGTCACCTGGATAATATCTCCAACAACATGTTAATTGGTGCGGTTAACTTCTACAACGAAAAAACCGATAAAATTAAAAACCAGTTAACCGGTGAATATGGCCCGGTACCAGCTACCCAACGTGCTTATAAAGCAGCAGGTATTGGCTCCATTGTAGTAGGTGATGAGAACTATGGTGAAGGTAGCAGCCGTGAACACGCAGCTATGGAGCCCCGTCACTTAGGCGTACGTGCCGTACTGGTAAAATCATTTGCCCGTATACACGAAACCAACCTGAAAAAACAGGGTATGCTGGCTTTGACCTTTGCCAACAAGGAAGATTATGATAAGATCCAGGAGGATGACACGATTGATATCAACGGCTTAACCAGTTTTGAAGCCGGTAAACCATTAGAGATCGTATTACATCACAGCAACGGAACCAGCGAAACGATCCTGGTGAACCATACTTATAATGATCAGCAGATCAGCTGGTTTAAAGAAGGTGCGGCCCTGAACATTATCCGCAAGCAATTTGCTTAATACTATTTGAACTGATAATTTTATAAACCCTTTCGCTTTGCGGAAGGGTTTTTTATTTTGATACTGAAAACGGGCGGCATTACCAGTGCTGCTAAAAAGCTTAACTTTAGTTACTCAATTAAACCTGAGCCTGATCAATTTTTAACAAGCCATATAAATACAACGATTATCGAACACCAGGATATATTATTCCGTCACTTTGAGCAATACATTAAATTAAGTGAGGAGCTTAAGCAGGCTTTAGCCGAAAGGATAAGTTATGTTGAATTTAAAAAGGGAGAACTGGTACATGATGCGGACAGGGTATGCACCAGGTCTTATTTCATTAAAAAGGGGCTTTTCAGGGCTTACTTTTTAAAAGACGGGAAAGAGATCAGCGAATACTTCCCGGCCGAAAATGAATGGTCTAACTCCCCAAAAAGCTTTATCACCAGGCAAAAAGATATTTACTATATCGATGCCATTGAAAACACGGAAGCATTCTGTCTGAAGGTGAATGATCTGGTTTACCTGTTTGACCGTTTTCCCGAGGTGGAACGTTATTCCCGGTTATCCATGGGTACTGTTTTCGGACATTTAATGGAGCGTATCGTTTCATTGCGGTTTACTACGGCTAAAGAAAAATACGATCATTTTTTACAAACCTACCACGATATTCACCACCGTATACCGTTGGGTATGGTAGCTTCCTACCTGGGAATAGCACAGGAAACGCTAAGCCGGCTTAGAGCCGAAAGATGAGTTTTTGATCCAGGTCAAAACTTTAGTCGTTCATAATGGGCAATTTTAAATAAAAAATATGCGCTTATTAAAAATGTGCTGGTTGTCCTTGTTATGCTTATGCCTTCTGTTATCAGTAACCGCATTTTCGCAGGATACTTTACAGGTAAAGAACGTGGAAGCCATTTTGTATACGGGTAAAAATAAACAACAGCCATTGGTTGTAGGGTTGGGTGGTTCAGAAGGCGGGAACGCCTGGGCCGGTAGTTACTGGAAAAACACAAGAGATTCTTTCCTGGCAAAAGGATATGCTTTCCTTGCCATTGGTTATTTCGGCTGCAAAGGAACACCTGCCTTACTGAATAAGATCGCTGTTGATGATGTATATAACGCTATAACCGAAGCCAAAAAACATAAACAGATAAACCCGGCAAAGATCGCGGTGATCGGTGGTTCAAGAGGAGCCGACCTGGCTTTATTATTGGGCAGTTATTATAAAGATATTTCCTGTGTAGTGGGTATGTCGTCCAGCCACGCAGTTTTCCCCGGTCATACCCAGGAGTTTACTACTTCCTGCTGGACTTATGGCGGTAAAGAATTACCCTTTATCCCGGTGAATGAAGAAGCAGTTCCTTTTTTGATGAAAGGAGACCTGCATGGAACCTTTACTGCTATGTTAAAAGACTCCGTTGCGGAACAAAACGCCCTTATCCAGGTGGAGAAGATCACTGGTGCTATTCTTTTACTTTCGGCTACCAACGATGAAATAATACCGGCAGTAAGTATGGGGAACAAAATGACAGCACGTTTAAAAGCCAGCCGTTTTATTTATCCCTACGAACATATAATTTATGAAGGTTCACATACCGAACCTACCCGGCATTTTGATAAGGTATTTGACTTTTTAGCCAGACATTTTATAAAAGATAAACCTTAGCCAATGAAAAAAGCAAGAGCCATTCATCCTGATTTCCTGGAATTGCTGCATTTGAAAGAGCAGCCGCTTATTGACCTCTTCACCGGGTTAAGAAGCTATATCATTGGGCTATATCCTGACTGCAATGAGTTAGTATATCATACACATGCATTAACGGCAGTATTCTCCATTTCCGATAAATTAGCCGATGCATTTTGCATGATACCAATTTACACCAACCATCTTAATTTAGGATTTAATAAAGGAACGCTTTTAAAAGATCCACATCAATTGCTTACGGGAACCGGTAACCTGATACGGCATATAGATATAAAAAAAACAACTGACTACAACAATGCAAAAGTAAAAGCCCTGGTAGAAGAAGCCATTCAATTTTCGATTAAAGATATGGATAAACCCAGCCGTTCACATGGAACTACCATATCAAAAATAAAACGCTAAAAACAAAGAGACCGTTTCTTAATTGAAACGGTCTCTGGCTTATAACATGAATGGTACTTATTTCGTTAACAGGGTCAGTTGCATCTCCTGCTGATTACGGATAATGCGAAGCGTGATATGCCCTGTCCAGTTCAGTGATTGATAACTGTCCAGCAATTGTTTTATATCCTCAACGGGTTTACCCTCTACCAAACGGATCACATCCCTTGCCTGTAAGCCGGATTTCTCTAACAGGCTGTTCTTTTGACCTGTACTCATTACAATTACTCCTTTTTCATCTGGCAGGCCATACGCCGAACGATCACCCAGGCCGTCAACAGATTTTATCATACCGCCTAAAAAAGCTACCTGGGCTGATTTATCTGAAAGTCCTGCGTCAGTAAGGAGAACAGGGAAGGAGGGTTGCTGCGCCAGTTTTTTGAGAGCCGGTTTTTGAACTCCGAAGGTTTTCATATCAAAGTTTTTAAAGCCCGTTTTAAACACATCACTGCCCGGCAGTACCGTATAATCGCCTTTTGCAGGATCGGCAAATTTCACAGTACCGTACAAACTATGCTGATCTGTTCCATTGGCCTGCGCGTTTTGAAGCGATGCGGCATCAGGAAAGAAATTATAATCGATACTGTCGCCCCAGTCTTTGATCTGTATCGGCGCATATTTCTTCATCACAATGTTTCGCTTAAACCGGTCGCCGCTGTTATTGAACCATACATGCGGATGAAAAGTATTGTTGACCATGATATTGTTTTCAACAATGCGGTAAAAACCTTCCCGCAATTTTATGCCGCCGTTTAAACAAAGGTTATTATAAATAAAATAATTGGATGAGCCGTCATCCAGGTCAATATCCCAGCCATGATCGCAGCGGAACCGGTTATTCCGGATGATCGTTTGTTTTTGCGCATCCAATAGTATTAATTCCGGATGAGCAGCAGCAAGGCTATCCATATACTTTCTGCCGGGAGCCCAGAAACGATCACGTCCCCAGGAATTAAAAGACCCATGATCCCCGGTTTCTCTAACCGTATTAAAAACATCATTATACTCCAGTATATGTCCGCCAAAACTGCCATCGCCAATATTAATACCGGCCCTGGAAGTATTATAAATACTGTTATGGCTCACGGTTATGCCGGAAGCCACCTGGATCTGTACGCCGGTAGCCTGTTTTTCCATAATACCTACATTGTGCAGCAAATTATTATCCACCACACATTCCTGCGGGAAATTGTTACCGGCTGGTCCTGGCGTTTTATCCAGCTGGTTATACGGTACAAAGTTTTCGTACCCATGTACTCCTGACCTTACGGCTTTTGTATCGCCAATGAAACAAACGGCATTTGCTCCTATATTATACACATGACAACCACTCACTGTGTCCAAACGATTATAATTACTGAAGAAGATGGCATTGCCACCTATACCTTCAAAAATACAATCCTGTATGGTACAGTTCTCCGTCCCATCCAGCAGTACAGCACCGCCGCGGTAAATGGTCCAGTCGCTACGTAACAGTGGTTCACGGGTATCCATGAAACTGCGTTCATTATGTGCGAACCGTACACCGGATATTTTAATATGCTTTAAAGGAAGATCCGCACTGCCTGTTAACTCAATACTGTTCTTATGCCTTGATACTTCTACCAGCATTTTATGAATATCAATCCCTTTGGGCGGGTAATAGTATAACATTGATTTCTGTTTGTCCAGCCACCATTCGCCTGGTGCATCCAGCTCTTCAAATATATTTTCTACAAACCTGAATTCTTTATGCATGGTATTGGGGCGGTTATTCTGCCATCCGCCCTCCAGTGTTAATTTACCGGATGCATCTGCGCCTTTAATAAGATAATGAAAGCCGCCCCACTCATAGGCATGGATCGCATGTACATAACCGCCAACCGGGTTGCTCCATCGTTTTACTCTTTCGGGAGCAATGGCATCAGCAGCAGTGCCGTGAAATACCCTGGCTGATGAATCATAGTTGGGATAACGGGCCAGGGGTTGCAGTTGCCGGTTGATATATAAACTTTCAAAATTTATTCCCTTTGGTACATTAGCTACATAGATCCCGTTTTTCCAGGGCTTCCATTGCAGTGATAAAGACCGACCTGCACTGACCATTACTTTTTCATTTTGATAAGCACGGATATGCAGCGATGCAGTTGAAAAGCTACCGGCTTCCAGCCTGATCGTCCGGTCAAGGTAATAAGTACCCCCACGCATTTCGATAATGATATCAGCACCTTCTTTTGATGCAGCTTCTTTTACGGCCCGGTCGAGGGTTTTAAACGGTTGCTGTAAAGAACCTTTGTTCTTATCGCTGCCATTGGGGGAGACATAGACAAATTGCTGGCCAATAACATGCAGGGAGAAAATAAGTAACGCGAGGTGCAGAACACAATACTTTAATAATGATTTCCGGTTTAAACAGATCATGAGGTGTTTTTTCATATTGATGGGCAATGGTTGAAATTATAACATCTTACGCTATTTTATATATTCCTTCCTCAATTATTTATTAATTGTACGTGTTGTACTTTATGTTGGTCTTTATTAGTTAAACCCTGGTGATGACATTTATCACCCGTTTACGATGTAATGGTATCGTTCTGTCCCGTTAAACCAAACGAACCGTTACAATGAAAAAAACTGTTTTCGTCAGGCTGACTTTATTATTGCTGACCATCCTGCTTACCCAATCGCCGGAAGCCAGTAACAGCAACAATAAATTGTTAAAAGATGAGATTAAAGCCGGCATCTGGCCGGTATTTGTCGGTGTACGTTCTACCGCATTAGAGTTATAACTAACAATCGTTATCTTTGCACTTCTATAATCAAGAAGCTATATGAAAGAAATGTATATTATTGCTGCTGTACGTACGCCCATAGGCAGTTTTGGCGGTTCGTTAAAGTCATTAACGGCCACACAACTGGGCGCTGCAGCTATCAAGGGTGCCCTGGAGAAAGCCGGTGTAGATGCGGCTTTGGTAAATGATGTATTGATGGGCTGTGTGATACAGGCTAATTTAGGACAGGCCCCGGCCAGGCAGGCAGCTAAATTTGCCGGTCTGCCCGATGAGGTGAACTGTACCACGGTAAATAAAGTATGTGCCAGCGGTATGAAGGCGATTGCACAGGCTGCTCAATCCATTTTACTGGGCGATGCCGATATTGTAATAGCCGGCGGTATGGAAAGCATGAGTAATATCCCCTTTTATGCCGACAGCATGCGCTGGGGCAATAAATATGGTAATGCCACTTTTATTGACGGATTGGTAAAAGATGGTTTAACCGATGTATATGATGGTAAAGCCATGGGCTTTGCCGGTGAACTATGCGCCAGGGAATGTGGCATTACCCGTGAAGAGCAGGATAATTTTGCCATTAACAGCTATAAACGTTCGCAGGCGGCCTGGGAAAAAGGGTTGTTTGATAATGAAGTGATCCCGGTATCCATACCACAGCGTAAAGGCGACCCGGTAGTATTTGCCAAAGACGAAGAGCCTTACAATGTAAAGTTTGATAAGATAAGTACATTACCTGCCGCCTTTGAAAAAGGCGGTACCGTTACCGCAGCCAATGCCTCTACCTTAAATGATGGTGCGGCGGCCCTGGTATTGATGAGTAAAGAGAAAGCAGAAGCATTAGGTTTAAAACCCATTGCCAAAATATTATCCTACGCCGATGCGGAACAGGCTCCGGAATGGTTTACCACTGCACCGGCATTAGCCGTACCCAAGGCGGTTAAAAAGGCCGGTTTGCAGATGAGTGATATCAACTACTGGGAATTGAACGAAGCTTTTTCAGTAGTAGGCATTGAAAACTCCAGGAGAATGCAGCTGGATCCTGAAAAAGTGAATGTGCACGGCGGGGCCGTTTCCCTGGGTCATCCTTTGGGTTGCAGCGGCGCCAGGATAGTAGTTACCCTGATCAATGTACTGAAAGCCAATAACGCACGGTATGGTGCAGCCGGTATTTGTAATGGAGGAGGAGGGGCCAGCGCTATGGTGATTGAGAATGTACAGTAAGAGCAGTATATAGATTTTAGATAAGAGTATTTAGATGAAGAGATGAGGTTTGCCTCATCTCTTTTTTTATCGCAGGTAAAATATTACTGTTATATAATAACTAAAATGTTTTGCCCCATTTGGAATGTATAAAACATTGCCTATCTTAAACAATATTACCGCATTAAACTATTGGCTTATGATACACAAACTATACATGTTTATACTGCTATTTATAATATATATACCAACAGGTTATGCCTGCATTAATCATTATGTAATAGATGGTAACGGCCATAGCCATACTTATAGCTTTGATCATCCCACGGCTATACGGGTTTCTTATCGTTTAGATAGTATAACGGTACAGCGGGTAGAGCGGCATCCAACCGGTTGGGATAATGAAGAACAGTTTAAGTATATTTCCAATTACTGTGCATCATTAATAAAGCTCGGACGCTTTAAAGAGACCATCCCGATTCTGAAAAAATTATTGTTGAGCTATCCTGACGAATACGAAATAAATGCCAATTTAGCCGTAGCGCTGGAGTTAGACGGGCAATTGGAAACTGCTTTGTCCTACCTGAAAAAATCAGTTTCAATCCGGCGGGATGCACATGATAAAAGCGAATGGTTTCATATAAATGTATTGGAAGCCGCCATAAAATTAAAACAACAGCAATTCAACCTGCAAACCGATAAAGTACTGAACATTCCAACAGGTCATAATATGATAATTGCTAACCAACTGGCTTATCAGTTGCAGGAAAGAATCCCGCTGACAAAATCTGCCAATGTTTTACTGAGTAAAACCATTGAAGAAGCTGCCGATTATTTTAATAAAAACCTTTCCCTGGAATGGTCGGTTGAACTATATGCTATTGCCGTTGCCTATTCAGCTGATACGATGGAAGTTTTCCGGTTATGGACTAAGATAAATACAGCCAGAAAAAAATTATTAACCTACCGTAAAACATATAACAGAGACTCACCGTCAAAATACCTGTTTAGTAAAAACTGGAAAGTGATGCTTACAAAAAACTATATTGACAGGTGGCGGAATTATATCCCATTGTATTATAAAAGCGATATTGTTACATCGTTTTAATGAACCACTGATTCATTTTTAATAGTGTTATATGAGCCGATTAAAAATTTATTCGGCTCAAAAAATGGCAAAAAATGAGCCGATTAGGTTGGCTAATCGGCTCATGGAATTCACTGATGTATATGTAATAGTCTGTTCATTGCTGATAGTTGTACTGCTGCTGAAAGGCTGGCGGATGGAAGCGGTAGCTGGCTTTGAGGGCTGTGTGAGGGCAGCCACTACAAGCGTACAGCCGCATATGGGCCGATACCTGTACCACAGCTGAAAGCGCCTGTATAAAATTTGAACAACCAAAAGGCCCTTTATCCCAGTGATACGTCCAGTATCATCATAATAAGGAAGCCGCCGATAAACCCTAAAACGGAACGGTCGGTATACTTATCCCGCTGGGTTTCGGGGATCACTTCTTCCACCACCACAAATATCATAGCACCCGCGGCAAAAGCCAGCGCAAAGGGCAGGATAGGCTGCATATAAATAACGGCTATAGCACCTACCACACCGGCAACAGGCTCTACAATAGCCGATAACTGGCCGTACCAGAAACTCCGTTTACGGCTTACCCCGTGCCTGCGCAAAGGCATAGCCACCGCAATACCCTCGGGGAAGTTTTGAATACCGATACCAATAGCGAGGGCAATGGCCGCGCTTACCGATGCACCGTCCATACCGGTGGCAGCAGCACCAAATAATACACCCACGGCAAGTCCTTCCGGTATATTGTGTAAAGTAATGGCCAGTATTAATAAAGTAGTTTTATGCAGTTTGGTCTTTACACCTTCTGTTTCGCTGATGCCAAAGTTCAGGTGCAGGTGAGGCGTAACCCGGTCTAAAAAATAAATGAACAAAGCCCCCAATAAAAAACCTACTGCTGCCGGCACCCAGCTGTAACCGGGGTACATTTTTTCAGACATTTCGATGGCCGGGTTCAATAATGACCAGAAGCTGGCCGCCACCATCACACCACCGGTAAAACCCAGCATGGGATCGAGTATACCACGGCTTAATGTTTTAAAGAAAAAAACCAGCGATGCGCCAGCAGCCGTTACCAGCCAGGTAAAAGTGGTGGCAATGAGTGCCGCATATACAGGGCCTATTTCAATAAAGAACTGCTCAATACTTTGCATCATGGTGGTTATATTTTCACGTAAATATTCTCTGCCAACTGACGGCTGATATGGATAAGGGGCTGCTTGCCTATTTTTAATTCGAGGGAGCCGTCAAAATCAAATTTCTTTTTTACTTCCAGGCGTGTACCCAGGGCAATGGCTTTATGGTCCAGCAGTTCCAGCATATCGGCCGACTGGTCTTTTACATGACACACAACGGCCGCTTTATTCAAAGCCAGTTCATTTAAAGCGATCTGCCGGCTGATCTCAATTTTACCGGAAGCATCGGGAATAGGATCGCCATGCGGATCAAAACGGGGAAAATCCAGGAACTCATCCAGGCGGTTGATCAGTTTTTCATTGCTTACATGCTCCAGTTCCTCGGCCACTTCATGTACCTCATCCCAGCTGAACTGTAGTTTTTCTGACAAAAAATATTCCCACAACCGGTGCCGGCGAATGATCATTAAAGCGGTCTTGCGACCCTCGGGTGTAAGCTTAAAACCTTTATAGGCTTCGTAATGAATGATCTTTTTGGCCTTCAGCTTCTTCATCATATCAGTAATAGAAGCCGGCTTGGTATTTAATTCCGCCGCCAGTTGGTTGGTACTTACCGGCTGATCGCCATGTTGCAGGTGATAAATGGCCTTAATATGGTTCTCTTCGCTGATTGAAAAATTTGGCATCCCGGAATAATATTTTTAGACAAATCTAAATAAAGAATTGCAGGTTGCAAAATGCAGTTGCAATACCGCTAAAAAATGTTTACTTTGTCGGCATAAATAATTATTTATGAATTGTAAGCCGTTGGTATTTTTTCTGCTGGTATATACTTGCTGCCTGTTTACCTCCTGTAAGGAAGAAACAAAAACAGTAGACCTGAGTAAAGCAGAAACGGCTACGGTAGAGGAATTCCTGGCAGCTTTTCCCGAAACGGCAACTCCCTTTCGTTATACCGATTCGGTATTAACACAAAAGCAATACGATTCGCTACGCATTACCAATAAAATAGTTACCCAGTTTATACCGGACAGCATTTTCGCCGGTACTTTTGGTAAAGGGGCAAAGCCCAGGTTTTATCCCTACGCAAAAATGTATAACGAGGATAAAGCACAGTATTTAATTGCCAATGCCATTGACCCTAAAAAGAAAGCCAGCTTCCTGCTGATATTTGATAAAAAGAATAAATTCCTTGCCGGCATGCCCCTGCTGGTTTTAGATGCACAGTCCAATACCGAACAACAGGTAAGTTTTGACCGCAATGCCAAATCCATATTCAAAGGCATCACGCGGAAGAATGCAGATGAATCGGTTAGCCAGGGCCAGACCGCCTATGCTTTTGATGAAGCAACCGCCAGTTTTGCGCTGGTAATGACCCAACCCCTGGATAATAAAGCGCCTGATTTAATTAATCCCATTGATACCTTTAGCCGTAAACAAAAGTATACCGCGGATTATGGTACCGGTAAAAACAACCTGGTATCCATTCGCGATGGCAGGCGTGAGAATAAACTTACTTTCTTCATCCATATTGACAAAGACAATGGCGAATGTACCGGCGAACTAAAAGGCGAGGCCACTTTAAAATCAGCTAATCTGGCCGAGTACCGGGTAGGGGGCGATCCCTGTGTGCTGGAATTTAAATTCTCGGGTAATTCGGTAACCCTCACCGAAGTGGAAGGCTGCGGCTCCAAACGTGACCTGCGTTGTTCCTTTAATGGGGTATATGCCCGTAAAAAAGCGCCGGCCGCTAAAAAAAGCAGTAAAAAATAAACAGCAATTACTTTATATAAGTCAGCATATCCGCCACGGTCATCGTGCCTTCGTGGCGTTTAATTAACTTATGTTTTTTATCGTAAATAGCGATCATGGGTAAACTGCTGATATCAAAATAAGAGATCAGCATATACTGCCTGTCCCTGCCAACCGTAATATTTTTGTATTGCTCCAGTTTGTAATGTTTATAGAACTCCTTCATTTTCTCAAACGGTTGTGAAGTAGCCATCACAATATGTACGTCCTTCAGTTTATCTATATTACGGATAATATCTTCCGTTTCATGTTTACAATGATCGCAATCGGGACTGAACAAGATTAAAAAAACAGGCTTGTTCTTTTTAAACTTATCCTTGGTAAAAGTGGTAACACTATCCACCAGTAATATATTCAGTGGGGGATTATCGGGAAACTGCTGGTAAGGCGATTGTTTGGCGTTACCATTTTGCGCAACTACATTACTAACTGTTATAACCAATAAACCTAATAAAATACTTAATTGCTTCATACAAACAAAGTAACGAAATAATGCTTTAAATAGTTGCATGTACAACAGGTAAACCAGGCATACAAAAGCATTGATCAGTATTTTTTAAATAGCAGGGGCTCCGGGCTTAGGTACTGCTATCAGCTGTAGTCCACCGCCCGGCTGCAATCCGGCGGCTTTAAGGCCGCCGGTATTTACGCCTAAGCGGTGCAGCCTTTCAGCCATATAACATTAACAGACCCGGGTTTTAAAACGTTAATATTTTCAAAAAGCAATAATTTATTTTGTCATTTACGAATTTTTCGTAAACTTTACGAAAAATTCGTAGTCATGGTTCGTTTAACCTTACAGGAAGAGGAAGTAATGCTCGCCATCTGGAAAACAGGCGAGGGGCTTATTAAGTTGTTTATGGAAAACATGCCCGATCCGCCGCCTTATACCACGGTAGCATCCACCGTTAAAAACCTGGAGAAAAAAGGTTATCTCACCAGCAGGCCATTTGGTAATGCTTATATGTATAAACCCGCTATGAAGGAAGCCGAGTACAAAAAGAAATTCATGGGGCATGTAGTACAGGACTATTTTGATAATTCCTACAAAGAGCTGGTTAACTTTTTTGTGGAACAGAAAAAATTATCCGCAAAGGAGCTGAAGGAGATCATCAATATGATCGAAAAAGGTGATGAAAAGTAATTGTCCGTTGTACCAACTACACTCATTCATTTAATTAATAACTATGCCCCTGGTTTTTCAATACCTGCTTAAATTAAGTATCAGCTTAACCATACTGTACCTGTTTTATTATTTTGTACTGAGGCGTTTAACCTTTTATACCTATAACCGCTGGTACCTGCTGGGGTATTCCATACTTAGCTTCTTTATTGCAGCCATTGATATTACACCATTTGTAACCAACAATACACCGGCAACCTTTACCTGGCTGCAGCATTTTCCAACGCTACAGCAATTATCGGCCACACCGCTGCCGCCGGGCCATACCAGTGAAGCCCTCACTGCACAGGCATCCTGGGGTGTATGGGATTACGCAGTTCTCGTGTTTATTGCGGGCATACTGGTACTGACAGGCCGTTTAACCATACAGGTATTATCTTTTCGTAAAATAAAACGGAAGGCCAGCTTTATTCCTTCAGGCGATATACATGTTTACCAGGTTAACGCACCCATTATTCCTTTTTCCTTTGGTAAAAATATTTATATCAACAGCAGCCTGCATGCGCCACAGGAACTGGAAAAGATCATCCAGCACGAATTTGTGCATGTAAAACAAAAACATACCATCGATATTATCTGCAGCGAGATCATTTGTTTTCTCAACTGGTATAATCCCTTTGCCTGGCTTATACGCAAGGCTGTGCGGCAAAACCTGGAATATATTGCCGATGATACCGTATTGGGCAACGGTATAAACAAAAAAGAATATCAATACCTGTTATTAAAAGTAATAGGCAATCAAAAATTTAGTATAGCAACCCCTTTTAATTTTTCATCACTTAAAAAACGTATAGCCATGATGAACAAACTCAAGACATCAAAAATTCATGTATTAAAATTTCTCTTTCTGCTGCCCCTGATGGCAAGTGTACTGCTGGCCTTCCGCAGTAAAATGTCCGAACCCGAAAGCAGTACTTTTATGTACGGTGGTATGGTCATTGACGGTGAGTCAGGAAAACCGATGGCTAATGTAAAAGTACAGGAGCTGAACAGCGGAACAACCGCCGTTACCGACCAAAACGGTTTCTTTAGTTTTAAAGCTACTGACAAGGTAATTGATCACAAACTGAGCCTGGACGGCAATACCAGCTCTGTGCATTTTTCTTACAGCCGCAGTGCCGATGATGGTAAAAGTTTCCTGGTATTGGTAAAAGCAGCACACAACGGTCCTGCATATAAAGTATTATCATCCTCTATTGCCATGGAGTGGGATGGTAGCCTGGAACAAGCCATTTCCAGGAGTAAAAGTTACGCAGACCAGTCCGACATAAAGGAAAAAGCTGATCCCCTGACCCATGGTGATATAAAAATAGAATCCAAAGGCGGCATGATGGGCTGGTCGGGCAATAAACCCAACGATGACATGTATGTAACTGCCGATACTATCAGCATCAGCATGGATAAACCAAAAGGCCTGGTGATCTATAATGATAAAATGTATACCGCCAGGGAATACAAAGAGCAGCTGGCAGATAAAGTACATGTAAAACAGGTTTACTTATTTTCCAAAGAAAACAGTAAAAGAATATGGGGCAACAGGGCCGTGGAGGGTGTGATCATGATCAACGATAACCCTTCTTTTAAACAATACGCTACCGCTTTAACCGATACTGTACCAGGCTCAAAAAAACTGGAAAAGAAAAAAGCTACCAACCAATATCATGATACCCTTACCTGGATTCAGAATGGAAGAGAAGCACATGACAGTTTTATTAAACGTCACCCTGAGGTACGTAATATCAACTGGTTGCTCAGCAGCAATAAAGCCAAACATACAGAAAACGGTAAAGAGATCAGTAATACAAATGAGCATGCCAATGAACTTAGGCTGACTTTGCAAAATGGTACTACCGAAAAGTATAACCTGGACAGCGACAGCGACCTGAAACGTTTTAAAGATAAATATGGCGAATTGCCTGTACAGGCACCACCGCCACCCGTACCACCTACACCAGCCACACCAGGTAAGGTAACACTTACTACTCCGGCTACTCCGCCAGCACCACCGGCAACACCTAAAAAGCTTAACCTGTCGGCTCCAACGCCACCGCCTGCTCCTCCAACCCCGGTTACACAAAACATAAGTTTAAGCCCCGTTAAAACGGAGACAGTGACTTTAACCGATATAAAAACAAACCTGGAAGAGGTAAAAATTGTAAACGTAAAACCAATAGTGAAGGAGGGAACCATAGTGGATATAAATCCCACCCTGCAGGAAGTTAAAATTATGCCTCAGAAAACAGTAGTGGAAGAGGTAAAAGTGCTAGACATAAAACCTGTTAATAAGGTTGAAACCAGGGAAAAACTAACACTCCAGGAGGTAAAGGTCGAGAAGATAAAATCGAAAGAATAAGCTGGCAGCCGGTCATGCCATCGTTCAGGACCAGCAATTATCTTTAAAAAAACTAAAAAAACACAATTGGCTTTCTGCGGGGTAAAAAATGGTTTCCCTATCTTTGCCGCCTTAAAAAAAGAGTTTTTATGGCAAATACTTCAGACATAAGCCGTGGCATGATCATTAAACTGGACGGCAGTTTATACTCGGTAGTAGAGTTTGGCGAAAACAAAACTGCCCGTGCTGCTGCGAAAGTTTGGGCAAAATTAAAGGGCGTGGATAATAACCGCTCTATTGAAAAAACCTGGAACTCAGGTGATACCATTTACCCGGTACGTGTAGAGAAAAGGGCTTTCCAGTTCCTGTATAAGGATGATACCGGTTACAATTTTATGGATAATGAAACATTTGAGCAGATAGCTTTAAATGAAAATATGGTGGACGCTCCCCAGTTTTTAAAAGACGGCCAGGAAGTGGGTGTTTTAATTAACACCGAAACTGAACAGCCTATGAGCGTAGAACTGCCTGATAAAATTGTTTTACAGGTTACTTATACCGAACCTGGTCTGCGTGGCGATACCGCAACCCGTACCTTAAAACCGGCTACTGTTGAAACCGGCGCGACTATTGGCGTTCCTTTGTTTGTAAACGAAGGGGAACTGATCCGCGTAAACACCAAAACCGGTGAATACGTAGAAAGAGTGAAAGAGTAATCTTTTAATTTTATAAAAAAATGGCCTGAAATTGTATGATTTTGGGCCATTTTTTATTGTTTTTAACCTTTTTTGGGGCAATTTCGCAAAAAAAGCGTTGATTTGCTTTTGGCTGGACAACACTGTCCGGGCCTTCTAAATTTTTAACTAATAATACCTGTTAAATTGAAACACATGGACTTTAAACAGATCCAGGAACTGATCAAAATGATCAACAAGTCGAACATTGGTGAAGTAACCATTGAGCAAAAAGACTTTAAAGTAACGATTAAGCAAAAAGAAGATCAGATAACACAGGTTGTAAGTGCTGCTCCTGTAACGTATGCTGCGCCACAAGCGGCTCCCGCCGCTGCCCCTGCAGCCGCACCAGCCAGTGCGCCTGCAGCTCCTGCCGCTGCCAAACCTGAAGCACCGGCCGGCAACCTGATTACCATTAAAAGCCCGATGATCGGTACATTTTACCGCAAAGCAGGCCCTGACAAACCAAGTTTTGTAGAGCCTGGAACCGAAGTAACCCCGGGTAAAGTGGTATGTATCATTGAAGCCATGAAGCTGTTCAACGAAATTGAGAGCGAAGTAAGCGGTAAAATTGTAAAAATATTGGTTGACGACGCTACCCCTGTAGAGTACGACCAGCCTTTATTTTTAGTAGAACCAGCTTAAAAATTAGCAAATTAGCTAATATGCTGATTTGCTAATAAGGAACTCTAAAATTTTGCTATGCAAAAGCAGTTAATTGAAGCTAACCCAATACTTAAACTTTCCTTCGATTTCTCTTTATTAATTGTTCAGTATTGTGAACAGTTAGAAAAGGAAAGAAAGTTTATTGTTAGCAATCAATTGTTTCGTTCAGGTACTTCTATTGGCGCCAATTGCTTTGAAGCTCAAAATGCAGAGAGCAAAGCCGATTTTATACATAAGATGAAACTGGCAGCCAAAGAAGCTGATGAAACACAATACTGGCTTATGATCTGTGAGCATGCAAAAGATTATCCCGATTCCAGACTATTGTTAGAGAAATTGAGTGATATAACTAAGATTATCAATAAAATTTTATCTACCTCGAAGCAAAAACAGTTTTAATTTTTTGACCTGCCAGTTGATGTGTTTTAGCACATTAGCATATTGGCACATTGTCATATTGATTTTATGTTCAAAAAAATATTAATTGCCAACCGTGGCGAAATAGCCCTCCGTGTAATAAGAACCTGTCGTGAGATGGGGATTAAAACGGTGGCGGTGTATTCTACTGCCGACAGGGATAGTTTACACGTTAAGTTTGCCGATGAAGCCGTTTGTATCGGTAAGCCTCAAAGCAGCGACTCTTATTTAAACATACCGCATATTATGGCGGCGGCCGAAATTACCAATGCCGATGCCATACACCCCGGTTACGGTTTCCTGGCCGAAAATGCCAAGTTTGCCAATATTTGTAAAGATCATGGTATTAAGTTCATCGGGCCAACTGCCGAGATGATCAACAAAATGGGGGATAAGATCACCGCCAAAGAAACCATGATCAAAGCCGGTGTACCGGTTGTACCTGGTGGTGAAGGTTTACTGCAAAGTATTGACGAGGCAAAAGGATTGGCCCGTGATATGGGTTACCCCGTTATATTAAAAGCTACTGCCGGTGGTGGTGGTAAGGGTATGCGTATTGTATGGGAAGAGAGTGAGATGGAGAAAGCCTACGATACCGCTAAAGCCGAAGCCGCAGCTGCGTTTAAGAACGACGGTATTTATATGGAAAAGTTTGTAGAAGAACCACGCCATATTGAAATACAGGTAGCAGGCGACCAGTACGGTACCATCTGTCATTTAAGTGAAAGGGATTGCTCTATACAACGCCGTCACCAGAAGCTGGTGGAGGAAGCACCTTCTCCTTTTATGACCGAAGAACTACGTCACCAGATGGGTGAAGCGGCTAAAAAAGCTGCCGGAGCCATTGGTTACGAAAGCGTGGGTACCATTGAGTTCCTGGTGGACAAACACCGTAATTTTTACTTCATGGAAATGAATACCCGTATACAGGTAGAACACTGTGTTACGGAAGAAGTGATCAATTTTGACCTGATCAAAGAGCAGATCAAAATTGCCATGGGTGAAAAAGTATCAGGTTTAGACCATTTCCCGCAGATGCATTCCATTGAATGCCGTATTAATGCAGAGGATCCCTATAATGACTTCCGTCCTTCACCAGGTAAAATAACCACCCTGCACCAGCCGGGCGGACATGGTGTTAGGGTTGATAGTCACGTATATGCGGGATACGTTATCCCTCCTTATTACGATTCCATGATCGGTAAACTGATCACTGTAGCCCGTACCCGTGACGAAGCTATTGATACCATGTACCGAGCCTTGAGCGAATATGTAATTGAGGGCGTAAAAACAACTATTCCTTTTCACTTACAGTTAATGCAGGACGAACGTTTCAGGAAAGGTGATTTTAATACCAAATTCCTGGAAACCTTTAAACTGCATTAAAAACTGGCAGGTTAGTTGCTATACCAGAGAAGAGATAAGTTCTGTTCGTATTGTTTCACCATTAAAACAATTTATATATGGATCTTACAAGTGTTCTCATCTTTTTGGCAATTGGCGCCATTGCCGGCTGGCTGGCAGGTTTACTGTTCAAAGGCAGCGGTTTTGGTTTACTGGGTAATATAGTTGTTGGTATTGTAGGCGGCTTTTTTGGTGGCTGGCTGGCCCCTAAAGTAGGTATTACTTTTGGCGGTGGCCTTATAGGTTCCATCTTACTTTCCGCCGCCGGTGCAATCATACTCTTAATTATCATTAACCTGTTCAGACGGGATTGATCATAGGATAATCTTATTATATAAATCCGGTGTTTGGCACCGGATTTTTTATTTCACTGCACTAATGATCAGTGATTTACTGATAACTATTGATAAAGAATACTCTTTATATACTGAGTCCCCGATCTGCAAACTTGCAGCAACGGTAAAAACTTTTATTTATCCATAAGCAATAAAATAAAAGCAGACCAGAGAACTGATTATGATGCCAGGATTATGCAGATAGCCAAAAACCATCCGAATGAATGTATCCGGCAAGTCATTCATATTGACTGAATCCGGCTGATCAAACAGTGTCATTTACCATTCATCACTGTAAAAAGAAGCCTATCTTAACCAAACAGGCATTATCATAAGCAGCTTTTTATTTTGCATTAATTCAGTTATTTTACAATACCATTGATCACCTTAAATACTGAACCATGCAACCGCTTAAAATTTCATTATTGTTATGTATGGCCATACAATTGGTATCCTGCAAAGCCTTTATGCATGGGTATACCAACGAAAAATCAGAAAATACTTACCACCTGGTAACCGGCGATAAAAAAGCTTTTGGCGACAAAAGGATCGCCTATGCACAAAAACTGTATAAAGATTGTGAACTGGGCAGACACCTGAACTGCACCTGTACGGACAGGGGCCTGCCGGATTTTTTTTATGAATACCAGAAAGCAGATAAATGCAGGGGTATGAAACTTTTTTACGTTCAACGCGACTCTGTTTTTGTTTTTGAAGAACCACAAAAAAACAAGTTATGTTCCTTTTTAAAAGAAGCCAGGAGAATGACCGAGCAGGAAAAATATGTACACAAACAATTACAGGCCGGGTTAACAGCCAGGGAAATATATAAAGAAAACAGTTAGTCATTTGTTCGCCTTAATCAATGATCCGTTCCATGACACATAAGCAATTCCCGGAAATGACCACCAACCGTTTCCTCTTACGGCGGATAGCGGCCACCGATATTGAAAATATTTTCAAAGGCTTGTCGCACCCCGATGTGATCAGGTATTATGGCATCAGTTATACCAGTTTAGCAGCTACCCAGGCCCAGATGGATTGGTATAACCAATTGGAAAGTACCGGCACAGGTATCTGGTGGGCCATTGTTTCACCCGGCGATAATTTATTTTTCGGGGCCGCAGGCCTGAGCAGTTTGCACGCACAACATAAAAAAGCGGAACTGGGCCTTTGGTTATTACCTGGTTACTGGGGCCAGGGTATTATGCCCGAAGTAATACTTTTTATTTGCCGTTATGCGTTTGAACAACTGGGCCTGCACCGGATAGAAGCCCTGGTAGAAACAGAGAACACTAATTGTAAAGCAGTGATGCGTAAATTGGGCTTTACCTATGAAGGCTGCATGCGGGATTGCGAAATAAAGGATGGTAAGTTCATCAGCCTGGAAATATATGCCTTGTTACATACCGGCACCCCAGCTTAACGATGTTCCTGGTAAATTAACGGTTCTATTAATTGTTGCAGTTGTTGATACTCCGTTTCGGATAAAGGAGGTAATTCGGTTATTGCCGTAAATTGTTCCAACTGTTCAACAGTTCTTATACCCGCTATTACACTGCCCGTAGCCGGATGTTGTAAAACATATTGTACAGCCAGTTGCATGGTGGTTTTACCATTGGCATCTATGTTTTTCAATGCCTCAATAAACCCCGCTATTTTTTCTCCGGAGTAGGATAGGTAAGGCTTTGCCGGTTTGCCGGCCAGTAACCCCTGTGCAATGGCGCCTCGCACCAGTAATCCTTTATGATTAGCTGCCAATAAAGGCAGGCAGGATTCTTCCGGCCTGCGGTCCAGTAAGCTGTATTGCATCATGACCGTGCTGATACGTGATGTGTTCAGGTATCTCCTGATCACATTGGGCCTGATGGAGGAAATGCCATAGGCCCTTATTTTGCCCTGTTGCTGTAATTGTTTAAAAGCGGCAATGGTATCATCCGTATCATCATTAATGGTACCGCCATGTAACTGGTACAGGTCAATATAATCGGTTTGTAAACGCTGCAAACTTTGCTCCACTGCTTTGATGATATGTGCTTTGGTGGGATTCCATTGCCAGCCGCTTTTATCCGCATTCCATACATTACCCACCTTGGTACACAGCACAATATTTTTACGGATATGTTGCAAAGCCTTGCCTACAATTACTTCATTTTGCCCGTGATCATACAGATCGGCCGTATCAAAAATAGTGATGCCCTTGTCATAGGCTTTTTGTAATAGGTGAGTGGCATTTTGTGCATCAGTGCCTAACGACATACAACCAAAACCAATGGCTGATACTTTGATATGACTGTTACCCAGGTTTCTGTATTCCATATCCAAATATACAAACAGAAAAATCTATATTTAATGCCGGATAAAAGAAGGATACGATAGTGCTGTGCACTATGCTGAACAGCAGTACAGTTGTACAAGGGCTGCCGGATGTGCAGGGCGGCGCACGCAGTAAGCCGGTGCGTAGTAAAACGGAGCACGGTACCCCGTAACAGCCGGAACCGAAGCTGAAAGTTGTTATACAGCTGACAGCCCCATATAATAAACAAGAAAATATACATTGACACCCTTATTCAGAATAGCACCCACCCCCAGCGGATATTTACATATTGGCAATGCCATGTCCTTTGTGTACACCGCAAAACTGGCTAAGGATGCCAAAGCCGGTTTATTGTTGCGTATTGATGATATGGACAGCGAACGGACAAGGCCTGCTTACGTACAGGATGTTTTTGATACCCTGCATTTTTTACAGTTGCACCCCGATAGCGGCCCCGCTAATGCGGAAGAGCTGAAGACAAAATACACACAGCAAAAACGCATTCCGCTATATGAAGAGGCATTGCAGCAACTGATCACAACAGGATTGGTATATGCCTGTAGCTGCTCCCGTAAAACCCTGGAACAACAGCATGGCCGTTGTAACTGTAATGGTGCTGCAGCTACCCTGGCAGAGAAAGATATGGCCTTAAGAATAAAAGTACAACCAGGTACCACTATTCATTTTACTGATGCATTACAGGGTGCAGTAACCATTGACCTGTATAAGACAGCCGGTAGTTTTGTAGTAAGAAGAAAGGACGGCATACCTGCTTACCAGCTGGTATCCTTATGCGATGATATTTTTTTTGGTGTTACGCACATTGTACGCGGGCATGACCTTTTACATTCTACAGCCATGCAATTGTATCTTGCGGAGTTATTGCAGTACAACACTTTTTTAAATACCATTTTTTATCATCATCCTGTTATTACCGGCCATACAGGAGAAAAACTATCCAAATCCGCTGGTGCAACATCCATCAGGGAAATGAGCCGGCATCAAACCCCGCAGGAAGTACTTGCCACCATTAACCGGTTATTAAAAGAGAACGGTTTACTATAAAATAATCGCCCTTGTTCTGCGGGGTTGCAAAGGGATTAATTACTTTTGCAGCAGTATTATGAATAAGATTGTTGTAACCATAGACGGGTGGAGCAGTTGCGGTAAAAGCACGCTGGCCAAACAACTGGCCAAGAAACTGAATTATGTGTACGTGGACAGTGGCGCCATGTACCGGGCTATTACCCTGTATTTTATTCGTAACAGTGTTGATATTACCGATATCAAAGAAGTGGAAGCCGCGCTGGCGGAAATTAATTTAGAGTTCCGCTTTAACGAAGTAAGCCAGTCCAGCGAAATGTACCTGAACGAGGAGAACGTGGAATATGTGATACGCGACCTGGTAATTGCCGAAAAAGTAAGCGATGTGGCTGCCATTAAGGAAGTAAGGACTTTTGCCGTGGCCGCACAACAAAAAATGGGCACTAAAAAAGGCATTGTAATGGATGGTCGTGATATTGGTACCGTGGTTTTTCCCAAAGCCGAGATGAAAATATTTATGACTGCCGATAATGCAGTACGGGTAGAACGCCGTTTTAAGGAGCTATATGCCAAGAACCCCAATATTACCATTGAAGAGGTAAAGAACAACCTGGAAATGCGTGATTATATTGACAGCCACCGCGAAGTAAGTCCGTTACGACAAGCCAAAGACGCCGTGGTACTGGATAATACAAACCTTACCCCGGATGAACAACTGAAGCTGGCTTTAGGCTGGATAAAAGCGATAAAAGAAAAAGGTTAAGCACTGCTTAACCTTTTTTTATACAGATCATTCAATTTACTGTAAACTGTTAGCGGCATTAATCATTCCCCGCGCCGTTTGCTTTTTTTACATCAACCAGTTCGATATCAAAAATCAATGCAGCACCGCCTGGTATTTTGGGAGGACTGCCATGTAAACCATAAGCCAGGTTATAAGGTATATACAGCCTGTATTTAGAACCTACAGGCATTAACTGCAGCCCTTCGGTCCAGCCTGGTATAACACGGTTCAGCGGAAAAGAAATGGGCTCGGTGCCATGCAGTCTGGAACCATCAAACTCAAAGCCGTCGATCAAGGTACCACTGTAATGAGCCGTTACCGTATCAACCGCCAGCGGTTTAATACCGGTTCCTAATGTTATTACCTCGTATTGTAAACCACTTGGAGTGGTTTTTACACCGGGGCGTTTGGCATTGCGGGCTAAAAAGGCAGCGCCGGAGTCGATCACAGCTTTACTTTTAGCTTCCTGCATTTTATTGGCGTAGGCATTTAAAATGGTAAAAGATGAATTGTCGTCGATCAGGGTGGGTTTGTTGGCAAATACATCTTTCATGGCTTGTTCCATGATCTTTGTATTGATCTTATCCATGCTCTGCATTTTTAAAGAGCTGGCAACATTTACACCCAGGGCATAACTGGCCGAATCGGACAAGGTTTTTAACGTTAAAGCGGGAGCAGCAGGTTTGGCAACCCCTGGTTTGGTTGTTTTTACCGGCGCCTTGGGCTTTGGAGTAGTTTGTGCAAGCAGGCTTAATGGTAATGCAAGCACTGCTGTAGCAGCAATAATTTTATTCATGTATAAAAATTAAGGAAGCAAAAATAAATATTGCTGTCCTATTATAATACACACAAACCAGTAATTTAGCATATTGTTGATAAAATAGAAAGGTTATGAGCTCATTTATCCAGGAAGTACAGATACGTTGGTCCGACCTTGACCCCAATATTCACCTGCGTCATTCGGTATACTATGACTGGGGCGCTTTTTGCCGGATCGCCTTTTTAACGGACAGGGGACTGTCTACCGAAGTGATGAACCAGTTACAGATAGGCCCTATTTTATTCCGCGAGGAATGTATTTTCCGCCGTGAGATACGTTTGGGTGATACTGTGACCATTAATTTAAAACTGCTGAAAGCGAAAAGAGATTTCGCCCGCTGGTCCATTGTACATGAAATTGTAAAAAACGGCGATACCACCTCGGCGGTATTAACGGTAGAAGGGGCCTGGCTGGATATTGCCCGCCGTAAATTATCTACACCTCCGCCCAAGGTAAACGAAGTATTTTCCCTGATGGATAAGGCTGATGATTTTACCTGGTTAGATTAATAGCGGCTCTCCTGCAATTATTTTTATGAGCCAGGCTGCATCACTTCAGGCATCACCTGTTGTGCCTGCCCCGACGAGCATAGCGGAACCCGGGGTCGCACACTTGTGCTGCACCAACACTGTTCAGCATCCTGTAAGCTATACCGGGTATGCCTGTTAACATTTTCCTAAATGGCCTTTACACCTTATGGAAATAACGGCTCGTTCCATCATGGTAAAAAAGCTTATGCGATTTGCCTGTAGTTTATTGTTAACCGTTTCACTGACCGCCTGTAACAATCATACAAAATCTACAAACAGTAACAGTGCGGCCGTAGCTATACAGGCCGAAGAAAAAGTATATACCAATATTAAAGATATCCCTGTACCCCAAGGATACGAACGTATACATGTTGCCCCCGGTTCATATGGCGCTTTTTTAAGAAACCTTCCGTTACAGGAGGATAATACCGTGTACCTGTATAACGGGCGTAAAAAAAGCAATCAGTCCGCACAGTTTGCCGTATTGAGTATGGATATAGGCAACCGCGACCTGCAACAATGCGCCGATGCTGCCATGCGTTTATATGGTGAATATTGGTATGCACAACAGCAGTACGATAAAATAAGTTTTCGTTTTACCAATGGCTTTGATTGTTCTTTTAATAAATATGCAGCCGGTTACAGGGTAGTGGTGAATGGCAATAAAACAAACTGGTCTTTACAGTCAAAACCGGATAGCAGTTACAGCAGTTTTCGCAAGTATATGGACCTGGTATTTAATTATGCCGGTACCCGGTCCTTACACGGACAAATGAAAACAGTTGACTTTACTGATATGCAGCCCGGTGATGTGCTGGTACAAACCGGCGACCCTTACGGCCATGCTGTAACGGTGATGGATATGGCCCTGAACAAACAAACCGGGGATACGGTATTTATGTTATCACAGAGTTATATGCCGGCACAGCATATACATATATTGCTGAACCCTTCCGGTAAAGGTAAAACACCCTGGTACAGTATTAACTTCAGCGGTAAACTGTATACACCGGAGTGGACATTTAACCGGTCGGACTTAAAAAGATTTTAATTACCCTAAATAAAAGATAAGTCCATTAACAGCGCCGATAATAGCACCGGTGATAAGACCTGCCACCTGTAAACCTGCCAGTGGCTTTTGTAGCGGGGTTTGTAGTTGTTCCTTAAGCCTGGCATCGGGTAGGGCATTTATTTTTTCGCTGACCAGTTGTTCCATATTAAAAGAAGCAGCCAGGTTGCCGGATAATTGCTGCATGATCTCGGGGAAAAGGGCTTGCAGTTGTTTGATAAAAACAGCTTTCAGCTGGTCTGTGGTTTTATTGCCGATGAACATGCCGATCATGGGAATTTCTTCTTTGAGTTTTACGTTTAAAAACTCATCAATATGTTTTTCAATGGCAGGCATGGCTGTTTCCAGTAAGCCGGCATCGCTTAATTTATCCCGGAAACTATCCAGGGAAATATGCTCGGCAGCAAAATGCCCGATGTGAGTAGCCAGGCTGTGTTTATGGCGAACGATGCTGTTGATCAGGTAACGGGAACATAACCAGGCGGCCAGCCAGCCTAAAAACGCCGATATGAGTAAACTTAGAAAAAGAGAAATTGCCATGGAAACTTAAATAGCATGATAAAATAAAAACCCCGAATAAAAATATCCGGGGTTTATCGGGGTGGCTAACCGGGCTCGAACCGGCGACCCTCAGAACCACAATCTGATGCTCTAACCAACTGAGCTACAACCACCATTTTTGCCCCTACAAACAACTATTTTGTAAAAGCGACTGCAAAAGTAATAAAATTTGATTTACACTTACATGAAAACCAAGTATTTTTTTAAAAATTAATCAAACCGCAGGCAAATCTGTTACTATAAAGATTGGCACATTTTTCGGCTATTAACAAACTTTATGAACAGGCTCCATTGATAGTGCTTCAACACCATTCATCAAAAAGCAAAGTTAAAAGGTTGATAATGCACGAAAATGTTCGTTTTTATGTTATTTTTGGATTATGCGTTCTGCAATAAAATATTTAACAGATATGAAGAGACTTCCCATAGTGATACTACTGGTTGTAGCAGGTTTTTTTCTGGCCTTTAAAACGATAAATGCCGGTGGCGCAAAAACGCCTCCCGGTAAATACGAAGAAATATTAAGAATGGTGGGAGAGATGCTGAAACAAGGACATTTTAGCCCTAAAAATATTGATGACAGCCTTTCACTGAAAATTTTTGACGGTTACGTGAAAATGCTGGACCCTGATAAGACCTTTTTCTTACAGCGTGACCTGGATTCCCTGAAAAAAATATACGGTACCAAACTGGACGATGAGATCAACGGAGCGCCCGTTGTATTCTTTAAAGAAGCCGGTAAAGTATTCAAATCAAGGGTAGCTGAATCCTCAGCCATAGCGGTAAGCTTTTTAAAAAAGCCGTTTAACTACAAAGTAGATGAAGAGGTAGAACTGGACTCCAAGAACTACGATTTTACCAATACCGCCGCCGACCGTAATGAAAGATGGCGCAAAAAAGTAAAGCTGATGGCCCTGGAGCAATACTCCGACCTGTTAACTGTTCGTGACCGGAACAAAGGCACCGACAGTTTTGTGGTTAAAGCCGATTCAACTTTAGAAAGAGAAGCACGCCAAAAGGCCAATAAAACCCTGGACAGGATATTTGAACGTTACAGTCATAAGTTTACCGATGATGACCTGTTCAGCCTTTACGTTAACTCTATTACCGCACTGATGGATACGCATACCGAGTTTATGCCTCCTGAGGATAAAAGATATTTTGACGAAGAGATGAGCGGTACCTTCTACGGTATTGGCGCTTTATTACAATATGATGAGGGTAGTATTAAAATTGCCAGCGTGGTTGCGGGTGGTCCTGCTGCCAAATCGGGCCAGATAGAAGCCGGTGACTATATTGTAAAAGTTACCGAAGCGGGCAGTCATGAAACCGTTGAACTGGTAGGCTACCTGGTAAGCGATGCGGTAAAAGTGATCCGTGGTAAAGAAGGCAGCTCTGTAACCCTCACCATTAAAAAAACAGATGGCCGTTTAAAGGATGTGACCATAAAACGTGAAAAAATTGATAACGATATTGAGACCTTTGCCCGCAGTGTAGTGGTGAATGAAGGTGGTTTAAAAATAGGTTATATCTACCTGCCTTCCTTCTATGCCAACTTTGATGATGCCAATGGCCGTCGCTGTTACCTGGATGTAGCCAGGGAACTGCAAAAATTAAAAGAACAGAATATTGACGGCGTGGTAATGGACCTGCGTAACAATGGTGGCGGTTCCTTATACGATGTGGTGCAGATGGCCGGTTTATTTATTGGTGAAGGTCCGGTGGTACAGGTAAAAGACCGTATTAACAAACCCAATGTATTAAGCGATAAAGACAAATCGGTATTGTATACGGGTCCTTTAGCGGTAATGGTAAATGAGTTCAGCGCCTCGGCATCGGAAATATTTGCCGCTGCTATACAGGACTATGGCCGTGGAGTGGTTATCGGCAGCACCTCTACTTATGGTAAAGGAACCGTGCAGCGTAATATTGGTATTGATAAAAATGGTTTTTCCAATACCAATGCAGAACTGGGCACCATTAAATTAACCCTGCAGAAATTCTACCGTATTAATGGTGGTTCAACACAGCTGAATGGCGTTAATTCCGATATCGTATTACCTGACCAATACGAGTTTTTAAAAGTAAGAGAGAAAGATGCAGAGAATGCCCTGGAATGGGACGAAATAGCTAAATCGCCTTATAAAACCTGGGATGCCGGTTATAATTTAAACGATGTAAAAAACTTAAGCAATGCCCGCTTGCAAAACGATACCGTATTTAGTAAAATACATGATTATGCAAAGTGGTTGTATGAGAACAACAATAAAACAGTTTCCTTAAAACTGGATACTTACAAAAAAACGCAGAAAGAGATCAGCGATGTAGTAGCAAAAACAAGGAACCTGCTTAAATTAAAAGAAGAACTGAATGTTGCTTCGCTTGACAATGAAAAAGACAAATACGCGGAAGACAAAGCCAAACTGGAGCGTTATAACCAATGGCTAACAGCTTTACGCCAGGATATTTACCTGAACCAGGCCGTGAAAGTGATCAACGATGTGGTGAACCTGCAGAATATTGCCAAAGGTAAAGGGCAGGCAAAGCCTGAAGAAGCACCCAAAAAAGCATTCTGATCAAACAAAATAATACTCTTAAAAGGTCCGGCAATTGCCGGACCTTTTTTTATGATAATAAGGAGTATAAGAATCATTATTATTGGTTGCCCGCTTTTTCATAAAATGCCTATTTTTATTGGCTAGTTATATGTTAAGGTATTGCTTTAAACTTTTTATTATGCGTCAACTATCGGCTCTGCTCATCTGCGCCGTCTTATTTTATGCTATAGGTTGTTCCCCCAAGACCAATAAAAACAGTCAGACTAGGGATGAGTGGGTGGCTCTTTTTAATGGTAAAGATGTGAATGACTGGATCGTAAAGATCCATCACCATGAAACCGGGGATAATTATGGCAATACTTTCAGGGTGGAAGATGGTATACTAAAAGTACGTTATGACCAGTATGATGGTTTTAAAGAGCGTTACGGGCACCTGTATTATAAAACGCCTTTTTCCAGGTACCATTTAAAGCTGGAATACCGTTTTGCCGATGGCTGGATGACCGATGCGCCATCCTACACGGTTTTAAACAGCGGGGTAATGTATCATTCCCAGGACCCTCGTACCATGCCTAAGGAGCAGGACTGGCCTATATCGGTAGAAATGCAGTTCCTGGCCGGCTTACCGGATGGCAAACCCAGGCCAACAGGCAATATGTGCTCACCGGGTACGGATATTGTGTACCAGGGTTCGGTATACAGCGGTCATTGTTTAAACTCCACTTCCAAAACTTACCAGCCAAACGAATGGGTAAAGGCCGAACTGATTGTTCAGGGCAATGATTTGATCACACATATCATCAACGGTGATACCGTATTACAATATTCAAAACCCTCCATTGGTGGTGGCGTGGCCAACCGTTATGATCCCAAACAGAAAGTAGATGGTACGCCTTTGAAAAGTGGCTTTATTGCCTTACAAAGTGAGGGCCAGCCGATTGATTTCAGGAATATTGTGTTGAAGGAGCTGGAGTAATGAATGCTGAATGATAGAATGAGGAATTATGAATTATGAATAATAAACTATAAGCAGGACTATAGAAAGCTTATAATTTCAGGAGCTATGCGAAGCTTGCAGCTTCGCATCAATATTCTATCGCCTTTGGCGATAACATTTCCTTATTGATAAAAATCAGGTATGAATGATGAATGGCGATTGACCGCTAAATCCATCACAAAGTATAATCCTATCTACAGAGACAAAGATGGGGTATATACAAGAAATGAATGGATAGGCTTTTTTCAGATCGGAGAAACGATTAATGGTAGATTGGAGAATTATCTGCAAGTTGAAAAAAAGTATATCCAGTCAGCTATAGCTTTTTTTCAGTTTCATGGTTGTCGGGAAATTGTATTGAAACATCTGGAAAAAAATGGCCCCTTTCATTCTACGCTTTCAGGTGACGATGAATTACTAAATGTTTACGATATGCTGAAAGATCGCATGATCGTTACCATTGCAGATTTAGATATTATCATTAAACTGATATTACGAGATTACATATGGGCTGAATTACTTTCCCTTGAAAGCGATTTAGTAGCTATACGTTTTGGATATGATTTTTATATGTATGTCAACTCAGACAAGGAACTGGATACATTTTTCAATGATGTTCATAAACAAGGTTTATTTGTATGGTAGGCCCATATTTTTTCAATCCTGCATTAACTAACCTCCGAATCCCCCAGTGCGATAGAATAAATATGCGAAGCTACAAGCTCCGCATAACGATAGCAATTTGCCAAATGCCCAATAGCGAATGGGACGCTGAAGTGAGTGACACAACCACAGTTCAATCAGGGGAGGAACGCTGATAACATAAAAATAAAAAAGCCCGGAATAATTCCGGGCTGTGTATAGTAAGTAATTACTTATTATAAATGTATCGCTTCACCGTATGCTACTTCAATAGCATCTTTCACACTTTCGCTGATAGTCGGGTGGGGGTGAATGCTGTTCAGTACTTCCTGGTAAGTGGTTTCCAGCTTACGGGCAGTAACGGTTTGTGTAATAATTTCAGTTACATTATACCCGATAGCGTGGGTACCTAACCACTCGCCATATTTTGCATCAAAAATTACTTTTATAAAACCTTCAGGATGGCCGGCAGCAGATGCTTTACCGGAAACGCTTAACGGGAATTTACCTACTTTAATTTCGTAACCCGCTTCTTTAGCCTGTGTTTCGGTATAACCTACCGATGCAATTTCAGGATAACAGTAAGTACAACCCGGTACGTTGTTATAATCAATTGGTTCAGGCTGGTGGTGGTATTTGCCCTCTGCTTTAGCAATGGCTTCAATACAAATAATACCTTCCTTGCTGGCTACGTGTGCCAGGGCCTGGCCGGGAGCACAGTCACCAATAGCATAAAAACCTTCTACGTTTGTTTTGTAGAATTTATCTACCGCAATACGTCCTTTTTCGGTTTTAATGCCCAGTTCCTCTAAACCAATACCTTCAATATTGGCAGCAACACCTACGGCGCTTAACAATATATCAGCTTCCAGGGTTACTTCACCATTAGCAGTTTTTACAGTGGCTTTAACACCGTTACCCGATGTATCTACCGCTGTTACTTCGCTGCCGGTCATAATATCAATACCTTGTTTCTTGAAGTTTTTCTCCAGTTCTTTTGATACTTCCTCATCCTCAACAGGTACAATACGTGGTAAAAACTCCACGATGGTAACCTTGCTGCCAATGCTGTTGTAGAAATAACCAAATTCAACACCGATGGCACCGCTACCTACCACGATAATGTTTTTAGGCTGCTGTGGCAATACCATTGCTTCACGGTAACCGATGATTTTTTTGCCATCCTGTTTTAAGGCAGGCAGTTCGCGGCTGCGGCCACCTGTTGCTATTACAATATGTTTTCCTTCTATCACTTGTTTCTGACCACCGTTATCAACCTCAACCTTTCCTTTTGCCACCAGTTTACCAAAACCGTTGATAATGTCAATTTTGTTCTTACGCATTAAGAATTGTACACCCTTGCTCATTTTATCGGCAACACCACGGCTGCGCTTGATAATAGCATCAAATTTAGGCGTACCGCTTGCTTCAATACCATAGGATTCAGCATGCTTGATATCGTTAACTACCTGTGCACTTTTTAATAAAGCTTTGGTGGGAATACAACCCCAGTTCAGGCAAATACCACCTAAACTTTCCTTTTCAATAATAGCCGTTTTAAAGCCTAATTGTGATGCACGGATTGCTGCTACATATCCGCCGGGGCCGCTGCCCAATACAACTACGTCGTATGCCATATACTGTTATTTAATATTTGTGTTTGTAGTTTTCGTTAAAAAAGTCAGGCGAAGTTATTTGAAAACCATGAAATAGGCAAAACCAATCATTTTATCTCTTTTTGCCATAAGTATAACAAAGCCCGTGATCATTTGGTTTAACTATTTTAAAGCTACCCGGTTAACGCGGAAAAATCTTTTGATTTTTACGTCCAACCCGCTTTTACCTACATTTGCCGCATGATAGTAAGCTTCTGGACAATCGGTAAACCGCATGACGCCTATGTAAAACAAGGCATAGAGGATTTTACCCGGCGGATCACCAATTACTTTAAGGTGGAATGGCAGATCATTCCCCCATTGAAAAACACCGGCAATATGCCGGAGACGGAAGTAAAAAAAAGAGAGGCTGAGCTGGTATTACAGGCTTTGGATAAAACGGATTATTTAGTATTGCTGGACGAAAGAGGCAAACAGATAAGCTCTGAGGCCCTCGCAAATTTTATACAAACACGCGCCAATGAAAGTACCAGGAAACTGGTGTTCCTGATCGGCGGGGCTTTTGGGGTAGATGCTCAAATAAGCCAAAGGGCCAATTACCAATGGAGCTTATCCACCCTGGTTTTTCCGCACCAGCTGGTAAGGCTTATACTTGCCGAACAGGTGTACCGTGCCTGCAGTATTTTACGCAATGAAAAATACCATCATCAATAAGATTAACTGTTCCATTTTATTTGTGACTTGCATATAATCCGTTATTTTTAAGCTATGGAATTTTCTTTCACGCTGGTTGTAGTTGCCATTACCGTTTTAATATCTTACAGGGCTTTTAACAGCGATAAGCTGATGGGGGATCTTATTTTTTACCCGCCCGCGGTAACCGACCGTAACCAATGGTACCGCTTTATTACCTGCGGCGTGATACATGCCGATTGGGGGCACCTGATCTTTAATATGTATGCCCTGTACATATTTGGAGCAGGCCAGGGAAATACCGGGGTTGAATTTACTTTTCGTACCGTATTTGGCCAGTTTGGTAATCTTTATTATTTATTGATGTATGTTACCGCGCTGGTGGTGTGTATGATTCCCACTTATTTAAAAAACCGGAACAATTATCATTACCGCAGCCTGGGGGCATCAGGCGCTGTATCGGCTGTTATTTTTGCTTATATGTTTTTTAATCCCACTATTAAACTGGGGTTATTGTTCATTCCAATATATATGCCCGGCTTTTTATTTGGTTTTATTTATTTACTGATCTCCACCTGGTTTGCCAACAAGGGTGGGGGTTATATCAATCACTCAGCCCATATCTGGGGGGCCATATGGGGCATTGTTTTTGTCATCATTTTTTGCACCGCTTTTTCTGATTACCCGGTTGTGCAGGAGTTTATAAACCAGGTGTCCAATATGAGTGCATCGGACTTTATACAGTTTGGCCGTTACTAAATTTATACCCAGGATAACAGATTCTATGGCTGCATACTTCGCAGGAACAGGCCAACAAAATACGGGTCACTGTGTATGTTGCCTTATATTTACACTATATCTATCCATTGATTTTAATTTTTTTTAACAAATGAAAAAGGTTTTATTAATAATTCTCGTCTTATTGCTGGGTGCTGCTACAGCATTCTGGTTTTTTGTATTAAAAGGTGGCAAAAAGGGACCTAAGGCCGAAAAAACACTGGTAGCCATAAAAGGCGGTAAACGCAGTGAAGCCTTCAACGCTTCCTTACAGGCCATGTTAACCGATTATTATGGTTTAACGGAAGGCCTGGTGAACTGGGATACAGCGGCCGTTGGAAAATATAGTGTGTTATTGCAAAGCTCTATTGACGGTGTAAAAATTGATGAATTAAAAGACGATACCACCGGCTTGTATTTAACTGCCCAAGACCCCATTGCCAATGCAAAAACAAATGTAGCAGCCTTAATAACTGCAGCAACTTTAGAGGAGAAAAGGGTGGTGTTTAACCAGCTTTCGGATAATATCCGCAACCTGTTACAAACCCTGCCCCCGGATAGTGGTGTTATTTACTGGCAGGAATGCCCCATGGCATTCGGAGAAAATACAACTGGCGGCTGGTTAAGCAATAAAGAAGAAATAAGAAACCCTTACCTGGGTACCAGCCATCCGAAGTATAAGAACAGTATGTTATCCTGTGGTGAAATAAAACATACCATCAGGCCCGATACCAGTAGTGTACAGTAAATCTCTTGCAGAGCAGTGAACAACCCGTATTTTATATCTCAATAGCATAAAAACAACAACCAAAAATGAAAAGAGTATTTGTTTCCTGCTTCCTGCTTATTGCTGCATTCACTACTCATGCACAAGAGAAGGTTGACCAGGCCATGGTCAGCAAAATTAAAAAAGAAGGGTTTGACAATTCCAAAGTAATGGACATTGCCTTTCACCTGACCGATGCGAACGGTCCCCGTTTAAGCGGATCGCCGGGTTTATTAAAAGCCTCTAACTGGGCCAAGAATGAAATGGCCAAATGGGGCCTGACCAATGCCGCATTAGAGCCCTGGGGTGAGTTTGGTAAAGGCTGGGAACTGCAAAAAAGTTATGTGGCCATGACAGCTCCTTACTATAAACCCCTGATCGCTTATCCAAAAACATGGACCAAGGGAAGCAATGGTTTAAAAAATGCGCCTATTTTATTAATCAAGGCCAAAGACTCCGTGGAGCTGGCGGCGTATAAAGGCCAGTTTAAAGGCAAAGCTATTTTAGTTTACCGTACCGATACTTTAGTACCTACTTATAAAGCCGATGCCAGCCGTTATACTGATGAAGAGCTGGATAAGTTAGCCGCTTACCAGTTACCCCAACGCTCACAGGCGCCTGCAGATACAGCTGAACTGCGCCGCCGCCGGGAGGCCATGCAGCGCCGTGGTGCCGGTGGACCCAACCTGGCCAACCTGATTAAAGACTTTGCCACGAAAGAAGGTGCAGTAGCTATTTTAAGCGTAAGCCCCCGTGGCCATGAAGGTACTTTGTTTGTACAGGGTGGTGGTTCTTATGCACCGGAGGCGCCGGAAAATCCATTGGATATTATGCTGGCCTTTGAAGATTACATGACCTTTTGCCGTCTTGCGAATGCAGGCATTCCCGTATCATTAGATGTTGATGTTAAAACCGCCTTCCAGACCAGGGACACCAAAGGTTATAATGTAGTTGCTGAAATAAAAGGTACTGACCCTAAACTGAAAGACGAGATCGTTATGCTGGGTGGTCATATAGACAGCTGGCAGAGCTCAACCGGTGCTACCGATAATGCGGCAGGATGTGCCGTAATGATGGAGGCTGTACGTATTTTAAAAACATTAGGAGTACAGCCCCGCCGTACCATCCGTATTGCTTTATGGAGCGGTGAGGAACAAGGTTTGCTGGGGTCACGCAATTATGTAAAAAATCATTTTGCCGATCCTGCTACCATGAAGTTGTTACCGGAGCATGAAAAAGTTTCAGCTTATTTTAATATTGATAACGGTACCGGTAAGATCCGTGGTATTTACACACAGGGCAATGAAAAAGTAAAAGACATTTTCAGTGCCTGGTTAGCCCCGTTCCATGACCTGGGTGCTAAAACCGTGACCTTGTCCAATACAGGTGGTACTGACCACCAGTCCTTTGATGCGGTAGGTATTCCCGGCTTCCAGTTCATACAGGATGCCATTGAATACAATACCCGTACACACCATACCAATATGGATTCATACGATCACCTGCAGGCAGATGACCTGAAACAGATCTCTGTTATTGTAGCATCATTTGTATACCATACCGCTATGCGTGATGAGAAACTGCCCCGTAAGGAATTACCACAGGCCCGTGGAGCCGGTGGTGGCCGTTTTTAACATATTTACATCAACATTTTTTGAAAAAGGATGTCCTGTAAACGGGACATCCTTTTTTATGGATAACCCGTGATTCTACATCTTAATCAGTAACTTGTGTAAAATTTTCAAACAATATGATGAAGAAGTTTGGGGCCGGATTATTATTCAGCATTTTTTCCCTGGCCGGCTGTGCGCAGAACCCCACCCTGAAAAAAGCGGCAAATGATAATACGCTTCTGTGGAAGGTTAGCGGCAAGGGTTTAAAACAACCATCTTATATATTTGGTACCATTCACATGATATGTGCCGATGATGCGCAGTTAAGCGCTAATATGCAAACCGTTATTAAATCAGTGGATGAAGTATACCTGGAAGTGGACATGGATGATATGCTGCAGATGTTTTCATTAATGGGTAAGATGAAAATGAATGACGGCGCCACTTTACGCAGCTTACTGAGCGAAGCCGACTACGAACTGGTAAAAGATTACTTTAATGAAAAAGGCAGCATGTTACCTTTCTCCATGCTGGAAACCTTTAAACCCTTACTGGCTACTTCCTTGGTTGCCCAGAGCAGCGGCGAATGCGAAAGCATGTCGGCCATGGAAACCGTTATTATGGGAGCAGCCAAGGACAATAAAAAAGAGATCAGGGGCCTGGAATCTATGGCCTACCAGGCCGGTATACTGGACTCCATACCGTATAAAGCCCAGGCTGACCTGCTGGTACAATCTATAAAAAGTGAAACAGCCATGGAAAAAGGCACAGAGAGCGCTTCTGATATGACCCGGCTTTTTGATGCCTATAAAAGCCAGGATTTGGAAGTGCTGGAGAACTTAATGATAAAATCGGAAGCCGGTTTAAGTGAATACATGGACCTGCTGTTGTTTAAACGTAACCACAACTGGATTGAAAAAATGAAAGAGATCTTACCGGCCAAATCGGTTTTAATTGCCGTAGGTGCAGGGCATTTACCGGGTGATGAGGGTGTGCTGAACCTGTTGAAGAAAGAAGGCTACACCGTTGAACCCATTGATAACAGCCTGGTGAAGGAAATTTAATGATCCCCCAAAAATATAGGTATAAAAAAACCGGCTGATGCCGGTTTTTTTATTATTTGACGTGAGATTAGAATTGCTCTAAACCACTGAAGAAAAAGTCGCCTTCAATTTTAGCGTTTTCATCGCTGTCGCTACCATGTACGGCATTTTCGCCTAAGGAAGTAGCATATAATTTACGGATAGTACCTTCCGCAGCCTGTGCAGGGTTGGTAGCGCCGATCAGTTCACGGAAGCCGGCCACAGCATTCTCTTTTTCTAAAATTGCTGCATATATAGGACCACTACTCATAAAATCAACCAATTCACCGTAAAAAGGCCTTTCTTTATGCACGGCATAAAACTCACCGGCTTTTTCGGCCGATAATTTTGTAAGCTTCAGGCTTACAATACGAAATCCTTCCTTAATAAAACGGTCAATGATAGCACCTGCATGGCCATTTTTTACGGCATCAGGCTTAATCATTGTAAAAGTGCGATTGCTCATTATTATCTTGTTTTTGGGCGGCAAAGGTAGAATATTAAGTAAAAAGTAAAAATTTAAAAGTAAAAATTAACAAATTTGCATTGTTACAGCTGTTTTTTATGTTACTGGCAACATCACAATGGGCATCGTCCCTTGCGTCGCACTCTTCAGCTGTATCCCGCTAATCAGCAGGCAACTCAGCTTTTTTCTGAATATTAACTAAAAGGAAATTGGCTTTCAGCTTTATGCTTTAAGCTTATGCTTCATACTATTTTAAATACAGAAACATTATCTTCGCAACCCAAAGATGAAACCTTTAATAGAATTTATTCCCCTGCTGGACACGCCCAAATCGGTTGTGATCACCATGCATCAAAAACCTGATGCCGATGCCATGGGCTCGTCACTAGGTCTATACAATTTTTTAATTCAACTGGGACATAGTGTTACCGTTATTTCTCCCACCAACTGGGCATCGTGGCTTAACTGGATGCCGGGCTGTAATACAGTGATCAATTTTGAGGCTGAGGGCAGCAAGGCGCAACAGGCGCTGGATAACTGTGACTGGCTGTTTTGCCTGGACTTTAATATTTTTTCCCGTACCAAACACCTGGCCGATAAACTGGCAGCAGCCAATTGTATAAAAATACTTATTGACCATCACCGGGAGCCGGATGAAGTATCATTTAATTACGGCAACAGCGATATCAGCAAAAGCTCTACCTGCGAGATGATCTATGATTTTATCAATCTCAGCGGTAAACAGGACCTTATTAATAATGATATAGCCCAGTGTTTATACGCCGGCGTGGTTACCGATACAGGCTCGTTCCGTTTTTCCTCTACTACGGCAGGGGTACACAGCATGGTGGCCAATTTAATAAGCCGTGGCCTGCAACATAGCCAGGTGCATAATAACCTGTTCAATAATTTCCTGGAAAACAGGTTGCGTTTTATTGGTCATGTATTGCTGAACCGCATGGAGGTATTTTATGAATACAATACGGCGCTGATCGCTATTACCAAACAGGACCTGTTAAAGTACCATGTTAAAACCGGTGATACCGATAGCCTGGTAAACTTTCCCCAGTCCATACAGGGCATCAGGCTGGTGGGACTGGTAATTGACCGTGACGAAGAAAGAAAATGGAGCTTTCGTAGCCAGGATGACTTTGATTGTAATACATTTGCCCGCAAATATTTTAATGGCGGCGGCCATTTTAATGCGGCAGGTGGTCATACCAAAGACTCGCTGGCCGAAACGGTTGCCCATTTTAAACAGGTATTAACAGAGAATAAACAACTGCTTCAATAAACAAAAAATAAACTCAACAACAAATGCAAAAGTTAAGGTTAGGCGGCCTGGTATTATTAACAGGTATCATGATGGTTGCCTGTAATTCGGTTAGTTACAAAAAAACCGCGGGTGGCTTATTATACAAAATTTTCCCTTCGGACAGTAAGGATTCTTTAATTAAAGTAGGCAATACTGTTAAGTTAGACATTGATATTAAACTGAACGACTCCGTATTACAAACAACTTACGGCAAAATGCCGGCATTTATTCCAGCCCAGGAACCTAACCCCCAAAATGGTTTAGATCCGTTTTCTATTTTCACTTTAATGAAAACAGGTGACAGCGCTGTAGTAGTAATACTGGCTGATTCCTTATTAAACAAACCAGGCGTACAGTTACCTCCGGGTGCTAAAAAAGGTGACCGTTTTATGTTTTACATGCGCATAAAACAAGTGTTTACCAGCGATAGCCTGGCTCAGGCCGATTTTACCAAAGAACAGGCACTGGATGCTCCGCGCCAGCAAAAAGAAATGGAAGAGCAACAGGCTAAAATGATAAAAGAACAACAGGAGCAACAAAAGAAAGAAGATGCTGAGTTAGAGAAATCGGGTAAAAAAGCCGAGCTGGACGCCGTGGTAAAAAACCTGCTGGCTTCTAAAAACATTACTACCACCAAAACACCTTTAGGTTCTTATATACATATTGATAACCCGGGTACAGGTGATGCGGTAGTTGCCGGTAAAATTGCAACGGTTAAGTACAGCGGTAAACTGTTATTGACTGACAGCGTATTCCAGGCCAGCACCGTTGATTTTACGATTGGTGCAAACGGTTTGATCCGTGGTTTGGAAGATGGTTTATTATTATTAAAAAAAGGTGGAAAAGGAACTATTTATATTCCTGGTCACCTGGCATACGGAGCCAACCCGCCTGCAGGTTCACCCTTTAAACCATTTGATGCCCTGGCATTTGATATAGAGATTCTTGATGTAAAAGAGAAACCAACCACTCCTGATCACCAGGCTCATTAATCGGTAACGCATTAACATTTTTTATAAAGTCCTTGCTGTTCAGCAGGGACTTTTTTATAAATACCTTATTGCCAACGTACCATATTGGCTTAGGTGTAATTGAAAACCCTTAGTAAACCATACAATTGTGCTAGTAAAATTGTCAAAAACACAATTATTTTTTTAAAACTTGATGGAACTCAAGTAAAAATGCCTTAACTTTCAGATTAAAGTGAGAACTTTGACATTATAAAGTTAATCCTAAGAATTACTTAATCGGTTGGCCCCGTTTTTAGTCCAACATCCATGTACCCTTTCGAAAATACAGGTTGATTAAGTATATATCTTATCTTATGAGTGTGTTCCGTCCAAAGAATAACCTTATATCCAAATCCTTTAAAAGATCGTGGCAATATGCCTGAGTGTATGTTGTGGTCTGATGTAACTTTTTTCGCATTAGAGCGGCCGGTCACTGGTTGACCGGCTTTTTTATTGTATGAATGTAAACAAAGGACGTTCTTAAGTAGCTATTTGTATTCTCCCCATTATTTCTTCAACGCTTTACCATACACGTCCAGGCATCTTTTCCTGGCCACTTCATGCTCTACTATTGGTAAAGGATAAGTTAATTCATCCAGCTCCGGGATCCATTTACGGATATACTCCAGCTTGGGATCGAATTTTTGCGTTTGCAGGTAAGGATTGAAAATACGGAAATAGGGCGCCGCATCGCAACCACTGCCTGCCGCCCATTGCCAGCCACCATTGTTGGCGGCCAGGTCATAGTCCAACAGTTTTTTCGCAAAATAAGCTTCACCCCAGCGCCAGTCTATTAACAGGTGTTTGGTTAAAAAAGAGGCTACGATCATCCGTACCCGGTTATGCATGTAGCCGGTTGCATTCAGTTCCCGCATACCGGCATCTACAATCGGGTAACCGGTATTACCGTTACACCAGACTTCAAATTCTTTTTCATGATTGCGCCATTGAATATTATCATACTCCTTTTTGAAAGAGTTAAATACTACTCCAGGAAAGTGCCAGAGTATTGCCTGGTAAAAATCCCGCCAGATCAGTTCATTTAAAAACGTTTCGTTGACAGCCCCGGCTTCCCGCACCAGTTCCCGGATACTGATAGTACCAAAACGCAGGTGGACACTTAAACGGGAAGTGCCTGCAATAGCCGGATAATCTCTTTGTTTGGTGTATTGCTTTATGATTGATTCATCCCATTCCTCACCGGGAAAAGTTATAGCAGTAGGCGAGAAACCAATTTCCGCTAATGAAGGCAGGGCCATTTCATCCTGTTTGAAGAAATGGCGGTGGTATTTTTTTGTGGGATAACTTTTCTTATAAAAATCCGTTAGGGTGGCCTTCCACTTACGGGAATAAGGGGTAAACACGGTATAGGGTTCGCCATTATCTTTCACCACTTCCTTTTTCTCAAAAATCACCTGGTCCTTGTAAGTATGAAAGTCAATACCCCTTGCGTTCAATAAACCAGCGATCGTTTTATCACGCTCCTGCGCATAAGGCTCATAATCGTGATTGGTATACACAGCTTCCACCTGGTAGGTTTCCAATAACGCAGTAAATACTTCTTCCGGTGTGCCATAACGTACATCCAGTGTGCTGCCTTTCTTTAGCAGTTGTGTTTGCAAATTGGTAATGGCCTGGTGAATAAAACTAACCCGGCTATCCTGCCTGTCATCCAGCGCCTCCAGTATATTACTGTCAAAAATAAAAACAGGTACTACGGGCCTGCCACTTTTTAATGCGTGGTATAAGCCGGCATTATCATCCAGTCGCAGATCACGCCTGAACCAGAATAAGGAAATTGTTGTTTTCATTGATGGTACAAAATAAGGCAAACTACTTTATTTACAACAATATATTCGGTATTCTTCTGCTGGTAAAACACTTCACTTTTTTAACGGTTTCACAGGCATAATTGTACTTGTACGCTAAGCGTCATAACGTATCTTTGCAGTAATAATTTTGTTGATAGCTCAATATGCACGAAATAGAACCCTTCTATAACTGGCGCCATATTTATACAAGCGAAGAGGATAGGTTATCGCCGTTTTTTGGTCGTGATTATTCAGAGTTTGAATACTCCCAAGCGGTATACAACTATTATATCCATCCGCAGTGGGATGATTTTGGCAGCAGGACACTTTACCTGAAAACTTTAATGGCCGATTATGATGAGCACTATGCTATCATTGAGTTAATAGGGGAGTGGAATGATGCAGTGGAAAATGATATCATGGTGCTGAAACGGGATGTACTGGAAAAATTCATGTACGAAGGCATCTACAAGTTTATACTCATTACCGAAAACGTACTGAACTTTCACAGCGATATTTCAGATTATTATGAAGAGTTGTTTGAGGAACTGACGGAAGAGAATGGCTGGATCGTATGCCTGAATATGCCCTCCCAGACACAACACGATTTCCGGCAAAAACACCTGCACCGGTATGTGGAATTAATGGAAATTGACAACTGGCGCACCTATAAGCCCTATCATTTGTTCAAAAAAATTGACAATGAACTGGGAGCCCGGTTAAATATGTAGTTGAATTGCAAATTTTTTGTCATTGTTTCGTCATACAATGTTACTTTTGCACAAACCACCATTTTAACTAACCTGCTGATTAAAAGAGTAGTGTGCTTAAACGCTACCACTATTAACCAGGGGCTGCGATTGGTGGCTATCTGATACTGATTTTTAAGATAAACAGGTTAAACGGCATTTTTGATTTGAAGATTGTACCTGATAAAAGCTACACCCTTTACCAATACGCTGTTATTGCCCAAGAAAAAGAAAATTTATACAGATGAAATGGTCTGAACTGTTCACTTCCTCGGTAGGTAAGAAACTGATCATGAGTATTACCGGTATTTCGCTTGTTGCCTTTTTAGTTGTACACGTTGGTTTAAATGCCTGTATATGGGCAAATGACGGTGGGGTTATGTTTAACAAAGCGGCCCATTTTATGGGGTCGAATATTGTTCCAAGAATTTTAGAGATAGGCCTTTTCCTGGGCATTTTGCTGCATATTGTGCAGGGCCTGGTACTGGAAGTACAGAACAGGTCTAAACGCAAGATTGGCTATGCCGTACCGATGGGTAATAAAGGCAGCAAATGGTACAGCCGCAGCATGGGCCTTTTAGGTACCCTGTTATTGTTGTTCCTGATCATGCATATCGCTCATTTCTGGGTTCCTTCCCGTATCACCGGTTTAGAGCCTGTATATATTGATGTAACCAATGGTCAGATTGCTGCGGGCGCTTCACCGGTTGCCAAAGAGTATCACGACCTGTTTGGTAAAATGCGTGAGGTTTTTGAAGGCAATTTACTGGTAGTTATACTTTACACCCTGGGTTGTATTTCCCTGGCATGGCACTTACTGCATGGTTTTACCAGTGCATTCCGTACCCTGGGCTTAACCAATCACAGATACATTAAGTTATTTGATGCAACCGGTCTTGCATTCTCTATCATTGTTCCCCTGGCCTTTATCATGATGCCGATCAGCTTTTATATGGGATGGGTTTAAATCAATTTAATTGATTGATTTACTTTGATATAGTGCGATAAATTAACATTTTACTTGTAACAAATAATTAGCGAAACTTTTGATTATGCTTGACTCCAAAATTCCACATGGCAAATTAGAAGATAAATGGGTAGACTATAAAGGACATTGTAAACTGGTTAACCCGGCCAATAAAAGAAAGTTAGAAATCATAGTTGTTGGTACAGGTCTGGCAGGTGCGTCTGCTGCTGCTTCCCTGGCCGAGCTGGGCTATAAAGTAAAAGCATTTTGCTTCCAGGATTCACCTCGCCGGGCGCACTCCATTGCAGCCCAGGGTGGTATCAATGCCGCTAAAAACTATCAGAACGACGGTGACTCCGTTTTCCGTTTATTTTACGATACCATCAAAGGTGGCGACTACCGTGCACGCGAAGCCAATGTACACCGCCTGGCTGAAGTGAGTGTCAACATTATTGATCAGTGCGTGGCCCAGGGCGTTCCCTTTGCCCGCGAATACGGTGGTTTACTCAATAACCGTTCCTTTGGTGGTACACAGGTTAAAAGAACTTTTTATGCTGCCGGTCAAACCGGTCAGCAGTTATTAATAGGTGCTTACCAGGCCCTGGAACGCCAGATCGGTTTGGGAAATGTAACCATGTACAACCGTCATGAAATGCTCGAAGTGGTGACCATTGACGGTAAAGCCCGTGGTATCATTGCCCGTAACCTGGTGAGTGGCGAACTGGAGCGTCACTTTGGTCATGCGGTATTATTGTGTACCGGTGGTTATGGTAACGTATTTTACTTATCTACCAATGCTATGGGCAGCAATGTAACTGCTGCCTGGAAAGCCCATAAAAAAGGTGCTTTCTTTGGTAACCCCTGCTTTACACAAATTCACCCAACCTGTATCCCTGTTACCGGCGATCACCAGAGCAAGCTGACCTTAATGTCAGAATCGCTGCGTAATGACGGTCGTATCTGGGTGCCTAAAAAACAAAACGATCCCCGTAAAGCCAACGATATCCCGGAAGAGGAAAGGGATTATTACCTGGAAAGACGTTACCCGGCCTTTGGTAACCTTGTACCACGTGACGTAGCATCCCGCGCTGCCAAAGAAAGGTGTGATGCCGGTTATGGCGTAGGTACAACCAAACAGGCGGTTTACCTGGACTTCCGTTTCAACTTATTAAATAAATACGGCCGTGCCGAAGCCAATAAATTAGGCATTCAAAACCCTGATGAAGCTACTTTAGAGCGTTTAGGTAAGGAAGTAGTGAAAGAGGAATATGGTAACCTGTTTGATATGTACGAAAAGATCACAGGTGAAAATCCATACGAAGTTCCCATGCGTATTTACCCGGCGGTGCACTACACCATGGGTGGCCTGTGGGTGGATTATGAATTAATGACCAATATCCAGGGCTTATATGCTTTAGGTGAGGCTAACTTCAGTGATCACGGTGCCAACCGCTTAGGAGCATCGGCGCTGATGCAGGGCCTGGCAGACGGATATTTTGTTATCCCTTATACCATCGGTAACTACCTGGCTGATGAAATTGCCACCAAACCCATCCCTGTTTCGCATGAAGCATTTGAAAAAGCGGAAGCGGAAGTGAAAGGCAGAATTGATACTTTAATGAACATTAAGGGTAAACAATCTGTTGAAAGTTTCCACAAACGTTTAGGCAAGATCATGTGGGAGAAATGTGGTATGGCCCGTAACGCCCAGGGCTTACAGGAAGCTATTGTAGAAATACAGGCGCTGAAAAAAGAATTCTGGAGTGATGTTCGCATTCCTGGTGCGGTGGCCGAGATAAACCCTGAGTTGGATAAAGCCGGCCGTGTAGCTGACTTTATTGAACTGGGTGAATTAATGTGCCGCGATGCCTTGTCCAGGAACGAAAGCTGTGGTGGTCACTTCCGTGAAGAAAGTCAGACCGAAGACGGTGAAGCATTACGTCACGATGACCAGTTCATGTTCGTATCTGCCTGGGAATACAAAGGCGACAGCGAGTGGGAATTGCATAAAGAGGAGCTGAAGTACGAGGTGATCAAGCCGAGCCAGCGGAACTACAAATAAAATTTGACAATTTGACAATTAGGCAATGAGTCAATGATAGAGATGAATGCTAACCATGATAATATTATTTTACAAAAGACAATTGCTTTTTCCATAAAAGCAATTGAATATGTAGATGTGTTGGAAGAGCAGAAGAAGTTTGTAATTGCCAACCAATTATTAAGAGCTGCTACTTCAATCGGAGCAAATGTACATGAGGCACAGAACGCAGAGAGTAAAGCCGACTTTATACACAAATTTAAAGTGGCCGCAAAAGAAGTAGAAGAAACAAAATATTGGCTGATACTTTGTAAAGAATCGAAAAAATATCCTGATTGCAGTGAGTTACAATATGAACTGCACCAGATAGATAAGATAATTACTAAAATTATTGCGACTAGCAAAACAAGTAATTAAAGCCGGTTAGACAATTGTCGAATTGGCAAATTAACAAATTGACTAATTAAAGAGTATGGAACATTACAACATGAACCTCACTTTAAAAGTGTGGAAACAGGCAAATAAAAACTCGGTAGGCAGGTTTGAGATATACGAGGTTGCTGATATTTCTTCGGAAATGTCTTTCCTGGAGATGTTTGATGTGTTAAACGAAAAACTGATACACGAGGGTAAAGAGCCCATTGCGTTTGACCATGACTGTCGCGAAGGTATTTGTGGCATGTGCTCTATGTATATCGATGGCCGTCCGCATGGTCCATGGCATGGTACAACAACCTGCCAGTTGCACATGCGTGCCTTTAAAAACGGCGATACCATTACCGTAGAACCATGGCGCGCCAATGCGTTCCCTGTAATTAAAGACCTCATGGTGGACCGCAGTGCATTTGACCGTATTATTGCATCGGGCGGTTATGTGTCGGTTAATACCGGTGTATCAGTGGATGGTAATGCTATTCCCATTGAAAAAGAAAATGCAGATAAAGCTTTTGCTGCTGCAGCCTGTATCGGCTGTGGTGCCTGTGTAGCCGCCTGTAAAAACTCATCGGCACTGTTATTCGTATCTGCAAAAGTTTCACACTTATCCTTATTACCACAAGGTGCACCGGAGAAGAAAAACCGGGTACTGAATATGGTTGCACAAATGGATAAAGAAGGCTTTGGCTCCTGTACCAATACCGGCGCCTGCGAAGCGGTTTGTCCCAAAGAAATTTCTATTACCAATATTGCCCGCCTGAATGCGCAATATGCGGCAGCAGCCCTGGCATCGGATAAAAACTAATCCGCTGGTCTGTTAACATTGTTGAACGCCCTGTGCATTAATGTACAGGGCGTTTTTGTTTGCCGGCAATAGTAACACAGATGGGCTTCCGTTGCGTCGCACACTTCGGGGTTCTGTTCGCTTATCAGCATTATCGCTGGAAGCGATAAAATAATCATGCGAAACTATAAGTTTCGCATAGCCGGTTTTGTATAGCTCAAATAAAAACGGCTGGTAGTACTACCAGCCGTTTTCGTTTATCTTGTATGCTTATTATTTAACAATACCAGGGTATTGCTTCAACGCTTCTTCCAGGCAATCCATGGCTGCGTTGATAGCATCTACATTTAATACATAAGCCAGGCGTACTTCGTTTTTACCTAAACCAGGCGTACCATAAAAGCCGGTAGCAGGAGCCAGCATCACGGTCTGGTTATTATGGCTGAAGCTTTCCAGTAACCATTGGCAGAATTTGTCCGCATCATCAATCGGTAAACGGGCTATGGCATAAAACGCACCACCGGGCGTAGGACAAAATACACCGGGCATAGCATTCAGGCGTTTGATCAATGTATCCCTGCGGTGCAGGTATTCGGCCTTGGGCGCATCAAAATAACTTTCCGGTAAGTCAACCGCGGCTTCACCTAATATCTGGGCCAGGCCGGGAGGACTTAAACGGGCCTGGGCAAATTTCATGGCCGTATCATATACCGCCTTGTTCTTGGTCACCAAAGCACCAATACGGGCGCCACAGGCACTGTATCTTTTGCTGATAGTATCCATCAACACCACGTTCTGCTCCAGGCCTTCCAACTGCATGGCACTGATATACTCGCCATCGTAGCAAAACTCGCGGTAAGCCTCGTCGCTGAAAAGGTATAAGTTATGTTTTAAGCAAATATTTTTTAGGGCCTCCATTTCTTCGCGGCTGTACAAATACCCGGTAGGGTTATTGGGGTTACATACCACAATGGCCTTTGTTTTGGACGTGATCACTTTTTCAAAAGCATCAATAGGAGGCAGGGCAAAGCCAGTTTCAATATAGGACGTAATAGGCACTACATTTACACCCGCCGTGCAGGCAAAGCCGTTATAGTTGGCATAAAAAGGCTCAGGTATAATTACTTCATCACCGGGGTTTAAACAGCTGAAGAATCCGAACAGGATCGCTTCACTGCCACCGGCTGTGATCATGATCTGCTCATGCGTTACTTCAATACCCACACGTTTGTAATACTCCACCAGTTTACGGCGGTAGCTTTCGTTACCGGCGCTATGGCTGTATTCCAGCACTTTCATGTCCGTGTGTTTAACGGCATCCATGATCTCGGCCGGTGTCTCTATATCAGGCTGACCAATATTCAAGTGATATACTTTTGTCCCCTTCTTTTTTGCGGCTTCGGCAAAAGGAACTAACTTTCTGATGGGCGATGCAGGCATGGCAATCCCGCGTTCTGAAATTGTAAGCATGGCGCAAAGTTAAGGGAAGAAACGGTGGCTATTATACCCGGAACGGCATTTTTCAGTTAATTTGCCTGCAATCAAATACCAGCATCTTTTATACCAACCATAAAAACTGTTAACATGCAATCTACCGCAATAACACCCGATGAATATGTAGCCGCCATACCGGAAGAAAGACAGGCTGCTTTTAAAAAATTAAGGGCTACTATTAAGAAAAACCTGCCCAAAGGTTATAAAGAATGTATGTCCTATGGCATGATCGGCTATGTAGTACCGCACAGTATTTACCCGGCAGGTTATCACTGCTCGCCCGAACTTCCTTTACCATTCCTTAGTATCGCTTCTCAAAAAAACGGCATCAGTATTTACCATATGGGGGTATACGGCATGCCGGCCTTACATGACTGGTTTGTGGCTGAACATGGCAAACGGAGCAGTAAAAAATTAGACATGGGTAAAAGCTGTATCCGCTATAAAAAGCCGGAAGACATTCCCTTTGACCTTATAGGTGAGTTAAGTACCAAGGTAAGCGTGCCGGAATGGATCAGTTTTTATGAAAAAACATACAAGCCTAAAAAATAAAGACCGGCTATAGAAGCCGGTCTTTACAGGTTATGATAACATAGTTAGCTTACTTTCTTTTGTAGGTAACTTCCATCAGTTTATACTCCTTGCCCGTTTTAGGATCGGGGCCGTACATTTCCATTACCTGGTTATTATCATCTATAAACTTAAATACTTCGCGGTAAGTGACCATTAAACCGTTGGCCATGCTTTTTTGCTTACCGGTGAAGGTAATAGATTTGGTGGCTTCGTCCCAGTCACCCGTCATATTCATAAAGCCGCTGCTCATATTATCTATCCAGCTTGAAACATATTGTTTGGAAGCATTGTCATAGCCGGTTACAGCTATTCCTTCAAATGGCATTCCATCAAAATTGGCGTTATGTTTGGCCTGCAAAAACTTATCGCCTAATATCATGTTGTTAACCGAAGTAACGGTAGTGGTATAGGCCGGTGATCCTTCAAACATCCACATTTTCATTTCGCCTGTCCATTTTCCTGCCGATTTGGCCAGCATTTTATGTGGTTCACCCGGCGTTCCGTAGGCCTCCATTGCCTTCATGTTGGTAGCTGAATCAACAGGTATCCAGGCCTGTTCTTTTTCCTTGGGTGTTTCCACCACAGCGGTTTTGTTCAGGGTATCACTATCGGAAGGAGTGGTGGAGCTCTCGTTATTACAGGCAAATAATAACAAGGCGGTGCAAGTCGTCAGAAGCAATTGTTTCATAAAATAAATTTTGTATTAAAGTTACAGTAATTATTTCCGTACTCTCAAAATCCTTACTGCAGAAAAACTACAGAACCTTTACCAGCAGGCTTTTTTATACAAATGCCCCGTCTTATTTATCAGTAAACATACCCGGGTAAAGATTGCCTTCACCTGCGGGGAATTGCAGCTGTAACAGTCTGGCAATGATAGGTGCAATATCCACCAGGTTCATTTCGGGTAATACAGCCCCTTTTTTTATCCCCTTGCCAAAAGCCACAAATCCGGTTTGTATCTCTTTAAAATCAGGAAAAAAGCCATGTGTGCCACCTTTGGCTGCACGCATGAAATTACCGGTGGCAGCGGTATTAAAAGTGATTCCCTGTATTGGCGCCAAGGCCAATACCGCATTCGGATCGGCGCCGATCTTATCCAGCTTTTTCCTGCTCTTCACTTCAAACAATTTCTTTTCCTGTTCCGGCAGGCTCTCTAACAAGGCTTCTACAGCCTCAATTGTTTTTTTATCCTTAGGGTCTTTTACATGCAAAAATGCCGAGCCACCTGCCGTATGGAAATAAGCTTTCCATTGTTCCGGTTTTTCCGGGTTGTATAAACCCGCCTTAGCTAATAAAACATTAGGAGATAAAGCCGAATGAATATCTACAAAACCATGATCGCCGGTAATAATAAAAGTGGTTTTATTTTTAATGCCTGCTTTCTCAACCGCTTCCATAATGGTTTTTAAAGCTCGGTCCACACCGGCAATCGCTGCCCTTACTTTATCACCGTCACGACCTTCCTCGTGTTCAAAATGATCCACCGTTACCAGGTGTAAGGCCAGGAAGGAAGGTTTGTATTTGCGGATCACATAAGCACTGGCGCGGGCAAGGTTTTCATCCAGCCCCAGGTATTTATCATCAAAATCAACAGAATCCAGCTTACCCATGGCATTGTTCTCCAGCTCTTCATAAAAGCCGGCAGGTTTGGCCTTATCAATCAAAGCCTGTTTCATATTTCTTTTAGCTCCCTTAGTTTCAGGCAGGTACCAGTATTCAGGAAGATTGTAAGTAGCCGGGCTGTTAACCGATACAGGCCAGAAGATAGAGGCTGTTTTTAAGCCTTGTTTCTCTGCTTCACTGAAAATAGTAGGCACTTTAATATTTTCATACATCCAGTTCCAGTTACCGGTTACACCCAAAGGTTCGGAAGGTGTATTAAAGTGTACACCATGTATAATAGGCCTTACACCGGTTATCATGGTGGTATGCGAAGGATAGGTTACCGAAGGGAAAACACCATTCACCCCATTGGCATAAGCGCCTGTTTCCATAGCCTGGCGCAGGTGCACCATATTCCAGGAAGCGTCTTTATAAAACTCCGGTCTTAAACCGTCAATACTGATGAGAATAACATGATTGTTTTGTGCAAAACTAAAAGAGGATACCAGGATACCCAGGGCCAGGGCTAATTTTTTCATGTGCCGGTTATATTAAAAAGTGAATGAAAAGGATATGAACGGGCAGCGAAACTATACCGGCAGTGTTACCTTAATGTTAGTGAATTATTAATTTGTATACACCCGGTGCACAAAACAGATACATGCAATGCCTACCTTTGCGTACAACTTTATACGCCATGTCTTCATTGATCAAGGATGTTTATTCCACCCATTTTTTCGCACAGTTAAACAGCATTTTAAAAGATGTTGTGCCCGGCTTTAACAATAAAACTTTTATGAAAACAGTTTACGGCCAGGATTTTGAAAACAAAGAATGGAAAGAAAGAATGCAGGCCATTACCTTTTCGCTGAACACGGTACTGGATGCGGATTATACCAAAGCGAACAAACAACTGATACAAATAGTAGACGCCTTTAAACAACAGGGCGGGGGAGGCATTGCGCATATTTTTTTACCCGATTATATTGCCCAATACGGCATCAACCATTTTAAAGATGCGGTGAAAGCACTGGAACATACCACGCAATTCATCAGTTGCGAATTTGCCGTGCGCCCCTTCCTGCTACAATACCCCGATGCCATGTTACAGCAGATGATAAAATGGTCAGCCCATAAAAGCCACGCCGTACGCCGTTTAGCCAGTGAAGGAGCCCGGCCGCGTTTACCCTGGGCCATGGCTTTGCCGGCTTATAAAAAAGACCCGCAACCCTTATTACCGCTGCTGGAGAACCTGATCACTGATACCCATGAATGGGTAAGATTAAGCGTGGCCAATCATTTAAATGATATATCCAAAGATCATCCTGGTGTCTTTTTACAGATAGCCGCAAAATGGAAAGGAAAGACCAAAGAGATCGACGCCATCATTAAACACGCTTCCCGCACTTTACTGAAAGCAGGTAACCCGGAGATATTACAGCTGTTTAATTTAGATGATGCAGGCCTGGCACTCAGTAAGTTTAAAGTTGTTACCCCGGAAATAAAAGTGGGGGAGTACCTGACATTCGAATTCACCGTTACCAATACCAATGCCGTTGCCAAACACCTGCGACTGGAATATGCCATTTATTACCAGAAATCAAAAGGCCATCTCACCAAAAAAGTATACAAAATAAGTGAGCGATCATTACAGCCGGGAGAGAAACTAAGCATTATCCGGCGGCAATCTTTTAAACCCATTACCACCAGGGTATTTCATAAAGGGTTACATAAAGTAGCGGTGATTGTGAACGGGAAGGAGTCAGGGGCGAAGGCGTTTCAACTTTTATAATGGACAAATGATCAATTGACAGTTGACAATGGACAAGTGACAATTGGCAACGAGCAACAAGCAATTGAGGAGCCTCTAATTCATAAATCCTAAATCTTAAATCATAATTCCCTCATTCATAATTCATAATTTAGCGCCTGATCTTCTGCAACAGCTTCTCCCAATGTCCGCCATTATATACCTGTTTAACACCATTGTTCTTCAGGTAACGGACGGCTTTGTTAATACGACTGCTGTCGGTACCACAAATAATGACCGGTTTATTATAATGTTTGATACGCTCTAAACTCACAGGTAAACGTTCCTGCGAAATATTGAAGGAACCGGGAATGCGGCCATTATCGTATTCATGTACCGAACGTACATCAATAATGACCGCTCCCTCAGCATATAACTTTTTAAAATCAGGTCCTGTAAAAAATGACAGCAACGACATATTAACTCACGGTTTCCTGTACCGGCTCACCGGTGGCTTTAAAATCTTTCCGTTCACCGATCTGCTGACGCCACATAGCGTAGTACAGTCCTTTTTCATTAATTAATTCCTGGTGACTGCCTGTTTCCACCACATCACCTTTTTCCAGTACATATATCCTGTCCGCATGCATAATGGTGCTTAAACGGTGGGCAATTAAAATGGTGATCTGTTCTCCGTCCCTGGAAATATCGCGGATAGTTTCGGTTATCTCTTCTTCGGTCAGTGAGTCCAGCGCTGAAGTAGCTTCATCAAATATCAGCAGCTTGGGCTTGCGGATCAATGCACGGGCAATACTGATACGCTGTTTTTCACCACCTGAAAGTTTCAGGCCGCTTTCGCCGATGGCCGTATCCAGTCCTTTTTCAGCCCTGGCCAGCAGGTTCTGACAGGCTGCTTTATTCAACGCATCGTGCAGGTCGGCTTCGGTGGCTTCGGGGTTCACGAACAACAGGTTCTCACGGATAGTGCCCGAGAATAACTGTGTATCCTGGGTAACAAAACCGATCTGCCGGCGCAGGTCATCAAAGCTGATCTCCTCTTCATCCAGGTTATTATACAGTACAGAACCGGTATTGGGGCGGTATAAGCCCACCAGCAATTTCATCAGGGTTGATTTGCCCGAGCCGGATGGCCCGACAAAAGCAATAGTTTCACCTGTTTTTACATTAAAGCTGATATTGTTGATGGCACTGTTCTGTGCACTGCGGTGTTTAAAGCCTACGTTCTCAAAATGCAGGGTTTTAATATCGCCTAAAGGAGCAGGGTTCTTCGCCTGTGGCTCAGGCTGTTTCTGCATCAGGTTATCAAAATTATTCAGCGATGCTTCGGCTTCTCGGTACGATAAAATGATATTGCTCACTTCCTGCAGCGGGCCGAAAATAAAGAAGGAGAAAAACTGCATGGTAACCAACTCACCGGGATTCAGCTCTTTATTATACACCACCCATAATAACATGAACAATATTACCTGGCGCAGTGTATTAACAAACGTACCCTGTATAAAGGAGATACTTCTTACCCTCTTTACCTTGGTCAGTTCCAGGCCCAGTATCTTGTAAGTGTTCTTATTTAAACGCTCTACTTCCTGCTGGGTTAAGCCAAGGCTTTTTACCAGCTCAATATTACGCAGCGATTCGGTGGTAGCACCGGCCAGGGCCGTGGTTTGCGACACAATATTTTTTTGTACTGATTTAATTTTTTTACTGAGGATATTGGTTAACACGATCAGTAAAAAGATACCGCCAAAATAAATAAGCGGCAGGCTCCAGTGCAGGCTGGCTGCATAGATGGCCACGAAAATTATCCCGATGATCACCGGGAAAAGCAGGTTAATAAAAGCGGTAATGAATTTTTCCGTATCAATCCTTACTTTCTGTAATATGCCTAGGGTTTCACCGCTGCGCTGGTCCTCAAATTCATGATAGGGCAGACGCATGGCGTGTTGCAGACCATCAGTAAATACCCTTGCCCCAAATTTCTGGGTGATCAGGTTTAAGAAATAATCCTGGAAAGCTTTGGCTATACGGCTTACCATGGCTACACCGATAGAGCCAGCCAGTATCCATAATACGGGCGTAGCAAAGCTCCACCAGAAAGGCTGGTATTTTTCGTTATGCTGCCAGTAATCGCCTGCCAGGTTGATCAGTTTACCAAAGAAGATCGGGTCGATCAATGAAAAACCAATATTGATAGCCGCCAAAGTAAGGGTAAGTACTACTAACCACTTAAATGGCTTGAGATAGTTGTAAAGTATTTTCATAAAATGTGTTACTGTTGCCAGCAAATAGCATACAAGTTCGTAAAAAATGACAAGATTGCAGTTAGCCCGGGAAACTCCGTTGTTTTTTTAACCGCAGCGCCTGGTTAATATGACGACCCTGGTGCTGAACCAGCAGTTGAATAGCATGACGCAAACTAAATGTAATGAAGGATGAAGCCGGCGAGGTTATTTTAACCGCATCCAGGTTCACAGGCTGACAATTAGCGATATAATCCATTAAACTGTCCAGGTGTTTATCATACCGTTCGTAAATACCGGCATCAATGGGTGTTGACTGGGGTAAGAATAAGGCGGGTGATCTGAACTTTTTCCTCGGCTGTTCCTGCATTCCGGTAACTAACATCTTACCGATAAAAAAGTTTAAAGGATTCCATTTTTCCCATTTCGTCATCTGGTGCTCACCGGCCGTAATTTTTTTAAACAGGGGAAAGTATAAAACATCCGATACTACCAGGTGATCCAGGCACTGGGCAATACTCCACTGCTCCGGCCTGACTTTCCAGTTCAGTTGTTCCGGTGTAAGCGCAGCAAATGCTTCAGCAGCAGTAGTTTTATGCTGCGTGAGTTTTTCCAGGTGGGGTAATATGAATGATGAGTTATGAATGATGAATTATGATTTAGGATTTAGGAATTAGAGAATCCTTAGTTGTTTATTGCTCATTGCCAATTGTCAATTGTCCATTGTCAACTGTCAATTGCTCATTGTCAATTACCTCAATCTTTCCACAAAAAAGGAAAAAGAATAACCGACAAAATCACCACCATCACATCCAGTGCTACCATCAATAACACATCAGTGGTTTGTATGGCCAGTTTTTCCGAAAAGGCGGCGTTGGACAGTTTCATCAATACCATCAGTTGCGGGATAATGAGGGGAAAACCCAATACCGCCATGATGGCCGCATTCTGGTGCGCTTTTGCCGCAATGGCCGATAAAAAGGTAAATACCAGGCTCAGGCTAATGCCTCCTAATACCACCAGGCCTACAAAAGCCGGGGCTTTTACCATGGGGTTGCCCAAAAACAGGGTAAATAACAGCAAACTCAGCAGGCTCATCACCAGCATCAGCAACAGGTTAAATAACAATTTAGCCAGTACAAAACTAATGGGCGAGGCAATGGTGAAAAAATACAACATGCGGCCGCGGTTCTCGGTCAAAAAACTTTTGGCTACGGTGTTGATACAGATAAATAATTGTATCACCCAGAAAAGGCCGTTCCATACAGCGGGGTCTGGCGCTTCCATGGACATGAAGAGCACAAAAATAGTAGCGCCCATGTACAATAAAATGCCGTAAAAGCTGTACTGCTGGCGTATTTCCAGCAGGAGGTCCTTTTTAAAAAGCGTTATAATATTCTGTAGTGTGTTAATGACGGTAATTTTATGGTGCGAAAGTAAGGGCTTATTTGTTATCGTGGTAACAGGTGCGGCAGCGCGGCTCATACACATCGGTAGCGCCCAGCATTACCTGTTCCTCGTTGGGGATTTTGCGGTAAGAATAATTGGCAATATGCCCGCATTTTACACAAATGGCGTGCAGCTTGGTAATATAATCGGCCTTGGCCAGTAAAAAAGGCATTTGTCCAAAAGGCTTGCCGGTATAATCCATATCCAGCCCGGCCACAATTACCCGCATACCACGGTAAGCCAGTTCATCACAAACGTTTGCCAGCTCCGGATCAAAAAACTGGGCTTCATCAATACCAATTACATCGGCATCCTGGGCCAGTAATAAAATCTTTTGTGAATTGTCGATAGGGGTAGAGATGATAGCATTGGTATCGTGCGACACAATATTGGTTTCATCGTAACGGATATCAACCGCGGGTTTAAATATCTCCACTTTCAGGTTAGCAATTTTTACTCTTTTTAAACGACGGATCAGCTCCTCGGTTTTACCACTGAACATGGAACCGCAGATCACTTCTATCCATCCTCTTCTTTCACCTCTTATATTAGGTTCAATAAACATACCGACAGTTAATTTTCTTTTTGCACAAACCGTTTTTTGGCAAACAGTTTGTAATTTTATGGACTCCTTTCAATTTGCCAAAAGTAATAATAATGAACCGAATAGATGCGCTAATACATAAATTGAAAAACCTTCGTGAACAAAATGCCGACCCGGCACAGTTGCTGACCACGGTAAAAGAACTACAGCAGGAACTGACGCAGCATGTACAATCTTCACGAAGCCTGGGAACCACAAAAGTAGCGGTGCTGATGCCCGCGATAGCAGTGCCGGTAAAAGGATACGAGGAAATAGCAGCTACGCCGGTAACCACTTCACCCACACCGCAAACACCTGCAGCAGAGCCCGTGGTTTATATGGAACCACCCACTGAAGAAAAAGTAATTTATACCCTGGAGGCCGATGAAAATACTCCTGAGGAACAGGAGGAAGAACCGGCAATAATTGCACCACCCACACCACAACCACCACCGCCTGTTACCGAATTTATACCGGCTAACACCTACGACCAGGTGATGGATATACCTACACTTTCACAGCATTTGCAGGAAAAACCGGCCAGTACAGAACCTGTTTCCCTTAACGATATGTTAAAAAAGCATGATGAGGAATTAGGCAGTAAGCTCACCGATACCCCCATTAAAGACCTGCGGAAAGGGGTGGGCATCAACGATCGCTTTGCTTTTATTAATGAGTTATTCCGTGGCGATGAAGCCATGTACGAAAGAAGCATCAAGACCATCAACGCTTTTAATATTTACCCCGAAGCGGAATACTGGATCAGCCGGGAGCTGAAGCTTAAACTGGGCTGGCAGACGGATAGCCCGCTGGTAGCGCATTTTGATCAGTTGGTCAAAAGACGGTTTTCCTGAATATAATCCACAATTTTATCGGTAGCACCCTGGTGCACAATCACAAACTCACCGGCAGCCGTAGCAGCAGCCTGGTAAGCTACTTTATTTTGCATAAGCTTATTTAATATGGTACGCAGCTCACCGGCATTTTTAAAAGAGAAAGCGCCGCCTGCTTTTACCAGTCCCTTGGCCTCGGCATAACGCTGGTAGCGGGGACCAAATACCACCGGCTTGGCATATACGGCTGCTTCCAGGCAATTATGAATGCCGGTAGGGTTATAACCACCGCCGATATAACTGATATGGGCATAATGATAAAGGCTGGATAACATGCCTATATTATCAATGATCAGCACTTCACCCTGCATACTACCGGGCAATTGCGAGAACCGTATGGTTTGTCCCTCAAATTGTTTTTCTATCTGTCCCAGGTGCGATTCATTTATTTCATGCGGGGCAATCACCAGTTTTAGATGATGTTGCTGTAAAAGCGGTAATAACTCCGCCAATACCCGTTCATCATCCGGCCAGGTGCTGCCGGCCACCAGCAGGCGGCTTTCGCCCGCCCATTGGGTAAGCACATCAATGCGTTTATACTGAGAGGCAATCTTTATTACCCGGTCAAACCTGGTATCACCGGCTACGGTAAACGGGACAGGTAACTGTAATTTATCAGCCAGTTTTTTTGATAACAGGTCCTGCACAAATACATGGGCAAACTTTGACAGGGTTTTGCGTTGTACTTCGCCATACCATTTAAAATACGCATGTTGTTTTAAGAAAATAGCCGATATCAGTATCAGGGGTATCTGCCGGTCGTGCATTACTTTGGTATAATAATACCAGAGTTCGTATTTAATAAACACGGCCAGTTTAGGTTTTACAATGCTGATAAATCGCTGGGCATTGATCATGCCATCCATGGGCAGGTAAAAAATATAATCGGCACCGGTATAGTTTTTTCTTACTTCATAACCCGAGGGCGAAAAAAAAGTCACAAGTATCTTATGATCCGGGTATTTCTCTCTCAGGCTTTCCATTACCGGCCGGCCTTGTTCAAACTCACCGAGGGATGCACAATGAAACCAGATAACAGGGGCTTTCTCCTGTTCAAAAGCGTCTTTTAATTTGGAAAAAATAAACAATCGTCCCCTTACCCACAATGCGGCCTTTTTATTGAACAGGGCCCAGATCCTGGATCCCAGTTGAAAGAAGAATAAAAAAAGATTATAAAAAAAAAGTGCCAGCATAACAAATCGTGGTAAAACTACAAAAATAAGCGCTAATGAGCACTTGCCGGCTATTGTAATAAACTAATAGCGCCGTTCAACATTTTGTACATACTGTAGCAAAAAATTATGTTACCGGCTACAGGTTCATTCCTCATCGTTCCTTGCGTCGCACACTTCAGCTGCACCAATACTATTCAACAGCTGGCATATGCCACCGGAAGACAATTCATGTAACCCTGAACAAGTTACCGGATCAGCGTCACCGTTCCTTTTTTCTCGTAACTGCCGCCGGCGGCGCATTCCAGCTCCAGAAAGTATACATAAGTACCTGCAGGCGCTTCCATACTTTTATATTTACCATCCCAGGCAGTGCTTCTGTCATCGGGGAAAATATCGCGTTTAAAGAATACCAGCTCACCCCAGCGGTTAAATATTTTGAACGATTTTATTTTGTTCACACCGGTACCCATGGCCATAAACAGGTCATTCTTGCCATCATTATTAGGCGTAAAGGCATTGGGCAAATGAATATTATCGGATGCACAATAAGCAATTACATTCAGGGTATCTTTTGCTATACACTGGTACTGGTTCTGCACGGTAATAACGTAATTCATATTGGCGTAAGGCTTACTCACCGGGTTGGGGCAGTCCGTACAACTTAAAAAATCGGTAGATGTCCAGGTCCATTTTACCACATCGGCGCTGTTGGTAATGGCCAGTTGGTTTTCGGCGCCATATATGCTCCGGATATCCTCGCCCGCATTTACCCAGGGTAAGGGCCGTACAATCACGTTAATAATAGCCGTATCGGTATAACAGCCGTACTGGTCGGTTCCTACCACGGTATAACTGGCATCGGTTAAAGTGGTAATAACCGGTGTGGGGCTTTGCAGGTTATCAATACCCGTTGTATAATTGATCCAGCGGTAAGTAGCTGCACCGCTAACATTTAATTGTACTTTATCGCCATAACAAAGTTCTACCACTTTCTTTGTTTGCATGGTAAAGGGCTTGGGCACGGTTACCGTTGTTTGCCCCTTGCCTTTACAGCCCGCAGCATCCGTAACATCTACGGTATAAATGGCTGTATTAAGCGGGCTGGCAAAAGGGTTAGCGATCAGCGGATCGCTTAAACCGGTTACAGGCGACCAGCTATAATCCACACCACCCGCAGCAGTCAGCTGCACCGCGTTGGTTTTACAATAAACGGGGTTGGCTGGCGTAATGGTCACTACCGGGTTGGGGTTTACCACTACGGGCTGGGCCAGTTTTGCGGCAACAGTACAACCGTTCTCGCCGGTCAGCATCAGGGTAGGGTAATAAGTGCCGGCTTTATTGTATTGCAGGGTAACCACCGTATCGTTAACGGCCTGTATATTACCAGAACCCAGGTCCCAGGTATAACTGTAATTATTTTTAGGCAGGGTAGTAAACAATTTCACCTGCTCGTTAATGCAAATAACCTGTTTGGCAATATCCAGGTTAGTGGTTGGTTGTGCCACTACCACCGTATCGGTATACTGGTTAAACATGGTGGCATTATGGTATACATTCAGCCTTACCACGTATTTACCCGGTGTAGTATAAATATGGCTGGGAGCTGTTTGGTTCTCCAACCTGAAGCCATCGCCAAAATCCCATTCCAGTTTGGTGTAATTGGCCGATGAGTTATAATAAAAACTGGCGCTTACCGGCGGGCATTTGCTGGCGGTACCAATAAAGCTGGTGCTGGTAGTAAATACAGGGTTGGGCGGTAATACGGTTATCACCGTGCTCACGGTATCCAGGCAACTGTTATTCAGGCTCCTGGCTATCAGCCTTACTGTATACCTGCCGGGTTGTGTAAATAATTCGGAAGCATTGGCCGTAGTTACCGTGCTGCCATTGCCCAATAACCATTCATAATTAACGGTGCCGGCATTATAGGATTGGGAGTTGTTATAATAATTGATGGTGGTATTTACATTTACCGTTGTGCCGGTGGAGGTGTAAAAGGCAGCTTTGGTGCCATATACCTCTACAGTACGCGACTGGTTATTACTGATGGACTGGCAGCCGCTGGCATCGCTTACCGTAAGGGTTACATAATAATAACCGGGCCGGGCATAGGCATAATTATTGGGCGCTTTGGCGGTTTGAACCACCTGGTTGCCATCGCCCATATTCCAGCTCCAGCGGGTAATAGGGTTATTGGGCAGGGTTTTAGTGGTATCGTTAAAAGTAACCGGCGATTTAAAACAGCTTCTGTCGTTCACTACTTCATAACCTGCCAGTACACCGGTGGTTTGCAGGTTTACAAAATTGGTGGTATCGTAACAATTGGTGCCGCTGGCAATGATGATAGCCCGTATACGGCCCTGTTTGGGCGTTTGAGGTGTTAACTGTCCGCTGGCCGATTGGTAAAACTGGTAATTATCCAGGGTGTAATAACTTAAAGGTGTACCGTCTTCATATTCAAACTTAATAATGCCGTAATCATTATTCCAGGTGGTATTGGCCATAAAGGGGTTATCCTCCAGGTTATTAATGGTGTACCGCAAAGGCTGGTTAACGCAAACAACAGCCCTGTCCAGCGCTAATACCGGCCTTTGTTTCAGCAATACATTTACAATAACCGAATCCTTTACCGTACAGGCGCCGTTAGTAGTGCTGAGTACCACTTTATGCGTGCCGGTGGTAGTAAATTTATAATCTACTTTAGGTTGTGCCGTAGTGTAAGAGGTAGAGCCGGCGGTGCCAAAATTCCATTGCCAGCTCTGGGCCTGCTGGCTGCCATCGTAAAAACTAACGGTGCCGCGGTCATCCATGCAGGTATTTTCGGCCCTGGTAATTTTAGGGAAGGGAGGCGCCACTTTTATAATGGCCGGCTTACGGATGGTATCGTTACACATGCCATTGTACGCGATCAGCTGCACATCAAAAGTGCCTTCGCGCTCATATTTGTGTACCGAGGAATAATCACCCGTGCCATCGCCATAACTCCAGCGCAACTGCTCAAAATACCCGGTGGTTTGGTTGATAAAGAAAACAGGTGTATTACCGCAAACGGTAGGTTGTACAGTAAAATTAGCCACGGGTTTCTCCCGAACATCAATTACCGAATAAACAGTACTACCGGTACAGCCGTTAGCTGTGGTATAATTTAGGGTAACTGTATAATTACCGCGGGTATTATAGGTAACAGTAGGTGAGGCTTCGGTGGAAGTTTGACCATTACCAAAATTCCAGGTAAAGCTGGTGAGGGTTTCAGTGGTGCGGTATTCCAGTTTGGTAGTATAGGGGGCACAACCGCGGCTACCATTGCTCGGTGATACAAATATGCCGACAATGGGTTTGCTTATCGACAATGTTTTGGTAGTGGCAGCCGAACAGCCATCGCGGTTGGTTACTTTCAGGTTGATCCAGTAATAACCGTCCGATGCAAAAGTATGTGAAGCTGCCTGGGTACTGGCCCTTGGCGCATTGTAATAATCGTAATTAAAATTCCAGTCCCATTGTACGGCGGTTGCGGTAGTATCCCTGAAATTAAACTGGGCGGGGGCGCCGCATTTACCTACGGTATCGATAATAAAGCCGGTAATAACCGGGCGGGCTTTTACCTCTACAGTTTTGGTAATGGATTCGCCGCAGGGGCCAAACTCATTCTCCAGTCTTACCTGGTAAGTGCCGGGGGTAGTGAATGTATAATTAAAGTTGGTTACATACCAACTGCTTACCAGCACATTGTTTACATACCAGCGGCTGGATGTAGGGGTGGGGCTGCTGCGATTAACAAAATTGGCCGTAGCCATTTCGCAAACCAGAGCCGGTACATCAAAATCGGTTTTATAAAAACCTATGTTGATATAGTTATTGCGGGTAAAGGTTTTGCGGCAGCCATCCTGGTTGGTAATGGTTAGCGAAACCGTGTACAAGCCTTCGCGGGTATAATGATGGCTGGGGTTGGCAGCGGTGGAGGTAGCTCCATCGCCAAAATTCCACTGGTAGGTAAAAGGGCCGGGGCCGGTACTTTTATCGGTAAAATTTACCGTGCCTTCATCTTCGCAGTAAACCGTACGATCCGCATCAAAAGCCGGTTTTAATTCGGGTTTAATGGTGAGTATATTTTCCTTAACAATGGTTTTGCTGCAACCGGTACTGGTAACAGCCGTAAGGCTTACCGTAGCCGTTTGCTCGCGGTTATAATAATGGGTAGTGGTAGGCGAGTAGGCTACCTGGGTACGGCCATTGCCAAAATCCCAGTGCCAGCGGGCAACGGTAATATCGCTGCCGGCGGTAAAAGTGGTGGCATCGGGTATACAGGTAACAGCGGGGTTTACGGTAAAATCAATAACCGGGCTTTTATTTACGGTAATGGTTTTGGTTTGGGTAGCTGTCTGGGCGCCATCCGTTACTTTAAGGGTAATAGTATAGCTTCTCTCTTCGGTAAAAATGGCGCTGGCATTTTTAAGGTCCGAGCGGTTGCCATTATCAAAGCTCCATTCCCAAACGGCATTGGCACCTGCTCCTATAGTGGTATTGGTAAAATTAATCACCAGGGGCGAACAGCCAGATGATTTATCCATCACAAAATCGGCCCGCAACTGCGCCTGCAGCAAGCCGGTTAGCAAACAAAGTAATAGGGTTAGTTGGTGGCGTAACATGTGGTGGTACAGTGCGTAATGGTTGTTTTACGGCACAAGATAAACTATAATGGGCAGATAGTAAAGTGTGGTGGATGTTAAAGTTAGATTAACTAACGTGTTAATATAGCTACCACCTCGGCATTGTCTGCTATCGTTCACACAGAAGCAACACTCGAAATATTTTGTCGATAAGGTAACTGATCACTTATACAATACTTATTTTTTATTTTAATTACCCAAATCGATACCTCCCTTTAAAATAAAGTTTTTTAACAGCTGATCTATCTTAATGCTAATTCTAAAGTTAGGTAGCGCATTACCTTCTATTTTTTCAAAATATGCCTTTGCTTTTTCTCGATCAACTGTGGCTTTTAATTCATCAAAACGGCCGTATTCATTGATGTTTAGCTCTGTTATATTATACTGCATTAATTTTTGAAGCTTCTCTTTATCTAAGCCTAAAAGCTCAGAAAGCTTTAGTATTTGTCCGTATTTAGCTTGATATAAGTATTCTGTTACGTAATCTCTTAATGTTTTATCTGCTGTTAATTGTACATTGCCACTCATCACATCATTCAGGAAAATATTGGCAAATTTCTGCTCTTCCTGGGTAAGTGTAGCAAAAGACTTGTGCAGGTCATCTAAGATTATTTTACGCTGTTCTTCGGTAATGTCGGTTTGCTCTAATGATTTGATATACTTTACAAACCTGGAATTCATATAATCGGCATCTATCTTACCGGTATCAATTTCTACAATATAGGGCTCTATTTCAAAAGGAACACTTGGTAACATACCACCTGTACCTGCGGTAAACATTTCTTTATAACGTGCTAAGAGGCTATTATAATCATTTTCGTTAAACAGCATTTCTACAATAAGCTTCGGCTTCCGATCTTTAAATTCATAGACGGATTTGCTCCATTGAAAACCTTGTATTGTTGCCGCTTCCAGATATTGGTTAAGGGTTTTAAAGAGTTTGGCAAACTGTCCGCGTGTGCTTAAATCATCTGGTAGTTTCTCAAAATTTTCGATCCCCGCATTGGTAAATATGCCTGCTATCTGTTGATAGGTGAAGTTCATATTTTGCAACTGCTTGTCTAAACGTTCTACAAATAAACCATAAGGCCGATCACCTGAATACAGTTTTACGGCTCTATCTACATTTTGATGCATGGTGTGTGGAAGCCTGTAATACTTCACGACACCAAAAGGTTTTTCGGGACCAAATAAACGATTGGTACGGGAAAAGGCTTGTATAATATTTTCATAGCGCAATACTTTGTCAAGATACAAAGTATTGACCCATTTAGAGTCGAAGCCGGTAAGCATCTGATCTACCACAATGAGTAAATCAATTTGCTTTTCGGGCGATTGCTCCAACCTTTCGTAAGGTTTTTTATGGGCTAGGCGGTTCGATATGTCTTTCTTAAACCTGGCATGCGAAGCAAAGTTAAAATCCTGCTTGTAGCGCCGGTTATAATCTTCCATCAATTCCAACAAGCCTTCTTCTTTAAATATAAATCCTGCGTTGTTGTCAATATGCGGATCAAAAAGTGCTGTGGTTTTTAATACAGGAAATTCAGCCTTTAATAACCTGTAATATTCGATAGCCTCTGTAATGCTGCTGGTAGCAAGTATAGCATGAAATTTTCCATTGTGGCTTAAACGTAGCCAGTTATCTTTAATATCGGTAACTACAGCCAGCTGATGTTCTACACGTTCGTACTGCGACCGGTTTAAATAATCTTCTATACCTTTTACGTACTGTCCTGCCTTATTAAACCCACCAGCCATAAATACTTTAGCAGTGTCCATAAAGTGATAGTATATCTTACTTTTATCCGGATCGCCAATGGCTTCAGCCTCGGTTATGGCTTTGGCTTCCTGCAACGCAACTGCTTTTCTTATATCTTTATCTCTATAGGTGAGTACTTTATAAGGATCAAAACCGAGTACATTTTTATCTCGAATACCATCGGCCAAACTGTAACGGTGCAGCTCATTGCCAAAGAGGGTAGCAGTGGTGGATTCTTTGCGTTGGTTTTCTTCCTGGATAGGTGTACCGGTAAATCCAAAAAATACGGCACGGGGAAATGCTTTTCGAATATCAGGCAGCATATTTTCTCCAAAAACAGTACGGTGCGCTTCATCTATAATGATCACCATTCTTTTACTGCGCATCTGTTCCAGATCCTTGGCATTAAAACCATCTTCCTCGGCTTCAATATTGCTCATTTTCTGGATAGAGGTCACGATCAACGTATCGGCAGGGTCGCTGCTCTTAAGCTTATTGACCAACACATGCGTATCTTCTGTGGCTTGCACCGATTGGTTATCATCCGCAAAACCCCGGTATTCTCTCAACGATTGCGTACCTAATTCAATTCTGTCCATCAGGAACACCACTTTATCAGCATCTTTAGAATTGGCTATTAACTGCGCTGATTTAAAGCTGGTCATGGTTTTACCCGAACCTGTGGTATGCCAAATGTAGCCACCACGCACATCAGGGTTTTTCCAATCGGTTTTGGCCACCCGATCAGATATGGCATTGGCCACATAATATTGGTAACTGCGCATTACCTTCAGTACACCATCAGAGTTGTCGGCTACAGTATAGAAACCAATAAGCTGGTGGGCCATGGGAATGGAAATTAATGAACCGGCTATCTGGCGCCAGTCATTAATAGGCTCGTTGTTGAAATCGGCCCAATGAAAAAAATAATCTTTATTGAATTTTCCCTCCGGGCCGGGATTGGCAAAGTATACCGTTTCTTCGGGTGTCATAGCCACGAAGATTTGTATCAGGGAAAAGATACCCGAGAATATGCCTTCGTAGGCATATTTTTCGATTTGGGTGCTTGCCTGGCTAATGTGTATGCCCGATCTTTTGAGTTCCAGGTGAATAACAGGCATGCCGTTGATCAGTAAGATGAGATCGCCGCGACGATCGTTCAGTATTTTGGATTTGCTTGTGTACCTGGGCTGTTGCACAACCTGGTAGCGGCTTTGCCCGGCAGCTATCTCTAACCTGTCGTATATTTTTAAGCTCACTTCTTTACCAAAATGCAAGGTATCTGCCGGGTTGTCGCGGGTAATGGCCACGCTTTTACCATTAATAAAACCGTTTAATTTGAGTGGGGTACGCAGGGCGGTGATCTGCTCCAGTACCTGCTGCATCTCTCCCGGGGTGAGTGGGGTATCGTTAAGGCGGTCTATCTCCCTGTTGTTTTGAAAAAGAATATTGGCCCAATTGTTCAGCAAATCCTCTTCTGTAGGATTTTTAAGTACCTCCGCCTCCCATCCTTTGGTAGACAGGAGCTGTATGAGTGCGTTTTCAAAAGCGGTTTCACTGGTAAAAGTGGTCATAATGGCATTTTAGATAAACATTTTTTGGAGCAGGGCTTGCTTAAGGTGCTTTAACTGCTCTATTTTTTGTTGTGATTGGCTGATTAGTTGGTCAAGGCCCTGGAAATATTCGCCAATTTTTTGTTGCTCCTCAACGTTAGGAAGTACGATTTCTAATTTTTTAATTATTGCAACATTGAAACTTTGCTGTTTCGTACCTTGTGTATACTTTACACCTATTTCTTCACTAAATCGCCTATACCATTGAAATAGGAATAGGGTATTTAACTTAGGTAAACTGGGATAAATTGCCATGCAAGACTGATTCATTGTTGTATCAATTCCCAATATAGCACAGTTACCTCTGGTGCCTGCAGCCTCCAGGCCGGTTATTGCTAAAACAAACGTCCCTGCTGGTACAATTCTTAAATTAGCACTTTTCCTACCTGCCAAAGTTATTTTTTCAATTGTTTTAGTAACTACTCCTCTATTTAACTCGCCACTTGAAAGCCAATTTATATTTCCATTCCAAAAATGTTTAACCATTCTAGAAGGGGTTTGGCCATTATATAAGTCATCTACTACTTCTCCTAATTTTTTCTTTTCCCAATGCTCAGTAAAACCTTTAAAACGAATTTCAGGAACATCGGCATGCTCTTTGGGAAACATTTTTTCAAGCATCGCCTTTTTCAGGTTAGTTACTTCTTTCAGCTTTTGATCCTGCAATAGGATCAAATCATTCAATTTTTTGAAATAATCCCCAATTTGGATTTGCTCGACAGCGGAGACAACAGCTATCTCAATATTACTTATAGAATTTTTTGATAAGCTTGGAACTCCAGTGGATTCATCTTTTTGTTTCCAATTTATGCGTTGAAAAATGGCATAAATAAAGTCTAAATCATTATTTGGTTTGGGTAGTGCAAAAAATAATGTATCAACCGTCCAAAAGGGCGCGCATAAAATATATGGTTTATCAATAGTTCCTTTTCTACCAATTCCAATAGCGTTTTCTTTATATGACAATGCTTTATTCACGCTAAGCATGTACCCCCCTGTACCATAGACTGGAATATTGCCAGGAGATAAATGTTTATAATCCCTACCACTGTTCAAATCTATAATTTCCTCCAACTTTTTCTTTTCCCATTCCTCCTCAAAACCTTTAAAGCGAATGGCAGGTATCTTTTTAATTGTTACCATCATCTTTGCCTTTTAAAAGTTTTTTCCATTCATTTAGTCCCTGCATATCATGTTCGCTACCGGTCAGCTCGCCCATCATTTGGGCTAATGCCTGCTCGGTATCGTGCAATTGATTACTCACCTCTTGTAAGGTGGTGCTATACTTCCCGGCCAAATAAGCTATTTTCTGTGTAAGGGTAGCAATGTTATTACTAGGCAAGTCATGCAAAGCATTTACCAATGGGTTAATCCATTTGCGTTCGAGCAGTTCTTTTACCTGTCTATCTGTGAGGTTTTCAATAGTTTTTTTGGTAAGCATATGCAAGACATACGCTTCTTCTCTAACTTGTTTTTTTAGGGCTTTCTCTTCGGTAATCAGGATATTTACTTTCCATATTTTGGTTTCGTCGTCGTCTTCGGTATACTTTCCTTTCTTTATATCGGCAGCTATTTCTTTAGCCGCTTTAATGATCTCTGCATTTGCAAAAGCATCTTTGCTCTCGTTGGTAATGTCGCTGTCTTTAGCCTCTTCAGATAAAGTGTCTAACAGCTCCTCATATTCGGCGGTAATTGCAGCCAGGCGATTTTCTTTCTCTGAGATACTTTCTAATTCATCGGCAAAATGTACCTGCTGCACCAGTTCAAAAGGTAAAATATGGCCTTTCCACCCCTCCTGTACTTCGGTATCTTTACCTTTTACCTTTTTAATCACCATATTGGCATCTACCTGCCTGGCGGCATTAAAACCTTCGGTTTGCAGCATCTCCAGGTCTCCCGATATGCCTTGCCAGTCATTATCCAGCAATTGGTAGGCTTCGTATTTATCAATTAAGGGTATTGGCATCAACCTGCGGAAGATATCAGCACTTAATTCGCCTTTTTCTTTAGCAATATTTAAGGTCAACATTTTACCAATCAGCCTTTTTTTAAGCGTTGCATCAAAATCAGTAAAGGCATCCGCAAAATTTTGCACAAAAGCTTTTATATTTTTGTGTGCTTGAATACTGGCAGTTACATCGTCGGTTTTTAAAACTGCCATTTCTTTGGAGGTGTTGCTAAACAGGCTTTTTTTCAATGCCGGAAAAGCATCCCAATAAATAGATAGCTCGTCAATTTCTTTAACAGGAATGCCTCCAAACATGGTGGCATAAATATCCCAGCTTTCGGCAGCTTCTCCCGAATCTACATAACGGGGAATATTCAGGTTGTATTCATTGTTTCTTATCTCGTCGCGTTTTACCAGGGCGGCGTATTTGGGTATACTTTGGCGTGCCGTTACAGCATCTACCATTCGTTTGATATCTGATGCCCGAAGCTTATTATTTTTTCCTTCTTTTACAAAACCCTTTGACGCATCAATAATCAATACATCAGTTTCGGAACGTTTTTGCCGCAACACCATCACAACGGTGGGAATACCCGTACCAAAAAAGATATTGGCGGGCAAACCGATGATGGCATGGATATGATTTTGTTCAATAAGTTTTTTGCGAATAGCGCCTTCTTCTCCGCCTCTGAACAGTACGCCATGCGGCAATACGATGGTCATTATACCATCGGGTTTTAAATGGTACAGATCGTGTAACAGAAAAGCAAAATCTGCCTTTGATTTAGGAGCCAACCCGAAACGGGCATAGCGGGGATCGGCCTCTTTATCGGCAGGGTCCCATTTTTGCGAATAGGGTGGGTTGGAAACTACAGCATCCAGGTACAACGGTTTGTAAGAATTTACCGGATCGTTTTCATCAAAATAGGGCCAGTCGTCTTCCAGGGTATCGGCGTTCCTGGTTTCAATATTACCTATACTAATGCCCCGCATAATAAGGTTCATACGGGTAAGGTTGTAGGTATTTTGTTTGAGCTCCTGTGCGTAGTATTTAATTTTATTTTCGCCGCTCATATGTTTGGCAATGCTCTTGCCAATATTGATCAATAGCGACCCCGAACCACTGGTAGGGTCGTAAATTTGTATTTCTGATCGATCCTTAAGATGATATGCGATAATCTCGGACATTAATACCGATACTTCGTGCGGGGTATAAAACTCACCGGCTTTTTTACCAGCATTGGCCGCAAACTTTTCTATCAGGTATTCGTAAATAAACCCCAGTACATCATAGTCTTGCCTGCCATCCATCGGTATGTCTTTAATAAGCTGTATCAGCTCGCTGATGGCCTTGGTTTGGGTAGCAGCCGTATCGCCTAATTTACTCAACCCCGTTTGCAAGGTATCAAAAACACCTTCAAACAGTTTTTTATGCGCCGGATTAATCAGACGGCTAAATGCCGACAGCGCATCACGCACATTCGACACTTCAAAATCGCTCCCTTTTTTAATCCAGGTAGAGAACAGATCTTTATAAGCAATGAAATAACCGATGTTCTTTTTAATATAATCTGCCGTTTCGGTGTCTTCCTCCGAAAGTTGCTGAATATCCTTTTCTGTAAAACCTTCTTTTTTTGCAAATTTTACTTCGTACTCCGAAAGGTATTTATAAAAAATAAATCCCAGTATATAATCTTTGTATTCGTTGGCCTCAATCTTGGAACGCATCTGATTAGCCGATTCCCAGATCTTAGCGGCTAGTTGTTGTTTGTTCATTCTAGTAATATGTACTTCCCATAAATAGTTAAAAAATCACGTCTTAAAAGGAGGAAAAATTCACTATTGCCGGATATTGTCGATAGATTTTTTTATATGTTTTAATATAGTAATATATTGATTACTGTCACCACATCCAAATAATCGTGTTTGCGAATATAACGCAACAAATGATTCAAGCGAAGGGAAATGATTACTAATTGAAAATTAATTATTTACGCATAATTAATTAAACAAAACAACCGTTTTAAAACGGCTGTTTACGAGCAATGATGTACTTCCAGGTAGATTATTTACTTAATTTGCTTTGGAGCCTGGCGTTCTGCCGCATAATGATAGTAGTGCAACCCCAAGGCAGCAAGTTGCTTGCTAATGGGTAATTTATATCAGAGCTACAGTATATCTGCTCCCATTGGTATATGCTTTTCCTTACAATACACTTCTATCTCTGTATCGTTGGCAAAGTACTTATCGCAGTACTCATCAAGTTCTTTCTCTGTCGAATTATAATAACGCTCTTCAGCTGTCATTAATTTTTCTGTTTGTTCAATAAATTTTTCAAACTCGGGATTAATTTTACAAAGCTTATCGATGGTTTTAAAATCAAGATCACGATAGGTTGGCGGATATAACACTTTACTTTGGTAGGGGTTTGCGTTAAGTTCTATAATACCGATACCAAAAGATTGGTTTAACCGCGACATTTCTTCGCTAAGGTTATCACTAAATTCAAAAGCCACCAGGTAGCCATAGTTAGCCCAACTAGAGTTAGAAACTGCCTGAAAGAACGCTTTTTTTAATTCACTATCGCTATTAATTTCTCTTTTTATTTCGTATGAGCTAAGTTTAAAAGTATCGGCTCGGTTAATAGATTTAAGAAAGTTACGGCTGGCTTTGGTTTGCAAATTGAGATACTTAATACCCACCATATCCGGGTGTGTCCATATCTGGTTACTATCCTTACCATTCGATTGTTCATGAAAAATGGTTTTAGAATAGATGTCTGTATTTTTAAGGTAACTGCTTAGCAATTTATGTAAATGTCGTTCTTCGTAAGTATTACTTTTATTACTTTTTGCAATTTTAGCATCGGTTGCCTCCGTCACACCCGAAATAATCTCTATGCCTATATTCTGTTCGTTCTTAGTAAGGTAGTAAGAGTAATTGCCGCCGGGCTGTTTTATCCGTTTCACCCTGGTATCACCGTTGCGTATAAAATTGCCTAAAAGGGCAGAAATGGTGGATGCTGGTGTTTGAGCGGTGCCGAAGTCATAATAGCTGTTTTTGACAATATGAGTATATACCGCCATGTAATTGGTCAATTCTTTGATATCATCCAGGCTTTTAAGGATGGCTTCATTAAGAGTCATTTGATTCATTCTTTCTACGTTAAAAATAGGGCAGGTATTATTTCCCTTCTATCAACCTTTCCAACTTATCAATCATTTCCTTTTGCTGTTGTATCATTCTTTCGTACAACTCAATCATTTTATCAAGGGGATTGAAAGTAAGCGTACAATTATAGTTGTTACCAATCGTTCCGTGATTAGCACTAGTATCATTAAAGGTGTTGATATAAGCAATTGCGGCTTCTTCATCAAAATTCTGAAACGCCTCAACGGGTATTTTAAGCACAGCAGAAATTTGCTGTAATAGGGGAGCATCGATGGTTTCCTTTTGTTCCAGGAGCGAAATCTTTTGCTGGTTCCAATCCTCACCCAGCTCGTAGGCCAGGGCATCCTGTTTAATGCCCAGCATTTCCCTAAAACGTTTTACGTTGCGGCCCTCGTGTATTTTACTATTTGTTGGCATAGTGTGGAGTGTTGTCATAAGTGGCAAATTTAATTAATCTGCGGCAAGGCAGCTATTTAAAGATAAGTAAAATACAAACAGCCCGTACGTAAATTACAAACTAAAACTGTGGGTTACAGCAATACGGCAGCGTTGCTTTGGGCTATTAAAACACCACCATTATGAATACACCACAAAACCCAACCCCGCCTGCAAACCGCCAGCTTACCATGAGCAGTAAACATTTTTTACGTGGCGTGGGTATATACAGCCGGTATTATGTACATTATCCGGCCCTGTTGCTGGCCGGTAAATGGCTGCAGGATTGCGGCTTTAAGGAGGGCCAGCAGGTAAATGTTAACTGCGAAGAAGGACGGTTAACCATTACTTTAACGGGTAAACAGGCCCTGCCAGTGTAGCATTATGTTAAGTATATTGATGCATCCACCGGGATCAACTTGAGGTCACAAATTGTGACCTCAAGTTGAATACCTTTCAGGTTCAGGATACAGTTATTTAAAATAGGGCATTAACAGACCAGTTAAGCACAGGCAGTACTGTTGCTCTGCAATAAGTATAATTAATCTTATAAGCCGGTAAGTATTCACTCTTTACCCTCATTATAGTTTTTAAAGCCGATTTTATTACGGGGTTTTGCGGTTTGCTGCTGCTCGATTAATTCCTTTAACACGGTAAAAATATTATCAATATCCCGCTTATTGCCCTTTACCTCTTTTTCCAGTTGGGCCAGTTGCAGCAAAATATCTTTATGGGTAAGGGCATATTCGCGAAGGCGGGTAAACACCCGGATAATGCGGATATTAACCTCGATGGCGATATCGCTGTTTAATATGCTGGATAACATGGCTACACCCTGCTCGGTAAATGCATTGGGCAGTTTGCGGGTACCGCCCCAGCCGGATAAACTTGATGTCACAAATTGTGATATCAAGTTATCGAACTCTTTTTGGGTAAGCGTAAACATAAAATCTTTAGGAAACCGTTTACGATTACGCTTGATGCTCTGGTTGAGCACCCGGGTTTCTACACCATACATTTCGGCCAGGTCGCGGTCCAGCATTACCTTTTGCCCACGGATGGCATAGATGCGGTTGAGGATTTTTTGTTCGGCTACTAGGGCCTGGAAGGCTGCTTTTGCCATAGAAGGTGTTTTAAGGTTGGTGAAGAAGAATCATCAACTTGATGTCACAAATTGTGACATCAAGTTTATTAATTTCAGTTTCCGTATAAAGCTACGCCCTGTTCGGTAAACACCATAGGCGAGTAGCGGGTGCCGCCCCAACTTGAGGTGCCAAATTGGCTCCTCAAGTTATCGAACTCTTTAGCAGTAAGGGTAAACATAAAATCTTTGGGAAAACGATCTATATTCCTGCTTACCTGTCGTTTGAGCTGTTTTGTTTCCACGCCATACATTTCGGCCAGGTCGCGATCCAGCATTACCTTTTGGCCACGGATGGCATAGATCCGGTTGAGGATTTTTTGTTCGGCCACAAGGGCCTGGAAGGCTGCTTTTGCCATAGGAAGGTGTTTTAAGGTTGGTGGAAGATGTTAATAAACTTGAGGCCACAAATTGTGACCTCAAGTTTATTAATTTTCAGGTGCTGTATAAAGTTAATCAAAATATGGCATTAATAAGCCATCTACGCATAGGCAGTACCGTTGCTTTTTGTAAAAAGCAGACCCAGTCGTAAAATATTATTGAGTTAAAACTATATATGTTTTACCAATAATTTATGCCGCCTTGCTTTACAAAGCTTATTATAATATTTCCTCGATGTTTTTACGGATGGTAGCGGCAATTTTTTCGGTAGGCACATCGTTGGCATCGCCGCCAAAAGGGTCTTCAATTTCCTCGGCAATTAACTCCAAACTGGCCAGTACATAGGTAATAAAAGCCACCACCGGCACTACCAGGTAACCCAAGGTAAATACAAAGCCAAAGGGAAGCGTCATTACATAGACAAAAATAAAACGCTTGATGAACACGCTGTAGGAGTAGGGTATGGGCGTGTTTTTTATACGCTCGCAGGCCCCGCAGATATCGGTAAAGGATTGCAGCTCGTGGTTGAGGTACAGGAGTTCCTCCCCGCTTATTTTTTTATCGCGGTACAGCTCCTGTGTTTGTTTGAGCATGATGCCCGCCAGCTGGTTAGGCAGGTGTTTGGTTTTATCCAGTTCGTTAAATACATGTTTATGTTCCTCATCGTCAAACAAGGCCAGGCCGGTTTCTTTGCGGTGCAGGTGCGTATGCAGCGCATCGGCATAAGCGGGGATGAGTTTTTTAAATACCGAACGCTGACCCTTATCCATAGCCGGTAAAATGGCGTTGAGCTTTAAAGCCAGGTTGCGGCTGTTATTAACCAGCGAGCCCCACATTTTACGGCCCTCCCACCAACGATCATAAGCCGTATTGGTACGAAATACCAGCAACATGGAGATGGCAAAGCCCAGCAGGGAGTGCATCACCGGTATGCCTTTTACATAACTGTGATCGGTAAGTTTCCAGTAACTGAGCTCCAGGTAGGCCACCAGGGCCGAGTATACACAGATGCCCAGGATAAGCGGACCGAGCTTGCGAAAGGTATCGGCTTTATGAAAACGGAATATATAGGTGAACCAGATTTTAGGATCGTAAGAGATCATATATAAAATTTCAGTAACAAATTTAACCGGAAAACGGTCTGCCTGCCAAAATATTCCTGCCGGTTGCCGTAATTGTGTTTTTGTTACCAAATGTTTTACGGCAACTACGCCGGATGATTGGCTTGGTTTATGTTATGGTTTTGTGCAAATTTGTTCACATTTTTCAACACAATAAACGATAACTATATGAGCACCCCGTCAACACAAGTAACCATCAGCGCCCATGTAAATGCCCCGGTTGAGAAGACATGGGATTATTTTTTTAACCCCGTGCATATTGTAAAATGGAATGCTGCATCGGACGATTGGCATACACCCAGCGCATCCGGTGATCTGCGCCCCGGCGGCCGCTTTACCTCGCGTATGGAAGCCAAAGACGGCAGTATGGGTTTTGATTTTGGCGGCACCTATGACGAAGTAATGGCCAACGAGTTTGTAAGTTATACCATGGATGATGGCCGCAAAGTAAGCATCAGTTTTACTGCCGCTGATAACGGCACTGCCATAGTAGAAAAGTTTGATGCCGAGGAAACCAACCCGGTAGAGATGCAGCAGGCCGGCTGGCAGGCTATACTGGATAGTTTTAAGACCTATACCGAAAATAATTAAACCATATAAAAACCCCGGAGTTCCGGGGTTTGTTTTTATGCTTTAAGATTGATGACCTGCCTGCTATTGCTTTTACCAAAATACCGGAAGGCCCAGGCCAGGGTAAAGGTGGGTATAAAGTCGGTAAAGGGTAAAATTTCCTCTACAAAACTAAAACCGCCACCCAGCGCCCCCATTTTTCCGCCGAAAAGCCTGTAAAAGATAACAGCGGAAACAGGTGCCCATACCAGGTCGGTAAACTCGCCCAATACGGGCAGGCTAAACGATGCATAACCTATGATATCCAGCAGGATACATAAAGGCAGTGCAGGAATGGATCTTTGTGTTTTGTTCATTTTCGTTGTTACTTGTTTTAGCCTCAATAGTATCAAATTACATGCTAGATTACACAATTGACAGTTGACAATGGACAAATGACAATGTAAGCAGTTTTTTGTGGCGTAATGACATAAAAAAGCTGAGTAACGATAAGAACGATGAAGTGAGTGACACAACAGGCGATGCCAGTAGTACTGCAGCCGGTTACCAAAACAATATTTTGCTAATTTGTATAAAGTGTCCGTTGCCGATTGCCAATTGCTTATTAGTTATTCTGCTATTACTAATTGTCAACTGTCATTTGTCCATTGTCAATTAATTAACTGTCTATTACCCCGTAAATTCCCTCCGAGTTTATCCCCAGCGGCGTTATTTTTTAATGAATTGGCTGCTGACTTGGCGGGTTTTATTATCTTTAGTCGGTTTAAAGGATGTTATGAGTAAACTGGAAGGCGAATCTACGTTTAAGCGGCTGCGTAACCGGTACCGGATGGTAGTGATGAACGATGATACCTACGAAGAAGTGGTGACGTTTAAGCTTACGCGTTTGAGTGTGTACGTGATGTTAAGCTCCATTTTTGTAATACTGGTGGGGCTGACGGTGGCATTGATCGTGTTTACACCTTTACGTTATTATATACCGGGCCAGGTAACTCAGCAATCAGGCAGGGAGATGCGGACGGTAAAAATGGGCATTGACTCGGTAAACCGCCAGGTGGAATACAGTGAGAAATACCTGGACAATATTAGAAGAGTATTAAAAGGAGATGTTGCTATACCCTTGGACACCACATTGTTAGAAGTTCCTAAAGATGAATTGTCTGAAGATTAAAACCAACACTATATGTTCAATCCTAAAAAAACCGGTACAAACGAAAAAGCAAGCTCCGGTAGCGGCGCTACCCTTGTAAGTGCAGGCACCACCATGCGTGGCGATATCAGCAGCGATACCGACCTGCGTATTGACGGCACCGTAAAAGGCAATATACAATGCACTGCCAAAGTACTGATAGGCGCCAACGGCGTGGTAGAAGGTGATATTTCGGGCACACAGGCCGATATTGTTGGCAAAGTGACCGGCACCATCCGCGTAAAAGAGCTGGTACAGCTGCGCGGCGAATGCGTAGTAACCGGCAACCTGTATGCCGGCAAATTACAGGTAGAACCTACCGCCACTTTTAACGGCGAATGCCATATGGGCAATAATATTGTGGAGATGAAGACAGAAACCAAACTGGCCCCTGCTGTTGCAAAATAAATTTACCAGATCACAAAGACCGGTTTTACGCTATATTGGCCTGGGCACGCAGCTCCTGGTAATGCTGGGTGGTGCTGTGTACGGTGGCTTATGGCTGGATAAAAAAACTGACCTGTCGCCCTTATTTACCTGTGCCTTACCTTTGCTGGTATTAGTGGGTGTTTTTTACACCCTGATTAAAGAAACTACAAAAAAGAAGAAGAATGGTGGCATTAACTAAGTCATCGGCGTTTAACAAGGCGCTGATTGCTTTTGCACTGATAACCGGCGTAACCATTATGGGTAAGAACTGGCTGGCCCTGCAACAGATTGATTACAGGGTGGTACTGGGCGGTAATATTTTATTGTTCCTGATAAGCGTGGTAACAACGGGCATGTCTGTTAACGCTTTAAAAAATCCCAACCCGCATGCTTTTGTACGTGCCGTATATGCCGGCTTTTTAATACGCCTGTTTACCTGCGCTATTGCCGCTGTTATTTATATTGTGATGGCCAAGGATGGCGTGAACAAGTACGGCCTGTTTTTAAGCATGCTTACCTACTTTGTATATACCGCCATTGAAGTAGCTGCCATACAAAAAATATTAAGAGATAAGAAGAATGCCTAAGAAGGATGTTCCCATTGCACAACTGCAGGATTTTTTACCCGATGGTGTGTATGGCCCCGTGTTGCAATACCTGAACCAATATAAAGTGCACCTGACCATTACCAAGGAAAGAAAAACGGTACTGGGCGATTACCGGCACCGCACTTTGCAGCAAAGGCACCGCATTAGTGTAAACGGCAACCTGAATAAATATTCCTTTTTAATTACTTTATTACACGAGCTGGCCCACCTGCTTACGTTTGAGCAGTTTGGCAACCGGGTACAGGCCCACGGCAAAGAATGGAAAGCCGTGTACGGGCAGGTATTACACCAGTTTGTAATGACCAAGGTTTTCCCCCCCGATATTGAAGCCGAGCTGCTGCAATCCTTAAAAAATCCCGCAGCTTCCAGCTGTGCCGAAGAAGGACTGTTAAGGGTATTGCGCCGCTACGACAGTATTCCCGACTCGCAAAAACTGGTGGAGGAATTGCCCGAAGACAGTTTATTTGCCACCAGCGACGGCCGCATTTTTGCCAAAGGGAAAAAGCTGCGTAAACGCTATTTGTGCAAGGAATTAAAAACGGGCAAGACCTATTTATTCAGTGGTCTGTACCCGGCCAGGCTGATACAGATAACCGATTAAAGCGCCAGCAGGAGATCGCTGTAGGAAACGGCGACAAAATCCTGCTCCTGTATACCCAGGAAATCTTTATAATAATTGGCCTGCTGCTGTATGGCCTCCAGTGTAGCATGCTGCTCATCGGCAATGGCTTCCACTTCTACAAATGTGCCCAGGTTATCGAGGGTATCAAAATGAAATTTTACATTACCGATAAAATAGATCTTCCGGCTTTTACTCACCACCACTTTTATACCCAGTGTTTTTACCAGTATGGCTTTTAGCGTGGCATCGGGCTGGTGTTTGTATAAGAGTATATCTGATTGTTTGGCACCGGCAATATTGGGGCGGACATAGTGGATGAGCGCATTTTCAATATTCCCTTCCCGCAGTTTCAGGCGGCCTTCTGCTACGTTAAAATAAGTATCCACCTGTTTATCGGTGCCTTTGAAAACGGGGTTAAGGGTTAATAATTTTTCTTCCAGTGCAGGCAATTGTGTGGTACGGGCTTTAAACTCAAAATTCAACTTGGCAGACATGCTTTTTTTGAACAAAATTAAGGCATTCGGCCTTGCCGCGTTTTAACTTTCGTGCATACGCTTTAGAACAACTATATCATTATTTTTGCAGCATGAAGCATTTAAGGGCGCTTAATAAATATTTCTGGAAATACAGGTGGCGTTTGGGATTCGGTGTTTTTTTCGTGGTATTATCCAACTACTTTAACGTATTGGCACCCCAGCTTACCGGCTACGTGATCGATTATGTGAACCATTCTTTACAATTTAATGGTGCAGCGCCTTCGACCGACGGTAAATCCTACGATATTTTAATTAAACAACTGATCCAATATATTACCACCATGAGCGGTGCCTGGAACGTGGTTTTATTATGCGTGGTAGTACTGATTATACTGGCTTTGCTGAAAGCTTTTTTCCTGTTTTTAATGCGGCAGACCATTATTGTAATGAGTCGCCTGATTGAGTACGACCAGAAAAACGAGGTATATAAACATTATCAGCAACTGGATGCCCTGTTTTACAAACGCAACAGCACCGGCGACCTGATGAACCGGATTACTGAGGATGTAAGCCGCGTACGCATGTTTACCGGCCCGGCCATTATGTACGTGGTAAACTTAGTCACCATTATCGGCTTCAGTGTTTTTTTTATGTTCCAGCGCAGCCCCGAGCTTACCTTATATGTATTGCTGCCACTGCCGGTACTGGCCGCCATTATTTATGTAGTGAACCAGCGTATTCATAAACAAAGCGAAGTGATACAGGAATCCTTATCGGCATTAACCACCAATGCGCAGGAATCCTATGCGGGTATACGGGTAATTAAATCCTTTACGCAGGAAAATACGATGCTGCGTTTTTTTACCCAGAACAGTGAAAAATACCGCCAGAGTGCGGTGGGTCTGGCAAAGATTGAAGCCCTGTATTTCCCCTCCATTACTTTACTGATTGGCCTGAGTACTTTGCTCACCATTATGATCGGAGGGCTGTACTATATTCATGGTACACATAATATAGGCCCCGGTACCATTGTGGAGTTTGTTATTTATGTAAACATGCTCACTTTCCCGGTAAGTGCCATTGGACTTACCGCCAGCATGATACAAAGAGCAGCGGCCTCGCAAAAACGTTTGAACGAGTTTTTAGATATTAAACCCGCCATTGTTGACCAGCCCATGGCCAGGGATATACCTTTACATGGTGATATTATTTTTAATAATGTGACCATGCAATATCCCGATACCGGCATACAGGCATTGAAACATTTTAACCTGCATATAAAAGCGGGGGAGAAGATCGCCATTTTTGGCCGCACCGGCAGTGGTAAGACCACGCTGGCACAAATACTGTTACGTATGTACGACCCACAGGAAGGGCATGTGTCTATTGACGGGGCAGACCTGCGGGAGATAAAACTGGCTGCACTGCGCCAGCAGATAAGTTATGTACCACAGGATGTATTTTTATTCAGCGATACCATTTACAACAATATTGCTTCAGGTGAGGCCGATGTAACGGAGGAGCAGGTGCATGAAGCGGCCCGGCAGGCAGGGGTACATGAGGAGATACTACGCTTTCCCCAGCAATACCAGACTGTTGTAGGTGAAAGGGGCGTAACCCTTAGTGGCGGCCAGAAACAAAGGGTATCCATTGCCCGGGCCATTATTAAAAACCCGCATATTTTATTGTTTGACGATTGTTTAAGCGCCGTGGATGCCAAGACCGAGAGCCTGATTACAGGGCATTTAAATAATTACCTGCAAAATAAGACCGCCATTATTATTACCCACCGCATATTTGCCTCGCTGCAGTTTGATAGAATATTTGTACTGGATGAGGGTGTAGTGATAGAGCAGGGCACCCACGAGGAACTGCTGCAAATACCCGATGGTTATTATGCCGCATTATACCAGCAACAGAAAAAAGGGTAATTATATTTTAAAACCATTGTATGGCGGCTTCCATTAACTATAACAATAAAAAATTCCGTGCCCTGCATAACTCCGGTAACGGGGAGGTGGATGCGGCACTGGTTTTTCATTACCGGCAGCGAGGCAATATTCTCAGTTGTGCTTACAGCGGCGCCAATATTGTACAGGGGCATTTGCTGGGTTTAGTGGCCGATGACGGCACCATTACCATGCGCTACCACCAGGTAAATACCCGCGGCCAGTTGACGACCGGCACCTGCATTTCCACCCCGGAAATAATGGACAATGGTAAAATAAAGTTGTATGAGGACTGGCAATGGACAAGTGGTGATTTATCGGCCGGAAATTCCATACTGATTGAAATAGATTAAACTAGTAACGATGATTTTAGAAGTAGCTTTATTGGAAGTAGTACCTGGTAAGGAAGCCGCTTTTGAGCAGGATTTTGCAAAAGCCGGTGTGTATATCAGCAGCATTAAAGGTTATATCAGGCACAGTATTCGTAAATGCCTGGAGCAACCCAATAAATATATTTTACTGGTAGAATGGGAAACACTGGAAGACCATACCGTAGGTTTCAGGCAATCGGCCGCCTACCTGGAATGGAAAAAACTGCTGCACCATTATTACGATCCCTTCCCGGTGGTGGAACATTTTGCAGCCATTGATTAATACCTTTACAGCAGCGGCAACCTATCTTTTTATAGTAACTTTAGGGAACAAAACTGTGCTATGAAAGAAACCCTGCGCATGGCTTCGCTGTTTGAAAAACTGTATAACGGCAGTCCCTGGATTGATGTAAACCTGTACGATACTTTATCGCCCTTATCCGCTGCACAGGCCGCCGACAGGGTAGTGCCACAACTGAATACCATCTGGGAGATTGTAAACCACCTTATCAGCTGGCGGGAGAATGTATTGCAGAGAATACAAGGCAAAGTGATCAGCACACCAGACCATAATTATTTTAAGCCGGTAAACAATACCTCTGCAGCCGCCTGGAAAAAAACCTTAGCACAATTGGCTACCTCACAGGAAAACTGGCAGCAATTACTGCAAACCTACCCCAAAGCTGATCTTGAAAAGATATACCCCAATAACCAGATGAATTATTACGAACATATACAGGGTATACTGCAACACGATGCCTACCACCTGGGGCAAATAGTACTGCTGGCCAAACTGGTAAAACAAAAATTGTAACCGTAACCGGTTATTGAAAATCGTTAACTGACGCAGGCTGCAACAGCTTCATCTTACGGGGATTTTTTTCTACATAACTATTGATGAGCTGGCGGATGACCATGTTATCCTTATACCGGGTCAGGCGGTCTTTGAGGTCTTCCACATCATACACTGCATCATCGGCCTGGATATAACCCATACCATAAAACTCGCCCTGGTATACCAGTATGCAGGACTGGTCGTTACCCTGTAAACCCTTATCCAGTATCACAAAGGTTTTATCAGTTTTTAAAGAGGCCAGTGCGGCTTCCACCCGTTGATTATAAATCTCCGGCGCCTCCTGTTGTTCGCAGGCGCCGTTGCAGTAATGTTGTTCCATGCCTTCACAGGCATCATGGCTTACCTGTATGAAACATAGTTTGGGGCAGAGGTTAAAATCCCTCATCAGGCTGCGCAGGATATTATGCCCCTCCACCACATATTGGAAACGGTAGAGAGGCTGCATGCTTTTACGCACTTTTTCAATTGCAATACGGCTGTACCCATTCTGATCGGTGTACATAAAAAAACCATATTGCGCTTCGGGACTTTTTTGGGACGAATTAAAAACGGGCCATAATCTTTTTATCTCCACCGATTCAAAAATAGCCGCCATGAGCTCGGTCCCCCAGGGCTCGTAACTAATGGCATGGGTATGGATCAAAAAATTCTGCTTTTGTTTGCTTGGGCTATTATTACTGAAATGACTGTTTACCCGGTAGCGTATATTCTTGGCCTTACCGGTATAAATTACCTTTCCTTTTTCATTGTGAAAATAATATACACCGGGGCAATAGGGCAGGTTCATGAAATGTTCTTTGGGAACATTGGGCGGCAATACCTGTTCTTTGGAATTACGTTTCAGGCTTTTTATGATCAGCTGCTCCTCATCATTGGCCAGTAAACGCTGGAACAAAATAGCCGTAGCAGCCGTATCACCACCGGCACGGTGACGGTTGTTCAACGGTATATCCAGCGAGCGGCACAGGTTACCTAAACTATAAGAACGCAGGCCGGGGAAAATCTTGCGGCTCAACCTTACCGTACACAACTTATTTACCCGCAAATCATATTGACATACTTCCAGCTGGTATTTGACAAATGAATAATCAAAATTCACATTATGGGCTACAAACACATTGCCTTCTAACATGGAATAGATCTTTTCGGCCACATCCTTAAACGAAGGTGCATCTTCCACCATTTCATTAGTGATGCCTGTCATGGCCGAAATATAGGGTGGTATATATTTGTGCGGGTTGATAAGTGTTTCAAAAGTCTCTATCACCTGCCCGTTCTCCAGTACATAAATGCATATCTCGGTAATGCCACCTGCTGCTGCATGGGCACCCGTTGTTTCGATATCTACAATGGAAAAACGCATTTTAAAAACTAATGGACAATTGACAGTTGACAATGGACAACAGGTAATTGGCTACCAGAAACCCTTTCATCATTCATAATTTATCATTCATCATTCAAACCAAAATGATAAATTATTTAGCAAAAATAAACTAAATTTTTTATACAAATAATATTTGTCTGTAAATTTTATCACTGGTTTATCTCGTGCAGAATGCCGATTTTCGCAGCCGGTTTAAAATGGTGTACATGAAATTTGAAATGTTCGGTAACAGGCTGGCTAAAGTATTTAAACACAGGCAAAAACAGGCCAAAAGGCTGGGTATAAGCTGTTACCGCCTGTACGACCATGACCTGCCCGAATTTCCCTTTTGTATTGAATGGTATGGTGAAAACCTGTATGTGGCCGAGTACAAACGTAACCATGGCATGGATGATGCCGCCCATGATGCCTGGATGGAACAGAGCATTGACGTATTACAAACCGTATTAGGCGTTGCCAAGGAAAACATATTTTTAAAACTGCGTCAGCGCAAACCCGGCAGGCTGGGGCAGTACCAGCGTATTGATAAACAGCAGAACGAATTTATTGTACAGGAAAACGGCCTCCACTTTAATATCAACCTCAGCGACTACCTGGATACCGGCCTGTTCCTGGATCACCGCACTACCCGCCAACTGGTGCGTGAACAAAGCGCAGGTAAAAAAGTATTGAACCTGTTTGCCTATACCGGCTCGTTTTCGGTGTATGCGGCGGCCGGCGGGGCCAGTGAAGTGGTTACCGTAGATATGTCAAACACCTACCTGCAATGGGCGCAACGCAATTTTACGGCCAACAACTTTAGCATTGCCGCTGAACCTTTTACAGGTGGCAATAGTTTTGTGCAGGCCGATGTATTACAATATGTAAAAACACTGCCTGAAAATTATTTTGATATCATTGTGATGGACCCGCCCACTTTCAGTAACAGTAAACGCATGCTGGATATACTGGATATACAGCGTGACCATGTAAGCCTGCTGAATGATACGCTGAAAAGCCTGGCGCCCGGCGGTAAATTATATTTCAGTACCAATGCCCGTACTTTTCAGCTGGATGAAGCCAATATACAGAGCAAGTCCATAAAAAATATTACCAGGGCCACCACGCCTTTTGATTTTGAAGGCAAGCTGTTCCGCTGGTGTTATTTATTGGAGAAATAGATCTCGTTCAGCAAAAACGAATAGGATGTAAACATGTGATGTACAAAGGGTGTTTCCCGGCTGTCGGGGAACTTTTTCATATACGCTTCGCTGGGCATTAAAATAATGGGTACACCCGAACGCATATAGTTATTGCCCCCGGCATAAGCAGGCTGTTTATACTGCGGATGTTCTTTCTTCACCATTTTATATAACCGTTTGCCCAGGTATTTTTCCATACGCGCCTGCGCTTTTTTGGTAGAACGGTCCATCTTGCGGTACATACTTCCCAATACCAGGCGTGGTAATAACTTTTGTTTTTTAATGGTCTGTTTCAAACCAGGGAAGGGGTTGGAGTAATTAAAATCATTAAGGGTTTGCACGCTGAAAGGCGATTCCGGTACCCAGTCGGCAGCATTTACAATAGTAAAAGCCCAATCTCCACGGGTAAGGAAATCAAAATCGTAGGCATAATACATATTACCTACTTTGGGTGCGGCACTGGAATAGGTTTTAAATACCAGGTCTTTGGGCAGGTTGCCTTTTTTTATTTCATACGCCAGATAGGAGCGCATTAAGTTGGACAGCGCACCGCCCTGACTATGACCGGAAATAAAATATTCTTTTACGCCCTTCGTCTTATAATATTCATTGATCTTGGCCACCACATCAGGCCCCAGGAAACCGATGCCAAAGGCCCAGCCCACATGCACCTGCGCATTGGGGTTGCTGGCAAACTGGTAATTGAATACGGTACTGTCGTTCAGTTGTAAACTACCGGTAGCCGGTATGGATGCGGCGTAAAAATTCTCCATCCAGCTGGCGGCTTTACTCACGGTACCACGCAGGTCAATTACACCCACATTATCATTACGCAGGTAGAGTGTCCATACATTTAACAAACCCACTTCGGGGGAACGGTACACCAGTTTATAGGGGTCTGTTGCGGTTAAGCGTTCTACCGAATCGGGAATGCTGCTTTTGTAAAAAGTAAGCGAGAGAAGATCGGCATATTCCTTAGGGTTAAATCCCGGCTTTAAAATATTTTGTGCAATACTATTGGTGCAGACAAGAATAGCAAGAACAATAAAGCAGTTTTTAAGCATACAAAAGGTTTAAAAAACTAATGAAACAACAGTAAAATAAAAAAAAGGCCCTGGAAATCCAAGGCCGTTTCTGATTAAGTTATTATAAAGTTTTTAATACTTCATTCATACTCCTCACCGCATCGGCGCTTTTGTTGAACTCCGCCTGCTCAGCTTCGTTCAGGCCAAAATCAAGAATTTTTTCCCAGCCGTTTTTACCAATAATCACCGGTACACCCAGGCAAATATCTTTTTGTCCGTATTCGCCATCCAGCGCTACACAACAGGTAAATAATTTCTTCTCGTCACGCAAAATGCTTTCCACCAAAGCGGCCCCCGCTGCTCCCGGTGCATACCAGGCCGAAGTGCCGATCAGTTTGGTTAAAGTAGCACCGCCCACCATGGTATCGGCTACAATTTGTTTTTGTTGTTCTTCACTCAGGAAATTGGTAACCGGTACCGAGTTCCAGGTAGCTAATCTAATCAAAGGTATCATGGTCGTATCGCCATGACCGCCTACTACCACGGCATTCAGATCGCTGGGGCTGCAACCCAGGTGCTGGCTCAGCTGGTATTTAAAACGGCTGCTGTCCAGTGTACCACCCATACCAATAATACGGTTCTTGGGTAAACCCGTGCTTTGTAAAGCCAGGTAGGTCATGGTATCCATCGGGTTACTGATCACAATAATGATGGCATTGGGAGAATGCTGTAAAATATTCTCGGCTACTGTTCTTACAATACCCGCATTTACGCCGATCAGCTCTTCGCGGGTCATACCCGGTTTACGGGGTAAGCCCGAGGTAATTACCACCACATCACTTCCTGCGGTTTTGGTATAATCATTGGTCGATCCAACGATCTTTGTATCAAAACCAAGGAGGGTAGCGGTCTGCATCATATCCTGCGCTTTACCTTCGGCTATTCCTTCTTTAATATCCAATAAAACTAATTCGCTGGCAAGTTCTTTCCTGGCAATATTATCAGCACAAGTAGCTCCTACTGCGCCCGCACCTACAACCGTTACTTTCATGAGAAATTTTTTAAAAAGTTTACAATTTAAGTCTAGCAAATATAGTTGGAAGAAGCCGGATTTCGGATTTAAGATGTAGGATTTGTGATTTAAGATTTAGGAATGATGAATTATTAATGATAAATGATGAATTAAACCTCCGAATATAAAATACAGCCATGATGCCGGAGGTTTTTAATACTAAAGACTCAAATTCATAATTCTTAATTCATAATTCTTCATTAAAAAACCCGGCTCCTGCACCGAAACTCCCTGTCTGAATACTATATACTTTATACTGTATACTCCTTGCCCCAATCCTTAATAACTCCTTGACAACTTCGTGCAAAAAATAGCAACGAATCAGCTTAGTTTGATTATTTTCACGCTATAATAAACGAATTTTATGCGTATTGTACCGTTTATAGTATCTACGATTGTAACAGTGGGTTTGGTTTGGGCCCTCAATAAGCCCTGGGGAGAGAAAGTGCCGATGCCATTAGGCAAGTTTTTAAGCCCGCAACACGGGTTCTGGCAAAATGCCGAAGATGTTAATCATAATTTTTCCGCCAACTTAAAATTCCCCGACCTGAAAGGCAAGGTGGATGTATACTTTGATGAAAGGCTGGTGCCACACGTATTTGCCTCGGAAGAAGAGGACCTGTATTTTGTGCAGGGTTACCTGCATGCCAAATTCAGGTTGTTCCAGATGGACCTGCAAACCAAGGTAGCCGAAGGGCGGGCCAGTGAAATAGCGGGCGAAAAAGCCATTCCCATGGACAGGGAAAGCCGCCGCGGCGGTATGCGCCATGCCGCAGAAAATGCCTTGCTGGAAATGGAAAAAGAGCCCGAAGCCAAAGCCTACTACAGCGCTTATACAAGAGGTATCAATGCCTATATCAACTCCTTAAAAGAAAGTGAAATACCGGTTGAATACAAGATCCTGAATTTTAAACCGGAGCCCTGGACCAATCTCCGCACTGCCTTATTATTAAAAATGATGGCCAAGATGCTGGCCTGGGGAACCGAAAGTGACCTGGCCGCTACCAATGCCCGTAATATTTTTACCGATGCACAAATGAAGGCCTTGTACCCGGAAGTACATGACTCCTTATTACCCATTATACCCAAGGGAACAGCATTTGATAAACCCGGCATTGTACCGGTTAAACCGGCAGCGGCCGATTCGGTTTACTTTAAAGCCCAACAAACGATCGCCGCCAATGAGCACTTTAAACCTGATATTGATAACGGCAGTAATAACTGGGTAGTAGCCGGCAGCAAAACCCAGAGCGGTGCACCCATTTTAGCTAATGATCCGCACCTGGAATTATCGCTGCCCTCCATCTGGTACGAAATGCAATTAAGCACACCCCAACACAATGTATATGGTGTTACCTTACCGGGTAGTCCCTTTATTATTATTGGTTTTAACGACAGCATTGCCTGGGGCGTAACCAATGCACAAAGAGATGTAAAAGATTTTTACGAGATCACTTTTAAGGATGGCCAGAAAAAAGAATACCTGTACAATGGCGAATGGAAACCAACGCGGCAGGTAATTGAAGAAATAAAAGTAAAGGGGAAACCCAGTGTGTACGATACGGTGATATACACGCATTATGGCCCGGTAATGTTTGACAAGAGTTATACAAACGGGTTGACCAACGACAGAAACCTGGCCGTGCGCTGGGTAGGTTATGAACCAGGTAACGATGGTAAAGCTTTTCACCAGTTAAACCATGCGGAAAATTATAACCAGTATGTACTGGCCATTTCCAATATGATATGCCCGGCACAGAACTTTGTCTTTGCGTCCAAAACTGGGGATATCGCCATCTGGCAGCAGGGACTGTTCCCTGCACGCTGGGAAGGCCAGGGCCTGTATACCATGCCCGGAACTGACAGCAGTTTTGAATGGCAGGGCTTTATTCCCAAAAATGAAAGTCCGCATGCGTTAAACCCCGCCAGAGGCTTTTTGGAAAGCGCCAACCAGCGCCCGGTAGATGGGACCTATCCTTATTTTATTCCTGGCTCGTATATGACACCCCGTGGTATTGCCATTGAACACTATTTAAATACCATGAGCGGGATCACCCCGCAGGATATGATGGCCCTGCAAAACAATTATTTCAATGTAACGGCACAGGATATTGTTCCTTTATTTTTAAAATACGTAGATGAATCGAGGCTGAACGCCTCTGCCAAAAAATACCTGGACGAATTAAAGGGCTGGGATTATTTTGCCACAGCCACTTCCAAAGGCCAGACCATTTACCAGACCTGGTTCGATAGCTTAAAAGTAGCTTTATGGTATGATGAACTGGACCAGATAAAAGTAGCAGCCCCTGTGCCCGATGAACAAACGACTATTGAATTATTGATACGTGATTCTACCGCGCTTTCCTATATCGACAATATCAATACGCCTGAGAAAGAGACCCTGGCCGATATCCTGGTAAGTTCATTGAACAAAGCAGCCGATAATTTAAGTGTAAAAGATAAAGAAGGTAAGCTGGAGTGGGCGGCCTTTAAAAACCCAACAGTATACCATTTACTGCGCACGGCTTTAATGCCATTTGCTAGGACAGGATTAAAAGTAGGCGGCGCCAATAATATCATCAATGCTATTAAACACAGTCACGGGCCAAGCTGGCGTATGGTGGCCCAAATGGGCGCCCAGACCGAAGCCTATGGCGTATACCCGGGCGGACAGAGTGGTAATCCCGGCAGCAGGTTCTACGATAACTTTATCGATACCTGGGCTAAAGGCGAATACTATACTTTATGGGTAATGAAAGCGGCGGAAGCCGGTGATAAAAAAGTAAAATGGACCATGAACTTTAGTAAATAAGCCCTTTTGTAAGCACAACAACTATTCATTCAATTTCAAGTTACAGATATGAAATTTATCATTGCCACCATACTCACTATATTATTAGCCTTTATTGCAGGCCTGTATTTACCCTGGTGGGGCTTTGCCATCGCCGCTTTTGTTGTAGGCCTGCTGGTGCATCAAAGGGCCGGGCGTTCCTTCCTGGCTGGTTTTACTTCCTTATTTTTATTATGGCTGGTGCTGGCCTGGTGGCAGAGCAGCGCTAATGACAATATACTTGCCGGTAAAATTGCACAACTTTTAGGTATTGGTAACAATGCTGTACTGTTAATGATCATCACAGCTTTCATTGCAGCCCTGGTGGCAGGTTTTGCCGCCATGAGCGGTAGCTTCTTACGCAGTAAGCCTGTTACGAAATAGGTTGTATATAATATTGAAGCTATACTGCATCAATGCTATGGGCTATCGGACCAAATACCCCATCCGTGTGTCTGGCAACCAGCAAGGTGATCCTCATTTTAAAGGAAAAATAAGCAGGCCATGTAACATATTGCCACCTGCAACGTTCAATGCTTATCATATTAACAAATCCTTTTTCCGGTTTTTGTTATTTTAAGTTTTATTTTGCCTGTAATGACGAAACATCTACTCTTTATTCTCTGCTTTTTTACTACCAGCCTCGCCGCATTTGCTAACCGTATCAGCGGTAAAGTAACCGATATTGACGGTAATGCATTACCATTTGCCTCTATTACCATTAAGGGTACCACCAGGGGAGTGAACGCCAATAATGCGGGCGAATACAGCCTTAACCTCAACAATGGCAGTTATACACTGGTATGCCAGTTTGTGGGCTATACCAAGGTAGAAAAACAAATCACGGTAACCAACGAAAATAAAACCCTGGATTTTGTACTCACTCAGCAGGGCCTCACCATGGACGAAGTGGTGATCCAGAAAGGGGAGGACCCGGCTTATGAAATTATCCGCAATGCCATTAAAAAACGCTCCTACTACAATAACCAGGTCGATTCTTTTGAAGTGAATGTTTATATCAAAGGCATTATGCGTTCCCGTAAACTACCTAAAAAAGTATTCGGTCAAAAAATTGAACGGGCGGATAATGACGGGCTCGATTCAACCGGCAAGGGTATCTTATTTTTATCAGAATCCCTTACCAAGGTAGCCTTTGCCAAACCCGATAAGATCAAGCTGGATGTTATCTCCACCAGGCAAAGCGGTGGTGATGGCTTTGGGCTGAGCTTTCCTTTCTTTATTAACTTTTACCAGAATAATGTTGCGGTATTCGACAATAATATCAATCCACGAGGGTTTGTATCGCCCATTGCGGACGGGGCCTTTAATTTTTACAAATTCAAATACGAAGGCTTTTTTGTAGAGGATGGTAAAACCATCAACACCATCAAAGTAATTCCCAAACGTAAGAACGAACCGGTGTTCTCAGGCACCATCCATATCGTGGAAGATGAATGGGCCATCCACAGTCTTGACCTGGTGACTACCAGCAATTATCAACTGGAACTGGCAGACTCTTTACGTATCAGCCAGTTATCATCCGTTGTGCAGGCCGATGTTTGGAAAACACAGAGCCAGGTAACCTATATTACCTTTAAAAAATTTGGTATTGATGTAGCAGGCAATTTTGTGAATGTGTACTCCGATTATAATATCAACCCCGGCTTTGCTAAAAAACACTTCGGTAATGTACTGATGCGTTATGATACAGCTTCCAATAAAAGAGACACCAACTACTGGAATGAAGTACGCCCCGTACCGCTTGACCCGGACGAGGTAAGGGATTATATTTTTAAAGACAGTGTGGCCCGCGTATCAAGGGATTCGCTTTACAGCAAAGCCTACCGCGACTCCCTGCGAAGCCTGCAGAATACCATGCGGCTAAAAAATCTATTATGGAAATCGGGCGGCGCCAGTTATAGCTGGTATGCTAAAAACAATACGGTACGGTACAATATCAGGCCGTTATTACCGCAACTACAATATAACAGCGTGGAAGGTATTTCGCTGAATGTGAACCAGCAGATCAGTATGATGCCCCGGAAATCTAAGATAGGCTATACCTTAGATTGGCTTACCCGGTATGGCTTTATGAACGGTCACCTGAATTCCTTTGGTACCCTTACCCTGCATAACCGGAGAAAAGAATCCTTTAACCAGCAACAACTAAAAATATCGGGCGGTAAAAGACTGGTACAATTCAACGCCGATAATCCCATTGATAAATGGACCAATGCGTTCTACACTCTATTGCTGAAACGTAACTACATGAAGTTGTATGAAAACTGGTTTGGGAGTGTAAGCTGGGAACATAATACCGAGAACGGGTTCAGTTATACCATCCATGGTACATATGAGAACCGTTTACCGGTAGAGAACAGCACCGACTTTTCCATTTTTAATAAGGAGGACAACCTGTTACCCAACCACCCTTATGAATTGGCCGCTATACCTTTTGAGCAGCATCAGGCGCTGGTAGCCGGCTTTACCATCAGGTGGCAGCCGGGACAAAAGTATATTCAATACCCCAGGTATAAAAGGTCATTAGGTTCCCGTAAACCTGTATTTGATCTTGCCTATACCAAAGGCATCAAGGGCGTATTTGGCAGCGATGTTGATTATGACAAATGGGCTTTATCGGTTACCCATACAAAAAACTTTAAACTGGGCGGAGAGTTTAAATACAAAGCAGGCATCGGTGGTTTTTTAAACAGCAAACAGGTTGGCATTCCCGATCTGCAACATTTTAACGGCAACCGTACTTTCTACAATACCAAATACCTGAACAGCTTTCAGCTGGCACCTTATTACCGTTACAGCAATGCCGAAAGCTTTTATGCCATTGCACATATTGAACACCACCTGAACGGCTTACTGACCAATAAAATACCATTACTCAACTCGCTTAAATGGAACCTGGTAATTGGCGGTAATGCTTTTTATGTAAACCAGTCCAACTATTACGTTGAGGCTTTTGCCGGCCTGGAGAATATATTCAAGCTATTACGGGTGGATGTGGTAAATGCTTACCAGCCGGGCTTAGGCAATAACGTAGGCGTACGTGTGGGCTTTGGCGGCATCATTGGCGGGCAAATGCGCTTTGGTGGAAATTAGTATTATACATAATTTAGGTGATGGAGATAAAAACAATTTATTACCTGGCTGTATGTATTGGTTTATTAACCACAGCCTGTAAAAACAAACAGGCTGGCCAACCCGAAAATAAAACCATCACACCTAAAGTCTCCCTGGTGGTTTTAGGCACCATACAGGATGCCGGCTCACCACAGATAGGCTGTACCAAAAACTGTTGCAAAAGTCTTTTTGAACATCCCGACCCTAACCGGCAGGTAGTAGCATTAGGCCTCTCCGATAATGAAGAGCATAAGACCTATCTCTTTGAAGCTACACCCGATATCAGCCGGCAGGTAAAACAATTAAAACAGTATAACCCGCAAACGGCAACCGAAATGCCGGACGGCATATTTTTAACCCATGCCCATATTGGCCATTATACCGGCCTGATGTACCTGGGTAAAGAAGCTGCCAATGCCCAACAAGTTACCGTATATGCTATGCCGGGTATGAAAACCTACCTGGAAAACAATGGCCCCTGGAGCCAGCTGGTTGCACAAAAGAACATCCTGTTGACCCCATTAAAAAACGAAACACCGGTACCCCTGACCAATAATATAACTGTCACGGCTTTTACCGTTCCGCACAGGGATGAATTTTCAGAAACCGTAGGTTATACCATACAAGGCCCTAATAAAAAAGCGCTTTTTATTCCTGATATTGACAAATGGGAAAAATGGACAAAGAATATTCAGGAGGAAATCAAAAACGTTGATTACGCATTTATTGATGCCACTTTTTATAGCGGGGAGGAGATCAATAACCGGGATATTTCCACTATACCACATCCTTTTGTAATAGAAAGCATGGACCGGTTTAAACAGCCCAATGAAACGGAAAAACAAAAAATAATCTTTATCCATTTCAATCATACCAATCCCTTAATTGACAGTACCAGCAAGGAATATAAAAAAGTAGCGCAGGCCGGTTTTAAAATAGCCCGTAAAGGCCAGGTATTTAACCTGTAACAGCCGCATCTGCTACAATAGTTTTGCCGGGGACCGCTGCATTTCCTGCTCCAGCAACTCCATCATGCGCACATTAAAATTCTGTTCGTCCAGTTGAAGCGTTTCCCTGGTCTTGCTTAAAAAACCTTCTATAGTATTGGGGGCCTTTAAAACATCGGTTAAACCGGCCATGCCTTTACGGTCCCTGATGAGTTTACAGATAAGGGCACTCAAAAAATACTTCACTGACACTTTCTGATCTACCTGGAAATCGCCGACAAAACCCTCGTATATATTAGTGATATTTTTTTCTTTGATACGCTCATAAACCCGCTTAAGCCCCGCTTCGTAGGTTATGCCACCGCTTCCGCCTATTAAGGTAGCCAGTCCTTCATCCGCATAATGATTGATCGGCCCGTTCGTTATATCCCGGGTATAAAAATGCACAAACTCGTGTTCATATATTTCACTGTTATTGGCCGCCAATACTTCACCGGCCTGGTGTTTAATAAATCCGCCTGTGGTATCAAAATACATATTGGGTAAATACTCAAAACCCAAAAAATTGAATAAGGTTACCGCGTTGGCAAATTTGTAATAGGTTACCGGCCTTACCGGCTGGTTAAACAATACAGCGATACCCTGGTTAATGCCGTCCATCTTTTTGCAGGCCTCTTTATTAATATGTCCGTTATATTTATAAGTAACCGACCCTGCCACATAGGTATGCATCGCAGCCGCATGATATACAGCAGGGGAGAAGAACCGGAAACCATTTTCCTGCCTGCGGGCCAGTAAATTATAAATACAATTGATCGTGGTACCAGCTTCACCCGTCCGGGTGTAAGCCAGTTTTACCATATAATCGGTAGCATTCAGTTCATTTACATGCATCAGCACAGGCTCACAGGTGCCGCCGTTATCAGCCGTTGTAAAAAAAACAAATGCATCAGGGTCTTGCTCCATATAATTTTTATCAATCACCGTGGAGGCAAAAGGATTGTTCTTTACATCGTCTAAAAAAACCTCCAGGTCTTTCTTCAGCATGTCGGCAACAGCCGTATCCATCCTGTAAAATGCCATCGGGTTTACAGAAATATCTTTTACCTGTTCCTGTGCACAGGCCACAAGTTGCGTCAACAATAATAAAACAATGATCAACCTGGTCATACTATCATTTTACCGGAGTAAGGTATAAAGTTACAGCCCGGAGACGGTGAAATAAAGGGAATGCGATAAAATATGACCGGCGGTTTTTTCCCGCGGATTTTCGCAGAGAAAACCAATTAGCGAAGATCTGCGGGACAAATCAGCGTTCATCTGCGGGCAAAAGTTCCCGCTGATTTACGCAGAGAAATACACCGCGGATTTTCGCAGAGAAAACCAATCCGCGAAGATCTGCGGACTGATCAGCGTTCATCTGCGGGCAAAAGTTCCCGCTGATTTTCGCAGAGAAATACACCGCGGATTTTCGCAGAGAAAACCAATCACTGAAGATCTGCTGGACAAATCAGCGTTCATCTGCGGACAAAAGCTCCCGCTGATTTACGCAGAGAAAATACACCACGGATTTTCGCTGATAAAACCAGTCGGCGAAGATCTGCAGGCAAAAAACGCTTTTATATTTATTAAAATCTGTGCTACCTTTGCACCGGTCAAAAAATGACCTGGAATTTGGTGTAACCTGCAATTACCCAATTATTATTAATTTCCCGCTTAGCGGGATCAAATTTCAAACATATGCCTTTACACAACCGTATTTCCCGCCAGGAATTAAAGGATCGTATTGCCAATGATCCCACACCCCGAACCACGATATCCTTTTACCAGTATTTTGCCATTGAGGAGCCTGTGCTGTTCCGTAACGAAATATACAGGGCTCTGAACGAATTGGGGGTTATGGGTCGCATTTATGTGGCAAAAGAGGGTATCAATGCGCAGATCAGCGTACCCACAGAGAACTTTGAGGCCCTGAAAGCTTACCTCTATACTATTCCGGCGCTTAACGGGCTGCGTTTGAACATAGCCGTTAATGATGATGGCAAATCCTTTTATGTATTGGATATCAAAGTGCGGGAAAAAATAGTGGCCGATGGTATTGATGACCCCGGTTTTGACATGGCCAACAAAGGCAGATATGTGAACGCGCAGGAGTTTAACGAACTCACCAATGATCCCGATACCATCGTGATCGATATGCGTAATCATTACGAGTTTGAAGTAGGTCATTTTGAAAAAGCCATCGAAATACCCAGTGATACCTTCCGGGAACAATTACCCATGGCGGCCGATATGATGGCGGAAAACAAAGACAAAAACATCATCATGTACTGTACAGGCGGCATCCGTTGCGAAAAAGCATCTGCCTATATGTTACACAAAGGATTTAAAAATGTATTTCACCTGGAAGGGGGAATTATTAATTATACCAACCTGGTAAAAGAAAAGGGACTGGAAAACAAATTCCATGGTAAAAACTTTGTGTTTGACCAACGTCTGGGTGAAAGAATAACCGACGAGGTAATTGCCAACTGTCACCAATGCGGCAAGCCGGCCGATACACATACCAATTGTGTAAATGATGCCTGTCACCTGTTATTTATACAATGTGAAGAGTGCAAAGAAAAATTTGAGAACTGCTGCAGCCAGGAATGCCAGGATTTCATTCACTTGCCGGAGGAAGAACAAAAAAGATTAAGGAGCGGTATTGATAAGGGCAGAAACGTGTTCAACAAATCGAAGAGCAGGCTGCAACATAAAATGAATAAATAAAACTTATTGATCCGGTCATTCAACCACCATTAAATTACACCGTTTTGAAAAAACTACTCCTTTTCTGCCTTACACTTACCGTTTTACTTTCCTGTAAAGAGGATAAAGGCCTCAGCAACGCCAAACTGGAAGGTGGCTGGCTGGTTTTATACCCAGATCATAATCAACTGACCCGTGACCAGAAAAAGAGTTATGCCATGGTGCAGGACTCTGTTGTAGGTCTATTAGGCTTAAAAGTATTAAGGTGGGATGCTAAAGGCCGGTTTTCCCAGGTTGACAGCTTGTATAAAACACCCGGGGAATGGGAATTGTTACCTGATGCTGTAATACATATTACCAGCGGCGGCAAAGGTTTGAATGTATTTTATGGTAAAGAGGCAGTGCTGGAAAAGGACATTTTAAAAATGTCAGAAAAAATTGATGCAGGTGCTGAACAGGTAAGCATTGTATGGAACCTGAAAAGGATCACTGATAAAAAATATAAACCTTTGTTTACCGATGAAGGCAATAACTGGCGTCAACGCCCTGTAACCAGTGAGGATAAAACGGCCATTACAAAACGTTTGCTGGACATGCTGGAATACTATTCGCTGTATTACGAGATCGTATCCGAGTCTAGCAGCTTTTTTGTAGGCCAGCGGGTTCATTTACCCTTTAAATATTACCAGCATGGAGTAGGGATGGTGCCTTTTGAACCGGAAAGTCCTTTTGCCTCCTATTTCTATAATGCGGAACAGGCGCAAATGGCTTATGACCTGTTATCTGATGGCATGAGTGAATTAAGTAACTATGGCAAATACCCTTCGGGAAAAAATTATGTTATAGAATATTCGATGTTCATGACAAAAATGAAAGAGACCATTGCCGCGCAACAAGGCATTAAATAATGTAAACGTAAAAGGGACCTCAATATTGAAGTCCCTTTTTTCCAAATGATTTGCTATAATAAATATTACCAGCGATTGTTGGAATGAGCAGGTCTTGCAGGACGCTCTTCTTTAGGACGAGCAACCATAACCTTAATAGTACGACCGTCAACGGTAGCACCATCTAACTCAGCGATAGCTTTTTCAGCAGCAGCGTCATCAGGCATTTCAACAAAACCAAAACCTTTACTACGGTTAGTGAATTTGTCTGTAATAACTTTAGCAGAACTTACTTCACCATACTCTGCGAAATAGCTTCTCAAATCTTCGTCAATAACAGCGAAGCTGAGGTTTGAAACATAAATGTTCATTCAAGAGAAATTAAAATAAATAAAAATACTTGAGAAAACAGGGTAAAGAAGACTTACTATCAAGACAACGAATGCTTAGCAGAAATTATCGTTCACTTACACGAGGCTGTAAAACTCAAATTGACTGTGCAAAGATAGTTGGTTTTCATCAGAAACAATTTTTAATTTTGAAAATCAGGAATCTGTAACAATTTGCTAACAATGGTGACTTTTGACACGCAGATAAAAAAATTCGGCGCTAATGGCGATAAAACAGGCTGGACCTATGTTACAGTGCCCCAGGATATTGCCGCGCAGTTAAAACCAGGCAATAAAAAGGGCTTTAAAGTAAAAGGTAAACTGGATAATTTTTCCATTGCCATGGTTGCGCTGATACCCATGGGCGATGGCAGTTTTATTATTCCCTTAAATGCCGCTTTCCGGAAAGGTATTGCCAAAAAGGTAGGCGCCATGTTACGGGTGCAGTTAAAAGAGGATAAAGCGGTATACCAGCTGAATAATTTTTTTATGGATTGCCTGGCTGACGCACCGGAAGCCCTGGCATTCTTTAATACGCTCAATAACAGTCATAAAAACTATTTCAGTAAATGGATCGACAGCGCCAAAACAGATGCCACCCGCGACAAACGGATAGCACAGTCTATTTATGGCCTGGAAAGAAAGATGGATTATGGCGCTACTATCCGTTTTCACCAAAAGAAAGATTTATAAGGATAGTTTACCGGTTTTAATGTCATAACAACCGTTTATCCAGGACTGCATGATACTTTTTACGCAGATATAACTTAACTTACCAGGCAATACTCTTTTATCTGCTTTTTAGTATTATGAACCGACTGCTACATTTCTTTGTATCCATGGTATGTTTACTGGCCTATACCCGGATTACGGCACAGGAGCTGACATTACCCGAAAAAATAGCCCGGCAACTTGCCCATAACGAACAGTATTTCCGCACCAATGAATTGTATTTACACATTGACAAATCAGTGTACGTTAATAATGAAAACATCTGGTTTGCCGGTTACCTGTTAAAAACAGCGGTGGATATTACCCGACACCATACCATGCATGTGGTATTGAGTAACAGCAGCACCAAAAAAATAGCCGGCTATGATAAGTTTGTCATGGAAAACGGTTTATCTGCCGGTAATATCTTCCTCGCCGATTCATTACCTGCCGGCGATTATGACCTTATTGCTTATACCAATACTTTCACAGAGGACCAACCCAATAAAACCTTCTTCCAGCAACGCATCAGTATTAAATCGGCCCGTAAAGATCTCTTTACAGTGGAACTGGATAAACCCCTGGCCGGCACTACTGATACTTTAACCGTTCCGTGTAAAATAACTACGGCTGAATCCTATGATGCCAAAATGGCTTTGGTGAATTATCAGGTCATTGCCAATGGCAATAAGATCTATGAAAGCACCGGCAGTACCAATAATTATGGTGAGATCAATATAAAAGTTCCCCTGTTATCACATCCTGCGCAATATGAATGGCATGCGACCATTAAAGAAGATAAAAAAATATTTACCACTAAAAAAGACATCAGCACCTTATCCCGTCAGGTTATCATTAACTGGTACCCGGAAGGCGGCAGCCTGGTGGACGGTCTGCCCTCCAGGCTTGCGTTTGAAGCGCTTACGGTTACCGGTAAACCGGTGGCTTTACAAGGCAAACTGGTATCCTCTTCGCAAACGGTAATCCCGCTGCAAACCAATGCCGCAGGGCTTGGAGTTGCGGCTTTTAAACCCAACAAGGCCGAAACCTATACATTGGTAATTGATGACAGTACTTACCAGGTAAGGAATTTCTCCCTGCCGGAAGTTAAACCGGAGGGTTATGTATTGCAATTGCAGCATGCCTTACCCGTGGATACCCTTACCATGCGCATCTATAATAAACAAATGCCGGAGGAAGCCTGGGTGCTGGTACACGATTACCGCACCGCTTTCAGTTATTTTCCTGTACGGTTCAAAAACAATGTGGTACAGTTTAAAATGCCCGTTACGGATATGCCTGCAGGACTTGCATTTATTACCTTAATTACAAAAGATGGCGAACCATTGGCCGAAAGAAGCCTGTTCTTTGGTCATCACATGCTTCCGGTTTTACAGGCAAAAGCCGATGCCGCCCAATATAAGAAACGCAGCAAGGTAACTATTGACCTGCAGGCCTCTATGCCCGATAATAGCCCGGTTCCAGCCGTATTTTCCACTGCCGCGGTTTTGTATAAAAGAGTAGACACTACCAGTTTTCAGCATATCCTGCCTTATGCTGCATTGAATGGTTTTATACAAAACGGTATTATCTCCAAATCACAGTTGACCAACCTGCAGCATAAAGAAGAACTGGAAATGTTTCTCCTGACACGTTGCTGGACGAATTTCAGGGAATTACATCCCCAAAAAAATCCCGTTCTCACAAAACTGCCCCCGGTGGAACTGAATGCAGGAGGAAAAGTATTGCAGTATGAAAAAAAACTAAAAAAACCTGTACAGGTGGGGATTTTCAATAAAGACGGCTTTGACATCATTGAAACAGATTCATCGGGTAATTTTATCGTGCCGCCTCAAATGCTCGCCACTTCGGCCGATAATAAAATAAGCCTGTTCATCAACGCCGTTAAAAACAAAGAAAGTCATACCATTATATTGAACAAACAGGAAGAAGAACTGGCAGAGCAGATTTCCCGGCTATACTTTTTACAACACCTGTTAATTAAAGCGCAGCTACCGGAGGAGGAAAAAAGGGAGATCAATAAAATACCCACTTTAACCAATGTAGTAGTAACCAGTAAAGATAAAAAGGATGAATTTAATGCGATGAAAACTGATTTTGATTATGTCAGCACAACCTGTAACGATTATGTGTGCATGAATAATATACTCAACTGCCGCAACCACCCTAATGGTTCACCTGCCATTGACGGCATGACTTATTCGTCCGGTGGCAGATTGATCGTTTATCACTGCGCCAATAACAATAAGAATAAAAAAGAGCAGGAAACTTTTATAAAGATCAAAGGACGTTATTATACCAAAGAGTTTTATAAAGCCGATTACGCTAAATTCAATCCACCCGACCCGGAGATATCCAGCACCTTATTCTGGCAGCCGGTGACCATTACCAACGAAAAGGGCGAGGCAAAACTGGAGTTTTACACCAATGACCTGCCGGGTGTGTATGCCTGTATCATTGAAGGAATAACCGATAAAGGGGTAGTGCAGCAACAAATTTTATTCAAAGTAAATAACGAGTGATGCTTTAATATACTTCGTTATTACGTTTGTATTTGGCCAGGCGTTTTTTTGCCCTTAACAGTTTGCTGTTAATATTGTTTTTCTCTTTAGGGGTAAGAATGCCGTCCATTTTATACTTTTCAATAGTATAAACGATCACGTCCTGCTCTTTTAATAATTTATTATACTCCAGTTCGGTGATCTGTTTCTTTTTGTAAGCAGATTTAATATCTTTTTCCAGTTCTTTTTGCTGCTTTTCAAATGATTTATCATTCTTATTCACAGCCAGTAACGATAAGGATAAACTCATGGTAATAGCCAGTAAAATCACTTTCATAACGCAAAATTTTTGTATAAATATTTCAATTACCGTGCCTGCAAGGCTAATAATTGTTAAAATTCCACAATAACAACGTCATTCATCATCCTATCTATTGCACTACAATTTCTGTGATCACCGCTTTACCTAAAGCTTCATTCACCCGTTTAATGATATTATCTTTCTGGTAACGCAGTTCATGTTTCAGGGGGGCAACATCGGTGCTGATAATTAGTTTGTTGCCAAAAATCTGCAGTTTTTTAGTATACCGGGCAACAGTTTTACCCATAATATGCTCCCACACATCATAGATCTGCATTGCCTGGATATCGCCCCTGATCCGGCTTTTATCCAGGAATTGTTGTATGGCATCACCTAAGGAATACTCGCCCATATTGCAATAATTAATTATAAGTTTACCCTGCAAAGGTACAAATACTCCGGTTAATGCTCACCGTAACAGATCGTTAATACAGGTAAAATGTCATCAGAGCTCCAGCATATCAAATTCAATACCCAGGTTCTCCAGTTGTTGGGTCAGGCGCTGTGCATTGGTATCAGTTATAAAAACCTGTCCTTCATCGGATTGGCAAACATGGTGTAGCAAATTACTGATCCTGGACTCATCCAGTTTCTCAAAAATATCGTCGAGCAACAAGATAGGCGCAAATTTTTTCTGCTCTTTCAGCACATCTGTTTCGGTAAGTTTCAGGGCAAACAGCAGGCTTTTCCTTTGTCCCTGTGAGGCAATGGATTTAAAGGACTGGTTACCAAACTGAATATCCAGGTCATCGCGGTGCGGGCCGGCCGTTGTGCGTTGCGCATATATATCCTTATTTCTTTGGGCCTGTAATAATTCTTTCAGGCCTGATGTGTGTAACTGGCTGTCATAGATCAGGCGGATATCTTCCGGCTGCTGGGCAATGTTCTGGTAAGTATGTTTTACAGCCGGTAAAAAAGTGACCATAAAATCCCTGCGAACGGTAAAAATATATTCACCGGGGCCTATCAGCTGTTCATCCAGTATATCCAGTAAAGACAAATTCTTCTGACCGGTTTCGGCAAAGGATTTTAAAAGGGCATTACGTTGCAGCAATACCTTATTGTAAACGATCAGTTGTTGCAGGTAGGTAGCATCCAGCTGCGACAGCAGGGCATCCATAAAGCGGCGGCGCTCTTCACTGCCACCGGTGATCAGTACCGCATCATCCGGTGCAATAATTACACAGGGATAACGGCCGATATGCTGTGAAAACTTATCATATAACTGTCCATTAATGGCAAACTCCTTCTTGCCTGTCTCACGCAGTAAACAGGTTGCTTTTTCCACCTGTTGTTGTACTACAAACTCACCTTCCAGCCTGAAGCCCTGCTGCCCGGCCTGTACACAATTAGCATCAGTACGGGTAAAATAACTTTTGGTAAAACAGAGGTAATGGATGGCATCCAGCAAATTGGTTTTACCATGCCCGTTATTACCGCAGATACCTATTACCGGTTTGGTAAAGCTGAACTTCCGGTTGGTATAGTTTTTAAACTGTAATAATGATATGGACTGCAAATACAGCATAGTATTGCAAGATAAGGCAGTAAACTATAAAAACGATAAAGTGCTTTTATTCAAACAGCGCCGGTTAAAAAAACTTCTTTATATTCGGGGCGATTGCAATACATGCCTGTAAAAATATTTTTATGTCAACACAACCTAAATACGATCCTGTTAAATATAAAACGCCAACCGGCAGCACCCTTACCTGTAAAGGCTGGGTACAGGAAGCCGCCCTGCGGATGTTATTAAACAATTTAGATCCGGAAGTGGCTGAACGCCCCGATGACCTGATCGTGTACGGCGGCAGGGGTAAAGCTGCCCGTAATTTTGATGCGCTGGATAAGATCATTAAAGGGCTTACTATACTGGAGAATGATGAGTCCTTACTCATACAATCAGGTAAACCCGTAGGCATTTTAAAAACACATGCCGATGCACCCCGGGTACTCATCAGTAACTCACAACTGGTTCCCAACTGGGCCAACTGGAAACATTTTGAAGAGCTGGAGAAAAAAGGCCTCATGATGTATGGCCAGATGACCGCCGGCAGCTGGATCTATATCGGCAGCCAGGGTATTGTACAGGGTACTTACGAAACTTATGCAGCCGCAGCCGATAAACATTTCGGTGGCTCTTTAAAAGGTACTTTAAATGTTACCGCCGGCCTGGGTGGTATGGGCGGCGCCCAGCCGCTGGCCATCACCATGAACGAAGGGGTAGCCCTGGTAGCAGAAGTAGAGGAATGGCGCATTGACAAAAGACTGGATACAAAATACCTCGACGAAAAATACACCGATATTGATGCTGCTATTAAAGCGGCTTTACAATACAAACAATCCGGCACCGCTAAAAGTATTGGTGTACTGTGTAATGCAGTAGACCTGCTGCAACGTTTACTGGATAAAAACATTATCCCCGATACACTGACCGACCAGACCAGTGCACATGACCCCCTGATCGGTTATGTACCATATATCCTGACCAACGAAGCAGCCAATGCCTTACGCAATAATGATCCTGATGCGTATATGAAACTCAGTTACCAGAGTATGTACCTGCATGTACAACTGATGTTGCAACTGATGGATAAAGGCGCTATCACATTTGATTATGGTAATAATATCAGGGCCAGGGCCAGGGAGTTTGAGGAAAGTCAGGAAGTCAGAAAAACAGTACCGGCTTTCCCGCTGAACCGCTGTTTTGATTTCCCGGGTTTTGTACCGGCTTATATCCGTCCCCTGTTTTGCGAGGGGAAAGGCCCTTTCCGCTGGGCTGCCTTAAGCGGTGACCCGGCCGATATTGCCGTGACCGATGAACTCATCATGAATATGTTCCCGGAAAATAAAGGTTTGATGCGGTGGATGAAAATGGCCCGCGAAAAAATTGCTTTCCAGGGCTTACCTGCCCGTATCTGCTGGCTGGGCCAGGGCGAAAGGGAAAAAGCTGGATTAGCATTTAATGAACTGGTAAAGACCGGTAAAGTAAAAGCGCCTATTGTTATAGGACGTGATCACCTGGATACAGGTAGTGTGGCCAGCCCTAACCGGGAAACCGAAGCTATGCTGGACGGCAGCGATGCCGTGGCTGACTGGCCATTACTGAATGCTTTGGTAAATACCGCCGGTGGCGCCAGTTGGGTAAGTTTACACCATGGTGGCGGGGTAGGCATGGGCTACAGTATACATGCCGGCATGGTGATTGTTGCCGACGGTACGCCGGAAGCCGCAGCACGCCTGAGCCGTGTATTGCGCAATGATCCGGGTATGGGCGTTATCCGCCATGCCGATGCGGGTTATGAACTGGCCATAGAAACAGCAAAGCAAAACGGGTTAGACCTTGATAGTAAATTATAACGCACCATAACAGATTATACTAATTTTACAAAAAACAGCAAACAGATGAGCCAGTTAGATATCAGCGTACCACACCAGTTACCACAGGAAGAAGCATTGAGCCGTGTAAAAAACCTGCTGGCACAGGTACAGGAGGAACAAAAGCATCTTATTGATGATCTCTCAGAAGAGTGGGATGGTAATAATGCTAAATTCAGTTTTAATGCCAAAGGCTTTTCGCTGGACGGCACCATACAGGTAAATGAAAAAGATGTGACCATACAGGGTGACCTGCCCTTTATGTTATCTTTTTTTAAAGGTAAGATCGAAGAAGTAATTAAAAACAAAGCGGCGGCTATCCTTTCTTAATGATAATGAAATTCAACATTATTCAAATTGACCGGTCGCAGAGTGACCTGGTGATCGAACTCTTTGATCAATACCGGGTATTTTACAAAAAAGCATCAGACCTGGCACTGGCAAAGAAATTTATCCAGGCCAGGTTAGACAACGGCGAATCCATCATATTTGTAGCGCTGGATAAAACAAAGCCCGTAGGTTTTACACAACTATATCCCAAATACTCCTCGGCCAGGGCTGTTAAAAACTGGATATTAAATGACCTGTATGTAAAAGCTGACTACCGGAAGCAGGGCATAGGCGAAGCTTTAATTAAAACGGCTATGCAGTTTGCCACACAGCAGGAGGCCGTTTTTGTAGAGCTCTCCACTGCCGTAGACAATTTTACCGCACAAAACCTGTACGAACAAATAGGTTTTGTAAAACAGGAGCCCGAAACTGATTTTTATACCTACCGCATTAACCTGTCGCAGTCCTGATACTCATGAAAGCCTGTATACCACTAGCCATATACTAAATTCTAACATCTATATACTACACACTAATATCTATATACTAAATACTAATTTCTATATACCACATACTAATATCTATATACTAAATACTAATTTCTATATACCACATACTAATATCCATATACTCAGTCTAATTCCTAACTTTGCTCCTTAAATTCACATTTTTGAGCGCAACCGTTTTTTTATTTACGCCTCCCTTCACGCAATTGAATACCCCGTACCCGGCAACGGCTTATTTAAAAGGTTTTTTAAACACGAAGAACATTGCCTCATTCCAGGCCGACCTGGGTATAGAAGTAACCCTGGCCTTATTCTCCAAAAAAGGTTTAACGGAGGTTTTTGCGCATATTCAGCAGCAAAACGGCACACCCTCGGATAATGCAGCCCGGATCATTGCTTTACAGGATGACTATATTGCCACTATCGACGATGTAATATTGTTTTTACAGGGCAAAAATCCAACCCTGGCGCACCTGATCTGTAAACGTGATTTTTTACCCGAAGCCTCCCGTTTTCAGCAACTGGATGACCTGAACTGGGCATTCGGCAGTATGGGCACACAGGATATGGCCAAACACCTGGCCACCATGTACCTGGAAGACCTGTCGGACCTGATCAAAGAATGCGTGGATGACCATTTTGGTTTCAGCCGTTATGCCGAAAGACTGGCCCGCTCCGCCAATAGTTTTGATGAGCTGTACCAGACCCTGCAAAACGAGCCTACGTTTATTGATAATATACTAACCGGTCTTTTGACCGAAAAAATGAACAGGCTGCAACCTGCACTGGTGGCTATTTCTGTACCGTTCCCCGGTAACTTATATGCGGCCTTGCGTTGCGGCAAATACATAAAAGACCATTTCCCGCAATCCAGAGTAGTGATGGGTGGCGGCTTTGCCAATACCGAATTACGTTCATTAAGCGATGCCCGCGTTTTTGAATTCCTCGATTTTATAACCCTGGATGATGGCGAAGCGCCTTTTGAAAACCTGATCGCTTATATACAGGGCAATAAAGCATTACATGAATTAAAACGGACCTTTACATTGGTAGACGGCACCGTTACTTATTTCAACAACCCATCCTGCAGCGATTATAAACAGGGGCAGGTGGGTACTCCTGATTACAGCGATCTTTTACTGGATAAATATATCTCAGCCATTGAAGTGGTGAACCCCATGCACCGCCTGTGGAGCGATGGACGCTGGAATAAACTGACCATGGCCCACGGTTGTTACTGGGGTAAATGTACTTTCTGTGATATCTCGCTGGATTATATCAAAGTATATGAACCCATTGCCGCCTCCTTATTATGCGACCGCATGGAGGAGATCATGCAGCAAACCGGGCAAAATGGTTTTCACTTTGTAGATGAAGCGGCACCACCGGCCCTGATGCGGGCCCTGGCTATCGAGATCATTAAACGTAAACTCACCGTATCCTGGTGGACCAATATCCGCTTTGAAAAAAGTTTTACCCGCGATCTTTGTCTCTTGCTCAAAGCCTCCGGCTGTATTGCCGTATCCGGTGGATTGGAAGTAGCATCGGACCGTTTACTGGAACTGATACAAAAAGGCATTACCGTAGCACAGGTGGCCAAAGTAAATAAACACTTTACCGATGCCGGCATCATGGTACATGCTTATCTCATGTATGGCTTTCCCACACAAACCGAACAGGAAACCATCGACTCACTGGAGATGGTACGCCAGATGTTCAAAGAAGGGGTGCTGCAATCCGCTTACTGGCACCAGTTTGCCATGACGGCACATAGTCCTGTGGGATTATACCCCGAACAGTTCAGTGTAAAAAAAGTAAGCGATGCGGTAGGCACATTTGCCAATAATGATATTGTACATACCGATCCTACCGGTGCTGATCATGATATGTTCAGCTTTGGTTTAAAAAAATCCTTACTCAACTTCATGCACGGTATCGGGTTGAACGATCCTTTACATAAATGGTTTGATTTTAAAACACCCAAAACCACGGTGACTCCCGATTTTATTGCCAAAGCCCTGAACGATCACGATATGTTATCCTTTAAACCCAATGCAAAAGTGATCTGGTTAGGCAAACAGACCAAAACAGAATACTTTACCCAATCTAAAAAAGGCAATACCCGCGAAATGGCCACCCTGCATATCGCCACCCGGAAACAAACCCACCAGGTACAATTGCCCAGGGCACAGGGGGAGTGGTTCATCAACCTGTTACCGCAATTATCGGTGAACAACACCAAAATATTGACCCTGCAGGAAATAAAAGACAGCTACAATGCGGCCGGCCTGGAAGATTTTGAATTATTCTGGGATAATAAACCGGTGAGCAATATGCATAAGATGGGTTTATTGCGGTTGTAGGTTATTTTTTGTCAGCCCAGCTGCAGTAACTGCTATCATCGTCCCTTGCGACGCTCCTTTCAGCTTTTGGTTCTGTGGGCAACATACAAGCTACCGTTCCTGTCTCATGAACCGAACCAACCAGTGTACGACGTCATGCCCATGCCATGGTTCGTGTCTCACGAACCATAACTTATAGATTATACAACATGCGACCCCGCTGGGGTCGTACCCTGATTTATAAATTGCGTAAGCTATAAACATGTTATCCCTCCGGGATAAATCATAGTTCCTATCTAACGAATCAACAGCGGAAACATTATGCCCATGCCATGGTTCCTGTCTCACGAATCAAATTACTATTAATAAACCCATGCCGTGGTTCGTGTCTCACGAACCAAATCTTTACACACATAAAACATGCGACCCCGCTGGGGTCGGTATTGCATTTTTAAATTGCATGTGCTATAAATATGTTATCCCTCCGGGATAAATGATAGTTTGTATCTAACGGATCAACAATGGGTCGCGTCATGCCGACGCAGGAGGCATCTCCTGCATATAAAGAATTATTACCTGATGGAAAAGACCTCTCCTTTGTCGAGGTGACGGTTACTACCATATGACATATTAAAGCCATGGTTCGTGAGACACGAACCATGGCTTTAAAAATGACAATTGTAAGTTTGCTTACTTCGCAATATCTATCTTCACTTTTTTATTTTTTATTTTTTCATTTTTAATTAACCGCAAAGTCTCGTTCATCTTTATCTTTTTAACGGCCACAAAACTGAAAAAATCTTTTACTTCAATTAAACCGATATCTTCTTTTTTAAGGTGGGCTTTATTACTTAAAAAACCAACGATATCCACTTTATTCACTTTATCCTTTTTACCGGCTGCTACAAATATGGTAGACCATTTAGGTTTTTCAGGTAAAATAGTTTCCTGGGGTAATTCAATGGGTTCAGCTTCCGGCACATAGGCCGGTGTTTTCTCCTCCGGGCCAATGATCAGTATCACCGTACCACTGGCATCCATACGGGCCGTACGGCCGTTACGGTGAATAAAACTATCCTCAGTATTGGGGATATGGTAGTGAACGATATAACGGATATTCGGTACATCCAGTCCTCTTGCGGCCAGGTCGGTTGTTACCAGTATATTGGAAGTGCCGTTCCTGAATTTACATAAGGCGCTGTCACGTTCCTGCTGTTCCATAGAGCCATGGTAGAATACATTGGTAATGCTTTGTTCCGTCAGGTAAGCACTTACCCGTTCAACCGATTCGCGGTGGTTACAAAATACAACAGTTGACCGGTTGCCTAAATAACAAACCAGCCTGAACAAACTCTCCAGTTTGTCCTTGTCAGCACTGTTCACCACTTTAAAGGCCAGTTTTTCCGGTGAGGCTTCTTCATCGGTTAAAAAATTCAACACCTGCCGGTCCTTTAATCCTACAAAAGCAGGTACCTCCACGGCCTGTGTGGCCGATGTAAGCATACGCTTTTTTATATTAGGTAAAGAACCGATAATAAAGGCCATTTCTTCTTCAAAACCTGCTTCCAGCGATTTATCAAACTCATCCAATATGAGTGTTTCTATGCTGTCGGTGGTGATATTGCCCCTGCGTATATGATCGGCCAGGCGGCCGGGAGTACCAATTAACAATGCAGGAGGTTCTATTAAATTATTCTCTTCCGTTTCCCGTAAATGACCACCGTAACAGCAGGTAACTTTAAAACCGCTTCCCAGGCTTTTAAATACTTTTTCAATCTGCATGGCCAGTTCCCGGGCAGGTACGATAATGATGGCCTGTGTTTTTTTATTATCAGGTTGAAAGCGCGATAACAGGGGAAGTAAAAAAGCCAGGGTTTTGCCGGAACCAGTTGCCGATAGCAATACAATGTCCTTTTCTTTTTCATTAGCTTCTATGGAAGCCAGTTGCATCTCGTTAAGCGCATTAATATTTAACAATGCCAGTATATGGTCAAAATTGTCCTTTATATTACTCATAGCGGCAAAAATACGTACAAATAGGGGAGTGAGCCCATTTATCACGATGCAGGCGGTAAAATGTGGTTTTTGGCATAATAATTAGGTTGATAAGTATAAACGATCTGTTATGCGTAAAAAAACAGCACCCATTAAAAATGAAGAGGAAGTAGCAAAGAATCCGGATAAAAAGATTGACGAGGATTTTAAAGGATTCCCGCATGGCCATGCCAGTAAAAAGATCATTAAGCCCAAAACAAAAAATGATAAAAAAACTGCCCGGGTTGACAAGGAGAACAAATAAAAATATCCCCGTCCTTATGTAAAATTATTTTTTACGGCATCTTTTAAGAGAGACGATTTAGTTCAACTTAAAAGATGTTGTATGAGTAATAGTATCAAACTGAGTATCCCGGAGCCCTGCCACGAGAACTGGGCAAATATGACCCCGGCTGAGAAAGGAAAATTCTGTGGCGCCTGCCAGAAGCAGGTGATCGACTTCACCGGTTTATCCGACACCGAACTGGCAGTTTTTTTTATCAAACATAAAAATACCGGTGTATGTGGGCGTATGCATACCCAACAGATCAATAAGCCTTTACCGGTTCCAACTCCCAAAAAGAAAATATTGCCTTATGTGCTGGGCATTGGTTTGCCTGCACTCTTATTATCCTGTAATAACGAATTGCAAGGCAAGGTACTGGTAGGTGAAATAGATATGGTTACCGCGTCAACACCAGATATCATTGTTTCAAACATGACCACACCACCCAAAACCAGGACAATTACCGGCAAAGTAACCGGTGCTGATGGCATGGGTATTCCACAGGTATTGGTAACGATTAAAAATACTGATTACTCCGCCATTACAAATGAAAAAGGCGAATACACCATCATATATGGGGGCTCAAATAATAAACCGGTGATCGAGATCAGTCAATGGGGTTATCTCCCCTTCAGTAAAAAAATAAGCATCAAAGCAAAAAACAATGCCGTTGCCTCCATTCCTGTTTGTCTTAAACCGGACGATCAATCGCCCCGCGAAATCATCATGGGCCTGGTAGCCCCGGCACCGGTAAAAAAATAAAAGGCGACTTTTTATGTAATCCCTAAATCGGCGGCATCCTTCCTGTGTTAACATTAACACAAACCCAAAATTGCTGCTTTATGGCCAAAACAATTGAATTAAGCGTTCCGGAGCCCTGCCAGGAGAACTGGAACGACATGACCCCAACGGAGAAAGGACGCTTTTGTGCTGCCTGCCAGAAAGATGTGGTTGATTTTACCAATATGGGACAGGCCGAACTGGTCGCCTTTTTCAGGAAGAAAACCTCAGGTAATGTTTGCGGACGTTTTTACGAAGACCAGCTAAATAATCCCATGCCTGTACCGGTTAAACGTATTCCCTGGGCCAGGTATTTTTTCCAGATCACTTTGCCGGCATTTATTGCTTCGGGTAAGTTAATGGCACAGGGTAAAGTAGTGCCGGAGTATAAAAAAAATGAGACCGAAGTTATACTTGTTGCAGGCAGTGTTCTCCGGGAAAAAAAACAAAGCCCGGTACAGGTAACTTCCGTAAAGGGACAGGTTACCGATGAAACGGGTAACGGCATTCCTTATGCCAGTATTATTAACAAAAAAACAAAAGCCGGTGTGGCGGCCGACAGCCTCGGATATTTTATATTAAAGGATGTTCATTTGCTCGAAGGCAGCGAATATACCGTATCTGCTGTAGGTTATACATCTAAAACCTTTTTTGTTTCGAGGATAAATGAAAACAAAAGTTTACAGGTGTCGCTTGTTGCCAATAATACTTTGGAGGAAATAGTGCTTACTACACCTCTCACTATCAGGTGCGGCCGCACAAGCAGTGGTGTAGTGATGATTAATTCAAAAAGTCTTACGGAGGATATAAAACCCTTTCCTGTTCAATCATTGGCCACCTCGCTCGACGGAAGAGTACCCTCTCCAAACAAAGTAAATATTTATCCCAATCCTGTCGAAGTTAATAAATCCCTTACCATACAGTTGAACATTGAATCAGCAGGCAAATATCAATATCATATACTATCGATAGAAGGCAAACTGGTTCTCTCCGGAATAAAGGAGTTTATGGCAGGCGCAAACAACTTTAATTTGCCGATTGATACCCGGTTTACTCCCGGCACTTACATTATACAAATACAGGACGAAAAAGGTAAGGAGCAGCTAAGCAGTAAATTTATTGTACAACGTTAATTACAGGCTACCATCCGGCACAATAAAAAAGGCTGCACACCTGGTGCAGCCTTTTTGTGAGGTTAACGCTATTGCTCAACTCAGTTCATCTGCTTTAACGGTATTACCCAGGGGTTGTCCACACTCCCGATATTATCATCAACGGTAAAGCTGACCTGCTGGGTTGATTCATACATGTACCCGTTTTTGGCATTGTAGTAACGGAAGCTGAGGTTACTTTGTTCAGAAGCACTGCCATGTATCTGTACATAAAACAGGGTGGTACCATTGTTGGTCACCTGCGCCCCTTTACCCCGGCATTCGGTGCCGACAAACACGCCCAGTTGATCGGTGATATTGATGGCCTTATTAATAGCCTCATCAATTTTAATAACAGCGGTCATACTGTAAGGATATAACTCCTTTTTAACCAATACCCAATCGGGTGTGCCGAAACTGGTTCCTTTTTTATCCTTTTTGCAAGCCATGCCGGTTAATAAAGTAATGATCAGCAGGCTTATGATAGATAGTTTTTTCATGTTTACTGTTTAAAGCGTGATTACAGTTTGGTTGTTTTATACACCCTTGCTTTTTCGTTTACATACACGGTAATGATGTACACACCGGATTGCGCAGGTAAGCCGTTATTGTCTTTTCCGTTCCACTGCAGGTTGTATGAATGGCCAACTGCAGTTAGTTTGTTGCCACGATAGACAAGATTTCCTGCTGCATCATGTACCAGCATTTGCAAGGTATTACCCGCCGCTGTAGTTTCATTGGCCATATTTACCTGCACGGTCACCTGGTTGGTAAATGGTGTAGGATAAATTTTATCTTCTGCCGTTACCGCAATACTGCTGAAACGGAGTACATAAGGATTAACAATAGTACCCGCATAACCATTGGCATTGTAAATAACCGGATCATGGGCTGTGGCAATTACCTGGCCATTGCGTTCCAGTGCAAAGTGTAACTGTTGTGCTGTACTGCCAGCAATATTGATGAACAGGGTAGGCTTACCGGTTACCGGGTTGTTCACAGAGCCAGCCTGGCCTCTCAATTCCGTACCGGCATAAGCCAGTATTTTATCACCGGGGAGTAATTGGGTCTGTTCATCCGGGACGGCTACCATGGTCATATTTTCCGCGTATTGGTAGTTATTATCTACCGGCGCTTCCAGGCTGTTTAATCTAATCCTGTTATAACCTGTGAGAATACCTGTGATAGTAGGGTATACAAAGCTTACATCATTGGCAGCTTTACGGTATAACATATATCCTTTACCAGGTTCCAGGTAAGTGAGGGTGCCCACCCAGCCATTACGGGAATCGTACATGGCAAAACCTGTCTGTGATTTGATCACATCATCATCAGTTGCAGGATAATCGGCCAGCGCTTCCTTGATGTTGATATTGGTTTGCGGTATATAACTGATATAATTCCACCTGCCGCCTTTAACCGGTATATGTATTTTTTCAGTATCCACAATACCCGGCACACTCAGGGTTTGTTCATTGGCCGTTTTTAACATGAAGAGGGATGTATTGTTGAACTGTCTCAACAGGCCAACCCAACCTTCAGTGGCAGAATAACTGTCAAAGCCGATCTCTTCATTCTTCACAATATCGCCCGCTGCCCAGTTGCCACTGGCCAATGTGCTGTTAACACTGTTTAAGGCAGGGCTTTTTAATCCGAAGGAGATCCAGTTCCAGCCTTTGTTTAATGCCACATTCTGGAAGATGGTTTCGTTACCCTCAAATATAATGGGGTTACGTACCGTACCATAGATGGTATCGTTGATAAAGCTTACCGGAACCGATGGTGTAGCCAGGTAGGTTTTACCCGTAGCGGCTTCCCATATCCTGAACTCTACATTTTGTTTACGCACCTCATTGCTATACATGGTTAACAGGCTGTACCAGTTATCGTTGCCGGCAATATACGTGCTGTTGGTAACACCGATACATTTACCATTCACAAAGGCCGCCAGCATATCTTCCGGATTGCTGGAGAAGGCGCCCCTGGTTTTTATTTTTCCGTAAACGGTCATATTGTATTTATAATCCGCCGGGTTAACCACCCATGCCGGCTTAACACCATTTACTTTCAGGTTAATGGACAAAGGAGCCGATTCCTGGTTATCGTTTAATAAGTAAACCGTTTCATCGTAAGCGCCTACATTCAGGCCTTTGTTTACAGTGAATACAAGTTTCTGGTTGCCTTTGGGGCCGATAGTACCCGATGCAGGACTAACCGTTAACCAGGATGGCAGGTTTTGCAGCCTGTAATTCTGCATCAGGCCGCTCTGGTTACTGATCACCACTTCAAACGCCAGGTTATCATATATTTTTTTAGACAGGTTCAATACATCATCACTCCACCTTAATGGATTTTTATCAATATAGGCCGACCAGGTAACCGGTGATTTAATGGTATTACCATTTTTATCACGGATGTTCTTGGCTTTAAAAGTGACAATGGTTTTATCAATAGCCTGCCGGGGTTCCAGCATATTTAAAATGATGGCATCGTTATTGGCCACATAATCAAATTGTAAATTCTCTACCGCACCCAAACGTTTAACCGGGGCTGTTTCGGTTGCTTCCGCTGCATTGGATAATACTGCATCAGGCACTACTACCGTGGCTACTTCCTGTATTTTACGGTCGTTAAGGGTAAAGCCAAGCTCCTGGTTATTCTGGAAAGTGAAATACTTTTCAAAAGGATAGTAAGCAAGAAGACCAAATTCATTACCGTGTAAAGCGGTATTGTTGTTTTGTTCCAGTATGGGCATACTCAGGTAAGTATTCCATAACCTTACTTCATCAATATATCCTTTAAAATGCTGATCCACTTCCAATGTAACAGGATCGGAGTACCAGCCCCTGGCGCCCATCAGCACTTGTGCGGAAGCAATACCACCCAGTCCCTGCGGATCAAAGGTTCTTTTTAACACGCCGTCAATAACCACTTGTCCGTTGCCGGCATTACGGTTTACCGCCAGTGCCAGGTGGTGCCAGTTATTATCCAGGTAGTTACCTTCTACCGGTATGCTGATGCTGTTGTTGTTGAACACCAGTTTACCCGCCTCAAAGCCCAGTGTGAACAGGTCTTCGGATCCACCCAGGTCGCTACCGTTTCCTTTACCGCTTGATAACAGTGTGGCATTGGACTGACCGGGCTCACCTTTGAACCAGAGTTCCATGGTATAATCCATATCCTTCAGAACAGGTGCAAAGGAGGTATTGGCTTTAACATAAGCATTACCGTTTAGACTGATGGCCCTGCCTGCAGGCATGCTCCAGCTACCTTCTAATTTTGCATTAATGCCGCGGGCCTTGTCCATTACGACCGTGCCTTTTCCTTCGTTCATGGGGTAGTAGGTGAGCAGTCCGCTTTCTGATCCGGATAAACGTTTCAGACTATTCTGTTGCAGGTTGATACTTGATATAACACCCGACCAGATACGTACACCATGCAGCTTACCGTTAAAGTAGTTACCACTTGGCTTACGCATACTTTTGCCTATTTGTATTAAACCAGTCTCTTCGTATGCATTCACTTCCACACCGGCTATTACCTCCTGGAAATTATAGTAGGCAGATAGTTTTTTTGTTTCGGCATTTAATGCCACGGCAATATGTGACCATTCGCCCTGGCGATAGTTAAGGGGATTGGGACTCACAATAGTTTGTGTGCCGACAGTCACTTCCAGTTTATTATCGGAAGTTAAAGCCAGCTCCAGTGCTTTGGCCGTATTACCATGGCTGAATAAAGTACCGTTAGCGGCAGCAGTTGGTAAGGCCCATAACTCAATGGTCAGGCTTTTTGCTGCCAGGTTTTTATTGAATTCGGTTACCAGGTAATCGTTCTGGCCATCCAGTTGTACCGCTACATTATGATCGCCCAGGGTACCGTTACGAACGCCGGTTACCTGGAAGTCGCTGTAGGATAATAAACCATCGGCAATAGGTTCATTAAAGTTGATACGGATATCATCATCAATACCCAGTATACTATTGGCCGGTTGCGGGTTACCAAATAATCTTGGACTATAGGTATCTTTTATACCGGTGATCAGGTTTGATTCGGTAGTGGCAATGATCTGTGCATTGTTCATACAATAACTCACCGCCCTTATCTCGTAGTTCTGATCGGCAAACGCCAGGGTATTCATGGCAAAATTGTAATCAATCTTACCGTTCTGGGTGATCATCATTTTTTCACCCTGTGCCGCATCAAATTTTGCCTGGTCGCTATAGAAATTCATATTGGTGATCCAGGTGGCAGTAGAAGCCGGTTTATATTGCAGGGCAATATGATCGAACAGGCTGGTGTTCTGATCAAACTGGTCAATCGTTACTGCCAGGTAAGGATTATCATTATTATCCACCGGGGTATTGGTATTCACGATCCATTTATCCACCGGTGATTTGATATTAATATCGGAACAGGAAGGAATGAAATGAGCAGAGATAGATACGCTGTCAGCGATCTGCCATTGACAAGGCGATTCCAGGATCACCTGCAGGTTTTCGTGGCTCATTACATTGGGTCCTTTTTCCAGTGTAAGGGTTTTGGTGATGGTGCTGCCATAAGGTACATAGATCTCGCGTCCGGTTCCCAGTTCGGTACCATCCATATATACTTTAGCGCCATCAGGATTGGTATCATCACCCAGGTGTATCAGGAAGCTGGCGCCGGGCGAGTTGGCATTGTCCGTATTATTGGACATATGGATAACATAAGAAGCCTTACGGGAAGAAGGTACATTACTTACCACCGCCTGCTCAACCGTAATATTGGGTACCTGTGCCTGGATAGTAGGCTGGCTGATAATCGTACCCGGCTGATAATATTGTGAAACGGTGGCACCTTCGTAAGGACATTGGGTTACACCGCCCTTGGTTTTAAATACAAAGCTGCTGTCGGGAGCTTTTAATACATCGATACTTAAATAATCCAGGCCTTCTTCGGCTAAGGTAAAGCCGAAAGTTTTGGTATTAGTATTATCGGTTGTAAAGGTACCGCCCTGGTTAGTAGATACACTTTCATCAACACGTACCACAATACCGGTTCCATTGATCAATATACCTGTTTCCTTTAAGAAGCTGCCACCCACTACAAATTCAAAACTATTGACTTTAGTAGTAGAAGTATTGTATTCGTGTGAAGAGCTGATACTGCTTCCCCCTGTAAAAGAAAAGTTTTTTACTAGGTCCCTGTCCTTTGCTTCAATTTTTGTTTGTTCGTTGTTGGCTAATTCCTTTTTCCAGCCCTTAATATATTGATTAATGGTACGGATAGTATCGGTATAGGAAATGACCAGGTTGGCATCTGACGGGTAATATATTTTGTAACTGGAACCATTATCCCATGTTTTATTGATTTCATCAGGGCCAAAAACATCAGTATCACCATTGGACGCACCGTAGTTGGGATCGGTAGCCGGTAATTTGGATACATATACTAATCTTTTTTCATTATCGGCCTTCATTTGCGCATCGGTGGCATTTGTAGTAACCGGCAATAATATTTCGTTACGGCCCCTGGTTAAATTAGGCAATAAAATTGTCTCGATATGTTTTTGCGGGTAAGCGAACGTAGTAGCAAATTTTTGGCTGAAGTCAACCCCGGTTCTCTGTACAATCGAGTACTCGGTATTTTCTGTCCGTCCATCAAAATAAACAATATCTGCCCCTTCTTTGATTTCATTGTTTTTTACCACTATCAGATTAATAGTGTTACCATAACTGATGTTGTTGGAATTACCAATGAAGAGATCACCGGCGGCGCCTACGTATAAAGGATCGCTGCTGGTTTCATAACGGGTAAGCAATCTTACTACCTCTGTTTTTGCATTACTGCCGGTATAGCTTGTCTGATGACTGATCCGGCCGCCATTATCATTCACTACATCAATAGTAGTACCTATTGCCACCCCAACACCTATCAGACTACTGCTGGTACTACCTAATGAACTAATGATATCAATATTCCCGGCCTGTACCAGCCCGCCATTATACTCCTTGGTTGAAGTGATGGTTGTACCTGCTTCAAAAAAGGAAGCACTGTTACTACCGCCCGGGTCACGTAATACAGCTATAATTTCGTTGGGGCCAGCCGTTACAAAATCGCTTCCGGTTTTCCGCCCACCCAGTATATACGCGTATTGTTTATTACCATTATTCCATTGTAACACCTGTGCACCAAATTTAATACTTAATGAAAATCCTTTGCGGCCAACACCATCGCCCATTTCAGGGGTACCGGCAGCAAAACTATATATCCCGATACCTTCACTATTCAGACTCAGCGTATCAGGAGCTGTATCTCCATCTCTCAGGTCATTGGCTACCGAAACAGATCCGTCAGTAGTCGCTACTTTATCAATAGCAACGGGATTCTGCAGGTCATTTTCTTTATAAAAACCATATTGTTCAAAGGCCTGTATTTTAAATTTATAGTTAACATTTTGCGTAAACACGGGATACCCGAAAAGATAGGCATTGTTTACCGGGTTAACTATGTTGATATTATTAACTGTTCCATTAAAGAAGGTTGTTTTGATAGTGGTATCGCCAAAGTATGCCGCCGGGTCATTTCTTTTATCCAGCTGGTTAACCGCAATAGTAGGGTTATACCTGTAAGTAAACTTATACTTGCCGTTATAAAATACCGTATCGGTATATTCCCGGGGTATTGTTACACCGTTAACCGTAACAGAATCTTTATATGTGTATAATTCTTTTTCCAGGTTAAAGCGATCACTTAAATTAATATTCACGGGGTTATTACCCATCAGGTCATTATGGCCTGTGGCTTTAACAGACATAATATTATAGTTCTCCGGAATCAGGTCGGTTACAAATTCGCCGGTAACCGGGTCGGGAATAATATCTATGGAGTAGGTTTTAAAATGTGTATTGGTCTTGCGTTGTGTAGCCTGCTGGTTGGTAGGCAGTAAATGGTTGGTTATGGCAAGGCTGTCCGTATTCGTTTCTGACGCATTGATCTTACGGTTTTGTGCACCCACCAGCTCCATGGTTACCGACAGCTTTTCACCTAAATTATTTTTAGATAAAGAATGGCCCAGTGCAAAACCTTCCTGTACGCTGCCGCCTGCTACACGGCCTATAAATCTTACCGTAGTTTTATCGTATAATATTCTTTCGCTGACAGGACCCTGGTAATTTAAGTTTGCGCCAAAACGATCGGTTATTTTACCACCGTTTTCGAAACTATGATTCGGTTTAACCGCTTTTACCTCCTGTGTGCCCACCGGTACATTGATAGTGAATTTACCAAACTCATCGCTTTCAATGATCTGCCCGTTGGACTGGTGTGCATACTGACCATTGATCTGGAATTGTACGCCCTTAACCGGTATAGTACTATTGGTATAATAAATAGTACCGGATACAGGGAAGGAGGATTTATCTTTAAAGTCCACGGTAAATTCGTTTGAATTGGCAGACATTAAACGGTTTACCGAAGTTGGATCGAACTGGTGTGTGCCCAGGGTAGGAATGATAGTATAGGTAATACCATTATCAGTATAAGGAATACCGGATACCATATAGTTACCGGATTGATCGGTAATACCTTTTAATGCCAGCTGATCGGCTGTAGGGATGGTAGTACTGCGGGTAACCTGGGCTGCATTCATGTTACCATCGTTACGATTATACTCACCATCCTGCATGGAAAGGTCGAAAAACTGGTTATTGATGGTTTCATCAAAACGCCAGTAAGCCACCATGCCGGGTTCGTTACCCACCAGCATACGGGTATGATTTTGCTGTAGTTCGGCTACAGGCACCACCCGGTTCCATAAACGGAGTTCATCAATATTGCCTTTATAGTTTTTACCGGCCGACTGTTTACCAATATAAACAATATTGGCAGGGGTAGCTGGGGAGAGTGAACCGGTTTTTACCGCAGCTACTTTTTCGCCATTGATATACAGGAAGAGTGAATCGCTGTTATAACTGCCGGCTACATGTTTATAATTATTACCGGTATTAATATATGCCGCACTTACGGTATTACCATAAGCTGAAAAATATAATTGCCCGTTTGCAGCAAAGCCCAGTTCATATTGGTTATTACGGCTAAACAATACCTGGTCGGCCGGGGCCGCATCACCGGGTTTGATCCAGGTTTCAACGGTGAAAGCTGTATCAGAGAACGGTGTATACAGGGAATCCAGTTTTAAATAGCTGTCGGCATTGCCTGTGAGCATAATACTTTTCCCGCTTAAAGTGCTGCTGTTATTTTGCAGGCGAACGCCTACTCCTTCCACAGCCTGGCCATTTTCGTAAGTAATGCGGCCGTAAATATTGCCGGTAGGGGATTTAAAGCCTACGACTGAAAGGGCCGCTGTTTGGCCGTTGCTGCCGCCACAGCTATTTACGCCCCTGACAAAATAAGTATAATAAGTGCCTGCCAGTGCTCTTGTATCCTCATATTGTATCAGGCCCCTGGCAGTGGACAAGGCCTGTACGGTTCCGATCTGTACAGCATTCGCAATATTACCGGTGGTGGAGCGCAATACCACATATTGTGTAAAGCCTCCCTCCGATATCCATTGCAGTTCTACACGATCAGAGAAATAGCCTTTACTACCCAATAAGCTCTCGATCGTACCTATTTCAATGAGTTTACGTTTCCCGTCCACATTTACTGCAGCCGGTGTAGCATAAGTAGTACTGCCGGGCTGCACCAGTAAACTATAACTGTAATCTACACAGGTACTCAGGTTTTCATCAATATATTCTCCTTTGCGCAGATCAATATCCGTTAGCACAATTTCAGTATAATTAGTGCTGTTATTCTCTTCTTTGCGTTTAATGGTAAACTTAGTGCCGGCCGGCCATACACCATTGGATACGCCCCATTTCACAATGATACGGGCATTGGCTGTATCCAGGGCAATCGGCACTGTTTTGAGTGCCGTTAATAATTTCATATTAACCGCTTTGCTGGCTTCAACTTTTGTATTCCATTCCCAGTTGCCTCTTGTTTTGGTTCGGCGTAAACGGTAATATACCGTACCCTGTACATTTTCACTTTTCAGATCATCTTCAATGGAATAGTTTGTGGTGGCACCATCAAATGCCACTGTATAGGTTTTGGTAGTATTGGTAGGGAAATTGGCATTTAATGACCGCTGCACCTCAAATTCATCACCTTTTATATAGTTGGCTGATGATGCCAAAGCATTAATGGTCCAGCTGACGGTCATAATACCCGAGGAATCATCATAAACAGGGGTGAGTGTTGCGGGCCATTGATAGGCCGGCATTTCTACGGATTGGTTTTTAGTGTATACCACCAGGCCGCCCTTACCGGCAAACCTGGTACGGAATGTTACATTCCTAACCGTATTGGTCCTGTTTGTATTAATGCTTCCGCTGGCATTGTTATTGGTATTGTCAGTGACGGTTGCGCCCGTATTATTATCCAGCCAGTGCGTAATAGTATAATCGCCTCCAAAATTACCTCCTATCATGCCGGTATACCGGTAAGCCACACTCATATTACCGGCCGTGGCAGATACATCGGCAGTCAGTGTGGCATCTAAAACAGGGTGGGCAATAGTGCGGCTTCCCAATTCATAATCAAATCCTCCTTTATAACCCACACCTGCTCCGCTGTTACCATCTATATTACCTGTTACTTTAAAACTTAAACCCTGATCCAGTTGTGCCTGGGAAAGGTATAAACGCACCACTGCTTCTGCCACATCGCCATCATCACTAACATGATGTTCATTCTGATCGGTAAAGAAGGCGGACCAGCCACCGGTATTATAGGCTCTTAAGCGCATTCCGACAAACATGGTTCCGCGAAGGCTGAAACTGATCGTTCTGTTCTCTGCACTAACCGACCAGTAATCGCCGCTGAAATTATTATTGGCAAATAAATGACCGGTGTTTACCCACCTGTCAATACCTTGTACATTAGATACGGGCAAATAAATGTCGACATACGCGCCGTATTCATCCATTCCTTCTCCTTCTATCCTTGCACTGCGCAATTCATCCTGCGCATGTAACCCCATACCTATACAGGTAAGGAAAATAAACACCAGGATATTTTTTTTAATTTTTAGGAGAAACAACTGACGAAAAAAAAGAATGAAGGTTGTAGCACTAGGTTTCATAATTCAATTATAAGGATGAGGAAAAAGGGTAATGGCTTAAACACGTATAAATACCATGAGGTCTTCCGTAAACCGGAATGTTTTTATGTTGCAATAAAATGTAAACGCAAACTTGTTAAGTACCCGGGGAGTACCTGTGAGCAAAGCTGCAGGAGTGCCTGCGTATAGTTAATGAAACAGGTAAGATAACAGGAGACAGTTGGTCACCGGCAAAAGCGGCAACAGGGTTTAGCAGGTTCATTTGGTTCAGTTTAAATAGCTTTTAAAGGGATTGGAACAGCAATACATGTACTGCCATTTTACTATGAACGAATGTAGCTTACGGGGGCAGGCAATTCCAAAAAAAGGAGGTTACATCTGGTTACAAACAGCGTTACAAATCGTTACACCATACAATAAACTCATTCACAATAAATAACGAAATAATTTTTAATATAATATTAAAAACACGACAAAGAAGGGGAACCATGATAGATGGCATTTTGTCATGATTTTTATCAGCAAAGAGAGATGCAGCAAGAGTGTGTCCGCTAAACGGACCATGATATATTTTCAATTAATATTATACCTGGCAAGGGAGTAGCCTGCAAGAATGAATAGTTATACCATATTGGCCAGCTCTTCCATAGTAGTGGTTTCATCGTCGATATTGATTTTTTTACGCAGACGATGCCAGCTTACCCTGATGGCCTGGGGAGTAATGCCGAGGGCAGAAGCAATTTCTTTATTGGAGAAGTTGAGTTTGGCCAATGTGAGGAGCCGGGTTTCGGCAGGAGAAATACCAGGTATTTTTTCGGTAAGCCTTTGCAGGTAACCCGGGTATACCTGTTCAAAAAGATCTTTAAAACGACGCCAGTCGCTACCCGTAAGGATAATACTTTTTTCCAGCTCGGCCAGTTTATTGGTATTGCCAAACTGTATTTCCATTTGTTCTATCAGTTTATTTTTCTCGGCAATATTGCGGGTAAAGTCCGCTAACTGAACCCGGGCATGCTCCAGGTCGGTTTGTGATTTTTTTATCGCAATATCCTTTAATTCATTTTCCTGGCGGTGCTGTTTTCTTTTATTGCGATAAATGAATACGGTAACACACAAAATCATGAGCGCTATACTCAACGCTGCATACATTTTTATATTCATCAGCTTTTTACTGTTCTCGGCCTCTACCAACCGGGCTTTTTGTTCACCGATCGCATCTTTTTGTAAAGCCCGGGCCATTAGTATGCCACTGTACATGCGGTTAATACTATCCACCACCACAAAACCCGAATCCACGTAATTAGCAGCCAGGGCATGTTGCCCCCGGGTTCCATACATTTTAGCCAATAAAGGGTACAGATGCCGGAAATGCGCATAATGTGCCGAGGCCAGCACCAGTTCCCTTGCTTTAAGGGTAGCAGCCATAGCAGCCGGTATATTGTTCTGCTTAAAATAAATATCCGCCAATACCATCTGTGCACCGGCTGCTACACCGGCATCTTTATCCTTCATACCCCTGTTCACACAAAACTGTAACAATGGAAGAGCTTGCGCATAATTTCCCCGCAAATACTCATTTTTACCGATATTACCATTATTGATGCCTATCCAGACACTATCGTTATTGGCTGTAACATGTTGCTGTAAAAGCTGGAAATAATGATCTGCCGAATCAAGGCGGTTCAGCTCCTGGTAAGTAGTACCCAGGTTTTCAAGGGAATGGCGGTAATCGTATTCCTGAAAATCATACCATGGCTTGGTAGCAATAGCTTTTTTAAACATGTCAATAGCTTTGACATAGTCTTTAAAATAAAAGAACGCATAGCCTATATGGAAGTATATTTTTTTCTTATCGGGATAGCTGCTCTCGGTGACCCTTTCAATCAACCTGCCCAGGGTATTATATTCCTGTAAAGCCAGCTCATAATTTTTCAGCCTGTCCCAGTAAAAATTAGCTATAACATCACGGATATCCAGTTCGACCGTAATAAACTTTTTTTTGATGGCTGTTTCCAGTAAAGTATTGAATGTTTTTTCTACCCTGTCTTTGTCTGTGCTCTTATAAAACCGCCTGGAAGACACAAAAACTTTATACAATGCGATATGCAGGGCCAGGGAGTCGTTGTTTATTTTTTCAGCATAATTTTTAAACCGGTCAGCTATTTTGTACGCGGTAATGGTATCCGGCGCATAATAAATAGAATCACAGATTTTCCTGATGGCCAGTTCCCGCTCTTTACCGGAAAGATTTTTTAAGGGATCGTATTGTGCGTTTGCACGGTATTGTATAAATAATACAGCCAATAACAGCACCATATAGCCGGCAGATAAAGAAGATCTCAGTTTAGTTGTTAAACAGGGTGGTATAAGGGGCATTCTATAAGCCGTTTGGTAAAGTAACGTTTAGGCTGTAAAGATAGTGAAGCAGGCGTTTTTAAAGACAGGGGATTTTATCAAAAAAAATAACTGCTCCTTATGTGGCGTATTATTTATTGTTCATAAAAGGATCAACAGGTGAAGGGCTGCCCGACTGGCAGTAGTAGCTGCAACGTAAAACTGCACCCTGCCCCGGAAGGGAAAGCCGGAACAGGCTGTTGCACTACTACCGAAGGCGGGAACAAAAGCTGAGCATGGTTACTGCAGCAGACAGCCCCAGGATATATAGATGAGCGGTATTTTTTGCAGAAAGAAAATGAGTAGTGCCATGTAAATCGTTTGCATAAATAACTTTGCTGCATTTTTCCAAAATACTGTGCAGTAAAGCATTTCAGCTGCTGATTATATTGTAGTTTTCTGCAAAAAAACTGACATGATTGTTTTTCGCCTGTTCTTTTTATGTTGTATTGTCTCATTATCCGTTTGTTTATTTGCCCAACCCGCTACGGTTAATCCAAAACCATTTGTGATACCTGCTTTACAGTCATGGCAGGGTAGTCAGGGCAACTTTGTATTGAGCAATAAAACAAGGCTGGTAACAGCGGCGGCTCAACAAAAACAATTATTACCTGTTGCCAACCTGTTTGCCCGTGACCTGGCAGCTACTACACAGTTTAAGCCGGTGGTTAGCCCCCTTACCCCTAATGCCGGTGATATTTATATGCAGCTATTGCCCAATGATACCATATTGGGTGCAGAAGGCTATACAATCAGTATTGATGAGTTCATTACTATTAAAGCCAATACCACCAAAGGTATTGTATGGGGTACCCGTACACTTTTACAGATATTGGAACAGGACATAACCCATACACATATACCCAAAGGCCGGATCAAAGATGTGCCACAATACGCGGTAAGAGGGTTTGTACTGGATGCCGGCAGAAAATTTTTTCCTTTGCAATTTTTGAGGGACTATGTAAAGCTGATGTCCTATTATAAAATGAACGATTTTCATATTCATTTAAACGATAACGGTTTTAAGGAGTTTTTTGGCAATAACTGGGACAGCACTTATGCGGCTTTTCGTTTGGAGAGCAGCACCTACCCACAACTAACGGCCAAAGACGGCAGTTATACCAAGCAGGAGTTTAAAGCATTGCAGGAAGAGGCCAGGTTATATGGTGTTAATATTATTCCGGAAATAGATGTGCCTGCACACTCACTGGCTTTTACCAGGTTGTTTCCCGAGATAGGCAGTAAACAATATGGGATGGACCACCTGGACCTGGTAAACCCGAAAACCTACGAGGTTATTGATAATGTTTTTAAAGAGTACCTGCAGGGGCCTGATCCTGTTTTCAGCGGTGAGACCGTACATATAGGTACTGATGAATATGCAAAAAAAGAAGCGGAGCAGTTTCGCAAATTCACGGACCATTATATACGCCTGGTGGAAAGTTATGGCAAGAAAGTGCGGTTATGGGGCGCCCTGACCCATGCCGCCGGTAGCACACCGGTAAAATCGGAAGGTGTAACCATGAATGCCTGGTATAATGGTTATGCTGATCCCAAAGAAATGATAGCACAGGGTTATGACCTGATCAGCACACCGGATGGATGGCTGTATATAGTGCCTGCCGCCGGTTATTACTACGATTATCTGAACCTGAAAAAATTGTACAGGGAGTGGACACCTAACATGATCGGCAACCAGACATTTGACCCAAAACACCCACAGGTAAAGGGTGGTGCCTTTGCTGTTTGGAATGACCACCCCGGCAATGGCATTACGGCCAAAGATGTACACCACCGGGCTTTCCCGGCCATACAGGTACTGGCGCATAAAATGTGGGCCGGCGCTGACACCGTTTTAAAATATGATCAGTTTCATCAGCAGGCTGACAGGATAGGTGAGGGACCATTGCTAAATGTAATGGGACGCTACAGGTTAAAAGACGCTTTATTGTTGGATTATGATTTTACCAAAGCCAGTACACAACAAGCGGTAAATAAACTGGTAAAGAACAAGGCCATTATTAATAAGAACGGTTTAAACCTGACTGGCGGCACCAGTTATATACAAACACCCTTTACAGGTATAGGGTATGATTATACCGTATCCTTTACCATAAAAGCTGATGCGGATAATAAAGCCGGTGCGACTATATTTTCATCGGATGATGCCGTGGTAAAACTAATGCAACAGCAAACCGGCAAGCTGGGTTTTTCAAGAGAAGGGTATGATTATTATTTTAATTATACGGTGCAGCCGGGTGTATGGACAAAAATTGTTATCACCGGTAACCACAAAGGCACTTCGTTATATGTGAACGGGCAACTGGTGGAGAAACTGGAAGGTGCTGTAAAAACCTTTCCCAATACCGACAAAAAGAACGCAAAGGTACAGACCCTGTTTTTCCCCCTGCAATATATAGGTGCTAAAACAAACGCATTTAAAGGCAGTATACAAAAACTACAGGTATTTAATAAAATACTGTCGCCACAGGAGATCGCCGGCTTATAATAATTACGGGCAGTTTACGGTGGTAAATTTATCTTTGCAGCCTTATTGTAAATTATAAGTATGAAAGTTAACTGGTATCCGCATAATCTGCCGTTTCAGCATCCGTTCACTATTTCCAAAGGAACTAAAACGCATCAACCTTCCCTGGTAGTATCCTTAGAGCAATTTGGCCTCACGGGCTATGGTGAGGCCCCGGCCATTACTTACTATGATATTACTGTAGAAAAAATGATGGCCGACCTGGAGCTGAAAAAAATGTTCGTAGAAAAGTTTGCGTTTACCGAGCCTTCGCGTTACTGGCATTACCTGCATCACTTATTACCGAAAAACCCTTTTTTGGTTTGTGCGCTGGATATGGCCGCCTGGGACATGTTTGGTAAATTAAAAGGCAAACGCCTGGATACTTTATTTGCTAACGAGTTAACGCCCGTGGCTCAGCCACCTATCTGTGATTATACTATTGGTATAGATACCGTAGAAAAGATGGTGGCCAAAATGAAAGAAAAACCCTGGCCCATTTATAAAATAAAGGTAGGCACCGCCAATGATATAGCTATCGTAAAAGCTTTAAGGGAAAATACCGACGCCGTGTTAAGGGTGGATGCCAATGCCGGCTGGGACCTGGATACAGCCCTGGCACTTATACCACAGTTAAAAGAATTAGGTGTAGAATTCATTGAGCAGCCCCTGGCCAAAGATAACTGGGAGGGTATGAAAGTATTATTTGAAAGATCATCCCTTCCTTTATATGCCGATGAAGCCTGTGTGTTTGAGCAGGATGTGGAAAAATGCGCCGGTCATTTTCATGGCATTAATATTAAACTGACCAAATGCAGCGGTATAACGCCTGCCTTACGCATGATTAAAAAAGCACGTGAATTAAACCTTTCCGTGATGGTGGGCAGTATGAACGAATCTACGGTAGGTTCGGCCGCTATTGCACACCTGATACCTTATATTGATCATGTGGATATGGATGGGCCTTTGTTACTGGCAAAAGATATTGCCACGGGAATAGCATATGATATGGGTAAAGTGATCTACGGCAACGGACCGGGGTTGGGAATTGTGTACAAAGGAAATGAAGAATGATGAGTTATGAATGATGAATGATGAATTATGAATTGAGAATTAGGAATTATAAGGAGGTTTCATTTGCGAGAATCTGCGGACCTATCAGCGTTATCTGTGGGAGGGAACCGGCAATTAATTACAGTAGATAAACAGTTTTTTTAAGTACTGGATCACAGTTGTTTTATAAACAAGCAAAACGTTCATCTGCGAAAATCTGCGGACCAATCAGCATGATCTGCGGGAAAAAACCGGTGTTTAATTAGTTTAGATAAATAGCTTCTCAAACAGGAAGTGTATTATAACTCTCATTAAAAGCTACTTCCTAATTGGCATTATTGACAGGAAATAAAATTAAAATAAGTTTTAAGCAGCTATTTCCTTGTTAAATCGCCCCGTAAAAAGCCCCGTTCACCCATTTTAGCATCATTTTCCAGTTTAAAACGATACATTTGTTGGCTAAAAAAACAGGTTCATGCCAGTACAGGATATATTGATAGTTTATTTGATCAGCATTCTTTTAGTTTTTTTACCATCATACGGTTTATCAAAATTATTTCCCAAAGCAGGGCAGGAAGCCTGGAAGGCTTATGTTCCCTTTTATAATACCTGGGTAATGCAGGAGATAGCGGGCCGTCCGAAGCACTGGGTGTTCTGGCAATTTATCCCGGTAGTAGGCTGGTTTATTACGCCTGGTATCTTTATTGAGTTTGCCAAAGTATTCAACCGTTTTTCGTTTTTAGAACATATCTGTGCCTCCTTATTTGCGCCGTTTTATTTTCCCTGGCTGGCCCAGAAAGTAGATGCTGCTACAAAAGACACCGGCAAAAAATACGGCAAGGATTATATAGCCCGTTTTATTGGGCCGGAAGCAGTACGTAAACATAAAAAAGCCGCCTGGCGTGAATGGGTGGACGCTGCCATTTTTGCCATTGTTGCGGCAACCCTCATCCGTACTTTTATTTTTGAAGCCTATACCATTCCTACCAGTTCAATGGAAAAAACCTTACTGGTAAAAGACTTTTTATTTGTAAGTAAACTAAGTTACGGTACCCGTATTCCCAATACACCCTTATCTGTTCCTTTCCTGCACAATTATATGCCGGGCAGCAGCGGTTACAAATCGTACTCTACGGCTATTGAAATACCTTACCGTCGCTGGTTTGCCTCACCGGTTAAGCGTAATGACAATGTGGTATTTAACTATCCTGAGGGTGATACGGTGATCAACCGGCCGGATTTTCAATCCGCACAACCTTATTATGATATCATCAGGAACCTGGATGGTACGTTCAATGATCAGACACGTCAGCAGATACTCTCCAACCCCGATTACCCGATTGCAGTGCACCCGGTGGATAAAACGGATAATTATATTAAACGTTGTGTAGGCATTGCCGGCGACAGTATAAAAATTGTGAACGGTATTTTATACGTCAACAATGAACCGGCTTTTGTTTCTCCCACATCGGCCACTTACTATACTTTCAGTTCAGTAAATAATGTGGCTATCGGCACCGATTATTTAACAGATGCCGGTATCCGCTTAAACCAGAACGACGGGATGAACGATTTTATGGGACCACAGGGTAACAGCACTGAGTATAAGATCAACCTGACCTTAACGGAGCTGGAGATATTGAAAAAACTCCCCCTGGTAAATGCGGCTTCCATTAAAAAGGAAATTGACCCTGACGGCATTTATGCCACTTTCCCACAGGACACCACCTACTTTAAAAACTCCAGGGATAATTTTGAGCAGATATGGATACCTAAAAAAGGAGGCACAGTACAGTTAACGCCTAAAAACATGGCTTTGTACCGCCGTGCTATTGGCTTTTATGAGCATAATAAACTGGAAGAAAGAGGAGGTAAAGTGTTTATTAACGGGCAGGAAGCCACTACTTACACCTTTAAAATGGATTATTACTGGATGATGGGGGATAACCGCCATAAATCGCAGGACAGCCGTTACTGGGGCTTTGTACCCGAAGACCGGATCGTAGGCAAGGCCTGGATGATCTGGTTCAGCTGGGAAAACGGACCACGATGGAAACGGTTGTTTAACATCATAAAATAAGTTACCTTTAACTGCCCCTTTCACAGGGGCATTTTTGTCTTTTAAACCTTTGTTTACAGTATGGAAAAAAAACAGATCGCCTTTACATACGAGTTATATACGAATAGTGAGGAATTAACGCCACAGGATCAAAACCTGTTAAACCAGGCACGCCGGGTAACGGAACAGGCCTATGCCCCTTACTCACAGTTTCATGTGGGTGCTGCCGCCTTACTGGCCAATGGCGAGGTAATTACCGGCACCAACCAGGAGAATGCCGCTTACCCCGTTACTATCTGTGCCGAGCGGGTTTTACTGGGTATTGCAGCCATGTTACACCCCGATACGCCTATTGAGACCTTGGCTATCTCTTTCTCCTCCGAACACCGCGATGCGGCACATCCCATATCACCCTGTGGTATGTGCCGGCAGGCTTTGCTGGAGTATGAAGGACGTATGCAGCAACCCATCCGTATTATACTCTCGGGCCAAAGCGGGCAGGTATATATTATTGAAACGGCAAAACAGTTACTGCCCTTTGCCTTTACCAGCAGCGAGTTAAAAGATTAATGAAGCGTAGTTATGAATGATGAGTTATGAATTATGAATGTTGAATTATGAGTTATGAATAACAATGAAGGTGCAAACTTTCTGACTTTCGGTCTTCCTAACTTCCCGACTTTCGGGCTTCCTGACTTTCGAACTTACAGTCTTACTGACTTCCTTGCTCCTCCAATAACCTTAAATCACTTTATGCTTCCACTTGCCACTACGCAAATACATATACGATAATAAAAATAACAAACTCCAGTATAACAATTCCGAACCCCAGGCCCATACCAGCGACAGGTGGTACGCATGTAACACCAGGTAAATATATAAGCTATATACAGCGATAGTCACCAACTCAATTGCCAGGTTCACCTTTGTATTGGCCGTACCGGTAACACCATTTAGCCAGACAGTTCCCACCGACATCATTAACAAACCAATAGAAACGATCCGCAACACCGGTGTGGCATCAGCTATAAAATCGGGGCCCTGCCCGTAAATGGATAAAACAATATGCGGGAAGATATTAATGAGCACACACATCACCAGCGTAAAACTAAAACTCAGGCGGGCAATCTTACTGATAATATACAATACCAATTCCTTCTTTCCCTGCCCGATAATATTACTCACCATGGCATTACTGGTATTGGCGAAGGCCCACATAAAAATACCAAATACGCCAAACATATTCCGGATGGCATTACTGATGGCCAGTGGCCGCGGACCATGCTTTTCAATTAACAGGTAAAACAATAACCAGGCGCCTACACTCAATACAAACTGTAACACCAGTGGCGATGATTGTTTAAAAATTAAACCTGCCGTTTGCGGTCTGAACTTTAAATAACTGAACAGGCTGAACTGCCGGTTAAACTTTTTATAATGTATAAGGCCCAGTACTATGGCAAGTCCTGTTATTTCGGCACATACAGAAGCTATGGCCGCCCCGTTAAACCCAATGGCATTAAAACCAAACCTGCCGTATATTAAAGCATAATCTAAAAATATATTCAATACCGCTTCTACAAAAAACGCATACTTCAGGTACTTACTGTTATTGGTACCTACGAGCATGGCATTACACATCTGGAACAGGTATAAAAATGGTAAACCTAATATCCGGATCAGCGAGAACTCGATAGCATCTTTACGGATGGCCTCATTCTGTATCACGGCCCCAAAAAAATAGGGTGCCGCCAGGTAACATAATAAAATACTGAAAGCCGCAAAAAGCAGGGCAATCCAGACAGACTGGGAGAATAACAGGCCAATATCATGACGGCGGTTTTCCCCGGCACGGCGGGCAATCAGTGCCTGCAGGCCACTGTTCAGGCCATTACCTACCAGTGCAAACACCAGGTAATACACACCGGTAATGCCCGCAGCACCCAGCTCCAGCTCGCCCAGGCCGCCCAAAAAAATGGTATTGGCCACAAAATTGATCTGTGGTACCAGCAGGGCCAGCGAAATAGGCATGGCTATTTTTAATATCTGCCGGTTGCTGGTGCCTACCCGTAAATCGTTATGTGGTGCTATGCCTGCCATAAAAAAGGCAACAAAGCTACGGCAAAGCATTCATTCCCCATGTTTTATTATTGTATCCATTTGTACTATTTGTACCGCCCTAATGGGTATTTTTTGTTAACATTGCAGCTGAAAACGAGCAGATTTGAACCAGATATATAGCATAAAAAACAATAAAGAAGTAGCGGCAAAAGAGCAGGCGCTGGCATTGTGCGTAGGCAAAACTTTTTTAGGTTTCTCCATTACCGGTCACGATGGGGCTGTACTGCAATCGCTGGCCTGGCATACCGGCACTGTAGTGGACAAAAAAACAATTGCTGATTTTTTTGATACCTATCCCGAATTATCAACCGGCTTTTCGCAGGTAAAAATTGCCTATAATTTCCCGCAGAACATATTGGTACCCTTTAAGTTTTATAAAGAAGAGGAAAGCGGGCAATTACTAAAAAAATTACACCTGGTAAGCAATTTTGATATTATTTCCAATGACCGCATTGCCGGCTGGCAGATCTGTAATGTATTTGCCGTACCGGAGGAAATTTACCTGTCCATTAAAAACAAATTTCCGCAGGCGCAATATGTGCATCAGCATACGGTAAGCATTCACCAGTTGACCAACCTGCCGGGCAACGGCAGTTTACAGGTAAACTTTGGTGGCACTGAGTTCAGTGTGGTGGCCGAAAACGACGGGCAATTATTACTGGCACAAACTTATACTTATAAAACGCCGGCCGATGTATTACTGCAGCTACTATCCTGCTGCCAGCAATACAACTTGGAACAGGAAAAAGTAAAACTGGTTCTCTCCGGTTTAATTACGCAGGAATCGGCCCTGTATAAAGAGCTGTACCAATACTTCATCCATATCGACTTTGCCGAGGTTAACGGCTGGCAATTCAGCGATACGGAAGAAAATTACCCGGCGCATTTTTTCACTCCTTTAAACCAATTGGCCACATGCGTATTATAGCCGGCGAGTATGGCGGACGTAAGTTTAACCCGCCTTCCAAAATGCCTTATACCCGTCCCACTACCGATATTGCCAAGGAAGGACTGTTTAATGTACTGCAGCATCAGCTGGATATGGAAGGCCTTAAAACCCTTGACCTCTTTGGCGGCACCGGTAATATCAGCTATGAACTGGCTTCACGTGGTGCGGAAGATCTTACCCTGGTAGAAAAGGATAACAACATGTTCGCCTTTATCAAAAAAACCATCGAACAATTAAACATTCCGGGCATTAAACCTGTTAAAATGGATGTGTTCAGGTACATACAGCAATGCACCGAGCAATACGACTTTATTTTTGCCGGCCCGCCGTATGCACTCACCACCATTGATGAATTACCCAAACAAATCATAGAAAAAAAATTACTTAAACCCGGCGGTATATTTGTGCTGGAACATACGCCCCGCAACGATTACAAGACTTTTGAAGGCTATAAAATGGAAAAGAACTACGGCACCACCATCTTTTCTTTTTTTACCGTTTAATTTTTTGTTACCAGCTGCACCGCTTTGCTCATCAGTCGTTGCGTCGCACACTTGTACGTCCGGTAAGGCTATTGAACAGTAGCCGGAAAGTCAGAATAGAGAAAGACGGGGAGACCGAAAGTCAGTAGATAGTAAGTTAACAAGTCCTTTGTCATTCATAACTCATCGTTCATAATTCATAATTCTCCAGTATGAACCATTAACCACTCCTCATGCTAAAAAAAGAACTCCGTTCCATATATCGCCAGAAAAGAAAAGCATTAACCGCAGCTGAAAAAAACAAGCTGGACGATCTGCTGCTGATCCAGTTTCAAAACATTCCCTTACCGCCGCTTCAGACCATTTTAGCCTATGCGGCCATTGACGAGAACAATGAACCGCCTACCGACCTGATGGTGGATTATCTGCAATACATGATACCGGAGCTGCAGATCGCTTACCCCAGGAGTAATGTACCTGCACAGGAAATGGAGGCTGTATTAACAGATGAAACCGTTTTTTTTGAGAAAAATGAATGGAATATTCCTGAGCCCGTTGGCGGCATAACAATTGCACCGGAACAGCCGGAACTTATTTTTATACCCTTATTAACGTTTGATACAAAAGGCTACAGGGTGGGATATGGCAAAGGTTTTTATGATAAATACCTGGCCAATTGCCGCCCCGATATCATTAAAATAGGCATCAGTTATTTTGAACCCGTTAAGGAAATAACCGACCGCAATAATTTTGATGTACCTTTAAGTTATTGTATCACACCGCATAACACATATGTTTTCTAATTTTTTCTTACGTTCTTTCCGTATTTTGTTATTACCGGTAGCCCTGGTTTACTGGCTGGTCATTACCATCCGTAACTGGCTGTACAACAAAAAAATCTACAAATCCACCGGCTTTGCCTTACCCATTATCTGTGTGGGTAACCTGGCCGTAGGGGGCACAGGAAAATCGCCCATGGTGGAATACCTCCTGCGTTTATTGGAAAACAGGTTTAAACCGGCAACCTTAAGCCGTGGTTATAAACGCCGTACAAAAGGATATGTACTGGCCGGGGATACTACTACCGCCCTTGATATTGGTGACGAACCCATGCAATTCCATATCAAATTTCCGGGCGTTCCCGTAGCCGTGGGTGAGGAAAGGGTAGTGGCCATTCCCTTATTATTACAGGACAAACCGGAAACCAATGTCATTATCCTGGATGATGCCTTGCAGCACCGTGCGGTACAGGCAGGGTTAAACATTTTACTCACCGACAGCAGTAATTTATTTACCAGGGACTTTTATTTACCCACCGGTGATCTGCGCGACCTGAAATCATCATACAAAAGAGCCGATATTATTGTAGTAACCAAATGCGATCCGGCACTCGCAGCAGCTGAAAAAAATAAGATCATAGCCGAAATAAAACCATTAGCGCACCAGCAGGTATTTTTCACTACTACCAGATATGGCAAGGCCTACCATCTTTTTACCAGGGAGATCGTTAACATTACCATGGACATGGAAGTATTGCTGGTAACCGGTATTGCCAACCCGGCACACCTGAAACAACTGCTGGAAAAGCACACAGCTTCCTACCAGTTATTGCAATACCCGGATCATCATATTTTTAATATTGATGACCTGAAAGAGATACGCAAAAAATTTAACACCATTGACAACGAAAATAAAATTATCTTAACAACTGAAAAAGATGCTGTTAGGTTATCAAAATTTCAATCGGACATGCACGATGATCCTGTGTATGTAATTCCTATTGAACACCATTTCCTCTTTAATGAAGGCGAAATATTTGACCAGGCAGTTCTGCAATTTGTAAGCACAGTTAAACCAATTATATAAACTATGGGGAAGAAGCATTCGCAGAAGAAGAGCACCAAAAGAAGACACGAAGCAGGCGGCAGCGCCGGTACGGTAAAAGGCACACTGGACATTACCCGTTCGGGCATGGGCTTTATTATTGTTCCTGACCAGGAAACTGACCTTATTATACGCCCGCATGACTTTAATACGGCCATGCATGGTGATACCGTTTTAGTAAAAATAAAAGCCGGCGGCGGGCGCAGGCCTCAGGCCGAAGTAAAAACCGTTTTAGAACGTAAACGTACCGACTTTATCGGCAAGCTGGAGATGAATGATGGCTTTGCCTTTGTAATAGTGGATGGCGATAAGCCCACACCTGATTTTTATATTCCTTTAAACCATATCAACAACGCTAAAAACGGCGACAAAGTAGTGGTAAGGCTGGTAAAATGGGAGCAGGGCGATAAACGCCCGGTGGGTGAAGTGGTAAATGTACTGGGCGAGGAAAATATGAATGACGTGGCCATGAAGGAGATACTGCTGGATGCCGGCTTTCCATTATCCTTCCCCGATGATGCACTGGAAGTAGCGGCCCGTATTCCCGATACTATTTCCAATGATGAAATAAGTCGCCGTAAAGACGTACGCGATATTCTCACTTTTACCATTGACCCGGTAGATGCCAAAGACTTTGACGACGCCATTTCCTTCCGCATATTAAAGAACGGGAGTTATGAGATCGGGGTACATATTGCTGACGTAAGCCATTATGTAGAGCCGGAGAATGCCCTGGACAAAGCGGCCTATGGCAAAGCCACATCGGTTTACCTGCCTGACAGGGTGAATCCCATGTTGCCGGAACATATTTCCAATGTGCTTTGTTCTTTAAGACCTAATGAAGATAAACTCACCTTCTCCGCCATCTTCCAGGTAAATGCACGGGGCGATGTAAAACAATACTGGCTGGGCCGTACCGTGATACATTCTGACCGCCGTTTTACCTACGAGGAAGCACAGGAGATCATTGAGACCGGCGAAGGCGATCATGCCGAAGTGATCAAGACTTTAAATAGTATTGCACAAAAATTACGCAAACAAAGGTTTGACAAAGGCGCCATTAACTTCTCTTCCCAGGAAGTACGTTTTAAACTGGACGAAGCCGGTAATCCTATTGGTATTGTAGTTAAAGAAAGCAAGGAGGCCCACCAGCTGATTGAAGAATTTATGCTGCTGGCCAATAAATACGTGGCGCAGAATGTTGCCAAAATACAGGTAAAGGGTAAACCTTTACCATTCCCTTACCGCGTGCATGATACTCCTGATGAAGAAAAACTATTGCCCTTTATAGCCTTTGCCAATAAATTCGGCCATAAGTTCGACAACTCTTCGCCGGAAGCTATTGCCAGCTCATTTAACCAGCTGTTAAAAGATGTGCATGGTAAACCGGAACAACATGTGCTGGAGCAACTGGGCATCCGTACCATGGCCAAGGCCAAATATACCAGTGAAAACATCGGGCACTATGGTCTGGGTTTTGAATATTACTGTCATTTTACTTCGCCCATACGCCGGTACCCGGATATTATGGTGCACCGCATATTACAGGAAGTACTGGATGGCAAGACCATGGTGGATAAACGCATGGAAGAAAAATGCAAACACTGCAGTGACCGGGAAAAAGCCGCCATGGATGCAGAGCGTACGGCCAATAAATACAAACAGGTGCAGTACATGCAGCAATTTGTGGGACACGAGTTTGAAGGCGTTATCAGTGGTGTAGCCGCATTCGGCTTCTGGGTAGAAACGGTAGAGCATAAATGCGAAGGGCTGGTAAGTGTGAACAACCTGATGGATTATGATGAGTTCCGTCATGTTGAAAGCGAATACTGCCTGGTAGGCATGCGCAGCGGTAAAAAATTCAGGATGGGTGATAAAGTAACGATAAAAGTACTGGCCGCCAACCTGGAAAAACGCCAGCTGGATTACGACTGGGTAGTGGATGCCGATGCGGAAGCAGCAGCACCGAAAAAACAAAAAACAAAAAAGACCAAACGATAACGATAGACCTTATTTTTACGGCATGAACTCCTTTGAGCATTTATCCCAGCAATTTGCAAAAACATTTAACCAGCCGCAGTTTCCGGCCACACCGGCCACCCTGTACCAACCCAATGAGTATTTTTTACAAATTGGCGGTAAGCGGGTGCGTCCCGTGCTCTGTTTAATGGGCAATGAACTGTTTGATAATCTTAAACCCGAAGCCTATGAAATTGCCACCGCCATTGAGCTATTCCACAACTTTACCCTGATCCACGACGATATCATGGACAATGCGCCATTACGTCGGGGTATGCAGACCATCCATACCAAATACGATAACAGCACCGCCATTCTTTGTGGCGATGTAATGCTGGTAAGGGCTTATGAACACCTGTCATCTGTACAATCACCCTACCTTACACAATTGCTGTACTTATTCAATACTACGGCCCGCCAGGTTTGCGAAGGGCAGCAGATGGATATGGACTTCGAAAAGCAGGACAATGTATCACAGGACGATTATTTAAAGATGATCGAGCTGAAAACATCGGTGTTAATTGCTGCCAGTCTGAAATTGGGCGCCATTATCGGCGGCGCCAGCCAGCGTAACCAGGACAATATTTACCAGTTCGGGTTAAACCTGGGCCTGGCCTTCCAGGTACAGGACGATTACCTGGATGCTTTTGGCGACCCGGAGAAATTTGGCAAGCAGATAGGAGGTGATATTCTGGCCAATAAAAAAACCTTCCTGCTGATACATGCATTGGAAACTGCCAATGCCGAACAAAAACTGCAACTGGAAGAACAGCTCAATCATAACCACCCGGACAAAGTAGCCAAAGTATTACAACTGTACCGTGATTGTAAGGTGGACGACTGGGCCCTGCAATTAAAAAACACTTACCTGGACAAAGCTTTTAACTACCTGGAAGAAATTGCCGTGTTATCGGCACGTAAGCAGCCATTGTTACAGTTAGCGGAGTACCTGGTGAAGCGGGATGTGTAGGGGGAGAGTTCATGGTTAATAGTTCATAGTTAATGGTACTTTATAAGCTCATAAGTTTCGTAACATTGTTGCTGTACGAAGCTTATAGCTTCGTAATATTATTCTGTCGCCTTTGGCGACATGTTAGTGCTATAATTTAAGCACTATATTTTATAACGAATTGCCCAAGGCAATAGGATAATGATTCGAAACTACCAGTTTCAAATAGCAAGAAGACAAGTTATATACTACATTCCAAACTTTAAACTAATACACTTGATAAGTAAAAAATTGATTTTTTTTATTGTATCCGACCTGTTACTAACTACACTACCGGCATATGCGAACGGCCTTCCTGCTTATTTTGGTACGGCCATGTTTCATATTATGGTCATTAATCTGTTTGTAATAATTGCAGAATTTTTATTGTTATCCCGTTTGTCAGGCACAACAGTATTTTTAAAGTTTATAATAATTGCCAACCTGACATCATTATTTCTTGCATACCCCTTTACTGACTTTTTTGTTCATTCGCTACATATAAAACAGTGGTTTGGACTTAGTAAGAGCGGCACCATAACGAAATCAATATTTTTACTCGGTGCAGCCATTTTTTTAGTTTTAACCATCTTTATAGAATGGCTATTTTTTTACCTGGCAACAAAAAGAGAAAAAGGGCTCATGGCATCTTTAAAATTAACGGCTATCATCAACTTACTAACTAACATACCAATTGCCGCTTTCTATATATTCACCAATGCGTATCAGCCAACACCTGACTAACCTGCCGTTATTATAATACAGCTATATGACAGTAAGTGACAGCAAGATTTTTTAAGCCAGGAAATTACAGGCGCTTAAAATTTCTTCAATGATCCGGGTATGTTCCACCTTTAATTCCGTGGTAAAAGTGATATACAATTCATAACCACGGGTAGTTAAAAGTACATGATCATATTTTCCGACCATATTTAAAAATTCAGTATTCCATACTTTTAATAGTAAATCCTTCTTAGTGGAAACAAGATAGTATTTATCACTAAACTTTTTTGCCTGGTCAAAGTCTATATCACTCTCAAAAAAACTGCCAAGCATTTTATCCGCTTTAGTTTCCGGTCTTAACAATGTTTTACCCATGTCCCTATTCAACCTGGCAATACCGATTGCCTGAAAATCATATTTCCAGGTGGAAGCTTTTAACGGATACCCGAAATCGATCATGCACTGGGCTATATAATAGGAATGAGTGGTTCGGGTTATTTTAAACAGGTTAACAAATGAGAATACTCCATTAGCCGCAATGCTGATGGTATTGGCCGTTTGCCTGAATATGGTAGTTTTTTCCTCTTCATCTACTACTATCTGAAATCCTTCCTGCTGCTGAATAGCATTGTATGATCTTTCCAATAGTTCGGTATCTTCGGGATCGGAAGTGATAAACTTAAGCATATTTCAAAGATAGCGGTAAGAATTTAACAACAAGACAAAATCACATTCCAATATATCGAATAATATGACCCAACAAATTACAAAAGATGACCTGGCAAACAATTCATTTTTTTGGTACGCTTATATCTGCTGGTTCAGGGGCTATGATGATAAAAATGAATTGAATATTGATGAAGTACTTGAAGTTATTGATATAGATCGTGAAGAGTTATATAAATGGGAGCAGGAATTTTTTCCGGAAAATGAGAGCGAGGAGGCTGTACGATTTATCAGAGGGGAAATTGATGAAAATATTTCCTTCCATATCGAATTTCAAAAATACGAAGTTGTATTTTTTATTAATGACCTATACATCGGCAATCTGGGAGGACATTTTGAAGCATGGTTTCTTACCTGGGAAGAGCTTTTAGCATTAAAAACAGATAGCTATCTGTTCCTTTTATTATTACCGATGACAGGAGTCGAAGTTCATCAATTTGCAGCAGCACTTGAGCTTATTACCAATCAATTAAAGACAATTCCAAAATTTGAAGATAAAGCTGGCTATATTGCGGATTGTATACTAAACGGGTTAAAGACCAGTGGGCCGTTTTTTAAGCAGGAAGGAGTGGGCATTGTAAATAAAGAAAACCATAGTGTAAGAAATATTGAAAAATACCCAAGGTATACTGAGGACGTGATTAAGTTAAATGATATTTTGAAAACAATAGTGGATAAATAATAAGAATATCACTGAAAACAATACATCAATAATCCCACAATACAGAATATGAAAACTTCTTCAAAAGCTGCACATATCCTGCATAGTATAAATGATAAAACAAAACTGGGAGATTTGCGGACAATAGCGAAAGAAATAAAAAAAGATCATGACCTCGCTATGGAACTATGGAGTTCGGGTAAGTTCCAGCCAAGACAGTTATCTATTTTGATCATGGACAGCAAATTGCTTTCGCAGGAATTTATTGACCAACTTGACAAGGATATCCGGTCTCACCCTTTTGATGAACGGAATCAGTTAACGGACTGGTTAATGGCCAACCAGCTTACAAAAGATAAAAAAACAATTGCACTGATCAATTCCTGGGAAAATAGCTCTTCTGCTCTTCAGAGACGGATTTTCTGGTATTACCAGGCAAGATTGAGATGGATGGGGCAAACACCTCCCGGGAATACCGGCCACTTATTAAAGGCCATTGAAAGTAAAATCAGCAAAGAAGAGCCGGAAGTGCAATGGGCTATGAATTTCACTGCCGGCTGGATTGGGGTATATGAAAAGCAATACCGGGATCGTTGTATTGCACTTGGAGAAAAAACCGGTCTTTATAAAGGTGAAATGGTATCAAAAGGCTGTACGCCCGATTATTTACCCGAATTTATTGCGATTGAAAGCGGTAAAAGAAATCTTTAACCAACGATTGCCAAAGGCAATAAAATAATTGTTCGAAACTACAAGTTTTGAACAGCAAAGGCAGTCTGTAAAACATAGTCAAAAAAAAACTCATAAAAAAGAATATGAAGTTAACCGATTTCATTAAGAATATTGAACATGTGGATAGGGATACCATCATTTTTCAAGAGTATCAGGATGACGCTAACTCTGATATTATTCTCGCCTATGCCGAAGATGATAGTGTAATAAGAGAAGAAAATGGACGCAAATACTTTTATTTGATAGAAGTATTCTTAGCAAAAGAGTTTGTTGAAGATTGGAAAGCAAGTTTAGATTATACACCCACTATTGAAGAAACTGCGAAGCGCTTATATGAGTATGGCTGTAATGATGCCTAATAATTATGTTGAGAGATATGTAATCTCATTGATAGACTCTTATACAAGAGAACTAAAATTATAAATAATGGAACACCAACAACAACTCGACATTCTCATAAAAAGTTTAGACCTTCTGACCTCTTCTGCAGAAGATCTGGAAAAGACGCTACCAGCATTTGTATATGATATTGATGAAGATGTTATTTCTGAATTTGAAAATGGTTTTTTATTACTTCCACAACTTATCGAAAACAATATGTTATCAACTGGTTCCATTGTATCGGTGTTAAGACTCAATAATAAAGTACAGTGGTGTTTGAGAAATATCGGTCAGGAGTATTTTTCTAATGAAGAATGGAATGAAGTAAGAACATTGGCAAAACTAAGCGCTCAATTGATTACTAAATCTTAACGAAAAAAAACGTACACTGGCGCGAGTCTTCCGAAGGGAGACTCGTGTCTTTTAAACCTATCCTGATTATATCAGGAAGGAACCATTAACCCGCACCAATAAAGAAGAATTCAACACAATCACACAAAACAATAGTCTCTTAAGTAATACTCCCCAATTTTAATATTCAAATAATATTTTCTGAATAAAGGATTATATTTATTGTTTATCAATAAATATTTATTACTTTTGCCGTATCAAATTAAATAAATTTATGCATTCAAAAACTAACAACTTCATATACTGGGGTTTATATGTCATAGTCTGGCTCATTTTTGTTGGCCTGTCTATAGAAGCGGGTGGGTTACTGGTGAACTTCTTTTTCAGCCTGTATAATCCCGAAATGGTCCATAACCTGTACCAGAAACTTGACTTATCAGAAATGTATAATCGCAACCAACTCGCTTTTTATGGCATTTATAGTTTAATTATAGCAAATGCTGTATTAAAAGCCGTCATGTTCTATATCGTTATCAGGTTGATGCACACCATGAAACTTTCACAACCATTCACCCGTTTTGTATCCGCACAAATTTTACGCATCAGTTATTTTACCCTGGTTATTGGACTGCTTAGTTATATTGCCAGGCAGTGGACTAATAACCTGGTGCACCGGGGTTATACAACTACGGGCTTAAACCAGTTTTTGGATGACAGCCAGGCTTTTATTGTAATGGGAGCCGTGATCTATATAATTGCCACCATTTTTAAAAAAGGTATCGAATTACAGGAAGAAAACGATTTAACCGTATAAACTATGCCGATCATTGTAAACTTAGACGTAATGATGGCAAAGCGGAAAATATCGCTGAATGAGCTGTCAGAAAAAGTGGGACTCACACTTTCAAATCTCTCTATTCTAAAAACAGGAAAAGCCAAAGCCATACGCTTCAGCACGCTGGATGCTATCTGTAAGGCGCTGGACTGCCAGCCGGCCGATATTCTTGAATATGTAGAGGATGGTAAAAACTAATTCTTTTATGAAAACAATTTTCATAACAACCGCTGTATTATTGCTGAGTTGCTGCATACATGGCCAGCATAATGAAAACATTACCATTGGTAAAAAAGAGGTTATTTATTCCAAAGCCCTGGAAGAAAACAGGACAGTCTGGATCTATACACCCGGTATGACATCCCCCGTTATAACACCCGGTAAAAAATACCCGGTATTGTATGTACTGGATGGCGAAGCTCATTTTTTTGCCACTACAGGTATTATTCAGCAGCTTAGCCAGGCCAATGGTAACGGGGTAGTACCGGAAATGATAGTAGTAGGCATTGAAAACACCAACAGGTTCAGAGACCTTGTACCATCAAAAGACACAAAAAAAGTAAATCCGTTTGCGAATTTCTTATCTGCTGAGCTTATTCCCTATATAAATAAACATTATCCTGTTGCCCCCTACAAGTTACTGGCAGGACATTCACTGGGCGGACTTACAGCCATTGATATGCTTACCACATCGCCCGGACTGTTTAATGCATATATTGCTATTGACCCGAGTATGTGGTTTGATAACGAATGGTTTTTGAATTAATGTTATTACCCGGTTGCCACAACAAAAAATGAACGGTGAACGGTTATTTATTGGCATAGCGAATACCATGCCTGCGGGTATGACGATGACCTGGCTAAAGAAAGATAAATCCGGCGAAACAGCACATATACGTTCTATTGTAAAACTCGGTACCTTTTTAAGTGCTAATACAAACGGCCTGCAGTACAGGCAACAGTATTATGAAAAAGAGAGACACAATACCGCACCCCTGTTAAGTATATATGATGGCTTACGTTTTATTTTTGATTATTATTTTTTAGATGCCGGCGAAAAGGATTTTGCAGATACTACAGCAGCAATTGCTAAAAAACTACAATCACATTATGCCAAGGTATCGGCTAAAATGGGCTATAAAAATGCAGCGCCGGAAACCTTTGTCAATTACCTGGCTTACGATGCGCTGGTGAAAAAACAGTATACCAAAGCAGAGGCATTATTTAAGTTAAACATGGAATGGTACCCGGAAAATGTTAGTGTTTATGATGCCTATGCCGGTTATTTTTTAAACAGGAAAGATACCCTGAATGCCATTGGCTACTATAAAAAGGCTTTACTGGTTAAACCGGATGCAGTGGTGCAGAGAAAACTGGATATATTAACCATGAAGGAAAACGCAGTTCCCGCACCGGTAAAACTGGATCAGTATGCCGGAGTATATATTTTAGAGACCTATAATATTCCCATTGTACTGGAGATACGTAATGCTCAGTTATGGGCCAAAGTGCAGGGAGAGAATGATGATGAACTTCAATGGCTTGCAGAAAATGTTTTTACTGTTAAAGGAAAACAAGGTTATAAGATCACCTTTCACATGAAGGATGGGAAACCTGCAGGCTTTACTTCGGTACAGCCGAACGGAACGTTTAAAGCCATTTTTTCAGATAAACAACCGGAATAAAACCGTTCTTTAACGTTTATATGCGGAGTTGAAGCAGTTAAAAGATATTGCCTGTACACACCAAAAAATTATTTATTATGATGCTGATTGCAAGATTTTTGATAGTTGTCATACTATTCATACCTGCGAAAAATTTATTTAGCCAAACAAAACCGGCAGTAAGATTTGATGGCCTTTACCAAACGGTAAGTGAAATAGACTCACTTAATAATGACACTACCTATAATTTTTTACGGTTTTACCCGGACGGAAAAGTGTTAAGCGTAACCTCGAGAGGTAATGCCCATGACCTGAAAAAGTGGTTTCATTTAAAGCAGGAGAATCCATCAGTGGGTCTGTATGAAATAGTAGCCAACCGGATATATTTCTCCACAACAAGTGAGGAAGGTACGGTTGTTTATGACGGGGAAATTCATGACCCATATTATCTTACGCTTGCCCTGAAAAGTCTTATTAACGGGTATACCCACCAGGAGAAATATTATTTTATAAAAATTATTGGTTTGAAATAAATCTAACTGGCGCGAGTCTTCCGAAGGGAGACTCGCGTCTTTTAAATCGGTCCTGATTTTATCAGGACAAAACAAAAACCTGTCGCTTAACTGGCTAAGTCTTCCAAAGGGTGATCCATGTCTTTTAATTAGTCCTCATGCTATCAGGCCAAACAGGGAACCCACTGCCCAAAGGCTGCCGGATGGAAGCGGTAGTTGGCCGGTGAAGCGCAGGGTAGGGCTTGGCCGGCCACTACAAGCGTACAGCCGGAACTGAAGCTGATAGTAGTACTGCAGCTGACAGCCCCGAGACCTGCCTGATCATGAGATCATTAACCTACAAGAAGAATACCCATGCGTTCGGGACGATTCTAACTTTTTTACTATACTTTTTATTTTTTTCCTTACTTTACCTGCTTAATTATAAACCACAACTAATGGCAAACCCGCTATTTCGTAAAAAGAGTATCGATAAAATTAAGGCAGAGTATGAGGCAGGCCAGTCCGATCATCATGGTGGCGGGTTAAAGAAAGTACTGGGTGTACGCGACCTTACTTTTTTGGGCATAGCGGCCGTTGTGGGCGCCGGTATTTTTTCTACCATTGGCGGAGCTGCTTTTGACGGCGGCCCCGGGGTATCGGTATTATTTATTATTACGGCCATTACCTGTGGTTTTTCGGCCCTTTGTTATGCCGAGTTTGCCAGCCGGGTACCGGTAGCGGGTAGTGCCTATACTTATTCCTATGTAACATTTGGTGAGCTGATAGCCTGGATCATTGGCTGGGCCCTGATACTGGAATATGCCATTGGTAATATTGTGGTAGCTATATCATGGAGCAGTTACTTTAATAATTTACTGGTTCATTTATTTAATATTCACCTGCCGGACTGGATGCTGGTTGACCCCGGCACCGCCGTACATGCATTTAATACGGCAACCACCGAAATGGCCACCGGCCTGGTGACCGACCCGGAGAAAATAAAAAGCTACCAGTTTGCCATTGAGGCCTATAACAGTGCACCAATGGTAGCAGGCTACCGCATATTCTTTAACCTGCCGGCCTTTATTATTGTAGCCCTCATTACCTGGGTGGCTTATATTGGTATTAAAGAAAGTAAAAATTCCGCCAATTATATGGTGATCTTCAAGATCGCTGTGATCATATTTGTGATTGTAGCGGGCGCTTTTTTTGTGGATACCAATAACTGGCGGCCATTTATGCCCAACGGTTTTGAAGGCGTTTTAAAAGGAGTATCAGCCGTGTTTTATGCCTATATTGGCTTTGATGCCATCAGTACTACGGCCGAAGAATGTAAGAACCCGCAGCGGGATATGCCAAGAGGTATGATCTACTCCTTACTGATCTGTACCGGCCTTTACATTTTAATTGCCCTGGTATTAACGGGCATTGAGAACTATTCCAAGTTTGATGGCGTGAATGATCCGCTGGCCTTTGTATTTAAAGAAAGAGCGCCCTGGATTGAAACCATTATTTCCATCAGCGCCGTAGTAGCCACCACATCGGTATTACTGGTATTCCAGATAGGTCAGCCACGTATCTGGATGGCCATGAGCCGGGATGGATTATTACCCAAGAAATTCCAGAAAGTACATCCTAAATTCCAGACCCCTTCCTTTGCCACTATTGTAACCGGCATCCTGGTAGGCATTGGTGCTTTGTTCCTGGAAGGCGACCTGGTAACTGACCTTACCAGCATCGGTACCTTATTTGCCTTTGTACTGGTATCAGGTGGTGTGTTGTTATTGCCACCGCGCCCCAAAGAACCCGGCAAGTTTAACCTGCCTTATATCAACGGGCAGTTTATTGTACCGGTTTTACTGGCAATATTCTGCTATTTCTTTTGGGACAGGATCAATGATGCCGTGGTAAATATTGGTCATGAGAGCTACCAGAAAATACTATTCCTGGTATTTATTCTCTTTGCCGCCATATTCAGCATACTCACTTTTATACGCAAATACTCACTGATACCCATTATGGGCGTACTTACCTGTATGTACCTGATGATAGAAATTCCGGCCGTAAGCTGGCAATGGTTCTTTATATGGATGGGCCTGGGCCTGGCTATTTATTTCTTTTATGGTTACAGGAACAGCAAGTTAGCGAAAGAGAAATAAAGTCAGATTTAAGAAGTCAGAAGTAAGATTTGAACAGCTTTACTATTCATGATTCTTTTCTGTAGACTGATTATACATACGAATGTATTCGCATACTGATCATTACCGGTTGGGAGGTTCCCATTTGGCTATCAGATCATAGCCCATATTTTCACATTTTTTCCAATGGGAACAACATTACCAAATTTCCAAATTGGCTAATTACCAAATTCTTTGTTTTACCTTTGCAGCCAAAAAGAGGTAATTCCTCTTCAATTTTTACTTATTTATGAAATATCAGATTGGCGATACGATCATTGTGCTGCAGACCGACGAAGAAGGGAAAGTGGTGGAGTTTATTAATGATAAAATGGTGCTGGTGGAGATACGTGGCGTACGTTTCCCGGTATATTTAGACCAGATAGATTTTCCATATTTTAAACGCTTTACCCAGAAAAAAATACAGAATATACCAGTTAAAAAACAACTGGAGGACCTCCCAAAGGAAAAAAGGGTAAGCCTGGCCGACCGTAAAGAGGATGGGGTATGGCTGAGTTTTATCCCTATTATGACCACTGATGAATTTGGGGACGATATAGTGGAATCCCTGAAAATCCATGTGATCAACCGTACCAAAACAGCTTTTAACTTTTACTACCAGTTATTCTTTTTAGGGGAAAAGGATTTTGAGTTAAAAAATAATATCCAGCCCTTCCAGGATTTTTACCTGCATGATATTCCTTTTTCGGACCTGAACGACAGCCCGGTATTTAACTTCCAGTTCAGCCTGGCGGTAGAACAGAAAAATAAAGCCCCATATTACGAAACACAGGTAAAACTAAAGCCCAAACAATTGTTCAATGCCATTGAAAAGATCAGGCAGAACAATGAGGCTATGTTCTCGCACATACTGTTTGAAACCTACCCCGATAAAACCGAGGACCTGGTAGATAGCCTGGGCCTGGAAAAACTAACGGCCAAAGGGTATAAAGTGTATAAAGCCAGCGAGGCCCGGGAATATTTAGAGCCGGCCCGCAGCCTGGTGGACCTGCATATTGAAAAGCTGACGGATAACTGGAAAAAGATGAGCAATTTTGAGATACTCACCCTCCAGCTACAGACTTTTGAAAAATACTACGACCTGGCCGTGGCCCACCGCCAGCCTTCACTCATCATTATCCATGGAGTAGGCGAGGGACGTTTACGCAACGATATCCACGAAAGCCTGCGTTTGAAAAAAGAAGTAAAATCCTTCGTTAACCAGTACCATCCCAATTATGGATACGGCGCAACGGAGATATGGTTTCAGTATTAAAGATTAGTATTCAGCTATCAGATATTAGTATTCAGATGATAGTATTTAGATATGAGATTTGAGATATCAGACATTAACAAAGCTGGTTCCGGAGTTCTGTCTGAATACTATATACTCCATACTATATACATACTACGGGCACTAAATTTTAGAGATCAGGCATTAACTATCCCCATTCCGGGGGCCCTATCTAAATACTATATACTCTCTATACTATATACTATCCCCAAAAATAGGCGAATCGTTTGCATGATTTATCTATACTACATAATACTAACTTCACAGGGCCAGCATTCATAATGCGACCATTTTACCTGCCTGTATTATAAAGTATCATAAATTTTTCAAATGAAAATAGTAAGTCTGTTAGGCGTAGTAGGCCTGGGTTTGATGATGCCCGGCGTTAAAAATAATTTTACCGACACACCCGTTAACGATCCCTCTCCGGTATACGCCATGGCTGATGACTGGCAAACCGTACCGGTTGGTGGCAACTCCTGGGTAACAAAGCCCGGACAAAGTAAGGAAGAAGTACATAACGATGGCTGGCGTAACTGGCAAAACAGCGAAGCGGTGTTCAGCACATTTGTAAAGCTGGATAAACCCGGCAGTTTACAGGTAGCAATAGTAGCCAACGCCGGGGGTAATAATGCTACGGTTGAAATAAGCATCAACGGCAAAGCAAAAAAAGTAAAGCTGACCGGCGATGGTGAACAAAGTTTTGAGGCCGGTGAATGGCAGATACCTGCTGCCGGTTATGTACAGATCAATTGCAAAGGCGTTCAGAAAACGGGCAGCCAGTTTGCAACGGTAACGGCCCTTAAAATAAAAGGCACGGCTGTGGACGCCAATACCCAGTACGTAAAAAACAATGAAGGCAATTTCTTTTACTGGGGTCGCCGTGGCCCTTCGGTACACCTGAATTATGATCTTAACAAAGAAAAAAATATTGAATGGTATTACAGCGAGATCACCGTACCCAAGGATAATGATGTGATCGGCTCTTACTATATGGCCAATGGTTTTGGCGAAGGTTATTTTGGTATGCAGGTAAACGCTGCCACTGAAAGAAGGGTATTATTCTCCGTATGGAGCCCTTTCAGTACCGATAACCCTAAAGAAATACCCGACGATCATAAAATACTGTTGTTAAAAAAAGGGAAAGAGGTGAACACGGGCGAATTTGGTAATGAAGGTTCAGGCGGACAAAGCTTTTTACGCTTTAACTGGAAGGCCGGCAATACCTATAAATTTTTATTACATGGCGTTCCTGCTGCAAATAACTATACCAATTACACCGCTTATTTCTTTGCACCGGAAGAAGGCAAATGGCGTTTAATTGCCAGCTTCAGCCGTCCCAAAACCAATACCTACTTAACACGCTTTCATTCCTTCCTCGAAAACTTTAACCCGGCTACCGGCAATATCAGCCGCAAAGCTTACTACCATAACCAATGGATGCGTACGGCAACCGGCGAGTGGAAAGCAGTGGATAAAGTAAAAGTAACGGTAGATAATACCGGCCGCAAAAAATACCGCCTTGATTATGATGGCGGGGTAGATAACAATATGCCCTTTATGCGCAACTGCGGCTTTTTTAACAGTACTATGCAGGTAGATGGGGTACACAACTTCACACCATCGAAAACTGCACCGGTTATTGATTTTACAGCACTCGATTAATATATTAACAGCATGAGACAGTTTGTTTCTTTTCTCGCCCTTATCGTTTTTTTGCTTAACGGCAGTATATACAGCCAGGCACAAAACATAGCCTACCAGAATGGTAATAATGGCTGGGATCCTGACAGCCTGGGTAATCACCGTTTTGTGATACAGTTAACCGCTGATCAATACAAGGTGAACCGTCAGGTGGCCAGAGTATCCATTCCATGGCGGAGGTCCGATAAAGATCCGGGTGAAAAAAGGATCATTGTGGTGAGTGAAAAAAACAATACCCTGGTACAAAATATATTGCCGTTACATATTAATGCAGAAAAAGGCGAACTGTTATTTGAGCCCCTACACGGTGCGGGTAAATATTTTGTGTATTACCTGCCCTATAAAAACGAAGGCCGTTCCAACTATCCCAAAGGAGTATACTTAAAACCGGTTACAGCTACCGGTAGCTGGCAAAGCACAGCCAGCGCTGCTACAAAACCGGCCATGGCAAGTGTAACCGCCTACCAGTCCATCGATGCGTTCAACAGCTTTTACCCGATGAGCTTTATTGCTACTGCCGCTGAAACAGCCAGGCTAAAGTCAATGGCCAAAAACAAAGCGTATATCGTTTTCCCGGAGGACAGGATGTTCCCCATAAAAATGCAGGATAATATCCCTTATCGCTGGGCACAAAAAGGCATACAGACCAACTTCTCAGGTAAGGCCGATAAAGGCGAATGGTATAGTTACCAGTTAGGCATCTGGGCGCAGATCAACCTGCAGAAAGTACAGGTACAGTTTTCCGATCTTAAATCGGCAACTGGTCAGCTGATCAGGAGCAGTAACATGAGCTGTTTAAATACCGATGGTACCAATTATAAAGCCGAACCACTGACCAAACAGGTGGATGTGCCTGCCGGTTTTATTCAACCTTTATGGTGTATGGTACAGGTACCGCAAAACATCAGCGCCGGTGTATACAACGGCACGGCTACCATAACCGTGGCGGGACAGGCAGCTACCACCATTCGTATACAATTACAGGTAAGTAACAATACCGCAACGGAAGGCGGTATTGGCCAGCCGGAAAAACAAACAAGACTACACTGGTTAAACTCCACACTGGCACAGGAGAACACGGTGATTGCTCCTTATACACCTTTACAGGTAACAGATACCACCATCTCTTTATTAGGCAGAAAATTACTGATTGCCAAAGATGGCTTCCCTGCACAGGTACAAAGCTTTTTTACCCCGGAAATGACCAGCATAGGAAAAGACGCTTACAACCTGTTGGCCGAGCCTATGCATTTTCATTTTACCGCCGGTAAACAAAAAATAAACTGGCAGCAACAGGGCTTACAGTTTACCAACCGCCAACCCGGCACAGTTAGCTGGCAGGCTACCAGCACTGCACCTAACCTGAACATGCAGGTAAATGGCAGCCTGGAATTTGACGGCTTTTTAAACTACCAGGTTAAATTAACAGCACTGGAAGATATTACCCTCAGCGATATCAACTTTCATATTCCCGTAGCGCCGCAACATGCTAAATATGTAATGGGGCTTGGGTTGAAAGGCGGTAACCGTCCCGACTCCGTATTATGGAAATGGGATGTAGCCAATAAAAACCAGGATGGCGCCTGGCTGGGCGATGTAAATGTAGGCCTGCAATTTTCTTTACGTGACGAGCACTATGTGCGCCCGCTGAATACTAATTTTTACCTGCAAAAACCTTTGTTATTACCCACATCCTGGGGCAACAGCAACAAGGGCGGCATCGACATCTTTAAAAAAGGCAGTTCGGTACTGGTAAATGCCTACAGTGGTGAACGTACCATGAAAAAAGGCGAAGTACTCTATTACAACTTTACTTTATTACTTACCCCTTTCCACCCTTTAAATACGCAACAGCAGTGGGCCGACAGGTATTACCACCGCTACAAAGAAATAGATACCATTAAAGCTGCCGGTGCAACCGTGGTGAATATTCACCATGCCAATGCCATTAATCCCTGGATCAATTATCCCTTTATTGAATGGAAAAAAATGAAGGCCTATATTGATGAGGCACACCAGAAAGGACTAAAAGTAAAAATATACAACACGGTAAGGGAGTTATCCAATAAAGCTTATGAAACATTCCCGCTGCGCAGCCTGGGCCACGAAATATATTCGCCCGGTAAAGGGGGTGGTTTTAGCTGGTTACAGGAGCATGTAAAAGACGATTATATTGCCGCCTGGTTTGTACCCGAAATAAAAGATGCTGCCATCATCAACAGCGGTATGAGCCGCTGGCATAACTACTATGTAGAAGGCATGAACTGGCTTACACAAAAAGTAGGTATAGACGGTATTTACCTGGATGATGTAGCTTTTGATCGTATTACCATGAAACGTATTAAAAGGGTGCTGACACAAAATAACAAACCCGGCATCATTGACCTGCACTCCGCCAACCAGTACAATAAAAGTGATGGTTTTAATAACAGCGCCAACCTGTACATGGAGCACTTTCCCTATATCAACCGTTTATGGTTTGGCGAGTACTTCGATTATGAAAAAAACAATCCCGATTTTTACCTGACAGAGGTCAGCGGTATTCCCTTTGGCTTAATGGGTGAAATGCTGGAAGGGGGTGGTAATCCCTGGCGTGGTATGATCTATGGCATTACCAACCGCTTACCCTGGAGCGCCAATGCCGACCCACGCCCGATCTGGAAAGTATGGGACGATTTTGGCATACAGCAAACGGATATGATCGGCTACTGGAGCCCCAACTGCCCCGTTAAAACAAACAATGATAAGGTACTGGCTACCGTGTACAAAAAAAACGGCACCGCCCTTATTTCCATTGCCAGCTGGGCTGCTGAGGATACTGAAGTACAACTACAGATCAACTGGGAAGCACTGGGTATTAACCCTGCCAATGCTGTTATTGAAGCGCCGGCTGTAGACAACTTCCAGCCTGCACGTACATTTACACCCGGCGATAAAATTCCGGTGCAAAAAAACAAAGGTTGGTTACTGGTGCTGAAAAATAAATAAATTGCAGTATGTACACGATCAGCAACGGCATACTACAGGCAACTATTTTAAGCAAGGGTGCAGAACTCAGCAGTTTAATTTTACTGGCCACGGACGATGATTATATGTGGCCGGCAGGGGAGGCCTGGGCCAAACATTCCCCGGTACTGTTTCCCATTGTGGGCACACTGAAAAATAATACCTATTATTACCAGGATAAAGCCTATCAGCTGCCCCGTCATGGTTTTGCCCGCGATAAAAACTTTACGGTTACCCAACAGGATACCGAAAGTATTACCCTGCAGCTAACGGACGATGCCGCCACGCATGCGATTTATCCTTTTCACTTTCAATTTAACATCAGCTATCGTTTACAACACAACAGTCTGTACGTAACCTATCATGTAATCAACACCGGTACGGATACACTGTATTTTTCGGTAGGTGGTCACCCGGCTTTTAAGCTGCCCATGACAACTGATACGGCTTATCATGATTACTTTCTGAAATTTGACCAGGAAGAAACCGCCGGCCGCTGGCCCATTTCGCCTGACGGATTGATAGAACAGGAGCCGCTTCCTTTACTGGACCACAACAACCTGTTGCCCGTTACCAAGGAGTTATTTGCCAAAGATGCGCTGGTGTTAAAACACTTACGCTCCAACAGGGTCACCCTGGCCAGTAACAAAACCAATAAGGCGCTCACCTTCAGTTTCCCGGGCTTTGATTACCTGGGACTATGGGCAGCCAAAGGAGCCGATTTTATTTGTATAGAACCCTGGTGTGGTATAGCGGATAGTGTACAGGCCAGCCAGCAGCTGACCAATAAAGAAGGCATACAATCCCTGGCACCACAGGCCGGTTTTGAACGTACCTGGTCAGTAGCCTTACAATAATTTTACCTTTTCTTTTTGGCTTTCAGTAACTATCTTACAGGTTAACGATTGTTGACCTTTTGTTTGTTATGCTGATGGGGTGCCCCGGTGTTCGCCATGCCCGGGCTGCAGAACCCCTTGCTTACACCGGGTCGGGCTATACGCTGCAAATCCTCGCCGCTCGTACCTCACGGCTGCGGGCTTTCCGCTGCTATCCCTCACCCGGCAAGCTTTCATTAGCAAACAACTGCTGTCCATTTTTAACTTGTTATATGAACCTGAAAACAAAACTCAAACCGCAGCAAAAAGCGCTGCTCATCTTTATTGTACTGGTGGTAGCCATTATGCTGAATAATTTTTCCAACTGGCGCAACTATACCAACCTCAGTAAAAACTTCTCTTCCATTTATAAGGACAGGATCATGCCATCGGGTTATATTTACCAGTTGCACGATCACCTGTACCAGAAAAAACTGTTGTTGCAACAACCCGGTATTCCGCAGTCGGAGAAAGCAGCGGCCATTGCCGCGCATAATAAGGATGTATCGGCTATTATCAAAGCCTATGAAAATACTTATTTAACACCCGCTGAAGAAAACTACTGGCGGCACTTTAAAAACAGTTTACTGCAATACAATATTACCGAGGCAGGCTACCTGGTCAATGCCGATTCCAATCATTATGACCAGGCCACCCTGCAACAACACTTTATTCATTCGCAGGAGGCTTTAAAAAAGTTAAGTAACCTGCAGGCAACGGAAGCCGATTTGCTGGGTAAAAGCTCGCATTATATCATCAACAGTTCCCGTATTCAAACTTATCTCGAGCTGGTACTCTTAATGATACTGGTGATTGCCGGCATTATCATCATTAACCGTTCGGCCCAACAGGCCGGTGGTTTATATCATTACCCGGGTATGAATTCCTATAATTAACGCAATGGTATGGTTTTTGAAAACCTACCACCATAAGCCACTGTACTTTGTATTGAATCATTTTTAAACTATATGATTATGGCCAAGTATTCAAAAAAAGCACAGCAAACAGTTGCCTCGGCAATGCGTAAAATGAAAAAGGGTAAGTTAACCAGCGGGCAATCCGGTAAAAAAGTAACCAATCCTAAACAAGCGGTAGCTATCGGTTTATCCGAAGCAAGGGAAAAGGGCGCTAAAGTACCTGCACCTAAAAAGAAAGCCGCTCCTAAAAAAGCAGCGAAAAAAACAGCTACCAAAAAATCTGCTGCAAAAAAAGCAGCACCAAAAAAGAAAGCCGCCGCTAAAAAAACAGCCGCAAAAGTTACTCCTAAAAAAACGACTAAAAAGACCGCTCCCAAAAAAGCAGTAAAAAAAACGGCAACAAAAAAAACAGCCGTAAAAAAAGCAAGTCCGAAGAAAAAAGCGGCAGCTACAAAAACAACAAAAAAAGCAGCGCCAAAGAAAAAAACCGCCAGAAAATCCACGTCAAAAAGATCAACGCAGCAAGGGGTTTCATCTGACAAACTCATTATATCGCAGCCACTGGAAATAAACCAGCCCCCTGTGGCAGTACCTGTGGACACATTATTATCTAACGAACACCATGAACATACGGTTGATCCGAATGATATACCGGTAAGTGAATTTTCAAAATTCACAGCCAAGGCCGATCCCAGGCAGAACATAAAAGTATCCAGCAAACCGAAAGGCGGTATTAAACCCAGTGGTAAAAAACCATTGTGGAATTAAGGATACAGGGCATTGTATAAAAATGTATACCATGGTATACAATACGGTTATCAACAGGTGACAGCCCATGTATATGGCAAGCTTTTTATGCTTATATTCGGGGTTCTTTGCAATAAGGATAAGAGGTAGTGTACGTGACCGGTTGCTGCTGACCAGCGTTATACAGCTGAAGTGTGCGACGCAACAGGCGATGCCACTGGCAATACAGCCGGGAACAACATAAAACTATCCCTTATTTTTATGGAAGTCTGAAAAAAGAATGTATAATACTGAATATATGAATAAGGTAAAAAGTTTAGCAGCGGCTTTGTTGCTTTTAATGGGCAGTAATAGTATCCTGGCGCAAAATCCGGCCAGCTGGCCACAGGTGTTCAACAATATCAACCAGGAAGTGTTGAATAACTCCCAGGCTTACGCCAATCTTAAACTGTCAACATCTACCATCGGTCACCGGTTAACCGGCAGCACCAATGGCGCCAAAGCCGAGCAGCAGGCTTTTGACCTGTTAAAGAGTTATGGTTTTACCGATGTACGTTTTCAAACTTTTGAAGTAGAAAGCTGGAGCCGTGGTACCATTGCCGTAAAAGTGGGTATGAACCCCAGTAACCTTAGCGCTGTAAAAGCAGTATCGCTGGCCCATGCACCTGTAAAAGCCAATATCACCGGTACACTTGTAGATATGGGTAATGGCCTGGAAGAAGATTATAAAGCCGACGTGAATAAAGTAAAAGGTAAAATTGCATTAGTTTACTTAGGCATATTACCAGGCTCAAAGGAAGGATTAAAAAACCTGCACCGGTCCGAAAAAACGGCTCTTGCCGTAAAGTATGGCGCTACCGGTATTATTATTTTCAACACCGTGGATAATGGTGTATTATTAACGGGCACCGCATCGGTAACCGGTAAATTAATTCCCATACCCGCCGTATGTATTGGTAAGGAGGATGGCTTTGCCATTAAAGAACAATTAAAAACCTCTGACCAGACGACGCAGATCACCCTGACCAATTTCTCCGGTAAAATAAAAGCCCGTAATGTAATTGCCACTTTAAAAGGTAAAACATTACCCAACGAAAAAATTGTGGTAGGTGGTCACCTGGATAGCTGGGACCTGGCCACCGGTGCTATTGATAACGGCATTGGATCGTTTTCGGTAATTGATATGGCACGCACTTTTAAAGCCCTGCAATTACAACCGGCCCGCACGGTGGAGTTTGTATTATTTATGGGCGAGGAACAGGGCCTGTTAGGCTCAAAACATTATGTGGCGCAGGCTTTAAAAGATAAAAGCATAAATCAGGTAAGGTATATGCTTAATTATGATATGACCAACGATCCCACCGGTTATTCCAGCAGCCGTGAAGAGACCAAAGCCTTATTTGAAAGCATTGGCGCTATTGCACAGAATATTGATACAGCCTTTAAAAATACATTCCGCTCCGGTGTTGGCCTGCATAGCGATCACCAGCCCTTTATGCTGCAGGGTGTAGCAACCGGCGGTGCAGGCGGCGGTAAGCTGCCTAATAACAGCGGCCGTTGTTACCATGCGGATTGCGATGATTTTGACCTGGTAGATGAAAAAGGTATGCAGAACACCGTTCGTTACAATGCCATGTTAACCTACGGCCTGGCCGATGCAGAACTTATACCGGTAAAACGCCAGACCGATGCGGAGATCAAAGCCATGCTGATTAAGAACAACCTGAAAGAAGCCTTACAGATTGCAGGTGACTGGCGCTGGAAAGATTAACTTACTAAAACAAAGATTGTTGCGGCCCCTTATCACCTTTATTGGGAATGGTAAGGCTTAAACCAAATTCCTTATTCACACGGGTGATAAAATGTGCTGCCAGTAAGGGTGATTCCAGCTCCACATTCTGGTGTACAAAAAAGTATAATTTTTGTAAGCCGGCCTTGCGCCATTTTTTTATACGGGTGATCCAGTCATCAAGCCGTGTAATATCGCTTGCGTGATTAGCCCCTACATAACGTACAAACGCTTCAGGACCGGTGAGGCGCATGTGCAGCATATCACGGCGGCCTGCCGTATCCACAATAATATTGGCCATGCCTAAGCCTTCCAGCAGCCCGCTGTAGGCTTTACTGACGGCTTTATCCGCAAACCAGGCTTCATTACGTACTTCCACTGCCAGGGGAATGCCTTTGGGAAAATTTTCCAGTACATTACGCAAACGGTCAAAATCCTTAGGTGCAAAATTATCGTGCAGTTGTAAAAAGGGCATGCCCAGTTTTTCTTCAAACACACTGATAGCATTGCAGAATTCTTCCAGGGGCTGCTGTACATCAATCAACCGTTTATAATGACTGATGATATCGGTTATTTTAGGAAAAAAGCGGAAGCCGGCCGGGGTTTTATTTTTCCAGGTCTCTACCTGTTTAAAATCGGGCATTTTGTAAAAAGTAGCATTCAGCTCAATACAATTGAACTGGGTAGAGTAGTAGGTCAGTTCATCTTTGGTGCCACGGGGATAAAAGCCTTTCAGATCGTTCCGGTTCCATTTGGCACAGCCCACATATACATCAAAGGGCATATCATTTTTATAAGCCTCTAATACCTTTGCTGTTTCGGGTGCATCTTTGGGTAAGGTAAAATCAACCGCCCCGGGATTCGCTACTTTTCCAAATTGCATACACTTAACTTTTATAGTACAAGATAATAAACTAAGCCTGTAATGCCGCAATACATTTTTCCCGTATCTGCCATAATTCATCCAGTGAATAAGTCAATTGTTCTGTTTGAAGCCATGCTTCCAGAAAACGTTTATGCTGCTGCACTTTGTAGGTGGTTATTTGTGTATAATCAATTAACTTTTCCTGTACCAGTTTATCTTTAAAGTCATTATAATCGGCACCCGGTTCCGTAAAATCAAAGTAGTCAGCCTCTATAAGTAAATAGTTATGTGCTTCGGGGATATAGGTTAATCCATATGCCTGTAATACCGGTGCTATAGGTGGCGCATAAACACGATCCATCTTAAAAATACCGAGTACCAGTTTCACCGCTTCATACCCGTTCTCGATACATAGTTTTTGTAATACAGCATGTTTGGTGCTGCATGTTCCGCCATTCTCCGTAAAAACGGTAGTTAAATCCTCCTTATTGGTATTACGCCTATAGGGCAGGTTGGCTATAAAACTGCAGGCGTTTTTAAAATCAGCGATATGATGTGCCAGAAAGGTATGGGATATGATCCCTTTATCTTTTATACTAAAGTTGAACATAATTAACAAAGATCGTAAAAGTTCACCAGCTCATCTTACTGCCGGTTTTGGCCGGGAGATTGATGTTCCTTAAAGCTCTCCATTTCCTTATGCACTTCGGCTAGTAATTGCTGCTCGGTAGGTAAGTACAATTGATAACGGCTGGCATAGATCTGTTGTTGTCCTTCCGGTAAAGTAAAACGTACCACTGCATCGTTTTTACTGGCACATAATAAAATGCCGATAGTGGGTTGTTCGTGTGCTGCCTTTTCTACCCGATCATAATAATTTACATACATCTGTAACTGACCTATATCCTGGTGGGTAAGTTTAGTGGTCTTTATTTCAACAATCACAAAACACTGCATCAGCCGGTTGTAAAACACCAGGTCAGCAAAAAACTCATCACCTTCAATATGTATCCGTTTTTGCCAGGCTACAAAGGAAAACCCATTGCCCAGTTCCAATAAAAACTCCTGTAGATGGGTAATGATAGCTGCTTCGAGGTCTTTTTCATAATAGGCCGCCTCACGTTTTAATCCTAAAAATTCGAGGAAAATGGGGTCTTTAATGATCTCCCCGGCGTCTGCAGGGAGTTTTTCATTTTTAGCTACAGCCAGTACACGCTCTTTATCATTACTCACCAAAAGTCTTTCGTATAAACTGGCATTAATCTGTCTTTCCAGTTGCCTGACCGTCCAGTTATTTTTAATGGACTCCGCCATATAAAAATCTCTTTTATTTTGATTATCAATGCTTAATAATAATTTATATTGACTCCAGCTTAATTGCGTCCACAGTGTAGGCGCAATTGGAAATAGCCTGTAAAACTGCCGGTATCTTTCCAGTTGTCTAATAGAAAATCCTGTTCCGAATTCCGGTTGTAATTGTTGGGATAAGTATTTTATCAGGTAAGTGCCATAATCCGCCCGGTCTTTCCCGGATTGCTCTTCTTCAAAAATACGTTTACCAATATGCCAGTACATTAATGTGCGTTGATGATCAACAGCGCGGATCGCATTTTCTTTTGAAACGGCAATAATAGCTTTAATATCGGCAACAAGGGTGGGGTGCAGGTTCATAGATCGGTGATGAATAGGTGGTGATTAGCTATACTAAATATACAGCTTCACAAGGATATACACATCCATACAAATGGTTTTATTGGCAGTGGAAAAAAGAGTAACTTGCTTCACTATTTTTCATATTATGAATACGGTTTATACTACCACTTACGACAGTCCTCTTGGTACATTGTTAATTGGCGATTACCAAGAACAATTATGTTTACTGGATTGGAAATACCGTGCCCGCCGGTTACAGGTAGATGAACGGGTATGCCATTTTTTATCTGCCAAATATGTGCACCAATCTACCCCCTTACATCAGCATACCATACAGCAACTGGAAGAATACTTCAGCAAAAAAAGAAACAATTTCGATATCCCGCTTTTACTGGCTGGTTCGGAGTTTCAGCAAAAAGTATGGCAACAGTTATTACAGGTGCCTTATGGCAAAACAGTTTCCTACCTGGAATTAAGCCGGCAATTGGGTGATGAAAAAGCCATTCGTGCGGTAGCATCGGCCAATGGTGCCAATGCCATATCTATTGTTGTGCCCTGCCACCGTATCATTGGCAGCAAAGGCGAACTCACCGGTTATGCGGGAGGATTACCGGCTAAGAAAAAATTATTACAACTGGAAGGTGTACAGCAGCAACAGGAGTTGTTTGCATGATATCTGAGACGCTAGATCTAAGAAGTAAGCGCTGCTATTTTGCTCTTTATAAAATCAATCACTACTCCAGCTTCGGTTGCAAAAGCCTGCTGGTATTTTACCCTGATAGCTGATTTACCTACCGCATCGGCATAGACCCACCCACCGATAGACTGTAAAATATATTTCGGTTGTATAGCGGCGTTAAAGGTCCGGTCAAACCGGTAATTCGCTAACAAAGCCTCATGCACTTTATCAAACAACTCCTTATCTAATTTATTGTTCATGATAAAACTGATATACTCCTGCGCATAACCGGCGTAAGGATCAAAGTAAATATCTGTACCAAGGGCATACCTGTTAATATAATCTCCGATCACGGTATTAAAATCCGGAAAACGTCTGATGCTACCGGAATGACGCGGTAACAACATAAAAGGAGTATGGTTGTCATTTGTGAGTACCAGGATATCGCCATCAATAGTAGTAGCGACCGTTAAGCCCTTCATCAGTTCAGTTTTATCTGTCTCCGTCAACTCCCAGAAATCGAGGTATTCGCTAAAATTAAGCACCATATAATCCGGATCCGGAACATCAATCATCAACAACTCATTGATGCTTCCCAATCCATATTGCAGCAGAAAAGCGGTATAGTCAGCGGGAAATTTTACACTCCCGGCAGCCTGCCATTCCTCCAGCTGGCTTTTCATCACAGGTTGTAACTGACCGATAACATAGAGCGGGACGGAATTCATAGTGTAATTTTTATCTCCGGCTAAAGATACAAAAGGACTTGGATAGAAGAAGAAGTGAAGACACCAGATTCAATAGTTGTTTAAAACTTTCGAACCTGTGGAAGCTCCTGAACCTTTAAGCCCACTACTGCAATAATTCTTAAATCATAAATCCCAAATCTTATATTTCCTTCACGCCTACAAAAATATCTACCTCGCCATTCTCCGGGTTAGCCGCTTTGGCGCCATATATTTCATAATCCGTTGTAAAAGCACGGTTGGTGGCAGTGGCCCAGATATTTTTCCATTCGTTATATACCGCACCCTGTGCCAGGTTGCCTTTAGCCGTGTATTTGGTAAAACTGCCGGCGCTGATGGTTTTACCTGTCATGCCTTCGGGTATGGTATCCAGGCTGGATACTTTACAACCGATCATGGTAGTATAGGGCAGGGTATGATCTTTTTCATATTCTGTATACAGACAATATATATCATCACTTAGTTTATTAGGTATGATAGCTGCCAGGTTATTGCCCATAAACCGGTGCCATAAGGCCGGGATATCCTGTGTAGCCTGTCCGTTTTGATTGGTGGTACGTACGGTAATACCAATGATTTTAAATGCCTTTTGTTGCGTCATATTATCTGTTTTCAGACAAAACTATCCCGGGCCTGCGACAACAGTATGTCAGGGGAAGACTAACCAACAAAATATTCCGGAAAATGTAATTAATACAATGCTGCGTTAGATATTAAAGGGCAGGCTTTTGCACCGGTGATGGTTACCCTGATCTTTGATGTTGTTACCGGGTCAATTTTCAAGATACGTTTGTAACCAATGGTGGTGCCTTCTGCCACTTTTTTCCAGCCGTTATTCTGCCAGGCCTCAACTGTGAACGATTCTACACGCTGACCTAATGTTATATACTCCTGTAATAAAATATATTTAATTTCTTTAGCCGTTTTCAGATCCATCTCAAAACTGCCGGTAGTTTGATCATCATCCGTTGCCCAGTAAGTATTGGTATTATTATCAGTAATATTGGCAGCTTTGTATAAAGGTGAGTTACCCCTGGTGTTAGAAGCCTTTACCACCGCATTTTGTGCCAGGTTATTGCCCAGGCGTTCTTTACGCAAACGGGTAAATCCTTCCAGGGATTTAATATCATTCTCATGTACCAGTCCGCGGCGATCGGGAGGAATATTGAGTAACAACACCGAACCGCGACCTACTGAGCTCAGGTAAATATCAAACAGTTGTTCCGGCGTTTTTACCTGGTTATCTTCTTTAGCATGATAAAACCAACCCGGGCGGATAGATACATCCACTTCGGCTGGTATCCATTTTGTTCCGTCAGGTGAGCCGGTGTTTAACAGTTCAGTTATGTTTGGCTTACCCGCATATAATGTATCAGGGGTAATGGTGTTCCAGTTTGTCACATTGGCAATACCACTTTCATTACCCACCCAGCGTATATCCGGACCGGCATCGCTGAAAAATAATGCCTGAGGTTGTACTTTACGCACCTGGCTGATGGTGGTGGGCCAGTCATAATAAGTAGCACCATTGATCTTCCGGGTTTCGTTTGTTCCGCCATAATATCCGTCACCACCATTAGCGCCGTCGAACCAGATCTCAAAAATAGGGCCGTATTGAGTAGTTAATTCCTTTAACTGGTTACGGTAATAAGTAATATACTCCGGTGTGCCATATGCCGCATGATTACGATCCCAGGGTGAAAGATAAATGCCGAATTTCAGGCCGTATTTTTTTGCCGCATCACTGGTTTCTTTTACCAGGTTGCCTTTACCATTTTTATAGGGACTATTTTTTACTGAGTGTTCTGTATACTTACTCGGCCACAAACAAAAGCCGTCATGGTGTTTGGTAGTAAGAATAACCCCTTTAAAGCCATTGTTTTTAAACACCCGCAGCCATTGGTCAGGACTGGCCGCTGTAGGGTTAAATACCGTTTCCTTCTCATCGCCAAAACCCCATTCCTTATCTGTAAAAGTATTGGTAGTAAAGTGTACAAAAATATTCATCTCCATTTTTTGCCATGCTAATTGTTTGGCACTGGGGACAGGCAATACCGGCGCCGGGGGCAATACTTTCTGTGCATATATTGAGTATCCGGTAACTAGAGTTAAAAGGCAGGCAATACTGATACGGGAGATCATGAAGTAGTTTTTACTGGTGTTTAAGAATTATTATTTGCGAAAGTTAATTCTTTTATCCTACAGCAGTACATGAACAAAAATTAATTTTGATTGACATACAAGCATATATTACTTATTGCATAAAAAAAGCACCTTTCGGTGCTTTACTAAAACAATATTCCCGATCAGGCATGTTGTTTAACATGTTTTCCTTCCCTTATTTCCTCCACCAGCTTGGCATTAAATGCCGGCAGGTCCCGGGGTGTGCGACTGGTTACCAGGCCGGCGTCCACCACCACTTCCTCATCCAGCCAGCGGGCCCCGGCATTTTCCAGGTCAATACGTACTGCGGCAACTGAAGTAAGGGTACGTCCATTCACTACTTCTGCATTGATCAACACCTGCGGGCCATGACAAATGGCCGCTACCGGCTTTTGCTGTTTAAAGAACTCCTGTACAAAAGCGATCGCTTCCATATCGGTACGTAATTTATCAGGGTTCAATACACCGCCGGGCAAAACCAGGGCATCATAGTCCGAAGCCGAAACCTGGTTCACGTGTTTATCCACTTCATATTCCTTTCCCCAATCAGTCTTGGCCCAGGCTTTAATGGTATCGGTTTCAGTACTGACAATATGCACCGTCCAGCCTTGTTTTTCCAAATGATCCTTGGGTGATTTCAATTCACTCTCTTCAAATCCATGTGTTGCCAGTATGGCTATTTTCTTAGTCATAACAATTATATTTAAAAATGAAACAATACATTAAATGTTCAGGTGGCCTTGCCTGCCAATATCCATGGGCTCACCTGATAAGGCACTGGCAGCAACTTTAAAAAACGTCACCAGTTTATTGGTCTTATTATCCCAGTAATGTGCTTCGGAGGGGATTACTTTTAAAGCACGTATATGCCGGTCATCTTTTCCTTTCTCAAACCAGCCCTCCATCATTTTATTCCAGTATTTATCGATCAATACCTTACTGCCGGATATTTCCGCCACTCCATGAATGCTGAGAAAGTTATAATTTTTAATATCTGAATATAGCAGGCAAACGGTTTTATCGTCCTGTAAGTGTTTATAGGTTTCACTTTCCGACGAAAATAAAAACCAGATATTACCTTCTTCATCCACTTCCTGTGTACTCATGGGTATTGCATGGATATGTTTGGTGTCTTTAACGTGGGTACAAAACATACCTATATCGGTTTTCTCGGCTAATTTTTTTAATTTACTGATGGCTTCTTTGTCGTGCAAGTTCTCTGTACTCATAATGATAGGTTTTTATGTGATAATGTATAGTCAACCATTTTCACGCCAAACCGGCCAATTGGGGGATAAGTTTTCAGAAAAAACGGCAATAAAACATGCCGGCTGTAATTAGTACAGACAGTGAATTGATTGTTAGCAATTTGAGGTTAACCCGGAGCAGGGTTGATCATAAGTATTGTACAAAGAACAAAATGAACTGATAATACTTATAACGCTTCGGGCTTATAAGCAGGCCAGGCGCCTTTTGAGGAGGCCACAAAAGCACCCAGTTTAGTAGCAAAAGATAAGGCTTCCGGTATAGGCTTACCGTCAGCATAATGGGTCATAAATGCGGCCAGGAAAGAATCACCGCTGCCAATAGTATCTATTACCTTTACTTTAATACCTTCCTGGTAATAAAAATGACCATCCCTGTACACCATAGCACCCTCAGCACCTTTGGTCACTATGATCAATTGCAATTGAAATTTATCCTGCAGGTAAATGGTCCTTTCTTCCAAGGTTTGAAAGTCACCCCACCAATCAGTGATAAGTACCAGTTCTTCTTCATTCAGTTTAAGGATATCTGCAGCTGTTAACAGGGAGGTAACGGTGTCGGGGGTATAATGAGGTGCCCGCAGGTTAATATCCAGTACTTTGGTTTTTGCAACTTTTAATAACTGCTGCAGGGTATTGGCTGATACGGCACTACGTGCTGCAAGACTACCAAAAATAAAATAGTCGGCCCTTTCCACCAGGTAAGCAGATTCCCCGTTGTACGGAATAAAATCCCAGGCCACCGGTTGCATAATGGTATAACGCATATCGCCGTTAGGTTGGGGAATAGCATTCACCACCCCGGTAGGGTATTGATTGGTTGTAAATACATACCGCGTATCAATTTGCTGTTCCTGCAATAATTGTAATAATTTTTTTCCTCTTTCATCCTCACCCGTTTGAGTAATAATAGCAGGCTTATTGCCTAATTGTTGCAGGTGATAAGCCACATTCATGGGCGCACCGCCGGGTACTTCTTCGTTCGGTAATATATCCCATAATATTTCGCCAAAACAAACAAAGGATGCGGATGCCATATTTTATTTTTACAGGTTACTAAAGATTACAAAGGTAGCCAAAAGAATATGAACCTTTTACGTTACCAAAATGGTGAGCAATGATTCTGTGGCTGAAGTGTGCGACGCAAGGAACGATGAAAATTGTACTGCCGCTGGTGCAAAAATTATAGTATACAACCAAGACAGGGAACATCCTGCCATATAAAATCTCATTGCCTATCATCTATTATCTATTATCTACTATCTGTATACTTCTGTCTAAATCCTACCTTCGCAATCCTTTATTCATAAAACATGATACACTCCTGATGGGAAAAATATGGCTGGTATGGCTTTTATTACTGGTTAACAGGGAACCCCTGCACTGGCAGGCAAAAAGTTTTACCGGCAAGGTAGTGGCCATTAAAGACGGCGATACATTTGAAGTACTACACCAGGGCAAAGCAACGGTAATAAGACTGGCGCATATTGATTGCCCCGAACGATCACAACCTTATGGCAAACAGGCCAAACAATTTGCAGCCGCTCTTTGTTTCGGCAAAGAGGTGAGGGTAGTGGCCAGTAATCAAAAAGACCGTTATAAACGTCTCATTGCCGAAGTTTATGTTAATGACACCATCAATGTAAGTAAGGAACTAGTGAAAGCCGGGTGGGCCTGGCATTTTAAACAGTACAGTAACGACAGTAGTTATTACCGGCTGGAACAAATGGCAAGAAAAAATAAAGCCGGTTTGTGGCAGGATAAAAATGCTTCGCCGCCCTGGTTATGGCGTAAGCCAAAGAAGAAATGAACATTAGTCATGTTGTAATAAAACAACATGACTAATGCATTTGATAATTATTGTTATCTATTTCCAGCCCGAAACAGTGTTTTTTATGTTTCGTAAACGGTTGGCCAGGGTTTTATTTCCGGCAAAATCGCATAAATGTATCAACAGGTCAAACTGCTCCTGTTGACGCTGTTTTTTAATATAAGAGCCAGCTTTTTTCCATGCTTTTTCTAACTGGAATAAAACTTCCGCTGTAGTCTCGTCTGTAGTATGATATATAAAAGTACAAAGAGCGATATTGGCTTTATCTGACATGAGCCAGTAGTTGATCTCGCTGGTCTGGCCTCTTTCCAGGTCAGATTTTTTATCCAGTACTCTTAGTTCCTCCAATATCCTGGGCTTGGTATCAAATTTTGTTTTTACCGTTTTACTTGTTTTAGCCTTCGCGTTCCGGTCATTACGTAAAAAATATTCCAGCATTCGCCAGTTGGTATAACTGTGTACATTTTGCAGGTACCCATAAGCTTGCTTATACAGGCTGACCGCTTCTTTCAGGAATTTACGTTTTTCAACAGCACCGGGAGCAAGCCATGCTTTTACTTTATACAGGCTGGCTTTTAAACCAATGCGGCTGCCGGTTTGCCCGATCATTAACAGGCTTTCAATATTGCGAAGTGCAATATCCACCAGGGGTGCCGCTTTTTCTATTTCTTCTTTGGCAGGATTGTGTTTATTAATCACCGATTCAATTGCCTGCCTGCGCAGTATCTGCTGGTAACGTTCCAGTGATTTTACTTCATACACAGCATTGTTTTGCTCAAAGAGTTTTTTACCATGTGCAGCCGCTTTTTCTGTCTCGCCCAGCTCCCAGCATATATTCATGAGCTTTTCTATAATATCGGGTAATATAAAACCCGCATTGTCCACACCCTGTTCTATAAGCCGCAACTCTGTTTTTAGTTCATCAATGCTGTAAAAAGGTACGTCACATTTGCTCAACAGGTTTTCGAGGTCGTTTAAGGCTTCTACCACCATACTGTATTGTCTGGCAGTATTACCGGCACTGTCATTTTGTGCCAGGCCCAGGGTATAATCAGGCTGGCCATAACATTGAAAAGCGCCCCAGGTATTGCTGTTGGGAAAGTGTTCATATACATGCACCCTGGCCCGGTGCACGGCTTCGCCAAATGTTTTATGCTGTAACATATTATCATAAAACACTTTTGCAAAGAATAAAGCAGCACTATCGTCAATTTCCCAGCCGGCTACTACTACGGCCTTGGCGCCGCTTTCAATAAGCTGCGTACCAATATTGGCAGCCAGCCTGAACCGGCTTGCCGATAATTCCTCCGCATAAGGGTTAATACGTCCCAGGAAACAGCAGTTCACAAAAACAAGCTCCGGCGGGTTGGGTAATTGTGCGATCTGACGCGGGGTGAGTAATACCACTTCATCCAGTCCTGCCTTTTTGCCAATAAGCATACCGGATTCATTTTCTCTTTTTTCATTAAAAATACCATGACCTGCCAGGTGCAGTATTTTATAGTCCTGTTTAAATAAAGCAGTGAGTATATCATCGCTATTGCCTCTGATGATAGGCATTTCTACCTGTAAGCCGGCATTCAAACGGGTTATACCTTTATATACTTCCTCCGCTTCCCTGGCAGCTCCGTCCAGCTGACCTGCTTTTGTATAACCGGCCAGGTCAGGATCGCCAACAATTAATACACTGTTACTGTTGGTGATATTAGGCTCCACAGTATAATCCTGTGTAGCCAGCTGGCGGATCATTTTAGAAGAGATACATAAGGGCTTTTCTTCTTTATTACCTACCTGCATCAACTCCCAGGGGAAGGATGCGGTATATTTATCCAATACCCACAGCAGGTTGGCATTGCGCCTGATATTTTCTTTAAAGTCTTTAGGGATCATTAACTCGAAAATGGCCCGGGCTTTTTCATAACTCCAGCGCCGGTTCAGTGATACTTCATTCAGCAGGTTCTCGATCAGAGGAAGATTACTGTTCAGTTCCCTTTTTTCTTCACGGGCACTGGCCGTACTGGAATAAAAACTTAATACTCTTTCCCACTGGGTTTCATCACCCGGCACAGGGTATACTTTACTGGAAATAATACTTAAACGGCTCCACCATTCCGATTCATTCTCGGTCATTAACCGCGAACGGGAACCCGGCAATACCTGTATCGATTTTTTGGTAAAAGCCAGGTTCAGGCCGCTGTTTTCCGATGAAACCAGTTTATTGATACTGTAAAAACAACTCACACTCTTATCTTGGAAAAGCTCGAGGAACTCCAGCTCGCTGATGTATAAGTTATCTTCATTGGTAGTAACCGCCACCCGGCTGTTAGCATTGACCACGCCCTGTATTATTGCCCTGCACGAACTCTCGATAGGGATACGGCCATAACCCGCACCAATTAAAACCGTAGAGATTCCAATGACCTGTTTTGTAACCGTTTGTTGTTTGATCCGCGGCAGCCATTCGCTGATCAGGTAACCCGAGACCGCTTTTTCAACCGCCTTGGATAGCTGGTATACATTCAGGTGTTCCCACTGGCCTATACCAATTAACAGGGTACCGGGGAAGGGTGAGTTGTTGTTCTCATCCTTAAAGAACTCATAAGTCCCCACAGCACCAGGATAAATACCTAAAGCATGTTTGAAGGCCAAAGTATTATCCAGGTATTTGTTCACTACTTTTTCGGCACTGTAAATACCATCATTGAGGAAATGCCCGATCATTACGGGATATTTGGCGAAAATAAGATCGCCCCTGCTCACGGTTATTTTTAAGATAGGAGAGGAAGGTCTTTCTGTTGTTTCGTAAGCAGGAATACCCAGGATATTCTGTATCACGCCTCTTTCACCCGATTCAAACACAAAGCTTTCTTTGGCAGCAACAGATCTTTTGGTCGTAAGTGTTGCCGGTGGTGTACGGGAAAAAGCAGAAGAGCCGGTGGTACGGGTATTCAACAGGTCGCGGATACCGGAAAACAAACTATTATCACAGGCCAGTGCACCATGAGATACATCGGTATAATAAAGGTTTTTTTCTTTGTTTACACCAGCAGGTATACCGGAGGCCCAGGTAACACTCTGGTCACCATAAGGTGTTTCGGTAAATTTAAGCGTATTGTGTTCAATGTAAAAACCATCAATGGTAGATTTATCCCTGCCCGCTACATATACTACTTTGGAGTAATCAATACCATCTATCTTATTCCGTACATTGGTACGAAATTCCTTAAAAGCGGTTAGTTGTTTATCATCCGGTATGCTCCAGTTATACCCCGTCAGCGGTTGAAAGTAATTCCAGACATCTTTATTGGAAAAGTCAATATCATTAATGCCGATAGGCAATAGTTCCAGTAAACCCGGGTATTTGATGAACAGGTCAATTAACTCGGACATGGAATGCGCAATATCAATCAGGTTTAATTGTTTGATAATGCCATCCAAACCGGCTAATACATAGGGTATACGGTAAGATCCCATCCAGGGCGTACCCAGTAATACCGTGATAAAATCGTTTTGCGTATTCAGTTGCTGCCAGGTGGCCGTATGGTTAATCATCAGTTCCCTCACCACCAGGCCACCCATGGAATGCCCCACCAGTTTAATGGGTTGTTTGTATTGCATGAGTTCCGTGATCTTGGTATTGAGCTGGTTACCGGCTTCGGTTAAGGTAAGCCGCCAGTCAAAGGGAAAGGTCACCACATCATAATTTACTTCCAGGTAGGCGCCCAGGTCTTTATAAGAGGTTTTAATAAGGCCTGTGGCTTTTACCCCGGTCTTATCAATGGCAATATTTTTAAGACCCCCTATTACAAAATTGAAATAGTTGATCCAGATATTTTTATCATTCCGTTCCAGGAAGGAGCCCATGATACCCGGTAAGAGGACAACGATCGGTTTTTTGCCCGACACATTCTCTTTGAAATAACGGCCATACTCCAGGCCAAAGATGCCGGCCCGTTCGATCTCTTCAAAATTATCCGGCAATAATGTTTTAAAGCCGGGTATCACATCACCCTCCGTACTCAAAGCTGTCCAGATAGCGCCGCGGGTTTTATCATTTTTAAAGTAATTAAAATGATGTACATCCTTGCCCTGGTCAAAATAATATTGAATGGCATTTTTTCTTTTGGCACCATAGAACATGGAGGCAGTATCATTGATAAAATCGTTCCTTTTTCTTTTGAAGAAGTAATTGGATAATATCACCAGCAAGCCTTTCAGGGAAAAACTAAATTCACTGTCACCGGAAATAACGATCAGGCGGTTATCAAAACCTTCCACTATATCACCTGATAGTTTTTTAGGCGTGTTTAAAATTTTAACGAAAATAGAATCGGTAGCCTGCACTTCCAGTCCGGGTAATACATCCGGGTTATTCCTTGTTTTTAATACATTAGCGATGATGGCTTTTAACGCACCGGCAATAACCAATACAACAGGGGAGGGAGAGAGCCTGATAAAATTAAGCAGGGTATTGATAAAGATGTCCACTCTTTTCCCCATCAGCGAAGTACCGCGGCCGGCACAGGCCGAACGGACAAATTTCCGGACAACAATATTTTTTGTTTTAATCGCTTCTGCTATCTTTTCTATTACTGCCAGGTCCGCCGTTCTTTTTTCTTTTTCCAGCAAACTGATACTGGCCGGTAAAAAACCATTGGGATCTTCAATAAAACGAATCAGCAGTTCTCCCACCAGGCCGCCGCGTGACTGCGAGATAATATCGAGGGAAACAGTGGCAGGTAATTTATTGATCAGGTCCAGCACATTATCCAAAGGACTTTGGGTAAGCGAACGGTGCTGGAAGGCCAGTATATTATCTCCATATTTATCTGAGATATGGTCCCATTCCTTTGAACCGGTTATTTTATCAAATGATCCTGATGTGGAAGAAGCCGTACCATGTAAGAATAAAAGATAATGCTGATCAGGAGCTGAGGAAGCGGCATTGAAATCAAGGAGTGAAAAGTCTTTGGTGAGTTTGTAAATGCCTATCTTATTATCCAGTGCATTATTCTCTAATTCTTCGGCCAGTTGTTTTACGGTTTTATCCACTGCTTTTTTGGAAAACCGTTTAAAGAGCCGGGGAAATAGTTTTTTCAAGATGCCCCGTGTTTCTTCATCTCCTTCCAGTGATTCGGGCAGTACGGCAACACTTACGCCTGACCTGCTTTTTACTTCCATGTTGGGAAATAATTCCCACAATGTTTCCTTATCACCAAACCAGGTGGTATCATCATCAAATACCACTTCAATAAAATCATCATCGGTAAGTTCAATTACTTTTTCTTCTTGTTCGCTGCGGGTAACACTTAGGTTGATGACTTCCTCTAACTGGAGATAAGGTTCGGGTTCAAAACTGCCAGGCTCCTGGCTCACGCCATAAAGCTTCAGCTTAACAGGTGTAGACATACGAATAGGTTTAAGGTTAATAGCGAAATATGTGCACTATTAAAGTTAGCGCAATTGATACAAAGCACAAAGAATTGCTGGTTGAAACAAAAGCAGGGATACAAATACCGGAGAATCAATAAAAAACAATTAATTGAAAAAATAACTGTTAGTATTACAACATTATAACAATTATTTTCCTAATTCATTACGCAGGTTTTTTACTTCAGTTTGCAAACTTTCAATATGTTGTAGCAGGTGGGCAATGGCATCCAGCCCTTCAAAATTAATGTCCAGGTCGTAATGCAGGTGTATGTATTTTTCCAGCAAAGCCAGTTGCTCATAATGAATATAATATTCTTCTTCCCTGCGTATAATTTCTATTAATCCATATTCCTGCAAGGTGTACACAAAACTGGTTTCAACACGATAATGGGTGCAGCATTCCTGTATAGTAATATTATTGGCTGTTTGCATAATTATTGTTGTTGACGCTCCCGGGCGAGCTGTTGAAATAATTCTTTTTCTTTCTCAGTAAGGTTTTGCGGCACCTGTACCTGGTAGGTAATATAGAGGTCGCCGAAATGATCATCCTTTTTATATACGGGGAAACCTTTTCCTTTTAATCTTACTTTGGTAGCATTGGCGGTTCCGGGTGCTACTTTCAGTTTCACCTTACCATCCATGGTATCCACCACCACTTCACCGCCTAAAACGGCTGTATAAAGGTCCAGGGGTACATCGGCATACAGGTCATTCCCCTTACGCACAAAGCCGGTATCATTATGAATGGTAAAAGTAATATAGAGGTCGCCATCAGGACCACCATTTACACCCGGCGCACCATAACCCGTAATTTTTATCTCCTGACCATTCTCCACACCGGCCGGAACGGTAATACGGATATTCTTCCCGTTAACGGTAAAGGTTTGCTGATGTGTTTTATAGGCTTCTGATAAGTTAAGTTGTAAACCAGCCCTGTAATCGGATCCTTTGAAACGGGTTTGCTTACTTCTTGCCCCGGAATTACCAAACATGGAAGCAAAGAAATCGGAGTAATCCTCACCATCACCAAAAGAATAATACCCCTCACCGGAGCCGGCAAAGGGATTGCCGCCTGCAGCCCCGGAAGATTGCTGCTGCCTGGCCTGTTCAAACTGTTCGGCCTGTTTCCAGTTGGCCCCGTAAGCATCATATTTTTTTCGCTTATCGGGATCGCTCAATACCTCGTTGGCCTCATTGATCTCCTTGAAACGTTTCTCCGCTTCCGGGTTATTCGGGTTCAGGTCAGGATGGTGTTTCCGGGCCAGTTTCCGGTAGGCTGTTTTAATCTCGTCTGTTGTTGCTTTTTTATCAATGCCCAGTACCTGGTAATAATCAATATAATCCATCACTTAACATTTAATAACCTTATAATTTACCTTAAGTTACTAAAGAAAATGTATAAAAAAAAGCAATTGATCAGTTCAATTGCTTTGCCATAATAAAGGTATTGCCGGTGGAATCGCTCCATCCGGGGCCCTGCACCGTGATGGTTTCACCCACTTCATGCGCTTTATAGGTTCCGCCGCTTTTCTGCAGGTTTACAATACTAATGGTAGCGGTATACTTTTTACCGGTTGAATCTTCAATGGTGGCCATATAACCATCCTTGCCTTTTTCAATGCCGGTGATCTTGCCGGTCACACTGAACTCCGTTTCTTCGGCTTTAGGTTCCGGCGCAGTGGCAGCAGGAGCAGGTGTATCTTCCTTTTTCACTTCGGATTCATTGTTACAGGCTGTAAAAGCTGACAGGCCAATTACTAATAATGCAGCGTATACTGTTTCTTTCATGGGTAAAAATTTAGACAAAGTTAATACTTCACCATAGCTCTTTATCTCTCAAATGCAAAATCTTCGTTATCATTTTTTTAGTTTGCAAAACCGCTTTTTTCATATATAACTGATGGCGGTTTGGTAAATACATCCTTCCAGGCATTTTTTCCAAACTTGTTGATATAGGCTTCAATAATTTTGTACCCCAGGTAATAACCAATAGCCCCCGGTAATTGCGGATTTAGTTTTGTTCCGCGGTTACGGAACGCATCAATCATCTGCGGATCGGTAGCATATTTATTCGTTACCAGGAACTGTTTTAGTTTATCCAGGTTCTTGTCACAGGTGGCCAGCTCTTCTTCTGTATACCCCAGGTTTTCGGCCAGGGTATATTTATCCTTCCAGTAATACCGGTTCATCCAAACGGCAAAGCCTTCGCCGATAATGGGGCCCATAGCTGTTGTATCTTTATTTTTATTGACATTGGTCATGAGCTGGTGGGTTAGCTCATGGGGGAACATTTTCAGCAACTGTTCATTTGTGTTGTTGCTTTTGTGGGCCAGGTCTATCAGCATGGCAAAATCGCCTAAGCCGCCAAGGTCGGTCCAGGCCGGACCAAAAACAATATACCAGTTGCCATATGCCTGGTAACCGGTCATTTTACGCAGCTGCCCCGCCACTTCATTCAGTTCTTTTACCAGTCGTGTACTGCTGATGGCAGCATTTTTAGCCTTCCATTGGTCCAGTGAAGACATAGCGCCATCCAGCCAGCCGGCCACATCAGGACCTTCGCCCAGGTACCCGTTCCAGAACTGACGATAGGGTGTATAGATGGAATCAATAAATAATTTAGCCCGTGCAGTACTATCCAGGCTACGGCTGTTTTCCATCACCCGTAGTTGTGTGGCCGCAATATCCGAAACCACAAGGCCTGGCTGGCCATGTCCCCATGCTGTTAAGAGTAAAAAAAATCCTGTAAAAAACTTTTTCATGCGTTGATTTTCACTGGAACGAAACGGGCATAAGAAAGGTTACAACGTGATAGAAAAAAACGGTTCAATACTTACCCAGCCAGTCCGACACCATCTTGCGATAGGTTTCGCCAATAGGCAGGTAATCCATGTTTTGCATCTGGACCCGGTTACCTTCAATGAGTTTTATTTTATTCACCGGTATAATATAGGAACGGTGGATACGGATAAACTGCTGTGCAGGTAGTTTTTCCAGTATATCTTTCATATTCTCCCATACAATAATTTTATCATCCAGGGTATGAATGCGGATATAATCTTTCAGTCCTTCAATATACAGGATATTATCCAGGGCTACCTGGTGGTGCTTACGGTCCGCTTTTACCATGAGGTGGCCGGTAGCCGCCGGAGCAGTTTGTATACCCGGCTGCCATTGTATGAACTTCTCCACCGCCTGATAAAAGCGGTTAAAGGTGATGGGCTTCAGCAAAAAATCCACTACCTTAAACTGGTAAGCATCCAGCGCATATTCCTGGTAGGCAGAAGTAATAATAAAATTATGCTGTTTATTAAATAATTGCATGATCTCCATACCTGTCAGTTCCGGCATCTGGATATCCAGGAATACCAGGTCAATTTCCTGGCTGCGCAATATATCAATGGCTTTATACACATCGCTGCCGGCATATACAACCTGTAACTCTGCTATTTTTTGTGCATAATCATGCACCAGCTTTACCGCCAGTGGCTCATCGTCCAATATGATACAGCTTATTGTTTTCATGATGCTAATTGTATAGACAGTTGTATGGTAAAGATATTATTCGTGTTATGAATGGTGAGCTGGTGTTTACCCGGGTAATAAATTTCCAAACGGCGTTTTACATTCTCCAGGCCAATGCCGCCCAGTTTATCTTTTTTCTGCTGCCCGATGGTATTGGTCACTGTAAAGGTCAGCGTATTGGGTGTGGCCTGTAACTGCACTTCTATGGGTGTTTCGGTAGCCACCTGGCCGTGTTTTAATGCATTTTCTACAAAAGGGGAGAGGATATAGGGTGGTATCATGATCTGCTGATCACTGATCATGATGCTGGTGTTTACAAAATCTTCCTGTTCATGCCGTAATTCCTCCAACTGGATATAGGATTGTATATAATTCAGTTCATCCGTCAGCCTGATCTTTTCCTTCTGCGATTCATAAGTAGTAAACCGCATAATACTGCTGAGTTTTTCGATAGCGGATAAAGACCGCGGCGATTGAAAATACACCATCGAATAAATATTATTAAGCGTATTAAAAATGAAATGCGGGTTGATCTGGGCCTTTAAAAACTTGATCTCGGTACTTTTTTGTTCTTCCACTATGAAATTATTATAATCATATAAACGGATCACAAAGATCACCAGCCAGAAAAAGGTACTCAGTATCATGGGCAGGGTACTGTAGTAGAGGTTATCAAATATATAATACCACAGCGGCGTACCTTCAAAATAATTCTTAAATCCGAATAAGCGATAAGCCAGTACTTCCTCCAGTAAATAACGAAGTAGTATAAAGAATACAATATTACACAAGATCCCGGTAAACACTTTTTTCCACCTGAAAGGCCTGATAAGCCTGGGTAATACCAGCAGGTAATTAAAATAAAAGCTGCTGATAAAAATGAAGGCCCAGGTTATTTCAAAAACATGCAGGGGCACCAGCTCCAGCTTTGTATTTTGAAATTTTATAAGGGTAAAATAGGCCGCTATGAGCCAGAATACAATATGTATAATGACTTCTTTTTTAATTGATAAGGATCGTTGATACGGCATGGCCCAAATTTTTATAAAAGTAATACACACCACCGGAAAGCAGGAACCGGTTTGCAGAAAAACAAAAGGGGTTTGCAGAAAAAACTTTTACCCGGGGAATTTATGGACAATTTTTGTGCTGTTAATCTGCCTCACCAATATTATTCACTCACTTTTATAAATATTTACGATGAAAAAAATTATTACCGCTATTATCCTGTTATGCAGCCTGCAACCTGTATTCGCACAACCACCCCTGGCCGTTAGCACTAAGTTTGATACTGCTATTGCCGTATTGAATATGGGCAGTTTTCATATGGGCTTTACATCGGATGCCAATAAAACAGAGTTTGATGAACACAATGCAGAGAACGTGCGGCAGGTACATGCTATTGCCAAAGCCATTGCCGAATTTAAGCCTACCGTTATATTGGTAGAAAGACAGCCATCCTATAATACTGCCCTGCAAAATGAATACAATGCCTACCTGAAAAACCCGAAAATGAAATTTGAGCACCCTTCAGAGATCCAACTGCTCGCTTATGAAATAGGTCGTTTAAGTAATACCCAACGCATTTATGGGGTTGATTATAAAGAAGGGTATAACTATATGATCGGCAGGAATATTAAATACAAAGATACAACCACCGTAAAAGGGTATATGCGTATGCTGGATTCACTGGACAAACAATATCCCGAAGATAAGATGACCGTACTGGATCATTTAAAAATGGCCAATCATCCCCAGTACCTGGATATGCTCATGAATATTAATGCCGATATACTCACGCATATTTCCACCGAAGGAAAGGCGGAGGGAGCAGAGGAAGCCGCTAAGTTTTATCACCGTAACCTGGTCATGTATTCCAATATCAACCAGGTTGAATTAAAAAAAGAGGACAGGGTGTTCATATTAATGGGCGCTACCCATACCGCTTTCTTTAATATGTGGTTACAGCGTAGTCCCAAATACAAGGTGGTAAATGTATTGGACTATTTAAACAAGGTAAAATAAACATCATTGTATTTTTTCACCAGCTCAAGTTTACAGCATGAAAAATATATTATTATCCATAACCTGTTTCGCTTTTGCGGCATTGGGGTTAAAAGCACAGCGGTCCGTTTACCAGGCAGACCTGGCAGCTTTAAAAGCGGTTATTGAAAAAACAAAATCGTATAAGGCACAGATAAAAGGGGCAAAAAAGACTGCTTACCAGGATCTGTATAACCGGCTGCTGGCTGATACTATTACCGATGTAAACAGTTATCAATATTTTTATAACCTGGCGCAACTATTATTTCCTATACGGGACAATCATATAGCGTTTTACCAGCAGGCTGATGATCGTCCTTTCAGGAGTAAGGCCAGTATTGATAGTTTTGTGCAAACCAGCACTTTTCACCACTATCCGTCGTACAATATCAACATTGATTCTTTACAACAGGCACTGGCAGCAAAACAGGCCAATGAAGTAGAAGGCATTTATCATTACGGCAAATTTTATACGATAGGTCTGTTCCGGGTAAAGGAGAAAGAATATGTTGGCATTATCCTGGATTCGGAACTGAATTTCTGGAAAAAAGGACAGGTAGCAGTACACCTGTATGAACAGGATACATATCATTACAAAGCCATCTATGCCCACCCTTACACCAAAAATTTCAACCTTGAGCCTATCGAAAAATATACAAACGGATCATTGATAAACAGCAGCTTTAACCGTTCATTTTTTGCGGGTACCTATACTAAAAGTTTAGCGGGAACAGATTTTGTGAATGTTGTAAGAGGCGATTCGAAATTTAACTTAAAACAGACAGCAAACGATATACAATACCTCTTGATACAAAGTTTCCAGGCCAACAGCAAGACCAGCAAGTTGTCAAAAAACTTTTACGACTCCATAAAAACGGCTTTAGTAGCACCTTATTTAATACTAGACCTCCGGAACAATGAAGGCGGAGCCGAAAAAGAAAGTAAGAAATACTACAAACTGTTACAGCAATATGCTAAAAAAGGAAAGATCTATGTGTTGGTTAACAATGGTACCATTAGCGAAGCCGAAATATTATTACTCAAGTTGAAAAAGTTAAAAAACCTGGTGGTACTGGGCCAAACCACCAAAGGCATGCTGGCTTATGGTAGTAATTATGGTAATACCATTAAATTGCCCAGTCAGCAGTTTTCGGTATATGCCACCGATATGAAGAACGGTGCTTCACTTTTACCGTATGAAGATTATGGCATCAAACCGGACCACTATTTAAGCCCGGATACTGACTGGCTGCAACAAACCACCCAACTGATCCAAACGGGTAAGCCTTAAACATGATCAGTATACATACAAACAGCCCCGGTAACCGGGGCTGTTTTAAAAAAAGGTCGTTGATATCGTATTTATCAGGGTACTAATGTAGTAATGCCCACATCCGTTACTACACCAAAGCGTACTGTTACATTTTCAATCACTGCATCATTAAAGCCTGCGGTAGCATCTCCATCGATCCATATTTTGTAAGTGCCCTCCGGCAAACCACTGAACAGGTAAAAACCCGCAGCATTTGGAATGGCCGCCGAAGTATCGGTATTATTAATGGCGTATACTACCGGCCTGGCACTAAGAGGCAACACAATACCTTTAATTCTACCATCGGTTAATTCGGTATAGGTTTTAATAACAGGTTTTAAAGAATAGTTCCCGTTTCCCTGTACAACAATGGAACGGGCTGCGTCAAAGTCGATCCACACACGATAAGAACCGTTCACCTGCAGGTCCTGGTGAATATTAAATTTTAAACCGCTTTGCTGGGCCGAGGGGGTAGCCAGTGGATGAGACACACCATCTATCACCACCGAGTTATTGTTACCCAGTATCAAACGCATTTGTGAAATTTTGCCGGCAGGCAGGGTTATATCAGCAATAAGGGTATCCAGTCCATTGGTAAAATCCAATAAATTATATACACCGGGTTTCAGGATATTAAAACTGAGCCAGCCATCCACATCGGAATGTATCTCTATCTTTTGTACATCAATCAGCACTTTTTCATACTGTGCAGGGTCATCTGTCAGGTAAAGCTGCATCCGGGCAGTTCCGTCACTGGTTTTATCATTTTTTTCGCAGGACATAAAACCCGCCATTACCAACAGGGCACTCACTAAAAAGAGCGATACTTTTTTCATAAAGTTATTTTTTAACTGCTTAGCAAAAAACATTCCAATAATAAAACCCCGGAACAATAACCTGGAAATCATCTCATTAACAAGGTTTATATATAAAAAAAGAGGTCATTGCCGTTAAGGCAATGACCTCTATACTAAAATACCCTATATAATTCCAGTATCGCTACAAGCGCTACACCCGTAAGGCGCCTCTGAATCCCCGTGCTGCATAATAAGATTCCACGCCGTTGTGGTAAAAAAATACCCGGCCATACCGCCAGTCGCCAAAAATACCACCGCCCAGTTTACGTACCGGGGCAGGAGTGAACAACCAGCTGGAGGTTTTGGTATCAAACTTTCCTAACTGCTGTAATTCCAGGTACTGTTCCTCGGTCAGTATATCAATCCCCATTTCATCGGCCATACCCAGGGCGCTATGTTTGGGCTTATGTTCTTTACGCGATTCCAGTGCTTCGGGATCGTAACAAATACTGCGGCGGCCCTTGGGGCTCTCCGGTGAGCAATCATAAAAAATATACTCCCCGGTCTTTTTATCAAAGCCCACTACATCGGGTTCGCCTTCGGTCATTTCCATTTCGTTCAGCGACCATAATTTATCACCATGCGCTTCCAGGCGGGCTTTTACTTTTGTCCACTCTATGCCTTTATGGCGTTGCATGTTTTTTTCAAAACGCTTTTGCAAAATATCCAGTAACTCGGCCACCTGTGAAGCCAGTAACTTTCTTTTAGTGTTTGCCATCTTGTATTATTTTATATAGCTATAATATTAAACAGTAACTGGTTTCCTGCCGGCAGGGCGGTAATACCAGGATATAATGGTTAATATCAATAACAATACGGCCGGGAACCATTCACCAATAGCCGTATGGCCCATGGCCAGTTGCGAGATCAAAGCCCCGGAAGAAACAAAGAAAAAGCCGGCATAAGCCCATTCTTTCACCACCGGCAATTTGGGTACCAATACGGCTACTACGCCCAGTAATTTCCATACCCCGATGATCGTTAAAAAATAAGCGGGGTAACCCAAAAGTAAAACAAATTCAGTTTCTTCTTTTAACTGTAATACCTGTACGATGCCGGTGGATGCCATACCCAATGACAGCCAAAGGGTGGCTATCCAGTAAATGATCTTGTTACGTTTGCTCATGGTATTTGTTTTAGTTTGATTGCATGATCTTCTCTAACAGGTTATGCGCCATATTCAGCCCCTGTGCAAAAGGTAACTGCAACATCTGGTCGCGTATGGCTATACTGCGGTAAACGATCTGTATGGTTAACTTACTGGTAGTATCACTTAGGGCTTCAAAGGCTAAAAACTCCAGCTGTACGTCAAAGGGTGCGTTGCGCATTTCAAAAGTGCGCACAATCTTTTCATTGGGCAGCAGGGTATGAATAGTGCCATGTGCGGCAAATACCACATTGCCTTCTTTATCGCTGGTTTCAAACTGCCAGCCGCCATAGGGGTAATTGTCCAGCTTTACCACTTTGGTATTCATCCATTGCGCTACAATATCCGCATCGGTATAGGCCGTGAATAACAATTCCACGGGCAGGTCAAACTCGCGGGTTATCTGCAGGTCATGCCGGCCATCTTCGGCGTTGATCTTTGTTTTTAATGCCATCGTTATTTATTTTTTAGGCTTATAATTTTTCATAATACTTTCCAGTTTATTAAAGCGGTCATCCCACATTTTTCGGAAGGGTTCAATAAAATCGGCAATAGCTTTCATCTTTTGCGGGTTTAAATGATAATAGATCTCGCGGCCCTCCTGGTGCTGCTGCAGCAACTCACATTCCGTTAATATCTGTAAATGTTTGGATACCGTAGGGCGTGCCGTATCAAAATTGGCGGCAATGGCGCCGGCCGTCATGGCCTGGCTGGTTACCAGTAATAAAATGGCCCGGCGGGTAGGGTCTGCAATGGCCTGGAAAACATCACGTCTTAAATTCATTGGTACACATTTTACAATAGCTGCAACAAATATGTAGCTATTTGACTACAAATATATGCGTAGTCATTTAACTACACAAATTTATTTTTCAAAATCTGTGTAGCAAACGGAGTATCATACCCCGGAGAAACCTAAAAGAGAGAGCAGGGGAATTGTATTGCTTAAAATCCTCTTTAAAGAACAACAGTGATATAAGGAAACTATTTCAAGGCAAACACTCCTCTGTGTTACTCCGTGAAACTACTCTGTGCTACGCTGTGACCTAGACATTTACCGTATCACCGCATTCAGCTTTGTCCATAAGGCCTCATCAAAGCCCGATAAAGCAAAATTGGGATTCTGCGGGTCCGAGGCATCTCCCATGCGAATAATAACCATCTTCCGGTCGGGTATCACATAAATGCGCTGGTCCTCTGCGCCCATAGCGCTATACATACCAGCCGGGGCATTGGGCACCAGGGCGCCGGGATAAACGGTTTGTCCGCCCGGTATCATAAACTTGTTTTTGCCGTTCAGCCACCACAGGTATCCATAAGAAGGATTAATACTTTGTGAAGTGCTGATACTCTCGTTAAAAAAAGCTTCATTGATCACCTGCTCATGCTGCCACTTTCCTTTATTTAATGCCAGTAAACCAAAGCGGGCCATACTGCGGGTATTGCTATGGTAAATGGTAAATATCAGGCCATTGTTCCAGAAGCCATCCATACCTATCTTATTCTTCAGCTTCTCGTTAAAATAGGTCTCAAATCCACGGTTGCTGGCAGCCGCAACTACATCCATTAGTTTCTGGAATACATTGCTGTACGACCATCTTGTACCGGCATCGGCCAGGTAGGTCATATTGGCTTTGGTTACCAGGTTGCTGGCATCGTTCAGGCCCGAGGTCATGGTGAGCAAATGTCTTGTGGTGATCAGGTTTTCCTTGTCAAGGGGCTCGCTGGTCCAGCCGGTACCCAGGTATTCCGATACTTTGTTATTGATCTGCAGTAAACCTTCCTGTTGTGCTATGCCGGTAGTGGTAGCTACCAGGGTTTTGCCGGCACTGTTCCAGGGCCAGGTGGCGGTGGCAGTATGCCCGTTAAAATACTCTTCCATGGCTATGCGGCCATTTACCAGTATCATAAAGGATTTGGAATGTTTATCCGCCAAAAAGTTCTTTAAATCGGTAATGGCGGCGGTATTCCATCCCAATCCGGCAGGGGATACCGTTGCCCAGGTACTACTGTTTACCGGCGGAAAATACAGGGTATCATTGCCACCCGGTGCAGGATCGGGGTTTTGGCGTGAACAACTAAAAAAGGGCAGGAGCAGTAAAAAAAGGCGAACAGTTTTCATTTTTAGTAATTATATAGTCATTGACTGGCGGGCCGGTAGAAGGTTTAAAACAGCAGTGCCAATCAGCCATAAATATTATTTTACCTGTTATGGTTGCTTAAAGGTATTCATAAAAGCCGTTTATTAAAAGTCTTACAGGGGACTATTATTTCTTGCCCTATGCCAAGTTGCTCAAGGTAGTGATGGCGTAAACTTGTACCAGCAAATAAACCATACAGTATATGAAAGTAAAAGCAATTTATGTAAACCTGCCCGTTAAGGATGTGGCCGCCACCCGTGCCTTCTGGACCAAATTGGGCTTTTCGTTTAACGAACAGTTCAGCGATGATAAAGCCATTTGCCTGGTATTGAACGAAGGACTTATTTATGCCATGTTATTAAGCGAACCTTTCTTCAGCGGCTTTACCAACCGGCCCATAGCCACCGGCACTACGCAGGTGATCAATGCCATTGAGGTAGAAAGCCGCCAAAAGGTAGATGAACTGGTACAACTGGCCCTGGATAATGGCGCTACCCGCTATCGCCAGGGCGAGGACCATGGCTGGATGTATTACGACTCCTTTGCCGACCCCAACGGCCACCAGTGGGAAATTATGTATTCGGATGCCAGCCAAGTACCGCAATAATAAAAATCTAACTCAATAATCCTCTTGTTTTTTGACAGGAGGATTATCTAATTTGTAAAACGATCATTACTTAAAGTTATACTAGAATTTTATATTATAGTTATTCCCAAGTCTGCTAAATAAGTGAATGTTGCATCATAAAATAAAGGTTGCCTGGTGTGATCCTCTACATTTCCATTAGGAACTACAATAACCATTCCTTGTCTTGCCCTAGTTAATAAAACCCTATATGCATTTATTAAGTACTTCTTGCGTATATCTTTATGAATATTTTGCCATTTATTTCCAATAAAAGAATAGGTTTTCCAGCCGTCTGGTGTGTAACGCAAATCTCCGTCCCAAATAACACATGTCCAGTCTAATTCTAATCCTTGGACTTGAAATTCAGTAGCAACGTCTTCCAAAAAATAAGAAGAGCGGATATCATCCTTTCCATCTAAAAACCAATTAACATGATTGATAGGTGCTTTTACATCAATAGCCAATGGTTTTAAACGATATGCTTGTGAGGACACAACTATACCGTAACGTTCACTCCCCCTAGCTTTTTCTTTCAACCACTGTTTAGCTCTTTCAACGCTTCTTGTTAAAACGATTGGGTATTTATCATGTAATTGTTGGAATGTATTCTTTGCTTGTGTATCAATATCTAAAACCTCTTTAATCAATTTTGATAAGTATTCTGCTCTAAATGAACGCATAGAAACTGCCAAGTGTAAATCTTTATTAAATACAATTGTACTTTCTTTTTTTAAAATCTTAATCATTCCTTCTGCAGCATATTCACTGTCATATAAATTGGGAGATATTCGTGTTTCCCAATACGAATATTTATTTTTAATAGCCGATAACCACTCAGATATTCCTGCTTCTCCTGTATTAATTTCTTGCCCACCACCAACCAAACAAACTATAACGGCCCAGTCTTCATGTCTATCCAAACAAGAAATTAGAAACTCTGGTTCAGAATATTGAAAATCAGGTTCGCCCTTTTTCTGTTTCATGAATTTAACAGTTTGTTCTTTTGTCCATGCTCTTTGCGCTTCATCAAATATAGCAATATGATCATGGGGTGCTTTGTATTTATCACGTAAGTATTCATCACGATAATGATGGATAATTTGAATAAAGGTCTTCACACTTGCTCTTGCTTCCTTTTTTGTTATTTTATTACCTCTAATTCTTTCTTGAACTACTTTATCTCTGCAAAGTGCTTCCTGCAGTATATCTACCAAAGGCTTATTCCCGGATAAAAAAACACTAGTATTACCTTCTTCTTTAACCAAATGTTCAGTGGCGACTTTTAAACCTACCAACGTTTTGCCAGCACCTGGTACACCCGTGACAAAACATATTACTTTTTTTTGGTTCGTTTTAGCATATGTTATAGTATCGGCAATGTATGTTGTAGTAACTTTTAGGTTAGTAGCGCCCGCATCACTACGAGTAATAGCTTCTACATTATGGTTATTGTATAAGCTGATGGCAGCTTCAATAATTGTAGGAGTAGGACAGTAGCTACCATTTATATAATCATCTCTATCAATATTTTTTTCAAAAATATAAGAATCTAATACTTTATTTAAAATGGTAAAAAAATTAACTGCGTTGGCCCTTATAGGGTAACTAAGCGCATCTTGATAATTCTTAGACGTGTCAATAGATAAAGATTTCGCTTGAGTAGCGACAAGAATAGGAACTAGTTGTAAATGATGACTAGGTTCGTGAAAATGTTTTAAGTCTAAAGCGTAATCCCAAACCTGTTCAATATGATGCCTCAAATATTCTTTTTCTCCTACCTTAAACTCAATAACAAAAACAATATTCTTTATTATTAATATGCAATCAACCCGTTTTCCCATTCGTGGAATAGAAAATTCAAAAAAAAGATGTCCCTCTTTATTTTGTAATGCATCTTTTAATAGAGCAATTTGAAACTCCCAAGCAATTAACTCTGTATTTATATGTCCCTGTCTTCCATTAATAGAAATTTCACCAATAATTGTTTCAAGAGGCTTTTGTAGAAAATCCGATATTTTATCCGCGTAATAATAGTTTAACATCATCAACTTTTAATAATCAATGCCATTTTACTTAAATTAAATAGTTCTATTTATTCCCATTCCCATCGGCCTCCTCGCCCAGGGGCTGCCAAAGCTCAATAATATTACCCTCGGGATCCAGTATATGTACAAATTTGCCATAGTCGTATTCGGCAATTTCATCTACAATGGTTACACCGGCGGCCTTTAGTTCGGCTACCAGGGTGGTAATATCCTGCACCCGGTAGTTCACCATAAAGGGCTTGGTGGAGGGGTTAAAATATTGTGTGTCTTTGGGGAAAGTGCACCAGGCGGTGGAGCCTTTTTTGGCCGGCTCATCGGCATGCCGCCATTCAAAGGTTACGCCATAGGCACTTACGGGCAGGCCCAGGTTTTTGGCGTACCAATCGTTCATGGCCTGCGGATCATCGCATTTGAAAAATACGCCGCCAAGTCCGGTTACTTTTTGCATATAGTATAACAGTTAATTGGTATAAATATAAACAATATCCGGCAGTCGTTCACAGGGTAAAAGGGTCAAATGGGGCAATTATTATGTTAAGTAAAAAGGTGCTCCGGTATTTTCTTGCCCTATGACAATGGTAATACCAACACGGCACTGTAATTTGTAGGACCAAAACAGCCGGGTAACCGGTCATTCATTACTTTAAAACAACCGAATGAAACAGGTAATTACTCCCGAAGTGCTGGCCTATAACCATGCACAGAACGAAGCGGATAAAGCCATCTGCACCATATTAGCCACCGAAATAACCAAACAGTTGCCCGAAGCCGAAAACAAAGTATGGCATGCACACCCGGTATGGTTTATTGATGGTAACCCCATAGCCGGTTACAGCAAACAGAAAGCGGGCATCCGCCTGATGTTTTGGAGCGGGGCCGATTTTGGGGAAGAAGCCCTGGCCGTAAAAGGCGCTAAGTTTAAGGATGCCTCTATATTTTACAACGCCACAAGCGAAATCAAAAAGAAAGACCTGCACCGCTGGCTGCAGCTGGCCCGCGATATACAGTGGGATTATAAGAACATTGTAAAACGCAAGGGCAAACTGGAACGCTTACAATAAATAACCCATAAAAATCAACAACATGAAAAAAACAATCCTGCTGGTATTATCCGTTTTGCTGGGGCTTTTCCTGGTTAACGCAGGCCTGAACAAGTTTTTTAACTATATGCCTGTGCCGGAAAACATGCCCGAAGCCATAGTAAAAGACAGCATGGCCATGATGGAGATCGAATGGCTGATGCCCCTGATAGCATGGGCCGAAATTATCGGTGGTTTATTACTGGCCATACCCAAAACCAGGGCCCTGGGCGCACTGGTGGTTTTCCCGGTAATGGTGGGCATATTGCTCACGCATATTTTTGTAGCCCCGGATGGCCTGTTAATAGCCATTATTATGTGGGTGGTATTACTGTGGATCATGATAGATAATAAAGAGAAATACCTGGTACTGGTGAAATAAACCGGCGTTTTATAGCGCAAAATCAATTACCGGTTATCCATGGGGTAGCCGGTAATTTTTTTAACCCGGTAGTGTGTCGGATTTCATATTTAAATATTTAAGAATTAATATTTTAAATTATTTGCGAAATACATAAATCATAATTGCTTCATTAATAATTATCTGCACCAATATTTTTCCTATAATTTATATTATGTTAAGTAAACAAAACAACAATCCCTATCTATAAACCATCCGCCAACTTACCATCATCCCCGCTCATATCACAGCCCTCCATTCACCATTCATCATTCAAGCCCCTATCCAGTTCCTCAAAAAACTTTTCCTTCTCACAAATTAAAACCACGTAGCTTTGTCAAACATCTGATGATATGATGTATTAGCGTTTATGGAAATTATTCAACGAAAATCCCTGGCCCAGGAAGTAGCCGATACTTTAAAACACCGCATTAAAAGCGGCGTACTGGCCATTGACAGTAAACTGCCTACCGAGCCCGAGCTGATGGAGAAATTCGGTGTGGGTCGATCTACCATCCGCGAAGCCATTAAAAACCTGGCCCAAAGCGGTTATGTACATGTACAGCAAGGCCTTGGCACTTTTGTTATCAGCCACAGCGGCCATGCTGCCCTGGACGAAAAAATCGGCAATGCCGATTTTGCCGAAGTATTTGAAGTCAGGCAGATCCTGGAGCTGCAGATCATTGCCAAAGCCTGCCAGCACCGCACAGCCAAACACCTGCGGGCCATGGCCAAAAATTTGAAAGAAAGACAGCGCCAGGCACAGGCCGGTGAGCTTAAACAATGTATTGAGGCCGACATTGCCTTTCATACCAATATTGCCGAAAGCTGCGGCAATACCATCCTGGCCGAGCTGTACAAAACCCTGTCCGTACATGTAACCCGTTTTTTTTCGCAAACCTATACCAATACCACGCCTTTTATCCAATCGCAACTGATACATGAACAATTGCTGCAGCATATCGAGGCCCAAAACCCCGATAAAGCCCTGCAGGCCGCGAAAAAGATCATCGGCACCTTATAATTTTTTTTGACAAAAACATCAGATGACCTGATGAATAAATAGTATGATGAAGACAACAACAAGCACCCTCACCAGCCAACAAACAGTATATCCCATTCTGTTTGCCATTAGCTTTTCGCATTTGCTTAACGACCTTATACAATCTGTTATACCGGCCGTATACCCCCTGTTAAAAGATAATTATGCGCTCACTTTTACCCAGATCGGCATTATTACCCTGGTATTCCAGTTAACGGCCTCCATACTGCAACCCTTTGTAGGTCTGTATACCGATAAAAAACCCAATCCCCGATCCTTGGCCATTGGCATGACCCTGTCCTTTGCAGGCCTACTGTGCATTGCCTTTGCTTCCAATTTTTATTATATCCTGGCTTCGGTAAGTTTAATCGGCATGGGCTCTTCCATCTTTCACCCCGAGGCTTCAAGGGTGGCCCACCTGGCATCGGGTGGTAAAAAAGGACTGGCCCAGTCCATCTTCCAGGTGGGCGGCAATGCGGGCAGCTCGGCCGGGCCATTATTGGCGGCTTTAGTGGTTATTCCCTTCGGGCAACATTATATCAGCTGGTTTGGCCTGCTGGCCATTGCCGGCATCATACTGTTAACCTGGGTAGGCAAATGGTACCAGCAAAATTTACAGCTGCGTACCATTACCCCAAAAGTAGCAACCGGTGCCGCCACTCCCCCCATCCCTAAAAAAAGGGTAGTGATCTCCATTGTTATTTTACTGGTGCTTATTTTTTCCAAGTACTTTTATATGGCCTCCATGACCAGTTATTTTACTTTTTATCTCATCGATAAATTTCATGTAACCGTACAGCAATCGCAGGTATACCTCTTTACCTTCCTGGCGGCAGTGGCAGCGGGCACCATCCTCGGTGGACCATTAGGAGATCGTTATGGTCGTAAGCTTATTATCTGGGTATCTATTTTAGGCGCAGCGCCCTTCACCCTCTTATTACCGCACATGAATTTATTCGGCACCGTGGTACTGGCCGTTATCATCGGGGTTATCATTGCCTCGGCCTTCTCGGCCATACTGGTATATGCCACCGATCTTATTCCGGGTAAAGTAGGACTCGTGGCTGGCCTGTTCTTTGGTTTTGCTTTTGGTATGGGGGGTATCGGTTCGGCCGTACTGGGCTGGCTGGCCGATAGAACGAGTATCGCTTATGTATTTTCCATCTGTGCCTACCTGCCGCTTATTGGCATCATCACGGGCTTTTTAGCCAATATTGAAGGCAGCAGGAAAAGAAATAAATAGGTTATACATATTGCTTTAGTAAATCCTTTAAGTCCGCTACCCCTTCGGTGGCGGGCTTTTCTATAAAAGTCATATTACGCTGACTGCGTACGGCCGGTATATGTTTATCCACAATAAATTTAGGGGTAGCCAGCTCTACATAATCCAGCAAGCCTGCCGCCGGGTATACTACCAGCGATGTACCTACCACTACAAATATATCGGCATTCATTGCCAGTGTGGCGGCGGGTTCAATCATCGGCACGGCTTCCTCAAACCAAACAATGGCAGGTCTTAACTGGGCACCGTCGCTTGCTGTATCGCCCAGGTTAATATCACCGCGTATATCATACACCAGTTGTTCATTATTCACACTGCGCATCTTAAATATCTCGCCGTGTAAATGTAATACCCTGGTACTGCCGGCCCGTTCGTGCAGGTCATCAATATTCTGGGTAATAATATGTACATCAAAAAACTGCTCCAGCGCCGCCAATCCTTTATGCGCCGCATTGGGTTGGGCAGCCGCTACATCACGTCGGCGCATATTATAAAAATCAAGCACCAGCTGCGCATTCTTATGCCAGCCCCTTGGCGATGCCACTTCATACACATCATGCCCTTCCCACAGGCCATCACTATCCCTGAAAGTTTTTAAACCACTTTCGGCGCTTACACCGGCACCGGTTAATACCACTAATTTTTTCATGTATTATTTTTTTGGGGCTGTCAGCTGCAGTGCTATCATCAGCTGCAGTCCCCCGCCCGTCTTCAATACCCGCCTTTAAGGGCAGGCATTTACGCCTAAGCGGGGCAGCCTTTCGCCCCATAACATTTATCAACAAAGCCGGAGACCTCTCCTGCGTCGAGCTGACGATGATCCGTTTCACAAACGACCTTCCCATTAGCACATCAGCACATTACCAAATCAGCACATTATTCCATTATCTCATTTCCAAATTAACTAATTATCTAATTACCTGATTTTCTTCTCTGTTGCATCGTCTCGTACAATATCATGCCCGTTGCCACCGATACATTCAGGCTTTCAAAGTCGCCGGTCATAGGTATCTTCACCTGCTCATCGCATACTTTTAATAAGGTAGGGTGAATACCATGTTCCTCCCCGCCCATTACAATGGCTACGGGTTCGGTAAGGTTTACCGCATCAATAGTAGTGTCGGCTGTCATTTCACTGGCCAGTACTTTAATGCCGTTCAGGTGTAACTCATCCACCGCTTTTACCAGGCTGTTTACCCGGCAAACCGGTATCTGCTCCAAAGCACCTGCCGATGTTAATACCGCATCATCACTCAAAGCCCCTACTCCCTTATCGGGTATAATAATGCCATGTACCCCACAGCAAAAAGCGGTACGGGCAATGCCGCCGATATTACGGATATCGGTAATACCATCCAGTATTAAGAACAAAGGCGTGTCACCGTTCTCTATTACAAAGGATACCAGCTGCTGCAGTTCTATATACTGTACCCGGGCAATCTGGGCAATACAACCTTCATGACCGGTTACATTAAAACCATTCAGTTTCACCACCGGTACATAACTAATGGGTGTATTATGTTGTGCAGCCAGCTTTTTTATTTCGCCAATATCAGCACCGTTGGCCTTGGTATCTAAAAATATTTTATCTAAATGTTTGCCGGTTAACAACGCTTCTTTCACGGCCTGGCGGCCTATTACCAATGAGCTCTTCTTTGGGCGTTGCGGCGAACGGAATTTTTTCATGCTCTGTTTTTAATTGTTTGTAACACCAACAACCGGGTTGTTAGTTTTTGTCCAGCATTAACTTTACTTTCAGTACAGCCGCAACTGTTAATGCATCTTTTATGCGGCCGTCCATCACCATTTCGTAAACCGTGGTAAATGGTATTTTTTTTATTTGCAATTGCTCGGTTTCCTCCGGCTCAGCATTGGCCTGCAGCAATTGCCTGGCCAGGTACACATAAGCCAGTTCATCAGTAACCGAGTTAGACAGGTGCATCTCCATCACTTCTGTCCACTCCCCTGCTATTAAGCCGGTCTCTTCCAGCAACTCTCTTTTCGCCGTATCCAGCGGATCGGTACCTTCCGGGCAGCCGCCTTCGGGTATTTCCCAGCTATATTCGTCAATAGTAAACCGGTATTGCCCTACCAGGTAAACATTGCCCTCGGCATCAACAGGCACCACGGCAACAGCCAGGTTTTTAAAATGTACTTTGCCATAAATGCCTTTACCACCGGATGGATTAATGACATCGTACTCCGTTACATTGATCCACTTATTATCGTATACATTTTTTTCCCCGGTTATTTGCCAGGGGTTCTGCTCTTGTTCCATTTTGCAAAATTAAGTACCAGCGAGGTTAACAATACAATGATCAATATCCCTAAAAAGCCAAATTTAATAATGGAAGCATGACGGGCTATCCATATACTGGCCACACTGGGGCCACTGTTCAGCGACCATAACATGCTCAGGTTCTCTATCACATCCAATACACCCGCAGCAATGCTTAGTTTAATAAACCATTTACCGGCTTTGCCTTTAAACAAGGGACGCTCTTTTTTATGAAAGCTTAAACAAGCAAGGTAAAAAAATGCAGTGTAGAAAAATATATACACAAAGTCCAGCGCTATATTAATATACCAGTCATTTTTAGCATTGGAAGCAATCACTTCCTCTACCCGGCTTACGGGACGGTCAATTTCCAGGTTAACAATTCCCCATGGTGCGGTTTCATTCACCAGGCTACTCCCCTGCCATTGCATCACAATGGTCATAATGATGGCGGCAATAAAGGCAATTGTGAGTTTAGGCATACAAGTTTTATGTTTAAGGTTTTATGTTTAAAGTTGTTGCAGGCGTTTTCGAAAGTTCAAGGGTTCAAAAGTTCAAGAAGTTCAAAAGTCCCAGGCTTTTAGCGTTAAGCATTCAGCTTTCAGCCTTAAGCTTTTCGCTTTCTGCTTACCCAAACAAATGTAAAACAAAACACCCGCAATTGCTGCGGGTGCCTAGTATCGTTTACTACGATTGTATTATTTAATACCAAAAGCTTTTTTCACTTTTGATACATAGTCTAATTTTTCCCAGGTAAACAGCTCCACTTTCTTCTTCACCACTTTGCCGTCTGGAGAAGTAAATGTTTTTTCTACTACCTGCGATTTACGGCCCATATGCCCGTAAGCAGCCGTTTCGCTGTAAATAGGTGTACGTAATTTTAAACGCTGCTCAATAAAGTAAGGACGCATATCAAAAATGCCTTCCACTATTTTACCAATCTGTCCGTCGGTTAATTCTACATTAGCCGTACCGAAAGTTTTTACGTTAATGCTGGTTGGTTTAGCAACACCAATAGCGTAAGAAACCTGTACCAGTACTTCGCTTGCAACACCGGCTGCTACTAAGTTTTTGGCAATATGGCGGGTTGCATAAGCAGCAGAACGGTCAACTTTTGAAGGGTCTTTACCACTAAAAGCACCACCACCGTGTGCTCCTTTACCACCGTATGTATCAACAATAATTTTACGGCCGGTTAAGCCGGTATCACCGTGCGGACCACCAATTACAAATTTACCGGTTGGGTTAATATGGTATTTGATGTCGTTGTTAAATAACTTGGCGTATTTTTTATATTTCGATTTTACGCGTGGGATCAGGATCTTAACGATATCGTCTTTGATCTTGGCTAACATCTTGGCTTCGGTATCAAAGTCATCGTGCTGGGTAGAGATCACGATCGCATCAATACGTACCGGTTTGTTATTATCATCATACTCTAAAGTCACCTGGCTTTTGGCATCGGGACGTAAGTATTTAATTTGTTTATTCTCGCGGCGTAAAGCAGCCAGTTCAATTAATAATTTATGCGACAGGTCCAAAGCCAAAGGCATGTAATCCTCGGTTTCATCGGTAGCATAACCAAACATCATACCCTGGTCGCCGGCACCCTGCTCTTCTTTCTTCTTACGGTCAACACCCTGGTTAATATCAGCCGATTGTTCGTGAATGGCTGATAAGATACCGCATGAGTTAGCTTCAAACATATACTCACTTTTGGTATAACCAATTTTACGGATCACACCACGGGCAATTTCCTGAACGTCTAAATAAGCTTTGGATTTAACCTCACCTGCCAATACCACCTGACCGGTAGTAACCAGTGTTTCGCAGGCAACTTTCGACTGGGCGTCAAAAGCTAAAAAGTTATCAATTAAAGCATCCGAAATCTGGTCCGCAACTTTATCAGGATGTCCCTCTGAAACACTTTCTGAAGTAAACAAGTAAGGCATAAATTTATTTTGTTTTGATTTGATGGGTTTAGTATATAAAATTAATAGGGTGCAAATATAGCACCCTATTTGTAAATGTCTAAATATTCGTTCAAGTATCTATATTTTAGAATAAACGATACGTAAGCGCATCCGGCGCGGGTTAGCGTTAGGTAAAGCACCGTTGCCGCCACCATATACTTTCACCCGCCCAATGGTGGATATAACCGGGCTGATGGTTTGTATATTGGCCGTTACATCGCTTTGTACAGAAGGTATACCGTATTGCAGGCGTACAAAAGTAGGACTGTATAACCTGAAGTCGTAAACCGGCAGCCTGCCCGTAACCACATGTTGCACATAACGAGTAAGGTTAAACTTCCAGGTCTTGATATTCTGGCCGGCATCATTTAAACTGTTACCGGGGAATGAGCCAAAGGTTGTATAATCAAAAGCACCTGTGCTACCCGCCAGTAAGGCATAAGGTATGGTACGGAATTTTGATATGGATGGGTCCCAGGCATCCAGCATCATGGATGGCGGTGCATAGAACAGCGAATCAGTAATGCCGCCATAGTTCTGCTCCACGATCAGTTGTGCCAGGTGCACTACCCTGTTATTTAAACCAGCCAGCCCTGGTACCGATACTTTGGCAAAGGTTCCGGGAGTGTTCTGGATAAAAATATCATTATCGGGTACATTGTCCCCTGCAGTGGCATACCATGGGGTACTGTTATAATCACGCTGTATATAGTTGGCGCTGGCACTTAAAGCGGTCGAAAAGGTAAAGTACGTAACGGTAGTGTCCCAGTCAGCCTGTGGCCTGTTATTACCTTTATCTTTATAATAGATGGCCAGTTTGGTATTGGCACCGGTAAGGCTGAAGCCTACTACCGAGTTACCACCGGTGGCTTCCAGGGCAAAACCTTTAAAGTTGCTGTTAAAGGCGGAGTCACTGGAATAAGCATTAATTCGTCCGTTAACTGTGGAAGAGTCATAATCCAGTAAACGGCGGCCAAAAGCATTATCCAGTTTAATACGCAACTGTTTTGCAGTGGTATCCTTAAATACCTTCACCGAATCGTTTAAACGGTAAGGTATAAAACTGGTCTGCCCCAGGGGCATGCCCGGGTTTTGATAGGTAATGCTGTTTTGCCTGTATTTATAAGCAGTATCGTAAGAGTATTTTTCCCAAACCCCATTTACAAATACCGAGTCAATAGCCGATTTTTTAAAGGAACTGTTCTGTGCAATTTCATATACACGCACATTTTGCGGCTGTACAGTATCGCCATAGGTATTTACATAACTTAATACCAGTACGATGGAATCCAGCTCCAGGCTGTCAGGCCTGTTTAAAAAAGCATGTTTGTAGGCAACAGGCTTTAACTGCAAAAACATGCGGGCATCTGTTTTACCAAACAGCGGGTCGTTGGTGATCTGACCTAAGTATTGTACATCGGTATAAGAGGATGTACTGCTATCGTTGATATTGGTAAATACGTCGTTGTAGGCCAATACATCCAAAGTGGTATCAAATGTATTTACATTGTCTACCACCGGTATAAGGTCGCCCCCGATGGTGGTAGCTTCGTTGATTTTTTTACAGGAGAAAAAGAATGTAATTGAACTTGCCAGGACAAATACAAAAATTGCTGCAATGTTTTTGTGCTTCACAAAGAAATTGTTAAATGGGTTTTGTTTTAAGCGTTGCCACCAGGAAAAACCTGCCGATCTCCGGATAATCAGCTTGCAAGGTCGTTATACAGTTGCAAATAGTCTGTTAAATCAGACTCCTCGTTATACAGTAAGGTTTTCTTGCCTTTTACCTTGGTAAACTCGGTCAATAATTTCTTATCTACCTTTTCAGCCCCAAAAGTAATGGCGTCAGCATAAGTGGCCCCACCGCGGAACATGGCTACATTATTGGCTTCCTTGAAAGGCTCCAGGTCTTTCTCCTTTAATGAATCATGTATGAGCGCTTTTCTGATAAAATCGCTGCCCAGCTTTTCTTTAAAAGTGCTCTGACCAATAGTGTATACAATTTTGCTATGTGCAAATACGGGCTCTTTTTTGTAGATGGTCTTTAAATAAGCGGGTATTAAACCGGTCATCCAGCCGCTGCAGTGTACCACATCCGGCGGCCATCCAAATTTTTTAACGGTTTCCAGGGCGCCACGGCAAAAGAACACGGTTCTTAAGTCATTGTCATCAAACCATTTATCCTCTTCATCGTGAAAAACAAATTTACGTTTAAACAACTCCTCGTTATCTAAAAAATAAACCTGTAATCTTGCACTGGGTAATGATGCTACCTTAATTTGTAAGGGCATGTCATCATTATCAATATTTACATTAATACCGGAAAGCCTAACTACCTCGTGTAAACGGTGGCGACGTTCGTTAATGCTGCCAAAACGGGGCATAATACAACGTACTTCGTATCCGGTATCATTTGCTTTTATTGCCAGTTTGTTCACCAACTCTGAAAACTCGGTCAACTCCAGGTAGGGCGACATTTCATTGGCAATAAATAAAATTCTTTTCTTTGCAGACATGCGTTCCGTTTAAGTTGTACTTTTTATAAAAGGTTTGCAAAGTTACTATTTTATATTGAAAAACGATTTTAAGTATTACCAGTACTCACAACCAGCATTTTATGATTGTTTTTAAAAAGATCGCCTCCCTGCAGCAACACCTGCAGCGTATACAGCAAAACGGTGGTTCGGTAGGTTTTGTACCTACCATGGGCGCCCTGCACCAGGGACATATACAATTAACGGAAAGATCCATTGCTGAAGGCCAGTTTACGGTGTGCAGCATTTTTGTGAATCCTACCCAGTTTAACGATAAGGACGATTTTGCCAAATACCCCATTACTGTTGAAAACGATATTGTTCAACTGGAGGCGGCAGGCGTGCAGGCTTTATTCCTTCCTTCGGTAGAGGAGATCTACCCCAACGGCACTGCCCTGCCGGAGAATGCCTACCTCCTGGGGTTCCTGGACCAGGTTTTTGAAGCAGCCCACCGGCCCGGGCATTTCCAGGGTGTATGCCAGGTGGTACACCGCCTGCTGGATATTGTACAACCCGATAAATTATATATGGGTCAGAAAGATTACCAGCAATGTATGGTCATCAGGAAGTTGCTGGACTTGACCGGGCTGGATACCCGTACCGAACTGATCATCTGCCCCACCATGCGGGAAACCGATGGCCTGGCCATGAGCAGCCGTAACCGTCGTTTACCCGAAACCGACCGACAGGTGGCCCCTACCATATATAAGTTACTTCAGTATGCACGGGAAAAAGCGGGCGAACTGCCACTGCCCGAAATTGAGGAATATGCCCTGGCCCAACTGACCGCCGCCGGCTTTAAACCTGACTATTTTGCCTTTGCCCGGGCCAGTGACCTGCAGCCGGTGGACCGGTACGAAAAGGATACAAAACTGGTAGTTGTGGTAGCTGCTTTTTTAGGACAGGTACGATTAATTGATAATATTTTATTATAATAAAAATTAATAAATAATTATAAATTAATATATTAAACAATATTATTAAAATTATAATTACATTCAACTATTCACCTTAATAATAATTTTTAGTAAACAAATTATCATAAATGTATGATAATCATTATTTAATGATATAATTAATATTTTATTTATCTTTCCTGATTCAAAAAATTTACTATTAAATAATTCAATATTAAATACTTATAAAATTTATATACAATAAAATATAAACATATAAATTCTACAACTCGTCCTGTTACTCCCCTCTCAATTACTGCCAACTTTTAGTTCCGGCAATTGTTATTTATACATGTCATTTTGTACCGGCTCCGGAACCATCCTTTAAAGTGAAGCCTGTACACATAGACGTCCGGCTTTAATAATTAATGCCGGTTTAAAAAAACCGTAACATACAAACCCATAACTTTGCGGCGCAATGGAAATAGAAGTTTTAAAATCGAAGATTCACCGCGTAACGATCACGGAAGCCAATCTGAACTATGTTGGCAGTATTACTATTGATGAGGACCTGATGGATGCGGCCAATTTAATTGAGAACGAGAAGGTACAGGTGGTAAACGTGAACAACGGTGAACGTATAGAAACTTATGTTATTAAAGGTAAACGCAACTCCGGCGTTATCTGCCTTAACGGCCCTGCCGCCCGTAAAGGAATGGCCGGCGACGTGGTGGTAATCATCTCCTATGCCCAGATGGATTTTGAGGCGGCCAAGAGCTTTAAACCCTGGGTAATATTCCCCAACGACGGCAATAAATTATAATCTGCTTTTAATGCAGGGATGCTTTTTAGTTTGTGGCTAAGTGTTTACTTTAGCGTATCATGAAGTTAAAGCCCGGCATTATCCTGCAATATATTTTCTTCCTGGCCCTCGGGCTTTTCCTGGTGTGGTGGTCAGTAAAAGATATTGATGCCGAAAAATGGGCCGAGATCAAACATGCCTTACAGGAAGCCAGGATCTTCCTGATCATCCCGGTTTTTGGTATTCTCCTTTTATCACATTATGCCCGTGCCCTGCGCTGGCGCCTGCTGATGGAGCCGATGGGCTACCATACCAGCAAACGTAATACCTTTTTTGCCGTAATGGTCGGCTACCTGGCCAACACGGCCGTACCCCGCCTGGGCGAAGTTTTAAAATGTACCATTTTAGCCCGATATGAAAAAGTACCAGCCGATAAATTAGTCGGTACCATTGTACAGGAAAGGCTGATCGATGCTTTTTGTTTTGCCGCTGTATTACTGATCACCCTGGCCGTACAGCCCGACCTTTATTCCCGTTTTATTGATACCTGGTTTTACAGCAACAGTGGTACACCAACCACCGGCTCCTCCAACAGTAAGTTTTTAATTCCCCTTATTGGCCTGGCTGTTATAGCCCTGGTAATGGGTTTATGGATGGTGATAAAAAAGAAATCATTTGCCGACCTGGCAACAGCTTTAAAGTCGCTGGTTTTAAGAGTATGGCAGGGGCTCACCACCATCCGCCATATGAAAAAGCGTAAGAGTTTTGTATTGCTCACCCTGGTTATCTGGGCCGGCTATCTGGGCAGCGGTTATATAGGCTTTTTAGCCCTGCAGGAAACCAGTCATTTCGGCTTTAAGGAAAGTCTTACCGTATTATCGGCCGGCACCATCGGCATGATCGTTCCTACCCCCGGTGGCATTGGCGCTTATGCTTATTTTATTGAGAGTACCATGATGGTGTATGGCCTGCCGCAAAGTATTGCCACAGCTTTTGGCTGGCTGTTATGGTTATCGCAAACCATTATTGTATTGATCGCCGGTTGCATCAGTGTGATACTGTTACCGGTATTCAACAAGCAGCCTAAAAAAATTACTGTTATAGCTGATTAATAATTATTTATAAGTACTATTTAAAGTATTATAATAAGGCGGTTGGGAATATTTTACCCGCTAGCTGCAGGCTTTTGGTGAGTGCTTCCTGGTTCAGGGGCAGTTCCATATTGTGCTGTACAAAGTAGTCGATCATCCACTCGGTATTCATGTTTCCTACCAGTTCATCATCCGCCATAGGGCATCCGCCAATACCTTTCAGGGCCCCGTCAAAACGTTTGCAACCGGCATTTACGGCAGCCTCCAGTTTGGCCTGCCAGTTCTGCGGGGTTGAATGCAGGTGTACCCCAATGGTAGTATCGGGTAAGGATTGTACCAGGTAGTCTGTTACATCAAATACCTGTTGCGGCGTAGCCACCCCCACTGTATCAGCCAGGGAAATGATCTCCACATCAAGCGCAATGATCTTGTTCACCCATTCAAAAACCAGCTCTTCCGAATAAGGATCACCATAAGGATTGCCAAAACCCATGGATATATAAATGACCAGTTTCTTGTTGTTCTTAATACATAGATCCTGGATATCGGCTACCCTTTCCAGTGAAGTTTGTATGTCGGAATTGGTATTCCGCATCTGGAAGGTTTCGGAAATAGAGAAAGGAAAACCCAGGTAACTGATCTCATCAAATACCACCGCCTCCTCAGCACCCCGCTGGTTGGCAATGATGGCTAATAATTTTGTGTCGGTTTTCGACAGGTCAAGGTGCGGGATGAGTTTTGCCGTATCGGCCATTTGGGGAATGGCTTTGGGTGATACAAAACTGCCGAAGTCGAGGGTGTGAAAGCCTACCTGCAATAAACTGTTCAGATAAGCAATTTTCTGTTCGGTAGGAATAAAGGTCTTCCAGCCCTGCATGGCATCGCGGGGACATTCAACCAATTGTAAGGTATTTTTTACAGGTAATCCGGTTTCCATACGTCCGATTTTGTACTATCTATAACAAACTAATCCTTATTTGGTTTCGCTCATCTCCATCACAATATCCCATTCCTCGTCGGTTACGGGTTGTACCGATAAGCGGCCTAAACGTACCAGGGCCATATTGGCCAGGCGTTCATCGGCTTTTATCTGGGCCAGGGTAACCGGTTTTTTCAGTTTTTTGTGCGGGGCAAAGTCCACAGCCGACCAGGTTTCTTCCGGTGTAGTGGGGTCCTGGTAAGCTTCTTTCACCACTTTGGCAATACCCACTATCTCTACCCCTTCATTACTGTGATAAAAAAATGCCAGGTCGCCTTTTTTCATGGCACGCAGGTTATTACGGGCAGCGTAATTACGTACACCGTCCCAGAATGTTTTTTTATCTTTTACCAGCTGGTCCCAACTGTATTTAAAGGGTTCCGATTTTATTAACCAATAAGCCATGAGAGAAGTAATATTTAATACTGTCTTATTTAATATTTAATAGGCATGTGCCATATATAAATGAAGATAAAAGAAAATTTGCGAATGTACTGATGTGCTGATCTTTTTTAGAAATACCTATTATGGGTTATACAAGTAATGAATGATCATTCATTTCCGCAGGAAAGTTTAAGAGGCACTTTTTCATTAGCTAATTATCAAATTACCAAATTATCTAATTAGCCCCTACCATCCGCTTGCCAGCACATCGGCCAGGTGCATGGCTTTTATATCAAGTCCTTTATTTTTCATCACCCCATCAATATGCATGAGACAGGAGAGATCGGTGGAAATAAGATATTGTGCACCAGTTGCCTGGGCATTATCGGCTTTCTGATCGCCCATGGCCACTGAAATGGGCTCAAATTTTACGGCAAAAGTACCACCAAAGCCACAGCAGGTTTCTACATCGTTCATCTCGGCCAGCTCCAATCCTTTTACGTTGGCCAGTAATTTGCGCGGCTCTTCTTTTATTTTACATTCCCGCAAACCGGCACAGCTATCGTGGTAAGTTGCGAGTCCGGGCAGGCTGGCGCCCAGGTTTTCGATCTTCAATACGTTCACCAGGAATTCGGAGAACTCGAACAACCTTTCGCCCAGTTTTTTTACCTCGTTATGCTGGGAGGAATTATCAAAAATCTTGGTATAATAGTTCCGTACAAAGCCTACGCAGCTGGCGCTGGGTGCTACAATATAATCGCTGCCTTCAAAGTCTTTTACAAATTTGGCGCATACCTGTTTCGATTCTTCCCGGAAGCCCGCATTAAAAGCAGGCTGGCCGCAACAGGTCTGGTTGGGGTTATAGCTAACCGTACAACCCGCCTTCTCCAGCACTTTAACCATATTAAAGGCTGTAGAGGGATAAAGCTGGTCAACAAAACAGGGTATGAATAATTGTACGTTCAAATTAAAAAAAGTAAAATTAAAAAGTAAGAACCGGTATGGCTTATTAGTCTAAAGATACATCCAGCCCGATCATTTTTAAGGCAGTAATAGCGGCTTCCTCGCCTTTATGACCATGTTTACCCCCTATCCGCTCCAGGGCCTGCTGTTCATTATCTACCGTAAGTACCCCAAAAATAACAGGTACCGGTAAAGTGAGGTTTAGGTTTACCACCCCGTCAGTAACGGCTTTACATACATAATCAAAGTGAGGCGTATCGCCACGGATAACCGTGCCGATTGCAATAAAAGCATCGGGCCGCCGGCCCAGGCCGGCGTTATCCCATATTTTTTTAATAGCAAAAGGCAGTTCAAAACTACCGGGCACCACTTTGGTAATAATATTGTCAATACCGTTGGCGGCAAAAACACGGCGGGCGCCATTTTCCATCTCGTCAACAATGGCGGCATTCCATTCGGTTTTTACCAAAACAACACAGGCATCCTTTTTCAGAATGCCTGTATTAAGTTGTAATAGGTTACTATTGTTTACATCTGCCATAACAGATAATTAGGTAATTTGGTAATTAGATAATTTGCTAATTAACTTCCTGCCTGACAAAGCTTACACTGTGCCTCAACAATTACGATACACCCAGGAGAATACTGACCATTGCCGAATAGCATTGATACAGTACAAGAGTGCGACGCAAGGAACGGTGATAGGAGTACTACAGCCGGTAAACTAAAAAAATTAGTTTGCGTTGTACTCGCCTAACTGCGCCAGGTATTTATCTACCTCAAAACCCTGCTGGGTCATGGGGTATTTTTCCTTTAACTCTTTATACAGTTTAATAGCCTGGTCAGGTTTGTTTAAAATATGCTGGGCCAGGTAAGCTGCACTGAATAAAGCTTCGGCAGAAGCCTGTTTGTCCGCTTCAAAATGATGTGCCGCCTTGGTATAATAGTCCAGGGCTTCGCTGCCTTTACCCAGGTCGCCATAAGCATCGCCTAATAATTTATAAGCACGGGCCTGGATTTGTTTAGCGTCTGAACTGAATTTTTTAAGGTAGGTTACCGCCTTTTCGTTATCGTCCAGTTTAATATAACAGCTGCCGGCATAAAAATTGGCCATATTAGCCGCATCGGTACCGCTGTATTTAGAGATAATTTTTAAGAATCCCAGGTTCTGGCCATCGCCGTTCAGGGCAAGGTTAATAGAGTCCTGGCGGAAATAATCCTCGGCTTTGAACAGTTTGTCCATTGCTTCGGCCTCTTTCGGCTTTTTAAAGTAGTGGTTGTACACAAACCAGCCACCGCCTAAAACGATCACCAGTAAAAGAGCAATTGAGATTACTTTTGCATTACGCTGCCAAAAATCTTTGGCCTTTATGATTACATCATCACCACCGGTTGCTTCCTGCACCACCTGTTTCTTGTCTGCCATTGTTAGTTTAAATTAATGTTGGAATGATTGCTTGTTGTTGTTTTGGTTTTAGTCAACGATGAACGGATAGTTCTGGTCCACATATACATCTTTTAAAACTTCGTCGTCGTTTGGCCATGGGCTTTCTTCGGCAAATTTCACCGATTGGGCCACCACAGCGTCAATCCTGTCGTCGATAGCTTTAAGATCTGCTTCTGTAGCAAAGTTTTCCTGTAAAATAGTTGCTTTTACCAGAGAAATAGGGTCACGGTCTTTGTATTCGTCCACCTCTTCTTTGGTACGGTATTTTTGCGGATCACTGATAGAGTGACCTTTATAACGGTATGTTTTAATTTCCAGTAAAGTAGGTCCGTTGCCTTCACGGGCTCTTTTTACCGCGCGGCTCACGCCTTCATGTACGGTTTCGGAGCTCATACCGTCCAGTTGATCGGCGGGCATTTCGTAAGCGTCGGCCAGTTTATAAATATCAATTACGTTAGAAGTACGTTCAATGGAAGTACCCATAGCGTAGTTATTATTCTCGCAAATAAAGATAACCGGCAGTTTCCATAACATGGCCAGGTTAAAGGTTTCGTGCAAAATACCCTGGCGGGCAGCACCATCGCCAAAAAAACAAAGTACCACATTATCCGTACCACGGTATTTTTCAGCAAAAGCCAGGCCGGCACCGGTACCAATTTGTGCACCTACAATACCATGGCCTCCGTAAAAGTTTTCTTTTTTACCAAAAAAGTGCATACTGCCACCCTTGCCTTTTGCACAACCGGTAGCCTTACCATATAACTCGGCCATACAGCTGTCGGCCGACATTCCTTTGGCCAAAGCCAGTCCGTGGTCACGGTAAGCGGTAATAAACAGGTCTTCGGCACGTGTTGCAGTCATACATCCGGCAGCAATGGCTTCCTGCCCTACATAGGCGTGGAAAAAACCACGGATCTTACCATCCATTTTGTATTTCTCTTCTGCTGTCAACTCAAACTGGCGAATCAATTGCATTAACTCGTACCAGTACAAATAAGTCTCTTTTGAAAATTTAGTAGCCACCGGCATTAATTTTTTTGAGGGTTTATACCTTTTAAACGGGAAGCAAAAATAAGGGAAACAATGCAAATTAAACAGTGGATTTTCTATGGCCGTCATTTACTATCAGCCGGGGTGTTTTTCAGGTAGTTACCAACGTCCGGTTCCCTGGTTAATCTGCTCTTGCGACGCTCCGTTGGACTGTGGTTCCCTGGTCGGCTTTTTTGTATGATCTCCCGGCAAGAACCGTATTTACTGTTAACTTAACATATCTGCTATATCATTAATTTTTACAACACGTATATTTGCAGCTTTACTGCCTGCCGTTATTACTGATATATTTACAGATGAACAGTTCAGCGAAGTAACTGTTACTCCATATATATTGTCTTGTTGTTGTAACGTCATACAGAACTGACGATTAAAATTTTCCTGATATGGATATTAAGAATAACATTTTAGAAACAATTGGTAACACCCCGTTAATACGTTTAAATAAAATAACCAGGGACCTGCCCTGCCAGGTAGTGGCCAAGGTGGATTATTTTAACCCCGGTAACAGCATTAAAGACCGTATGGCCCTGAAAATGCTGGAAGTGGCGGAAGCGGAAGGAAAATTAAAGCCCGGCGGTACCATTATTGAGTGCACCAGCGGTAATACCGGTATGGGCCTGGCCCTGGCTGCCGTGGTAAAAGGCTACAAATGTATTTTTGTAACCACCGATAAACAGTCCAAAGAAAAAGCAGATATTTTAAAGGCCGTGGGCGCCGAGGTAATTGTATGCCCTACCAATGTGGCTCCCGATGATCCTAAAAGTTATTACAGTGTGGCCAAAAGACTGGCGAAGGAAGTTCCCAACTCCTACCATTTTAACCAGTATGATAACCTGGCCAACCGCCTGGCACATTACGAAACCACGGGGCCTGAGATCTGGGAACAGACCGAAGGTAAGATAACCCACCTGGTTTGTACTGCCGGAACCGGGGGCACTGTTACCGGTACAGCACAATTTTTAAAAGAAAAAAATAAGGACATACAAATATGGGCCATAGATGTTTATGGATCCTTATTAACTAAATATTTTAATACAGGTGAGATAGACGAGAACGAAGTATACCCTTATATCAGTGAGGGTTTTGGCGAGGATTTTATCCCGGCCAATTATGATATGAGCGTGATAGATAAGTTTGAGCAGGTAACCGATAAGGACGGTGCAGTGATGGCCCGCAAGCTGGCCAAGGAGGAAGGGTTGTTCTGCGGTTACAGTGCCGGCAGTTGTATCCAGGGCCTGATGCAGTTAAAAGGCAGCCTGAAGCCGGATGACCTGGTAGTATGTATTTTCCATGATCATGGCAGCCGTTATGTAGGTAAAATATACAATGACCAGTGGATGATGGAACGCGGCTTTTTGGACGTAAAATCCTTTAAGGACATTGTAAACGGCCGCCCCAGCACGCAAAAACTGATCACCATTCACCCGCAGGACCCTGTTTCCAAAGCGGTGGAATTAATGAAAACCTACGATATTGAGCATATACCGGTATTTGATAATGGCCAGGTAAGCGGCGCTATCAGTGAGAGCGGGCTGTTTCAGAAGGTATTTTCCAATGCCGATATCAAGAATGAAACGGTGGCTAAAGTAATGGAGCCGGCCTTCCCTATTGTTGACTTTTTAACTCCTGTAGAAAAGCTTAAAACATTGATCACCAAGGAAAACGGTGCTGTTTTAGGTAAGGACGATGCCGGCAACTATCATATTATTACCAAATATGATGTGATTCAGGCCCTGGGGAGTTGAGGCGGTGTATAGATTATAGTATTTAGACTTTAGTATTGAGAATAAAATAAAAGCGGCCATGGGCCGCTTTTATTTTATTGTTGTTGACTCCAATACCCTATCTGTGTTATTTTTTTTGCCGGACCGGGTATAAAAATTGACTGAAATAATTGGGGCATGTACCGCAAATCCCGAAAAACCGGAACGGTAAAAACTGCAGTATTTACCGCTAATCCCCTGTTCAGGCAGGCCGTAAAGGATTAAAAAAGCCAGTGCAAACGGTTGCATAAAGTATTTTTCGTATAATTACTATATTAAATACCTGTAAATCCACATATGATAAAAGTCATTTTACGCACCTGTACAGCAAATACCGATGCTTAAAAATTAAGCAATAATGCTCTATATTTATTTGCACCGGCATACTACTTTTGTGGTAGAAGTTGATTGATCGCTGATCAATCTTTGTAAAATCCAATATAACGTGAATTAACCGTCCATCATCCTATTTTAAAATTTGTCCAAGTAAATCCTTTTAAAACCAATACAAAAATCCAGTATCAGTCAACTTCTTATTTTTTTGTTTTGTGTTTTGATGAAATGAGCCTCTTATAAAATCCGACTTCCCGAGAACCTGTACCCAATTATCCTTTTGCAATTCCACGAATTCAATCCTCTGAACCGACCCGTTTTTTAGAAACCAACCGTCCATTGGTAAGCCGCATTAAGTCCGCCAATCCATTGATAAAACTAGCATCCAAGTCTTTAAGACAAACCATATTTATCCAACATCACCGTGATCCAAAGATCCATGAAAAGAGTTTAATATCCGGAACCCTCCTGCCGAACACTGTTTGGCAGGGGGCGCGGTGATTTTTAGCCCTATTGATACTTATTATTGTAATTTGCCGTATGATTCCGGTCACCGATCAGCTACAAAGGCAGGTACAACTATCCCAACCTCCCCAACGAATAATTTCCACGGTTCCTTCGCAAACCGAATTACTCTACAGCCTTGGCCTGGAACAACAGGTAACAGGTATTACCAAATTTTGTGTACATCCCCCGCACTGGAAAAAAACAAAGATCATTATTGGCGGCACTAAAAATTTACACCTGGATAAAATAAAGGCCCTGGCCCCCGACCTGGTTATAGCTAATAAAGAAGAGAACCTGGAAACGGAGATCAACGAACTGGCAAAAGACTTTCCCGTTTTTGTGAGCGATGTAACCAACCTGCCATCGGCCCTGGATATGATAGAAAGCGTCGGGAGGCTGACAGGTACGGCAGAAAAGGCAACAGCATTGATAGATATCATCACAACAGGTTTCAATAAAATGGAAACAATCGTCCTGCCCAAACGTACCGCTTACCTGATCTGGCAGGAACCTTATATGACCGTTGGAGGTGATACTTTTATTCATGATATGTTGCAGCGTTGCGGTTGTATCAATGTATTTGCCAACAGCCTGCGCTACCCCCAAACCACTATTGCCGAACTGCAGTCATTAGAGGTGGAATTATTATTACTCTCCACCGAGCCCTACCCTTTTCAGCAAAAACATGTAAACGCTTTACAAACCCTGTTACCAGGAACCACCATTGCCCTGGTGGACGGGGAGTATTTTAGCTGGTATGGCAGCCGCCTTTGTGCAGCGCCTGCCTACTTTACCCAATTACTTGCACAACTTAGCCGCTAATAGTATTACATTTGAGATACAGCAGTTTTACCTTTAATCTTCCTGTTGCTGTACTGATATTATGAGCTTTTTAGAGAATAAAAATAACCTGGAACTGCTGGAAAGTGACAAACCCTCACGCAAGAAAAAGTTGTATGCGGTTGGAGAAAAGTTACAGGCTTACCTGAAACACAACGGCCGCGAAGTAACCCTGCCTATTGCCCATAAAGACCTGTTGAATTTTACCTGGTCCATCCCCATTAAAGATAAAGACGGTAAGCCCACCCATTGGGAAAAAGCTATTTATGATACCCCTGAATGGAATTACCTGCGCGAAGGCCTGGTACATATTTATGCCATTTTAAAAACCGAGGGGGACCTTAGTTTTATTGACCAGCTGGATGTGGCCCGTATTGACTATTGTACTTTTGGCAACTCCCTGCCTTTCCGCATAAGGATCGTGAATAAGTTCAATGCCAACTACGACCATTATTATATTAAACTGAATGATGCTTCGCGTATTTACGGCCTGGAGCTGGAACATATTTTATCACCTAACCGTATTACCTATTTCACCCACGGCAATACCCTTGTAGAGGAACATATACCCGGCCTGCCCGGCGACGTGTTTACCGAACATACCTTACATAAACCGGAGACCAATAAAACCAGGCTGGCAAAAGAGTTTGTCAAGTTTAATGAACGTTGTTTTGTACGCCTGCTGGGCGATATGCGCAGCTATAATTTTGTGATAGATATTACCCCCGATATAGAGGATTACCAGTACCGTATCCGGGCCATTGATTTTGACCAGCAGTGTTACGAAGGCCGTAAGAATATGTACCTGCCGCAGTTTTTTAAAGAGAATTACCCCTTGGTACAAACCACCCTGTCACAGTTAAACAAGGAGTCCATTGAACAATACCAGGCCGAGGAAAAATCGGCCATGGCCTTTCGGGTAGCCAATTCCAGGTACCGGTTAATGGAACTGCTAAATATTATGGCAGTGGATGAAATAGCGCCGCCGGAAAAAGTGGAACAGCTGAAACATGAACTGAACGAGCATTTTAATACCAACATTTTTTCCCGTTGTAAAACCATGGGTCAGTTGTTAAAAGTACAACTGAAGAAAACATTAAGAGAGAATTTGCTGCTGATACAGGAGAAGACGAGGAGGTTGAAGAAGTAGAGGGTTTTAATTAATAATTAAGAATGAAGAATTAATAATTGTTTCCTTTGATCAGCGTTTCTGTCTTGTACCACAGAAATTATTATAAAGTAAGAGTATAATATTACAGCGTTTCACAACAGATCAGGAGCCATGGTTCGTGTCACTAGCCACGGTTCGTGTCCCACGAACCATAAAATAGATGTCAACTCAACGAAACAGAGGTCTTATGCAACCGAAGAAGATTTAACTCGTGGAGTTTTAACCCGGAGCCACGGTTCGTGTCCCACGAACCATAAAATGATGTCACCTCGACGAAGGAGAGGTCTTATCCAATTGAGCATATGATTTAATTCGTGGACTTGGACCATTGGAGCCGGCTCTTTTTATACATTCGGTATAGCTTTTGCCTTGTATACAATAATATGATCAGATTTACACCGCATGGTATTTATTGTGTTCCCGGGAATTTTTATATAGATCCCTGGTTGCCGGTGGATATGGCCGTTATTACGCATGGTCATGCCGATCATGCCCGGCAGGGAATGCAAAAATACCTCTGCCACCAGGATACAGTGCCTGTTTTAAAAGCCAGGATCGGCGATGCCATTAACGTACAGGGAGTGGCGTACCATGAAATAATATATATAAATGGTGTACAAGTTTCCTTGCATCCAGCAGGTCATATTATTGGCTCGGCCCAGGTAAGGCTGGAATATGAGGGAAGGGTTACTGTAATTTCAGGAGATTATAAAGTACAGGATGATGGCATTACCCCGCCTTTTGAACTGGTAAAATGCCATGATTTTGTATCAGAGAGTACTTTCGGCTTACCCATTTACAACTGGTTACCGGTTGCCGAACAAAATAAACAATTACAGGATTGGGTTTTACAAAACCAGGCCAATGGAAAGAACTCGGTACTGGTGGGTTATTCTTTAGGAAAAGCACAAAGAATTATGAAGGCGCTGGAAGGCGTTGGTACATTACATGTTCATTATTCCATTGGTAAACTGAACCAGGCATACGAAAGTGCAGGTGTCCGTTTACCCGCATACGAGGTAATTGACCTGAAGGAAAATGTAAAACACCTGGATAAGGGCATCGTGATTGTTCCACCCTCTTTATCAGATGCTCCTTCCCTGCGCAAAATTCCCCATATAGCAACTGCTATCTGCTCGGGCTGGATGCAGGTACGTGGCGCCAGGCGCTGGCGTAGTGCCGATGCAGGCTTTGCCATCAGTGATCATGCGGACTGGACAGGGTTGATTGAGGTGATCAAAGCCACCGGTGCAGAGAAAGTATATATCACACATGGACAAACAGCTGTTTTTACCAAATACCTGAATGAAACAGGCATTCATGCCGAGGAAGTACAAACCGAATTTGGTTCGGAAGAGCCGGTAACTGACAACACGCTACCCGAATGAAAGTATTTGCCAATCTCATTAATGCCCTGGACAGCACCAATAAAACCGGTTTAAAGCTGGAGGCGATCGACCGTTTTTTGACGGAAGCAACCGACCAGGATAAATTATGGTTACTGGCCCTGTTCACCGGCAAGCGTCCCAAACGCAGTGTGAACACCACCCTTATGAAAACATGGGCTATGGAACTGGTCGGTATACCGGAATGGTTATTCCGTGAATCGTATGCATCGGTGGGCGACCTGGGCGAAACTATTGCACTGATACTGCCGCCACCCGCAACGCATACAGAACGAAGCCTGGCGGCATGGATGGATCTTATTCTTGCATTGAAGAATAAAACGGAGACAGAGAAGAAGGATTTTGTGCTACAGGCATGGGACAGTTTACCCGCTACCGAAAGATTTATTTTTAATAAACTCTTAGGCGGCAGTTTTCGGCTGGGCATTTCTTCACAATCACTGATCAATGCCCTTGCCAAACATTACCAGTTAGAAGCCAATGCCATTACCCATAGTGTTATGGGCGACTGGAAGATGGGAGAAGTATCATTTGACAAACTGGTACAGGGCGAATATACCGACACACAATTATCCAAGCCCTACCCTTTTTGCCTGGCTTATGCTTTGGAAAAAGACCTGGAAGAACTGGGAGATATACAATCCTGGCAGGCCGAGTATAAATGGGATGGTATCAGGGGGCAACTTATTAAACGGGACGGTGAAGTATTTATATGGTCAAGAGGGGAAGAGCTGGTAACGGAACAGTTCCCTGAAATAAAAAATACCCTGTTGCAATGGCCCGGCAATTTTGTACTGGATGGTGAGTTGCTGGTGTATAAAGACAAACAGGTACTTAATTTCAGCGAGTTGCAAAAACGGCTTAACAGGAAAACCCTGTCGAAGAAGATGCTGGAAGAATTACCGGTAGCTTTGTTTGTATACGACCTGCCGGAATGGGAAGGCGAAGACTGGCGGGACAAAAGTTTATCGCAACGCAGGCAACAACTGGAAACACTGGTATTGAATAACCCATCCCAAAATATATTATTATCAACCGTTATTAATGCTACCAACTGGGATTACCTTAAAACGATCCGGGAAAATGCAAGGTCCGTCAATAGTGAAGGGTTAATGTTAAAACACAAGGACTCACCTTACCATACCGGGCGGAAAAAAGGAGACTGGTGGAAATGGAAGATAGACCCGCTGACCATTGATGCGGTACTGATCTATGCACAAAAAGGCAGCGGCCGCCGAAGCGCTTACTATACCGATTATACCTTTGCCGTAAAACAGGGCGATCAACTGGTTACTATTGCCAAAGCTTATTCGGGCCTTACCGATAAGGAGATACAGGAAGTAAGCCGCTTTGTGAATAAAAACGCGGTAGAGAAGTTCGGGCCGGTGCGTACCGTAAAACCTGAACTGGTTTTTGAAATTGCCTTTGAAGGTATCGGGTTCAGCAGCCGGCATAAAGCCGGTGTGGCCTTAAGGTTCCCGAGAATTTTACGGTGGCGGAAAGACAAAACAGTAGCTGATATTGATGATATTGAGGATGTAAAAAAACTGATCCGTTAATTTGAAAAAAAAATTCCAACATACACCCGGTTATACTATTGTGGAGCAATGGATGTTATCCAAAGGATATAACCCCTTCAGCTTTCAGCAAAAAACATGGGAGCAATATGCCGCGGGTTACAGCGGTATGGTGGTGGCTCCTACGGGCTTTGGTAAGACCTTCTCCGTTTTCCTGGCGGTGTTGATAGATTTCATGAACCATAAGGAAGCTTATAAAACAGGACTGAAATTATTATGGATAACACCGCTGCGCTCGCTTGCCAAGGACCTGGGGCGTGCCATGCAGGAGGCTATTGATGAAATAGGACTGGACTGGACCGTGGAAGTACGTAACGGCGATACGGATCCTAAACAAAAAGCCCGACAGAGTAAACAGATGCCCGATGTATTACTGGTAACGCCGGAGAGCTTACATCTTTTACTGGCACAGAAAGGGAGAGAACGCATCTTTACCCCTTTACGTTGTATTGCTGTGGATGAATGGCATGAACTGCTGGGATCAAAACGGGGCGTGATGGTGGAACTGGCCCTCGCCTACCTGAAAGCACAGCTACCTTCTTTACAAACCTGGGGTATTACCGCTACTATCGGCAACCTGGACGAAGCATTACAGGTATTGTTACCACAGCAGCAAAAGTGTATTAAGATCGTTGCCAAAGAAAAAAAGAAGATCGCTATTATACCTGTATTCCCCGAAGAAGTGGAAGTATTACCCTGGGCCGGGCACCTGGGTGGCCGGCTGGTTGACCAGGTAGTGCCCATTATACTCAACAGCAAATCCACCATTGTATTTACCAATACCCGCGGCCAGAGTGAAGCCTGGTACCAGTTATTATTAGATGCTTACCCGGATTTTGCGGGGCAGATAGCCATACACCATAGTTCTATCGACGGGCAGTTACGCCAGTGGATTGAAGAGGGTTTAAGTGCAGGCAAACTCAAAGCGGTAGTATCCACATCTTCTCTTGACCTTGGCGTGGATTTTAAACCCGTAGATACCGTGATACAGATAGGCTCGAGCAAGGGTGTTGCCCGTTTTATGCAGCGGGCCGGCCGTAGCGGTCACTCCCCTTTTGAAGTATCCAACATCTATGTAGTGCCTACGCATTCCCTGGAGTTAATAGAAGTAGCGGCTTTAAAAGAAGCGGTGAAACAACAGGTGATCGAAGACCGTGAACCAGTGGTACAGACCTTTGATGTGCTGGTACAGTTCCTCATTACCATCGCACTTGGCGGTGGTTTTAAAGCAGCAGAACTGATGCCCGTTATACAGGGTACTTATGCTTTCCAGGAAATGAATGCTGATGAATGGCAATGGTGTATTGCCTTTATTACCGTGGGTGGCAGCATTGGAAAAAACTATGAAGAGTACCATAAAGTAGTGGAACAGGAAGATGGCTTACTGGTAGTGGAGAACCGGCGTATTGCCATGTTACACCGCATGAATGTGGGTGTGATCGTAAGTGATGCCATGTTGAAAGTAAAATTCATTTCCGGTGGGTATATTGGCATGATAGAAGAGTATTTTATCACCCGCCTGCAGCCCGGTAATAAATTTATACTGGCCGGTCGTGTACTGGAACTGGTACGCATGAAAGAGATGACCGTTTATGTACGTTCATCATCGGGCAAAGCTATTACACCTAGCTGGCTGGGCGGGCGCTTACCCTTAACTTCCCGGCTCAGTCATTTTTTAAGAGAGAAATTAGCTTTATCCAATAAACCCGGGTCAACAGAAAAAGAACTGAACTTTTTACACCCCTTATTTGCCCGCCAAAAAGAAGTATCCCATATACCGGCTACAGATGAGTTTCTGGTAGAGCTGATCCAGACCCGGGAAGGTTATCATTTATTCATGTATCCTTTTGAGGGAAGACTGATCCATGAAGTGATGGCGGCACTGATGGCATTCCGTATCAGCCGGCTCTACCCTATTAGTTTTTCCATGGCCATGAATGATTATGGCTTTGAACTTTTTTCTGATACCGAAATAAAACTCACGGATGAGCAGCTACAGGAGATACTAAGCCCGGATAACCTGATACAGGATGTGGTGAGCAGTATCAACTCAACAGAGATGGCCAAAAGAAAATTCCGGGATATCGCCGTGATCTCCGGCCTGGTGATACAACGTTTCCAGGGTGCACAGAAAAATAATAAATCCCTGCAGGCATCTTCGGGCATTATTTTTAAAGTACTGGAAGCGCATGACCCGGATAATCTTTTATTAAGACAGGCTTATACCGAAGTATTCAACCAGCAACTGGAAGAGCAACGTTTGACAGCCGCTTTTCAGCGTATTCATCAAAGTAAAATCATCTTTACTTTTGCCAACGGCTTTACGCCCCTGAGCTTTCCGATAAAAGTGGACAGCCTGCGGCAATCATTATCCAGCGAAGACCTGGCCAGCCGTATTCAGAAATTACAGGAACGCAGCTTAAAAACGGCAAAGAAAAAAAGATGACCATCATTGAACAGTCCATTGCTTTTGGCAGGGAAACATTCATACTCACGAACCAGCGGGCTGTTTTCTGGCCGGCCCAAAGAGCCCTGCTCCTTTCTGACCTGCACCTGGGCAAAGCGGCGCATTTCAGGAAAAACGGCATTGCCCTGCCCACACAGGTAACGGTGCAGGACCTGCAAAGACTGAAAGCATTGATAGATCATTACGAACCAACACAGGTAATAGTGGTAGGCGACCTTTTACATGCAGGCGCCAATACCGAACTCAGGTTGCTGAAAGAACTGATTCATCCATATACTACGACCAGGTTCATACTCATTAAAGGTAATCACGACCGTTTTCCCGATTATGCATTGCAGGATATGGGTATTCATCCTGTTCACCCCGCACTGTATATAGAGGGCATTGAGCTGGTGCACCAGGCTTCGGCGGATAACGGTTTATGCATTACCGGCCATATTCATCCCGGCGTTAGTTTACAATTTCCGGATAAAAGAAGATTAAATCTCCCTTGTTACGTAGTTACCCCTAATCAACTTATATTACCTGCTTTTAGTCTATTTACAGGCCTGGATACCCGTTCTGTGGACAAAGCTGTTTATTATGCTTTTTACGAAGAAGGCATTTTTAAAATAGTATAACACCTTTATACTATAATAATCTTAGGCCGGCTGATATAAGGCATAAGTTTTGTTATCTTTCATCGCCCGGATCTTTTATCATCAACTGAACATTCCTCAACAAATTATATGAACAGGACTTTTTTCCAGTTTTTCCATTGGTACGCAGCAGAAGAGAACTTATGGCATTTTGCAAAAGATCAGTCACAACGTATGGCCGACCTGGGTATATCCAATGTTTGGTTGCCTCCTGCCTATAAATCGGCCAAAGGCACACACGAACCGGGTTACGCCGTGTACGACCTGTTTGACCTGGGCGAGTTTGACCAGCGTGGCAGTGTACGCACCAAATACGGCACAAAGGAAGATTACCTGGCCTGTATTGGCGCTTTTCATGATAAGAGTATTGGTATACTGGCCGATATTGTACTGAACCATAAAGTATTTGCCGATGAGGAAGAGGATGTACCCGTAAAAGAAGTGAATGAGGATAACCGGAATGAAATTATTTCGGAGGAACAGACTGTTAAAGCCTATACCCGTTTTACTTTCCCAGGACGCCAGGGCATGTATTCTGATTATATATGGGACTGGCACAGCTTTACCGGTATTAAAGTTGATGACAAGATCTATATCATCATGAATGAATATACCAATGGCACCTGGGATGATGTGATGGAAAAAAAGTTTGGCAACTATGATTTTTTACTGGGCTGTGATATTGAGTTCCGTAACCCGGCAGTGATAGAAGAATTAAAGCACTGGGGCAAATGGTACGTGGAAACCACCAATGTAAGCGGCTTCCGCCTGGATGCGGTGAAACATATTAACACCGGCTTCTTTCCCCAATGGTTAATGTATTTGAAAGAAACCTTTCAACGGGATTTTTTATGCGTAGGCGAATACTGGAAGGCCGACCTGGAACCTTTGTTGCAATATATTGATGCCACGCAGGGCATGATACAGTTATTTGATGTACCCCTGCATTTTAATTTTTACAATGCATCGAGGGAAGGCGATGCTTATGACCTGAGGCAAATATTTGATCATACCCTGATACAACATAAACCGGAACTGGCCATCACTTTTGTGGACAACCATGATACACAGCCTTTGCAGGCACTGGAATCATGGGTTGACAACTGGTTCAAACCCCATGCCTATGCGTTGATATTATTAAGGGAACAGGGCATTCCCTGTGTATTTTTTACCGACCTGTACGGCGCCCATTATGAAGATGATAAAGACGGGCAGCATTTTGGTATTGACCTGGCTATTGTGGGCGAACTGGAACCAATGATGTATACCCGGAAAACGGCTGCCTACGGTTTCCAACGGGACTATATTGACGATGCACATCTTATTGGCTGGACCCGTGCGGGCAACCAGGACCAGCCCGGCAGCGGCTGTGCCGTATTGCTTACCAATAAGGATGGCGGTGAAAAAAGAATGAGTATGGGTGAAGAAAATGCCGGTAAAACCATGTATGATCTTTTTGGCGACCCTGCCCATGAAATTACCTTAAACGAGGCCGGTGAAGCCGGTTTTACTGTAGCACCAGGTAAGGTAGCGGTATGGGTTTTTAAACAATAAACTGTATGGCCATGGCTTTGATCTGTTACCACGCGTCGCACGAACAATTTGCACCATCTCATTTATTACAACTGGTGCAACAGGCCGAGAAAGCCGGTTTTGATGGGATACATGCATCGGATCATTTTCATCCCTGGAGTGAAAGGCAGGGTGAAAGCGGCTTTACCTTCAGCTGGATTGGCGCTGCCATGCAGGCCACCACCCTGCCCTTTAGCATGGTGTGTGCACCCGGGCAAAGACTGCACCCGGCCATCGTAGCGCAGGCTGCCGCTACCTTAAGTGAAATGTTCCCCGGCAGGTTTAATATGGAGCTGGGCAGCGGTGAAGCCATTAACGAAACCATTACCGGTGAAGGCTGGCCGGATAAGGAGCAACGGAATAAACGTTTATGGGAGAGTTACCAGGTGATCAAACAACTATTGAACGGTGAGGAAGTGAATATAGACAGTACCATACAGGTAAGCCATGCCAGGTTATATACCTTACCGGAACAGCAACCTGTTTTATTGGCGGCTGCCGTATCGGAAGAAACTGCAAAATGGGCCGGCAGTTGGGCCGATGGGCTGTTAACCACCGCAGGCTCCCTTGACGATGTAAAACATAAAATTGAAGCTTTCCGTAATAACGGGGGCAAGGGCAAACCCGTTTACCTGCAGTTCGGCTTTTCTTATGGACATAATGAAGCCGCAGCAGCAAAAGGTGCTCATGACCAGTGGCGTTCGAACATACAACCTGCCGACAAACTGGAAGACTGGGAAGAAGTAAAACAGTTTGATGAAGCAGCCCAAACAACATCGGAAAAAGAAGTAACAGAAAATATTCCCGTATTTACCGGCATGCCCGCCTTACAGCAACAATTACAGGAATACCTTACCCTGGATATTGACCGGCTGATACTACACAATATTAACCGGCAGCAGGAAATATTTATACAGGATTACGGTGCGGCCCGTTAAACACCGGCTATGCTGCATAAAGCGTTGCCATTGAATTATGCTACCAGTAAAACCTCCGCGGTTATTATACAATACCTTTCCATATACCGGAAACTTGCCGGTATGCATTATCTTTAGCTCCAAACTGCTATTATGATGGAACAATTTAACAGGCGAAAATTTTTAGCGGTAGCCACCGTGTTGGCCACCGGCACTGTAGCCACGGGTATGGCTTGTAACAACGCGGATACAGGCGGCAAGACCAAACTGGTGCACCATGTTTTTTTCTGGTTAAAAAACCCGGGCAATGCTGAAGACAGGGCTAAGTTAATAGAAGGGCTGGAAACCTTAAAAGGTATTAAGGAGATCGGGCAATTACTGATCGGCACACCGGCCGGTACCGAAAAACGGGAGGTGGTGGACCATAGTTATGATGTATCGGAGCTGATGTTCTTTGATAACCAGGCCCAGCAGGATGCTTACCAGGTACACCCTATCCATAAAGCCTTTGTAGAGAAATACAGTCATTTATGGGAAAAAGTTGTGGTATACGATACCTTAATGGCGTAATTTTTAAGCATTTACACAAAAAAATAATATCGAAAGGCCGGCTATAAGTAATTTTTAACTAAATTGCAGCCCTTTCCGAACGGACCGGTAGCTCAGCTGGATAGAGCAACTGCCTTCTAAGCAGTAGGTCATTGGTTCGAATCCAATCCGGTTCACTAAAGAGATACATTTGTATCTCTTTTTTATGGTATCAACTGTAGTACTACTGTTGTAAGCTTACACCAGGTCATTGGTTTTTTCTTCTCATAGCATGTAACCATTTTCGTCTCCACCGCACCCTGAAATAATCATAAACAATCGTGATGACCAATACACCGGCCGGTATTAAAAAGGCAGTATTCTTTAATGCATGATATAAAAAGCCACCGGCAATCCCTCCTACCAGGAAAAAAACAATGATCATCACCCGCAGATAAATCCTCTTTTTCAATTCTCCGGCAGTACCGGCAGCAGTTTGTGCCAATACAGACAGATCTATTCCCAGATCTGTAAAAATGCCTGTGAGGTGTGTGGTACGTACAACGGATCCTGAGACCATGGACACCATCGCATTCTGTACGCCCATTGCAAATAACAAACTTCCCGGGAAAAGCTCATGTTTGATAATGGTGTTGCCATAATTATGCCCCCATAGGGCCACTGCCAATAAAATGAGGATCTCGACCATCATGGGTAAGGTGTAAGCATATACCTTATCACGACCGACTTTGTGAATATAAAAACTGGATAGAAACGCACCGGTTAAAAACAATAAAAGCCAGACAAGAATGACCAATACTCCTGTAAGATCTGCTTCTGTTATCTTAACCGCCAGGATGGCCGCATGCCCGGTAACATTTGTGGTAAGTGTGGCAAAAGCCAGAAAGCCGCAGGCGTTCACAAAGCCTGCGGTAAAACACAATAATACAGCCAGGCGCAGATTGTGGATAAAATTCCGCCTGGTACCAATATGACGAAACATGCTTTTACGGGGTTAATCAGTGCAATAATACGATTATAGCAGCTTTTGTTGAAAGCCGCCTTTCTTCATCAGGTAAATGCCTTTAGAAAAGTGTTGGTAAATCTTTAATAATTATCCCCTATAGGGTATAAAATAAATATAATAAATAAAATTATACCCGAAATGGTATATTTAAATAAATTTTATTAAATTTATACCTGAAAAGGTATATTATGATGAATAATAGTATTTCTGATTTTATTAAATACCAGCGCAAAAGAACCAATATGACGCAAGAGGAACTGGCCGAAAAAGCCGGCGTTGGCCTGCGTTTTATCCGTGATATGGAACAAGGTAAGGAATCTTTACGGTTGGATAAAGTGAACCAGGTACTTGGTTTGTTTGGGCATCGGATGTTACCCAATACTGAAACGATATGGGATCCCTATGATATAGCCAGGAACTATAGCAATATTACTGTAGAAATTTCGCTGAAAAACAAAACGAAACTCTATGGCATTATCCTCGGACCTATCCTGCAAAACGGGCAAATTGTGGAATGGTGGTTTATTCCCAACAACCTGGCAAAAAAATATAAGGAAACAAAAGATAAAGATTTACTACAGACCATTGAACATAACTCAATAGACTATATAAAAGAACAAGATCAGGAATCATGAGGCGCTCCGGAAAAGTATTTTTTAAGGATATCCCTGCCGGTGAAGTCTGGCAGGACGAAGATGGTTATGGGTTTAGCTATTACCAGCATTATATTGATAGCCGGCAAGCCATACCAGTTAGCCAGACCTTGCCGTTACGACAGGAACCGTATCACAGCTATACGCTGTTTCCCTTTTTTGACGGCCTGATCCCTGAAGGATGGTTACTGGATATTACTGTTAAAAACTGGAAACTTAATCCGGCGGATCGTATGGAGCTTTTGCTGACGGTATGTAAGGATTGTATAGGGGCCGTGAGTGTGGAAAGGATTCAAAACGAAGACTTATCATGAGTAAACGTTGTTTATATTGTTACCAACCCACCGATGAAACAGGCGGGGATTTTCACCCGGCTTGCAGCAGGCAGTTTTTCGGCTCACCTGTACCACCGGCTTTAGCCATCAGCCAGGATGAAATGCAGGAAATGGCTCAAGCCATTGTATTAAAAAGTATAGCCGTTACCGGTGTACAGCCTAAATTATCTTTAAGCATAGAACCAACACCCGGTGACCCCAAAAATTCCAGGTTTACCATTGTAGGTCTTTGGGGTAACTTTATTTTAAAACCACCTACCGCAGAATTTAAAGCTTTGCCGGAAAACGAAGACCTTACCATGCAACTGGCCGGGGCCTTTGGTTTATCAGTAGCGGAGCATAGTTTAATACGTTTATCATCCGGGGAACTCGCTTATATTACCAAACGTTTTGATCGTAATGATAAAGAAAAACTGGCCCTGGAAGATATGTGCCAGTTAACCGAAACACTAACCAGTGACAAGTACAGAGGCTCTATGGAAAAGGTTGGCAAAACCATCATCCGGTATTCGACACAGCCCGGGTTGGATGCCATTCGTTTTTTTGAATATACCCTTTTCTGTTTTCTTACCGGAAATGCGGATATGCATTTAAAAAACTTTTCACTGCTCAGCTCACCGGAAGGTAATTTACAATTATCACCTGCCTATGATTTGTTATGTACCCAATTAGCCCTGCCTGAAGATTTGGACGAAATAGCCTTAACACTCAACGCTAAACAGCGGAAATTAAAACTGGCCGATTTTATGATACTGGCAGAGAAACTAAAGATTCCGGCAAAGACTGTTAACAATGTTTTATCCCGTTTTAAAAAACAATTAAACACCGTAAATTCATGGATTGATATTTCGTTCTTACCGGATGATTTAAAAGAGGCCTATAAAAACATAATCCGCTCTAAAGCATTACAGGTAGAACTTGTTTAATAGCCTGAGAGCCTTTCATGTGATGTTTTCCACAACATCATACTCTTCGTTACACCAATAACAACCAGGATGAAACTCCGGTTATAACTTCCCGGAATGCACTGCATGATTTGGTTCACTATTTAGTAATGTAGGACAGACCTGAATAAGCTCTCGTTTACTGGTTTGAATTACCATTTGCATCAAACTCCACCATCCATTCAATACCATATTTATCCCGGAACATACCAAAATACGTACCCCAGGGACTGTCTCCAAGAGGATATTCTACTGCGCCTCCGGCGGAAAGACCATTGAATAGTTTATCCGCTTCGTCTTTACTTTCGGTACTGATGGATATTTTACTCCGGTTCTCCTGCTCGTTTACTTTGCCTAATACTTCCGGAACATCATTTCCCATCAACCTGTTCATTTTCCCTATAGGCAGCTCAATATGCATGATCTTGTTCTCTTCTTTTGCTGCTACGGGAAATTCATCGCTGGCCAGGTCCTTAAAGCGAATAACCTTCGCAAAAGTTCCGCCAAATACTGATTGGTAAAAGGAAAATGCCTCTTCGGCATTACCGTTGAAATTAACATGAGGATTGATAAGTGCCATGGGTGTTTATTTTTGGGTAATTCAAATGTACCACTTAACAGCAATACCGGCAAGTTGTGAAAACATGAAACCCGAACCGGTAAAAGGTGGCTCCTGTATGCTAAAACGATTATTGTTTAAACATGTAACAGGCGAACGTTTGCTGCTTTACCGCTGCTTGCGATTTATTGCAGGATAGCTTTACCCACCTCCATATATTCCACATTGGCAATAACAGGCTTTGAGCAGAATTTTATGGCATAATCCATCCAGAAGCGCATCCATTTAAGATGTCCGCCAATATAATATTCTGCAGCAGGTATCAATTGTGTGAGTTTACCATCTACGCCTACACTGGCAATGTTTGTATTGAGGTACTGCTTATAGGCTCCGGAAAAAACTTCATACGCATGGTTAACCTGGTCAAGGTGTTCCCGGAACAGCGGAGAAATATCGCCGTCTTTCCGGAACAGCCCGCTTTTTTCATCGTAAAACAGATCCGTTAACTGCAGAACAGCCAAAGCCTCCAGCCATTGCTCTTCCTGTATCTTCCGGACATTATGAAAATCGAGCGGCTCACCCAGTAAAGGTGCATATTTATTAATGGTACTTTCTACTCCCAAACGGATAACAGGCCTGTTTTCGACAGTGATAATGGCAGTGCTGAGTTGTCCGATCTTTATGATCATTTTAATTTTGTTTAAAATAATAAAACAAATTTTTAAGAATAAAATAGCATGCAAGCTTTATACCATTTTTAGGCTGCCTGCTTTTCTTTTCAAAAAAATAGTTATCCCAATTATTGGTTATAATACCGCAGCCGGATCATTTGCCCACCCATATTATTCGCAGTATGTAAATAATTACCGGGGAATTTGTCAAACCGTATTTACATAAAAGCTGCCGGCCTTTACTTCTTTTTATATTTCAATGAGAAAATAATAATGAGCAGGTTGACCAATATAGAAAAGGCATTGGTGATGATCACCGGGTAATCGTTTATCAATATGCCATACCATACCCAGCATGATAATCCTGTGATAAGAATGATCACCATACCCAGGGATATTTGTTCTGCTTTTTTCCGTGTGATAATTTTTACCAGCTGCGGTATCATGGCTACTGCCGTTAAGCATCCGGCCAAAACACCAATTATGATAGGATTTATTTCCATAAGGACTCAGCAATATATTTTAATACTGGTCAATAATGATGCCACGGCAGCCCTAAGGCTCCAGCCTGATTGTTTATTATGTTTTACAGCGGGAAACAATGCCTGCATAAAAATCTTTGCAGGGCCAAACCTGCGTCTTTATTTGTACACCGCATCTTGCTGTACACTGGTCTACATTTCCGCCGGGAATGATTATATTGCATATGTCCCGGCCAGGATAACTACCAATATGTATATCACCTCACTTCCTGATCATGCCAGTCCCGATTTTGATGCGGCCCATCACTTTGGCAGATTTAAAGCGCATAATGTTATCTTTAATACTGTCAGCAGTTATAGTTTTTGCGATGACCATGTGGGCTGTCTTTCACTAAAAACAGTTTTAAGCGGTGAAGAATGGTATGGTATTAATCATCACAGGCTGGCAGTACGCCCCGGACAATTCCTCATTCTCAACAATGAACAACATTATTCCTGCAATATTGATACAAAGGACCCTGTTAAAGGCATATCCGTATTCTTTAAAGAAACATTCGCGGCCGCCGTTTTCAGGGATATATTAAAGGATGATACTGAATTGCTGGACAGTCCTTTTGCCGGGAACCCGACACAACCCGAATTTTTTCAAACACTCCATCTGATGGAACCGGAACTGCGGCAACGGCTGAAGAAGCTGATAACCGGCCTGGAAAATGATGGCTACCATACTGCCACAGAGGAACAGCTTGTTTTCTTTCTTCATTATCTTATCCGTACACTTATAACAGGATCAAAAAAAGCAACAGAGGTATCGGCTGTTAAACCGGGAACAAAAATTGAAATATATAAACGGCTCTGTATTGTAAAAGACATACTCCATTCCACCTTTATGGATAAACCCGACCTGGATATGCTGAGCCTTACGGCCTGTTTATCGGTTCCCCAGCTGATCAGGCAATTTAAATCGGTTTTTAAAACCACCCCCTACCAATACCTTATACAGATCAGGCTGGAACATGCCGCCGCACAACTCAAAAATCCTGCTAAAACGGTGCAGGAAATAAGCTGGGATTGTGGCTTTGAGAGTTTCAGTGCTTTCTGCCGGGCTTTTAAATCTTTTTATGGCGTTCAGCCGCTGGCCTTTAGAAAAGCGCATATATAAATTGAGCACTTCTGCACATTTGCTACGCCGGTGATACCCTAGTTTTGATGCATTCTTTTACCATAGTCATTTCAACGGTACAACAATGAAACAAATTATCACCCTGATCCTTTCCCTGTTATTTATTACTGTTTCCCACTCCCAAGACCTGGTATTGCCCCTGTACACCGATGTAATTCCCAATGCAAAGAAAACACCCGCAGATTATATAGAAGCGGTTGACAGTGCCGGGTTGATCAGTAATGTGAGTGTACCAACCATCTCGGTTTACTTTCCCGAAAAAGCAAAAGCCAATGGTACTGCCGTCATCCTTTTTGCCGGTGGAGGTTATTTTGTGCTGGCTCCCAAAAAATGTATAGAGATCGCAAAGGCTTTTAACCAAGCCGGGGTGACCGCTTTCGTGGTAAAGTATCGTTTACCCAGCGATAAGATCATGAAAGATAAGACCATCGGCCCTTTACAGGACGCACAGGCCGCTATTAAAATGGTTCGTACAAAAGCCGCTGAATGGCATATCGACCCGCAAAAAATAGGCATGGTGGGCCTCTCCGCCGGAGGTCACCTTGTAAGCACTGTGGGCACACAGCCCAACAGGGTGGTGATCGACAACAAGGAAAAGGTATCGCTTGTACCTGATTTTATGATACTCCTCTACCCTGTCATTATTTATGATCCGGCCATATCCCGCACCAGGGAGAACCTGATAGGAAAAAAACCTTCCAAAGAGGCTTTAGATTTATACAGTACTGACAAACAGGTAAGCGGCGGAACACCCCGCACATTCCTGGTACATGCGGCTAATGATGACGTAATTCCCGTTAAGAACAGCCTTCGTTTTTTTGAAGCCATGGTAAAAGCCGGTGTACCCGGTGAAGTACATATCCTGCAATCCGGTGGCCATGGGTTTGGTATCTCCGGTTCCGGTTATACCGATAACTGGTTTACCTGGTGTAAGGACTGGATGAAAAAAAATAACCTGCTTACAACAGATAACTAATCGCGCCTTAATTTCTGATACTGTACCGGCTTAAAAGACACAGGTCTTCCTGCAGAAGACCTGGTCGGGATGAGGCATGGTATATGTAAACAATTTATTTTGAATCTGGTGCAAGACTCACACGGAAGACCTGCACCAGCTATTTATTTTTTAAAGATTTTTTGGTTGATGATTACTTTGTTGTTGTTGTCCGTAACAGTAATATAATAAACGCCTCCTGTTAACTTAGAAACATTTATACGAACAAAATTGTCATTTGACTGTACCGTTACCAGATGAAGTTGCTGTCCCATAGCGTTGAATATACGCACATGGCTTCCCTTCAGCTCAGCACCTTCAATGGTTAATTCATATGTAACCGGGTTAGGATACACAGAAATATTATGCCCATTGCTCCAGGTAACCAGTTGTGCCTGGCTATATACCGTTCTGCCATCAAAGTCAATTTGTTTCAGGCGATAGAAATTATTTCCGGTAACAGGCAGCTTATCAGTATAACTGTATTCCAGTTTTGTATTACTGTTGCCGTTTATTGCCTGACTATTGACCGTGCCGATAGTCTTCCAGCTCATGCCATCCGCACTTCGTTCCACCACGAACCCTTTATTATTTTGCTCCGTAGCGGTGGTCCAGGTCAAGGCTACCGTATTACCCTTTTTATACGCATCAAAACTGGTCATGCTTACAGGCAATGAAGTACAGGTAGTGGTCAGTATAGTGGCAGAGGCCGAAGTAACACAGCTTGCAGCACTGTTTTTTACATATACTGTATAATTGCCGGGAAGAAGATTTTTAAATTCAGGTGTTGACTGGTAAGTGATATTATTGATACTATAGGTGTAACCGGCTCCTGTAGGAGACGTAATGGCTATTGAACCTACACCTGTACAGGAAGCATGCGTAACGGTCAATGCCGGCGGTGGTACTACCGTTAAAGTGGTTACCACTATGCTATCGCAACCATATTGGCCTGCCCCTACCAGCGTATCAGAATAAACACCACTGGTTGTATAACAAACCGTTTCTGCTGCCTGTAATGTCCGGCTGCTTCCCCCCGGGTTAGTGATACATACTGATTGTCCCTCACAGATGGTAATACTCTGGTAATGCACAGGAATTGCTCTTACAACAATCGTTACAACACTTGAGCTGGGGGCACAATCTGTTGTTCCGGGCATGGTATATTGGTAAGTACTGGTAGTGGCAGTACTGGTTAACTGTATTGTTCCGGCCGCTGCATTAAAGTTAATGCCCGATCCCGTCAGCTGTGACCAGGTTCCGCCATTATCTGCATCCGGCAGGAATCCCAGCAAAAGCATTACTGAAGTTTCGCTTGCACAAATGTCCGCACTGCTGTTGGTACCGGCACGTTTACAGGTTATGCCGAAATTTCTGCCCGCCAGGCTGGTAGTACCGTTGGGAAGGGATACAGAGAGTATGCCATCAGGCGACAGGTCACCATTACCGGTATTGGTACCACTGACATTTTCACCGGTGGTTACCCAACCGGCCGGTGGCGTATGGTTAATTATATTCGATGCATTTATCACGTACCCGATCGGGTATTGTACAGTAGAAAGCTCTATCGTAGAACCCAGGCCTGCAGGTGCACGCAATGCATAAGCACCGTTTGCCGCCACATGTGCCGAATCTACTATTGCACCACCGTTCACCGTGTATACATATAAAGGAGCAGGAAGAGCGGTGAATGTTTCTGTACCGGCATTGATCCTGGTATTACGGTCAAGATCATTAAACACGGTGCCGGAAACAGGTCGCCCGATAAAAAACCGGTGATCCTCTACTTCGCCTGTACTGGCAGCGCCTGTTGGCAAAGCTATTTCGGCAGCATTGGCCGCTATACGGAAACGTGCATAGATATAACCAAAATTTGCTACAGCCGGAAAGCCTGACCAGCTAAGCGTAACAGTAGTAGCGCCACTGGCCACGGTGGCAGTAGCAAACTCCCCTGCTTCAAAGGTCCCGCTTTTATTAAAATCTATCCAGCCGGTAACCGTAGCCGCGGTTCCTGTGGTATTGGTTACTGTTAGTGTTACACTGTAGGAAGTAGCGCCCGGAATGAGTAAAGGGAACCGGGTGATGGCATCTTCGTCATCCATATCGTCGGTATCATCGCCTGTTGCCAGCGTGCCGGGTATACCATCTGCCTCCAGGTCAATACGGGAGCCAAGCATAAGTGCGGCAGTTTTAGCAACTGCATTATAGGCAACGGGTAAATGCGAGGGTCCGCTGCCGGCAGTGGTTGTTGCATATGAATTGGGGGCATCGCCATAATCCCTTGTTTGGGCAGTGGCGGTGAACATGGTTAAAAGCAGGCCTGCTGCTAATAGTCCGGATTGTACTTTAGTAACTATCCTTTCCAGGGTGTTTTGCATAAATTTTGTGATCATCAGTGATGTTTTTGTGTTAGCGGTGTTGATTTTGTATTTTTTGCTTGCTATTTTTTAGAATTCCAGCTTTAGCATACTGAAATTAAAACCTGGCGGGATGTAGCTAAAATTTAGAGGAGGGTTATTGCTACTCCGGCTGTTCACCTGGTCTCCCTATACAGGAAAACAAGGCATACGCACCATTATATAGTGTACCTGGCTTCAACAATGCTCACACGCCGCTATATTGATACGGTAATGTAAACATACAATACACTTGTATTATAAAAAATTATAACAGTACTTCTTATATACCTGAATGGTATTTTTGCTATTCATATCCTATCCTGCACATACTTATTATACCGGCAATTTTGACCTCTCCAGGTTTAATAGTAACTTTCTGGGAGCAGGGCTGAAAAGGACACCGGTAAAAGGTATATTCGGGATAAAAGGCCTTTCATCTGCTGAATTAAGATACGGGCACTATACAAAAAACATACAGATGCCGGCCAATAGCCTTGCCTTACATTTAACTTTTAAGTAGTACACAATGGAGAACGAACAACATTATATGGGAAGAAGCGGCTGGTTGCGTGCAAGTGTACTGGGCGCCAACGACGGCATACTTTCAACTGCCAGTCTTGCAATCGGTATTGCCGCCGCTAATCCGGGTCGTGAAGCAATAGTACTAGCCACAGTGGCAGGCGTGGTAGCCGGCGCCCTTTCCATGGCCGCCGGTGAATATGTTTCGGTAAGTTCCCAGTCCGATGTAGAAAATGCTGACCTTTCGAGGGAGAAAGCAGAGTTGGAACAAATGCCGGAAGAGGAATTAAAAGAACTGGCTTCCATTTACCAGGCCCGTGGACTAACTCCCGCCCTGGCCATGGAAGTGGCAAAACAACTTACACAGCATAATGCGCTCGAAGCGCATGCCCGTGATGAATTAGGTATTAACGAAATTACCAAAGCCAAACCTTTACAGGCGGCTTTTGCTTCAGCGGCCTCCTTTGTAGTAGGAGGATTACTTCCTTTATTGGTCTCATTCACAGCGCCCCTGCATAATATGGTGGTGATACAGTATATCAGTTCCATCCTGTTCCTCGCTGCATCTGGTATTTTTGCGGCAAAAGCGGGAGGCTCCTCTATCCTTAAATCTGTATTAAGAATTTGCATTTGGGGTACTTTAGCTATGATAGCTTCGGCACTGGTGGGATATACGTTCAGTCAACTGGGAGCCCCGGTATAATGTTATGTGTATCCGGCAGCAAAATATAAAGCGGGATATAACCAGGACAGGTTGGTAAATATCCGGACTCAGCATTGCATCAAAAATAACGGCAGGTATAAACCTGCCGTTTATGTACTCTTACTTCCACCAATGATAATAGTTGTGTAACCCATCGTATTCAAAACCGCAACGGGGATAAAGCCGGTTGCCGATATCATTTGTTTTCTCTGTTTCCAGCATCAGTCCGCAGGCCCCGGTTTCTTCACACCATTGTTTGCTGCGGTCAATTAATGCTACTGAAAAACCTTTACCCCTGTGATCAGGATGCACAAACAGGTCGCTTAACAGCCATTGTTTTTGTAACCGGGTATAATGGAACAGTTTGTATAACTGCACAAACCCAACGGCTTTCCCCCCGGTCATTACCAGGAAAATATCGGATTCACTGTTCAGGAAACGTTCCTTTAAAAAAGCTTTTCCTTTTTCCAGGTCAGAGGGCTGGCGGTAAAATACACGGTAAAGATTAAATAATGCTGCTGTTTCATCCAGGTCTTCAAGACTGGCTTTCTTTATTGTATAACTCATTATGATCAATTATTGATAATTATTTTTTTTACACAAGGCCCGGCCTGATACCGGCCGGTTCCGGACCTTTTTATTTTAATTCCTCTATAGCAGCGCCAAAATTGATATGCAGTACATTGCCATTGGCCAATACCAGTGCCGGCACCGATTGCACCCCGGCGGCTTCGGCTTCCTGCACTTTTAATTTTTCACTGCCCAGGTGCACTACTGTTACCTGGTCGCGGGGAATAAGGTTTAAAATATCCTGTTCAGCGCTGACACAAACAGGACAGCCTGCATGATAAAAGATCGCTTTCTTCATGATTGAATTATTTTTAAAGGTTGTAATAATAAAGGAAGGAAGTGCTTAGCAGCCTGAAATAAGCTGTTGGGCCGGTATGGATCTTTCCCGGAGCGGGGAAAGTATTGTTTCCAATTCAATGACCTCCTTATCCGTCAAAGGTTTTAAAGGATTGCGTAAATGTCCGCCTTCTTCACCTAAAAGCGTTAGTCCGGCTTTTACGGCCCTTGGTAATCCTTTGGCTACAATGAACTTCAATAGATCAAATTGTTCGTAAAACAACTGCTGTGCTTTTTCCAGGTCATTCTCACGGACTGCATCATATAAGGCTATATTAAGTGCAGGTATCAGGTTAGGCGCTGCGGTACACCAGCCATTTGCACCGGCTGCAAATGCGGCCAAAGCAAGAGGATTGGCTCCGTTATAAAATGCCACGTCTTCCCCCAGCTCCTTACGTAATGTGTGCATACGTTGTATATCGCCTGTACTCTCTTTGATCATGGTTACATTGGGGATCTTCAATAATCTTTTTAATAATGCCGGAGACATATCCACACCGCTGGTTGCGGGGTTATTGTAAGCCATAATAGGTATGGATATACTGGCGGCTACCGCATCATAATGTGCTACAATTTCATCATCGGTCAGCTTCCAGTAGCTCATCGGGATGATCATGACGGCCGTTGCTCCTGCCCTTTCCGCAAACCGCGCATGGTAAATGGTCTTCTCCGTTGTAAGGTTTGAAACGCCAACCAGTGTGGGCACCCTGCCCCCCACCTGTTGTATACAGGCTTCGGCCACCGCTTCTTTCTCTTCGTCCGACAGATAAGGTAATATACCTGTACTGCCAAGCGGGGCTATACCATGCGCGCCGGTAATCACCAAACGTTCCACCATTGTTTTGAAAAGGGCTATATCAACTTTTTCTTTTCCGGTAAACGGTGTAACCGGGTATGCGATCACCCCATGAAAAGGTATATGCTTCATTGTACTGATAAATTTAAAATGTTATAAAACGGGATTACAGATCTCTTCCTTCTTCCTCTCTTAATGCCACTCCTAAATTCTGCAGTTGCGGCGCATTTTCGCAGGCTATGTATTTAGCCGGTTCGCTGTCACTGGTATTCTGGTGCCTGTGCCAGGCCCAGGAAGGAATATACACCGCATCACCTGCCTGCCATTCCACCCGCTCTCCTTCTATCTCTGTCCAGCCCTTGCCTTCCATTACATACAATACCGTTTCATAAGTATGCCGGTGGCGGTTGGTCAGCTGACCGGGCAATAATCCTCCAATGGTCATACTTACATTCTTACTGGGCAGGTCGACAAAGAAAACAGGATGTTTCCTTTCTGTGGAGAACTGGTTATGCTCACCGGCCCGTTCTACATTTTTATGAATAACATGGGAGGGCTTAACATACACCGGGCGGGCAAAGGTTTGGTGAAAATCCTTTGAACTGAACTGTTTCTGATCGGCCTGTGCTGCCGATGATGTACCTGTTACTGATGTTGACATAATTTTTAAATTTTATGGTTTACGATGTGTTTGCCGTACAAAACTATTGTAGCTTTGGACTATTACACTGATACAGTTTTTTAATAAATTGGTAGTCCAGATGCTCAGACCTTGGAAATTGGAAATACAGTTGAATTATGATTGTGATAAAGCCGTTTATTTACAGGTAGCGGATGCCATTATCGCAGACATACAATCAGGACGGTTAAAAAGAGGTACCGCCTTACCCGGAAGCCGGGCCATGGCAAAAGACCTGTCCCTGAACCGGAATACCATTGTGGAGGCCCTGAATGTATTACTGAATGAAGAATGGCTGATCGCGAAGGAAAGAAGCGGAACTTTTGTTGCCGAAACATTACCACTGTTATCCAAAAGCTACCGGCGGCATACCATTCAAACACCCCAGGAGCCTACTAAAACCTCCTTTCGTATCAATTTTGATGATGGCTCTCCCGATAGTAAAATTGCACCTGTTGCAGCCCTGGCAAGAGCCTACCGGCAGCTTTTTAACCGGAAAGCCCGGTGGCAGATGATGGGTTATGGTAATGAAATGGGTGACCCGGAATTCAGGAAAGCGATGGCACTGATGTTGAACCTCCAGCGGGGCATGCAGCTGAACGAGGAACAACTCTGTATTACAAGAGGCAGCCAGATGGCCATGTTCCTTACCGCTCACTGTCTCTTTGAAAAAGGTGACTACGTGATGGTGGAGAACCCCGGTTATAAACCCGCCTGGAAAGCTTTTGAAAATACAGGCGCTAAACTGTTACCTGTCGGTGTAGATGAAGAAGGCCTGGTAACGGAGGATATCGTAAAGTACCTGAAAAAACATACGGTAAAGGCCCTGTATACCACACCGCATCACCAATACCCTACTACCGTTACCTTGAGTTTAAAGAGACGGCTGGAGCTGATCCGTTTATCCAATACGCATAATTTCACGATCATAGAAGATGACTATGATAACGAGTTTCATTTTGGTTATCGTCCCATACTCCCGCTATGCAGTTACGCGGAACTGAAAAACTATGTGTATATCGGCACTATGAGCAAAGTAGTGGCGCCCGCATTACGCATCGGCTACCTGGCCAGTAAGGACAAAAGAGTCTTAGAAAAAATCAGCGCCCTTCGCAGGATCATTGATGTACAGGGCGACTCTATTATGGAACAGGCCGTTTTGCAATTGGTGCAGGATGGTACCATTAAACGTCACCTGAAAAAAGCAACCCAGTTTTATAAACTCAAACGGGATTTTGTAGCATCTGTATTAGAGAAAAAACTTGCCGGCAAAGCCTCTTTCAATATACCGGATGGCGGCCTGGCATTCTGGATCATACCTCACCAACCCGTGAACTGGCAATTGGTAGATAAGAAATTACAACAGAAAGGCATCCGGATACTGTTGCCGGAAAATTACAGTCACCACCAACCGGTAAACGGACTTCGCCTGGGTTATGCCAGTTTAACGGAAGAACAATTAAAGGAAGGAATCGGAGAGTTGGCAAAATTGTTTTAACGGGCAAACTGATTAGCTGTATGGGATAATTTGTTTTACACCCCAATAGTTAACCGGCGCAAAACTTATTATAAAAGATTTACGCCGGTTAAGACAGGGCATATTATTTTTTCAGGATTTTATAACTCATACTTTCCCCGTTTTTGCCGGTTGCTTTGAGAAGATAGGTGCCTGCCTGTAAGCCCGACATATCCACCTGCACTATACTATTAGCATTCACCGGGATCATCTTCACCTGTTGGCCGAAAGCATTTAATAATTGCAGGCTCATTCCCTGCTTTAACCCGCTTACTGACAAAGTGGAAGTAACAGGATTAGGAGAAACTGTCAGTGTTTTATCATTGAAGGCCAGTTTGCTTATATTACTGTAAACAAATTTGCCGTCCTGGTCGGTTTGTTTTAAGCGATACAGGTTACTGCCGTCAGCTGGTGTGTAATGTGTATAATTATACGCCAGTTTTGTACTGCTGTTACCGTTAACGGCTTTACTGTTAACGGTACCGATAGTAGTCCATTTTTCTCCATCCCTGCTATGCTCCACTTCAAACCCCTTATTGTTTTGCTCCGAAACAGTTATCCAATCCAGCAACACAGCATTATCCAGTTTAGTGGCTGTAAAATTTTCGAGTGTTACCGGGAGTACCTGCAAAGAATTGGAAAAATTATCAAAAACATAATAAGCACCCTGTGTAGGAGCAAAACTGGTAGGACCCGGCCGGAACTGTCCCATGGTCATATATTCCTCCCCTCCTACGGCTGTATACTGCAAGGTTACCTGTACCCAGGTATTTCTGGATGCTGCTCCATATACCGCTGTATTGGTTTTAGGTATCAGGGCCCGGCCACTGCCGAAATCATTTTTAAGGGAGTTATACCGCGGACTGGTATTTCCTACTGTATTGGATGCTACAGGAGCCGCAGTCGAAAATACAGCACCCAGGAAACCCTGTTCCGCATCGGGTAGATCATGATAAGTAATATCGGTGGGCGGAGGAAAACTGGAAGGGATTGTTCCGAATAAATGGGCGGTATAAAATGTGAAAGTATAGGTAACACCTGCTACCAGGGGGCTGGAAAGATGACAAGTAATATACTCTTTATAATCTGTAAATGTATTATTCAGCTCCACATAACCTCCCGCAAAACCGTCACCGCTTTGGGCCACTAATTTTTCAGGCATTTTATAACCACAGGTATTATAATAATCAGGTGTTCCGGCTAATGCTCCCAATGAAGATAACCAGCCGGTTACATTATTAATAAACCTGGAGTGTTGGGCCGGGCAGGTAGTAAATAACTCAAAGTCGGGATTGGTTATATTCTGCGCATACATCCCTGAGCCTATAATAATGGTGAGAATAAAAATGATTACTCTTTTCTGCAATAAGCGTTTATGCATAATGTGTGTTTTATACGGATGTGTAGTATTGGTTTTGTGTTCTGTATATTGTCAAAGTCATTTAAAATTCTGACTCTTTTGCCTATCCATAAAAAAGCATAGGAGAAATTCAACACTGCGATAGAACAACCCCAACGCAGCATTTTTTTATTACCTGTTATATATTAATTGATACGGGCCTGATAAGTAGAGAATATTTTTTTGCATGCTGTTGATGTCGGGAGCATAATTTTTTCCACAGCAAGTTGCTGTAAAAAGAATCCGGCAGGTTATAAATGACAGTAGAAAACAGCTATCTAACTCATTGATACACTTAACACTATTTTGTCCGGCAACAGTTTGGTATAGTTTTAGATTAATCCTCTGTATCTAAAAACTTTTAATTATGAAAAAGTACTTATTAGCAGGCTCAGTATTAGCAGCAGTTTTATTTGCGGGTAAAGATTCAATTGGTCAGACAGGCGGGTTGTACAAAAACACGTTAAAAGTAGGTGTATCCGGTGGTGTGGCTGTTCCCAACAATAACGTGGGCGGAACAGTAGGCCTTGACCTGAACTACCAGTACCTGGTGACTAACCATTTTGGTGTGGGTGTGGCCTCCGGTTACCAGCATTATTTTGGCAAAGAAAATAAATTAGGCAGTACAACGATCGATAATAACAGCGCAGGCGTAATACCGGTTGCAGCATTATTACGTTACTATCCTAAAGCAGCGGGTATTTATGCCGGTGCCGACCTTGGTTACGGTTTTGTAGTAGGCGATGACAGGGTGGCCGAAGGTATTAATGTAAGCCGGCCCGACGGTGGTTTTTATATCAGGCCACAGGTAGGTTATCACAACAGGAACTGGAACTTTTTTGTACACTATTCCAAATTATTCACCCCCAGCGATCACAATATTACCCTGAACAATGAGGTTCAAAAATATAACCTGGGTAATATTGGTGTTGGTGTGCAATACAATATCGGATTGGGTTATAAATAATAAATAACAGTTTCAATAAAGAGTTGATACGATGCGTATCAACTCTTTATTCATTATAACACTTAACATTTTATCATAAAAAAAGTAACGCAAACCTGCCGGTTTAATATAACAGCTTGGTACTATACAAAACTATCCACTTCGCGATAAGCCTGTACTAATCTTTCCTCTCCTTCTTTACCTTGTTTGGACATACCATGCTCCATACCGATAATACCTTTATACCCTTTCTCATATAAAAACTTAAATACGTTTTTATAATTTACCTCACCTGTAGTTGGTTCTTTACGACCTGGGTTATCACCCACCTGTATATAGGGAATTTCATCCCAGCACATTTCAAGATTTTTAATCAGGTTGCCTTCATTCTTTTGCAGGTGATAGGCATCGTATAATATTTTACAGCTGGGACTATTCACCGCTTTACAGATCTCATAGGTCTGCGTTGAGTACCGCAGGAAAAGATCAGGCGTGTCACTCAAAGGTTCCAGTACCATAACAATACCATGGGGTTCCAATATCTCCGCACCACGGCGCAGGGCTTCCACCACGTTCGCGGTCTGGATAGCCAGCGGCAGGCTTTTATCAAAATCACCCGGCACTACGGTTACCCATTTGGCATTACACCGTTTGGCCACTTCAACCGACTTGCGGCAGCCTTCTAAAAAAATATCCACATGCTCCTTCTTTTTTGCAGCCAGTGTATTAGCCCCGTTACCACCTTTAGGCACCACAAATACACCCATCCGCATGCCCAGCTTAGCAAGGGTCTCCCCAATTTTAGTTTGTTGTTCCACTGAGCGGCCGGCCATCCCGTTATCTTCAATTGACCGGAAACCCAGGTCATACATATACCTGATCTGGTCAATAAAATCTTTTCCGCCGCTGGTTGCAAACATCCCATCGTGCGGTGCATAATCCAGGTGAAAGGTTTGTCCTTTGGTCTGCGAAAAAGTATTGACCGTTGCTCCGGTACCGGTGGCGAGGGCCAGCGCACCTGTTCCGAACAGCGTATTTTTTAAGAATGATCTGCGTTGCATGGTTGAATATTTTCAGGGAAAATAACAAAATTTCCCCAACATGCCTGAGCAATCGTTTGTGTAAAAACCGTTCTCATTCATTTTTATATATCTTTAAACCATGTATAAAAACGTGTTGCTTTTTACCGGTGTTTTCATAACAATAACAGCCAGTAGTCAAAACCGTGCATTTGAAAAATATGAACAGGTTATTCCGGGTAGTTCCGTAAAATTTGAAATGGTTCCTGTGAAAGCCGGCAGTTTTATAATGGGCAGTAAGCCTTCCAAACAGGCCGATGAAAAACCTGAGCACCCCGTTCAGCTCAGCGCTTTCTGGATGGGCGCCAAAGAAGTAACGCACGATGAATTTGCCTTATACCTTAACGATGAGACCTATGCCGAGAACAGTGATGTGGATGCCATCTCCCGCCCTTCCCGTCCTTATATTGAAATGACACTGGGTATGGGAAAAGAAGGCGGCTTCCCTGCCAACAGTATGAAACAACGCGGGGCTATTATGTATTGTAAATGGCTGTATGAAAAAACCGGTGTGTTTTACCGCCTGCCTACGGAGGCCGAATGGGAATATGCCTGCAAAGCAGGTTCTACCACGGTTTATCCTTTCGGGAATGACAGTGCCCAGTTAAAGGATTACGCCTGGTATGCTGCCAACAGTGGCGACCGTTACCATAAAGTTGGTCTCAAAAAACCCAATGCCTGGGGCTTATATGATATGCTGGGCAATGTGCAGGAATGGGTATTGGATCAATATGATGCCAATACTTACCAGGAACAACAGAAAAACAATATCGATCCCGTTCGTGTTCCCACCAGCAAACATCCGCTGGTAGTACGTGGCGGTGATTATAACGATGCTGCGGACATGCTGCGCAGCGCCAACCGTGAGCAGTCCGATCTTATATGGAACCGCCGCGATCCGCAGATACCTAAAAGTAAATGGTGGAATGCCGATGCACCCTTTGTTGGCTTCAGGCTGGTATGCCCGCTTAAACAACCTACCAAAGAGGAAGCCGAGCAATTTTTTGAGAAGTATTTAAACCTGTAAACACTGTTATTACCCGGGCCATCTAAAAACAATCATCATAAAATACAAATACCAAAACTCCCAAAATGGACAATAAAACATCCCGCAGAAAATTTGTACAGCAAACATCACTGATAGCCGGCGGACTGATCGCCGCACCTTTTTTAGGAAATGCCAATTTCTTTTCCGGTGCAGCCGGAACCATTAAAGTGGCGTTGATCGGTTGTGGCGGACGTGGTACCGGTGCAGCCATACAGGCTTTAAGCACCAAACAGAATGTACAGCTGGTAGCCATGGCCGATGCCTTCAAAGACCGCCTGGACAGCTGTTATAAAGCTATTACAGGCAACCTTGCCGAATCAGGCATTGACAAAAACAAAGTAAATGTACCGGAAGACCGGAAGTTTACCGGCTTTGATGCGTATGAAAAAGCCATACCCCTGGCCGATGTGGTTATTCTGACCACCCCTCCGGGTTTTCGTCCCATTCATTTTGAAACGGCCATCAAACTGGGCAAACATGTGTTTATGGAAAAGCCGGTAGCGACTGACCCGGCGGGTATAAAAAAAGTATTGGACACCGCCGCAATAGCCAAACAAAAAAAGCTGAACGTAGTGGTAGGCTTGCAAAGACGTTACCAAAACTCTTACCTGGAATTGTATAAAAGAAAAGACCTGATCGGTGATATTACTTCTGCGCAGGCCTGGTGGAATAATGACGGCGTATGGGTAAAAGAACGTCTGCCCGGGCAAACCGAAATGGAATACCAGATGCGTAACTGGTATTATTTTAACTGGCTTTGCGGCGATCATATTGTAGAACAGCATGTACATAATATTGATGTGATCAACTGGTTCAAGGGTGGATACCCGGTTAAAGCCCAGGGCATGGGCGGCCGCCAGGTACGTACCGATAAAAAATATGGTGAGATATACGATCACCATTACGTAGAGTTCCATTATGCCGATGGTTCTATCATGAACAGCCAGTGCCGTCATATACCACGTACCATGAGTAAAGTAGATGAGCTGATCATTGGTACCAAAGGAAAAATTTACGGCGATGCTGCAGTTATTAAAGACAATAAAGGCAATACCATTTTTTCCTTTGATAAAAAAGGCGAGAATAACCCTTACCAGGCGGAACACGATGAGCTGTTTGCCGCTATTGCCAAAGGCGAATACAAATTTGCCGATGCGGAACATGGCGCCAAAAGCACCCTTACCGGCATCATAGGCCGCATGGCCACTTACAGCGGCCAGGTGATCGATTTTGAGAAAGCATTAACCAGCGGCCTGGACATCATGCCCAAAGAATACAGTTTTACTGCCGCCCCACCCGTTTTACCAAATGATGATGGCAGTTACCCGATCGCAATGCCGGGCAAGACCAAATATTTTTAACCCTCATATCATTCATGATAATAGTAAAAGCTGTCTCGTAAGAGGCAGCTTTTTTTACAGGCACCAAGCGACAGAAATAAAGCCGCGGCGAAACCGGCGGCTTTACGCTGAACAGCTTCTTATACCTTATATCCTATTCTTTCCTTAAAATACCTTTTTCCACTCCTTCATTGATAAGGCCCTCGGCATATTCCCATATTACAGCAGAGCCTTTATTAATGGCGCTTTTTTTAGCATATACCTTTTCATAATTTACACCGGGCTCATTCCAGGTACCACCGTTATTGGAACTATTTTGCAACAATGGCTCCAGCCGGTCCATGGCTTTTGCAAAACGGGCTTCTTTTGTTTCACCTGCCTCAAACTCCTCCCATATAGCGATCAGTTCTTCTGCCTGTTCTTTGGGTAGCAATCCAAAGATCCTGCCGGCCGCTAACCTTTCCTCCTCCGTATTGGTATGATCCTTCTGCGTATCGTAAATAAAGGTATCGCCTGCGTCAATCTCCACAATATCATGGATCAGTACCATCTTCACTACTTTTAAAATGTCAACCGGTTCATTGGCATATTCTGCCAGTACAATAGCCATTAAAGCCAGGTGCCAGCTATGTTCCGCATCGTTCTCATTCCGGTCACTGTTGAACAGTTTTGTTTTACGCTGGATATACTTTAGCTTATCAATTTCCTTGATAAACGTTATTTGTTTTACTAATTGTGCTGAAGTCATGATACGCTGAATTGTACAGGAAATATTTACCGGCAAAGATAGTTCATCAGTCAGCAATCATCCTCCCAGACTGTGGCATTCAACCTGCTTTAAAAAATATAATTGCGAATAATTATTTTGTCTTACCCCGAATAACCTGCAGCAGTTTTCCTTCTTTATTCCAAAGCATGATGTCACCCGAAAACCCTGCTGTAAGGATCATATTGCTTTTATGATCCCAGTCTATACCCCACCAACTATTTTCCTCTTTTGTCTCGTTTAATAATTTCCCGTTTCTGTCCCAGATGCGAAGGCGGTCACTGGCGGTGGCAAGGTATTGACCGCTTAGGTCCCATTCCAGGTTCCTGATCTCGCCTTTACTGCCCTTTACTGTTTTAATCAGCGTACCATCTGTTTTCCAGAACTGTAACAGGGTAGCAATACCCTCCTCTGCCTGTCCATAATCACCACTGACAAAAAAATCCCCTGAAGGGTGCCATCTTACGGCCAATACACCGGTATTTTCTTTTCTATGCTTTATGACTTTATGCGTAATACCGATAGTATCAGCTATACGAATATCATCGCCACTGACCACCAGCAGGTTTTTGAACGGATGCCAGTCCAAAGAAAAATAACTGTTCTCATCCTCTTTTTTAATGGTTCTCAATAATGCGCCTTTCGCATTCCATATTTTTATCAGTCCTGCATTATCCGCCGTAGCCAATAACTGTCCGTTAAAATTCCAACTCACTGCCCTGGCTCCATCCGGAATATCCAATTGGGTGAACGCATTGTCTTCAATATGCAATATCCCGTTCACATTACCGCCTGTGGTCACAGCCAATATATTTTTGTTTTGCGGATGCCAGCTGATATTACGGATCATCGCAGTAAAGGCATAGGCCTTTAACAATTGCATATTGCCCGCACTATAAATACGCAATAGTTTATCGTCTCCGCCCACAGCAAAAACCTCATCATCAAAACGACGGTCCAGGGTCCAGGTTCCTTCCGGTTTTATATTACGGGCTGTATCTGGTGACATAACCCTCTGACCATTCACCAGGCTAAAAGGTAATACCGATATAAGGATAATGAGTAAATATTTCATTGATCTAATTTACAATAAGCGCTTCATAAAATACCAGCTAATATTGAATAGCTACCTGTGAAGTATAAAACCTGTTGCGGATTCTCAAAAATTTAACAACCGGCTAAACGTTTAATCCGGTAAATTTATCGGCAAATAACTATTTATGAGATATTACACACTTGCTGTTATAAGTATTCTTTTGTTTGCTGCCAGCGTTTCTGCTCAAAAGAAAATCATCATCAATGGTCATGTAAAAGGCGTGGAAGAAAACACTAAGTTTTTTTTAATGAAACAGGATGGTAATGTAGGCATTGGCGTATCAAAAGATAGTGTAATAAATGGCCGTTTCCGGATCGAGTATACACCTGAGGAAGAAGGAACAGAGCAATACTCCCTGATGGCGTCAGGCACAGGGTTTCCCTCGATGAGCCTAAAAATATGGGCCAAGGCCGGCACCACCATTACCGTTGAAGGCAACGACAAATTAATATATACCTGGAAAGTAAAAAGTAATATTCCCGAACAAAAAGAATGGGCCTATTTTATCAATGCCAATAAAAAAGACTGGACGGAATACCAGCAACTTTCCACACAGAGAAGCGCCCTTATTGATCAATACAGGGATGATAAAACTTCCAAAGACGAACGTAAAACCTTAAAAAAAAGAATGGATGCCATAGACAGCCTTTCTAACATTGTTGATTACAAAATACAGAAAAACAACCTGGCCCTTTTACAAAAAGGTAATATAACGCCGGTCCGTTTAGAAGTACTGACATCAATAGCGAATGGTATTAAATGGAATGGTACCGAAGAATTCAGGCCTGCCGTACAAAAAATGTACAGCAGCCTGGGGGCAGACCTGAAGAATAGCCCTGACGGCCAGAAGATCTCCCTGGTGCTGAATCCGCCAAAAGTAATAAAGGTGGGTCAGCCCATGTATGATACTTTACTAAAAGACATGGCAGGAAAATCCTATCGCCTGGCCGATTTTAAAGGCAAATATATTTTACTGGACTTCTGGAGTTTTGGTTGTGGTCCCTGCCACGCCTCTGTTCCGGAAATGAAAGAGATACATGAAAAGCTAAAGGACCGGCTGGCCATTGTTGGTCTGAGCAGCGATACCAGGAAAATATGGGAAAAAGCTACCGAGGCATTTAAAATGACCTGGTATAACCTGACTGATGGTAATGAAGACCGGGGTATCTATGCACAATACGGTGTGGACGGCATTCCCAATTATGTATTGATTGATCCGGAAGGTACGGTAAAAGCAAGCTGGACCGGTTATGGAGAAGGAAGTCTGAAAGAAAAGATCACCACCTATACAGGCTTTACTTTTTCCGATGAGCCCCAAAAATAACCAACCAAACATCCTATGCTGTTGGGGTTAATCCTCAGGATGGGATCAGTTCAAGGATAAAATACCCCGGCAGTTCCAACTACCGGGGTATTTTATTTTATATACTTTTGTTGAAGCGAAAAAGCAAAGTTTACAAACAAACGCCGGAACTTACCTTCAAAATACGGCCATAGGCCAATGCTGCCAGGTGTACCTGTACATTCCAGTCCTCTGCTGCATTATCATCAGCCCCGTCCGATATATATTTTAAACTGAGAAAAGGAATATTTTCTTTCATGGCGATCATCGCCAGGGCATACCCCTCCATATCCACTACATTGTAAATACTATCAACATGCGCCATTTCAAAACTATCGCCGGTACCACAAATTCCCTGTCGCAGGCCTTCCAGTTCCAAACCATATTCCAGCAGTATCGGCAAACCGGACAAAGGTGTTTCGTATAAGGCAAAGCCCAGTCCCCTTACGTCCATATCACGCTGTATAAATTTGTTACAGCAGACCACCTCACCTCTTTGAAAATAATTACTGCCGGCAGAACCAAGGTTTACAATAAGAGCAGGCCTTTGCGCCGCAATGCTTTTGGTCAGCTCATAAGCAGCATTCACTTTCCCGATGCCGGTAATTAAAGTGTTATAGGGTTCAAATACATCTGCGGCTTCTGAGGCCAGGGCAAAAGTAAACAGGACATTTTCAATGGGAAAACTTTGTCCGCCTGCGGTAATAGTCATTTTGTATCTTGTATTTACATAACAAAGATGCAAATATACAACAAGGATGCCTGTGTTTTCAGCAACCTTGTTATACCAAAATACAGGAAGGTTTTAGGTTTGCAAGAAATTCATGATCACCTTGGATCATTATCATCTACATAATCTTTGATGCTTAGGCTGAATGTTATGCGTTTATTCGTATTACCATTAGAAAAAGTGAAGTTTCATTCAGCCCTTTAGTAAAACCCCCTACAAAAATCAATAAATCACCTATATGTTTTTATACATGAGGTTGTTTTTTTATATTTGGTAACATTGCTGATCTAAGTGATGAATTTCGCCAACCGGACTAACGTTATCAACCCAAAAACTAATAAGCATGCAAGCCTCCTCTACCCTTGAACAAAAAAAAGTACTCGTAGCCAGATTGATCAAAGAATTATCGGATGAAAGTGAAGAGCTAAGAGAGGCCCTGGACATCCGTGATATTTTATTGTTCCGTTCATTCCGCCTGGCTCACCCGCAATTCTTCCACCATGAAAACAGCGATGAGCCTGTTTGTCTCGACTCACTGAAACAATCTTTTAAGGAATACCTGTTAACGCTGTCAAGGATGGGTTTCTTAACCTATTACCTGGACGAAAAGCAATAACCCAGACAAATGAACAGAAAGCACGAGATACAGCAGTCCCGTGCTTTTTTTATTTACCCCTAACGCTACCTTACCCCCTACACCTTATCCCTTATACCTTACATCCTACACCCTACACCTTCTCTTTGGTATATTATTTGAACCACATGAACATTGCAATACCCGGCAGATCAATGGTCTTTTGGGAACAGGCACTTTACCAATCCTCATTTTTGAAAAATCTTCTGGTATGGGTCGCGAAAAAATAACATTCAGGGGTATCTGGGAAGTCATTAAAGAAACATTTAAAGGGTTTTCCAAAGACAAGGTGACCAAGTTAAGCGGCTCACTGGCCTATTATACTGTTTTTTCCATGGGTCCTTTGCTGGTGGTCATTATTGCCTTATGCGGGCTATTCCTGCAGAAAGAAGCCATTGAAAACAAAATATATTTTATACTGGAGGATTTTGTAGGCAGTGATACAGCCATCCAGTTACAGGAGATCATCCGGAATGCAGGGGTTGGGGACAAAGGTACAATTGCCGCAATAACGGGTGTTGTGATTTTACTGGTGGGCGCTACCACGGTCTTTGCAGAGATACAGGATTCCATTAATGCTATCTGGGGGTTGAAGCCCAAACCCAAACGCGGCCTGTTGAAAATGCTGCGTAACCGTTTCCTGTCCTTTTCCGTGATCATCAGCCTGGGGTTTCTCTTACTCGTGTCACTGGCTGTTACCGGTATCATCGAAAGCCTGAGCACCCGTTTGCAGGCGAGGTTCCCCGATATAGCTGTCACCGTATTTTATATCATCAACCTGGTGCTTACTATATGTATCTGTACACTGATCTTTGGTGTTATATTTAAAGTATTACCGGATGCCCGCATTAAATGGAAGGATGTGCTTGCCGGGGCCCTGATCACAACGGTACTGTTCATGATCGGTAAGTTTGCCATCTCCCTGTATATTTCACAAACAAAAGTAGGCAGTACATACGGCGCTGCCGGCTCCCTGGTTGTGCTGCTGGTATGGGTGTACTATTCCTCTATCATCCTGTATATTGGTGCTGAGTTTACAAAGGCCTACGCTATAAAATATGGTGATGCCATTCATCCCAACGATTATGCAGTGACCACTAAAGAAATAACGGTTGAAGCAGGTAAAGAAACAATACAGGAAGTAGCAGAAAAGTCGTGATAGATTTTCATTGTTACAACATCAAACGTCAATCATAATACGTGGTTACACTTAGTTATACAGCATTTACTACACTTTTACATAATATTTTTTGGAAAAACTCAAATAACCACCCTCTTTAAAATATTCTCAACCGATTCTTCGTACCTTGTTTGTATTCCACATTTTTATCTTATTGTACAATTGGTTCCGCTCAGGGGATAATAAAACTCCTTTGTACTTTAATTTTTGTTCATTTAAAATCCGATGTATGCAAGGATCAATACTCTTCCTGGGATTTACCCTGCTTGTTTTGCCTGCCTGCAGTGAGTTGCCCGACTGGAGCAAAAATAAAAATGGTGATGTTGCTACTGAGCACGAGTTCAGTAACAACGAAACAGAGGCAGCAGTAAATACCAGTAAATTTTTAGCACAGATAGCCGCTTACAGTGCCAGCGAAATGAAAGCAGGACAACTGGCCGAAAAACGGGCTACGCGGAATTCGGTCAAAGATTTTGCTGCAGAGATGGTACATTCCCAACGTGGCGTTAACGCTGCAGTCAAACAACTGGAACAACAAATACAGATCAATATAGCAGCCTTGCCATCCCCAGGCAATAAACCTGTTCCCATAGCATTTAACACTAAAAAACGTACAGGTTTTGACAGGGCTTTTATGGACGCCGTTATTACTAACCATAAAAAAGCCATTGAGTTGCTGGTAGGTGCAACAGGAGAAAATATTGACCTGGATATTAAGATATTAATTACCGAAGTATTACCACAGCTACAGGTTCACCTGGTGCAGGCAGAAACAATCCGCAATGAACTGCCATAAAGCATAAATTATCGGCTATTATTCACGGGGCGTATATAATACCCTTAATTTAAAAGCATGACAATATTGTCATGCTTTTTATCAATATACCTGAAAAGAAAATTCATTCACCGCGCTGCATCCCTTAAGGCTTTTATTTCATTGTGTGAGCTCAGTAATTCCTGCTTTTGTTTTGCGATCAATACTTTTGTTTCCGGCATCACCTCCTCATCATTCAAAGCCATCTGGTAAGCTCGTTGTGCCGCATCTTCACCAGCTTCGCAATTGCTTAATACGGTTTTCCTGTCACCACCGGTAAACACTGCTTTTACATCCATCCAGGCCCTGTATAACTTACCGGCTAAAGTAGACCCTTCTGCTACTTTGCCACCGTAAGAGGCCACCATGGCCGCCAGATCGGCCTTATACTTACCACTTTCAGCGATCATCTTTGTAAACAGTATTTTCAGATCACTGTCAAGGTTATCGCCCAACTCATCAATTGCTTTTTCATAACCTGCAATCCGGTCATTATTAATTTGTATAAGATCATTGAGTGCTTCAATACATGCTTCGTGTGCCATAATATTTATATTTTATAGTTGAAGAATATTCATTAAAAAACAATTAGTGTGCCAAGGGAGCATTATGAATAATAACGCCTCCTTTATTCACTGGCAGGCTCCTGTTTTTTTCATCTGGTCTTAAGCAAGTGGCAAACTAATATATCCTATTGCAGGAAGTTGCTGATAGTAAAGTGGAACTAAACATGAAACATATAAGGATCAACCACTTCCTTAAATAGTTAATAACATATCGCTTGAATACCCGGTATTGGCACTGTTTTGTGTACATATACCAGTAACATTAAAACTTTTTTATGGCAACGGTAAAAAAATCAACCCAACAATCAGCTTCTAAAGGAAGTTCGGCCCAGGGCAATACACAACTGGAAAAATATTTTGAAGATGCATTAAAAGATATATACTGGGCAGAGAAACATTTAACGAAGGAACTTCCGAAAATGCAAAAGGCCGCAACAACGGAAGCGTTACAGGGCGCCATTGAAGAACACCTGGCACAAACGGAAGAACATGTAAGCCGCCTGGAACAGGTATTTGAGATACTGGGTAAAAAAGCCCAGGGCAAGAAATGTGAGGCAATGGAAGGCCTTACCAAAGAAGGCGCTGCTGTTATTGAAGAAACAGAAGCAGGCAGCATGACCCGTGACGTAGGTATCATTATGGCCGCACAAAAAGTAGAACATTACGAAATAGCTACTTATGGCGGACTGGTCAGTCTTGCTAATACCCTGGGTTACCAGGAGATCAGCGATATCCTGGCAGAAACACTGGAAGAAGAAAAACAAACGGATGAAGACTTAACGGTTATTGCCGAGAACAGCATTAACTGGGAAGCGGAACAAGAGCAATAATATGAAACAGGAAGGATAAATAAAGAGGGGCCGGTGTTTGTAACCTGCCCCTTTTTAACCGTACTATAACCTCATAATTACTGCTGCAGTGTACGTAAGGCTTTTTTAATAATGTATGTAGTAGCTTTCGTATCACTTTCTTTTCTCCACTTATCACAGAGCTGCTGCACAAATACAGGTTTTGTTTTACTGGCATCGTTCAGCCAGTTGCCCACACTATCCTGTACATATTTGGCCGGGTCATTTTTCAAAGGCTCCAATAGCGGCAGGCCGAGCTCAGGTGATTGTTTTAATATTTCAATATGTTCGCACCATACCCCACGGGGCCTCGTGGATTCAGTGGCAAACCTGCGTACATTTTCATCCGGATGACTGGTCCACGCTTTAAGCAATGCGATACTCTTTTCAATATCAGCCGCTATCTTAGGCCTCACCGCCAGCCAGCTGATCTCCCTTACCCCAAAATGTTTATCAGCCGCAAAGGGTTGTATCTGTGCCAGTACTTTTTCAATACCAAGTTTTTCATTTTTCCCAATGGTATAAGTTGCCCAGCAACGCACCAGGTCGGCAGGATGATTCCCCAGTGATTGTAAAAAAGCATGGTCCTTCTGTTTTATTGCCAGCGCAAACAAGCCCGTACCGATGGCTTCATTAATGGTGTTTACCGTTTGTTTGGGCAGTTGGTCAATCTTTTCCAACACAGGCGCTAAATATGCGGCCCGGTCGCTTTGCTGCAACAGGTGCTTTAACAACACCCGCTGGTCTACTGCCAGCCACTCCACCAGGTTGGCCGTTTCTATCAGGCCGCTATCCAGTTGTTGTTTAATGGCCGGTGTAATATCTTTTGCAGATCGGGCTCCTTTTCTTTTAACTGTAGTCATATTGTACCTTAGGTTTACAGGTTAATTACCAGGCCGCGAAGTTCGCGTATATCCTTTTGGTTTACCGAACAATTTTGTGTGTCCATATCGCCCCGCTTATATCCAGCAGCTCCACTATATAAACGCCTTTTAATGGCCGCAAAATATCATTCTTAAAAACAAGTTCAGCCTTTGCGCCCAAAGGCAATACCAGGCTGTGTTTACCGGCTTTCACCTTTGCTACATACTCATTTTTGATCTGCACCTCAGTCAATGCGGCCAGTTGTTCCTGCATCTGTTCAAAAACAATATTTCCTTTTTCATCTTTCAGCTTTATACCAATCAGGAAAGAACCGTATACATCCGCCCCTTCGTCCCTGAACACCGTAAACAGCAAACTATCATTTACCATACGGCCATCACTAATGTTTACATGTGGCTTTACTGACGCGTTATGCAAACGGCCATACACCCCGCCATGAAAATACTGGTTGGTAAACAAGGTAAGTGTGATGATGATCACAGAGCCAATGAGCACAACACGTGACAACTGTTTCTCCTTTAACGGCAATACACCGGAACCGATCCATATACCCCAGTTCTTGTTCATCCTGTTTTTCCGCTGTAAACGGTTGTCAACCGAATACTTCCCGCCACCGGTAAGAAAAATAGTAAAGCCAGCTGCCACACCTAATACACCAATCTGCCATTCATCCAGGCAGGTGGTACCCAGCCACCCGGCTCCCAATAAAATACCCAGGGCCAGTCCAAATACACCTATACTCATTAATCTTGTCCATAAGCCCAGCATAAACAATAACCCAACCACACCTTCAATAATAGTGAACACCAGCATAGCCCACCAAAGACTTTCAGGATTACTCACCAGGTTTTCTATCAGTGGTTTTATGCCTAAGGCATTAGGTAAAAAATGATTGAATTTTTCTCCGATATAACCCGCTTCATCGGGGTTTAATTTATTTTCCAGGACAAGCCTTCTCCAGAAGGCCGAAAAATAGGTCCAGCCGGTTACCCAACGCAAGCCCGTTGTAAACATACCGGCCACCTGGTATGTTTGCGTATGCATTATACACTGTTTAATTGTTTGATAATAAAATATACCTCACTGCTATCATTACTTATAACAGTGAGGGGTTAAAAAATTATCAGGCAATCATATCAGGTATTGCCGGTGAAGTATATACAGGGGAACCGCAGCTGCAGCTGACAGCTGCGTAAAAGAGGTAAAATAGGGTACAAATAAAACCGGTATACCCCGGTCAATAACAGAGCTGCCTTTTTGTAACAGCAGCTTCTGTTTACCGTTGATGCTTTGCTTAACGGTAACATCATTATCATTAATAACAGCGCAGTGCTGCGTTTGATTGGCTTTGTCTTCCCGCGCCACAACAGCAACAGGAATATCCAGTGCCTGTTTAAAAGCCCGCCTGGCCGTACAGGGCAGGCATACCAGTACCATTATCCATATAAGGATACACCGGGTAAATATATCATACAGCCTGCTGTTCATTGTCATAACAGGTAACCGGGCAAATATAAACCCTATCATTAACAAGACTGTCGTCGGCTGATGAAAACAATATATTTTAAGTATTTCTTATCGTTTCACTTAATACCTGATCACCAGCTTACCAATGGTAGTGCCAGATTCTAACTGGCGATGTGCTTCCTGTACATTAGCAACGGTAAAGCCATTTAAAACGGTGTTCACAGTGGACAGTATCTCGCCCTTTTTTAACCATTCCGCTATGGTATTTAAAATATGGTGTTGCGCTATCATGTCATCAGTATGGAACATAGCCCGCGTAAACATCAGCTCCCAGTGAAAGCTCACGCTTTTACTCTTTAACTGGCGCAAGTTCACGGGTTGTGTGGGATCACTGATCGATCCGATCTGCCCCTGCGGTTTTATCAATTGTACAAAAGCCTCCCAATACTGGTTCACATCTACCAGGTCAATAATAAAATCTACCTGCTCAAAGCCAATGGTTTTCATATTTGTCAGCAGGTCTTTATGATCCACTACATGATCAGCACCCATTTTTTTACACCAGTCAACCGAGCTTTCTCTCGATGCCGTAGCTATTACCGTTAAACCCAGTATCTTTTTAGCTATCTGTATGGCAACAGACCCTACTCCACCCGCGCCACCGATAATTAATATCGATTTCCCTTTATCTCTTTCTGCACTCAACCGCATCCTGTCAAACAACAACTCATAAGCGGTAAGTGCGGTAAGGGGCATGGCAGCCGCAGCTGCAATGGATACGCCTTCGGGTGCAAAACCCACAATCCTTTCATCCACCAGCTGATACTCCTGGTTGGTTCCGTCTTTTGTAATATCTCCGGCATAAAACACCCGGTCGTCCTTTTTAAATAAGGTAACCCCCTCTCCTGTTGCTTCCACTATTCCCACGGCATCCCAGCCAATCACTTTAGGTGTGTCCTGCACTTTATCTTTTAAACTGTTCTGCCGTATTTTATAATCCACCGGGTTAACGGATACAGCAGCTATTTTCACCAATAGCTCCCTTCCTGCCGGCACCGGTACCGGTTTTTCAAACAGTACAAAACTATCTTCCTCCATTATAGGTAAGGATGTGGTAAACCCGATCGCTTTCATATTATTCATGGTAAATATTGTTGTCTTTATTTTTATAAAACTAATAGTAATGATTAACAATAAATAGCAGTGTTATCAGCAGGGCGTGTCCCCTGCACCCGCTTCCTACAGCGCCTGCGTCGCCAGCATGATACAAACGGGGCCGGGCTGTTCGCTGCTACTCCGCCACCATTCCTCCCACAGGCCCTCAGCGGGGTATCCGCTGCCATCCCTCACGCAGGCAGGTGTAAAGCAACAGCATCTATGCTGTCCAATAGCTACTCCTGCAACATATGGTAAACATGTATATGGCAACAACAAAAAAATAATAAAGAAGTTGATGCAAAGAAAAATAAAATCCGGGTATAAAGTGTTACCGTTAATATGCTCTCTTGTAAATGATGTTCCGTATGTAAAATGTAAAAGCGCCCCTGATCCACGCTGATAATCAACATGCGACCCCTCCGGGGTCGGAAATCCTTTTGCGGCAATAGCTATAACCTTTGATGCCGCCGGCATCAGTCCACGTTAAAACAACTGCCACATTACACCCTCTGTGCTCCTCTGTGAAAAACCTCCCTGCAACTCCGTGATAATATCTCTCGGACTGCTGCACAAAGAGCCTGGCAATGAACACAACCTGCTCTATAATTGTGGCGTAAGAAATCTGTGAGGCGCTGTTAAATTACCTCCTCTGTGCTCCTCTGTGAAAAACCTCCGTGCAACTCCGTGATAATATCTCCCTATCTTCTGTACAAAGAGCCCGGCATTGAACGCAACCTGCTCTATAATTGTGGCGTAAGAAATCTATGGGCACTGTTAAATTACCTCCTCTGTGCTCCTCTGTGAAAAACCTCCCTGCAACTCCGTGATAATATCATTACAGAAAGAAAGCCAAGTCCTTCATACACGACCCCAGCGGGGTCGCATGTTTATTGCTCCGGGTGTGACAATAGATTTTATCATACCCTTGTTCCCGGCAACAGCATGTTTATCATTAACACCAACTGCAGGATCAACAATCGTTCTCTATTTCCCTATAATAACCATATGCACCTCCGTGATAATATCTCCCGCACTGCTGCACAAAGAACCGGACGATGAACGGAGCGTCGCAAGGCCTGCTGATCAGGGTTACTGCAGCCAGCAATAAAAATTACTGGCCACCCTTCATGATTATTTGCTGCAAAGCAATCCGGTTGCCCTCACTGTCCTCAAACTCCGCCACAATAAAACCATATTTTTCATTTACCGTTGCCGGGTATAATATTTTACCGCCCTGTTCCAGTACTTTTTGTAAACACGCCTGCATATCCCCGGTTCTGAAGTAAAGGATAACGCCCTCCTTCGACGGCCTGTACACATCACCTTTGGCCAGGGCGCCGGTAATACCGCTCATGGAATCATTAAAAGGGAAGAAAGCCATATCGTAACCGTCCATCACTTCTTCATCAAAACTAAAGCCGAATACGGCCGTATAAAATTTCTTAGCTCTTGCCAGGTCGGTAACCGGTATTTCAAAATATATAACGGGATTGGTAATATGCATAAGGACCGATTCTTTCTTTTGTTTTGCAAATATGAAGCAGATTAGGCAATTGTACATTATTTTTGGTAGCCTGTAAACGGTGGCTCAATCCATATACAATATTATACACGACCTATATTTAACATTCTAAACCAAACCAGCATGATGATAAAAAAAATACTCCCCCTGGTATTCCTGTTAAGTGCGTATGGCACTTATGCCCAGGAGAAAACAAGCCCGGCCAAAGCGCCGGCGCCAATGAACTGGAAGGATATTTCTTCCTGGCGTTCCATCAGTACTTTTAGTGTTAACCTGTCCAACGACGGAAAATGGGTTGCTTATCCCATCACTACCCGCGAAGGTGACGGCGAACTGGTAGTTAAAAAAGTAAACGATACCACCATCCGGAAATATCCAACCGGTGGCGCTTCCTTTGTTAACTTCTCTTTTTCGGATGATGGCAAATGGCTTGCTTATAAAGAAGCTTCCAAATACAGCGAGATACAGGCAGCCGCCAAAACACCCGGCAAACAGTTATTTGATAAATTAATACTGGTTGACCTGGCAACAGGCAAACAGACCACCATTGAAAGAGCCGGCAGCTTTTCCTTTAATAATAAAAAATCCAGCCACCTGGCCGTATCCATAGTAAAGGAACGCAGCGGTATGCCCAAGCCGGATGATGCAGGCGGTACCGACCTGCTGATCGTTGAACTGGCTACAGGTAAGATACTGAACATAGGTAATACCGGTGAGTTCAGTTTTAACAAGGAAGGTAATTATTTAGCATATACCATTGATGCGACCAATAAATCGGGCAATGGCTTATATATTAAAGACCTGGCCAGCCAGCAGACCACTGTACTGGATAATGATAAAGCCATATACAAATCATTAGGCTGGAATGAAGAAGGTACCGCTTTCGCTTTGCTTAAGCTGACCAGTGATGAAAAATATAAAACAGAGAAAGGCGTGGTGATGGGTGTAAAAAACATCGGCAAATCACCGGCACTCACCAGCTACGATCCCGCTAAGGATTCATTGAACTTCCCCGCAGGGCAAACCATCAGTAAAAACAGGAGGCCTTACTGGAGCGAGGACCTGTCAAGGCTTTTCTTTGGTATTGCACCGCTGGAGTTAACCAAAAAAGAAGATAAACCCACTGCCGATTCGGCAAAGAAAACAGTTGATGCTGCACCCAAGCTTACCGAAGCGCAGAAGCTGGAAAACCTGAGAAAGGATACGGCCATTAAATCGATCAGTGACCTGAAGAATGCTCTGGCCAAATTAGACACGGCCAAGCCCAAGGCCGCACCGGCTGTAACAAAAAACAATGCCACCAAGCCCGATATGATCATCTGGCATTGGCAGGATAAACGTTTACAAAGCCGCCAGCAGGTAATGGAAATGGGCGATAAGAATTTTACTTATAGCGGCATGTATGATGTGGCTACCGGTAAGTTTAAACAGCTGAATGATAGCAGTTCCCGCTCCCTTACCATTTTACCCAAACAAAAATATGCCGTGGTACTGGACGACAGGGATTATGAACTGGATATTAACCTGGATGGTCAGAACTACAGCGACCTTTATGTGGTGGACCTGAAAGACGGCAGCAAAACCTTATTGGAGAAGAAATTTTATATGCCTTCATTCACCTCCAGGCCTCAGCCTTCACCGGATGGAACCAAGTTTGTGTATGGTAAAGACGGTCATTATTATGTATACGACCTGGTGGCCAAAACCAGCACCAATATAACGGCGGCGGTTCCTGCTTCTTTTGTAAATACCGAAGATGATCATAATGTGGAAAAACCACTGACCCCGGTAGTGGGATGGAGCAGTGACAGCAAAACCATATTGATCAGGGACCTTTGGGATATCTGGCAGTTATCGCTGAACAATAAAACAGCGGCCGTTAACCTCACTAAAAACGGCGCCATTACCAAAACAAGGTATGCCGGCCGGTACTCACTTGACCCTGATGAAAAAGGCATTGACCTGTCAAAACCTGTATACATCAGTTTATATGGTGAGTGGAATAAAAAATCGGGCATTGGCAGGTTAGAAGGCGGCAAAAACGGCCTGCAACCCGGTATTAAACAACTGGTATGGGAAGATGCAAGGATACACTCACTTTCCAAAGCAAAAAATACCGGTGTGTATATGTATGCCAAAGAAAAGTTTAATGAGCCTACCGAGTTTTATACCAGTAATGAACAGCTGACCACAGCGGAAAAAGCAACGGCTAATGCACCGGATAAAAATAAATATACCTGGAGCGCCGGTGTACAGCTGGTAGATTATGTATCGGACAAAGGCGATAGTTTACAGGGTGCCCTGTTCCTGCCTGCCGGTTATGAAAAAGGAAAGAAATACCCGACCGTGGTGTACTACTACGAAAAAATGTCCCAATCATTACATGCCTACAGCAACCCCGATTTCCCCGGTGGTGGCTGGAACCCCGGTATGTACACCAGCAATGGTTATGCGGTATTTATGCCGGATATTGTATATAAAATGGACGACCCCGGTATGAGTGCCGTATGGTGCGTACTACCCGGTGTAAAAGCTGCTATTAAAACCGGTGTAATTGATGAGAACAGGATGGGCTTACAGGGGCATAGCTGGGGTGGTTACCAAACCGCTTTCCTGGTTACCCAGACCAATATGTTCAAAGCCGCCGCTCCCGGCGCAGCCCTCACCAATATGATCAGTATGTATGACCTTATTTACTGGAACAGTGGTGGTGGTAATATGTCCATCTTTGAATCCTCGCAGGGACGTTTTAAAGGAGGACCATGGGAAAACTGGGATTCCTACCAGCGCAACTCTCCTATCTACCATGTAAAAAATGTAACAACACCTATTTTATTATTACATAACGATAAAGATGGTGCGGTTGATTTTACACAGGGTATTGAGTTCTATAATGCCTTACGCCGTTTAAAAAAGCCGGTGGTGATGATCACTTATAAAGGGGAGAACCATGGCATCAATAAACTGGAGAACAGGAAGGACTATGCCGTAAGGATGATGGAGTTTTTTGATCATCATTTAAAAGGCAAGCCGGCGCCTGACTGGCTGAAAGATGGTATTGATAAATTAAAACTGGACGAACACCTGGAAAAAAGAGCGTTCTGATAGCAGGAAGGAATAACAGTAAAAATGGGTTCAGTTTTCTGAACCCATTTTTTATTATAGTTAGTATCATACACTTACAGTTCACGGGTGATTATCCAGGTCCAGTTCCATCTGTATATTACAACGTTTATAAGGGGTTGACTTACCCGCCACTTTCTGAAAGCCCATTTTGTAATACAGGTTGATGGCGGGTTTTAGCACGGTATTACTCTCGAGGTATAATTTGGATGCACCCAGCCTTTTGGCTTCGCTGATGATGGCCTGGCCCAGTAACCAGCCGATACTTTTACCCTGGGCTTTAGGCGACACGGCCATCTTGGCCATTTCATAATCGTAATCAGGATCATCCATTTTTATAAGCGCACAAATGCCCACCGGCTCCCCTTCATATAATGCCACTAATATGCTACCGCCTTTGTTGATGATATACCCTTCCGGGTTGTCCAGCGCTTTATAATCAGCCTCCTCCATTTCAAAATAAGCCGATATCCACGCTTCGTTCAGGGATTTAAAAGCAGTCTTATATTTTGACTCATAAGGAACGATCTGTACAGCTTTACTTTCCCGCAGTTTTTTTTGTTCCTGTACTCTTTTTAATAAGGATTTCTGATCCAGCAAAAACTCCCATTCCGCAATTGCTTCCCAAAGGTTATGACTGGCTTCGCGGATAATACCTTCCACCGCTACAGTAATATCGGCGTACTGCATTTGTATTTTTTCGGCCAGGGCCGATCCCTTCTTGGTTAACCCCACCACGTTACGGCGTTTATCACCGGACTGCAGGTTTTGTTTTACCAGTCCATCTTTGATCATTTCCTTTATGATCTTAGTAACCGAAGGCTGTGAGTGGCCTATAGCTTCGGCTATTTCTGTAATGGTCTTTTCACCTTCTTCGGACAAAATAAAAAACACCGGGAAACATTTGGGTGAGAACGTAACGCCATATAATTCATATACTTTGGCCGCATCATCGGTCATTCTTGCGGTCAGCAGCCTCAACCGGCTGCCAATAGCCATCTTACCTGTTTTCTCAAAAAAATTCATACTTATATAATTAATTACATAACTGGTTATGCAAATATATACACTACCCTCTCAGCTCCAAAATATTTTAACAAAAAAAGTTAGTTCATTTTTTTGTGAACTAAAAAAACTATCTATCTTTGCATCGTCAAACTGAACTGATACCCATAAACAACCCCATGTCAAATAAAATACCATTAAGTAAAGTACAGGTACAACTCATCGAAGAGCTGGTGCATGTGCATGTAATGATGGGACTGCAACCAGCCTGGGGAAAGATCCTGGCCTTGTTAACGGTATCGGATGAAACGGAGCTGACCTTTGAACAGATCATGGAAACGCTTGATATCAGCAAGAGCGGTGTTAGCCAGGCCTTGAAACAACTGGAGCTGACCAAACGCATTGCCTATAGAACAAAAATGAACGATAGAAAACGTTATTTCCACCTGCGTATTGAAGACTGGAGAGAGCAGGTAGCGGAGATGTTCAGTGTTTTAGGGAAAAGTGTGGCTACTACCAACAAGATATTGAAGATACGTCCTGCTGCTACAAAAGCTTTTAACAGGGACCTGGCAGATATGAATAACTTTTTATCCTCCCTGCATAAAATGACCATACCAGCGTTAAAAACAACGCCGGAAAAAAAATAAATTTTTTTGTATTAATAGTTCACTAAATACTAAACAAACTAATAAAAACAACACTAAATGAATTTAAAAGATAATATCCCTCCGGGAATATTATTGATTACTAATAAAAAACACAATCAACATTTAAAATTTACATTATGAAACAATTATTCGTTGCAGCCTTAGCACTCATCAGCTTTACTAGTGTTAACCAGGCCCAGGCCCAGAAGGGACTTTCCCTTTCCGTAAAAGGTGCACCCCAATTGAGCTGGATGCACAATGAAGATGACAATGACGACAATTCGCTGGATATGAAACCCATGCCCAGTGCCTCCTTTGGTGTGGGTATCGGTTATGGCTTTACCAAAAACCTGGGTGTACAGTTAGATGGTCTATACGCCATACAGGGCCGTAAGTTTGAAACCAATAATAATGATCTTTACCAGCAGGTACACTATATTAAAGTAGCCCCTATGTTCACCTATACCTCCTCTTCTATCGGTATTGTTTCCTTTACCGGTAAAATAGGTCCCCAGGTAAGTTTTCTTACCAGCTCAAAACTGACCGACGATGATGGGGATAAAGTGATGGGGAATATGAATAGCCTGTACGAAAAAGTAACTTTTGGTGGCGTAAGTAATCTTGGTGCACAGTTTCAATTAACTAAAAAACTGTTTTTAACCAGCGGTGTACGTTTTGATATGGATTTTACCAATGCCGAGAATGAAGACCATATTAGCTACCCTTCAAACAGGGCAACAACATTGAACAGCAGCCTGGGCTTAGAGTTAGGTGTTAAGTTTCAGTTATAAGTATTTTACTATTCCGTTCTGTAAAAGTGTAGCCTGTAGGGGCTACACTTTTATATTTAACAGCCACCGGACAGTTTTTATTTTTTCGTTTTTAACAAATCAGCAATGGTCCTTGCCTCTTCCAGGGAAAAGCCACCTTCAATATTTATAGGGTTACCCATAACAGCCGATACGATCACCGGCATGGCTATTACTTTTTTGTTTACTACTATGGCAATGGGCTTACCTGTATTGGCAGCAGCCAGTTGTTTCAATTTATGAGCCCCTGTTTTCGTAAATGTAATTTGCACTACCGGCTCTCCCCTCTCACTCACCTGCACACTGGTTTTACTGATATCGGTTTTTGTCAAAAAAGGCTTTGGCGCCAGTACCAGTAAAACGCCAGCTGATTTTTCTGTTTCCACAATAGTGTAAAAACCATCTCCCCTTTTAACGGCAAAAGGAACAACAGTACTCGTTGTATTGTCCTTCTCCGGCGTTAAAGCCTCCATATCCGGTATTACACCAGGTATGGTAACCAGTGTTTCACTGCCGGCATCATGCTTTGTGTCCTCTGTAAATCCGTTGTATTTATAAACAGGCAGGTCTCCTTCGCAGGCAGAATAAAAAATGCTGCCGGCAGCTATTTCCTTATCCAGGGGATCGGCCGTTGTTTTTACCGGGGCCATTTTGCTGTACTTATGCAGGTACCGGTCGTCGTTGTATTGATTGTCGCGGTAGTAGTCTTCATTATCCTTGGCCCAGGCACTCACATACAGGTTTGTATTTTTATCGTAGGTATAAGCCGGCGGGGCGGCCTGGTAGAATATTTTATAATGCCGGTTGGCAAAAATTTCTTTTTGCCGGGCAGTCTGCATGAGGGCATATTCCGCTTTCATGGCCAGTATCTCCTGCCATTGTTTTTGTTCATCCTCATCCATTACCTGCTTTACAATCCCCCGGTCGCCAAAGTTTTCCGATAATTTTAAAACCTGCTCATCCCCGGACTTTTCCACTATTGCGACAAAAGGCTCGTAATACCTTTGTGGTTCATTGTAAATAAGGATAAAATCGTTCCAGCCTTTTTCTATATCAAAAACCGAGGATCTTGTCCCGGCCTCTTTTTCTTCCCATTCATTTTCGCTTACATGCGACAAAGTAATTTGTGCCGGTACATTCTCCGATTCATACACATAAGGAGCACTGAAACAATTGGCAAGATCATTAAACACTCTTTTAGCCTTGTCCCGGTTAAACCGTACATAGGTTTTCCCTTGCTCAAAGCCCAGGAAATTCATTCTTGTTTTTTCGCCTATACTTTTATTTTGGGCAGCATATAACTCAAACAGTTCGGGCCTGTCAGGATAAAAATGCAGCAATTCTTTTTCAAACCTATATTTACCGGGAACCATGGTGGCATAACCGTATAACATAAAACTACCATCTTCAAAAAGGCAAATACCATCATTATTACCATAACGGCCACTTAATTGTTTATACCTTTCTTTGTCTGTTTGTGTCATACCCTTACTTGCCAGCAGCATTATACATGCAGCTAAAAAAAATGTTTTCATTGTTAGGGCAAAGATAAAGCCGGTGCCGCTAATAATATCGTTAAAGAAAATAGCTGTTATTCCTCCAGCAACTTTTTAACGTCTGCCAGCATTGCCGTGGCAGTAACCGTTTTTAGTTTACGGATATCAAATACGGCCAATGCGGCATTCAGCTTTTTTAAACGGGCCATATCACCATTCTTTGTATACAATTCACGCAGTAAACGGATTTTTTCAAAATCCTGGATGCCTTCAATTAATTTTTCGAAACGTATGGAGGTGCGTGGACCAGGATATACCTGGTAGGTGTCGCCTGCGGGCCAGGTTCTGAAACGGGAATCAGTTAATGGCGAAGCCACCCAGCTATTATAAGCCCAGCGCAGGTAACCGGTAAACCCTTTGGCCGCAGCATACCAGCCTAACCATACATGTTCATCCGGTGGTGAAAAAGTAAAGCCATTAGGATAGTTTTCCGTACAACAGGTATAATACGTGCTGGGCTTTTTATTGGTAATGCGCTCCTGCAGCACTTCTTTTGGAAACTCCAGACTGGACGCAACACAATAATCATAAATATCCTTTTCAATTTCAGGATGATAATTACCTGCCAACGTAATTTTCCATTCAGGGTCTGCCGCTTTTAATAAATCAATCACCACCTGCATATCTTTCATCGGTCTTTCATCCATGGCAATAGTCGTAATACCAAACCAGCCTTTCTTTTTCAGGTGCAGGGCAAAACTTTGCAACATCGGTATCCAGTGATTATAATAGGCCGCAGAGCCGATAGCCGCTTTTAACACGGTATCCCTGCCTGTTTTTTCATCATAGTAACCAAAGGAAAGGCTCCAGGGTACCATACTATAACAATTGATCTGTTTTGTTATACCACAACTCATTACAAAATCCACATACTCATCAAACAATGTATAGTCATAACTCCAGGAACCATCCGCATGTTTGATCCATTTTATCAGCGATGGAAAATCATCATAAGTCTGGTGCCCCCAGGGCTCATTCATAATACTGGTGGTAATACACTTTTGACCGGCCTTTGCCAGCATTTCATAATAAGGGCGCATGTATGCATAATGCTCCTTACTCCATAATGGCACATCATGCACCCTGGCAACGGCGGCAGGGTGTTGCCAGAGATCAAGATGATAACTCCACTCCGATGCCGGCGGCAGGGTTTTGTCAACCACTTTAACCGAGTAAGACAGGCGGTAATTTTTATCCGCCTTTATCATTATATAGCCATTGTATTTTCCGGGTTTAGCAGTAGCCGGTACCCGGATACTTATCCAGACAGGTTGTACCGTATTAGCGGCTACGGGTATCACTTTTATCCGGTCAATAGCATCCGCTACAATGGAGGAATCAAAATCCTGTGGTTTCCGGTGACCGCAACCCTGGCCAAATTCATCCGTCTTCACATAACGTACAAAACCTGCTTCTATATTGTCCCCCGCAATAATATCCTTGTTTGCAGAGATTAATGTGGACACAGTAACAGAAAGTTCCGCAAGCGACTTATTGGTCCATAACAGCACCTGTGTATGGACTTTCTCCCCCTTCCAGGCAGTACCTTGCCATGCAGGCTTTACACCTACTGGTATTTTATCTTTTTCATACCGCACACTGCTGCTGCCGAAACCGGTCATCACCGGCTGTCGCATCAGCTTCCAGTTTTCAACCGGCCCCTTGGAAGGTATATAAGGATCGGGGTAATAGGTATCACGATAACCCTTATCCTGCGCATAAACGCCTGTTACCAGCAAGAGTGAACTGACTAAAAACGCCAGGCTTTTCATATGTTCTTTTTGTTTTTAAAAAACAAGATACAGCTTAAAAAGCCTGTAAAACACTAAATTTCACGATGAGTTTTTATCAATCGTTTGTGTTCCCCGGGCATACAATAAAACTCATTTTTTAAGCGGCAAACAAATTTCAACTACAAACACTTATTTTTATCTGGTATTAAACACCGACTAAACACTTATTCATGCATAGCCTGTTACCTTTTTTCCTCGCTATGATAGCAGCTATTGTGCTGTTACAAATGTGGGCAACCAAATTAAAGATCGCTTATCCTATATTACTGGTAGTAGCGGGACTGCTTATCAGTTTTATTCCCGGCCTGCCCCGTATACATATTGACCCTGACATGATCTTTTTCCTGTTCCTGCCTCCCCTGCTCTTTGAAGCGGCCTGGTCCATTTCTTTTAAGGAAATGAAAAAATGGTGGCGGATCATCGGCAGCTTTGCTTTCCTGGTGGTTTTATTTACGGCATTATCCGTTGCCATTGTTACCAATTATTTTATCCCCGGTTTTGGCCTTGCCCTCGGTTTTCTTTTAGGGGGTATTGTATCGCCACCCGATGCGGTGAGCACAGGAGCCATCACCAAATTTGTCAAGATCCCCCGGTCTACATCCACTATCCTGGAAGGGGAAAGCCTGCTCAATGATGCGTCTTCCCTTATTATTTTCCGTTTTGCCCTGGTAACCGTGAGCACCGGGCAATTTATCTGGCAGGAAGCTACCCTGAGCTTTTTGTGGATGGTTATCGGCGGCATTGGTATAGGTTTAATACTGGCATGGATATTTGTGCAGGCACATAAACGGCTGCCTACCGATGCACCTTCTGATATTGCCCTCACCCTTATTGAACCCTATTTTATGTACTGGGCTGCAGAACAGTTACACAGCTCGGGTGTATTGGCCGTAGTAAGCGGGGGACTGTATATGTCTAGCCGGCGCTTATTCTTTCTAAACAGCTCCAGCCGTATCAAAGGTTATAGTGTGTGGGAAAGTTTTGTATTTATACTCAATGGTATTGTATTTCTGATCATCGGCCTTGACCTCCCGGAGATCGTTGAAGGCCTGCACGCAAAAGGCATTCCTTTAAGCACGGCCATTGGCTATGGTGTACTGGTAACGGCGGTATTGATCATTGCCCGGATCATCAGCTCTTATGCAGCCCTGGTGGCTACGCTAATTTTCCGGCGCTCGGTAGTGCCGCACGCCTCTTCTCTCAAAAGACGTTTACAGATGCCGCTTTTACTGGGCTGGACGGGCATGCGGGGTGTAGTATCCCTCGCAGCGGCTTTATCCATCCCCGTAACCCTTGACGACGGCACCCATTTCCCCTACCGCAACCTTATTTTATTTATCACTTTCGTGGTGATCTTACTTACCTTAGTAGTACAGGGCCTTACCCTGCCCTATATCATTAAACGCAGTGGCTTGTTTGATGCTTTCAAAGAAAGTGGTCATGCCGAGGCAAAACAGCAGTTGAAGCGTGATCTCCGCCAACATATTTACCAGTTCCTGAAAACAAAATATGATAACAGTCCGCATGACCATGCCGGCATGCAGAAAATGCTGCAGCACTGGGAGGAAAAATCGAAAGCGGCCGATGATGACTGGATGAAAGGGAAAACCAAAGAGATATTCCTGGAAATGCTGGAAAGCCAGCGGGCCTATCTTGCAGAGCTGAATAAAAACCCGGCCATTGATGAGGAACTGATACGCACACAATTATACCAGCTGGACCTGGAAGAGGAAAGGGTAAAAATGTTGTAACCCACTGACACGGGGATAAGGGCATTCAAAATTTCTTCAAAATTCAAATGGTATCTTTACGGTTAGATGAAAATTTTAATTATTGAGGACGAGAAAGAATTAGCCAAGAACATTGCCGAGTACCTGGCAGGGGAACATTATTTATGCGAGTTTGCCGATACTTATCAAAAAGCCCTGGAAAAAATTTCCGTTCATCAATATGATTGTATCCTGCTCGATATTATGCTCCCGGACGGCAGCGGTATGAAGATCCTGGAAGCGCTGAAAAAAGAAGGGAAACAAGACGGTGTCATTATTGTATCGGCCAAGGATTCCCTGGACGATAAGATAGCCGGTTTACAAATAGGCGCTGATGATTACCTCACCAAACCTTTTCATCTTTCTGAACTATCGGCACGTATTTATTCTGTCATTCGCCGAAAACAATTTGCCAATGCCAATATTATACAACAGGATGAATTACAGATAGATCTGCTGGCCAAAACGGTTACTGTAAACAAACAGCAGGTAATACTTACCAAAAAAGAGCTCGATCTGCTTCTCTTTTTTATGGGCAATAAAAATAAGGTCATTTCAAAGAGCACTTTAGCGGAACATTTGTCAGGAGATTTTGCCGACATGTTGGACAATCATGATTTTGTGTACGCACATATTAAAAATCTTAAACGAAAATTAACCGATGCCGGTTGTGATAATTTTTTAAAAACCGTATACGGAACAGGGTATAAATGGGAAGGATGAAAAAATTACTGAATAAAACGCTGACCGCGTTTACCATTTACGCACTGGTTGTGCTGGCGGCCAGTGTTCCCGTTTATTTCTACCTGGTAGACTCTATCTGGCTTTCTGAACTGGACGAACACAATGAGATCCTGGCCAATAAGATCAGGAGAGGTTTAGACCAGTTACAGTTAACCGACGACGAGTTACACCAAAGTATTGCCTTATGGAATAAAACACAACCGGGCTCCAGGCTGGAGCAAAGCGAAAGACCATTGGATTCTCCGGATAGTACTTACACCATCATGCATCGCAACACCTACCCCGGCCATGATGAGGTAGACCGTTTCAGGGGATTACAAAAAATCATTGCTGTCAATGGAAAAACCTACCAGTTGAATATAGAGACCAATGTGGAAGAAACGGAAGAGACGGCTGCCGCCCTTGCCATTCTCACCTTCGTCTTTTTCCTGATACTGGTCATTGGGTTTTTGTTATTAAATAAACGGCTGTCGGTAAAACTATGGAAGCCATTTCAAAGTACACTTGCCAAATTAAAAACATTCAATCTCAACGCTCAGTCAAATATTACTTTTGAGAAAACAGATACATTGGAGTTTGAAGAGTTAAACCAGGTATTAAACAAACTCATAGAACATAATATTGCCACTTATAAAAGCCAAAAAGAGTTTACGGAAAACGCCTCTCATGAATTACAAACACCCCTGGCAATTATAAAAGGCAAACTGGATATTTTATTACAGCAGGAAGTATTGTCGACCCGGCAGTACGAGATCATAGAAGATATTCATAAAGCCCTGGTACGCAGCACCCGTATTAACAAAAATCTTTTATTGCTCGCTAAAATTGAAAACAAACAATTCCCGGAGAATATCACCATTAACAGCAGCGAAGTGTGTGAGCAATGTATCACAGCCCTGCAGGAACATATGGACAATAAACAGATCAGGCTGGAAGCAGCCATCAGTTCCCCTGTAAATATTAACTGTAACCCTGCGCTGCTGGAAACACTCATCAATAACCTGCTTATTAACGCCATCCGTCATACCGCTATGGCCGGAACGATCCTGTTCAGTTTAACAGCCTCGGGGCTTACTATTTCCAATTCCGGAACAAAAGCCTTACCGTCCGATGCTTTATTTAAAAGGTTTCATAAACATTCGGAGGACAATAGCGGGAGTGGTCTGGGGCTGGCTATTGTAAAAGAGATCTGTCATCTTCATCAATGGGAGCTTGCCTACCAATTCAGGGACAACATGCATCAATTTTCCATTATTTTTAAATGATAAACATTCTATGTGGTGGGTATACGCTTTTTTCTCTGCTTTATTTGCTGCACTTACAGCTGTTTTTGCCAAAGTCGGTATCAGTAATATAAACGCTAACCTTGCTACAGGAATAAGGACCATTGTTATTATGGTAATGATCTGGACGATCATTCTTACCACCGGGGAAGCGAAAGGCATCAGCACTTTGTCCAGGCAAAATATTTTCTTCCTGGTTATATCGGGCATTGCAACCGGCCTGTCCTGGTTATTTTATTTTAAGGCGTTACAACTGGGTAATGTATCCCAGGTTGCACTTATAGACAAGCTTAGTGTGGTACTGGTAATTATTTTATCCGTTTTATTTTTAGGCGAAACTGTTAATCTGAAAACGGTTCTGGGGGCGGGTTTAATTGTTGCCGGGGCATTGGTTTTAGTATGGAAATAACCTCCACAGCTAACATTTTCACAAGCCATAAAATCGCTATGAACTCTTACCTGCTTTCAAAATTTTGCTTATACCACTCTATTTGCGCTTTTATTCCTTCTTCCAGTCTTGTCAGCGGCTCATACTGTAATAAACTCCTGGCTTTATCAATAAGCGCCCTGGTAAACAACTGATCCCCGTTCCTGGGAGGAATTTTATGGATCGTAATTTTTTTATTTAATAATTTCTCCACCACATCAATCCCTTCCTGTGTGGTGGTTTCATAAGGAGAACCGATATTAATCACTTCATTATTGACAAGCTCTTCTTTACCTATCACGCTGATCAATCCATTGATAATATCGCCCACATAAGTGAAGCTACGGCTGTGTTTTTCGCTGTTCTCATATAATGGGAAAGCGGTATTGTTAAAACCCGACCTTATCAGCAAACTATATAATTTTTCGGGTCTTTCCCTGGGGCCATACACTGAAAACAGCCGCAGTGAACAGGCTTTAATACTATGTTTCCGGCTATAACTTAATACCAATTGCTCCGCGGTCAATTTTGATACCCCATAGTACGAAACGGGCTGGGGCACTTTGTTTTCATCAAAAGAAGCATTAAATCCATACACGGAGGAGGTGGAAATATTCACCAGCAGTTTCAACCCTTTATTTTTCTCAGAAAAATCAAGCAGGTTTTTGGTAGCCACTACATTATTGGAAAAATAGTCTTCGAAAGTAGATGTTGCCGAAATACCGGACTGTGCCGCCAGGTGAAAAATATAATCAAAATCGGCAGGAAGTGTTTGTAATGCTTCAGCATTACGCAGATCTATCTTTTCAATAGTTCCTCCATTGTTTACAAAATCAGCCACATTTAATTGCTTCAGTGCCGGGTCGTAATAATCAGAAAAGTTATCTATCCCTGTCACTTCATGTCCCAGTGTTGATAATTTATCTGCCAGGTGCGACCCTATAAAGCCGGCCGCGCCTGTTACCAGTATTTTCAGTGGTCCTTGTTTGTCAACGCTATCCATACTAAAATGTATTAAAATATAGTTTATTCATTTGTTATTACGTCCTGCAGGCAGTACAGAAAACGCTATCTGTCAGTAACCAGGTAAAAATCCACGTACAACCTGGAGGTACCGCTTGCCAAACCACTTTTGCCGCTCGTTAAATCGATGTACCCTTGTTTTTGAATATGGTAACCGGCAAATTTTTGTTTAAATAAAGCGGTATCAGCCGCTGCCACCAATATTCCTATCGGGCCTGCCGGTTTACCTGCCTGCGTAAGTGTTGGTATAACGGTACCATAATCCCATACTATTTCCGGGGAAATATCATTGAAAGCATAAAGAGGAGTATCAGTACCGGCCAACCTATTTTTTACCTGCTGCGTATTCGCATAATCAGGGTTGTAAAGAAAACTTTGGGCCAACGGGAAAGCGCCTGCTATTACCATAACCTGTAAGGCTACCGTAGCGTAAAAAAGCATTTTAAAGTTATTTTTGAACAAGGCTCTTATCAGCAGGCAACCACAAATAAATAAACCGGTTGACGCTATTATCAGCCATATCATTAACCCGCTTCTTACATTTTTAACCACGAAATATTGTGCCACCGGGAAAAGAACAGCTATTACGCCTAATAAACCAAAAGCGAAAACAGGGATCCATTTTTCCTTACGTGTCAGTGTTGTAAAGTTCGACCATAAGTACTCCACGTAAAAACCGGTATTCATGGCCAGGGGAATTAATACCGGCAACAGGTACCTGGTCTTTTTTTCCGGGATAATACTCAAAAGCAGTAAGGAAACCAGTGTCCAGACCAGTGTAAACTGGTAGGCCTTCAAGTCCTTTACTCTTTTTTTCATATAGGGATAGAGTAATGCAACAAAGGCAGGAATGGTCCAGATACCGGTCTGTGTAAAAAAGTTCCAGTAATAGTAAAATGGCCTGATATTATAGCCCGACCAGCGCGACACTTCCCTACCGGCCACACTGTTGAAAGTAATGGGATCCATATATCGTACGTATACCCACCAGCTTCCGCCAATAACCAGCATCAGCAGCACGATCAGCAGCACCGGGAACAGGTATTGTTTCCATTGTTTAAAAGAGAATTTATAAATAAATGCATAGGCTATTAAAAATGGAAGCAGTAGTGTATATACGGACACGGGGCCTTTACTTAAAACCGAGCAACCGATAAACACCCCTGCCAGTAATGCCTGGGTATATAAGTGTCCCTGACCTTTTATCAACCGCCATAGAAAAAATATACCTGCCATCATAAAACTATGGCAATACATATCCCACTGGTTATCCCTGCCGGCAAAAAAGATATAAAAAGAAGTGATAAGGATCAAACTGTTGTGAAAACTTTGCCGTTTAGATAAGCCCGTTTTTTGAGATAACCAATACACCGAACCTACCAGTAACAAAGTGATCAGCGTTACAGGAAGACGCATTGCCACCAGGGAGTCAAAGCCGAACAGCAAACCCGAAAATGCTGTCAACCAGGTGGGCAGCGGGGGCTTCTCATATCTTGGCAGACCATTTAATGTTGTCATGATCCAATGACCATCAACACCCATTTCCCTGGCAGTAATAAAATTACGGGCCTCCATAATATTCACAGGCAGCACCTGTAAATGTGGTAATAATAATAAAATACTTATTAATACCAATACATGACCGTAACCAAACTTTTGTGTTGTTTTCATTTTTTTAAAGCTATCATAATACTCCGGGCATAAATAACAATTCCCACTATATGACCAATAAACAAAACGGGATCTTTTCGGATAACAGCATAGACCAATATCAGTAATGAGCCGCAAAAGCTGATGATCCAGAAGCCCAGTGGCAAACTGGATTGTTTTCTTCTTTCAGAATAGATCCACTGGTACACGAACCGCAGCGTAAATAATAACTGCGAAAAAATGCCCAATAGTAATAACCATAGCGGGATATGCTGGTTCCTGAGTAAATTATCGAGGTCATAAATATTGTTGTTATAACCATATATCATCACAATGACAGGAAAGAAAACAATAAAATAACGCAGGATAACATGAAACTTTTTCCATTCCTGCTGAAGCTGCAGGTTTCTTATGTAAATATAATAGGTGATCACCTGTCCCAGCATAATAGCAAAATCGTCCCTGCAGTAACCGTATACAAAAAGCAGGAAAGAGGCCAATAAGCTAAGTTCCCAGAAAAGCGTAGGGGTCAGTATTTTTTTGTTTTTTTCCGATATGATCCACTGTAAGATCAGCCTGCTGGAAAACAGTATTTGTGCCAGGAAGCCCATACTATATATCATCCAATCTTTCATCCTCTTTCCCCGATCTTATAATTGATATATTTTTTTTTCATCCACAGGTAAGCAAAACAATCCTGCAGTGGCCCTAATAACCTGTTCCATAAGTTAAATTTGGATTTGCCTGCTATCCTGGGAAAGTGTTTTACGGGCACTTGTTTTATTTTTCCTTTTTGCAGCAGGATCATGGCCGGTAAAAACCGGTGTAAGCCGTTAAACATCGGTATCTTTTTTGCCATGTCGGTACGTATCAGCTTCATCGGACATCCTGTATCGTCCATACCATCATGGGTAAACATCCGTCTTATCCCGTTGGCAATCTTTGACGACATATTCTTTACAAAGGAATCCTTCCTGCCGGTACGGACACCGGTTATAAGGTCGTAGTCACCGGTATATTCAAAAAGGGTAATAAAGTCATCGGGAGTGGTTTGCAGATCGGCATCTATATAACCCACCCAGGGTGTATCTGCCGCATCGAAGCCAGCTTTGATCGCAGCACTTAGGCCATAATTCTGATCAAATGAGAGGTATTGAAAGCGGTCGGTACCGGTACATATCCGTTGTATAATGGAGAGGCTGTTATCAGCAGAGCCATCGTTTACAAATAATACTTTTGCTTTTTTAGGAAACTTTTGAAAAAAGCTGGTGATTTCCTCTTTTACCCGTTCCAGGTTACCTTCTTCATTGTAAACCGGGATAATAATGGTTAACGCAAAGCCGTTTGTCTCTTCTTCCATCTGGTTATATTATACTGATAATTAAGTTTATAACATTGATATTGAACCTTAGCGGCAGCATACCTGCCGATCCGGAGTGTAATTTCGCTGATAGTAGTTATATAACAAAGCATTTGTAAAACATGTTTCACCGAAAATTTCTTACAAAGCTAAGGCCTACCGCTTTGTTTTGATAAAAAGGCATCACCATTGTTGATGATTGTTCTTTTTTCCGCTTGAATAAACTGTTTATTTTGGGATAAAGCCAATAAGCCAGTTCGGTAGATAAAATACCAATACCGGCCCCGGCCGCCACATCCCCTACCCAGTGTTTATCATTCAAAGTCCGGTATACGCCGGTAAATACGGCAAAGGAATACCCCGACAACCCCAGCCAAAAGTGATCGTCCTTGTACTCCTTAAACATAAAATGGGCCGTAGAAAAGGCGGTAGCCGTATGTCCTGAGGGGAAGGATTGCCTGTTAGAACCATCTGGCCGCTCTTCCTTTACCAGCCTTTTTAAAGGAACAACAAAACCCGCTGATATCAATTGCGATGTAGCATAAATAAAAGAACGGTCCGCAAAACCGTGTTTACCCTTAATACCAATGCCATTTAACCCGTATACCAGCAAGGCCGGCATGTATTGTGTGTAATTGTCCAGTTTAATATGATCCGGCTTGTGCTCGTCAATTTCATTTTTGGTGGAAAAATTCAACTGTTTAATATCCTTAAAACCCAAACTGGCCACACCATAACTGATAAATGCAGCCGGTACCAATAGCTTTTTATACCCCAACCTGTTTTTTTGCACATTGATCAAAGTGCTGTCAGCCCAGGTATCATTTTTCGTTACGGTGATACTATCCTGCGCCATTACGGCGGTATATGTCATTAAAAGCAATACACCACTCAATGTGAAGTTCCTGCACCTGTTTATTAAAAACATGATCTACAAGTTTAATTACTCATCTAAAATTTATAATTATAACCGATACGAATAACCTGTGTTTCATAATAATCACTGCTGATATAGGAAAAGCCATTTCCATTGATCCTCTTTTTAATGGTCATGGTATTCAACAAATCAGTAGCATTACAAAACAATTCTCCCCTTCCCTTCTGGATCGTTTTCTTTGCACCCATATCTAATGAAAATCGTGAGCCGATCCTTCCCTGGGGGATGATATCAGGCGCCAGGTAAATAGCAGTAACCTGGACATCCATTTTTGCAGGAAGGTGAAATTTGTTGTTCAGCTTTACATTACCGGAAATTATTTGCTGACGCCCGGCAGAAAACTCATGCGGAACAGGATAGCGGTTTTGTACGGTAAAAGCGTTGATCTGATTACGATAAATATTGGCATTTATATCAGCGGAATACCAGGATTGAAAAGCCTGCGATACAACAAGTTCTGCACCGGTATTATAACTGCGGTTCACATTTTGAAATACGGCGTAAATAAGGTTGCTGCCGGGAACCATACCGGATATTCGCGTAATCGTGCCGTCTGAAAAACGGTGATAGGCGGCGGTATAAAAATAACCGGTTGACCAGTTTGTTTTATAGCCCAGCTCAAATGCATTGGTAAACTGGGGCCTGAGCGCAGGATTGCCCACTTTTATGATCTCCGCATCGTCATATTTAGGGAAAATACGAATATCCACTTCATTCGGCCTGTCTACCCGGCGATTATAAAAAGCAGAAATTTTGTTGCGGTCATTTATTTTATAGGCCAAACGAACATTGGGAAAAGGCTGCATATAGTTGTAGCCATCACTTTGATAGGTATTATGACCAGGGTTTACATCATACTGCAGCCTGACGTATTCAATACGCAAACCAAGCTCCGCTTCCCATTGCTCATCCTCGAAAATATAGTTTCCATACAGGGCCGGGATCGTTTCCCGGTAGGTAGCCCAGCCGCCTGCATTTACATCCAGCGGGGAGTTAATGCCCGGTAAGAAATGCATATCTGTTGGTATTTTACGCAAGCGGAGTTTAACGCCTGTTTCAAACCGGCCATATTTCAGGGGTTTTACATAATCAGCGTTTATATCCATTACATGTTCATCCGACAGCAGCTTAAAACTGTCCTTCCCTGTATAAGTGGGCAATATATTGGTAAAGAAATATTTTTCATCTTCCCGGTGAAAAGTATAATTAACGCCCAGGTTGAATAAATGACCAGGCTGTTTAAACTTATGCTGGTAGGCAGCCGTTGCCATCACAGTGGTTTTTAACTCATCCTCTAAAAACTGCCAGAGGCGTAAACGTTCGGAATGGGTATTATTAAAAAAGGGCTGATCTCCCCTGTCAATTATTTTTTCCGTTCCAAACAAACCCGAAACTGTCAGGGTATTCTGTTTATTCAACTGCCAGTCCACACCGGTTTTAGCAGTAAAAAAATTGGTATTCCTGTTTCTTTTTAATTGTTGCTGCACAATAGTGCCGTCTTCATAGGTCCTCGTTACAAATTCATTTTTATTCAAAGTCTGTGTGTACAGGTTATCTGCCTGTAAAAAAACATTAATATTCTTTTTACGATAGTTAAGCGAAAGAGAGGGATTAAATTTTGGTGTAGCCTGGTATTGAGGTCTTATATCAGGCAGGTTTTCCTTCCTTACCCATAATGCGCCAAGCCCTGTAGTCATGCCCAATTTACCGTTCCATCCCTCCTGCTTGTTTTTTTTCATGATAATATTGATGATACCTGCGTTGCCATTGGCATCATACTTTGAAGAAGGGTTATTGATGATCTCAATTTTCTCGATTGCCGAAGCCGGTAAATTATCCAGGCCTGCCTGGTTGCCAAATCCGGTTAAAGCAGTTTGCTTGCCATCAATTAAAACGGTGATCTTATCATTGCCCCGCAGTTGTACTTTGCCTTCCTGGATGGTGATGCCGGGCAGGTTTTGCAGTGATTGTAAAACGGAGGCTCCGGCCTGGCTGATATTATCGGCCATCGAATAGGTCTTCTTATCCATTTTAGCAGCTATATCGCTGCCAGCGGCCGACCTTACTACCACTTCGCCCAATAATCCGGCATTCGGCTCCAGTTCAATGGTATGAATATCCAAAAAACCCGACAGGCTACCCACATACAGATGCTGGTAGCCCGTTTTATAACCCGCACTGGAGATCTCCAGTAAATAGTTATCCGGTTTAATATTAAGCAGGGTAAATCTTCCTTCCTCATCGGTAACAGTACCCGTTACAAAAACACTGTCTTTTGCCTTTTTTAATCCAATATTTACATATGCCAATACATTGCCGGATGTTTTATCTTTAATTAAACCAGATACAGATACTGCGGTTTGCTGTGCATTTACCACGTTAGGCAAACCCCAAAAGACGAGAATACTCCAGACAAGAAAACTTACAGGTTTCGCTCTTAACATGTCCTTACTTCATTATTACAGGACAAAGCTGGGTAGAGATTTAGAAGAAATTTTGAATTTTACACTCCCCTATAAATTAAACTGATATTTAACATCTTCTTAAACACCGTACAACACGCATTTCCCCATCGCTAAACCGACCGCTTATGTACTTATGAAATTATAGTAATAGATAACACTTTAACCCTTTATAAAACACCGGTAAACAAATGACATGTTTTTTGTTCGGGAAACAACTTTACGCATACAAATTTATTCAATAAGTAATATTAAATATTCAATATGTAATGTTTTTCACAACCGTTCAAACCCAGTATTGACAAGGGTTACAGGCATACGTACTGCATTTATACACTATTAAAAAAATTAATTATTTGAAAGCTAATGCACTAAGCATATTAACATGACCGGTTAACAAAAATCAGGTTTCAATTCAATAATTAACATCTATCTTGCTTTCATTATTCTTACAGCAGGAATAATAAAAGTATGCAACCTACACCAACCGATAATATATCAGCGCTGTTTCTGGCTATTGCTGCGGGACATGAGCCATCCTTTACCACCCTGTATCACCAATACTATAGCCGCATATTTTCTACTGCACTGCAATATTGTAAGGTCAGAAGTCTTGCAGAAGATATAGCCCAGCAGGTTTTTTCCATTGTCTGGGAAAAAAGGGCTTCACTGGCCACCATTGAAAACGGCGAATCCTGGTTATGGACCGTTACCCGTAACCAGACCATGAACCTGTTGCGAAAAGAATCTTCCCGGCAAACTTATATCACCTATATCAAAGAACAGTTTGCCTATGAAGAAGCCTCACCGCTGCAGGAACTGCTTAATAAACAAAAGGGCGAAAGGATAGAACAGATCATCAACTCTTTATCACCCCGCCAGCAGCAGGTTTATAAACTGAGCCGGAATGAAGGAATGACCTATGCCGAAATTGCCAGAACATTGGCGGTAAGCCCCGATACGGTAAAAGAATACATGGTGAACGCCTTGAAAACCATGCGAAAAATGCTTTTACAGCATAAGGACGAGATCATCATACTGGCAACCCTGATCTTTCTGAAACTTTTTTTATTATCCATCCCCCCCCTCTTTTTATTGGCAGGAATACATATAAATGAATGATTGAATTATGCGTAAAAACAGGTACACCTATTTGTTACAGGGCTGGCTTAACCAGCAATTATCCCCCGCAGAGGTGGATGAGTTTTTACTGGCATTACAGGATCAGGAGTTTCAAAATCTGATAGGCGATGATATGCTGCACTCCTTACAGAGCGGACAGTTTGAGCACTTTGAAACAAAGGAAGAAAAAGAAAAAGCCCTCGCACTTTTAATGTCAGGGATCCACCAATCCCAGTCATCATCACCTGCAAAAGTTATGAAGCTGGTATGGTTAAAAAGATTAACCGCCGCGGCTGCACTCACGGGCCTGTGTATTACCGGGTATTTCATTTTTACCAAACCCGAAAAAAACATACCGGTTATTGTACAGGAAAAGATAGAGTATCCGGTTACCAACCAGGCGGTGATCACCCTACCCGACGGTACCCAACTGCGCATAGATACCATCAGCACATTAGTAACACTTGCCCAATACGGCATACAGATAGAAAGAGCTCCGGGCGGGGAATTATTATACAAAAGTATTACCGGCAACGAGGCTGTTAGTGCACTTCCCATAAAAATTGATAATCCCAGGGGCAGCACTCCGCTTCATGTACAACTCACCGATGGTTCACATGTATGGTTAAATGCCCAGTCAACCATTACCTACCCCGTCATTTTTGCAGCCGGTAAAAGAGAGGTCAATGTTTCGGGCGAAGCCTATTTTGAAGTAACCAGGGACCCCGCAAAAAAATTTATTGTAAAGACCGCTGCACTGACAACCGAAGTGCTGGGTACCCATTTTGATGTAAAAGCTTATGAAGATGAGCCTACTTCAAAAGTTACTTTACTGGAAGGTTCCGTAAAAGTATCTGCTGCTCAGCCGGCCGGCGAAAATATAATGCGCCCTGGTCAGCAGGCTGTTGTAAACGGCCAGGATATAGCCATTATCCCTGCCGATCTGCAGGAAGCCATGGCCTGGAAGAACGATTTATTAAGTTTTAACGGCGCCGGCATCAGAACGATCATGCTGGAAATAAGCCGCTGGTATGATGTTGATGTAGTTTACACAGGCAATACGCCGGATAAAAAATTTTCAGGTTATATCAGCCGCCAGACATCCTTAGATGACCTGCTGAAGATCATTAAACAAAGCGGTTTCAACCTGAGAACGGAAGGAAGAACCATCTATGTGTTACCCAATTAATTACTAACTATAAAACGATTGCTATGAGATATACCTGCATTACCATACCCGATACTTAACGTTTTACTGTTTACCTATATAACAACAACACCCCGGAGTCTAGGCCGGGGTGTATAAAAGTTATGGTAAACAATAAAAACAAATGCTGAGGTTGCTCTATTATTCACTCAAAACCTATCAAAATTATGCATTTAACGGCTATCCCGGCCTTAAAGTTTAACCAAATTAAAGGTCTTTTTAAAGTACTGCTCATTATGAAGATCATGTTACTGCTTATGCTGGCTTTTGTCGCGCAGGCTTTTGCAGCGGGTAATGCCCAGGTAGTTACACTATCAGAAAACAATACCTCGCCTAAATCTGTGCTGACAAAGATTGAATCGCAGACCGGTTATTATTTCTGGTATGAAAATACCCTTATCAGCAAAATCGGCCCTATTTCCGTGAAGTTTAAAAAACTTCCGTTGAAAGACGCGTTGGATCTTTGTTTTACTGATCAGCCGGTAACTTATGAGATCATCAACAAGACGATCTTACTAAAGTTCAACCCGCTTACTATTTTCCGGGAAGTGACCGGTGTGATAAAAGACTCCAGCGGTAACCTTTTAGAAGGGGCCACCATTGTAATTAAAGGCACAAAAAAACAGGTGGTCAGCAATACTGATGGCCGCTTTTCTATCAACGCTGAAGACGGTGATATACTGGTCATCTCCTATGTCGGTTATGCCTCAAAAGAGGTGCTCATCAATACCGGGCAAACCGAAATGGATATTGTATTGCAAAAGAACGCCCGTGAAAATGAAAATATAGTGGTAACTGCCCTTGGCATAAAACGCCAGGAAAAAGCGTTGAGTTATAATCTTCAACGCGTGTCCGGTGATGAACTAACGCGTAATAAAGATGCGAATTTTGTGAACGGCCTGGTGGGCAAAATAGCGGGTGTAACCATTAACTCAAGCTCGGCGGGTATCGGTGGCGGCACCCGCGTAGTGATGCGTGGTCCCAAATCCATATCCAATAACAACAATGCACTGTACGTCATTGATGGCATACCGGTACTGAATACAACTGATCTGAGTTTAAACGGGCCGGCCGGTCAAATGGATAATATTTTTTCCGGCAATACTGCCAGCGATATCGTTTCACTGATCGACCCGGAAAATATAGAGAGCATTTCCACCCTTACAGGAGCTGCTGCAGCTGCTTTATATGGCAGCCAGGGACAAAACGGGGTCATACTCATTACAACCAAATCGGGCAAGGCCGGAAAAACTTCGCTGGGCTTGTCCAATAATACGGCCTACTTCACTCCCCTGGTAATGCCCGAGTTCCAGAATAGTTACGGACAAACAGAGGAGGGAAGTTATGCCAGCTGGGGAGCAAAACTCAAAACCCCTTCTACTTACAAGCCAAAAGATTTTTTTCAAACAGGTAATAACACAACAGTAGGACTTACCCTCTCTACCGGCACGGAGAAAAATCAAACATTTTTATCCGGGTCGATGGTAAAGGCCAATGGCATTATACCTAACAATACACTTACCAGGTACAATTTTAACGGCCGCAATACCACCAAACTCTTACAGGATAAACTGACCCTGGATTTAAACACTACATATATGTACCAGCAGGAACGGAATATGGTTGCCCAGGGTTTGTATCACAATCCACTGGTACCTATTTACCTCTTCCCGCCCGGCGGTAATATAGAGGAGTTTAAGGTATTTGAACGTTATAATCCAAGCAGGCTTTTTCCTACACAATACTGGCCTTATATGGGCGACCAGTTCCGTACTGAGAATCCCTGGTGGATCATTAACCGCGAACCAACGTTGAATACAACCCGCCGTTTATTAATAGGCGCTTCTTTAAAATATGATGTATTGAACTGGCTGAACCTTACTGCCCGGGGTAAGATGGACAGAGTAGAACTGTCAAACGATACCCGGCGATATGCCAGTACCGACAGGCTGTTCTCGGGTTACGGAGGCCAATTTAATTTTGACCAGACCAATGCCGAAGTATTATATGGCGACCTGTTTGCCAATATCAATAAACGTTTTGGCGATTATGCATTGGATGCCCATATCGGTGGACAACGCACAGAATCTTCTTCGCGGTATATATCCGGCGGTGGCGGTATAAACGAAGGTTCTCCCCCTAATATATTTACTACCGATAATATTTCTACCGCTTCCGGCAACCAGGGTGCGGGCAATGCCCGGCAACCGCAGCGCACCAGCTTTCAATCGGCCATAGCAAGCGCAAACGTTTCTTATAAAAACATGTTCTTCCTTGACGGTGGGTACCGTATTGACTGGTATTCACAGTTATATTTCAATGACAAGTCTACACTATACCTGGCTTACCCCTCGGCAGGCGCGTCTGTTATTGTAAGTGAGTTGCTTCATTTACAATCACCCGTACTCTCTTTTGCCAAAATAAGGGCCAACTATTCACAGGTAGGTAACCCGCCACGTATCTATGATGGTGGTCCACAGGTATTCAACCTGAATAACGGCAATATTGACCAGGGCTCGCTGCTGCACCTGCCACTGGAGCCCGAACGTACCAAATCATGGGAAGCCGGTATCAATCTTAAATTTTTTGACAATAAAATAAACCTGGACGCTACACTTTATAATACCGATACCTATAACCAGATATTCAGGGTAACACAATCTGTTACCAGCGGCGGTAACAGTACATTCCTCATCAATGCGGGACAGGTAAATAACAAGGGTATAGAAGCGGCGCTGGGCTACAATGGAATGATCGGGCCTTTACAATGGCAATCGAATGCTGTATTCACCCTTAATAAAAACACCATAAAAAAACTGTATGCCGCGCCTGGTCCGGATGGGAAAACCCTGATCGATGTTGATACCGTGATTACCAATGGTACTTCAGCCAGTTATTCGCAAAGAGCCGCAGTAGGCGGTAATTTAAGCGCTATCTATACCAGCGCACAGCTGTTCCGCGACCAGAATGGTTATATCATGCTTAACCCCGGTGTAAGTGTTGACGACAAACATTATATCTACGCCGGAAATGCAGACCCCAAATACACTATCGGGTGGAATAACGGTTTTTCCTATAAAAACTTCAGCCTTAACTTCCTGGTATTTGCCCGTGTAGGTGGTGTAGGCGTATCGGCCACACAGGCCATGATGGATGCCTATGGCGTATCGCAAATTACCGCAGAAGCCAGGGACAGGGGTTATGTGCCTTTAAACGGATCGGAATATAAAGATGTAAGACAATACTATACACAAATGGGCAGCGGGATCGGCGGAGCATTAAGCCACTATGTATACAGCGCTACCAATGTAAGATTAAGAGAGCTGTCACTGGGATATACTATTCCCGGTAAACTGTTACACAATGTTGTGAAAAGCCTTAGAGTAGCGCTGACCGGTAACAACCTCTTTATGTTTTATAACAAAGCCCCCTTTGATCCGGAAAGCACGGCTTCAACAGGTACCTATTACCAGGGTTTTGACTATTTCAGGCAGCCCAGTTTACGCAGCTTCGGGTTTAGCATTAACGCACAGTTTTAGAACAACAAATAATTTTTGATATGCATTATTTAAAAAACAACAAACGAACCGGCTGGTTATGGATAATTATCATTATCCTGCTTAGCTCCTGTACCAAGGGTTTTAAAGATATGAATACCAATCCTAATGCGTTACCCGGCGACCGCCTCAACTGGGATAATGTATACCTGGGTGGCTTTTTTAAACAGATGGGAGAAAATGTCATTCCCCTTGGCATCAACGATTACCAGGTAGTACAAAACCTGGCAGGTGATATATTTGGCGGCTACAACGGGCAAACGCATAACTGGAACGCAGCCGGTGATAATACCACTTATAACTTCAGCATCGGCTGGAACGGCGCTGCATACAATATTTTTTATTCCCGTATCATTAAGAACTATGATACCATCAGTAAATACTCGGCCAATAATCCTGATATTATTGCCGTAGCCAGGATCATTAAAGTAGCTGCCGCCCATCGCATGGTGGATATGTACGGCCCTGTGCCCTACTTTAAAACCCAGGGGTCGCTGGGTTCAGGTGCAGTATATGATCCTATGGACAGTATTTATTATTCGTTCTTCAGAGACATTGATTCAGCTACCACCACATTAAAGAAATATATAAGCCTCGGGGTGAATACACTCAAAAATTTTGACCCTATTTACCGGGGCAATTACCGCCAGTGGGTGCAGTTTGCCAATGCGCTCAAATTACGCCTGGCCATGCGTATCGTTTATGCAGAGCCGGAAAAAGCCAGGGGTTATGCCGAAGCGGCCGTAAGTGATCCTTCATTTCTCATCACCACCAAGGGCGATAATGCCACGCTGCAGGGAACAGAGGGTGTTACCTATACCAACCCGCTGTGGGGCGTTACCGATGCGTACCAGGAAGCTCGTATGAGTGCGAACATGGAATCTTTCCTCATGGGTTACGCCGATCCGCGGCTGCCTGTATACTTTCAGCCGTCAAAAATTGCCGGAGATCCCAGCGGTGTATATCGTGGTATCAGGAGCGGCAGCATCATTGCGGACGGTCTCCGCTACCAGCCCTTTTCCATGTTACAATACAATTATAACCTGGTATGGATGTCGGCGGCGGAAGTCAGTTTTTTACGGGCCGAAGGAGCATTACGTGGCTGGAATATGGGAGGTACGGCACAACAGTTTTATGAAGCGGGCATCACCGCCTCTTTTGATCAGTGGGGTGTAAGCGGTGCAGCGGGATATATAGCCAACAGCACCAATAAACCACGGGCCTATACCGACCCGGTAAACGGTACTAACAATGTTGCGGCCGGTGATCCCATCTTAAGTACTATCACTATCAAATGGGACGAGGCCGGCAGTTTTGAAAAAAACCTGGAACAGGTGATCACGCAGAAATGGATCGCCATGTACCCGAACGGACAGGAAGCCTGGAGCGAATTCAGACGTACCGGCTACCCAAAGATTTTTCCCATCAAATCCAACAAGGGTAATGACCCGCGTTTAAACACTATCCAGGTAAAACGCCTGCCCTACCCTGCCAGCGAATACCAGAACAATAATATCAATGTGATCAGGGGTGTTACCCTGTTGGGAGGAACCGACCTGGGAGGAACCAAACTCTGGTGGGATAAAAAACCCTGATGTCAGCGATAATAACCAGTTAAAATTTTATGCAAATGAAAAATATCATTCGCTTCCTCTCTTTACCCACCTTGTTTATACTACATATAAACTGCAATAAAAGCACCGGCTTTACCAATAGTGTATTTATTGCTGAAGCGGTAGCTTCTAAAATTGTTCCGTTAAAAATAGAGAACGGGGTTGGAACCGGCAATCTTACCATTTCATCGGCCTATACCGTGAACGGGAATGTGAAGGTGGACTTTGCTGTACAGGGCGCCGATTATTTAAATGAATATAATACGGTGAACAATACAAGTTATAGTTTACTATCCGATTCGGCCTATACCTTATCCGCCTCATCAGTAACTATCCCCACCGGCAATGCACTGTCAAATGTATTGACGGTTTCCGTAGATGTAACCAAATGGAGCGCTTATCAAACCGGCAAGCTTTATGTGATACCGGTAAAAATTGTCAGGGCTAATAACGGCATCGCAACCATTAGTGGCGCCGATATAGCATTGATCCAGCTGAATGCGGTTCTTAATTTGACTGCTGCACAGCTTGGACGTTCGACATCTACCAATTGGGGTGATGGGTTTAAAACTCCCGCAACAATTTTAACCGACCCGGCTACCGGTGGTCCTCTCACTGCCTATACAATTGAAGGGCGGTTTATGTGTGCCGGCATATTTGATGGAGACGGTAACAGGTGGGCCAATATACTATTCTCAGATCCTACCGCATTCTTTCATATAGTTTCCGACGGAAAATTGCAACCAAACAGCGGGCCGCTAAGTTCCCTGGTACAAAAACTTACACTCGGGCAATGGTATCATTTTGCCATGGTTCATCAGGCAGGAAGCCGCACCTACTATATTGACGGCTCACCCCTACTCACCGTCACCTATACTCCAGCTACCGGTATGGGTTCGTTTGGTGGCAGCTCGGGCACAGCAAAATTGACGCTTGGCGAATACAGGATATGGAAAACAGCCAGGAACCGCAACCAGATCAACAACTTTATGTGTGCTGTTGATTCAACTGACAAAGACCTGGTTGCTTACTGGCCACTCAATCCGGATAGACCCGGTGGTGTGTTAAGAGATGCCAGCGGCAACAATAATCATCTTACACTGGGTTCGGAGAATCCGTCAAAGATCACACCTATTCCTGGTGTTAAATGTCCGGGGAACTAGATATCCTGATCATAATTTAAACCAATGATGATGCTCGAAAATAAAAAATTAATTATGAAGCAATCTATAAAACGTATGAGAAAAAATAGCATTTTCTTCCTCCCTTTAATGATGTTGTTTATACTACATATAAATTGCAATAAGAGTACCGGCTTTACCAATAGTGTATTTATTGCTGAAGCGGTATCTTCTAAAATTGTTCCGTTAAAAATAGAGAACGGGGTTGGAACCGGCAATCTTACCATTTCATCGGCCTATACCGTGAACGGGAATGTGAAGGTGGACTTTGCTGTACAGGGCGCCGATTATTTAAATGAATATAATACGGTGAACAATACAAGTTATAGTTTACTATCCGATTCGGCCTATACCTTATCCGCCTCATCAGTAACTATCCCCACCGGCAATGCACTGTCAAATGTATTGACGGTTTCCGTAGATGTAACCAAATGGAGCGCTTATCAAACAGGTAAGCTTTATGTGATACCGGTAAAAATTGTGAGGGCCGATAACGGCATCGCAACCATTGGGGGTGCCGATATAGCATTGATCCAGCTGAATGCGGTTATTAACCTCACTACCGCACAAATTGGCAATTCCCCCGGCAAAAGGTGGAGTGATGGTTTTAATGTGCCGGCATCCGTATTTACTGACGCGGCTACCGGCGGGCCTCATAATACCTATACCCTGGAGGGTCGTTTCATGTGTGCCGGCATATTTGACGGGAACGGCGAAGGTAATATGTGGCAGAATGTAATTTTTTCGGAACCCGCTACCTGGTTCCATCTTGTTTCTAATGGAAAACTGCAACCAAACAGCGGGCCGGTTAGTTCGCTGGTTGAAAAAGTTACACTGGGGCAATGGTATCATTTTGCTATTGTTCATGAAGCAGGAAGTATTACCTACTATATTAACGGAACGCCGATACTGACAAGCAGCTATGCACCGCGTACAGGAACAGGTGATTTTGGCCACAGTTCCGGCTCTGCAAAACTAACCCTTGCGGAATACAGGGTTTGGAGAACAGCAAGAAGCCGTAACCAGATCAACAATTTCATGTGTGCAGTTGATTCCACCGACAAGGACCTGGTTGCTTACTGGCCGCTCAATCCTAATGCACCGGGCGGCGTACTGAGAGATGTGAGCGGGAATAATAATCACCTGACCCTGGGCACCGATAACCTGTCCAAAATTACACCTGTGTCCGGTGTAAGATGTCCGGGGAACTAGATACCCCCGTAATAAATTAAAACGATTACTACTGCTGCAGCCGGTTAAAACGAGCTGTATGAAAAATAAAAAATTAATTATGAAACAGTCAATAATTTGTATTTGTATGGGGTTAGGTATAGTTGCATTACTGGCATCCTGCAGTAAGCAAAATATTCCGGAACCACTCAATTTTAAGGAGTTGAACCCTATTGTTGGCAGCGAGGAGTATTATGCCGCCCTGCGGGCCTATAAAAAAAGCGATCATGCTGTTTGTTTCGGATGGTGGGGCCGAAGCGGTGTAAAAGACTTTCCCCCTGATATGGCTTTCCGTTATGAGGGCCTGCCGGATAGTATGGATATAGTAAGCTTATGGGGCGGCATTCCTTTTCCGGGTACTCCGGTCTGGGACGAAATGCAATCGGTACGTAAAAGGAAGGGAACAAAATTTGTGTGGTGTATGTTCGGCTCAGGCACCGAACAGCTTTTACGTAGAACTTCCCCCAACTTGCCCAGCGGGATTTACTGGCCGCTATTGACAGTCTGGCCATATCCATGAACGATACCATAAAAAAATACCAGATTGACGGCTTTGACCTGGATTATGAACCCAATTTTGGTGATCCAAGCATTTTTGGTGATCAGAACAGCAATGGCAGCGTTACCAACGACCCTCATACACAGCGTTTATTTAAAGCACTTTCCCAATATATGGGCCCCATGTCGGGTACAGATAACATACTGATGATCGACGGGCAATTTGACCGGGGTATTGAGCCTTATGTGAATTACCTGGCCCAGCAGGCTTACGGTTCAACCACTGCTGCACAACTTCAGAGCAGGCTTAATACCTATGGAGGGGGCGTATTACCTGCTAAAAAATTTATTGTAACTGAAAATATGCAGCAGTATGGCCCCAGCGGAACTTCGTTTGTGTACAATGGAACAAATGTCGGGTCGGTACTGGGTATGGCTTACTGGAATGCAACCCAGGGAAGAAAAGGTGGTTTTGGAGCATATATCATAGAAACTGATGCGCTTTCAAATCCAACACAGGGATATTATTATTACCTGAGAAGAGGCATCCAGATCCAGAACCCTGTACCCTATTGATACCTGCAATAAACAGATTTTATAAAAGCACCACAATCAAAACTTTTTTTATGATCATAATCAAACTACGCCATTTTTACCGGCTTTATATAATGGCATCGATCACTATATTATTTGTATGCTGCAACAAAAACGATGAAGTCAATACCAAAGAGGTATTGGTGTATGCCCCGGCGGGAACAGCTGCTTATAATATCAGTGCCGGTAATATTGCCGTACTGCGTAATGAATCAGTGGCAGGCTCCGGCCTTTCTTTCCCGGTACTACTTACCCGCAGTTTTGAAAAAGAAGTGCAGGTAACCGCTGTGATTGATACAAGCCTGCTGGCGGTATATGACAGCATTAATAAAGTGACATCCCCTAGGTTTAAAATTTCGGCTTTTAAACTGGCCGACCAAACGGTAACGATCAGGCAGGGACAGACCTCCTCCTCCGACTCGGTTCGGCTGGTGCTGGCTGATACAGTGGGACTGGATCTTACAAAAACCTATATTGTGCCAGTAAGGCTTACCGCTTCTTCGCAAAACATACCGGTGAGCAATACCCGCCAGGTAATGTATTTACGCACCGGGATTGTGAAAATAACCAGCAGGGTATCCACCGGGCTGCTTTCGCAACAGGTAGGGTTTACTGCCGGTTTTAAGGCCAGCCCGGTAATCGGGTTCCCGGTATTGATCAACGCTGCCATTGCAAAAAATGTAACCATAACAGCCATAGATGATGCCAGCCTGGTAGCGGCTTACAATTCAGCCAATGGCACCAGCTATAGTGTACTGCCTGCAGGCTCCTATACTTTTGTGAAAAACAGTGCAACGATCAATGCAGGCACTACTACCTCAGCCGATAGTATAAAAGTGCAGGTGCCTGACCTGGGCATACTTACTGCCGGCACCGGTTATTTGCTGCCGGTTACAATAAAGGACGAGGGCGAAATTGCCCCGGCTACTACCAATAATGTGAAATACATTCTTATTACACCACGGCTGGCGCTGGCTGCTATACCGGCATCAGGCTCCAACGTCATCAATATTGCTTTCATCAAGCCGCCAACGGGGAATATTACCGGCCCGGCCCAAACCGGTTTTGGTGCGGCATTAAATTATGTACTCAATACGGCGGTGCAGGTAGGTGTTAATTATGATGCCAGCCTGGTTGACAGCTACAACGCTGCCAATGGTACCAGTTATATCGCTTTTCCCGCAGGCAGTTTTACTGTTTCAAAAGATAATGTAACGATTGCGGCCGGGGCTACTACATCGGCTGCAGATAGTTTCCGGGTTCAGTTTTCCAATTACAATTCTTTTTCAGTAGGCAGTACTTATTTATTACCATTAACCATTAAGAGTGGCGGTAATGTAGATGCAGGTACCAATAAGCATGTATATATACGGGTTACAGTGAGTGTGCAAAATATAGATCCTTCCAATACCGGCCTCACGGGTACTACAATAAGCCGCGCAGGATGGAGTGTTACTACCAGCGGAAGCTATCCCGGTAATGATGTATCAAGAGTGCTGGATGGAAACAATAGCACTGCCTGGGACTCTGATGGAAACCTTCCTGCCTGGGTACAACTGGATATGGGAACAGCCAAAACAGTAAAAGGATTTCCCATAGTACCGAGCTACGAATATGGCCGGGTGGATAATTTCCTGCAAATGGAAGTATTGTCCAGTAACGATGGGATTACCTGGACTTCGCAGGGAACCTATAATGGTACGGCCACCAGTTCCGGCTCTTCTCCGGCCAACCCCGATATTAAAACAGTTAAATTCTTCCAGCCGGTTACGGCCAGGTATTTCAAATTTAGTATTACCAAAACCACTGACGGACGTTATGCAGGCATGGGAGAACTGAATGCGGTGGAATAATATTTCTCATCATCATAGCAAGTGTGTTTTAGTCCGTGGGTGAGCCTGTGTCTACAGGATTCCCATGTATGGCATAGCAGTTTGCCATCTTTAACAGTTAGGGCGGCTTCGGCCGCCTTTTTTAATTACCCTGTTAAATGCCATTTATATATATTCTAAATTAATAATATTATAAGTTGCCGTAGCAGCAAAACCTATATTCAGCAAAATATCCTCCGCGTATTTGCCGGCAGACAACAATGTTTTGTTATTTAAATTAAAAAAATCTACTTTGCGTTACGCTGTTTTGCTAAACCATGACTGAAAAACTGATTGCTCAATTCAATAAGGGGAGATCGGAAGCCTTTACCTTAATTTATAGAAAGTTCCAGCCAAAAGTATTCTTCCTTGTTCAACAATATATTGCGGATACCGCACAGGCGGAAGATATTGTAACGGAAACCTTTCTTAAATTATGGAATAACCGCAGCTACCTGGATACGGAAAAAAGAATATCCGGCTTTTTGCATGTAGCCGCACGCAATGCCTGTATTGATAATTTAAGGGCATCAAAAAAAGAAACACAAAAACTACAGGAACTGCTAAGGATACAACAGGAAGATGTTCGTGAAAACGGTTATGATGAAATAAAAGCGGAAGTAATAAGCCTGATCCATAAAGAGATTGATGCGCTCCCTCCCAAAATAAAAGAAGTTTTTAAGCTGGCCTATATTGACGGGATGAGTAATGAAGCCATAGCCGCATTATTAGGTATCCGTAACCAGTCCGTCCGCAACCATAAAACAAGAGCCGTTGCGCTGTTAAAACTATCCTTATCGGGAAAAAAGGATTTATTATTACTTTTTTTTCTGATTGCTGAGTACAAAATCGCCTGATCCACGTCTTTATATGGTTACACCATAAAAAATTCTCCCGTGGAGCCATATCACTATATAGCTGAGCTGATCATTAAACAACTTAAGGGAACCCTTGAAAAAGAGGAAGCCCTTTTCCTGCAGCGATGGCTGGAAGAAGATATAAGTCATAAAAAATTATACGCGGAGCTAACGGATCCGGAACAATTAGGACCTATTGTACAGGCTTCTTATGCCTCGAAAGAACGGGTAGAAGAAAGAATTAAAAAAAGTATTACTAACAACACATTGCGCCCGGTAAAAGGATTAAACAGGAAACACTGGTTAGCAGCCGCTTCCCTGATTATGGTGGTGGGGCTGGGTGGCTTACTGATACTACGTAATAGCCTGAGAACTAAAACGCACCCGGACGAAAGCAGCCAGATAGCCGGTATCAGTACTCCCCTTTCAGGCAAACCGGTTCTCCGGATGGCCAACGGAGAACTGGTATCACTTGACACTTTACAGGGCAGCACGTTGATCCCCGCTGATAATGTACAACTGCTTAAAGGAGCCAACGGAGAATTAATTTATCAAACCAGTACCGGGGAAAATATAAAGGCATTACAGCATAATACCTTATTTAATCCCCGGGGAAGTGCGGCCTTCAGTATCACCCTGTCTGACGGCACAAAAATATGGTTGAATGCGGGGTCTTCAGTTTCTTACCCGGTAATATTCCCGGCAAATGAACGGCGTGTAACGATTGACGGGGAAGCCTATTTTGAAGTAGCCCATAACGCGGCAAAACCTTTTATCGTTACTAAAGGCAACCTGGATATTAAAGTACTGGGCACAAAATTTAATGTAAACGCTTATGCTAATGAAGCCGGTATTAATACCGCTTTAGTAGAGGGTTCGGTAAAGGTTTCCAATAGTGCTCACTCCGTCACCCTTACGCCGGGGCTGCAAGCAATAGCTGCCAACAGAGACGGCGCATTGACTATTTCAAAAGCCGATCTTGCCAAGACCCTGAACTGGAAAAGTGATTTTTTCAGGTTTGACCTGTTTAGTTTTCCCGAAATAATAAAACAACTGGAACGCTGGTATGATATAGATATAACGGTTGAGCATGTGGACACAAAAGATATTAATATTTCCGGGGACATGAACCGGAATACCAGTTTATCCAGTGTGATTAAAATACTGGAATATTCAGGATTGCATTGCCAGTTAATGCCAAACCGGAAACTAACGATATCCAAAAAATAATAATATGTAAAAAGAACCGGCAGGCTGTAATACCCTGCTGCCAGGAACAAAGCCATGGTAACTAAAAAACCGGAAGTGTTACGAGCACCCCCGGCCTGATTTTCAGTTGCCATAAGTTAGGACACTTTATTGAACAACTAAACGATTGCAAATTATGCAAAAAAATGTAAAGCCCGCCAGGACAGCTGTCAGCGGTATTTTCAACTATGCGCAAAAATGGATCTCTTCAACATTTTTGACACCCTTAATCCACTACAGGTATTTAAAGAAACTTAAACTTGTTATGAAGCTTTATGTTATTCTTTTTTTTGCGGCCATTACGCAGCTGAATGCCAACACTACCGCCCAGACCGTGACGCTCCGGGTGAAAAAAATGTCTTTACGGTCGGTGATGGAGATAGTAAAAAAGCAAACGGGATATGGTATCCTGTATGTTAATAATGCTGATAAGGAAGCCGTACCCGTAGCCGTAAACCTTAGTAATGTTCCCCTGGCATTTGCACTGGATGAGATCATGAAAGAGCAGGCGCTCAATTACCAGATCACGGAAAAGAATATTATCATAAGCAGGAAACTATACCTGCCGGATAAGCTACAGTTAAAGACAGAAGAAAAACAGCATTTTTTTGCTATCGTAAAAGGTCGTGTAACCGATTCTACCGGCAGCCCTATCAGTGGGGTCAGTGTGCAGGTGAAAGCAACAACTACCGGACAGGCTACGGATGAAACCGGGAGTTTTACCATCAATGCCAAAGAGGGTGATATCCTGGTTATTTCTTCAGTAGGTTATATTACCAGGGAAATAAAAATAACCGATGTGGCTGCTTTTTTGGCAATAACATTACAATCACAGCCCCGGGAAATTGAAAATATAGTAGTTACCGCATTAGGTATCAGGCGTGCCGAAAAGGCTTTATCCTATCATGTACAGGAGTTTAAAGGTGATGAAGTAACAAGAAATAAAGACGCCAACTTTGTGAACGCCTTAACCGGTAAGATTGCCGGTGTTACCATTAACTCCAGCTCTTCCGGTATTGGTGGCGCTACCCGTGTGGTAATGCGTGGTACAAAATCTATCAGTGGCAATAATAATGCGCTGTACGTGATCGATGGCATTCCTATTCCCAATATAAATGGAGGAACAGGTTCTACCGGTGCCTTCCAGGGCGCGGTTACCGGTGAAGGCATTTCCAGCATTAATCCTGAAGATATTGAAAGTATCTCTGTACTGACAGGACCTTCCGCCGCCGCTTTATATGGTAACCAGGGAGCGAACGGTGTTATTATGGTAACGACCAAAAAAGGTAGTGCCGGTCGTTTAAAGGCAAGTTTTTCGCATAGCACCGACTTCTTCAGCCCCTTTATACTACCCCGTTTTCAAAATACCTACGGCCAGGAAGACCCTTTACAAATGCAAAGCTGGGGAAGAAAACTCAGCACCCCTTCTTCCTATAAACCCAAAGATTTTTTCCAGACAGGATTCAACATTTTTAACGGGATCAGTATTTCCGGTGGTACAGAAAAAAGCCAGACATTTTTTTCCGCAGGCAGTAACAATGCGGAAGGTATTATACCTAAAAATACTTTCAACCGGTATAATGTTTATTTACGCCAGACCACACAGTTCACTGAACGTTTTACAGCAGACTTTAATGCCATGTATGTAAAATCGGATTATAACAATATGATTGCACAGGGACAGTATCATAACCCCATTGTTCCGGTATATCTTTTTCCTCCTGCCGATGATATCCGTAAATATGAAATATATGAGCGTTATGATCCTGACAGGAGAATCCCCGACCAGTTCTGGCCCTTTGGTAACCAGGGCTTACAAATGCAGAACCCTTATTGGATCACACATGCACAATCGGACCGGCAGAAGATCGACCGGTATATGTTAAGCGCAGTAGCTAAGTATAAACTTACCGATTGGCTGGATATCACAGGAAGGGTACGCATTGATAACAGTGCTATCAAAGGAGAAATAAAAAGACCTGCAGGTACAGATGGACTGTTCGCCTCCAGATTAGGTTTTTATACCTTATCACAAACCAGTATGAAAAATACTTACGCAGATATCATTGCATCCGTAAGGCATAAATTATCCTCCGACCTGCAATTTAATATCAATGCCGGCGCCAGTTTTGTAAATGAAAAAAGTGAGCTCACCGAAGCTGGTGGCAATCTTTCCAACCTGGCTAATTTTTATGCCATTGAAAATACAAGGTCACTTCCCCGGACAAATTTTGGTCCTATTATTCCACATGAGGAGCAGGCCATTTTTGCTACTGCTGAGTTTGACTATAACAAATGGTTATTCCTTAACCTGACCGGTCGTAATGAGTGGTCGTCTGCATTAGCCGGTGCTAATACCAAATCCTATTTTTATCCTTCAGCAGGTATATCAGCGGTACTTACAGATGCAATAAATATTCCCAAAAATATCCTTTCGTTTGCCAAACTACGTTTTTCCTATGCCGAAGTAGGTAATGCACCGCAACCGGGACTTACCTCACTTACCTTGCCGCTGGTACAGGGTGGTGCCAATAATTTTTCACCGGCACCGTTTCCCGAATTCCAGGCCGAACGCACCCGCTCTTACGAACTGGGTATGGAGTTAAAGTTCCTGCGTAATAAACTTTCTTTAAATGCAACCGTATACCAATCCAATACCTATAATCAATTACTGAACTACCAGGTAACCGGAACGCTGTTTACCAACTACTATTACAATGCCGGCAATATTGCCAACCGGGGTATTGAAGCCAGCCTGGGCTATAACAATCGTTTCGGCGAACTGGGATTTTCTTCCAACCTGATATTCTCTCTCAACAGGAATATTGTAAAACGACTTTCAGAAGGTTATGTGAATCCTGCTACAAAAGAGGTCTTTGGAGCCGACAGTATAAGGAACGGTACAGTGGGTAATGACCTGTTGAACATACTGGCCGTAGGTGGCAGTATGAGCGATCTGTATATTACCCAGGTATTACGGGAAGATAACCAGGGTAACTTATGGGTAAACCCGCAGACCAATGGTATTGAAAAAGTAAATATCCCCGCCCGTTATATCGGAAGAACAGCACCTGACTATAATATCGGATGGAGCAATACCATCAGTTATAAAAACTTCGACCTTTCCTTTTTAATAGATGCCCGTGTGGGTGGTATGGGTATATCCTATACACAGGCCATTATGGATGCTTATGGTGTATCCGAACAATCGGCAAAGGACCGAGACCGCGGAGGTGTGGCCATATATGGAAAAATGTATGCCGATGTCAAAAACTACTATGCTACCATTGGCGGTGCTTCCGGCGGACAGGTAGGTATGGCCGCCTATTACCAATACAGTGCAACCAATGTGCGGTTACGGGAAGCGGCGCTGGGCTATACCATACCCGGCAGTTTATTTAACGGACGTATAGACGATATTAAAATAAGTGTGACCGGTCGTAACCTGTTCATGTTCTATAATAAAGCGCCGTTTGATCCGGAATCGGCATCATCAACCGGGACTTATTACCAGGGCATTGATTATTTCCGTCAACCCAGTTACCGCAGTTTTGGATTTAGCCTGAGAGCCCGGTTTTAGACCGGCCCGTACTTCCATTACTATATATTTTCAAAGCCGGGACAGGAACTGTGAAAAAAATATTACCGGCACAATAATTAAAACTATTGCATCATGTACCAATTCAAATTACTATATACCGTTAAAAGGCTTATTGTTTTACTGGCAGTTGTATTGCTGGGAGCAGCCTGTACCAAACGGTTTGATAAGATCAATACCAATCCTTACCGCCCTACACCCGATCAGCAAAACCCTGATAACTATTCTACCGGTGCCAACTTTGTGGCTATGATCAATGCAGTTACGCCTGCAGGAGATGCACCAGGTTTGACAGATTTTGCTAATAGTTACCAGGTAGCTTTTAACCTGGCAGCAGATTGTTTTTCCGGTTATATGGGCCAGGCCGGAGACTGGAATACAAACAGTAATAACCTTACCTATGCCTTTAACACAGGTTGGGTAAATGAACAGTTTAATTTAACGGGTGCTTTAATGCGTGCCTGGAACAGTATTAAATTCTTTACCGACCAGTCACAGGATTCCCTGCAATTTTCAGTGGCCGATATTATTAAAGTAACGGGTATTATCCGGACAACCGATAGTTACGGTCCTGTTCCTTACTCGGCTATTATAACTGGCACTGCCACTCCTGCTTATGACAGCCAGGAAAGTATTTATGCCAATGCCTTTACCGATCTTATTAAAGCCCGCAATATCTTATTCCGCCTTGGCGCTTCTGCCGGAAGACCCTTACAGGCCTATGATATGATCTATGAAGGCGATTATTTAAAATGGGCACGTTATGCAAATTCACTCATATTAAGACTGGCCATACGCACTGTATATGTGGATGCAGCCAAAGCAAAACAATACGCAGAGGAAGCCGTTGCACACCCGGCAGGGTTATTAACCGGAAGTGCCGATAATGCCGTACATAGCTTAAAAGCCGGCAATGGACAATTTAATTTTAATAACCCCCTGGTTACCTTAACACAAAACTACCAGGAAGCCCGTGCGGGTGCTTCCATTGTAAGCATACTGACAGGCTACAATGATCCCCGTTTGCGTGCTTATTTTAAAAACTCCACACTGACCGGCCGTACTACAGAAGTGATAGGTGTAAGAAGCGGTATTAATATTGTAAGACCCAATTACCAGCCTTTCTCTGAACTGAATGTTACAACCGGTACCCCGCTTCCCTGGATGCGTGTCTCTGAAGTTTATTTTTTAAAAGCAGAAGGCGCAATCCGCGGCTGGGCCATGGGCGGCAATGCCAAAGATTTGTATGAGTCCGGTATAAAAGCCGCATTTGAAGAAGCCGGCGTAACATTACCGGCAACTTACCTGGAAGATGATGCAGCGGTACCGGTTAAATATGTTGATCCTGCACCGGGAGGAACCAGCACTGATTTAGATTATGCCAGTACCGGAGCTGTTACCGGTGTTACCAAATGGACCATTAAATGGGATGAGGCGGCCAATTTTCAAACCAAGTTACACCGCATCATGATGCAGAAATGGATCGCCTTATACCTGAACGGGCCCGAGGGCTGGGCCGAATACCGGCGCACAGGCTTTCCACGCATTTTACCCGTATTGCAAAACAGGAGTTCCGGCAACGTGATTACTTTATTCCAGGCCCGCCGGCTTCCTTACCCGCAGGCGCAGTATAACCAGAACCCGGTACAGATCATAAAAGGCATTTCCCTGTTGGGAGGACCAGATAATGGTGGCACCCGGTTATGGTGGGATAAAAACACCAATATTCCCCGTTAGACATAATACTCCGGACTTATACAATTAATCAGAAAAATGATACTCATAACTCATACAACCAATTTATATAATCGTTGGGGCATCATCCTGGCAGTAGTGCTGTTTGGCTGGGGCTGTACCAAAAATGATATAAACAATACCGGCATTTTTATCAGTGATCCTGATTTAACGGGTAACAATATCCGGAATATGTCTGTTGACCAGAATGGCGGCAGTTATCGTGTAACAGCCAGTTCTTCCATACTGGCAGAAGCTGATATCCCTTTGAGCTTTGAGGTGGATACGGCCCTGGTGGATGCTTATAATCAAAAATGGGGTACCGCTTATAAACCACTGCCCCCGAGGTTTTACAGCCTGTCGTCCGCTACATCCGTTATCCGTAAAGGAAGCAGTATATCCGACTCCGTCAATATACTGGTAAAGCCCCTGGATAACAGTGTTTCTGATGGCGATTTGTTTATGATTCCGGTAACGGTAAATCCACGCGCCGGCAACATTTCTGCAATAGCAGCTTCTCGTGTAGCTTATGTTATTATTAACCGGGTATTGATCAACCCGGCTTTAGATGTTTCGCGTATCAGTAACCTGGCATTCGATATTCCGGATCCTATAAAAAACCTCACGGCATTTACAGCCGAGTTCCGGGTGAAAGTAACCAACAGTTTTTATAATAATATGACGTTGTTCTCTGCCTATCCTTCGGAAATATATTCGCGGTTTGGCGATGTGGTGATAAAACCCAACCAGCTCCAGATCAAATATGCCGGCATTCAACCCGCTTCACTCACTGAATTTACCAGCAACCGCTGGTATCATATAGCTTATGTGCTGGATGGTGCCGCCGGTACTTTTAAAATTTATGTAGACGGGCGCTTAGATGCCACCACACCTACACCGGGTAATGTAAGTTTTAACCTGGAGTCCATGTTTTTCGGAGGCAGCGGCCGGCACCCCATGCATGTACAGGAGTTACGGTTCTGGACCAAAGCCAGGACCCAGGCCGAAATAGCAGGTAGTTTCTGTGCGGTTAACCCCGCTGCACCCGGCTTATACGGTTATTGGAAATTTAACGATGGGCAGGGTAACACTGTTGCCGATGCTACCAACAAAGGGCATACAGGAAGGTTTACCGGTACCAATGCATGGGTACCAGGTATACGGTGCCCGGAATAATTAATTTATCATTTTTAAACAGTACTATCATGAATAAGTTTTTAAATCTTATACCTGTTTTTATAATCATTGTTTTGGTAACGGCCTGTACAAAACAAAATGAACCTAAAGCATTGGACGTAGACATTCAGTTGAAACGTTCCAATGATTACTTTGCCAATCTCAGGGCCTATAAAGCATCGCCACACCAGATATACTTTGGCTGGTTTGGTGGAACAGGAGGCCCGGGGAATCCCAGTTTTGCAGGTATCTACGATGCCATTCCGGACAGCGTTGATATTGTGAGTCTGTGGGGAGGCTACCCGCCTCTGGGTAGTCATAATCACCAACTTTTGCAAAAAAACCGGTCATTAAAAGGAATAAAGTTTGTTTGGTGCATGTTTGGCAGTGGGGTTGAAAGTTTGATGAAAAAAAACGACAACACACTCTTCCTGAATGATAAAATGCTGGCCATAGAGAAAGTTGCCAAAGCAATGGCAGATACCATCGCTCTCTACCAGTTAGATGGCTTTGACCTGGATTATGAACCCAGCGAAGCTTCAGAAAGGAATGCAATATTTGGTACTTCTTTTGACTCACCCGATGGTAGCAATCAATATGTATTTAAACTATTCCAGGAATTAGGAAAATATATGGGACCAAAATCCGGTACTGAAAACTTATTGATCATTGACGGGTACAGTGAAAAGGGAGTAGAGCCGTATTACAACTATTTTATGCAACAGGCATATAATTCAAGCTCAGGAGCTAACCTGAGTTCAAGACTGTTAACCTATGGGCTGGGCGAATGCCCACCGGAGAAGTTCGTTCCCTGTGAGAACTTCGAAGACCACTGGCGGTCAGGTGGTGTAAATTTTAGTGATCCTGTACGCGGTACGATCCCCTCTTTATTCGGCTTTGCTTACTGGCAACCATCAGGTGGCCGGAAGGGAGGCATCGGTTCCTATCACACCGAATATGAATACGCTTTAACGCCTGACTATTATTATACCAGGCGGGCCATCCAGATCATGAATCCCGCAGCAAAATAAGTCATACCACCAGTAATAAGATAACCAAGCATATTTTTTATATGAAATACGTAAATTATATACCGGTCTTTTTTCTTCTGTTAATATCCATATATGCCTGTAAGAAAAATGACCTCAATAAAAACGTGGTCTACCTTGCTGCAGCAGAGACCAACAATGTTACCACACTGACAGTGGAAAATACGGGAGGTGAATTTGTCATACTCTCCAAATCCTCCAAACCGGTATCGTCACCGGTAAGCATTAAAGTGATAACGGATAATACACTCATTAATGCCTACAACGAGGAGAATAACAAACAATTCTCTCCCCTTCCTGAAAATAGTTATGAGTTGAGCGCCGAAACCCAAACTATTGCGGCCGGAACCAATATCTCTGATAAAGTAAGCTTAAAGATCACTTCTGCAGCCGGTTTTGAAGATGGGAAATCCTATATGATACCCGTGCGTATTCAATCTGTTTCCGGGAGCAACACATCCGTGCTGGAGGCATCAAAAACCTTGTACATCATTATTAACAAGGTTATTATTGCTACAGTGGCTTCTCTTACCAACAATTATCTTAAAGTAGATTTTGCCAAAGGAGGAGATGCCTTAAAATCCCTGACCAACCTGAGTTTAGAGGCCCGGATCATGGTGAATAGCTTCCAGGCCAGCTCACCTTTTATCAGTAGTATTATGGGCATGGAAGAAAATTTTTTACTACGTTTTGGCGATGTAACCGTAAAGCCTAACCAGTTGCAGGTGGCCGGCGGGCCTACAGCTACCAATGTAAGCACCGAATTTTCAACCGGCACCTGGTACCACCTTGCGGCAGTATATAACGGAAGCCAGTTAAGAGTGTATGTAAACGGTGAGTTGGCAGCAACCAAAGATGCCGGCAGAACCATCGATTTATCAAATGGGTTTCATATAGGCTACTCTGCAAACGGACGATTATTAGACGGCGCCATCAGTGAAGCAAGGGTTTGGACCAGGGCGCTGACGCAAGCAGAGATCAATAATGGCATGTGTGTGGTTGATCCTGCCAGCAACGGCCTGCTGGCTTACTGGAAATTCAACGAAAGTACAGGTAATACAGTTACCGATATCAGTGGCCATGGTTATGATGCCATTGCCAACAGGGCCATTACCTGGATTCCGAACATACGTTGTAATTAACCGAACCTGACAACCACAAAAAATTTACTTGCTTATATAAAACTATCCTCATGCAACTCATCAAACGTATATATTTACTGGCAGCAGCCAGTTGTTTATTCCTGTTGAACGCCTGTAAAAAAGGCGATTCATTCAATACTTCCGAATTACATGTATATGCAGCACCGGGTACCCTGGCCTATAATGTGATACAGGGTAATTTTAATGTGATCGGCACCCAGGTAATTCCCGGGCCCGGTACATCTTTCCCTGTATTACTTTCCCGGGCTGTTGACAGGGATATACAGGTAAATGTTTCCATTGATACATCCCTGGTACGGGTATATGACAGTATCAATAAACTCACTACCCCTTCTGCAAAGCTACCTGCAGGAGCATTTACCCTCCGGCAAAACGGTGTAATAACCATACCCGCCGGGCAAACAGCATCGGCTGCTGCCGCACAGGTTGAACTGACAAATGCCGGCCTGCTAACGGCAGGCACCAGTTATATTATACCTGTGGTGATCAAAAATGCCAATAATGGAGTGCCGGTAAGTGGCTCCCGGAATATCATTTTTTTAAAGACACAGTTAAAAGTGATCAAAGCCGGTATCAGTTCATGGACCAATACCAATACCATCTCACTTGTATTAAATAAAGCAAACAATGTGGTTACCGGCCCCAATGCGCTTTATTTGAAAGGCAGTTTAAATGAACAGTTAACAGGCAATTCGCAAATAACGGCAGAAGAAGCGCCATCGCTGCTGGCAGCCTATAACCAGCAAACAGGTAAAAATTATGTACTGCCGCCGGCCTCTTCTTACCAGTTTCAGAAATCCACGGTGAACATACCTGAAAATATGGTGAACAGTGCCGACAGTTTTACGATCAGTTTACCCAACCTTCAATTGTTTCAACCAGGAATTGATTACCTGCTACCCGTACAATTAAAAACGGCCAAAAACCAGTCAGTGGATATACCCGCCGATGAAACAAAAAAAGTAGTATACATTCAGATTTCCGTTTTTGAAAACAATATTGATCCGGCCAATAGTGGCCTTACGGGTACGGCCATAAACCGCACGGCATGGAATGTTTCTGCCAGTGGCAACTACCCGGGTAATGAGGTAGGCCGTATACTGGATGGTGATAATGGCAGTGCCTGGGATTCGGATGGAAATATGCCTGCCTGGGTGGAACTGGATATGGGAACAAGCAAAACTGTAAAAGGTTTCCCTATTGTACCCAGCTACGAATATCGTCCGGATGACTTTATTAATATGGAAGTGTATTCCAGTAATAACGGCACCACATGGAAACTGGAAGGAAGATATTTTGGTACCGCTACCGGCAGTGGCTCTACCGCCGACAACCCGGACATTAAAACAGTAAGGTTTGTTACGCCGGTTACAGCCAGGTATTTCAAATTTAATATCACCAAAACCACCGACGGACGTTATGCAGGCATGGGAGAACTCAATGCGATGGAATAATATTTCTCGTCATCATAGCAAGTGTGTTTTAGTCCGTGGGTGAATTTGTTTCTACAGGATCCCATGTATGGCATTGCAGTTTGCCATCTTTAACAGTCAGGGCGGCTTCGGCCGCCTTTTTTATACAAAACAGATCAATGATTATAATTTTTAATATTGTCCGCAACGCCTGCATTTTAAATAAGCGAAGCTGCCGATAATACTGATCACACAACGATTCCTAAATAAGCTGTTATCTATATATCTACTATTATGGGAGGTTTAATTATAACAAAGGTCTGCCATTTACCGGCAGACCTTTTATTTGCTTATAGCCGTCCATTTGATCGCATAGAACCGATTGTCGACATTATGCTGCTTTGGTGTTGCTTGTGTGGCTTTTCTTGCAGGTATACAAAAATAAACGGCCAGTGGAAAATCATCAATTTGATTTGGCAATACCATGATAGTTTGCTACATAAATAAGGGTTGTAACCGCTTTTCCAATTATCATTTTATCGCCAAAGGGCGACAGCATAATTATTGCGAAACTATAAGTTTCGAATAGTTGAGACCTTTATTATATACAAAGGTCTGCCGATTATTAGCAGACCTTTTTATTTACTGATAGCCTTCCATTTGATTGCATAGAAACGATTAATTACAAGGTATATAGACTTTTCAATTACCATTTTTATCGCCAAAGGCGATAGCATAATTATTGCGAAACTATAAGTTTCGAATAGCGGAATAGCGGATTTCGAATAGCGGAGCTTAGAGAAGGCTTTATTCACCCAAAGCTGGTTTTCTATTTAGCCGATAAATAAATGAATCATTTATTATTTTAAACTCTTCGTTTGGAGGAGGCGTTTCATTCAATATTTGTTTTCGCAGATTACTATTGCCATAATCATAAAAAATAATGATCGATTTGCCAAAGAACGGATTATAGTCTCTATGAAAACTAATTACACTATCAAAATAATTATCCTTGTCATTGGAGTAACAGACTTTGTTTAGATTATACTTATCGTAAATCTTTTTTAACATAGTTTCCTTGAAAGTTTGTTGGTCCCAACACTTAGAATTATAAATACCAAGGGGGGAACGATCTTTCAAAAAAACCGTGTCTTGTTGCTTAAGATAATTACTTTGTTCCAGATACACTATTGCCTCAGAAAGGTCATCGATATTTCGAGCCACTTTCTTTAGATACTTTTTACTATAACAAGACATCAGTACAGTTATTAACAAACAGTAAATGATAAGATATTTAATGTATTCCATTCTTTTCTAATGTTTCGGTTACAAAATTCGTCGTTGCTTTATTTTTGTCTTGCGCTGCAAGGGAATGTACATCTGTGGCTCTTCCTTTCTTTGAGAGAAGCCTGCCCACAAACCCCAACCCTTTAATTATTGCAGTAAAAATATTTTTACCTCCTAACCCTGTAACTTTATCTCCAGGTAGTTGAGCATCATCATACATTATATTACCGATTTTTCCAGCTTCTTGAAGTTTTAAAATTTCTTTAAACAACTTAGAGTTTTTTGATACAGGAGAACCTCCTAAAATCAAGTTGTCAATTTTGAATGTATTATCCAATCCATATTTTGAAGGATCCCTAAAAATATCCACTACAGCCTGTGCTGTCGTTACAGAACCCTGACTAAAACCCATTACATTCAATTGTTCCCCATTTTCTTTATCTAACGGATTGCTAAGTATGTTTTGAGCTATTCCCGAGGCTACATCATATATCCGCGTGCCTGGTTTAATACTTCCTGAAGAAGCGGGTCTTTGTGAATTGCCAATTACATGTAACATATCACCAAACAACCCATGTGAACCATCTACTGTTTGACTGGTTGTTCCATATTTTTCCGTGTAACCAATCAATGCTTCTGTGATATTTTTTGCATAAATCCCTGTTTTTATACTCCCCTCTTGATATCCCAAACCAGGTACAAAAATTATTCTTTTACCATCTGGGTCAATATACACAATTGGATTATCAGCACAATAAGTATAAGGAGATAAATTATAATACTTATCAGCTAATGGGTCTATATGATTCCATCTCCCTATTTGATTATCATACATCCTTGCACCATAGTCCAACCACTCCAATCCACTACCATCAGCGAACTCTTGTCGTTGTTCTTCTTTGCCATTGTATTTATACTTATTCTCCGCATTGCCGGTTA